>BNJV01002895.1_pt1:0-477500 | contig 483978 bp, 605 predicted proteins | sample 8540591 | NCBI WGS metagenome assembly BNJV01 (sample SAMD00202457, study PRJDB9452) | human saliva metagenome | host: Homo sapiens | reverse complement strand
TCTACTATTACTAACTGAACGCCCTGTTCAGACTCGCTTTCGCTGCGGCTCCGTGTTTTCCACTTAACCTCGCTAGCAACAGTAACTCGTCGGTTCATTCTTCAATAGGCACGCCGTCGTCCTGATATATATACAGACTTCGACTGTTTGTAGACATACGGTTTCAGGTTCTCTTTCACTCCCCGCCAGGGGTTCTTTTCACCTTTCCCTCACGGTACTATGCGCTATCGGTCGATATCAGTATTTTGGCTTGGAGGGTGGTCCCCCTGCTTCCCTAAGGTTTCACGTGTCTCGTGGTACTCTGGATACAGTCCCATGTATGCAAGGTTTCGATTACAGGGCTTTCACCTTCTGCGGCTGAGCTTTCCAACTCGATTCTTCTACCTCATTTACACTTGATGACTGTCCTCAACCCCGGTGCGGTTGCCCGCTCCGGTTTGGCCTCTTTCCCGTTCGCTCGCCGCTACTAAGAAAAATCTCGTTTGATTACTTTTTCCTCTGGGTAATTAGATGTTTCAGTTCCCCAGGTGCCCTCCTCATACTCAAAGGTATGGGTGACAGTGCATAACCACTGCCAGGTTCCCCCATTCGGAAATCTACGGGTCAAAGGTTGCTTGCACCTCTCCGTAGCTTATCGCAGCTTACCGCGTCCTTCTTCGGCTGATATCGCCAAGGCATCCACCGTACGCCCTTAAAATCTTTACTTAAGATTTTATTGACATGCATTAGATACATTGTCGTTTTTTTGTAGCCGTACATTTTTCATGTACGTCACCATTAAGTCAGAGAATTATTTCCTATGTGCTCGGGTCAACCTACTTAGAAATTCTAAGAGATGACCTTACAAATATATATTAATTCTTCTATGCAGTTTTCAAAGAACAAAACTCCTGTATGGAGTTGTTTGAGAGTCTTTACAGATCTCTCAAAACCGAACAATGTTAGGTTTGTAAGTACAGCTAGCGCATATGCTACGTCTACTTACAGGCCAAAGTGTCGACCTAAGTGACATCTAAGCTCTTAGCCTAGTGTATGTCTCCCTAGAAAGGAGGTGATCCAGCCGCACCTTCCGATACGGCTACCTTGTTACGACTTCACCCCAATCATCGACTTTACCTTAGACGGCTGGCTCCCGAAGGTTACCCCACCGGCTTTGGGCACTTCCGACTTTCGTGGTGTGACGGGCGGTGTGTACAAGGCCCGGGAACGTATTCACCGCAGTATGCTGACCTGCGATTACTAGCGATTCCGACTTCACGTAGGCGAGTTGCAGCCTACGATCCGAACTGAGAGAGTGTTTCTCGGGTTTGCTCCACCTCGCGGTATTGCTTCCGTCTATTAACTCCCATTGTAGTACGTGTGTAGCCCAGGTCATAAGGGGCATGATGATTTGACGTCATCCCCGCCTTCCTCCGCATTGTCTGCGGCAGTCTCTCATGAGTTCCCACCCGAAGTGCTGGCAACATAAGATAGGGGGTTGCGCTCGTTGCGGGACTTAACCCAACATCTCACGACACGAGCTGACGACAACCGTGCACCACCTGTTTTCTGGCTTCCGAAGAAGAGGAACTATCTCTAGTTCTGTCCATCAATGTCAAGACCTGGTAAGGTTCTTCGCGTTGCGTCGAATTAAACCACATACTCCACCGCTTGTGCGGGCCCCCGTCAATTCCTTTGAGTTTCAACCTTGCGGTCGTACTCCCCAGGCGGGGTACTTATTGCGTTAACTCCGGCACAGAAGGGGTCGATACCTCCTACACCTAGTACCCATCGTTTACGGCCAGGACTACCGGGGTATCTAATCCCGTTCGCTCCCCTGGCTTTCGCGCCTCAGCGTCAGTTTTCGTCCAGAAAGTCGCCTTCGCCACTGGTGTTCTTCCTAATATCTACGCATTTCACCGCTACACTAGAATTCCACTTTCCTCTCCGATACTCTAGATTGGCAGTTTCCATCCCATCACGGGGTTAAGCCCCGAACTTTTTAAGACAGACTGACCAATCCGCCTGCGCGCGCTTTACGCCCAATAATTCCGGACAACGCTTGCCACCTACGTATTACCGCGGCTGCTGGCACGTAGTTAGCCGTGGCTTTCTATTCCGGTACCGTCAATCCTTCTAACTATTCGCAAGAAGGCCTTTCGTCCCGATTAACAGAGCTTTACAACCCGAAGGCCGTCATCACTCACGCGGCGTTGCTCCGTCAGACTTTCGTCCATTGCGGAAGATTCCCCACTGCTGCCTCCCGTAGGAGTCTGGGCCGTGTCTCAGTCCCAATGTGGCCGTTCATCCTCTCAGACCGGCTACTGATCATCGCCTTGGTGGGCCGTTACCCCTCCAACTAGCTAATCAGACGCAATCCCTCCTTCAGTGATAGCTTATAAATAGAGGCCACCTTTCATCTATCCTCGATGCCGAGGTTAGATCGTATGCGGTATTAGCAGTCGTTTCCAACTGTTGTCCCCTCTGAAGGGCAGGTTGATTACGCGTTACTCACCCGTTCGCCACTAAGATTGATAGAAGCAAGCTTCCATCGCTCTTCGTTCGACTTGCATGTGTTAAGCACGCCGCCAGCGTTCGTCCTGAGCCAGGATCAAACTCTCCAAGATATCTTGAAGCTATTTGAATAGCTCATTATTTGTTGTCGTTACATGTAAGTAACTTTGAATTATGGTTGGTTTTGACTTTGTCAAAACCCGCACTCTAGCATATGTTCAATCGTATTGATTGATTACCTATCATTGTTCAGTTTTCAAAGATCTGTACCAGTTAAACTAGATTTTATCTAGCTCCGATGCACTTTCTTTTGAAGTGTTTCACCAACTGGCGACTAGATTATAATAACATGTTGTCACTTTCATGTCAACACCTTTTTTTATAATCTTTTTTTAGAATTTTGTAATTTCTATTTCAACCAGGAATTACCTTTTTTTATTCTAAAACGATTATCAACAAACATAGATTTTTATCTAGTGTTTGCTAACTAATAAACAGTCGCTTCGAACGACTGTATAGCTATTATAGTACAAAAGAACCGAGGGGCGCAACCCCTAATTTTAAAAATTTTTGCAAACTTTTTTTCTACCTCTCTTTATATGGTAGATTCTTGTATTTTTCCATACTATATATAGTACTTATTAATAATATCAATAATCAACTTAAATTGGCTTACTATATACGCTATTACCACCACATCTATACCGTTATTCTTCATAGGTAGTAATTCCCATTCAGACTCTTTTTATTAATCACCTCTTAAGCTACATGTATCATCAGCATAATTCTGTCGTTATATAGTATATATATATAAAAACAACGCCATCCAAACCGGATGGCGTTGTTTCAATAAGGATTTGTGTTCCCTAGTCGGGGGTCCAGGGTATAGGGGCCCTCATAAACTCAATATAAGGGCCAATGTGTCATTTTAGATATATGTGTATGTAGGGATACAACATATATCTTCAGTATGTATTAGAGATCAACTAAGCCTTTTAACGAGAGAAGAAAAGGCTATAATACCTACATTACTATAGATATTGTTTATTGTTGAATCGCACTGCGCAAATCAACTTTGTTGTAGTCATTGCTACCCATTGGTTCGTTAATAGCTTTGCGAAGGTCTACTACGTGCTCATCAGCAGCAGTTGGTTCTTCACTTGCTTTATTTTTAACTGTTTCTTTAGCAGCGAACCAGATTGTTTCGTTCATGTAGTGACGAAGTTCTTCGTTAGATACATGTTCTTGCTCTTGTGCAAGGATATCCAAGATTGCATCTTCTAATGCTTGTGCTTCGTCATCAGTCATAGGACCGCCTACTTGTTTTTGATGTTGTACAACTTCGTTAACACGATCTACCATGCCACGCAATACGTTGTAACCATAGCTATTTACGAAGCCATCTTTTTCATTGTATTTAGGCGTTTCAAAGTATTCGTATTCGTTTTTGTTGCGGTTTTCACCGTTCCAATTTAAAGCTGTTTCAAAGCCATGTACGCGACCAAGGGAGTGCGTACGGAAGTAATCAGCATAGTTATGTTTATCTTTGGAATGCAACCATTTTTTATCAGCTTTAGTCAATTGTTCATGATTGTCGCGTTTAGCTTTTGCTAACGCGATTTTTTGTTCAGCATTTTCCCATGCTTTCACGTAATCATGAAGAGATTGTACTACTTGTGGGCTAGCCACAGGTACCAATACAACATTGCTCAAACCAGGTGCGGATGCAGGGTTTGGCAAGATCAAGTTATCATCATATGTTGGTGCGCTTGCTGCGTGACCAGTGATGGATGCTGCGCTCATTAAAAGTGCCGCTGTGAAAGCAAGCATTGTAGATTTTTTCATATCTATTCCTCTTTTCATAGTCGAATTAATGTGCTGGTTCAGGGCTCCCGAAGGAACCCATACCAGTTGTATCCATTTGCTAACTAAATTACATACCCATTTTCGCCATCATTGCAGCCATTTGAGCTTTCAATACTTCTACTTCACTTTGTAGACCAGCGTTTTGAGCTTTAATTTGTTCGTTTTCATATTTCAAGTCAGATACTTCACCTTTTAATCCGGCGTTTTGAGCTTTCATTGCTGCCATTTCAGTTTGTACTGCGTATGCAGAACTGATAGGGCCTTTGCGGTAGCGGTCTGCTACAGCTGCTTCAGCATCTCTGTTACCAACTTTCCAAGTTACACCAGCATTCGCCATCATATGGCTAGAACCACCAGCCCAGGACAAGCCACCATGGAACATTGTGGATTCGTTTTTGTAATGAGCTACGCCCACTGCAATCGCGGAGTTACCACGGTAGTTACCGTAACCAGCCATGATTTGAGTTGGTTCCAATGGATCGTATTGCATAGGTTTCAATGCGGACAATGCTGCACCTTGAGCACCTACACGACCCGATTTCTTCAGTTCAATTTGATCAACGCGAGGGTCAACTGCGCCTTTTACGGAAAGGTCATAGTTCAAGCCGCCATCAGCAGATTTCAGTTTTCTTCAATGCTACGGATTGGTCATCAGATGTCAATGTAGTACGGGAATCTTTCAACTGTTTAACGTTTACTGCATCAGTATCATTAGTGCCACGTTGAACATTAGTGATTTTGTTGCCACCCATGTTGAGGTTGCCACCAGTGATATTTACAGTATCGCCACCGAAGGATACTTTAGGACCATTGGAGTTATTGGAAATGGAAGTGATGTTAGTGAGGTCACCTTTTACGTCGAAGGATACTTTACCGTTTGCATCAGTGTGAGCAGTAGTATTTACACCATTAGAGAAGTCTAAACCGTCAGATAACATTACTGTTCTAGCGTTGCCACCATTTTCTTTATAAGTCAATGGAATTTGCTTTAGCTGCTTCTTTACCATTGAAGTTAACTTGGTAGTTAGTTGTATGGTTAGTAGCATTTGGTTGAACGTCTACAGTAATCGCTTTGTTGTCACCAGATACAGTAACTGCTTCACGAGCTGCATCTTTAACGTCATTTTTATCTACAGATACTTCGTATGTTGCACCAGCTGCACCGAATGTATCGCCAGCTTTAGGAGCTACTTTAGCGATGTTATTAGCATCAGCTTTAGCTTGTACTTTTTCAGTAGATTTTTTTAGCTGCTTCTTCTTGAACAAGTTTCAATTGTTCTTCAGTTGCGGCACGACCTTTAGTTGCGAAGTCAGCGGAATCAAGAGTTTTGTTAGTTAAGCCAGTGATATCACCAGTTTTACCATCAAGCTTGATTGTGTTGTCGCCAGCTACGTTAACTACTTGGTCACCTTTGAATTCTAATTTGCCGTCGCCTTCGTTGTTAGTGATGGAAGTGATTTTGTTCAAATCGCCTTCAACATTAACTTTGTAAGGGTTAGCTTTTAGAACCGTCGCCAGTCACTTTAGTGTTTTGACCGTCAACAAGGTTAGTTTTAGCTGCTTTCAATTGACGTACGTTAACCGCATCAGTATCGTTTACACCGTCTTCAACGTTAGTAATTTGTTTATTACCAGCATTGATGCCGTCTTTCGTTACGGATGGGCCGTTGTTGATTACCAAGCCACCATCAGTGATCTTAGTATCGCCAATTGTTACGGAACCTTTATTAGTAAGATCTACATTGTTGCTCAATGCATATTCTACTTTAGCACCGTTTTCGTCGCTAGTTTGTTTTACAGTGAGGTTTTTACCGCCGGAGAATTCAACAGTTTTACCATCAGTAATTTTCTTAGCTGCTGTTTCAGAATCAGCAGTAGTATTACCAGAAGATTTAACGTTGAAGCTGTTCATTGTACCAAGGCCAGAACCGCTAATTGTCATTTCACCATTAGCAGATTTGGATACTGTGATACCGTCAGCACCTTTAACATTTACTTTACCGCCGTTAGCTGGAACATCTGTGCCATTAGCTTGGATTGTCCAGATATCGTCAGTGTTAGCGAATGTTTTGTCGCCGTATTTAATGCGGTCTCCATCTTTCTTAATTGTTGTGTAGTTATCAGGTGTACCTAAGTGGATTTCCTTAGTTTGGATGGAGTCGATGCCTTTGATGTTTTTATTCAAGCGAATGTTCAAAGTATCGTTACCATCAGCAGTTACAGCGATGTTACCTGCAGCAGATTCAAATGTTTTTTCTTGCTCTTCAGTAACGCCTTCACCTTTAACTTTAACTGTGGAGTTAAGTTTGTTTTTGTTTACAACGCTTTCATTGTTACCAGTGAATTTCAAGCCGTCATCAGTAGTAGCAACTTCATGTTTGTTGTTGTTGCTATCTTCGTAAACGATACGAGTCATACCGTTAGTACCGTTTTTACCGTCTACGCCGTCTTGACCGTTAGCACCTTTGAAAGTAAGACCATCTTTACCGTCTTTACCATTCAAGCCGATAGAGCCGTCTTTACCGTTGATTACAACAGCAGAACCGTCTTTACCGTTTACACCGATCTTACCGTCAACACCTGGTTTACCGTCTTTACCATCATTACCAACTTTGATATCGTCGGACAATGCATAGTTGTAAGTATGGTTGCCAGTTACTTTATCAACGATTTGTTCAACAGTTAAGTTTTTACCTGCACCGAAGTTTACAGTTGTGCCAGGTTTTACGATTGTTGCACTGTGATCGCCTACTGTGTTACCAGTAACGTCACCTTTCCAACCGGAGTTGTTGATTGTATCTACTACAGTTTAACTGTTGCGATACCATTTTCACCATCTACGCCTGGTTTGCCGTCAACGCCGTCTTTCACTTTACCAAGTGTTACGTCGTATTTAACAACACCGTTTGCATCAACGGAAGCTTTAGTGTAGTTACCGTCAACGAAGTTCAAGCCTTCGGACAATTTAACTTTTTGTTTAGCACCGCCGTTAGCTGTGTAGTTAAGTTCAGCATCGCCAAGGTTAGTTGCTTTTGCATTTACTGTGTAAATGTTTTGACCATCAGCACCAATTGTTTTATCAACTGTTACGTTGTCACCAGCTTTAACTTCTGTCTTAGCGGATTTCAATTGTTTTACGTTAACTGCGTCAGTGTCATTTACGCCAGCTTTCACGTTAGTGATGTTCAAGTCACCAGCATTGATACCACCTTTAGTAATGGATGGACCATTGTTGATTACTAAACCACCGTCAGTGATCTTAGTATCGCCAATTGTTAAGGAACCTGCTGGAGTCAAGTTGATGTTTTGAGCCAATTGAACTTTCAATTTGCCATCTACGTTGTTCACGCCGATGTTGTTTTCAGTCAATTTAGTGCTGTCCGCACCACCAGTGATATCCAATAGTTTGGTTCAATTTCTTAGCGATAACTTTAGTGGAGTCAGTTTGACCATTGTCGCCAGCATATTTCATGCCGTCGTCAGTAGTTGCCACTTCGTGTTTATTGTTGTTTTTGTCTTCGTATACGATACGAGTCATGCCGTCTTTACCGTTTTTACCGTCAACGCCGTCTTGACCATTAGCGCCTTTAATAGTAAGACCGTCTTTGCCGTCTTTACCATTGAGGCCGATGGAACCATCTTTACCGTTGATTACAACAGCGGAACCATCTTTACCGTTTACGCCGATTTTACCATCAACACCGTCTTTACCATCTTTACCGTCGTTACCAACTTTGATGTCATTAGACAATGCATATGTATAAGTTTGTTCACCAGTTGCATTATCGATATTTTGAGTAATTGTCAAATTATCGCCTGCTGCGTAGGATACAGTTTTACCGTTGCCTACTGCTGTTACAGCGTGGTTACCAACTACATTGCCTTTCGCATCTGTGGAGAAGGAGTAGCCATCTTTAATTTGATCTGCCAAACCAGACAAGTCGATTTTCGCGATTGTACCAGCTTGGTTAGCACCATTGCCATCGTTGTATTTCAATGTAACGGATTTGTCTGCTGCATCATAAGAGTAAGATGTAGTAGTTTCACCTGCACGATCAGATTGAGTTGGTGCAATGTGTAAGTCGTTAGCTTTAGAAATACGAGTTACGTCGCCAATGTTAGCTGCGTTATCGATTACATCGCCGCCAGATTTAAGGTTAGTGATGTTGTTGCCACCCATGTTCACGTTGCCGCCATCGAATTTGAATTCGTTGCCGCCAATTGTCATAGTTGCAGGGCCATCATTTTTAATGGAAGTGATGTTTTTCAAATCTTTGTTCAATTGAACTTCGAGAGTATCAGTACCATCAGCTTTTACGTTGATGTTACCAGAAGCGCTCTTGAAGGATGCAGAAGTTGTTTTATCTACGCCTTCACCTTGAACTTTAACAAGGCTGTTCAATTTGTTTTTGTTTACAACATCAGTGTTATTACCAGTGAATTTCAAGCCGTCATCAGTAGTAGCCACTTCGTGTTTGTTGTTGTTTTTGTCTTCGTATACGATACGAGTGATACCGTTAGTACCGTTTGTACCATTTACGCCGTCTTGACCATTAGCGCCACGGATAGTAAGACCGTCTTTACCATCTTTACCATTGAGGCCGATGGAGCCGTCTTTACCGTTGATTACAACAGCAGAGCCGTCTTTACCGTTTACGCCGATTTTGCCGTCAACGCCGTCTTTGCCATCTTTACCGTCGTTACCAACTTTGATGTCGTCGGACAATGCGTATTCAACTTTAGCGCCGTCTTCGTTGCTAGTTTGTTTTACAGTCAAGTTTTTACCTGCTGTCATTTCAACTGTTTTACCATCAGTGATAGTTTTTGCAGCTGTTTCAGAATCAGCAGTTGTATTACCAGCAGCTTTCACGTTCCATGTGGATTGAGCAGCACCTGGAGCTACATGTAAGTCATAAGTAACTTGGTTACCGTTTTCAGTTTTGTTGATTGTTACAGATTTATCGTTAGATGTAACTACTGTACGGGAATCTTTCAACTGTTTAACGTTAACTGCATCGTTATCGTTTACACCAGCTTTTACATTAGTAATGTTCAAGTTACCAGCATTGATGCCACCTTTAGTAATGGAAGGACCGTTATTAATAGTCAAACCACCATCGTTTACAACAGTGTCACCAATAGTTAAGGAACCAGATGGAGTCAAGTTTACGTTGTTGTTAAGATCGTATTTAACTACGCCATCAGCAGCTACGGAAGCTGTTGTGTTGGAACCATTAGTGAAGTTCAAACCTTTATCCAATGTAACTTTTTGGTCGTTAGAGCCATTCGCTTTGTATGTCAAAGGAATTTGTTTAGCCGCTTTATCACCATTGAATGTTACTTGGTAAGTTGTGTTATGGTTTGTTTCATCTTGAACAGGTGTAACAGTGATTGGGTTGTTGTTATTGTTTGCATTGTTTACAGTCACTGCTTCACGAGCTGCATCTTTAACAGCATTACGGGAAACATTTACTTCGTATTTAGCATTTGCATCACCAGTTTGTTTACCGTCAGCTACAGTGATGTCAGCGATGTTAGTGTCGCCTGCAGCAGCAGATTTTTTAACTACGCTTTCAACAGCAGCTTTATCGCCTGTAGGCAAGTTGCTCAAGTCGATCTTAGCTGTTTTGTTCACTGCATTATCATTGCCATCAACATATTCCAATGTAACTGTTTTATCAGCGTTCACTGTGTATGTTTTGTCTTTGATATGAATGTCGTTAGCTTTGGAGATACGGTTAACGTCGCCAATGTTAGCTGCATTATTGATTACATCGCCACCAGATTTAAGGTTAGTGATGTTGTTATCGCCCATATTCACATTACCGCCATCAAATTTGAATTCGTTGCCGCCAATTGTGAAAGTAGCAGGACCTTCGTTTTTAATAGTCTTGATGTTAGTCAAGTCACCAGCTAAACCGTATTCAACTTTAGCGCCGTCTTCGTTGCTAGTTTGTTTTACAGTCAAGTTTTTGCCTGCTGCCATTTCAACTGTTTTACCATCTGTGATAGTTTTTGCAGCTGCTTCGGAGTCAGCAGTTGTATTACCAGTGGATTTCACATTCCATACGGATTGTGCAGCACCTGGAGCTACATGCAAGTCATAAGTAACTTGGTTACCGTTTTCAGTTTTATTAACTGTTACGGATTTATCGTTAGATGTAACTACTGTACGAGCATCTTTTCAATTGTTTTACGTTAACTGCATCAGTATCGTTTACGCCTGCTTTCACATTAGTAATGTTCAAGTTACCAGCGTTGATACCAGTTTTAGTAACGGATGGACCATTTTTAATTGTTAAGCCACCATCGTTAACAATAGTGTCACCAATTTTCAAGGAACCATTTGGAGTCAAATCAATGTTGTTGGACAATGCATATGTGTAAGTATGTTCACCAGTTGCAGCATTGATATCTTGTTTTACAGTTAAGTTATCGCCTGCAGCGTAGGAAACAGTTTTACCATTGCCAACAGCTGTAACAGCGTGGTTACCAACTACATTGCCTTTAGCGTCAGTGGAGAAGGAGTAACCGTCTTTGATTTGATCAGCTAAGCCGGACAAGTCGATTTTCGCAACTGTACCAGCTTGGTTAACACCATTACCATCGTTATATTTCAATGTTACGGATTTGCTTTGCTCGCATCGTAAGCGTAAGATGTAGTAGTTTCACCTTGACGATCAGAGGATGTTGGAGCAATGTGCAAGTCGTTAGCTTTGGAAATACGAGTTACGTCGCCAATATTAGCAGCATTATTCACTACATCGCCACCAGATTTAAGGTTAGTGATGTTTTGGTCACCCATATTGATAGGACCATTAGTGATGTTGATGGAGTTAGGGACCGAATTCCATTTTTTTGGACCATTTGTAGTGTTGGAAATGGAATTGATATTAACTAAGTCTTTATTCACATCGTATTTAACAACGCCTTCAGCATCTACGGAAGCTGTTGTGTTTCTGCCGTTTGTGAAGTTCAAACCTTTATCCAAATGTAACTTTTTGATCGTTTGTGCCATTCGCTTTTGTAAGTCAAAGGAATTTGTTTAGCCGCTTTATCACCATCAAATGTTACTTGGTATGTAGTATTGTGGTTTGCTTCATCTTGTACAGGTGTAACAGTGATTGGGTTGTTATTATTGTTTGCATTATTTACAGTAACTGCTTCACGAGCTGCGATCTTTTAACGTCGTTACGGGATACGTTTACTTCGTAAGTTGCACCAGCTTCGCCGAAGTTTGATCACCAGCTTTTAGGAGATACTTTAGCGATATTTTTGTCGTTAGAGCCAGTTACGTCTGCTTTAGCTTGTACTTTTTTTCAGTAGAAGCTGCAGTAGGTGTTTACGTTGTTTAACATCTACAGTGTAGATAGTTTTTGTGCTACCGTCTGCATTTTGAACTACTGTTGCTTGTTACTTTCGCAGCGTTTTTACCTTGAACTTCAACAGTGCTGTTCAATTTGTTTTTAGCGCTATCGGACAAGTCAGCTACTACATTGGAGCCAGAAGCAGTTGTTTTAATGTACTCACCATTGTTAGCACCTACAACGCCGAAGCTCAAGCCACCTTGTTTGTTCAATTTTTGTAATTCAGTAGCGCCAGTGTTACCAGTCAAACCAACTGTGTTATTGAAACCGTTATTAACGATGCTCAATTGTTCTTCAGTTGCAGCACGACCCTTTTTACCAAAGTCAGGAGCATCCAAAGTTACGTTAGTCAAAACCAGTGATGTCACCAGCTTTAGCATTCATAGCTAATGTTGTGATCGCCTGCTACGTTTACAGTTTGGTTACCACCAAATACAACTTTGCCATCGCCAGCTTTGTTAGTAATGGATGTAATGTCTGTTAAATCACCTTCAACGTCTACTTTGAAAGTTTTAACGCCATTTACGTCACGGTGAGAAGCAGTTGTGTTCTTACCGTTTTCCATGTCGATAGCTTCTTTAGCAAGGTTTTTAATGACAGTCTTACCACCATTGTTGATGTTGGAAAGATCTTGTTTAGCAATGCCTGTGATAACAGCAGTTTCGTTAGGAACGTCTTTGTTGTTACCATCAACATATGTCATTGTTACTTTGCCGTTGTTATCAACTGCGTATTCACCTGGTTTAATGTGTTTTTCATTAGCTTTGGAGATACGGATAACATCGCCAATGTTAGCAGCGTTATTAATTGTATCGCCACCAGATTTAAGGTTAGTGATGTTGTTATTACCAAGATCCAAGTTACCACCAGTGATGCTGATGTTGTTAGGACCAAAGTGCATAGTAGGACCACCATTGTTAGTGATGGATGTAATTTCTTTAAGATCCTTATTCAAGGAATATGTATATGTTTGTTGGCCAAGAGATGTTTCGATATCTTGTTTAACTGTTAAGTTCTTACCAGCTGCGTAGTTAATTGTAGTACCGCTTTGAACTTTTGTAGGTGTTGCTTCACCGTCAAGTTTACCACCGTTAGCTGTAGCATTTGTTAAGAAGTCATATTTAGCAGCCGTGTCAGCAGCATTGATTGTGTAAGTAGTTTTACCATCAACAGTTACTTCGTTAACAGTAACGTTTCTACCCGCTTTCACCATGCCTTTGTCATCAAAGCCTACAGTAATTTTGGAGTCTTTCGCACCGTCATGAGCCGCTACAGTAGATACACGACCTGTACCGATTACGTTTAATTTACCGCCATCAGTTAAGAAGTCACTCTTACCAGTGTTACCAGTTACAGCAACGCCAACGTTTTTCAATTGAGCTACGTTAACAGCGTCAGTGTCTGCAGTACCTGCAGCAAGACCAGTCAATTGACGAGTCATTTGTTGACCATTACCGATAGATACAGCAGCTGTAGTAGCTGTTTGTACGTTACCAGTCAATGGTGCGTATTTACGTTCATGAGGATCGGATGGGTTGTAACCAAGAACACCTTTATCTGTAGTTGTAACAGAAGAGGAACCAAGAGCTACGCCATTAGCAATGTTAGCTTCAGTTTCATTACCTAATGCAACAGCACCTTGTTTTGTCGCTTTAGAAAGGCGGCCTTCAGCAATTGCATAATCACCAGTAGCAGATGCTGCTGCACCTTGCGCAATAGAAGACGCACCAGTAGAAGTTGTTCTCATACCGATAGCAATGGCATTTTCACCAGATGCTGTAATACGGTTAGATGTCTTACCACTTTGACCGATGGCAATGGAGTTGTTACCAGAAGCATCAGCACGTGCACCGATTGCAGTAGCACCAGAGCCAGTTGCATTAGTCTCACGACCGATAGCAATTGTATCTAAGTGAGTAGCAGTGTTGTCTCGACCAATGGCAATTTGAGAGTTTTCATCACGAGTTTCAGGATGATTTGCACCACCATTTGTGGAGTCAGTTAAATTGTTTTTACCGATGGAAATACCGCCCATTGTTTTAGCGTTATTCTTTTGACCCATAGTAATAGTATCTGCTACATGGGATGTATTTTCTGAACCAATAGCTACGGAGTTTTGACCATTAGCATTATTGCTATAACCAGCAGCAAAAGATCCAGCACCTGTAGCATTAGTATATACACCCATAGCAGATGCGCTAGTACCAGTAGCACTGGAGTAGTTACCAATTACTGTGGAGTATTCACCAGCTTGTTTAGGTGTTGTTTGCCAAGTACCTTTTGTGTAATTAACGTTATTATAGGAACCTACAGCTACAGCAGATTTAGCATTTGCATTACTTTTCATTACCTACAGCAAGTGATGCTGCACCAGAAGCGGTATTACCAGCACCAACAGCAGTAGCAGCGCCACCTGTAGCTACGTTTTCATTACCTACTGCAGTAGTTGCGTTATTTGTAGATGTATTTTTAGCACCAATTGCTACTTTACCATCATGCCCAGCTACATTATCAGTAGTATTTTGGTAACCTACAACGATGGAGTTTTGACCAACATTATAGTTTTGACCATTGCCTTTTGGACTAGTTTCAGCCCAGATGTTTACATGGCTATTATTAGTATCAATACCAGCTTGTACTTCTAAAGGTGCAATACCACCCATAGCACCAGCTACAGCGAAACCAGCTAATACGCTAGCCAAAACTTTTTTCTTGCCGTTATTATTTTTTTGCAGTTTCAGGAACTACTACATAGCACCCTTTTAGACTTGCTATAAACGACTTTAAAGACTTTATTCATAGAAACTATGAACCCCTTTCTCTCTTATAAAGAAAAACACCAAATGCCTTATTTATACACTTTTTTGTTTCATGAATGGTTTATGACACACGTTCACATACCCTTCATTAAGATATTTATATAATATCAATTTATAAACTAAATGTAAATAGAAAATCCTCATTTTATTAAAACAAAAATTTTATATTTCTAAACAAATTAAACTACGATCCCTGTTTTATGGGAATTTTTTTCTACTCATCCGCATAAAAACAAGGGTTTTTATGTATAATAGTATTATATATAATATAATACATTTAATATATAAAACCCAAAAATCAAGATATTCAGTTTATATTTACCCTGAAACAATCCGGCATTTTTTTAATATCGTCTTCATTCAATCTATATAAATACTTTTAAACAAGATGAAGAAGAAACCCTTTTATTATAGTGTTTCTTCATAATTCACGAGAAAAAGGTAGTTAATATAAGCAGTCTATTATTTTATATTTGTTTATATTCTCACATATACACAACTCACAACTATAGATTCAACTACAGTTAAACAGCTCACAACCAGCTGTTAATACGTAAATGTTAGAGTTCATCATACATTACATAAACGTAAAAACAACGCCATCCTTTCGGATGGCGTTGTCTGTATAAGGATTGCGTGCCCTAGTCGGGGGTCCAGGGAACGTTGTGGCCCTCAAACACTCGCCGTAGAGGGCCGTATGTAGTTATTCATTATTACACTGTGCATCACACATCATTTTCCTAAAACATTCTATATCGTTTATGCGGAGCCACTAGTGATCTAATGATTTATAATTAAAATTTACAACGACCTTATTATTGAATCGCAGCACGCAAATCTACTTTTTTAGTTTCTTGGTTAGCTGGACGATTAATCGCTTCGCGAAGATTTACTACATGCTCATCTTGCATGGAAGGTTCTTCACTTGCTTTATTTTTTTACAGTTTGTTTTGCAGCGAACCAAATTGTTTCATTCATGTAGTGACGAAGTTCTTCGTTAGAAACGTTTTCTTGGTCTTTAGCCATTACATCCAAAATAGCATCTTCCAATGCTTGTGCTTCGTCATCAGTCATAGGACCGCCAACTTCTTTTTGTTTTTGGATGATTTCGTTAATACGATCTACCATGCCACGCAATACATTGTAACCATAGCTGTTAGTGAAGCCATCTTTTTCATTGTATTTAGGCATTTCAAAGTATTCGTATTCGTTTTTATTACGGTTTTCACCATTCCAGTTCAAGAACACTTCTTGACCATGCACACGACCGATGGAATGAGTACGGAAGTAGTCAGCATAGTTGTGTTTATCATAGGAATGTAACCATTTTTTCTCAGCTTTAGTCATACGCTCATGGTTTTCGTATTTCACTTTAGCTTTTGCGATGTTGATTTCCGCATTTTGCCAAGCTTTTACATAGTCATGAACAGCAGACACTGTTTGTGGACTAGCCACAGGAACCAATACTACGTTGCTCAATGCAGGCGCAGATACTGGGTTACGTAAAATTAAGTTATCGTCATATGTTGGAGCGGATTGTGCACCTACAACACCTGTAGAAATAACAAGAGCCGCTGCACAAGCAAGTAATGTAGATTTTTTCATTCTATATTCCTCTTTTCTATCGTTAGATTATGGTGAAAGTATCTTTCACACGTATTACACGTTCATATCTGAAAGCACTGCTTTCATAAACCATAGGGAGAGGTAAGCGCTACGCTAGGTAGCGCACACCATCCTAAGTTCATTCAGTTCTTACTCTCTCAAATGATTACATACCAAGTTTTGCCATCATTGCAGCAATTTGAGCTTTCATTTGTTCGTTTTCAGCTTTCAAATCAGATACTTCTGTTTTTAATCCAGCGTTTTGTGCTTTAACGGATGCCATTTCTTGTTGCATTGCATAAGCGGAGCTGATAGGGCCTTTGCGGTAACGATCTGCTACAGCAGCTTCGCTATCACGGTTGCCAACTTTCCAAGTTACACCAGCATTTGCCATCATGTGACGGGAACCACCAGCCCATGCCAAGCCAGCATGCATCATTGTGGACTCGTTTTTGTAGTGAGCAACGCCCATTGCAATAGCAGAGTTACCACGGTAGTTACCATAACCAGCCATGATTTGAGTTGGTTCTAATGGATCGTATTGGATAGGTTTCAATGCTGCAAGAGCTGCACCTTGTGCACCTACACGACCGATTTCATCAGTTAACTCATCGAAGCGAGGGCTTGCACCAGTAGACAAGTCGTATACTTTAGCACCATCTGTAGTTTCAGATTCTTGAACACCTACAGTACCATCAGTAGATTTAACGATTGTGCGGGAATCTTTCAATTGTTTCAAGTTAACCGCATCTGTATCGTTAGTACCTTTACCAAGGTTAGTAATTTTGTTACCACCCATGTTGAGGTTACCACCAGTTACGGAAAGATCACCAGCGTTGAAGTTCAATGCAGGGCCATTTTCGCTGTTTTTGATGGAGTTGATGTTTTTAAGATCTTTGTTCATCTTAACAGTTAATGTATCGTTACCATCAGCTACTACGTTGATGTTACCAGCAGCGGATTGGAATGTAGCGGATTCAGCAGCAGTTACGCCTTCACCTTGAACTTTAACAAGCGTATTCAACGCATGTTTGTTTTCAGTGCCAGTGTTGTTGCCAGTGAATTTCAAGCCATCGTCCATAGTTGCCACTTCACGTACGATATCTTTGCCGTCAGCGCCTTTTAATAGGTTTGCCGTCTTTATCTTGTGGAGTGTAAACGATACGTTGAGATTTATCAGTGCCATTTTCTGGGTTCACTAATGTTTGTTTACCGTCGTTAGTGGAGATATCAACAGATTTACCGTTGCTACCGTCAGCACCTTTAGGACCAGTCAAGCCAATGTGACCTACGCCATCTTTACCAGCGATGGATACAGCGTCTTTACCGTCTTTACCAATGGAAACTTTACCGTCAATACCGTTAGCACCGTCTTTACCGGAGATGGATACGCCATCTTTACCAGCTACGCCATCTTTACCAGGAACGCCAATGGAGTTCAAGCCGTTAAGATCTTTATCAAGACCGATTACAACTTTACCATCTTTAGTCATAGTTTTGATGTTGGAACCGCTGTAGTTATTATCAGCTTTAGTACCTTCGCCAACGATTTCAAGTTTTTCACCCAAGTTTTTGTGGATATCAGCACCGGATTGAGCACCGAAGTTCAAGCCTTTGTTGCCGATTGCATCAGCAGCATTTTTAAGGTCTGTTACGTTAACTGCACCGTTCTTAGTATTAGGATCTGCAGCAGCTGCATCGATCTTATCTAAGTAAGTGTTACCAGCTTTGTCACCAATGGAAGAACCAACATTGTTCAACTTAGTAGGAGCTGTAGTAGAGTCACCTGCACTATTCATGGAAGCGATTACATCACCTGCATTTACAACAGTGCCAGAACCATCTTTAGCTGTGTTGAAAGTACCATCTGGTTGTTTGTAAACTTTAGTGCCATCTTGTTTAGTGTATACCACTGGAAGTTGAGCGTTGTTTACAACACCTTGGCTATTGATCTTGATATCATATTGATGTCCTTTAGCTGCATCATAAGTTGCAGATGTAGGATCATTTTTATCAGTTACAGAAATAGTACCATCAGAAGATTCAACAGTTGTAACTTTGTCTTTCAATTGTTTAACGTTTACAGCATCTGTATCGTTTTCACCAGCTTTAACGCCTGTAATTGTTTTATTACCAGCGTCAATACCAGTCTTAGTTACAGATGGACCACCAGTGATAGTCAAACCATCGTTGTTAACTGTAGTATCGCCAATTTTCACGGAACCATCTTTAGTAAGATCAATGTCTTTAGCTAATTGAACTTTCAATTTACCGCCGTCTTCATTTACACCGATGTTGTTATCAGTCAATTTAGTGCTGTCTGCACCGCCAACGATATCTAATTGTTCACCAAGTTTTTTCTTAACAACAGTAGTGTTATCGCCTTTGAATGCTAAGCCGTCTTCTAATGTAGCAACAGTGTGTTTACCTGTTTTATCTTCGTATACGATACGGGAGATACCATCAGCACCGTTAGCACCATCGATACCATCTTTACCTTTTTCTACTTGGATATCTACACGGTTAGTACCATCAACACCGTTAGTGCCGTCTTTACCGTTGATACCAATTTTGCCATCTTTACCATCTTTACCTGTTACAGTGATAGTTTCAGATTTAAGGTTTTTATCAAGTTTAACGTCGATAGTTGTGTTACCATCTGCATCTTGACCGATGATAGTTTTAACGTTTTCGCCGCTGTACTCAGTATCAGCTTTAGCGCCTTCGCCTTGAACTTTTACAGTGGAACCAAGTTTATTAGTTTTCACACCGCCAGAGTTAGCGTCGAATTTCAAGCCTTTGTCGATCAATGCGTCAGCTGTATTTAAGGTCAGTTACGTTTACCGCACCGTTCTTAGTTTTGTTATCAGCAGCTGCTGCATCAATTTTGTCTAAGTAAGTGTTACCAGCTTTATCCGCGATAGAGGAACCAACATTGTTCAACTTCATAGGATCTGTTGTGGAATCGCCACCATTGTTCATGGATGCAATTACATCAGCAGGTTGAACTGTAGTACCAGAACCATCTTCTTTTGTATTGAAAGTAACATTACCTGTAGCAGGATCTACAATTTTGTAAAGTTTGTTGCCATCTTTATCAGTGTAAACCACTGGAGTTTGAGCTTTTTCAACTACAGATTGGTTATTGATAGTGATGTCATATTGGTGACCTTTAGCTGCATCATAAGTTGCAGATGTAGGGATCGTTTTTATCAACTACTTTAATGGAGTTATTGGAAGACTCAACAGTTGTAACTTTGTCTTTCAATTGTTTAACGTTTACAGCATCTGTATCGTTTTCACCAGCTTTAACGCCTGTAATTGTTTTATTACCAGCATTGATGCCATCTTTCTTAACAGATGGACCACCAGCGATAGTCAAACCATCGTTGTTAACTGTAGTATCGCCAATTTTTACGGAACCATCTTTAGTAAGATCAAGGTCTTTAGACAATTGAACTTTCATTTTACCATTGTCGTTGTTTACGCCAATGTTATTATCAGTCAATTTAGCTTTATCAGCACCACCAACGATATCTACTACGTTGTTAAGATGTTTCTTAATAACTTTAGTTGGATCAGTTTGACCGTCGTCACCAGCGAACTTCATGCCATCATCGTGAGTTGCTACTTCGTGTTCGTTACCGTCTTTATCTTGGTATACGATACGAGTCATAGTTTCACCAGGTTGGCCGTCAACGCCTGGAACACCATCTTTTACAGTGATATCAGCAGTTGCATTTTTACCATCTTTACCAGCAGGGCCAGTCAAACCAATGTGACCTACGCCATCTTTACCGGAGATAGATACTGCGTCTTTACCGTCTTTACCAGAGATACCAACTTTACCATTGTTACCATCTGTACCAGCTGCGCCTTGAGGGCCAGTGATTGTTACACCGTCTTGACCGTTAACGCCATCTTTACCGTTAACAACTACTTTATCCAAGTTAGTTAAGTCTTTGTTCAATGCATAAGTGTAAGTTTGGTTACCATCAGCACCAATTTCTTGTTTTACAGTCAAGTTTTTGCCTGCGCCGAAGTTTACAGTTTTGCCGCTTGCTACTGCAGTTTCAGTTGCATTGGAACCGTCTTCAAGGTTACCAGTTGCATTTGTTTTGAAGCTGTAAGGAGTAGATGCTGCTGGGATGTTCAAGTCGGAGAAGTCGATAACTGCTTTAGTATCAGTTACAGCTTTACCGTTGCCATCGTTGTAAGTCAATGTAACTTTCTTAGTAGCTGCATCGTATTTGTATACGTTTTCAGTACCGCTAGTTACACCGCCTTTAGCTTCAGTGCTGCCAGCTTTAACTGCTGTAGGAGCGATGTGTAATTCAGAAGCTTTCAAGGAATCATGTGCAGATTTCAATTGGTCTTCTGTAGCTGCTTGACCAGATACGATATTGTTAGGATCGAATGTTTTGTTAGTCAAACCACCAATATTACCAGTTTTAGCGTTCAAGCTGATTGGGTTAGTACCACCAACTGTTACTGTTTCGTTAGGACCGAATGTGAGTTTACCAGAACCAGCGCCATTTGTGATGGAGTTGATATCAGTTAAGTCACCTTCAACGTTGAGTTTGTATGGATCAGCGTCTGTACCAGTACCAGATTTCTTAGTGTTTTTTTACCGTCTTCAATTTTCGCTAATTTAGCATTTACAGTGTATGTTTTTTTTGACCTGTAGTTGCATCAGTTGCATCAGTAACAGTTACGTTGTCACCAGCTTCAACTTTAGAACCAAGACCAGTGATTACTTTCTTACCATCATTAGTGATGTTGGAAAGATCGTTTTTAGCGATACCAGTAATTTTAGCTTCTTCGTTAGCTACTGGGTTACCTTTACCGTCAACGTAAGTCATAGTTACGCTGCCGTCGTTTTGTACAGCATAGCTACCAGGTTTGATGTGTTTTTCATCTTCAAGAGTAGCTACTTCATGAACTTTAGTGTCACCGTCTTTAGTGTATGTAATACGGTCGCCATCGTTCTTGATTGTTGTAGTTTTACCAGTTGGATCTTGTAAGCCGATTTCTTTAGTAGTAACTTTGTCAGTTGTTACGCTTGTAAGATCTTTAAGATTTTTATCAAGAGCGTATGCAACCTCTGTATTACCGTTACCGTCGTTAGTTTGTTTAACAGTTAAGTTTTTACCAGCTTGCATTGTAACGGATTTACCGTCTGCAATGTTTTGATCTGTGTCACCAGAATGTGTACCTTCTGTAGCAGAAACTGCACCAGATTTCAAGTTCCAAGTAGATGCTGTACCAGCAGCTGCATTTACATGTAAGTCATATGTTACTTGGTCGCCATTTGTTGTTTTGTTAATTGTTACAGATTTGTCGTTGGAAGTAACAACTGTACGAGCTGCTTTCAATTGATCGTAGTTAACAGCGTCAGTACCATCAGTAGCAGGTGCTACGTTAGTAATTTTTTTGTTACCAGCATCAATACCAGTTTTAGTTACAGATGGGCCACCAGTGATAGTTACGCCATCGTTGTTAACTTTAGTGTCACCAATTGTTAAGGAACCGTTTTTAGTCAAATCAACGTCTTTGTTCAAGTCGTATTTAACTACGCCATCAGCGTCTACAGAAGCTGTTGTGTTGGAACCGTTAGTGAAGTTTAAACCTTTTTCTAATGTAACTGTTTGATCGTTAGCACCGTTAGCTTTGTAAGTCAAAGGAATTACTTTAGCAGCTTTATTGCCATCGAATGTTACAGCGTAAGAAGTATTGTGGTTAGCAGCATCATCTGTAGGAGTTACAGTGATAGGGCTATCAGTATTACCACCATTATTTACTGTTACTGCTTCACGAGCTGCATCTTTAACAGCATTACGGGAAACATTAACTTCGTATTGAGCATCTGGGTCACCAGAGTTTTTACCATTACCTACAGAGATGTCAGCAAGGTTAGTGTCACCAGCTGCGTCAGCTTTTTTAACTACACTTTCAGTAGAGGAAGCACCACCAGGTACAGAAGAAGTATTAGCAACAGCTACTTTATAAACTGTTTTATTAGGATCAGTTGTATCTTTAGTTACTGTTACATTCTTAGAACCAGAAGCTACTTCAACGGTATGGTTCAATTTAGCTTTTTGCATCATCGGACAAATCAGCTACTACATCTGTACCAGAAGCAGTTGTTTTGATGTATTGACCGTTGTTAGCACCAACTACACCGAAGCTCAAACCACCTGTTTTGTTCAATTTTTGAGTATCTGTATTACCAGTGTTACCTGCTAATTTAACTGTGTTGTTGAAGCCATCGCTTACTTTTTTCAATTGGTCTTCAGTTGCTGCACGACCGGAAACAATAGTTGGGTTAGTGATATCCCAATCTTTGTTTTGTAAGCCAGTTACATAACCACCTTTACCATCTAAGGAAATAGGGTTGTCACCACCAACTTTTACAACTTTGTCACCTTCGAAAGTAAGTTTGCCAGAATCAGCACCATTTGTGATGGAAGAGATATCAGCCAAGTCGCCTTCTACATTTACTTTGTAAGGAGTAGCTGCTGTGCCGTCACCTTCAACTTTAGTATTTTTGCCATCTACAAGTTTAGAAGGATCTGTGTTACCAGTAGCACCAGTGGAGCTTACTGTGTAGATGTCTTGACCTTCAGCACCTTGAGATTTAGCTACAGTTACGCCTGCACCAGCTTTAACTTCTGTCTTAGCAGCTTTCAATTGTTTTACGTTAACTGCGTCAGTATCATCAGTACCAGGAGCTACGTTAGTGATTTTTTTGTTACCAGCGTTGATACCAGTTTTAGTTACAGATGGACCACCAGTGATAGTCATACCAGCGTTGTTGATTACAGTATCACCAATTGTTAAAGAACCATCTTTAGTCAAATCAACGTCTTTATTCAAAGAATATGTGAATTGTTTATTAGCTTGGTCTAATACAATGTTTTTACCAGCGCTGAAAGTAACAGTGTCGCCAGGGCTTACTTTTTCAGAGCTAGAACCATTTGTAGTACCACCATTGTTAACGGAAGTTACTTTCCAACCAGAACGATTAATAGCTTGTGCTACATTGTCAGTAGTTGCTACACCATTTGTAGTAGGAGGTACAACTTTACCGTTGTTATCAGTGATTGTGTCGCCTTCTTTAAGTTTTAATTTAATACCGCTCGCATCAGCTTCTGTGGAAAGAAGACCTTCACCTTTAACAGTTAATGTACCATCGTCTAACAATACATCACCTTTACCAGTGTCACCAGCGTATTTCAAGTTAACACTTCTCAATTGAGCTACGTTAACAGCATCAGTATCATTAGTACCTGCGGCAAGACCTGTAATTTGACGAGTTGCAGTAGGGACCATCACCTACGGAAACAGCTGCCAACGTGGACGTTTGTGCAGTACCAGCTAAACCAGCATATTTATTATCACGATTTTCAGCAGGGTTAAAGCCTTTAACACCTTTATCTACAGTTGCTTTGGACTGAGAACCAAGAGCAACGCCATCTTTTACAGATGCAACAGATTCTTGACCTAATGCAGTCGCACTTTCAGCAGTAGCATTCGCTTTATAACCAAGGGCAGAGGCACCTTTAGAAGTTGCTTGTGCAACACCACCTACTGCAGTAGAAGCAGTACCAGTGGAGTTAGATTGCATACCGATTGCAATAGAGCCTAAGCCAGTAGATGTAGTTTTGTAACCATCACCATTACCAGCCAATGCGATAGAACCAGCACCAGTTGCTTCGGAACGAGAACCGATTGCTACAGATACAGAACCAGATGCTGTATTCGCACGACCGATAGCTACTGTATCTTCTTGAGTTGCTTTATTGGCTTTACCAATCGCAATCATGGAGTTACCATCACCACGGCCACCATTTGCTGTGGAGTCAGCAACGTTATCCATACCAATAGCTACAGCACCACCAACGGATGCAGTATTGGCTTTACCCATTGTGATTGTATCTTCTTTTTGAGAGTTATTGCCCTCACCGATCGCGATAGCACGGTCACCAGTTGTTGTATTTTTGTAACCAACTGCTACCTGACCAGCACCGGCATTTATTTTGTTTTCACGACCAAATGCAGAGGATTGATCTCCACTTACAACATTAGTAGAACCTACTGCAGTAGAATCTTGACCGTTCGCTTGGTTGTTAACACCAAGAGCTACAGCGGAAGTGTTTGTTGCTTTGTTAACACGACCTACAGCTACAGCATTATTTGCAGTTGCTTGTGCGCCAGAACCAATAGCTACACCATAGTCAGCCAATGCTTTTGCTTGGTTACCAAATGCAAGTGTTGCCGTACCTGTAGCTTCTGAAGTGTTACCCATAGCGTACGCATTACCACCATTTGCCTTATTATTATTACCAATGGCAAATGCACTATCACCATAAGCAGTATTATTAGCACCATAGGCAAGCGTACCTGCTTGGTTGTCAGTTTTGTTTTGATAACCAACAACTACAGAGTTTACCCCTACAGTATTAGAGCCATTATAAGTACCATTAGGAGAAATATTAACCGCACTATTACCTAAGTCTACATTCGCATGTACCGGTGTACCCACTGCGCCAGCGCCAACCATAGCCAAACCAGCTAATACGCTAGCTAACACTTTTTTCTTACCACCATTGTTTTTTGCAACTTCGGAAACTACTACGTAGCACTCTTTAGTTTTGCTCCAAACAACTTTAAAGATTTTATTCATATTACTATGAACCCCTTTCTTAACTAGACACAATTACAATCCTTATAATTAATAATCAATAAATACAAAAGACTGAAAGTCCAAATATCCCATACTTAATGGCTTTCTGAGTATCTTTCATATTATTTTCATTTTGTGTCATGAACAGAATATCATATATCGAAAATCTTGTAAATAGTTTGCTTCATCTTTTTATCATAAACACCAAAGTTTATTGTTAGAACCTTTATTTTTGTTAAACAAAATTTAATATATGGTCGATTTTTTTACTCATTTTTTTGTTGATTTATACGCATTTTATAAAATCTAATCTATTTTATTCTATCCAATTCTATTATTTTTCGATAACTGTATTATTCAAACTTATAAATAAAGGTTTAATCGATTTATGGAGATTGATTTTTTTCTCGATTTCAAACGCCATTTTTTTATATTATCTATAAATTTTTGATCTCAAAAAAATCTATATATGAAATTCACTCAACCCTTTGGTGACCATTTTCATAAAGATTTCATATATCTCTTTACTAATGAAATAATTATGAATTTTTTCTCCTATATATAATAGAAATTATGATATACTTAATCATAATGAGGTAAAATTTGACCATATAGTAACAATGAGGGATTACCATGGACACACAACAAAAAGAAACACATAAAGATATATATAAAGAAACTACAGAAAACATACTAAAAAACAATAGCAGTGTAGACCAATCCATTAGCCCCCCACCGCATCAAGCGTCTACTGACCAAGCGGGCATTGAGGCATTAAAGGATTCTTATGATGATTTCCTTTATGTATCTAAAGCCTTTGCCAGTTGTTCTATTAATTCATTAATTGCAACGGCCCGCATCTACGGTCTTGATCCGGCGCCAATTAAGGGTGCTCGTGTGCTTGAGCTAGGCTCTTCTTGTGGCGGCAATATCATTCCACAGGCCCTGTACTATCCAGAGGCAACTTTCACAGGCATCGATCTGTCATCTGTACAAATTAAACACGGTAACGAATTAATCGAATCTATGGGGCTCACCAATGTGACCTTGTTAGAAAAAGATATTATGGACATTGATGATGACTTTGGTACCTTCGATTACATTCTCGTTCACGGCATCTGGTCTTGGGTACCTGACATCGTTAAGGATAAAATCCTCAGCATTTGTAATCGCAATCTATCTGATCGCGGCATTGCTTATGTGTCCTACAACACGTATCCTGGTTGGAAGAGATTAGAGCAAATGCGCGATATTATGCTCTACTCTGAAAAGCAATTACAATCTAAATCACTGCAAGAACGTACTGTATACACTAAAAACGTATTAAAACTCCTTGGCGAAACAATGAACATGGACGAACGTTCCCAAGAGCGGTCGGGTTACAAAATCGCTAATATCAATACTGTCTTAGATTCCAATGATTATTATGTAGGCCATGAATATTTAGAAACCTTTAACGATCCTGTGTATGTATCTGAGTTTATTGAACGTGCAGAACAGCAGGGCTGTGTATATATCGGTGATGAAAGCCTCGAAAAATCCTTTATCACCTGGCTCAATGATAAGGTAGTAGATAATATTAAAGCCCTTGCCAACGGTAATCATAAGGATAAAGAGCAATATTATGACTTTGTCTATGATACACAGTTCCGCATGGCTTTATTAACAAAACCATGCAATAGAGACAAAATTGTGCGGGACGAAACGGTTCAAAAAGATATTCTGGACACGTTGTACTTTGCGGCACCTTTGAAGATTCCTTAGGCATGCCTTCGGATTGGACCGATACGCTACGCATTACGCTCAAACAATTTATGCGCACGTTCCAACAATTTAATGTTCAAGATATTGTAGACTACATGGCTGAGAATCATCCTAATGAGGAATATAGCAAGGACAGATTGTACGTACAGCTATTCTTGCTAACCATTTTAGGCCATCTCCGTTCGTATGCTGAGAAATATGAAAAATTACTATTTGTAGAAAATGTGAGTTACATCCCAGAACGTTTCATTAGATATGTTTCTACCCTCATCGAAGGCAACGGTAAACAATATATGTCCTTAGGCAATATGTTTTAATCAAGAGGATCCTACTGTAGACGAAGGGCTATTGTACGTCATGAAACAAATGGCGCAGCCAACAACTCGTGCTGAGTTAATTAAAATTCTAGATGAAACGCTAACCATCACTCGTACGAAAGCAGATGGTGAGACCTTCACTGTCCCAAGTGAACAATACCTCGATGAGTCTATTAAACATTTAGTAGAGCTTGGCTATTTTAGACACCAAGCTTAACGTAAAAGTTAATTCCATACTTAATCACATAAAAAGAAAGCGTAACTGGTATAGAGTGCCGTCTATATCAGTTACGCTTTTTGATTTGGCTACTACTTAATTATATTTAGAAGTGAGGTAATCTGTGTAGTAGCCAATGGTTATTTAATCACCTATTCTATTTTTTGTTTACGCGAACGCGTTCAATTGTTGGTTCACCTTTAGCATTTTTCGCTACTGTGTCCACGCGGAACAATGCCATTTCTGGGCTGAATTCAGTAACGAGGCGATCATCTACTGTTACGCCGTCTTGGATTGCACGGTATACGATTTGTGCGAATTCATAACGAGTTAGCATACGGTCACCACCAAATGTGCCATCTGGATAACCTTCAACGAGACCACGGCGAGACAAATCGCTTACCGCTTCATATGCCCAGTGGTTTGCAGCCACGTCTGGGAACAATGTAGTGTGGTCAGCTTTCATCTTAGTACCAGCTACGCCGTTCAATAATGCAGTCAATTTTTGGATTTGTGCATTTTGTTCAGCTACAGTTTTCTTAAGAGCTAATACTTCTTTGCCAATAGCTACACGAGAACGAGATACATTGTTATGAGCTCCTACTTTCACAGACAAGCCAGCATTGAATACTGTTTCATCGCCGCCTACTGTGGAACCGATGCTAAGTTGTACATCTTCGTTAGGACGGTAGAAAGCACCAATAGCTGCCGCATCACCACTGCGGTAGTGACCATAACCTGCAGCAAAGTCCCATTTAGCATCTGGATCGAAATCAAGTGGATGTAAAGCCGCCAACGCTGCAGCGCCTGCTACAGATTTATCGATACGTTTATCCATCTTGGAAAGATCGCCTTTGAAGGAGTTCATATTGTTATTGATGTTTGTAATATTGTTTTGAATATCTGTTACATTGCCTTTAATGTTTTTGATATCCTCTGTATTCTTAGCGATGTTTGTAGTATTGTTTGCAATATTACCTGCATTTTTGTTGATATCGCTTCTATTTTTATTGATATCATCACGGTTTTTATTGATGTCATTGCGATTGTTCTTGATGTCATCTTTTGTTTTTGTTGATATCGTTGCGATTTTTTTGTTGATGTCGTCGCGGTTTTTGTTGATCTCTGTCTTATTTTTTTGTCGATATTCGTAGTGTTGTTATTGATTTGGTCCGTAATATCTTTTAGACAAAGATACTTTGTAATCACGGCTATTACCATTGATTGTTGGTGTTACCGTAATGTGGTCACCTGCTGTTACTGTTGTAGTACCTGTAGCAGCGGTGATTTCGTCTTTCACCTTTTTAAGTTGGGAAACGTTAACCGCATCAGTATCTGCTACGCCAGCTTTCACATTCTTGATGATTTGATCACCAGCACTGATACCGTTTGTAGTGTAGTAAACTGTTTTGTCCCCTTCACTTGCGTACATACCGTATTTAGTGAAGTTCGCTTGTTCTAAGGTATCTGTATTTTTCGATTTGAATGCCTTTAGGGTGTGATACCGATGTTTTCGCTACCGTTGAAGAAACGAGCGCTGTCTTTATCGATACGAGCACGAACATCGTCAGTTGCTTTACCAAAGTTAACAGAGTTCATCTCTACTAAGTCTTTATTTACAGCTACTTTGTATTCAGCACCGCCAGCCGCATTTGTACCTTGTGTTACAGTTGTATTATCCCCTGCTACAACAGTAGTATGCTTTTTAGCATCTGCCTCAACAGTAGAGATTTTAGTTTCTACCTTTTTAAGTTGTGCTACGTTTACTGCATCAGTATCGTTTGTACCAGCTGCAACAGATGTGATTTGACGTGTTACATCATTAGCTACATCGCCAACGGATACAGCAGATGCTGTCGCTTTCCATGTGGAACTAGTATCAGTAGATGCCGCTTTGGTACTGATATCATAACCAGCTGCACCGGCTGCTACAGTTGCCTTAGATTTACTGCCAAGAGCTACGCCACCTTCAGCAGTTACCTCTGTGTTGTGGCCGATAGCTACTGCTTCGTTCACAGTTGTTGTAGTACCAGCATCGCTAGAACCAATTGTAACAGTATTGTTAGCACCTGTTACAGTACGGTTATCGCCTACGATAATTGTATTAGTTGCATCAGACACAGTATTTTTAGAGCCAATAGTTGTCATATGCTGAACTTTAGTAGCCGTATTACCTACGCCCATAGCAAGGTTGTCTTTGCTTTCACCACCCTTGACACCTGTCACAGTATTGTTAATACCGATCATAGATGTGCGTAACGTGTAATCAGCCTTGTTAGCGCCACCGAGGGCCATTGTGGAGCCACCACCGTTAGAGTTTTTAACAGCAGTACGCAATGTTTCCGCGAATTCCTTAGCAGAACTACCTGCATCAGTTGCATTAACAGGAATCGTTGTAACGGAGTTTGTAATTTCGTTACCTGCACCCATCACGATGGAACCGTTGGAGTTAAACGTTCTATTCGCTGTACCTACGATACTGTTACCGATACCAGAGTAGAAGCTGCTAGCCGTTTTAGATTCATTACTATTGAAAGCACCGTTCACAGTGGATGCTAAATTTTTTTAACAGGATTGGAAAAACGACCACCATTATATTCACTGGAAATAATATTGTACGTACCAGTGTTTGTAGCAAAGGCACCGTTTGTGAAGCTGTTAGCGCCCACTGTAGTAGCATATGCATTCAATGCATCTGTACGAGTAGAAGCAGAGTCTACGGTTGTGTCACCAAGGTCTCCTTTATAGTTATGGGAACCAATCATAGTGCTACCAGTACGAGCAAAGGTATTGTCACCAATAGCTACGCTACCTACTACCTTAGTTGGATCCGCAGGAATTCGAGCACTAGAGAATAAACTACCGCTATAAGTAGTTTGACCCAACGCAAAGGCAGCCTCTACGCCACCTGCCATATTTTCAATTTTTGCATTTTTACCGATAGCTACACTACCACCTTGGCTAGCATAGTTATTGATTACAGCGCCGCTACCTACAGCAATGTCGCCTGTAGCAGCACTAGCACCATTAGAATATTGAATAGCAGCGTCTTTACCGACAGCCACGTTTTCCGCTTTAGGTGCACTGCTGCCAGTGCCGTATGCTACGCCATTACCATTGCCAGTCGTGTGGTCTACCGCACTTGCAACAACCCACAAACTGGATAACAACACACCGTTAATTAACAAAGTTAATAAACGTCTCCGTTTGTTCATAATGAGTATCCTCCATGTACTTTAATTACGATCTCTCTTACAAATAATATGCAAATAATTCACAATATTTTCATGAGTCTTATATGAACATTGTAGCATGAATATCCATTTTGTAAACAGTTTTTTTATATCCATTAAATGTACTTAAAAAAACAGAAATTATTTTTCGTATTACTCATAAATGTACATGATCTATAAAAACCAGTAATAGTCTATGTAGTTATATGTTCTATAGGTCATATATGTATATATAATAAGGTTATATAAGAGTAGATACACCAAAAAGTGGGTAGTTAATCCATACAGATTAACTACCCACTTTCAGTAAGAGGGAAAAGCGAACCTCTTACGATTGCCGCATGATTCAGTTTGTTGTTGAGAGAGATTTTTAAGTAAATACACCGCAATAGGTATTGAAGTAACAGAGAGTAACTAATAATGAACGGGCGATCACACGGCACTAAAACAGTAATGTTTCCACATTAAGATAATGGCTTACTTAAGAGCCATTATCTATAAAGAACAGTTAAACTTAATCCTAACTCTTCCTTATCACAAGTATATCATTTATTAAGCTTAGATAATAGATAATTTTTTTCATTAAATTTTCATCAAATACATAATGAGCCGAATGAATCGCAATTCTATTCACTTTATGAGGTGTATTATTAAAATTATTACTCAACCCAGATCGTATTATGACGTCTTACAAGGCTTAACATTTTGGAACGAACACTCATAGCGCCTTCAACTCTGTGCTTGCCACCATACCAAGCTACAGGAGATCCGGCTAAGCGGAATGTAATCTTGCCATAGGCCCCACCCGAGTTATGCTCAGGCTTGTTATAGCCCATATCGACAGACACACGCGGTGTGAGCTGCAACTCGGAACCAACGCGCAAACCATTCTTATCGGCCTGACGTTCTTGATTCCAATGGTACCCTTCTACATAGACTCTCGCCCAACGAGCATTTTTGAAAGTCTTCCCATATTCGAGGGTATAACCGTTTGCTACACGCTCCAAGGTATGAAGGTTCGCATCGAGGACACGCTCATCGGAAGCAGAACCGTACCAGTTGAAGCGGAACTCGCTTTCACCAGACATATATTCAAGGCCCCCGCTGAGGCGATCATGATGACGCAAGAAGCGATGGTCATAGAAGAGATGAGCACCATAGAGTCGACGATCATCCTTTGAGATACGTCGGTACCCCACACCTACGTTGAGGGTTGTCCCAATATCAGAGGCCCGAGAAATACGCTGCTGCGTAAACCATACGTGGCGCGACTTATCATCGTAATGGCCTAGGGGCTGAACGGTCTCAACAGAGTACAATGGTTTCCACCCCTCTTGGAACTGGAAGCTCAGCGTAGTGCGTCGCATCCACGGTTTACCTTTGGCGCCATACATCGCATTGGATACATTGGACATAGCCACCGCATTGATAGCCCGGTTTACTGCATCGACGTCGCTGTACTGTACCGTCTTGGCCTCTTGGCGATCCATCACGAGAGGGCCACCTTCACCGATCACATGATCTGGCGTAGACGCAGGAGTGATATGAAAGTCCTCAGAAGCGGCTTTGACCTGCTCTTCACGAGGATGCGTCACCACTGCAAGAGTATGCTCCTTTTTGGACAGATTGATCTGCCCCTTATACAATTGTTGTTTTTCTGCCTCTGCGAGCCCACACAACATAAAAAGGGCACTCAAGGCAACACATACAATACGTTTCATGACTCTCTACGACGTTTTATTACTCTCTACACATAAAAATTCATGAACAACAAATGAAATATATATAAGTGTAACGAATAATGGATACGACTGTCAAGGAATAGGGCTACTAAACGAGTAATACTAGAAAGAATTTTTCTATATAGATTAATCTTTTCCGTTTCGAGTTAAACGCTTTTATACTATTGCATAAACATTCTCTAAAAATATGCATTTATGGTGTATTTTTAACCCATAATATACAAAATATTCATTTACAACATGATTTTCATGTATTATTATAAATTTGTAAGTTTTTTTATGAAAGTTTTGTGAAGTCATAATATGCAAAGGAGTGTATTGCGATGAGTAAGAAACATTTTGTATTAACTGGTATCGTGCTATCTGCACTATCTGTGGGAGTCGCTTCTGCAGCGCCGATCAACATCGTCCAAACGGGACACAATATAGGCGCGGAAGGAACGACTTTCACCAATGATGGCAACATTACCTTAGGTCACGCAGCGGGAGCGGCGAATAGCACCCATCAAGTGATCAACAGTCCTAACTCGAATGGTAATAACATCGCCATCGGCACCCTATCCAGTAATGGTTCCAAGGGAGGCGCCAACATTACATTGGGCGGCAAAACCTTCCTTAACGGCACGGGCGACAACAACGTAATCGCTGGTTCCCTCACTGCCAACAATGCGAAAGCGACCATGTCCATCATCATGGGTACCCAATCGGGCGAGAAATCCGAAGGTACTAAAAACGTATGGCTCGGTCATTACCAAGGGGCGAATAGCACGGCTAACAATTCCGTCCTCATTGGTTCTGGTTCCTCTGTGAAAGCCGATTTTACGCTCGGCATCGGTCATTATACGAATGTAAATGCCAAGAAGGGCCTCGCTATCGGTTCCTATAACACCTTATCTGATAAAGCCACTGAATCTGGCGTATTCGGTCAAGGTCAATATGGGAAAAATGCTATCGATGCAAGTGGTTCCTATAGCATTGGTAACTATAACCACATCTCTGGGAACAACACCTTCGTCATGGGCAATAATGTAACTACAGCATTAGAGAATGCTGTAATCCTCGGCAACGATTCGACGGATGGCGATGTGGTAGGCACATCAAGCTATACCTTTAAGAATGGTACTACTGTAAACTATGCAGGTACTACACCGGTTTCTACCGTATCTGTAGGCGCTAAAGATAAAGAACGGACTATAACTAATGTAGCGGCAGGTCGCGTAAGCGCTACCTCTACAGATGCTATCAACGGTTCCCAACTATACGGTGTGCATCAAATGATCGATTCTCTTGGTCAAAGTACAAATGCACAGCTACATGACTCAATCAATCGCGTAGAGCAAAACATTAATCGCGTCGAGTCAGAATCCAATAAGGGCGATGCTCGCGCCGCTGCACTAGCTGCTTTACATCCTATGGGCTACGATCCAGATAACCGCATTCAATATATGGCAGGCTATGGCCATTATAGAAATGCCAATGCCCTTGCCCTCGGTGTTGGTTACTACCATCGAGACAATCTATTATTAACTACAGGTGTAACACTCAATAGCCACCTCATGGCTAATGTAGGTATTACCTATAAACCTGGTAAGTCTCAACATGACGAGCCACCCACAAAATCTTGAAGCTCGCGTACAAGCGTTGGAAACACAAAATAAAGAACTTCAAGAAACAGTACGTCAGCTCATGTCTAAATTAGACAAATAGTACTAGTTAATTAGTTAGTTAGCTAGCTAGATGACCATCCCATATACTATTTAGCTAGGCTGTAACTTATATATATTTTAAACACTTACAGAATAATCCTTATAATAAAACAATCCTTAATATAATCTTTATAAAATTACTAAACCTCTTTAATCAAACAAGCCCCCGTAGGAAAACCTACGGGGGCTATTTTGATTTAACAACGACCATATAGCTAATTGAGAGAGAAAATAAGGTATTCAAAAGGATTGTAATTGCTTTGTATCTAGGAGTAATTGCATATACTTGGATACCTGTGTATAAATTTATGTATAGTACGTAAGGGTTGTCTATATATAAAGTGCTATACGGTCATGGGTATAGTATAGACCTAAAAACACTACTATTATGTGATTTTTAATACAACCTATACAAAAAATAAAGAGGCACCAGCTAGTGCCGTTACCTCTTTATATGCTTTTACAATTATGTCAACTGATTAGCGAATGCGTTTAACGCGATTATTGTTGTCACGCATAGCTTCTTTCAAGCTGTAGATTACCATTTCGTTCATGTAGAAACGCAACTCATCATTAGACATGTTAGCTGTATTCTTTTCAAGAATCGCCAAGATTTGGCGTTCATATTCAGCTTGGTCCATACCAGATACAGTTGTATGGTTTGTAAAGAATTCTTTGTAATCTAAGTACAAGCGATCTAATGCTACGCGAGCATAGCTATCTTTTTTATAGCGATGGCTTGTGATGTACCAGCTACGACGAACGTTCATGTAATACAATACATTATTAGTATAGCGTTGTTGACCAGACATAACACGATTGTCGTCTTTAATCAACGCATCGCGCATACCCAATTGGAATGCTGCGAATTCAGAAACAACGGCCTTCGCTTCTTCACTAGGAACAGCAAGAGAGATTTCTTGTTGTTCTGCAGTCAAAGGAGCTGACGGTTGTTCAGGCATCATCAAAGGATCTTGTGCCGCATTAGCTTGACCAGCGAAACATACACCGGCAATCGCCATAATAGGTAATAATTTTGTTAATTTCATAGTTCTCCTCTCTGAAAGCCGCCTTCCCCAGAGCGGCTTCATTGTATTATACACTCGAATCTCTTAATAGGTACTATTTAGTAAGCCCCACTTGTTTCATGAGCATTGCGATTTGAGCTTTCATCTCTTCATTATCGCGTTGTACTTGTTCGTACTTAGCGGACAACTCTTCATCGCGTTGTTTCATGCGCAAGTTTTCTGCTTTCAACGCAGTTACTTCATCTTGCATTACATAAGCAGAGCTAATTGGACCACCTTTGTAACGTGCTGGGATTGCTTTCTTAGCATCGGATGTACCGAATTTGTAGGAAATACCAGCATTTACCATGTTATCATGAGCACCTAGAGATACCCCCATATGAAGCAATGTAGATTCATTTGTATAGTGAGCTAAACCAATAGCAGCAGCAGTGCTACCTTTGTAGTTACCAACAGCCGCCAAAACTTGTGTAGGTTCTAATGGATCATATTGCAATGGTTTAAGACCTGCCATCGCTGCGCTAGCTGCGCCAACATCAGCAATTTTGCCGTCTACACTGCTCATAGCATTACGTAATTGGTTAACGTTAACCGCATCAGTGCCATTAATGCCTGGCGCCACATTAGTAATCGTATTATTACCATTGTTTAAGCCATTTTCTGTAAGGCTTACAGTGTGACCTGGTACAGGTTGACCGTTGATGGATGGAGTAATTGTGATACCACCACCATCTACTTTCGTATCTACTGTGTAAGGAATAGTTGTATTAGTTCCTGGTACAGTTTTTGTATACGTAGTAGAACCGTCTTTAAGGTTGAGGTCCTTAGCCAACTTGATATCGTATCCGTCACCACCTGCATTTTTCACAACAGCGATGTTGTTATCGGTCAAGCGATTTACATCAGCACCACCTTTAAGGTTCATTGTATCGCCTAAACCGCGAACAACTTTACCATCGTTACCAGCTTGGTCACCTTGGAATACACGACCATTTTTAGCTTTTTCGTTAAAGTCATCGTTAACAGCTTTCAATTGGTCTTCTGTCGCTGCACGACCTGTAACAGCTACAGGGTTATTAGGGTTCCATGTTTTATTGTCCAACCCAGTCACAAAGTTACCATTTTGGCCACCGGAGTTTTTGATTACCCATGATTACATCTCCAGCTTTCACAGTATTACCTGCTGTGACAGAGCCTGTGCTACCGTCAATTGTAACTTGGTTAGCGCCATTACCTGCAGTAATCGTACCAGTAGATCCATCAACAGTGATTTGTTTAGCTGGATCTGTACCAAGTGTAATTGTATCGTTCAAGGACATCTTGATAGCTGTGCCATCTACAGTAGTCTTGATGTTGCCATCGCCTTTGAGGTCGATAACTTCACCAAGAGGTTTCTTCACGGATTGACCATCCTCTGCTTTAAGACCGAAGCCTTGTGCTTTAATGTCTTCCATTGCTGTATGCAATTGACCGCCATTTACAGCATCTTTGCTGCCTGCCCCAATTATACCATCAGCTACGTTAGTGATTTTCTTATCACCAGCATCAATGCCGTCTTTAGTTACCTTAGGGCCATTTTCGATAGTCAAACCATCTTTATTGATTGTAACAGCTTTGTTACCACCATCGTTGATTTGCAAGCCATCTTTAGTCAACTTAGTCGCTTCGTTAGCGCCGTCTTTGATAGTTACGCCATTTGTATCCATCTTAGTATCGCCTGTTGTTACTGTGTTTGCTGTAACAGTATCTACATTAAGATCTCTAGCTAATGCTACTTTTACAGCACCATTATCTACAGATGTAGTAATGTTCGTACCGTCACCTTTCACAGTTACAGTATCACCAAGAGGTTTCTTAACAGAAGCGCCATCTTCAGCAGTTAAACCGAAGCCCTTAGTCTTGATTTCTTCTACCGCTGTATGTAATTGACCGCCGTTAACAGCATCTTTACTGCCTGCACCGATTATGCCGTCAGCTACGTTAGTGATTTTCTTATCACCAGCGTCGATACCGTCTTTAGTCATAGATGGACCATCTGTAATTGTAACGCCATCTTTCGTGAGGGATGTCAACGGGTTACCTGCTGCATCATTAATAGTCATGCCACCACCGTTTACAACAGTGTTGCCATTTGTACCATTATTGAAAGTAGCAGAATTTAGGCCTTTAAGGTCTTTTGCAAGACGGAGCATCAATGTATCAGTACCATCAGCTACTACCCCAATGTTATCTTCATTGGACAGTTTCGCTGCATCTGTAATACCACCCTTAACATTGACTTGGTTGTTAAGTTTTTCTTAATTACAGTGCCAGTATCACCACCGTACAACATGCCGTCGTCCATTGTGGCTACTTGGTGTTCCCCAGTCTTATCAGTGTACACAATACGTGTAATACCATCTACACCGTCTACACCTTTTTCACCTTTCACACCTTTAGCAGCATCATCGTAACCATTTTTAACGGTGATGTCGATACCGTTGGAGCCGTCCTTGCCATTTGTACCAGCAGGACCTGTTAAACCGATATGACCTACACCGTCTTTACCAGAGATGGAAACTGCGTCTTTGCCGTCAGCACCTGTGATGCCTACTTTACCATTATTACCATCTTGACCAGCTACGCCAGTAGGACCTGTAATAGATACACCATCCTTACCGTCTTTGCCGTTTTTATTGATTTTGATGGAATCTGCTACGAGATTTTTATTCAATTTAACATCGATTGTAGTGTTGCCAGTTGTAGTATCTTGGTTGATGAAAGTCTTAATGTTTTCGCCACTATAGTTAGCATCAGCTTCTGTACCTTCACCTTGAACAGTGATTGTGGAGCCTAATTTGTTAGTTTGAACACCACCTACGTTAGCATCAAATTTCAAACCTTTGTTGATCAACGCGTCGGAGCTGTCTTTGATTTTATCAGTTAAGTAGTCTACATTAACTGCTTCGCTACCGTCGTTGCCAGTTGCATATGCAACATTAGTTACGTGAGTACCACCAGTTTTATTAGTACTGTTATATGTAGGACCTTCGTAAGTCACTTTAGATTTATCTGCTGCGTTTGTAGCAGGGTCCAAGTCATACTTAACGGCACGATCATCTAATTTATCTAGGTTAGATTTAGAAGCTACGTCCTTGATTGTTACTGTTTCAGTTTGGTCTGTATGGTTTTTATCTTGTACAGTCAACGCTACATCGCCGTTGTTGTCTACCGTGTAATCACCATTAGAACCAGCTGCTTGGTTTTTAATCAAACGGTAATCTGTAACATTAGCGCTTTGATTGTTGATAGCCTCTGTAACCTTTTTCAACTGATCTTCTGTAGCAGCACGGCCACTAACAGCAGTTGGATTTGTTACGTCCCAATCTTTATTATCTAGGCCTGTTACATAGTTGCCAGTATTAGCTGCAGGAGTACCATCAGATTGTTTACCCATTACAACATCACCTGCTTTTACAGTTTCAGTTGCTGTTACAGAGTTAAGACCTTTAAGGTCTTTTGCTAAACGAACTTTCAACGTATCAGTACCATCAGATACTACGCCAATATTATCATCTACAGTGAATTTAGCTGGATCTGTAATACCGCCCTTAACATTGACTTGGTTGTTAAGTTTTTTCTTGATTACAGTGCCAGTATCACCACCGTAGAGCATGCCGTCGTCCATTGTAGCTACTTGGTGTTCACCAGTGTTATCGGTGTACACAATACGTGTAATACCATCTACACCGTCTACACCTTTTTCACCTTTCACACCTTTAGCAGCATCATCGTAACCATTTTTCACGGACATGTCGATACCATTGGAACCATCCTTGCCATTTGTACCAGCAGGGCCAGTTAAACCGATATGGCCTACGCCGTCTTTACCGGAGATGGAAACTGCGTCTTTACCATCGGCACCTGTAATGCCTACTTTACCATTATTGCCGTCTTGACCAGCTACTCCTGTAGGGCCTGTAATGGATACGCCATCCTTACCATCTTTACCGTCTTTATTAACCTTAATGGAGTCAGCTACGAGATTTTTGTTCAATTTAACATCGATTGTTGTGTTGCCAGTTGTAGTATCTTGCTTGATGAAAGTTTTAATGTTTTCGCCACTATAGTTAGCATCAGCTTCTGTACCTTCACCTTGAACAGTGATAGTGGAGCCTAATTTATTAGTTTGAACACCACCTACGTTAGCATCGAATTTCAAACCTTTATTGATTAACGCATCGGAGCTGTCTTTGATTTTATCAGTTAAGTAGTCTACGTTAACTGCTTCGCTACCGTCGTTACCAGTTGCGTACGCTACATTAGTTACGTGAGTACCACCAGTTTTATTAGTGCTGTTGTACGTAGGACCTTCATAAGTCACTTTAGATTTATCTGCTGTGTTTGTAGCAGGGTTCAAATCATACTTAACGGCACGGTCATCTAATTTATCAAGTTCAGTTTTGGACGCAATATCTTTGATAGTTACTATTTTAGTAGTACTAGATTTATCATCTTTAACGTTCAAGTCTACTTTATTGCCAGTTACAGTGTACGCTTTATCAGTAGCTGCATCATTTTCAACCAAGCGATAATCAGATGCACTTGCGCTCGCTGCTTTCACCGCATCACTAACAGTTTTCAATTGATCTTCTGTAGCAGCACGGCCAGATACGAAGACAGGATCAGCCATGTTCCAATTTGTATTATCTAGACCTGTTACAAAGTTACCAGTTTGAGTGCCACCTTTGTTATCTGTAGCGGTTTGGTTACCCACTGTAGCTGTGCCAGCTTTCACTGTGTCTGTAGCCGTTACAGACTTGAGGCCTGTAATGTCTTTAGCGAGTTGCAATTGAAGTTTTGCATTGCCTTGTGCATCAACTACTGCAGATGTAACGCCGATATTGTTACCTGTTGCAAGATCAGCCGCGTTTGTAACGCCACCGGTTACATCAACTTGTTTGTTCAGCTTCACATTGGATGTGGCACCCATATCGCCTTTGAATTTAAGGCCATCGTTCAATGTTGCTACTTCCTCAGTAGTACCATCTGGTTTTTCGTATACGATACGAGTTGTAGTTGTGCCAGCCGCACCATCTACACCTGGTTTGCCGTCACGTGTAATGGAAAGGTTCGTTGTTACACCATCTTTACCGTTAATGCCAATTTTGCCATCTTTACCATTTGCACCAGTAGCCGTTACAGTTTCAACTTCAAGATTTTTTTGTTCATCTTAACGTCGATTGTTGTGTTACCAGTTGTAGTATTTTGTGTGATGAATGTTTTAATGTTTTTACCGCTGTAGTTACCATCAGCTTCTGTGCCTTCGCCTTGAACTGTCACAGTAGAACCAAGTTTGTTAGTTTGAACACCACCCACGTTAGCATCAAATTTCAAACCTTTGTTAATCAACGCATCGGAGCTGTCTTTAATTTTGTCAGTTAAGTAGTCTACGTTAACCGCTTCGCTACCGTCGTTGCCAGTTGCATATGCTACGTTGGTTACATGAGTGCCACCAGTTTTATTAGTGCTGTTATACGTAGGGCCTTCGTAAGTCACTTTAGATTTATCTGCTGCGTTTGTAGCAGGATCCAAGTCATACTTAACGGCACGGTCATCTAATTTATCAAGTTCAGTTTTGGATGCAATATCTTTGATAGTTACAGTATTTGTAGTACCAGATTTATCATCTTTTACTTTCAAGTCTACTTTATTGCTAGTTATAGTATACGCTTTGTCAGTAGCTGTATCGTTTTCAATCAAGCGATAGTCACTAGAACCGGCATTCGCTGCTCTCACCGCATCACTAACAGTTTAATTGATCTTCTGTAGCAGCACGACCAGATACAAATACAGGATTAGCCATGTTCCATGCTGTGTTATCTAAACCAGTTACAAAGTTACCAGTTTGTGTTGCACCTTTGTTATCTGTTGCACTTTGGTTACCCATAGTAGCAGTGCCAGCTTTCACAGTATTGGTAGCCGTCACTGTATTTACATTAAGATCTTTATTCAAAGTAACAGCAATCGTGGAATCATCCCCAGTTTGAGTGATTTTTGTAGTGATATTCGCATCGCCAGATACAGTTACGGTAGAGCCAAGTTTATTTGTCTTAACATCATTGTTGTCTGCGTTAAACTTCAAACCTTTGTTGATGAGCTCAGTTTTTGTATCGTTAATTTTTGTAGTTAACTCAGATTTTGTAGAATCCAATTCCGTTTTAGACGCGATGTCTTTAATAGTTACAGTCTTCGTATTCGCTTGAGTACTACCATCTTGCACTGTTAAGTCAACTTTATTGCCAGTTACAGTGTACGCTTTATCAGCAGCTGCACTGTTTTCTACTAATCGGTAATCTCCCGCTGATGCTACATTGACTGCATATGTTTTATATGTGCCATCTGTACCTTCTGTAACCGTTGTATTTTGACCAGCAATTACTTTTACGGCCTTTTGAGCCTCTTCACGGATAACAGTTTTACCATCGTTATTAATGTTAGAAAGATCTTTATTAGTCGCATTGTCAATTTTATTCTTTGTATCATTTGTTAACGTTACATCAATAGTTTGGTTATTAGCTTTAGTCGTTACATAAGTGCCATCGCCTTTTACAGTCAATGTTTGTTTATCTAACAATACATCATTTTTGCCGTTATTGTCATTCGTATTGCCTGCAATTTTAAGGTTTACATTGCGCAATTGAGCTACGTTAACTGCATCTGTGTCCTTTGTACCAGCTGCAAGGTTTGTAATTTGGCGTGTTTCTGTACCAACGCTAGTGCTTTGACCAACAGATACTGCACCCAAAGTAGATGTTGCTACAGAGCCAGTTAAATCTGTGTATCTATTCGCACGGTTATCCGCTGCACTTACATCGTAACCAGCTACGCCAGCCGCCGTATTCGCTACGGAATAAGAACCTAACGCAACGCCGTCATCTTCAGTTACCTTCGCTTTATAACCTAAGGCAGTGGATTTATCACTTGTCGCAGTTGCATCCGCACCAAGTGCCGTACCAAAGTTACCTGCTGCAGAGGCACGTACGCCTGCGGCTGTCGCATTTGTGCCTGTAGCACCTTTATTATCATAGTTTGCATCAGCAGATGTGCCTTTAGCGCTGAAGAAGTTAGTTTGCGCTGCTTCTACCGCTTCTTTTACTGTATGATATGTGCTATTTTTAATACTGAAATCTGGTGCTTTGTAGGTAGAGCCATTTGCTTCATAACCAGTATATGTAGGGCCTGCAATGGTCATAGCCAAGTTGTTATTTACATAACGTAATTGTTTAATCGTTGCAGCGTCATTATCGTTTTGACCACCTGCTACGTTAACAATACGACGTGGTGTGCCACTATTACCTACTGCTACTACGCCCGACTCTGCAGGGTTCATTTCGTTGGTGAAAGCTGCATACGTGTTCACCAATGGACCATTGAATTCAGTACCTGCACCAAGGGCGATGGAGTTATTAGAAGAAATCTTCGCACCCGCACCTAATGCCATGGAGTTTTCACCTGTAACCTCTGCACCATTACCGATGGCTGTAGCATTGTTACTACTTGCTTTCGCAGCCGTACCAATAGCCATAGTACCGGCTTTGCTAGCTTCCGCTGTACCACCGATGGCAAGAGCATTCGCTTCTAATGCCTTTGCTTGACCACCTAAAGCGATAGTATTTAACTCTTTAGCTTGTGCTGATCTACCCATAGCGATAGCATTTGTACCTGCCGCAGATGCAGTGTTACCAAATGCGAAAGAATCTGTACCAGTAGCACGAGAAGAATTACCCATTGCTACTGCATTAGCTGCTTTAGTTTTAGCATTAGAACCAAATGCCATGGAATCTGTAGCTGCTGCTGTAGTACGCGCTTTTGTGCCGAATGCAAGAGAACGTGCACCTTCTGTTACAGTATTAGTAGTACCATTATAGGCTGCACTAGGTTCATTACCACTACCTGGTACTGTGATAGGCTCAGCTGCACCGATGGCAATGGATTGATCCCCCTTCGATTGCGCAGAATAACCCAAAGCAAAACTACCAGTACCACTCGCCCAAGAAGTTGTACCAATAGCTGTAGAGAAATTACCTGTCGCTGCTGATTGGCGCATCATCGCTAGAGAGTTAAAGCCACTAGATAAGGAAGCCGTGCCAATAGCCATAGCAGATGGTTTTGTGGACTGTGCATAATTACCAAGGGAAAAAGATAAACCACCTGTAGCTTGTGCATAATCGCCAATAGCTACACCAGAATAATACGTAGGATCACTAGCCTCTTGAATCTTCGTATTGTGACCAATGGAAATACCATTTAGTGCACTACCAGAATAATATCCAGTAGTAGCAGTGCCATCTAAGGCACTCATATTACCAGGGTTATTATAATTGTATAAATAACTCCATTTATTACCACCATTTTTGAGCTGTTGCATAGCCAGCATTCACGCCATCAATCATGATAGTCACGCATTTTACAGATGTAACATTCACACCTGCCAACAATGCAGCTACAGCCATAACTGTACTCATATGGGTATATGTTTTACCAGTATGTAAGGATTTAACCTTACCTCCACTGCTTTTACGATTTCCGAAACAACTACATAACACTTTTTGGTTTTACTCCAAATAACATTGTAAATCCGATTCATAATTTAACCTCTAGCTTACAATACACATAAAAAGTTCTTACTCTCAATGACTTTACTGGAACTTCACCATTTCTTCATAATCATTGAATGTCCTAATCATATCAAATTTATTCTATGTAGTAAATAAAAATTCACTTTATATTCATGTTTTGGAAATTTTATAAAAATACAGCCAAATATGAGCCGTTTCTACCTCATAATAGCTGGTTACTCCGTCATAATGCCCATTTTTCTATAATTTATATGATTTTACATGTTGTTTTTATAAATAATTTACAACTAACTAAAGGTTTGTTTATGATTTTTAGATAAAAATCTAGAGTTTAAATTTACTATTTCCAGTTTACTACTTGAATTGCAATAAGTATTACTGTTTTCGTTAGATCCTCGTTGCCAGGTCGCATAGGTTGCATCTTGCATTCAGATCAAGGATGGCAGTATCAGCATAGCAGTTATCAAAAAAACATTAAAAATCACGCTATCATCCAAAGTATGTCTCGAAAAAGGAAACTGTTTGGATAATAGCGTTATGGAAAACTTCTTTGGTTTACTAAAGTCAGAATTGTTATAGTTAGAGAAATTTACTTCCTATGAAGATTTTATCAACAAATTAAGAGATTATATTTATTATTACAATACGAAACGTATTAAGTTTCAAACAAAAAGAGGTAACGACCATTATCGTTACCTCTTTCCTATGTATATTTTTGTTATATCTACTGCTTAACGAACGTGTTTAGCATGTTTAGCACGCATAGCTTGTTTCAAGCTGTAGATTACCATTTCGTTCATGTAGAAACGTAATTCGTTGTTGTTCATGTTTTCAGTATTCTTTTCAAGAATAGCTAAAATTTGGCTTTCATATTCAGCTTGGCTCAATTGGGATACTGCAGGATTCTTAAAGAAGTCTTTGTAATCCAAATACATACGATCTAATGCTACGCGAGCATAGCTATCTTTTTATAGCGATGGCTTGTGATGTACCAGCTACGACGAACGTTCATGTAGTACAACGCATTGTTAGCAAGACGTTCTTGACCAGATACACGGCCAGTATTTGGTTGATTAAGTTGGAATGTCATGAATTCAGCAACAACTGCTTTTACTTCTTCGCTAGGAACTGCAAGAGAAACCTCTTGTTCGTTCACAGTCATAGGTGCAGATGCTTGTTCAGGCATCATCAATTGATCTTGAGTCGCATTAGCTTGACCAGCGAAACATACACCGGCAATTGCCATAATTGGTAATAATTTTGTTAATTTCATAGTTCTCCTCTCGAAGTGCCCTCCCAGAGCTACTTCATTTATCATGTACTAGATATTATCTCTTTAGAAAACTGTTATCCCCATAGAGATCCCCATACTAAGCATGGTAAATTTATTATTACAGTCAGTAAGCATCTATCAATAATGATTCCGTAGCTACCGTTTCATTAGTATACACGATACATCGTATTTCGTCTATATAATTTTGCCTTTAAATGTGAAGAAAAAAATGAAGAGATGCTATGTGCTTAACTCTATGACAAATACTATAAAAAGCCTCCTAATAATACAGTTATGACTCTACTATTAGGAGGCTTGATATATTTGGGGCTATTTTACAAAAGTAGTATTTATTAAATCTTCCTTAGAATTTATGTGTAAATCCTGCATTCACAGACCAACCAGCTTTTATAATTGCCAGATAGACCTGTGCTAATATCACCGAAGATGCTGTTATTTGCATTGAAGCCATAGCTACCACCGAATGCTAGATCTGTCCAAGTACCTTTAATGTCTTCGGATGTGTATTTAGTAGTAGTACCACTTGTGTAAGTAGTTTTTTACTGTGCCAGAGAAGGCATGGTTTACACCTCACACGAGTATAGATATTACCTGCACCGAAGTTTTTACCGATTTCAAGGCCAAGACCACCTGCGGTGCTGCTCACACCAGATTGATCTACATGCATGCTGCCTGCATTGAAGCTGTCGCCACCGAAGTGAGTATAGCTCAATTGTGCTTGTGGTTCAATGTATGTACCATTTAAAAAGCTTCACAGTTTTACCGTAGCGTGCACCGATAGAGTATGCATTCGCTTTAGTTTCACCAGACAGTCTTTCACCAATTTCATTACGAACAGTGAAGTCGTTAGAAGCACGGCCTACTTGAGACTCGATGTGGATGTATTGGTTGTTACCAAAATCTTTCAAACCATACGCACCAACAGCAAAGGCTTTTTCTTTGCCAGTACCGTTGAATACATAATCATCGTTGCCACGAAGGTAAGAAACTTGGCCACCTACAGTCCAACCGCTGCTAGTTTTTAGCATCGTAACCACCTTGGATACGTGTATACGTTGTATCTGTGTCGATACCTGTTGTGATTGAAGCTGTATTTAACACCTCCAACGCGAGCCCAAATACCTGTAGGTTCACCTTGTTGCAATACACGTGGACGATACATATTATCTGTCAATGTTCTCCAACCATTGATATTACTCATGATAGCAGAACGAGCGCCACGCATATGAGGTGTATCATAAGCACCACGAATAACAGGATTAGGGTTTACTGGTGTAACCGGTTTAGGAGCTGGTGTTACTGGTGTAACTGGTTTTGGATCTGAGTTACTGGAGTAACTGGCTTAGGATCTGGAGTTACCGGTGTAACTGGTTTTGGATCTGGAGTTACTGGTGTAACTGGTTTAGGATCTGGTGTTACAGGAGTAACTGGTTTAGGATCTGGAGTTACCGGTGTAACTGGTTTAGGATCTGGAGTTACCGGTGTAACAGGTTTTGGATCTGGAGTTGGTGTAGGTTTTTGGTTCTGGCGCCACATAGGACCCTTGACCATTGCCGTCTTTCCAAGTAATATCCCTTCTTTTTGGTCTGTAGTCAATGCTTTTTGGAAGCTAGACACGATGCCTTTAGACGCGATAGATACTGTACCAGAAAGATTTCTTTCACCTTTTACATAGTTTTCATAATAGAATTTATGTGCCAAGTTATCTAAAATCTTGTTTACATTGCTTTCAGAAGAAGTATCAAGATGATCACCTGTCACATAGCCATGCACACCTGAACCAGCCGCAGCAGATTTCACAATAAAGTTACCACCCTCGATGTCAGCTGCATCAAGACCAGTTTTTGGGGAACCTGGTTTACTGAAATTCAAGCCAGTGCCGCTTAGTCATGTCATAAATAACGTTGATATGACCATCCAATTTATTCACATGAATATCACTGCGAGAATCTTGGGAAATACGGCTGAAACCTTCACGTGTACGAGTACCTGTAAGCGTATTGATGCTGCTACGCGCTTCTTTACCATCGATCATGAAAGCCTCTAAACCACCCATGTTATCGTGGCTCCACATGCCTCCATCAAAGGTCATGTTGATCTCGCCACCTTTATCCTCTAAGGTATTCACAGCCTTACCAGAAAATTGGTTAGGGGCTGTTATGTGCACGGCCGAGACCGATATTGATAACAGATGGTTGCTGTTGTTGATACGGAGGCATTGTTTTATCAGATACAAGCACATTACCTTGCATATTAAACACTTTGTTTTTTACAATACCCGCATCATCAATACCGAGATTAATTTTACTATTATAAGCAAAAGCTACTGGATATGGAGACTCCCATGGCGCAGTAGTCACATCCATAACCCCGCCATCCACTTGAATGGAACTGTTATCGAGCATGCCTGTAATGAAAGCTGGCTGGCGATAGCGTTTAGGCAATTGGTCTGTATTAGGAGTATCCAAGGAGCCAATCGCAACTTGACCACCATTAGACGCTACAACACCATTTACAGTCGTATTACCTGTACTTTCAAATTTACTTTCAGAGCCTACGGCAAATACGCGTACTATCAGAATTAAGACCCGCTGCAGACCTCATGTACTTGGTATCGGCCATCGTAGATGACAATAAAGTCATCATAACAGCAGATAATAAAACCTTATTTCTACCTCTCATCCTTTTACACCTCAACTATTAATACAATTACACTCACATTTGTGAAAGTTCCTTCATAAACGAATATATCTATAAGTTGATTTATTAGTCTTTATTTATATGAAAAAGATAGATATATACTCACTTTTATTAAGAACTCACATTCAATACTTTTTAAAAATATGTTTAAAAATATTACACTATTTCTTGTGAGTTGTAAATGAATTTCAATTTTTATTTAAAAATTATTTAATATATTAATATTTGAGTTATAAAACTAGAATATAAAAAGGCAGTGAACTAGTCACTGCCTATACAAATTCAAAATTTATTGAAATCTATAGTATTGTTCATCGTAATTTGACGATATATATGATTATATCTATAATATAAACAGATAGCCAAACGAGTAGAACCGTCGGGCTCATCTCAAAAGGATTAAAAACATGTTGAAATGGCCTTTCAGTTATCGAGTTATTGGTAACGAAGGGCTATTTGTCTTTTTCCAAGACAAATAAGCGCCACAAGTGCACCAAAGGCAATGACAATCGTCATTACCTCTAGAATTATCATGATTAACTCATAATCACTCATAGACAACCCTCCTTCATTTACGAAGAGAGGCCCAACCTCGTCTGACTATCCTAAGATAATTATATGGCGAACATATAGACGAATCAATAAGAATCTATTTATAGAGATATATGAAATATATTAGAAAAACCCCACGTATTAGATTGTTAAATCCAATACGTGGGGCATTTTATTTAGTGAGTGCTATATATTTATATAGTAACTATTATATTAGAATTTATGAGTAAATCCTGCATTTACAGACCAACCAGCTTTTATAGTCGCCAGATAGACCTGTACTAATATCAGCGAAGATGCTGTTGTTTTGCATTAAAGCTCATAGTACCACCAAATGCGAGATCTGTCCAAGTACCTTTAATGTCTTCGGATGTGTATTTAGTAGTAGTACCACTTGTGTAAGTAGTTTTTACTGTACCAGAGAAGGCATGGTTTACACCAACGCGAGTATAGATATTACCTGCACCGAAGTTTTTACCGATTTCAAGGCCAAGACCACCTGCTGTGCTGCTCACACTAGATTGATCTACGTGCATGCTGCCAGCATTGAAGCTGTCCCCACCGAAGTGAGTGTAGCTCAATTGTGCTTGTGGTTCAATATATGTACCATTTGAAAGCTTCACAGTTTTACCATAGCGTGCACCGATAGAGTATGCATTAGCTTTAGTCTCGCCAGACAGTCTTTCACCAATTTCATTGCGAACTGTGAAGTTGTTAGATGCACGGCCTACTTGAGACTCGACATGGATGTATTGGTTCTTACCAAGATCTTTCAAACCATACGCACCAACCGCAAAGGCTTTTTCCTTGCCAGTACCGTTAAATACGTAATCATCGTTGCCACGAAGGTAAGAAACTTGGCCACCTACAGTCCAACCGCTGCTAGTTTTAGCATCGTAACCACCTTGAATGCGTGTATATGTAGTATCTGTGTCGATACCTGTTGCATTGAAGCTGTATTTACCGCCTCCAACGCGAGCCCAAATACCTGTTGGTTCGCCTTGTTGCAATACACGTGGACGATACATATTATCTGTCAATGTTCTCCAACCATTGATATTACTCATGATAGCAGAACGAGCGCCCCGCATATGAGGGGTATCAAAGTCACCTACCACAACATGAATATGGCCGTTGTTCTCAGGCTTTGGAGCTGGAGCTGGCTCTGGTTTTACTTCTGGTTTTGGAGTTGGCTTAGGTTGAGGCTTAGGCTCAGGTTTTGGAGTCGGTTTTACCTCTGGTTTCGGAGCCGGAGCTGGTTTATTTTCACCATATACGTATTTACCTTGACCATTTTTATCTGCTTGCCAAGTAATAGCGCCTTCCTTAGCATACCCTTCTGTCAACACCTTAAAGCGTGCAGACTCAGCACCATTAGAAGCAATGCCTACAGTACCTTGAAGGTTTCTTTTCACCATTTACATAGTTATGATAGTAAAATCTTGTGAGCCAAGTTATCTAAAAATTTTATTTACATTATCCTCAGAGGATACATCAAGCCCTTTTTGACTAGAGAATACATGGGCGTACGCATTAGGTGCCGCACTTGTAATATGAATATCTCCACTCCAGAAGGAATCTGGAGTCAAACCATTATAGGTTTTTGTTGGTGGTGTATATGCTGGATCTTCAGTATCGTCATACTCACCATTTATATCGTAAAAGAAGTTTACATGACCTTCTAACTTATCGATATGAATTTCATTATGCTCATTTTGCACTACAGCATTTTTCAAAACTACGATTTTTAGAACCTACCAAGCGATGTACACGGCTTGGTGTTGTCATTGTACTCAAGCCAGTACCATTTAACCCACCTTGATAAAAGATGATCCCAATAACCACGCTGACCAAGGAACACATTAATATGGTTTGGTTGTTTTGCATTTTTATCTGCTACATTAAGAGCAAAGCTCAGTCCACATTACTTTCATCACTATCTAAAACCGATATTAATTACAGATGCATAATTAGGGTTGCCATCGATACGGACATCACCTTCAATAGACATATCATGTCCAGTAAAAATTACCTGTATTACCATCTACACCAAGATTTACAGTACCACCTTTAGAAATAACAACTGGATTACTGCTACATGACCAACTTGAAGATCACCATTTTTTTAATATTCACAGTACTGCCATTTTGGCTAGTAATGATAGTATTACGTTCATCAATTAATCTACCGGTTACGTAATCTACATTAATGGTACTCAAATTATCTGCATCAAGCCCATACATTGTACCTTGCGGTGTTCCCAAGTCTACAGTTTCACCCTTTAGTTAAACTAAAAACAGGATATTCCGCCATTGCATACTGACCTGACTAGAGCTAGCAATCGTCAAGACAATTGCTAAGGATAATTTCGCTTTACACATGCGTTTCATAAGAACCCTCTCTACATACTATAAACTATTATTAAATAATTTAATTATATTTAATATTTGCATTTTTGTAAATATGAGAAAAATCTGCCACATATTGTATATAATAATATAAAAAGCAGTAACTATAGTTACTGCTAACGTATACATATATATTTTTTGTATATTTCTATTTATAGATTCTTATTGATTCGCTTATATGTTCGCCATATAATGGACTTAGGATAGCCAGTGAGGTCGGGCCCTCTTCGTTAATGAAGGGAGGGTTGTCTCATGAGTGATTATGAGTTAATCATGATAATTCTAGAGGTAATGACGGTTGTCATTGCCTTTGGAGCACTTGTGGCGCTTATTTGTCTTGAAAGACAAATAGCCCTTCGTTACCAGTAACTGGATAACTGAAAGGCCATTTCATCAATTATTTATACTCTTGAGATGAGCCTGACGGATCTACTCGCTTGGCTATCTGTTTATATTATAGGGTTTATATCATATATCGTCAAATACAGATAAACAATACTAATATGTTGTATTATAATCAAGAGGCAGCGATTATCTCGCTCGCCTTTTATTATTTCTATTATTTACGTACTAGACCTATTATATCTATTATTTACGTGCCACGCGCATGGCCGCCATCATGCCTGGGGATTTCCAGACGGCTTGACCATTGTCAGAAACGAGTTTGTTGTTATAGTAAAAATACATCTGCATTGTAATAATTACTATCGCTAGATGTTACCTTATAGCTAAGACCAGATGTCGTATATACTGTGAAATTAAGTACATCCCCTACTCTCTTTACAGAGTCTTGGTCTACATACCAGCTATTGCCGTTATAGGTCGTAGCATATACATCTTTACGAGCTTCTACATCACGAGTATTAATGCCGATCAATACGAGTAGAGCTGCTAACATATATAAGAGTTTACGCATTAGAATTACCTCCGTTTTATCGTTGAATACTTGCTTATTATACCAAAAAAACGGTGAGAATCACATTAAAAATGGCACCTTCTTCTCCATCCACGATTGACTACAACCTAAAACCATTTATCAATATATACACCATAAAAATACAGGATATATATGAGAATGTTGTGATAGATTTTTCAGATAAAAAGAGACTATGAACTAAGTCATAGTCTCTATATTTGCAATATTCGATTATATCTTAAATAGCTTTTTTTCATAATTTTTTTCCCTAAAGGATTTAAAGTATGTATTTCTCCACCATACGGCACACCATATACCTATACAGATTATATTGATCACAATGAGTCGAATTGCAAGGGTCAATACGTTATTACTCATATCAAACTGCATCAGTCCATATTGTATTAGTGCACCTACAGCAACTAATAAGATAAGGTATTTTAAATAAGTTACATAATAGGTAACAAGGGACCCTCGCAAGCCATGTTTAAATAGTATGTACGGTTCTACGATGAACGGCATGCACAAGGTGGTTAATATCATGGCTAAAAGTATACCTATAATCTCATACTGTTGGACTAAGAAAATACCACTCGATATGATGAGCGTAGCCTCACAGATAGGCATAAACTTGTTATGAATGAATAGCCCCATAGAATCTATAAATACGAGTGCGCTTTTTCGCATGTAAGTCAGATAAAAATTGATAGCCATCAATAATACAATCGTATTAGATAGAACATACGCTTTACCGAGCCATAGTTCAATAAATGGATTGATAAAGAAATATAGATTCAAACTAATAATGTATGCTAACGTCCCTGTTATAAAGAAGAGTTGATGGAATACATCTAACTTGCGGTCGTTATCTGCTAAAGCATTGAGATTACCAACGCTAGCCTTAAGGGAATTGAACACTTGATCGGATAGACGCATGACAGCGTTGATGAGTAAATAGTAATTACTAAAGAAACCAACTGCTGTAAGGCCTACAAACTTTGAAAGTATAATATTGGCACTGCTAAATACGGCGATACCTCCAATTTTATGGAGAACTAAGGCTTTACATTGCCTATAATTTGACCCTTAATTTCAGTGGTAAGAGGTTCTATACCGCTCTCAGTGATATACGGATAGATGCGCTGCGTACGGCGTGTGACGATAATATTTTCTGTTAAGGTCATACCGATACGGATCAAGATATAAGACCAGAAACTTTGGAATAGTACCAAGGAGATAACTTGTAATAAGCCCCCTACTACTTGCACTAAACCGCGTACATTATTGATGATATATTGCTTTTGGTCCGCAATTAATAGATTTCTATTGTAAGAATAGAAATAGCTAATCCCTGTATCGATGACGAAGAACAAATAGAACCACATCAAATCTGGAATATTAGGCGGTGACTTGATGAAACTATAAAGCCAAGGCGATATGGAAAAACCTATGGCTATGATAAGTACACCTATGATGATATAAGCCCGTTTAAAGACTTTCATAATGGACTGAACAGCCTTGATATCATTCCTAGCTAATGGTCCATATAAGGTACACACAATGGCGGGGCCGATCCCCAATTCGGTGAGCGATAAAACGGATAAGATATTATCAAAGAGGCCATTGAGGCCTACATATTCAATTGTTAAGTAGTATAAGAAGGTTAAGCGAATACAGAACTGCAATAGCATATTAATGCCATAAACGAGCAGTGTAGATTTCGCATTTCTTATAGCCGATTCAATCCTCATGTAACCACTCCTTAGATATCTATATTTACCATATATTACTAGCTCAATAACCTTGCTACACTCATATTTCTCTGCTACACTTAGGGTAAATATTCGTAGTCGCATATAAAGGGGAACTATATGTTAGAAGAATTAAAATTAGAAGTTTATAAAGCCAATATGATGTTGCCAAAATATAACATTGTAACATTCACATGGGGTAATGTGTCTGGCATCGATAGAGAATCGGGGTTACTTGTTATTAAACCATCTGGCGTAGAATACGAAGTAATGAAACCAGAGGATATGGTCGTAGTAGATCTCGAAACAGGTAAAACGGTGGAAGGCAATCTCAATCCATCTTCTGATACAGAAACACATCGTCAATTGTACTTAGCTTGCGATGGTATCGGCGGTATTGTTCACACCCACTCCTCCTTCGCTACAGGTTGGGCACAAGCTCATATGGACATTCCTGCATTGGGTACCACACATAGTGATGACTTTTATGGTGCCATTCCATGCACACGTCCTATGACAACTGAGGAAATCAAAAATGATTACGAATGGAATACGGGCGCTGTCATTGTAGATACCTTTAAAAGCAGAGATATTTCCATGACCGATGTGCCAGGCGTACTCGTTCACTCACATGGTCCTTTTGCGTGGGATACAACACCTACCAAGGCCGTAAAAAAGGCTGTTATCCTTGAAGAAGTAGCTAAAATCGCATACTACACGAAAACTTTGGCTCTTAATATCTCCAACATCCAACAAGATTTATTAGATAAGCATTTCTTACGTAAACACGGTAAAGATGCTTACTACGGCCAAAAATAACTATACTAAAACCCCCTACCATAAGGTATATAGTCCCTGATAAGGTCTATATAAACAGAACTAATGGTAGGGGGTATTTCTATGCCAATATATGAAATGCATATGTTAAATGTATATAGCCATTGTATATACACATTAATATGCGGTCTTGTATATACACATTGATATGCGGTCTTGTATATGCCTATTGTTTTTGAAACAGATGATACCATTTCCGTCTCAACCGCAAGAAGAAGAGATTTGCATACTTGTCGAGTTGTTGTAGGCCTTTGCGCATACTGAGAGCCTCTTTAGAAACCCTATGAATGACAACTTGATCATAGCATTCTTCGCTGCCATTAAGGGTAGCCCGTACAATAATCGCTTTAGCGACTCCACTAAAATGAATCATGTAACCATCACCATGCTGTTCGATGATACTTTCACCATCAATAGATAAAGTAATATCCTTCGCCTCAGTCATATAGGTATATAACGATAAGTCTAGAGACTGTTTTCGGTCATCCACATAATAATCATAGATAAAATCGTCATCTTTCACGATTTTAATAAAAGGTTGAAGCGGATTATCTTGCATAGCCGTTGCATATACCTCTAATTCTGCCAATGCTATAGGTCCATCAAATACTAGGCGCAACTGATCTCCATGATACGTCGTATCTAGAGAAAGTACTAATGGATGCCCCTTTGGTAGCACTATACTAGTACCTACCTGTTGATCATCTATATATACAGTACATTCTCTACATGGCTCATCAAAATCGATAGCGCTATATAGCACGATTTGGCGAATATCTTGAGCCCTATTCCAAGTTAATTGAACAGACGGCTGAGTGTCTTCATCACTCGATGTCCAAGCTAACGGATTGAGCACAGGTTCAAGGCTATTGATGTCTAAAATATCAAAGAGCTTGAAATCAACGAGTCGATCCTTTGTATCTGAGTTAGAGGAAACCTCTATCTCTGCATCATAAGCGATGGAGTCCGTTCTCCGTTGCCAGAATACGATATCACTATTTATAACCGCTGATGCTTTAAAGCCAAAGGACTGAGACGTATGTGCTTTAATAGCGTTAAATAGCGGACTATTCCATAAGAATGGACCACGGTTTCCTTCATTTACAGGGAATCTTACCCGATTTGACCACTCATAGATGGACGAACCATACACATCGCGTTCACCAAAATAGTGATAGATTGCAGGTTCTTGCGGTTCTTTAATAGATTCTAAGTTAAGAGAATTGTAAAAATCAGGATAACTATGGAATGCCGTAACATAGGCAAAGCCTTTGTAAACTATAGGCTTATAAGTAGGCTGATGAGCTTGCACATTACGCAATGCCGTGTCTAATCCCAAGGATAACATCCTATGATCAGGGTGCGTATCGTAATCAATACCAAAGATAATAGCTGGATTAATGTGTTGCAACAGTAACTCCATATCAGCTATATAATTATCCTTGAGATATTCGTGATGATGCCCCTTTACTTGATATATGAGCTCCTTAATACCTTCTGCTCCATAGGTTTCGCTATAACCAGCATTAGATACAGATGGTTCCGAATCAGCATAAAAAATATGTCGATTCGGAGCAGTATTAAAGGAGTCCCCATAGCCTAAAAATATGATTTGTTCTTTAGGAATCCCTAATATGCTTAATGACTCGATAGCTTCTTGATATCGCACACTAGCAGGTACTGAATAGTCACCATTTGTGGTATACGCTACGTATACAGTAGCCTTACAGTTCTGTAATGATACGAGCAAATCCCGCATCAAGTTGATTTCGTCATCTTGATGCGGCACTAATACCAATACATTTGTATCTGCTAATGATTGATGAAAGAAACTATTATCACACGTTTTGTTGTTCATGTTCGTCTGAACCTTTACAAATTGCAAATCCTAAACCTAATAGTAACCAATAGGCATAGGTAATATCGATGTTATCTCCTACCGCAGAAATTAACAGCCCCGTAGTCGATATGCATACGGTAATATAAATTAAATCGTTCTTGTTATCCTTAGCTCGTTTGAACAAACCCCATAGGAGCATGCCTGCAGGAACTACAAATAAAAGAACACCTATAATCCCTTGCTCTGCAAATCTTGTAACATATTCGCCTAGGGCAGGGTAACCACTTTTTAAAATGCCCTTATCTCGTTGTTCTATTACCCAATTACGAACCTCGTTGATTTTCTTATCTTCATCGGTCAAATAATCCGTAACATATGCATTCTTAAGGCCCTTACCAACGCCGAGAACGGGATGGTCTTTACCGATATTAAAGGAGGCTTTCATAATGGCAAAACGAGATCGATTGCTACGACCAGATGCAGAGGCAACAGACGTAACATTATTATCTACATAGGACTTAGTCATGCTTTCGATGGATGCCTTCTTAGCCGGTGCCTTAGCCGGCATAGCATAGTTAATAAACCCTACCGAACCAATGAATCCTACCACAGTGAGTAGTAAGATAGCGCCACCCTTATAGATATACTCCTTGTGTCTCGTATATAGCATATAGGCAGTCAAAAGTACTAATTCAGATAAGAATAATACAGTGGCTGTTCTCGCCTTTGTCAAAAAGATGCCAAATGTAAATAAACAGATAATGAGGCCCATTATGTATGGGTTCTTCAATTTTTTGATGAAAGCATACCACAAGAATGGTAATGCAAAGGTAGCATAAATCCCATAGTAAGAAGGCTCTGCAAAGAGGGATCGCATTTGGTTCTTCCATAGCAATGGAGGATACCAAGTTCCGCCATTTTTAATCTCATGGATATACGGATTGATAGCAGATAAAACCTTTTCACCCCATGGCATATGACCTAAGTAAGCCAGTTCAATGCAGTTATAGCCTAGTATCAATAGTACAGAAACTAGCACTGACTGCACGACTAAGGACACACCCTTACGCCACTCCTTAAAGTACCAATTGAATACCATATAGGCAGCACCAAAGGTAAATACATATTCTAATATTGTATTTTTGATAAACCGTACAATCATCCAAGCGCCAACGACGAAGGACTGACTTAGCTGTATATTATGTGCTTGTAACCAATCCATAAGGGCTGGCAACTTCTCAATTTGTTGAACGGGACCATTAATAACCGCATCATAATAGGGATATTGATATAGTCCATACATAAGTGAAACTAAAATATATAGCAAATACACTATGGAAAAACGCTTAAAGGTCTGAAAATGATGGAACTCCATTTTCTTCTTAATAGCTAAATATACGGTGTACAGCAAACCAATACACACAAAGACAACTGTCAATCTTCTGCTAAAGCTGCCAAAGAGGAAATTGATTGCATAAACTTAGGTATATTTGTAAACAATATACTAACCACCATACAGGCGAATAAGCTGTCTCTGACTTTAGTATTCATGTATACCCTCTTAATGAGAAGATAAACTATTAATTAGGTTAACCCATTTATCTATAATAGCCTCTTCAGAAAATTCAACTATATAATCATGCGCCTCATCATGCATACGCATACGCAACTCTCTATCATTTATTAATATTTCTACATGACTCGCCATAGCATCTACATCAAATGGTGCTACGAGATAGCCATTTTTTCCATTATGAATCATATCAGATGGGCCTGAATATATATCAAAACTTACTAAAGGTAAGCCTTTTAGCATAGCCTCTAATAGAACTAGTCCAAATCCTTCAAATCTAGATGTAAACACTAGGAAGGAGTACTGACTATATATATCTAGAATATGATTATGGCTGCCCTTTAAGATGACTTGTTTCGTCAAACCTAAATCATCGATTGTTTGTTGCAAGAAGGCCATATAATTTCTATTACCCGTCCCATAGATATGCCATTGCCAATCTAAATGATTTGGCATAACACGGCTCGCTACCTCAATGAGATACTCATAGCCCTTTGCATAATCGATGCGGCCTACACTAATGATTTCTCTCGAATCACTGGCATAAGCTGGCAAGGGCTGATTTGTATTAATAAAATTATAAATGGATACAACCTTATCCTTTGTTTCACTGAACTTTTGGCCATAATTGATGCGTTCCTTATCCGTTAAGGTAACGATTACATCGGAACGATAATTAATACATTTTTGTTGAAAGCTGCCAAATAGCTTCTTTTTTAAGGTGTTTCTCACATACTGTGCGGCTTCAAGAGTGCCTTGCTCCCAGAAAACTACTTTCACAGGTAAGCCTAATGTACTGAGCATAGCAATAATAGGCCATGAGAACTTGCCTACCACAATTAGTACATCAAGATGTAAGTCTTTAATCAAGGACCTCAATTTAGAAGCGTACCTAAAAAACTTATGGCGCAGCTTTCCCTTTGTCTTATCTACATAATAGGTCTGTATGGTAGGTGACACAGGATACACCGACTCGTTTTCATAAAACTGGATGAGACGTATATCAAATAGGCTCTAATGCATTACATAGATTAACAGCAACTCGTTCTCCACCGCCTAGTGTTTCGAGGGATTGAACGAGTACGCCTACTGTTTGTTTCATTACGCATCGCTCCCCTTACAACTACTAGCAACATTAAATGTATGCTCTAAACCAGATGGGACAGTAAACTTTGGTGACCAACCTAAGCCCTTAAGTTTACTATTATCTAGTACGGCATAGGAGAATGGACTCGCTTGGGAGTTTGTAATATTGTACGTTACGTTTACATTGGCAATGCGTCCTATCTCTTCCGCTAATTCGCTGATGGCTATTTCACTACCATTAGAAATATTGTAAGCATTGGCGCTTTCACCAGCAGTAAGAACTGTGAGAATCCCCGATACAGAATCGGAAATATAGGAATAGGAACGAATAGCACCGCCCGTACTATTTAAAACGATATTCTCTCCTTGGATGGCCTTTTTCATAAACTGTGCAGATGCACGGGAGTCTCGCTCTAAATTATTAGCCCCAAAGGTATGACATAATCTAGCAATCACCGTATCTACTTGGTATTGTTCATGGTAGGAAATACAAAGGTTTCCGCACATCGTTTACTTATAGGATAACAAGATCTAGAACTCGTAATATCAATATAGCCTGCATAGTCCTCTGTAAAAGGATCACCATTACCTACCCCATAGATTTCACCAGATGAGATGAATAATAGACGACAAGATGCAAATCGTTTCGCCAAGTCCAGCAAGTATTTAGTACCTTGTACATTAGCCGTAATAGTGCCTACTGGATCATTATAAATCGTAGCTGGATGTGAATTGCTCGCTGCATGAACGATGTAATCTAAAGATTCTATATCTAGCTGACTACAATCGCAATTTACATCGTATGGAATGAATTGTAAGGCATCGCCACCATATGGAAACTGCTGCTTCAAGGCTGCTACATTTCTACCGCATCCATAGATAGTCATACCTAATTGATACGTTGCATTTGCATATAACAAGGTATCGATCATGTAAGACCCAACGAGGCCTGAAGCACCTGTAATGAGTATCGATGTATCTTTTAATCGTTCCAGGTGTACGATATTTGATGCAGTTGTCGCTAAATCAGCTTGATAAGCGTCAGAGTTCCATAGTGTGTTCATATTATCTCAACCATTCAGAGCGTTTTAATGTTAATAGAGCCTTGAAGATATCTAAATCTTCTACAGTTGTTAATTTTACGTTCTTTTCAGAACCTTTAGAGAAGTATACTTCTTTTCCTAGTTCTACCATCAATGTACAAGAAGCTACAGAGTTTAAGATACCCTTTTCAATAGCCTCTCTATGTAAATCACAGATGTCTTTAATATAGAAAGCTTGCGGTGTTTGCGTTCTTTTTAAATGATCGCGATTATAAATTTCTGTAGAGTCCGTTTGGCTTTCAGATACAAGCATTGCTTCAGCACAAGGAATGACAGTAATAGCATTGCCTTTTTCCTTTGTAACGCGAATGCAATCAGAAATGATTTCTTCAGATACCATTGGACGGATCGCATCGTGAATCAACACGATATCGTCAGGGCCAAAGTGTTTTTCTAGTTCATACACACCATTACGAATGGATCCTTGGCCGTTTTCACCGCCAGAAACGATATATTTTAATTTAGTGATATTAAACTGTTTCGCATATACATCTAGTACATGGTGCCAACCATCTAAACATACAACAGCAATGGCATCGATATCTGGATGGTTTTGGAATACTTCCAAAGTATAGATAATAACAGGTTTATCGTTAATATTAATAAATTGCTTTGGAATTTCTTGACCCATACGTTGGCCAACGCCACCAGCAATTAATAAGCCAATGTTCATAAATTTCCCCTCTATTCGTTAATGGTAACTGTTAAATCATGAGTTACCCGTTTTTCCTCTGGCGGCAAAGTCATATAATCGCCATATATACCAGATAAATAAGTATCCCAACAAGAAAATGTAGGATATTGTTTTGCTTCAAATTCAACCATAACGGATTGTTCAAACTCGGACTTCAACATCCGTTCACCTACGCCATATAAGCCGTTTGTAACGATTCCTACATAGGTTGATGCTTCATAAGTATGTTCAGCTGCAACAGCTTCAATGTTATTCACACATCGTTTTTGCCCATATAGATTGGCCATAGGCTTTAAAATATATTTCAAATATGCTTTAAGCTTGCTCTTCCCTTCCCCAGGAATGCAGTCCGTCAATTTTAAAATAGACCGATATCGATTGCATCGCTTATAGATATTGGCTACCTCTTCTATGCTGTGAGGCAAACCATCTACAGGAAAAAAATATCAATCCATAAATGTTTCGTCCGATCGCTATCACTATATACGCGAGATACGTCTGTACGAGTATCCACAAAGCTTTTGCAAAGGGAGCGCTAAAATTATGTAATTGGTTAGACCTAACGCTATAAATATTATCGTCTAACTGGCTATATAGCTTTATAAACTTATCATAATCCGCTCGAGGCATACATACATCTATATCGTCATCCCAAGGAATAAAGCCTTTATGGCGGATGGCGCCCAGTAAGGTGCCACCACATAGGTAATATGTAAGATTGTGAGTTTCACAAAACTCACTAAATACGGATAACATTTGAAGTTCTAGCTCTTTTATTTCAGCTAGACTCAATACTCGACTCATACTATCTACCTTCTTAGTTATCTTTCCAATACGCTTCAAAATCGTGGTGTGTTACACGACTACTTTCAGGCGGTAACTTCATATAATCACCGTATAGATTTTGTAAGTACAATTTATAATTGCCCATAGCCCAGAATTCATCATCCTCAAATGGTACTTTTACAGCATCTTCAAAGCCTTCTTTAGGCAACATTTCACGAGCTGCACCGTAGTGGCAATCTACAATAGTACCTACATAGGTAGCACCTTCGTAATCTGTTTGTTGTGCATTACGATTGATTATTTTGATTAAAGAATAGGTATTCAATGGTCGCAGTACGGTAACTGCAATATATTTCAAATAGGTTCTAATTAAACCTTTAATCTTAGCGAATTTACTAAAGGAGTCCGCATACTTATAGCTCTTTGTATAGGTCCATGCAGAGCCATGATACAAGAAGTTCAAAAACTCTTGGCTTTTAAATAAGATAGTACGTTTAATCTTATTCGTTGTAATACCATCCACAGGGAATATATCTATAAATACACCATTATCAGGCTTATCAAGATAAATAGCAGGTTCCTCTAAATGTGTAGCTGTGTCAAATACCTTTGCAAAAGTACGCCAATATGTCTCGTCATTTCAATGGACTTCACCACATAACGAGGATTGGTGCCATTATATAGTTCTAGAAATCGCAGATAATCTGGTCTAGGCATCATGATATCAATATCATCATCCCAAGGGATGAAACCTTTATGGCGAACAGCGCCTAATAAGGTTCCTCCACAAAGATAATATTTAATATTATGGTCATCACAAAACTTAGCTACATCTTTAAGCATTGTGAGTGCCAAGGCCTTCATATCTTCATCAGATATCTTTCTCATATTATCTCCCAAACAATTTACGTTTTAAGAATAAGCCACCTTTTTTTAACCAGTTTTGTGGCTCCATAAAGGATACATTTTGTTCTTTATAATTGATGTGATTCGCTTCAATCCATACGTCAAGCAAGATTTCGCTTACAAAGCCATAAATACGCGCTTCGTATGTATCGTAATCGGAAATATCGACGCGATGTTCAATCTCTTCCAAGATAGAGAACATCCACTCACAGTATTGATCAAATAGGTCGCGACGCATAACAAACATATTGAACATGTGCGCCCATGTGCGATTGCAAACCTTTGTGAAAGCAACGCTATATTCTGGATATTTTTCAGCGATGATTTGCTCTGCCGCATCAAGGCCGGCGCTATGATGCGCATTATTATAGTGAGAACGGTTTGATTCAATATAATATTTGCGCTTATCTGCTACCACTACAGGATATTCTGAAAGTAGTTTTTCCCATTCTGAACCTGTAAGAATTTGATTCTTTTTGTCCTCTACGGAACGCACCTCTTTGCGCGTAAAGTAGCGTCTGTAATGAACGAGACCGATATAGTCTGCATCAAGGTTTTTCCAAGCCCAATAAAGGCCTGTCAATTCGCAGTAATTTGCATTTTTTGAAGAAATATTATCTCCCGTATGATCGCCTGTATAACCAATATCTTCCTTGCCTTCTCGCCCTACATGAATTGGCATGTACACGGAGTCCTCTGGCATCCAATATTGCTTATGGGTAGCTACTAAAATCTTAATATTCACTAGTACTCTCCTACATGAGCTTTGACTTTCAAATCTATTTACCTACGATATAAGCGTTTACTTAAGCTAACTCTTTTTCTACTAATGATAAGGCGCTAGCAATAACCTTATCCATATCGTAATATTTATATTCCCCTAAACGACCACCAAAGATAACATTGGAAATCGTTTCCGCTTTTTTAACATATGTTGCGTAAAGATCTAAGTTCTTTACATCATTCACTGGATAATAGGCCTCTTCGCCAATTTTCCAGTCCTTTGGGATATTCCTTAGTTACATATGTAACAGGTTGTGTACCAAATTCAAAGTGTTTATGCTCAATAATGCGAGTATACGGAATGTCGCCTTCCGTATAGTTCACAACGGCCACACCTTGATGGTTTTCTTCTTCAAGACGTTCTGTTTCAAAGTGAAGACCCCGATATTCCAGTACACCTTCAGAATAATCAAAATACTCATCAATAGGACCTGTATAGATGATCGTATCTGCCAAGACTTTATATTCATCACGATGTTTAAGGAAGTCTACACCTAAACGGACTTCAATGCCCTCTAACATACGCTCAATCATCTTCGTATAACCGCCCATAGGAATGCCTTGGAAACGGTCATTAAAGTAATTGTTATCGTATGTATAACGGACAGGTAAACGTTTAATAATGAAAGCTGGCAATTCTGTACATTTACGGCCCCATTGTTTTTCCGTATAGCCTTTGATGAGCTTTTCGTAAATATCTGTACCTACGAGGCTAATAGCTTGCTCTTCTAGGTTCTTAGGTTCACTTGTAATAGCAGATCGTTGTTTGGTAATGATGTCCTGTGCCTCTTTAGGAGTTCGAATATTCCACATTTTGGAGAAGGTATTCATATTAAAAGGCAAATTATACATTTCACCTTTATAGTTTGCCACAGGGCTATTTACATAATGATTGAACTCAGCAAATTGATTCACATAATCCCACACATGCTTTAAGGATGTATGGAAAATATGCGCACCATAGACGTGAATGTTAATATCGTCTTTGCTTTCACAGTACAAATTACCTGCTATATGATTACGGCGATCGATAACAAGTACAGATTTACCACGCTTGTGTGCCTCATGAGCAAAAACAGCACCAAATGGGCCTGCCCCAACTACTAAATAATCAAATTGTTTTTTCATATCTATATCCTTATTTTTTCATACCAAGACATAGCAATCGCGAATAATGATTTTTTCTTAACATATAACCTATCAAGATAGATAGAATTATAGATGCTAAGAAGCAAACAATAAAAGCTTCATAATACAATCCTAGTTTAGACCAAAGTACAATTCTAAATGGAATTTTAACAATATCACTAAAGATATAAATATCCATGGAGACTGTACCTAAAAAGACCAAAAAGTGTTTTATATAAGCCAATTCTAGATGAGATTTGATTAGCTATATAATATGTAATAGTAATCCCCGATACTGCTGTTATAAGAGTAAGTATTTTTAAACACATTAATATCATGTAGTAATGCATAATTACCTACACTAAAAAAATCACCATAGATGTAAAAAGCTATTCCTGTAGATTTCATATAATCCAATAGTCCATATTTTTTTATGTATAATCCTAAGATATAGAAGAATTGGAAGTACAATATCTTAGATACCATAGCTACAGAAAAGATATTCAATACATCAGATAGCATTCCAATGATAAAAGATACAATAAGTAAACCTAAATGTACACGTTTAACCAATAAGGCAATAATGATTGAAATAAAGAACAAACAATATAAGAACCATAATTCTCCATCAGGATTAATACCTATTAATATTTTCCATATATCTTGTGGATTTATTTGTTGATTTGCAAACTTTGATAAAGCTAATTTGAAGGGAAAATACAATAAACCAACAGTGAAATAAGGAACCATTAACCGTATACTTTTATCTTTTATAAATTTCTGATATCCCTCTTTCAAAGGTATATGCATAAAATAGCCTGCTACAAAGAAAAAGACAGGCATATGGAAACTATAAATTATAGTCCGCATCAAATATAAAGGATAACTAGCAATGCCACTAGCACTTGCTTGGTCTGGAACAGAATGTCCCAAAACAACAAGTAAAATTGCAATTCCCTTCATAATATCAACTAATAGGCCCCTTTCGATTTAACGACAGCCAACACAGTTTTCAAAAGATATACAATATCAATCCAGACGGACCAATTATGAACATACCAAGAGTCCATTAAAACACGTTCTTCATAGGTAGTATCGCTACGACCACTCACTTGCCATACGCCGGTAATTCCTGGTGGCACAAGGTAAAAGTCGTTGATGTAGTCACCGTATTTTACAATTTCATCACGCACGATAGGACGTGGACCTACAAGGCTCATATCCCCAACGAGAACATTCCACAATTGTGGCAATTCATCAAGGCTTGTTTTGCGAAGGAATTTACCAATTCTTGTAACACGCGGATCATCTTTCAATTTGAAATCTCGTTCCCATTCCTCACGAGCTGCAGGGTTCTCTTTCAAATACACCTCTAATGCCTCTTGTGCATTCGGCACCATGGAGCGGAATTTATAGCATGGGAACTCTTTTCCACCTTGGCCAACGCGCTTATGACCAAATACGATTGGCCCTGGAGAATCTAGATAAATCAATACAGCTACGATAGCAAGGATTGGTAAAATCAAGATGCCCCCACATACGGTAGCTACAATATCAAAAATTCGTTTCATAATACGGTTAGACTTACGAGCCAAGTTATTTTGTACACGCAATACAACGGCTTGCTCTTCCATCATGCCACGAGCTGTAATATTACTAGCTGGTAAACCAAATAATTCTGGCACAAAGGCTACTCGTTTTACTAATAGCTGTAATTGATTAATTAAAGAAACTAACTTTTTAGACTCGAGACCTGGTGCACAGATGAGTACAGTTTGAACACCAGTGTCTTTAATAACTCTCTCCACGTCAGAAAAAGCACCAAGACAAGGATATTCCTTAGCAATGGTAGATGATTTAGGATTATCGTCTACGTAACCAATGATTTTATACGTAGCAATTGGCATACGATCTAAGGATTTCTTTACAAGCTCTGCTGTTTTACCTGCACCAACTAAGAGGACTGGTATAGTTAAGTATCCTGCCTTAGAAAGGATCTTACCTACAATAAAACGACCACTAAAGATAAAGAGCAACATAAATACATAAGCAAAGGCTACAAATAGACGAGATACATCATTAATTACATGTCCTGTGTACATGAGCACAATAGATACAACTACGCCAATAGTAATACTGCGGAATAAATTTTTCATTGTATCCCAATATGGTGCTACGATTGAATACGCATTATTAAGTAGCAATATAGATAAAAATACAAATGGAACAATACCATAGACGTAAATTTCATCGACTTTGAAGTGGGAACTCACAGGTAAAATTGATAAATTTACTCGCAGATAATAAGCTGCTAATGTCCCCAAAACAATAGCAACATAATCAGTTATAAGTACTATGATCTTGCTAATAAGTAACTTATTGTGATTATTACATTCAGAACGATTCATACCAATACCCCAATTTTTAAAAAAGAGGTTGTTTTCTCAATTAACTTTAAAGAAAACAACCTCTCTTGCATACGAATACAATGTACCAATAATTACTTATATTGTATCATATTCAATTATTTAAAACTATGAAAAAAACATAGATTTTTAACTACTTTTATTTAGTTTTATATTTTTTTTACTAATTTTAGTTAAACGAGGAATAAATTTCTCATAAAAAAACTAATTAAACGTATCCTTAAATACCAATTTAAGGCTCATATAATTCTCAATTATCCCTCAATTGAAGCATAACCCCCATAACAATCCAAAACATGCGAATACCAGATGAATTCCCCCACGTATAGTCAATAGAACCAAATAGGAATAAGTAACTAATAAAACCTACAAGGATTGATAAATCATAAGGGTTTCTTGTTTTAATATAATTTTTCAGAGATTTACAGATTACAAAAATTGAGAATCCTAAGAAACCAATGAGCCCTAATATGCCAGATTCAGAAGCTATTTGTAGCATATTATTATGAGAATGGCCTAAGTTTTGCGTTTCCTCTTTTAATTGATATTGTTCTACATATTTTTTTCCCCATAAGCCGGGACCAACACCTATAATGGGATGGTCCAAAATCATTTGCTTATCTGCTTCCCATACATAGATGCGGCCTAAATTTGAGCCGTCTGTGCTTATATTAAAAGTACTTTCAAAACGATCTATATAAGCTTGATTACTGGTAAATGCATATCCTATACCTACAATGGCTACAAGGAAGACCAATAAATAGCGAATATTAACAAAGCAATAGCGCAATGTTATGAGTACACCGTTAATTCCATTAAATAACCAGGAACCTCTGCTTTGGTTTCCCCACATTCCCAATAACATGCCAACTAGAGAAAATACAGCTGATTTTCTTACATACGAAGGAAATCTTGTATCATAGGTGGCAATTAAAGCTAATGGAAAGGCTAATGTTAATAACATAGCCAGTCCCATCATAGAGCCATGGATGACACCACCTGCACGACCTCCTGGACCTAAATTATATCCCCATAGATATTGTCCAAAAGCAGATATAGCATCAATCCCCATATATACAAAAAATACTGATAATATGATGTATAATTTGCGAGAACTTCTAATACATAACAGAATTGGTACGATGACTAATACCTTCCAAACCCAAATATTAAAAAAATATTTGGTAGTTATCGCTATATCATTACTGATTAATGCAGATGGCAATACGCATATTAGCATGCCTAAATAAGCCCATCCATATTGGCGTATTGAATTTGGTACAGATATTTCATGTCGTCTATACCACAAAGTTATTAAGGTCATCAATATAATAAGACCATATAGTAAATTTCCCAGTGCCATAGATGATCGTGTTGTACAAATCATAATCGAAATGAGTACCGTCAGTACCATATCCGAATATTTACTTATCCAAGATTTCATACTTTTAACCTTATCTACACATAATATTATTACAATATTTAGCTATTCTCAATCGCATTAATTCAAGAATAGAGCATACTCCAAATATTAATGTTGTTACCCCTAGCATATGCAAAAGAAAAAATGGTGACTCAAGATATCTGTCGGCATATACTACAGTATTCCAAAGCCAATCGCTAATTATAGGATTATTATGAATCAAATATACAGCAAATGTAGTTGATGCCAATATATTAATCCACCTGTTATATTTACATTTTAAGTTCTTGAAAACCGTAAATATACCGATAGCAGCAAGTAATCCTACAATAGAATTTCCCTTATGTGCTAGATACATAATATCTGCTTGTGTAGACATATGATAGTCATTCCATATAATAGAAGCAATGATAAGAAAAAGAACTAGCAGTACCAACATATATAGATATCTTATTTAATTTAAAAATTACCGTATTTTTTTGAATATATGCACCAATCATATACATAGTGCCGAATGTAAAATAAGATGTTAAGTATCCACCACCACTTATAAAGGTACTAATTAAAGTAGGTATTATATAAAAACAATGTTGTTAATCCTACTATAATGAGACCTAGTTGTATTTGATTAACCTTATTAATCAATTTATTAAATAATGGTATTGATATATAAAGCAATAAATAAGACCGAGCAAACCAGTTTAATGGTGTTAGTGGAAATAAAGACTTATAAATATAATCTGTTTTTACCGATATGCCTAAACCTAAGGCAAAAATTAAAACAGCAATCCCCCAAAAATATGTACAAGATAATAATTTTAAAAATTTTTGTTCCACCTGAAATTTTGATTAACAAGAAAATACCCTGTAATAATAACAAAGATATCAACTGCTACCTTACTCCATGCACCTAAAAACTGCATTCCAATCCAGTTAAAAGATATGGTATCTACCGTTGAATACTCACTTAATACATAATAGTGCCCCAATAATACCCAAAACATACTAATCACTCTTAACAACTCAATATTAGATTGACGTTGTGTTATAATATCCCCTTTATTCATATTTTCCCCTATATGACCCCTACTTTAGATATGGTTTTAAATTTTCTTGTACTTCCTCAGCATATTGATCCAATAAATCATAGCGTTTACGATATTGACTTCGCTTTTGAGATTTAATTTCTTCAATAGGTTTACGATATTCCTCTAATGGAATGATGTAAAATCTTGAATCTTGTGAAAGTTCCCCACCACTTTCTTGCCACAAAGAATCTAGCTCTGCTACCTTAGCGCGATGACCGCGCACTAGATGTGTATTTGCATAAAAACCTTCATCTGATACAGCGTAGATGGTTTCTACTTCACATTGCTGTGCAATCATTCTAAGCAAGTACATAATAAAGTTTTTCGGACGATAGCCGAACATCTTTTTCGTAGCCGTTTTGGCATTAGCTAACCCATCCTTATACCCCTGAATGGTTCCAATCCACATTGATTTTTCCCCATTAAATCCTTTACCAAAACGGAAGTTAGCGTGATATACACCTTGATTTTCCAAAGTTAATAATAATGTTAATAGACCTTCTTTACGCTGCCCTGCGCCATAATATAATTGAGCTTTCATATAAAGCTCTTCCGATTGCCATACAACAATGCCCCGTTTAATCCGACTAACATCATCTAAGAAATTGTCTTTATCAATGGAATACATAGACTGAATCGCTTCATCAGTAAATATATTTTGAATGTAATCAAAGTGATTAATAATGGCATCTAGTCTTTCTGTAGCTGTAGAATCTTTATAAAAAAATATACGCGTCATTAATTCATATAAGCCAATTTGACGATGTAATAGCTGTGGATCTGCCTTATAATTAGCAAAATAGTTTTCTAACCGATTCATTTGTTGACGACGCCCCATAGAGCGAACTGTATGTAATACGACGCGACGAGTCTCCCTCCAACTACGTTTGCCATATATCTTTCGTCCTTTTTGCCCATTGATTTTTGTATATACTGTAACACCTTATCACCTCAAATTACGAACTATCTTATCTATAGAATCAACCATCTTAGTAATAGTAAAAAAATAGACTCCACACGTGTGTACCCCTGTTCAATTATTGATATTCGAACCGCATCATTATTCATAAGTCCTTGAATAGCTTTAACAATAGATTCACTATTAATCGTTTCTATAAGAATACCAGATACACCATTCTCAATAATTTCTGCTTGGGCCCCAGACATGCTTGTTATAACTGGAACTTTACAATACATGGCCTCACACAATACAAGGCCAAAGGCTTCCTGCACCTTAGATGGTGCTAGCAAACAATGGACAGAGCGATAAAAACGATTCATATCCTTTTGAAAGCCTACATATTGAACATAATCCTGCATTGTATGTTGCTTAATGTACTGATACATACGCTCAATATCTGCTGGTTTACCATCACCACATAGAACTAGCTGAATAGCATTAGTTTCATTATGAATCATTCTAATCGCATCTAATAACTCAAAGATTCCTTTATTTTCAATAATACGTCCCGCATAACCAACGATAAACGGCTCATTAGAAATACTGCTATTACTATCAGAAAGAACCGGAAAACGATGTGTATTAATGCCATTATAAACAAGATGATACTTACTAGCTATACTTGGAATAAGTTGAGCATCATACACCTTTTTAGAAACACATATAAAAGCATCTACTTTAGACTGTATCCAACGATGATACATATCGGTTTTAGCTTTTACCACATTATGTTTATAAAATACAAGTTTAGCTCCTGTTAAACGCTTTAAAGCAATACATAATAAAATATATTTACCAGAGTGGCATTGAATAACAGTAATATTCTGTTCTTTTATCTGTCTAGCAATAGATAAAATCGATGTAAATCCTTTATAGGAATAGAGATTCGCTGTTATAACCTCTGCTACTTGCTCAAATCGTTCTTGTAATTCATGATTAGAAGTATCAACCAAAACAAAAGAGGGTATATGTCGCCTATGTAGTTCGTCGCATATATCATATACATATTGCTCTCCGCCGCCCCATACTTTGGCGCCTACTACGTTCAGTATCGACATAGATACCCTCCTTTAAATATATACTGTAATTAACTATATATATTTAATCATATATGCAATTATTTTTCATCTATTTCTTAGAAAACAATGTCTTTTCATGGTTAATGAACCACATAGTCAATAATGTCCAATCCCGCGCATCATCCGCATGATTATCAATAGGACGAATAGGCTCAATCGGTTTATATGATGGTATGTTTCTTTCACCATAGTCCATACGAACATCTCCCATCATATGTGGAGTAATCCATTGATACGGCGTAACTAATGTATCTGGCTGTTCATCAAACAAGGACGGTACGATGGAATAATATTCGAAACCCTTTGGCGCAATAGCTTCAATAATGGTAGGCATGAGGCTCATATGCGTGCCAATTGGCGCCGTAATCATATCCTTGGTGAAAGCAAAATGTTGTAACAGCCCTACCGTACAAAATGTATCGCGCAAGGTATAGTCTCGTTGAATTAAGGATGTATTATTCAAAGAGCCAAATAGATTAGAGTGGTCACCAGTGACAACGAATAAACTATCAGGAAATGCCTCTTTCATCGCATTAACAAAGTTAAAAATCGCCTTATCACTATAGCGATAGGTAGCCAATTCCTTGTTGCGTTTCTTGTTGGATTTTAAATCATCTCCAAGGTTTGGCATCACCTGTTCAGGATCATAATCTAATAAGGAATCCTCCATTTTATAAGGACCATGATTGGATGTAGTATAAATAAAATGGAATGTAGGATGTTCTAAAGATTTGATTTTCTCTTCAATATGTTCTAAAAATACATGGTCATAAACGCCTACCCAAGTCTTGGGTGCATGGGGACCACAAAAAACGGAAGCACTTTCTACGCGGTCAAATCCTTGAGCCTTACCAAAGTGATTAAAGTTACCATACGATGCATTGCCACCATACCAATAAATCGTATCATAACCTAAACGCTTCATTTGAGATGCCAAAGAAGTCGGCAATGATTCATGCCAGAAGGCTTCCCGTTCATTGATTTCCATACCCGCATCATAGACACCAGATAAGAGACTCACAATGGATGGGCGAGACACATTACCGGCAGGCAAGAAATTAGGGACTTGCGCCGTATGTGGATTATCTTTAAAATCCCATAAACCAGGACATATATTAAGTTCCTTATAAGGTTTATCAAGAGACCATTGTGGGATACTTTCACCAACAATAAAGAAAATATGTTGTGGTTTATCAATACGAGGACCTGATGCAACGCGCTTGAATGCATGAAGCGGTGTACTCAAATCCTGCCAAGAATCTTATATTCCTTAGGAACAATACGGTGAATCGCATCATCAATGTCCTCAGCAGATGCGGTATATTCATCACGAAGGGGATGTTTTAGCACCGTTTCTAAGGCACATAGATCTGGCACTGTAGCACGAGCAAAGAATATATCCTCTTTTACCACTGTAGGAATCGTATCCCATTCAGGTTTATCATCATGAGATAAGGTTCCACCATAGCGGAACCAATAAAACCCCAAAACGGAGGCAGCCACAAGGCCTATATTCCAAGCTACAGTAGGCCAAGTTCCTTCAATAGTTGGATAAGGTATAGATGGCAAGGATAAGAAGAACTCGCCCATGTACCAGGATATAAATGTAATAGGAATCAATCCTAAGATGACAAGAATACCTCGATCTTGATTAAAGAATACATCAATCAAATTACGTTTCTCTGCATGATTTCCATAGTGAACCATATAATTGTACGTATCATGGAAATGCTTGTAGAAAATCATTTTTCCTGCAAAGGCTGCATATAATACACAGGAATAAATAGTTAATCCCACTAACCGTACAGAATCTTCTATTTGATGATACCCATCAAATAATAATGCAGGGAGCGTCACCAATACTAAGGGTAATAAGAATACATAAGCATCAAAATCCATGCCCCACCAGAAGCCGTAACGCAATGAACCTAATACAGATTTCCAGCGTCCCTTCCATGTAGGGTAAGGATTATACACAATCATGAATATGATTCGAAAGATGGTGCTCAATATAGGAGCCCAAAGCATTAGTTTTATATTTTGTTGTAGGGATAGAAAAAATTGTTCACTCATTCATACTTCCATATCTACTTTAAGAACAATAATTCCCCATAGCAATCTACTATACTAAATTACTGATTATAATTGCCCATTAGATTTGTTTAAATAATATAATTTTACATATTTCGTCATGGTATACATCATATGGTAGATAGATAATAGAAAACCTATTTTTCCATCTAATATGCCGCCTTGCAAAATATATATCTTAAAAAATGCCCATGTTGGACGCAATATAATATCCCCTAAAAAACTACAAGATTTCCCTTGTTCCTTGTACTTATTGGCCGCTGCTGTAGTATATTTATTGAACTTTTCAAAGAACTGATGCCAGTTATCATATGTATAGTGATACAACTTTCCTTCTAATGTATCTTGTGGATACGGACTGATAAAAGCTTCATGAACAGCACCTTCTACAGTGGCTCCCTCTCGAGGCATCAATCGTAACACCTTATCAGGTCTCACCACACCATGAGTAGCTGGATTGTGATGGAACAAATTATATCTTCGTAGCCAATAAGCCTTTGGTTCACCTTGGATAGCTCGTTGAATAGACTTTGCTAACTCTGGTGATACACGCTCATCAGAGTCAACAAATAAAATCCATTCACTCTGGGCTTGTGAAATACCAAAGCGTCGTTGTTGTGACCAATCTCCATTCAGAGGATGTGGTATAACTTTAGCCCCCAAGTTAGTAGCAAGAGGTACCGTTTGATCTGTACTTCCATCATCAATAACTAATATTTCATCAGCAAATTGAATACTTTTAATACAATCTACAATATGTTTTTCTTCGTTGCGAGCTAAGATAATAGCCGTCACAGTGCTCATAGATCATCCTTTAACTTACAAATCCCTTTAATTTACTATGTAGATAATATGGTAGATACAAATATGATATCTACCATATGTATCGTATACAAAAATTATTGAATACTATCCCCATGTTTGATACGCCATGCTGCGAGTTCGCGCATGTTTTTAATCATATCCCCATAGGCTTGAGGCATGTTTGTGCCTTGTTCCATAAGTTTTCCATTGTTATCTAGATAGATTCTATGGTTAAAGACAAATTCCTCTTGTGTAAATAGACTTGGCACAATCGCTTCATAGGTTTGACCAGGACGTCCCACAAGTTCTGCCAAGGTTGGAATGATTTGAATGCTCATGCCAAATGCATTAGGCGCGAGCCAATCTTTATGAATGCCTCGTCCATAGAAGATAATTGGAATGGTAGATGCCACATTAGGACTTACTTCACGAGCAAAGGTAAAGCGTTCGCTATGGTCACCAGTGATAACGAAAAGTGCAGAAGGATCTGCTTTTTCTTCACTGGCGATAAACTCGCCCATCACATGGTCCGCATACCAAATATGACCCATTTCGTTCAATTGCTTATCTGTTTCAGCGATTGTATCAGGCAAATGACCTTTTACCTTGTTCACATCATAGCCCTCTTTAGCGACGTTAACGCTATATGGAGGGTGATTAGATGTGGTCATAATAACATTGAGGATTTTTTCCCCTCTATGTTGATCCATGTAAGCGGAAATGGCTTTAAACATATACTTATCCGCTACACCCCATGCATTGCCTTCATCACTTGGCATTTCAGACGCATCATGGAATTCATCAAAGCCTTGAGACAAGGCGAAGTTCTTAACATTTTGCCATGTACTAAAGCCGCCGTACCAGAATACTGTTTTATAGCCTAGTTTTTTCATAACAGAACCAATGCCTAAGCCATATGGTTGTTTGAAACTTTCACCTTCGTAGTTAGGATATAAACCTGTATCAGGCATACCTGTGAGTAAACCATTGATAGCAGGCATCGTGCCTGTACCTTGGGCAAGAGCGAGCTGCGTGCTCATCGCTTGAGGGCTGGCAGCATATTTACGACCTTGTTCAACAAGGTACGCACCAGGTTCGTTGTATTCACTAAGGAATGGCCACAAACCATAGGATTCACCGAGAACGATATTGATAGACTGTGGTTGCTCCGCTAAACGCTCTGTCGTAATAGTTCTTGTGAAAGAACCATCAAAATCCTTACCATTAAATGTTCCACCAATGGCACTGATTTTCTCACTCAATTCTTGAGGGGTTAAGTTGATAACCTCTAACTCATCCGCGCGTTTTGCAATGCTTTTAACACGATAAAGAGCCTGCACATCGTCGAGGATTGTTTCGTTTAATAGATTAGAACTGAGGCGTGCCGCACTTTCCCAGTTAATGGAATTCGTATAGTTAAAAGCACCACCAAATCTAAAGAACAGACCTAATACACCGATAACTACAGTCAATCCAATACCTGTGATCCATTGCGTTTTCTTAGTCTTTGGATACCAAGTAGAACAAACTAATTGAGTATCAACGTAATCACTATATTTCTTTGTACCCCACGCCAAGAATTTAACGAGGAAATAACAAAGGGCTACGCTCAACACAACAGCTCCAACGATATACATCAACGCATTATATTCATTGATGGCTGTATTTACAATGGCGCTGATATCATCGTTTTTACCATTGATGAGCATCGCATTATAAGAGGAATTGAATATTTTGTAGAACGGAATGCGACCTAAGAATAGGAAGGTCAACAGTACAGTTGCTATGGAATATACAACCTTTTTAATGCGCAAGGATGGCCATTTAGGTACAAAGGTATGTACCAATGTACCTCCTAAAAAGCCTAGTAAACACAAAGAACCGACTGTCTTGAGACTCAATCTAAAGCCTAGCCATAAGGACGTAAGGATATTCTCCATCGTCACAGATGCTAGCTGTGATTGAAATACTGCAAGAAACACGATTCTAAATGCAGTCAACAAAGCAGAGAAAAAGATAAACACCTTAATCTCTGTCTTTATGCCTTCAAATAATCGTTGCCATCGGTTCATCATTAACCCCTACTGTTCTTCATATAACGTAACTACTCTATATTACCTAACTATAATTATGTTGGATATTTCTTACACTTAGGCCCCTTACATCGCTTGCATTTACCGCATCCACGGTCGATAGTTCCAGCACTGGCTGATTTTTTAGCACTAGTACTCTCCTTAACCTTCTGTTCAGAGACCTTACTATTCCATACAGAAACTATCGTTTTTGCTTTTTTTCGGATCTATCCTTTTCGGACTTTTTATCCTTTTTCTTGTCTTTCTTCTTATCTTTTTTCTTGAAAGTATCGCCTAAAAAGACTGTTTTTAACTTGTCATTTAAGACTTTAAGCTTCTTTTCAGCCTTATCTTTCTTTTTCTTTAACTTATCTTCGGATTTGGAATGTTTATCTTCCTTAGACTTTTTATGTTTTTTGTCCTTTTTATCCTCTTTAGACTTTTTATCATCTTTGGACTTTTTATCCTCTTTGGATTTCTTGTCGCCCTTAGATTTCTTATCTTCTTTGAATTTTTTATAATCCTTAGATTTTTTAGATGTATCGTCAGTTCCATTGATACGCGCCCATTCATCATCAACGCGTTTCAATTGCTTTTTAAGAAGCTTTTCCATCTTCTTATTGGCTTTATCTGAATCTAAGCCAGACTTACCGAATAATAAAGCATTTACTGCTGTATATGGATCAATAGAGGACATATTTTCTTCATCCATGTGATGGACTTCTAAGCTTTCCACGCCATCTAGTGGATTTACATCCATATGCTCTACAATGTCTTCATCAAGGTCCGATATCTCATGTTGGGAACTTTCACCAGATCCTGTAAAAAGACCGCCCATAGAATGCAATTCGTTCAATTTAATATGGTTCATGCCCACTGTAGAATCATGCTGCACAGGAATATCCGATAATTGGACCTGTTCCATAGCGTATACATCATTATTATGACTAGCACCCTTGCCAAGATAAGATCCATCAGAAATGATGATATTCTCTTTATCGTCGCCTAACACATTGCCGAACAAATCCTCCTCAAGAGAATCATAGGTATGCAACATGGACATCCGTTTTTGAACCTCTTCAATTTGATTCCACAAATCAACGAGAGAGGATGTATAGTATATGCGTTCCTTAACCTCTAAATAAGCTTGGTAAACAATAGCCAATTCAGTTTCATTGAGTCCCTCTTCGGCACCAATTTCTTCAATCATTTGTTGGATTTGTTGATCTCGATCATATCGTTTAATTAAGGCCTTGCGAATACGTTCAATCAATGCTGTATCGATGATTTCCACGGGTACCTCCAGTCTTCAATACACTCAGCCCTATCCACTACATTAGTGCATACGAATCAATGTATAGAACCATAAAAAATAATTTGATTTTATAATCTCTAATATATTATTATATCAGAATTTATCTGCTTTTTCCTTAATAATCTAGGTGAAAGTTTCTTAAAAATAGAATAAAACCTCAATTTGAATGATGTCCTGGTTGTACAAATTTAGAACCACTAAAACAAGACTTCAAGATTGAGGTTTCTTACATACTAAATAAAGTTAACTGAATACATTAAAATAAATTAACTGAATACACTAAAATTCGTTCCTTTTCATCGCTTTCTTCAAATAGATCGCTGCAATCGATAGGTTCTTCTTGTTCGAGTCGCACATGGTTATTTAAGAAGTTTTCTACCTCTTCGTTAACATAGTAGAAAAATAGTTTAATTTCACGCGGATGATGATACAGGGAATCAAAGATATTTCCTAAAACGCGCTTAATCGTATGGAGTGCAAAGGGATTAAAGAAAAAGCATCGATTTGCTTGAGCTGGTAATTCATAGAGCGCCGCATCACCGTGTACAAAACTCACACGATTGCGCGCTGCTGGGCTTTCACCATTGATAAGAGCCTTTTCATACAATCGTTCATCATATTCGATACCGATGGAGTGACAGCCCGTTTGGTAGGCCATAAAAATGCTAACACGGCCCTTGCCACTGCCATAGTCGATAAGGGTATGTTTCTTGCGAATATGACCGCTATTCGCCAACCGCTCTAGGACACAATAATCTGTCGGCTCGTACGGATGATGCTCTGTATCAGACCGACTATCATCGCGCCCTGCTGTTTTTATTTGTAAAACCTGTTCCCATTCCTGTTCACTTGTCATATATCTAATCCCATCATGAGTTCCCAATTGTATTCCCTATTTTTAATACTAAAATTAATATATATACTATACCCTTATTAGAGCAATATTTACAAATTAAAGGTAATCATGTATCATAATATATGACAAAGGAAGTTAATGCGTTCAATATGTTGCACGCAAAAATGAAAAAGCAGGGTTGCCGCCCTGCTTTTTCTGTGCTAGTTATATGGTATACTAAAGAGTAATATTTTAATATTCTCATGTGCAGAATGATATGTCATAAAAAAGGAGTGTCTACTTACATGGACAGTGATCTGACCTTAGATTTTATAATTATCGTCGTATTAATCATCGCCAATGGCTTATTCTCCATGACGGAGTTAGCCATCGTCAATGCTAAAAAACGTAAACTCGAAGAAATGGCAGAGGCAGGCAACGAGCGTGCTAAAAAAGCCTTTGAATTAGCAGAGAATCCTAATAATATGTTTTCTACTATTCAAATTGGTATTACCCTCGTTGGTATTTTAACTGGTTTGTATTCTGGTGCGACCTTCTCTGGTCCTTTAGAAGAGATTTTAGTAGCTAATATTCCAAGCATTGAGCCCTATGCAGCATCCATTAGTTCCTTACTCATCGTTACGGTTATCACCTATTTATCCCTCGTTATCGGAGAGCTCGTGCCGAAACGTTTAGCCTTAAATAGTCCTGAAAGCATTGCCGTAGTCGTAGCAAAACCGATTTATTGGTTGTCTGTAGCCTTAAAGCCAATCGTTAGCTTTCTCGGCGTTTCCACAGAGTTCCTCTTAAAATTACTAGGCGTGACTGTGAAAGAAGAGGCTCCTGTTACAGAGTCTGAAATCAACAAAATGCTCACCGAAGGCGTTGCTATGGGTGCTTACGAAGAAGAGGAACCAATTCTCGTAGAAAATATCTTCCACCTTGCAGATATGAACGCTGGCGACGTGATGACGCCGCGTACACAGCTCAAATGGATCGACCTTAACGGCACTGAGGACGAAATCATGGATGTCCTCAAATGCCAACCATTATCGCATTCCTGTTGGCACCGATTCCTTGGACGAACTCAATGGTCTCGTTACCGTATCTGACGTATTAGTTCAAATTATGCAACGTCCTAGTGAAAGTTCCATTCAAGATATCATCAAGTCTTGTCTCAAGGAACCTGTCCTCGTTCCAGAATCCATTCCGCTTATGAAGTTATTGAACGTACTTCGTACTGAAGGTGTTCACGAGTCCATTATCCTCGATGAGTACGGCGGTTTCACAGGTCTCGTAACCTTGCATGACATCATGGAAGAAATCGTAGGCCTTATGCCTTCTGGTGAAGAAGAAATCAAGGAAGAAGAAAATAAAATTGTCGAACGTGAAGATGGTTCCTGGCTTGTAGATGGCCTTCTCGACGTAGACGAATTTAAAGAATTCTTCCACATCGATGAAGAATTACCAGGCGAAGAAAAAGACTTGTACAAAACAATGGGCGGTCTATTAAACGTTCTCTTTGGTCGCATTCCAAAAGAATTAGACAAAGCAAAATGGAATGGCTATACCTTTGAAGTGATAGATATGGATAACACCCGTATCGATAAGATTCTTGTAACCTATGAAGAACCTATCGTAGTACAAGAAACAGAAGAAAAAGATTAATACCTACTAGCTTATAGATTTATGAGCATTGTAGATATATAAAGAGTGAGTTCTCCTATGGAGGACTCACTTTTTTGTATACCCCCTAGCCGTTTACATATAAATATAGTATTATTAAATTGTATAAAATATATAATAAAATCTAATAGATTTAATAGAACTATTATCTACTATATATCTAATAGCTAAATTAGATATATTCTCATAAAATATATAGTCCTATGAATGCTACCTATATGTAGTTGTGTATCATAGGACTTATGTGTGGTATAAAGGAGAGATTCTATGAATCAAAAAGTCATAGCAACCATAGGAGCCCTTTTAATAGGAACTGCTATAATCAGTGGTTGCGGATCTGAAAAGCAATCTGAGGATACTAGCCTCAAGGTGCGCACCATCACTATCGGTGAAGAATCTGGTACTACTTAGTGCTGGCTATGCAGGCACTATCCATAATAAAACAGAAACAAACTTAGCCTTTCAAATTGGGGGTCGCGTCATCAACAAATTTGTCAATGTCGGTGATACTGTACAAGCAGGCCAAGTAATTGCTCAAATCAATGGTTCAGATACATCAGCTCAAGTACAAAATGCTGAGGGTGCTGTAAAAGCTGCTCAATCAGCCTATGAATTAGCAGAAACTAATGCGAAACGATATCGCGAGCTCTATGCTCAACAAGCGATTAGTAAGTTGCAATTAGATCAGGCAGAAAACCAATTGAATGCCACATCTGCTCAATTACAACAAGCACAGGCCAGCCTCAACTTGAGTAGCAATCAAAATAGCTATACCAATTTGACGGCCCCTGATACAGGTATTATTACTGCTTTCAATATTGAAGCAGGCCAAGTCGTAGCTGCCGGTCAAAGCGTTGGCACCTTAGCGGCCGGTCACGACCCAGAAGCAGTCATTGCCCTTCCCGAACAAGAAATGACCAAAATTCATGTGGGCAGTCCTGCTACTATTACATTCTGGGCTCTACCAGATGTAACCGTGCAAGGTGTGGTACGAGAAATTTCACCAGTTCCTGACCCTGTGGCCAGAACATATACTGTAAAAATTGCATTACAAAATCCACCTAAAGAGGTACAACTAGGCATGACGGTCAATGCAAATCTATCTACCACAGATAGCACCAATATTTCTATTCCATTGACGGCTCTTGTGAAAGACTCTAACGGCAATAATGCAGTGTATATAATCCGAGATAAGAAGGCTCATCTCGTTCCTATTAAGACCGGTGAGTTCGGTAAAAACTCCGTCATCGTCACATCTGGTTTAGCTAAGGGCGACATTGTCATCACCGCAGGCACTCAACAATTACAAGAAGGGACGGCGGTTAGTCAATGAAACAATTTAACTTAGCCGAATGGGCCCTCAAACATAAGTCCATTATCTATTACTTCATGGCTGTGCTCCTCACCTTTGGCATCTTCTCATATAACCACATGGGCCGTATGGAAGACCCAGACTTTACGATGCGCACCATGGTTGTCGGCGTTGCTTGGCCAGGGGCTTCCCCTCAAGAAATGTCGGATCAAGTAACGGACAAATTAGAAGAAAAACTGCGCGACCTACCTGGCGTGGATTATACAAAATCTTTCACAGATGGCGGAAAATCAGTCATTTATATTAATCTGAAAGAAAATCTACCATCTGACAAAATCCGTCCCGCTTGGGAAGAAGCACGGAACATGATCAACGACGAATGGAAATCTCTCCCACAAGGTGTTCAAGGGCCGACTATCAACGATAGATTCGATGATGTATACGGCATTATCTACGCCATTAGTGGCGATGAATTCTCGTACGAAGAAAAGCGTCAACAAGCAGAAGACTTAAAACGTCAGCTTTTATCTGTTCCAAATGTAAAAAAAATCAGCCTCATTGGGGTCCAACAACAAACCCTTAATGTAACGATTAATAAGGATAAACTGGCATCCTATAAAATCAGTACACAACAGCTATTAACGGCTATCAAACAGCAAAGTATGATGGTTCCAGCTGGTATGATTACGACGGATACGAATAATGTATATCTCCGCGTGAACGGCCTATTCGATAGTCCGCAAGCCGTGCAAGATATGCCGATTCGCATCAATAATCAAACATTGCGCCTTGGCGACATGGCGGATGTGACCATGACCTACCAAGACCCTAGCGATCCTCAGTTCTACTATGAAGGCAAGCCAGCTATCGGTATTGCCATCTCCATGGATGCAGGTGGCAATAATATAGAGTTTGGTGAAGCTATCGATAAAAAGCTAGCAGAATTGAAGAAAACCATACCTGCAGGTCTTGAGCTCGATCAAGTATCAAATCAGCCACATATTGTTAAGGAATCCATTGGCGATTTCTCTCAATCTCTATTTGAAGCTATCGCCATCGTATTGCTCGTAAGCTTTGCATCCCTAGGCTTGCGTACAGGTGTTGTAGTAGCCCTCACCATTCCTGTCGTTGTATCTACAACATTTATTTTGATGTATGAAAGCGGCATTTATTTACACAAGGTTAGCCTGGGTGCCCTCATTTTAGCACTGGGCCTTCTCGTAGATGATGCCATCATTGTTGTAGAAATGATGAGCGTTAAGCTCGAAGAAGGTTGGGGTCACTTTAGATCTGCTACTTTTGCTTACCAATCGACAGCATTCCCTATGCTATCTGGTACGCTCATTACCTGCGCTGGCTTCTTACCATTAGCATTAGCACAAGGTATGGTAGCAGAGTTCACAAAATCTCTATCTATCGTTGTATTTATGGCTCTCATCCTATCTTGGTTCGCCTCTGTTCTTGTTAGCCCTGTGCTGGGCTATAAAATCATCGAAAACAAGGCTCCAAAACCTGAATCAGAATGGACTAAACGAGACCGTATCATGCACAATCTCAGTGTTACATTCTATGATAAATTTGAAAGACTATTACATTGGGCCTTAGGTCATCATAAGGTGGTATTACTCATCACCTTAGGTGCCTTTGTGTTATCACTACTTTCACTACCATTGATCAAGCAGGAATTTTTCCCATCATCAACACGTAATGAAATTATAGTATCCATGCAGTTTCCACAAAGCTCATCAATTGAGTACACCGCTAACCAAGCAAAACTCATCGATGAACATTTACAAGGTGACGAACGTATTTCAACATTCACATCCTATATAGGACAAGGTTCACCTCGTTTCGTCCTTACATTGGAACCTGAATTGCAACGAGACAATTTCTTACAATATGTAATCGTTACAAAATCCTTAGAGGATCGAGATAAACTGTATAATGAATTAACATCGTATTTAAATGAAGAATTCCCATCAGCTCTTGTAAATGCTCAGTTTGTACAAATTGGTCCACCTTCTAAATATCCAGTTATGCTCCGCGTTTCTGGACCTGATCAAAAGGTGGTAAAAGAAATCGCCAATAAGGTAAAAGACAAGATGCAAGGCGATAAGGATTGCATAACATAGCCTTTGACTGGCCAGATACAGAACCAGTAGCAAATATTCACATCGATCCTAACAAGGCTCGCCTACTAGGTATCGATAGCTATGCTGTATCCTTAGACTTACAAAGTCTATTATCAGGTACAAAATCTGGTGAGTACTACGAAGGTAACCAAACTATCCCTGTTACATTCCGTTTAGGAGACAATGAACAACATAATTTAAGTGCTCTTTCTTCCTTACCGATTCAAACAAGTAATGGTTCCTACGTACCTCTTAGCCAAATTGCAACCATTACTATGACTCAAGAGGATGGTATCATTTGGCACCGCAATATGATGCCAACCATCAGCATTCACGCCAACGTAAATGCCGGTGTATTAGGCAATGCGAAAACAAAAGAGGTTTATAAATCAATACAAGACATTCGCGATTCCTTGCCTACAGGATACACCATTGAACTTGATGGGGCTGCTGAAAAAAGCGTAACAGCTGTACAAAATCTAGCAACTCCAATGCCAATTATGCTCTTTGTGATCATGACAATCCTCATGTTCCAATTAAAGCGTATTGCTCTCATGATCATGGCTTTGCTCACAGCGCCTCTCGGATTAATCGGTGTCGTATTAGCTCTGAATATTACGAGAACGCCATTGGGCTTTATGGCTATTCTAGGTATCATCGCCCTTTCGGGTATGATCATTCGTAACTCCATTATCTTGTTAGACCAAATTGAAATCCACAAAGCAGAAGGACAAAAACCACGTGAAGCGATTATCAACTCCGCTACACTTCGTTTCCGCCCTATCATGCTCACTGCTATCGCAGCGATTTTAGGCATGATTCCTCTCATGGGATCTGTATTCTGGAGCCCACTTGCTATCGCCTTTAGCGGTGGCCTACTAGTGGCAACAGTACTAACACTTATCGTATTACCAGTCATGTATGCAACATGGTATAAGATAAAAATAAAAAAATCCTCCTAGTAAAGGTTTTATGCTTCTATTAGGAGGATCTTTTTTTTACAAGCACATATAAAAACAGCAGGGCTGCCACCCTGCTGTTTTTTTAGTCACAAAATATATTGCAACTTACTTATTTCCCTTAGAATTATATTAACAATAATATCTGACGTAGTCTATTACTTATTAAACTACAACAGCTGTGCCATTGCATGTAATCATAAGCATGCCGTTTTGTGCACCTACAGTGCTATATTGGAAGGATACACCAATAATAGCATTAGCACCCAATTTAGAAGCGCGTTGAGACATTTCATCAAGAGCCGCTTTTCGCGCACTCATCAAAGAATCTTCATAGCTACCGCTACGGCCACCAACGATATCACGAATACCGGACATGAAATCTTTCACAAAGTTACGGCCTTCAACAACCTCACCAAATACGATACCTTTATACTCTTGAACAGGTTTGTTTTCAATATGCATAGTTGTTGTAATAATCATGATTCTCTCCTCTATATTATACAAAATAATTATCATATAATCATACAGTAAAAGATAATATAAATACAATCCTACTTAATTTACTTTACAGAAAAGCCTCATTCAGTAGGATTTTATATATGAACTGATTAACTAATGATTGAATCAACCATTATCGATCGAAAAGTCGCGATCAAGGTTAACTTCTTTCAAACGGTACAACTTTAGTTTTTGTTGATGTATTTGTAACCCTAAGTATACAGCGAAGAAGATTGGCAATCCGATATACGCAACGGATACGCCATACCAGTCGATTGTATCGCCTGTGAAAGCGGAGTAGTTTTGACCAGCAATGATGATGACGCAAAGAATGAACGCCAAGATTGGGCCAATTGGGAACAACCACGCTTTGTAAGGTAATTCTTTAAGATCTCTACCTTGTGCAATGAAGGCACGGCGGAAACGATAGTGAGAAACAGCGATACCAACCCATGCGATGAAACCGCAAAGACCGGAAATATTAACAATCCAAGTATATGCAGTACCTTCGCCGATAAAGCTTGTAAGGAATGCAAATAAACCGATTGCTGTAGTTAAGATTAACGCTGGCACTGGAACACCACGTTTATTAAGCTTACCGAAGATTTTTGGTGCTTGTCCTTCTTTAGCAAGTGCGTACAGCATACGCGTAGAAGAATAGAGACCAGAGTTACCAGCACTGAGTACTGCCGTTAAGATGATAGCATTGATAAAGCTAGCAGCAAAGGCAAAAACCAAAAGCGGTCAAATACGAGTGTGAAATGGAGAAATAGATACATTCTCTACACTAGAATTCAATAGGTTTGGATCAGTGTACGGAATTAAGAAACCGATAACTATGAAAGCACCGATATAGAACAATAGAATACGCCAGAAGATTGTATTAATCGCTTTTGGCACGTTCTTTTCAGGGTCTTCTGCTTCACCAGCGGCTACGCCAATAAGCTCAGTACCTTGGAAGGAGAAACCAGCCACCATGAAGATAGCGAGGATAGATTCCCAACCACCTACGAATGGTGCTTCCCCTACTGTCCAGTTCGCAAATCCTGGAGATGTGCCTCCAATGCCAAAGATAAGCATAAAGCCACAGAATAGGAATACAAATACAGTAATAACCTTGATGCTAGAGAATACATATTCACTTTCACCAAAGGAGCGAGTCGATAAATAGTTCAAGCCGAATAAAACGAGCAAGAACAGAGCAGACCATACAATAGCAGGCACATCAGGGAACCAATATTTCATGATCAGTGCCCCTGCTAAAACTTCAGCAGCCAATGTAATAGCCCAGTTAAACCAGTAGTTCCAACCTAAAGCAAAACCAAAGGCCGGGTCTACATAGCGTTTTGCATAAGTCCCAAAGGAACCTGGAATCGGCAAGTACGTCGCCATTTCACCAAGAGATGTCATGAGGAAGTACACCATAATACCGATGAGACCGTAAGCTACGAGCGCACCACCAGGGCCTGCTGTACTTACAACTTCACCACCAGCTACGAATAAGCCGGTACCGATAGCGCCACCTAAAGCAATCATATTCATATGACGCGCTTTTAGGGAACGTTTTAAATGTTGATCTTTATTAGAGGTAAACTCTACGTTATTATTTTGATTTTCAGCCATGGGTCACCTCTTACAAATCTAGATTACGCACATATTTTGCGTTATCTTCAATAAATTTACGACGAGGTTCTACTTTATCGCCCATAAGAACTGTAAAGATTTTGTCAGCTTCGATAGAATCTTCTAAGCTAACTTGTAAAATCGTACGGTTTTCAGGGTTCATTGTAGTTTCCCATAATTGTTCAGGATTCATTTCACCTAAACCTTTGTAACGTTGGATTGTAATACCATCGCGGCCTACTTCATCAAGTTTAGCTGTAAGCTCTGCATCAGAGTATACATACCAGTGGGATTTACCCTTCTTGATTTGGTACAACGGTGGTTGTGCAATGTAAATATGACCTTCCTCTACCAATGGTTTCATATAGCGGTAGAAGAATGTTAATAACAAGGTACGGATATGAGCACCGTCAACGTCCGCATCTGTCATGATAATAATCTTGTTATAACGAGATTTAGTAATATCGAATTCTTCACCAATGCCAGTACCGAAAGCAGTAATCATGGAACGAATTTCGTTATTCGCTAAAATCTTATCAAGGCGCGCTTTTTCTACGTTAAGGATTTTACCACGCAATGGCAAAATCGCTTGGTAACGACGATCGCGACCTTGTTTTGCAGAACCACCCGCAGAATCACCTTCGACTAGATAAATTTCAGTCATAGATGTATCTTTTTCGGAGCAATCTGCCAATTTACCAGGAAGGCTAGATACTTCCAACGCATTTTTACGGCGAGTTAAGTCGCGGGCTTTACGAGCTGCTTCACGAGCACGGCTTGCCATAGTTGCTTTTTCGATGATTTTCTTCGCATCTTGAGGATGTTCTTCGAAGAATGTTCTAAGACCTTCAGATACGATAACATCTGTAATACCTTTAACTTCACTATTGCCAAGTTTAGTTTTTGTTTGGCCTTCAAATTGAGGTTCCAATACTTTTACAGAAACAACAGCTGTCAAACCTTCACGTACGTCTTCACCGGAAAGGTTGGACTCATTTTCCTTGATCAAACCAGCTTTACGGCCATAATCATTGAGGGTACGAGTCAAGGCAGCACGGAAACCAGAAAGGTGAGTACCACCGTCAATAGTATTAATGTTATTTACAAAGGATAACAAGTTTTCACTATAGCTATCGTTATATTGCAATGCTACGTCTACAACTACGTCGTCTTTTGTGTTTTCAATGTAAATTACAGTTGGGTTTATTACTTCTTTATTTTCGTTCAAGAAGGTAATGAAAGAACTCAAACCACCTTCGTAGTGGAAGCTTTCAACACGAGGTTCCTCTTGGCGCAAATCGCTCAATGTAATGCGAAGGCCTTTATTAAGGAATGCCAATTCTTGTAAGCGAATTTTCAATGTATCAAAGTTGAATACAGTAGTTTCAAAGATTTCAGCATCTGGCTTGAAGATAACGGTAGTACCAGTACCTTCTGCTTTACCGATTTCGTGTAACTCAGAAGTTTTATGACCACGAGCAAAGGAAATCTCTTGAACGATACCATTTTGAGCTACTTGAACCTTAGTCCATTCACTCAATGCATTTACTACGGAAATACCTACGCCGTGAAGGCCACCAGAAACCTTGTAGCCGCCACCGCCAAATTTACCGCCAGCATGCAATTTTGTTAATACTAACTCTACCGCAGACATACCGGATTCATGCATCCCTGTAGGGATACCACGACCATCATCGACAACAGTAATGCTGTTATCTTTATTAATGGATACTTCGATATGTGTAGCATAACCTGCGAGCGCTTCGTCAACAGAGTTATCTACTACTTCATAAACGAGGTGATGTAAACCGCGAATAGATGTACTACCAATGTACATACCAGGGCGTTTACGTACCGCGTCAAGACCCTCGAGAACCTGTATATTCTGAGCGCCATAATTTTCTTCAGGCATGAAACAAACTCCTCCTAACAATCTATCACACTGTACTGGATTGAAATTTGGTACAACACATGTACAGAATAAATCTTATCTCTTTATTATACTATAAAACTCGTCAATTCGTCTCATTAAAGTCTTAATGCTAATACCAGATCCATAAACGCAATCATCTGTGACCACATAGGTCTTGATCTGCTCCTCTGGTACCATGGCGATATACTCTAAGCTTTCATAGTGATGAATAGGACTTTTATGGGATTTTCCGCCCTTGGCGTGCACCATGGTAATGATGGATTCGATAGGCACGGAAACGGTATCCCCAATATGAACGTACATAATAACACCTTATTCTATTTATATCGTAATAACAATGAAATAATAAACTAATATGGATATTTAGTTATCAAATCATATGCATATTTTGCTGCTTCTTTTTTACCAAAATTATCTTCTAACCACTTAGCTAAAATTAGTTGAGGTGTATATTCAACCATAGATAATTTTACCTTTAATACTATACTATCTATATATTCTATATCATTATCATATGGATTTGGTTCTAATTCCAACAATTGAACAAGATATTCACCTTTCATATCTTTTTAACATATCGGTAATTTCAATAGCCATTTTTTTCTTCTCGATACAATACTATTGCAAATTGTAAATTTATATTATCAGTATCAAATATATAATTTTTGAAAGTTTTCTGAACGTTCTTTTTTTCTTCAAAAATATAAAGAGTTATAAAGTCTTTCTGCTAAAAATAGATGCTTTAATTCTTGGATTTTTTTACGTAAATATAAATAACGATTTAATTTAGGAATTGTTATATATAACACCAATATAATTATAATTATCCCCATAATAATAATCATAACTAACACCCCTATATATCCAAATATTTACAATACATCTAATATAAATAAAAAAATTATATTAAATACTTCTATTTCTCAAGAACCCCGTTTAATGAATCGATTTTCCGCTGTTCCTCTTCTGCAAGGAACTTAGACCGATATTTGTTGCATAAATTAATAACATGCTGATCCGTCAACTCATCAGGCTTCTTATGAGTGATAAGCATAGCCACCATATACATATGACGGCGATTGATAGATCCTTTATAAATTTTATCTAAGTAAAAGTATATAGATTCCCGCATGGCTTCTGCAAAATCTGGGAATGTACATTGTATAAACTGCTGACAGTCGCTGTATTTAAAGTACGGATACTTTCTAATAACCGCCTTAATGTCCTTAATATGAGCTCGATGCAATTCATATTCACAGGTCGGACAGATTTCTTTTTTAGATTCCATATGCATGCCACATCGCTTACAACGATGATACCCATGCTGCTCTAAATAAATTTCCCGCTTTCGAGCCGTAATTTGTACTTTTCTGAAAGCAGCCTTTAATTCTTCGTTATCTGTCTTCTCTAACGATTTATCGATGGCTTCTACGTCTTCTTTTGAAAGCACGATATCTGAGAAATTAATACGTTTTGTAATAATCTGTTCATCAGGCAGTGAAATAGATGTATCAGTATTTGCTTTCACATAGCTCTGACGTTTCATGATAAAGCGAATATCTTTGATGACATCTTGATGGTAATATTTGTTTATCGCCTCAATGATACGTCGTTTTTGCATCTGTAATTCTTGCATCCACATGGAGTTATCTGCACTAATAACCATGTCTGGAGGCTTAATAGATACAATTTTTGTATGATCTGCAATGACATCGCCCACTACATCACGCCACTTGTGAACGAGGGTATTTAATTTATATTGTTCCAGTAAATTCAGTTTTGATAAGGCCTTTGGTAAACAAAGATCAAGGCTGTCCATACTGAACCTTTCCCCCCTTCACAAGAAATAAATTGAACAGATTTCAAATCTTTAAAATCGTGAATGTCTGTAGTAGTAATAAATGTTTGAATACGTTTATGAATAAACTGCAATAAATTCGCTCGTCTCGACTCATCAAGTTCGCTCAATACATCATCCAATAATAGAACTGGATATTCCCCAACCTCGGACTTGATAAACTCAAGCTCGCTCAACTTTAAGGACAATACAGCAGTTCGTTGCTGCCCTTGGGATCCAAATTTCTTTAAATCCATCGCATCAGAGAAGAATCGTAAATCATCGCGGTGAGGACCTACGCTGGTGGTCATCCGATGACGATCCTGCGGCAAAGCTGCTTTGATGCGCTCGTAAAAGCCTTCCTTTGTATATTCTAATGAACCATTGTCCATGTAAGGCTGTTCATAACCGATGGTTAAATTCTCTAGACCACCCGTCAATTTACGGTTCATCAAATCGATGAGAAGGTTAATTTTCTTCAAGCTCTCTAACCGTTTCTTTACGATAAAGCTCGCCATATCGGCTAATTGCAAATCCCATTCTTCAAGAGGAATATTTGCTTCCCTCTATATTCTTTAAGGATCGCATTTCGCTGCTGTAATAATCGATTATACTGCATCAACTGATGATAGTACGTAGCGCTCGTCTGAGAAATTTCCATATCGAGGAACCGTCTACGTCCCGACGGAGTCCCCTTAATGAGTTGTAAATCTTCAGGACAGAATATAACTGTATTTAATGTACCAATCAGTTCCTTTTGAGATATTTTTAGTATCATTTAAAGCGAATATCCTTAGGGACCTTGGCGGAATAACTTAATATTTACCTTTTGTGGCGTATCCTTTTTCTCGAACTTGACTACAATGCCTGCTTCCTCAGCATTAAACATGAGCATATCTGACGTATCGTTGGTCCGATGGCTTTTACCAATGGTCCCCACATAAATAGATTCGAGGATATTCGTCTTACCAGCCCCATTAGTGCCGTGCAAAACGATAATCTCCGGATTAAACTGAATCGTTACATCCTTGTAATTACGAAACTGGAATAATTGCAGTGAGTCAATTCTCACCGATTAAGCCTCCTCTTGAGTAATTACGAGATCTACATCAAGACCTTCGCAAGAAATCACATCGCCAACGCGGCATTTCTTGCGCTTTTCTGTTACAACTTGACCATTCAAAGTAAGGATACCTTCTTCGATAAAGGATTTAATTTGACCACCCGTTTCGATGATGCCTTCTAACTTCAACAACTGATCAATTTGAATGTACTCCGTATGAATAGGTACCTGCTGTTGCTCTTTCATAACGTCCTCCTATAGTGGACAATTTATAACTATATGGGAATTAGGTAACGATGACTTTTAATCATTATTACCTAACGAAGATATGTATATTAATTCAATAAAATATACGATATAGTAATATTTTTATCAATAAACGAATAATAGATTTTGACATTTAATATTATTAACTATTTAGTACCAGAGTCCAGGTCGCTTGCTGAGCATTTTTCTACGAAAAATTGCACGCTCCGACCAAAGTGATGTGTGGCTTTAGCCCTTAGCACAGTTCTTCACTGTGGATTTTCTTAGATAACTTTGTTATCTAGAAAATCTTACGTTCAGAACAAAGCGATGCAGTGTCCCTGTCGTCGCAAGCTCCTCCATTGACTACTGTCCTGCTTTTACTTTTATGCATTTGTACGAACTGGTGTTACTACGTATGTATAGTTCGGATTATTGTCTTGGCGAATGACAACAGGACCGTTTTGTTTTAAGAACAAGTGGATGTTGTCGCCTGTGCTATGGCGCAAGATGTCGGAGATGTAGCGACCGTTGAAGGAGATTGTGAAAGGTGTGCCTTTAAATTCAACAGCTACGTCTTCTTTAGCCATACCAATTTCAGTATTTTGAGTAGATAATGTTACATTGCTTTCAGCCCAATCATAACGAATTACGTTATAGCTGATATCTTTAGCCAATAAGGATACGCGATCAACGGCACCAGCGAATTCGCGGCGGTCGATAACAGCACTAGAATCGAATTGGGAAGGAATTACCTTTTCATATTCAGGGTAAGTACCTTCAATCAAACGAGAAATGATGTAAATAGATTCAAAGTTGAATACAATTTGTGTACGGTTCCAAATGATGTTGATCATGGCTGGATTATCTGTTGGTAATAAACGAGATACTTCAGCCAATGTTTTTGTAGGAATGATAGCGCGCATTGGCGTAGTTGCTGGTTCATCGATGGTAATTTTCTTAACAGCCATGCGGTGTGTATCAGTAGCAACCATTGTTACTTCATTTTCTTTGATTTCAAGAAGAGCACCAGTAAATACAGGGCGGTCTTCATCTGTTGCAGCTGCGTAGTTTGTTAAATCGATGAGTTCTTTCATAGCAAAGCTATCGATGTTTACATGATCTTGGTCGTGAATTTGTTCTACCAAGGAGAAATCATCTGGATGCAATGTTACGAGGTTGAATTCGGAAGAACCAGATGTGATTGTTAAAGAATTGCCATCTTCTGGTTTGTAAAGTTCGATTGTATCGCCAGGTAATTTGCGGATTAACTCTTGGAAATAGCGGGAACCTACAACTAATGTGCCAGGTTCTTTGATGTCGCCGTCGATGGTTAAACGAATACCGAGTTCAAAGTCGTTACCTTGCAATTCTACTTGGCCATTTTTTGTTGTCATGTAGATAGCACCTGGTAAGTTGGAACTTGTTTTATTTTGAGATACCTTTTGCAATACGTTGATTGCTTTTTGGAGATTTGCTTTTGGGAATGTAATATGCATATGTTACTCCTTTATGATTTCCATATAGTGTAGAAGTACTGATAACTACTTCTCTTGTTTGTAATATTCTATGTTTGCTACCGTAGATGCTCTATAGATATTCTGCGATAGATCTGTTTCTACTGGTTTTTGATTGTTTGTTAGTTTTAGTAGTAGTAATAGTAGGGGCCTGTTCATATGTGTAAAAGTGAATTGGCGCTACTAACTGTGCGATTTCTCGGTTGTGTATAACTATGTTGATAGTTTGTAACCACTTATCCACATACTCACAGCGAAGTGCGGTTTTTAGGATATCCACAAAGTTACACACAATATATCCACAGAGTTATCCACAGGTTGTTAATTTCTGTTTAATTTCAGAAATCATGTTCTTAGTTTCTTCGTTTCGTTCAATTTCCTTCGTAATTTTATCGTACGCATGGAGAATTGTCGTATGGTCACGAGAGAATGCAGCTGCGATTTGCGGATAACTTTCATTAATCATATCGCGGCATAGATACATGGCCACTTGGCGTGGGAACGCGAACTGTGCTTTACGCTTCTTACCGAGCAAGTCTTGCTTTTTAATATTGAAATAAGAACTTACAAAATTCTGAATACTTTCAATAGTCACCATGTTAACCTCTTCTGTGTGAACGAGGCCAGCCAAGGCTTGTTTAGTGTATTCTAGGTCGATAGATTCAAGACGTTGATCGATGGATGCGGTACCGATTAATTTTGTGAAAGCACCTTGTAATACGCGGACGTTTTCACTAAATTGTAAAGCGCTACGTAGTTGATGGAGTCATTATCGATGCGGATAATGCGATTTTTCTTATATTCTCGTTCTAGCAACGATCTAAAGATAGCAATGCGTGTTTCTAAATCTGGATTTTCCATGGTAGCAATGTAGCCAGCTTGGAAACGAGAACGAAGACGGTCTTCGAATTGCTCCATATCGTTTGGCATCGTATCAGAGGTGAGGACGATTTGCTTGTTGTTATTTAATAACTCATTAAACGTATTAAATAGTTCAGTTTTCGTACTTTCACGACTTTCAAGAAACTGAATATCGTCAATCATGAGCACGTCGATATTGCGGAACGTGTTGCGGAATAATTTACCTTGATTACGTTGCAATGTTTCGACGAAAATGTTCATAAAATTTTCGCTCGTAATGGACATAACCTTCATGTGTGGATGATTTTCCTTGATAGCATTGCCGATAGCGTGCATCAAATGCGTTTTACCGAGACCTGAAGGACCGTAGATAAAGAGCGGATTATAGTCGCCACCTGGAAACTCAGCTACATTTTGAGCCGCCCCAAATGGAATGCGGTTCGCATTGCCTGTAACGTAGTTATCAAAACGGTACGCTGGATTAAGGTTAGATAAGGATAAATCTACAGGTACATTATCAGATTGTAATGTAGGTGTTGTAGCTTCAGTCGTTTTAGTAGGCGCTACCATTGGTTCATCTGGAATATTCACAGGCGCTGGTGCGCGGTCGATATAGACAGGCTCTTGATACACCGGTGTGTAAAACTCATCTTGTTGAGCTTTTTCCTCTACCACAGGCGGTAATGGCATCGGTGGAGCTACTACAGGTGCATCATCGATGAGATTTTCATCAACAAAGGTAGTATCTACACTCTCTTGATTGAAATCGAATAACACCATATCCCGATGGGAACCGATAACCGTAGTAATAGCATCCTGCAAAGCCTTGCTGATCTGTGGCTGCTGATCGATTAAGTTTTTAACAAATGTTTGCATGACCCCTATATGGATCGAATGACTGTCGAGAGACATGGGAATCAACGATGACGTGACGCGCAAGTATAACGCGTCAGGCAAATGTTGCATGTTCTTTTTCGCCTCTTGCAATATATGTTCCCATATATTATTCAAATCAAATGATTGCATGACGTGCCTCTTGTGTATAACTATTGCGATAAATGTGTATAACTTTAGGAATAATGTGTATAACTCTTGTAAAAGCTGTGGAAAAACCTGTTGTTCCTGTGAATAACCTGTGCACAACCTGTGAATAAGTGAAAATAAAATTCTCTTCCAACCAGATAATAACTGACTTTATAGATTACACAGGTCAAAAGAGAAAAAAATGTGGATAACCTTAAAAAGTTATCCAACAAAAAAACTTATAAAAAAATATACTTTTTTTCCTAATTTCAAGTATGATTGTACCAAAAAAATCACTAGTTTGTCATTTATTCTGTGGATAACTTTTTATAAACTGTTTGTAATGTATATCTTAAATTTCTCTTGGTATATCTATTATTTTTTTGGGGAGAAATTAAAACTACTTTTCTCGCTCCATTCTGACGCAAGTCGCTCAAAAAGTAGTTTTCAATTTCCCCTCCTCCCATAAGATAATTTTTATGATTACAATACACATAGATGGAAAAAAGTAATAGATATACCATGTTAGCAATCTACATTAGACCTGTTTATAAAAACGTTATCTACACAACTTAAATGAAAAATTTGGGAGAGAAGACAGAAGAAATTAACAGCACCTACTATTCCCCTCTCTTCAAACTAGAGATCAAAATGTAAATTTGTTTTATATAAAAAGATTAGAATTGTGAGTTCTTGTGGGTCTGATATTGATGTTACGTTTACATCGTGTAGTGGTGTTAAAGGTGATATTAGGGTTGTCTTAGGGAGGGAATATAGGGTCCTTTTGAGCGACTTTACGCGTCGTATGGAGCGATGAAGGAGCCCTCTTTTCTGGAAACGTAACATCAATTTTCTCCCTTTCCCTTCAAGAGGTTAAAAAGGTAAGATTTGTTAAATCTTAGATCCGTATTCTGAAAGACTTTTAGATTTGCTATAAAAACTGATACTACTTTTTATACTGGTGGTAGGTGTTATAGTAGTCATTAGAATGTGTTGGGAGCAGGAATAGATGTGGATTTTTGACCGACTTACGTGTCGTATGGAGGGAGAAAACCACATCTATTCCTCCCCCATAAAAAGTAGTATCAGTTTTAAGTTCTATTGGATTTAAGTAAAAATCTATATAAAAAGTCTTTCAGAATAGCCCTAAAATATTGACAAATTTACGTTTTAACTCTATAATTACCCTGTTATGGTATAAGTAAAAACAATACAAAATGACGAGGAGGTGTTTTACTAATGAAACGTACTTACCAACCAAATACTCTTTGGAGAAAACGTACCCATGGTTTCCGTGAACGCATGAAAACTATCGGTGGCCGTCTCGTTTTAAAAAGAAGACGTGCAAAAGGCAGAAAACGCTTATCTGCATAATATAATAGCTGTTAGGCAGGAGAAAAAACTTGGCGCTGCTGCCAAGTTTTTCTATTCTTAGGACTTAAGGACAATGCATATGAATTTTTGCCTCGATAAAGCAAGACGACTGACGCACAATAATGAATATCGCCTTGTATATAAGCACGGAAAATACGAAGTAGGCCGTATGTGTGTACTTTATCGTATGCCCGTGGCGAAGCAATCTACGCGCATTGGTTTTGTAACCGGCAAAAAGGTTGGTTGTGCTGTTGAGCGCAACCGAGCTAGACGGCTCATGAAAGAGGTGTATCGCCTCAATCAACATTCCATACGCGAAGGGTATCATATCGTAATTGTTGGACGTGGCCCTCTGAAAAACGCTACCTACGAAAAAGCGGAAAAGGAAATTTTGTATCTTTTGCGAAAAAGCAAATTGTTGATACAAAATAATAAATAGGACCACAAGTTAGAGGCTTTGGTCCTTTTTTGTGTATATGGAGGTTTCCATGAAACGCTGTATAACTACGCTTTTACGACTTTTAATTAGGTTCTATCAGCTTGCCATATCTCCCTTAAAACCTGGATGTTGCCGTTATTATCCGACATGTTCCACATATACTTTGCAGGCCATCGAAAAATATGGTCCTTTGAAAGGTAGCTGGATGGGTTTAAAACGCATTCTTCGCTGCCATCCTTTCCACAAGGGTGGCTATGACCCAGTACCATAATCTATTTTGGATTAGGCTGGTTTTGCGTTCTGTGAAAGCAACTTTCACAAAAAACATCTAGCACAGTTTTGGAAATACCTGAGCATCTGTATGGATGAAATTTAGACCATACCATAACGATATATAGATGCGCAAAGGACGGTTTCGGACTGTAAGAAAAAGGAGAAACAATGGAATTCTTAAGTAGTATATTCCACCCTATCGTTGAATTGATGACTACATTGGTAACCTATGCGTTCCAATTAACTCAAATGGTAGGCTATCCAAGCTACGGTGTGGCTATTATCCTTTTAACAATCGTTATTAAAGCGGTTTTGGCACCACTTACTGTAAAACAAATCAAATCCATGAAGGCTATGCAAGAGTTACAGCCTCGCATGAAAGAATTGCAAGATAAATACAAAAACGATCCTGCAAAACTTCAAGCGGAAATGGGTGCATTGTACAAAGAAATGGGCGTTAACCCATTGGCTGGTTGTTTGCCTCTATTGGTGCAAATGCCATTCTTGATCGCTATCTTCTATGCTTTACAAGGCTATCCATACGATCAAAACTATGTACAATTCTTATGGCTTCCTAGTCTTGGCGAACCAGATCCAATGTATATTTTGCCAGTATTGAGTGCATTATCTACATGGATTATGTCCAAGCAAACTAGTAGCGGTGCAACTGGTGCTGCTGCGCAACAACAAAAGATTATGACAATCTTTATGCCTTTATTCATTGGTTACATCTCCCTTAACTTCCCATCTGGCTTAGTTATTTACTGGATCGTATCCAATGTATTCCAATTTGTGCAACAACATTTCATTTACAAAAGCTTAGAAGCTAAGAAATAGGAGACACTATGGAATTTATCGATGTATCTGCTAAAACCATTGAAGATGCCATTGCCAAAGGCGTAGCTCAATTGGCTGAAGATGGCCAAGAATTGGTAGAAACTAAAGTCTTGGAACAACCTTCTAATGGCTTCTTGGGCATTGGTCGTAAACCAGCAGTTGTTCGTTTATTCTTCACATCTGTAGCTAAAACTGCTACGCAAGAAGAAGTAGCTCATGTAGAAGAACAATCTGTAGCTGTTGCTTCCAAGCCGGTAGCAACAAGTGAAACAGAAGTACAAGATACAGCAGTTGAAACTTCTGAAGGTGATGTTGTAGAAAAACCTTCTAAAAAGGAACTTTCAAAAGAAGATCAACAAGAAATTGCTGAAAAAGGTAAACAATTCCTCGATGATATGTTTACACAAATGGGCCTCACTGTAGTTATCGAAAAAATGATGACTAAAGATAAGATTACATTCCAAGTACACGGCGAAGATTTAGGTATTTTGATCGGTAAACATGGTCAAACATTGGATGCTATTCAATACTTAACAAATCTCGTGGCACACAAGGATGTATCTGGCCACTGCCACATCGTTGTAGATGTGGAAAATTACCGTTCTCGTCGAGAAGAAACATTGGTGAATCTCGCGAAACGCTTGGCTTCTAAGGTGAAACGCAACCGTCAAAAGGTTTCCTTAGAACCGATGAATGCTTTTGAACGTAAAATCATTCACACTGCCCTTCAAGGGGATAAACGTTGTTACTAACAGTGAAGGGGACGAACCGTTCCGTCACGTTGTGATTACGTACAAAAAATAATATAATGGTGCAGCTTTCAAGTGACTGATATTCTCGGTTGCTTGAGGGCTGTCCCCTTTATTCTTTAGGTTATGGTGAAAGCTAACCTAAGTTAATCTTCGCATGCAAAGATTAGTTTAGTTTAACTTTCACAGGCGAAGAACATATACAAAAGCAAATACTAGATAATCGAAATACGGAGATATGTATGTATATAGATGATACAATAGCGGCCATTGCGACGCCGCCCGGCATTGGCGGGGTTGGTATTATTCGGGTCAGCGGCAAGGATAGTTTTCCTATTGTAAATAGCCTGTTCAAGAGCGCTGGCACCGTTCCTTTGATGGACCGCCAAAATAGAACGATACAATATGGGACCATTGTGGATCCCGGAACGAACAAGACCATCGACGAGGTTCTTGTGTTATTAATGAAAGGCCCTCATTCCTACACGGCAGAGGATGTGGTAGAAATTCAGTGTCACGGCGGCATTGTGCCGGTTCGACAAATTCTGAAATTGCTCGTAAACCACGATGTGCGCATGGCCGAGGCCGGCGAATTTACGAAGCGCGCCTTTATGAACGGACGTATCGACCTCACCCAAGCAGAGGCGATCATTGATATTATTGAAGCCAAAACGGAGGACTCCCTCTCCCTCGCTGTATCGCAGCTCGATGGGACCGTTTCGTCCTTTGTAAAAGATGTACGTGAACAGCTTATCGCTATGATTGCTCATTTAGAGGTAACTATCGACTATCCTGAAGAGGATATTGAGGACGTAACGAGCCAAGAGGTTCGTGAACAACTAGAGCCTATTTTGAAAGCTATGGACGATCTCTTGTCCACAGCAAATACAGGTCGCCTCATTCGCGACGGTATTATGACGGTTATCGTAGGCCGTCCAAATGCCGGTAAATCGAGCTTGATGAACGCTCTCTTGCGTGAAAACCGCGCTATCGTAACGGATATCCCTGGTACGACACGGGACAGTATTGAAGAATATATGACCGTTGAAGGCATTTCCTTGCGCCTCATTGATACAGCTGGTATCCGGGATACACAAGATACGGTGGAAGCCCTCGGTGTGGAGCGTGCTCGTGATTATATCAACAAAGCAGACATCGTGCTCTGCGTTATAGACGGGTCTACTCCATTAACCCCTGAAGAAATCGAAATTTTGACCTCTGTGAGCGGTTTGAATACTATCGTACTCCTCAATAAGTCCGACGTGGCACAAGTCGTTACAGATGAAAATATTAAAGAACACGGAACCTTTACGGCTATCGAACGCATCAGTGCCAAAGAAGGCGAAGGCTCTGCAGTTCTCTCCAAATGGGTGCAAGAACTCGTTTACGGCGGTCGCGTAAAACAAGACAACAGCGCCATGATCAGTAACGTGCGCCACATCAGCCTCATGGAACAAGCGAAGGCACAAGTCGAACAAGCTCTCTCCTCCATCGACATGGGCATGCCAGTAGACTTTGTAGCTACCGACCTGCGCAGCGCCTGGGAACTACTAGGCGACATCACAGGCGACACCATCCGTGAAAGCATGATCGACGAACTATTTAGTAGATTTTGTCTTGGTAAATAACTTTCAAAATAAGTAATAATTATAAGGAAATTCATATGTACACAGTAGATAATTATGATGTCATCGTCATCGGTGGTGGTCATGCTGGTTGTGAGGCGGCCCTCGCCGCTGCCCGCATGGGTCATCGCACGTTGATGGCGACCATCAGTTTAGATAATATTGCGCTTATGCCATGTAACCCTGCCGTTGGCGGTCCTGGTAAAAGCCATCTTGTTTATGAGCTTGACGCCTTAGGCGGTCAAATGGGTATCAACGCGGATGCTACGGCTATTCAAATGCGTATGCTCAATATGGGTAAAGGCCCTGCCGTTCATTCCTTGCGCTGCCAATCGGATAAAATCAAATACCAACATTTGATGAAACAAACCATTGAAAATACAGAGAACCTTAATGTTAAGCAAATCATGGTGACGGAGCTTAAGGTTGAGGACGGCAAGGTAACAGGTATCGTTACAGAGCTTGGCGAGTTCTATGGTGCTAAAGCTGTCGTTCTTTGCACAGGTACCTATTTGAAAGGTAAAATCCTCATCGGCGACATCGATTACGTAGGTGGCCCAAATGGTCAACGCGTAGCGGAACATTTCTCTCAATCCTTGCTGGACAATGGCATTGAGTTGATGCGCTTTAAGACTGGTACGCCAGCTCGTGTAGATAAACGTACTCTTAACCTTGAAAATATGGAGGTTCAAGAAGGCGATACACATCATCACTCCTTCTCCTTTATGGATGAATGGATCAATCGTAATGAAGACGTATGTTGGCTGACCTATACTAACAAAGAAACGCACGAAATTATTACAAGCAATATTCACCGCGCTCCAATGTATAGCGGTAAAATTGAAGGTGTAGGCCCTCGTTACTGCCCTTCTATCGAAGATAAAGTGGTGCGCTTTGCCGATAAAGAACGCCATCAATTATTCGTAGAACCAGAAGGTACAGGCACAAATGAAATGTATGTACAAGGTATGAGTACATCCCTTCCTATGGACGTACAATATGCGTTCCTTCGTACTATTCCTGGTTTAGAAAATGTAGAAATCATGCGCCCAGCGTATGCTATTGAATATGATTGTTTGAACCCAACACAATTGACACCAGCCCTTCAAGTGAAACATATTGAAGGCCTCTACTCTGCTGGTCAAGCCAATGGTACATCTGGCTATGAAGAAGCGGCTGCTCAAGGTCTCATGGCTGGTATTAACGCAGCTTTATGGCTTGAAGGTAAAGAACCATTTATCCTTGCTCGCTCCGAAGCATACATTGGTGTTCTCATCGATGATCTCGTAACAAAAGGTACAAATGAACCGTACCGTATGATGACGAGCCGCAGCGAATACCGTCTATTACTTCGCCAAGATAATGCAGATATGCGTCTCACTGAAAGGTCGTGCTATTGGTCTTGTAAAAGACGATCGTTGGGCTAAATTTACAGCTAAGAAAGCTGCTATCGAAGAAGCGATGGATATGTTGCGAAATACACCTGTAAATCCATCCAAGGAAACACAAGCTTTGCTTGAAAATTTAGGTACAGCACCTATTAAAACAGGTATTCATGCCTACGATTTAGTAAAACGTAACGAACTCTCCTATGCTATCGTAGCCGATGCATTTGGTTTAAAACGCTATACACCTGACGTAGAAGAAGCTGTTGATATCTCCATTACTTACGAAGGTTATATTAAAAAGCAAATGGACCAAGTCGATAAGGTTCGCAAACTAGAAGAAAAAATTCTTCCAAAAGAATGGGACTATACACAAATTAAGGGCATTTCTCTTGAAGCTCAACAAAAGCTCAATAAAATCCGCCCTCACTCCATCGGCCAAGCAAGCCGTATCTCTGGCGTATCCCCTGCGGACGTATCTGTGCTGTTGATCCAATTAGAACAATACAATCGAAGCAAATAAAATATGTGATAACATACAAAAAAGCTAGTTAATCCTATGATTAACTAGCTTTTTTAGTAAATACTTAATAGGTTGAATTAGCTTAATGGTTTAGACCAATCTTCCACTTCTAATTGATTAACTCTTTTAAACTCTTTTGTATTGTTAGTAACGATAGTAAGACCCTTTGATTTTGCATGACTAGCAATGAGTAAATCCATAGGACCAATAATTTTTCCTTGTGATTGTAAATCAGCTTTTATTTTTCCATACTCTTCAGCAGCGTGACTATCGAAATCAATAATCTGTATAGGTGATAATAAAAGTGTTAAAGCTAATCTATTTTTATCTTTTGATTGGCTTTTTTCTACACCATGCATTAGTTCAGCATATGTAATTGATGAAATACATATATCTGAAGGATGATGTTTCAATATTTTCTGTAGTACAACTTCTGGCTCTTGTTTGATAGCATAAATACATATATTAGTATCTAACATATACTTCATAAGGCTTCACGCTCCTGATGATCAATATCTTCCCGTCCGTTACACATAAAATCATCTGTAAATAATGATAAACCAGCTACAAATCCCGCCCATTCATCATCTTTGGCATAAGTAAGACTACATTCCCTATTTTGTTGATGATTACTTCATCACCATTAAATCGAAATTCCTTTGGTAATCGTACAGCCTGGCTACGGCCATTTTCAAATAGCTTTGCTGTGGTCATACATATCACCTCCTTATTAATAAAAAGTATATACCTTGATATATATTTTAACAAGATGTAATTTTGTATACATATTATTAAAAAGCTAGTATGTATATTTATATGGATATTTATAAAAATAAATAGTATTCTGCAGTTAAAATATGTACACTAGAGAAATACATTGAGTGTTCATTCAGAATAGACAAAAATATTTTGTAAGTGAAGAAAAAGTTCATGGTGATAAATTAGAAATAAACTGTGAAATGAAGTTGCTGAAAAAGATGAATGATAAAATTGAAAAATAGATATTGTAAAAGGTTAACAAAATAGGTTAAAAAAAGATGGACCGATTTCTCAATATTGTTATTTAAATGATAATAGTTGGTTAATACCTCTTCTACCCTATGTTTAGATGGTATTTTTTTAGGAAATATATCTGTTTAAATGAGAATTAATTGAGAATATGCTATAATATAAAGAAAAAAATGACTTTAAATATTTCGCTTGTATAGTCGTTTATATAAGTTTTTATATATAAACTTATATAAAATAGATTAAAAACGGCGTAGAACGCAAATTTTTGAGTTTTATAGCCTTTGAAATAAGAAATACTATTCTTATAACTTATATATTGTTAATATGATCTACCATATGACATGAGATTTTCTAGCTATGTGTCGATTACTTTTACTAGCATATAAATATCGGATAATTCATTAGGAGTACTTATGAAAGAAAAATACGATGTGCCTATTGCACCTGAGTCTGAATTTGTTTCATATATGATGGAGCAAATGAGCCAATTTGGTTTGCTTTGTACAGAAGAGCAAGCAAAAGACTTTTACGTGTATTATGCGCGCATGATTGAAACAAATAAATATCTCAACCTCACGGGTATTACAGACATGAAAGAGGTTGTGGTTAAACACATGATCGACTCCCTCTCCTGCTATGACCCACATATCATTAAATCTGGTATGTCCATTATTGACGTTGGTACTGGAGCTGGTTTCCCGGGCATTCCATTGGCCATCTACGACCGTAGTCTAAAGGTTACGTTGTTTGATTCTTTGAAAAAACGTCTTACCTTCCTTGAATCCATTATGGATGAGCTACAATTGACGAACTGTACTACTTTACATGGCCGTGCAGAGGATCTTAGTCATCAAGATTACCGTGAAAGCTTCGATATTGCTACGAGCCGTGCAGTAGCGAGATTACCTATTCTGTTAGAATGGACTGTACCATATGTAAAAGAAGGTGGCTACGTTATTGCTTTAAAAGGCGCCATCTACGAAGAAGAAGTGGGAGAATCCAATAAAGCCCTTAGCACATTGAAAGCTAAGATTGAAGAAGTACGTACTGTTACACTTCCAACTTTGGATGATAAACGAGCAATCCTGTACATTAAGAAAACAGGTAAAACACCTAAACAATACCCACGTAAACCAAAAGAAATTAAAGATAAGCCATTAATCTAATGTATGAATAAAGGATGCAAATCCTTAGTTGCATCCTTTCTTTAACTGCGCCAGGCGAGCAAACTAAACCTGATTAAACTGGGGTCGGTAAAATTCTTAGAGAAAGGAAAGAACCTCTAGTGATAGAGATGAAGTTGGTCTGCTTAGCCACAACATTCAACATGGGAGTTCAATGTCAATGAATGACATCAAAAGCTTGTCACATAGTAAATGGGATACAAATGTCATGTGCACTCCAAAGTATAGAAGACAAATAATTTATGGTCAGGTAAAAGCTGATGTAGGTAAAAATCTTACAGGGTTATGTGAAGGAAAATGTGATTATAGAAGCCCGGAATGCTGTCGGATCGTATTCATACTAGTAACGATACCACCACATTTAAATATCAGGTTTATGGGATATTTAAAAAGCAAAGTAGCCTCATGATATTCGATGACACATAAATTTAAAATATAAGTATGGAAATAGACATTTCTGGTGTAGAGGATATTATGTGGATGCGGTAGGACGATATGAAGGAACGATAAAGTATATTCGCAATCAACTACAAGAGGATAGCTGAATGCATTAAACTTTAAAGATACACCGACCCGTTGCAGGTAGGCCAGTAAAATAAAATGGCCCCGAGTAGGGGCAGCCAGTCAATAATAGAGTGGTCATCAGATGGAACCAGTACCCTCTTTGGGGGCCACCACCTAGAAGAAGACCCTTATAGGGTCAGGCAAACCACCCGTTCTACGGTGGTTGTATTCTCTAGGCTTATTAAATAAAATAAACACCTTTCCCTAAGGACGACTTAGCTCGCTTTGGAGGCCGTGGGAAAGGTGTTCTATAATCATTTTATGACGTCTTATACGTGGTCAATGATGTGTAATGTTGTATCGATATCGTTTAAAGGCATAATATGTACGCCTGCAGCGATTTTTTTGATTTGTTCTAATGTTTCGATGGCGATTTCTGTGCCCGCTTCTTTACCGCCCTTTTCTACGCGGTCTAGGATTTCTTGAGTAAGGTTGATCCCAGGCACTTTTTCGTGTAGATATGTGGCCATTTTGAAGCTTTTAAGTGGAATTAAACCGAGCATAATAGGTACATCGAATTCAGACATTTTGTCGATGTAGCGTTTTGCTTGTTCTAAATCGTAAATTGGTTGTGTTTGTACGAAATGCGCACCGTTTTTAATTTTAGCAGCCAATTTTTGACGTTCAATTTCTAAATCTGGAGCACCAGGGTTGCCAGTAGCACCGATGTAGAAGTTTGTAGGCTCGTCTAAGTCGTTACCTGCCAAGTCTTTGCCAGAATTCAAAGTTTTAGCGATATTTAGTAAGCCCATGCAGTCTACTTCGAATACGGATTGTGCAAATGGATGGTCCCCATTATCTGGTTTGTCACCAGTAAGGGTTAAGATATTATTTACGCCAAGTGCTGCAGCACCAAGTAATTCGGATTGTAAGCCGATGATGTTACGGTCGCGGCATGTAAGGTGGAAGATAGTTTCGATATCTTTATTGTGTTGTAACAAATAAGACAAGGAAATTGGGCTCATACGCATTTTGGACATAGGGCTATCAGCGATGTTGATAGCGTCAACCTTACCCTTTAAACGCGCTGCTTGGTCGAAAACTTTTTGAGCAGAACTGCTCTTTGGAGGGTCTAATTCAACAGTGATGGTGAACTTCCCTTGTTGATGTTTCTCTCTTAATGTCATCATGTACCTCTTGATCTATACATATGGTGAAAGCTAATCTTGTTTACTCTATTAAGTGGTTTTCACCATCAAAATAAGTTTTTAAGATGAGCTTTCACCTTGTTTTGTGTCATGTAAATTAGAAATTATTTTTCTAATGTTTCAAAGTAATCATTTGCGTGGTTAACGGCAGCGATACCGTCTTTAGCGTAGATGTCTGCGCCCGCTTGGTCTGCGTAGTCTTGAGAAACTACGGCACCACCAACCATGACCTTAGTTTTAAGGCCTGCAGCGCGGATAGCAGCGATGGTATTGTCGATTTGAGGCATTGTTGTAGTCATCAAGGAACAGATACCAACGAGAGCTGCCTTATTGTCTTTAATCGCTTGAACGATAACTTCTGGGTCAACGTCTTTGCCAAGATCGACAATTTTGTAACCATTGTTTTCAAGTAAGGCTGCTACGATATTTTTACCTAAATCGTGGATATCACCTTTAACAGTAGCCACAACGACTGTACCTTTATCTAAGCTTTCACTAGCAGGAATAATTTCTTTAATTGTGTTGAAAGCAGCTTGCATTGTTTCAGCAGCGAGCATTACTTGTGGTAAGAATAATTTACCAGAACCGAACTTATCCCCTACTACGTTCATCGCTTCAGATAAGCCTTTTTTCGTAATATCTAATGGGTCCATGCCATCAGCTAACGCTTTTTTCACAAGATCAACAATGGCTTCTTTTTCGCCTTGTTCTACGCAAGCACGGATATTTGCTAATGGATCGTTGCTGTCGAAGGATTTCTTTTCAGGACCTTTTGGAGCAGCGTTACCAGGAGCACTTGTTTCGTCTTCATAGCCGTATTCTTTAATGAATTCTGCAGAACCTGGGTCCCAGCCTAATAATGTTGTACTAGATACGAACGCTTTTTTAGCTGGATAGTTTAATGGGTTCATAATTGGTGTTGTTAAGCCACATGCCAAAGCCATTGTTAAGAATTGGCCATTCAAGTAAGGACGTTGTGGCATACCGAAGGAGATGTTAGACAAGCCCATTACTGTTGGGAAGCCAAATTTCTCTTTGTATAACTGTAATGTACGCAATGTTTGGCGTGCACTATCTTCACCGCTAGCAAGTGTTAATACCAATGGGTCAAGTAATAAGTCATGTGGTTGAAGACCATAACCATAAGCACGATTTACGATGCTTTCAGCTAAAGCAACGCGGTCCTCTGCTTTTTCAGGTAAATCACCACTGCAGATTGGCAAGCAAAGTAAAGCTGCACCATAACGTTTAGCCAATGGCATAACGTGAGTGATGGACTCCTCTTCCCCGTTTACGGAGTTGATAAGAGCGCGGCCTGGGTAGTTTTTAAGAGCTACTTCCATAGCTACTGGGTCCAATGTGTCGATAGACAATGGAGTTTCAACGAGCATGGATAATTCGAAGATAGCACGTTCCATCAATGGAGTTTGGTCCATACCAGCTACACCCATGTTTACGTCGAGGATGTCTGCACCCGCTTCTACTTGGTCCAAAGCGTCTCGTTTTACGCGGATGAAAGAGCCATCGCGTAACTCTTGAGCAAGAACTTTACGGCCTGTAGGATTGATACGTTCACCAATGATAAGAGGTTTTGTATTGTGACCTAATTCTAACAATTTAGTACGGCTAGTAATGATTGTTTTAGGTTCTACGTGAGCACGTTCCTAGGTGTATGTGCTTTTACAGCGTCAGAAATTGCTTGAATATGAGCTGGTGTTGTACCACAGCAGCCGCCTACATAGCTTGCACCTGCATCTACGATTGGAAGCATCAATGGACCCATTTCTTCTGCTGTAAGTGGGAATACAGTTTGTTTATTGATTAATTGAGGCATGCCTGCATTTGGTTGGCAGATAATTGGCAAGTTTGTTACGCTTGCAATTTCCTCAATAAGAGGTGTGATTTGTTCAGGTCCAAGGGAACAGTTAATACCAATAATATCAGCACCCATAGCCTCTACGATAGTAGTTGCAACTGCTGGTGGTGTACCTGTAATAGTACGACCGTCTTCACTGAAAGAAAATTGACAGATGATTTGTACATCTTCTTTTGTCTTTCCTGCTGCTTCACGAGCATCAAGAGATGCTAATAAAGCGGCGCGCATTTCTTGTACGTCGATGATAGTTTCAATGATGATGAAATCTACGCCACCTTCGATCAATGCTTCAGCTTGTTCGCGGTATGTGTCATAAATAGAGTCAAAGCTCATGTTGCCCAATGGTTGTAAGAAACGACCCGTAGGACCCATAGAACCGGCTACACGTGCAGATGGTTTAAACTCTGCAATAGCATCTTTTGCTACCTTTACAGCGGCAATATTAATTTCTCTTACACGATCTTGTAAGTCGTAATCTTCTAATTTAAGACCACAAGCACCGAATGTATTTGTTGTGATAACATCACTGCCGTGTTGTAAGTATTGAGCGTGAATATTCTTTACTACTTCTGGTTTTTCTACGTTAAATAATTCTGGACAATAGCCCTCTTCTAAGCCTGCAGCTTGAAGCATTGTGCCCATAGCACCGTCAAATATATACATAAACATCTTCCTTTATCATCCTAAATTTTATAATGTTTCACGTGAAACATTATTCTGTTGGTTGGCCTTTCATAGCGATACCAGAGGCTTCGGCTGTTGTTTTGTTACAGCCCTCTTCGCCTTCGTTATTAGACGTTACAGTCGCCTTTTCTGGTAGTTTACGAGATGCACAATCCTTTGAGAACAAGATGTGCAACCACGTTTTGTTTTGATGTCTTCGTTAGCTGGCATCAAACCAATGATAGCTGTTACAGACTTACGTGGGAACAATAAATAATTCTCTGTTACTTGTAAGCCAATCATCTCTGTTTTGATGATTTTAGCTAGTTGTGGTTGAATTTCTAATGGCCAGTTACCATAGCCAGGGCTAAAGCGCCATGTTGGTTTATAGCCTTGCTTTTTAGCAATTGTATTGATAACTTCGTTTACTTGATCTGCTACTTGTTCTACTGCTGTTGTAGCCGCTGCATCAAGTAACAAACCTACAGTGTAATTACCTTGTTTAAATAACTGTTCACTGCGAATTTCTACATCTTCACCTACTGTTACGCCTAATACATAGACCTTTGTAGACTTTTCTAGATGTTTTTCAATGATGGAACCTTCGATTTTAAGCGGTGGATTGCTCAAAATTGTCTTTGTTTCAGCATCATAATCATATTCTTGATATACACCTTTAGGTGTAGCTAATAACTGGATTTCTTTACATGCTTCGTCTACATAATTTTGAGGAAAATCCTCTGCATGACGAAGTCCTGCGTATCGTTTTACTTCTGCTTTATCGATGGCAGGAAGCATTCCGTTATAAATGGGCATGGAAACGCCTCCTTTTCAAAATAAAAAGCTCTGCGTATCCGTAGAGCGTGTACTTAATATTAGTATATTGTTTATAGATTAAATCAATCTTTATAATGATCTTTTTCATGCCTATAAATATAATTACTATCTATTTAATAGTATATAGATATCACCAATGCCTGTCAAAGCATATAGGGCCTGTATTCTCATATAATTTAGTAGTAAATTGGTATAACTTAAAGCTATATCAAAATATATTTTTAATCCTAAAAAGTTATAAATATAATTGTTTTTAAGTATTATATCTATTATATCTATTATATTTGCTTCATGATCTTACTGTTTTTATTTCTAATTGTTTCACGTGAAACAATTGAATTATTTTTATTAGCTTAACTATTTCAATTAGCGGATTGAATTTTTAGGTTAGTTATATATTTTTAGATTAGTTGGGTTGTAATTTTTTTAGCTTAGTTATTTCAAGAGAAAATTGTGTGAAAAAAATCTTTGTGTAAAATTTTGCGGATTGGGATATATTTATATACCAAGTCTATTTTTTTACAATAAAAATTTTTTTGTGTTAAAAAAAGTTATGTATTGAATAACTATAAATTTATGTTTTGAGTAACTACAAAAATTTTTGATTATCTATAAATGTTTCACGTGAAACATTTATGTATGAGTTTTTAACTCACACGTTTTTTTGAAAAAAATTAAATTGTTTCACGTGAAACAATCAAGGGAACTAATTTTAAAGTTTAAAAAAAATGCATTAAACCCACATTGTTTGCTATGTAAACTATATAATTTTTGAAATAATGTGTATGGTAGATGAAATTATAGATATTTTTCTAGAATTTGATTTGTAATTACCGTAATTATCGTTGTTTTATGTTATAATTAAAAAGAAATATTTTGAACGAACATGTGAGGTGAATTAAGTGGGCAAAGTTATAGCTATTACTAATCAAAAAGGCGGTGTTGGTAAAACAACAACATCCGTAAATTTGAGTGCTTGTTTGGCTGATGCTGGTAAGAAAGTATTGCTTGTTGATTTAGATCCACAAGGTAATGCTAGCTCTGGTTTAGGCATTGAAAAAGATGATTTAGAACTCTGTGTACACGATGTTCTAATCGATGGTGAGCCTATTACTGATATTGTTCAGCCTACAATGCTTAAAAAGCTATTTGTAGCGCCTGCAACAATTCAATTAGCTGGTGCAGAGGTGGAACTCGTTTCCGTTGTTTCACGTGAAACAATGTTGAAAAAAGCATTAGCACCGGTACGCGATGAGTACGACTTTATTATCATTGATTGTCCGCCATCCCTTGGCTTATTAACTCTAAATGCTTTCACGGCAGCGGATAGCGTATTGATTCCAATTCAAAGCGAATTCTACGCATTAGAAGGGGTTAGTCAATTAGTAAAAACCATAACAATTGTGCAACAAACATCTAATAAAGACCTTGAAATTGAAGGTGTTTTGTTAACTATGTTTGATGGTCGTACAAATTTATCTATTCAGGTTGCTGATGAAGTGAAAAAATTCTTTGGCAATAAAGTATATAAGACTATTATCCCTCGTAATGTACGTCTTAGCGAAGCGCCAAGTTATGGTGAACCAATTATCGTATATGATCCAAAATCTAAGGGTGCTGATGTATATACTAAATTAGCTAAAGAAGTAATTAAAGCATCAAAAGCTAAATAAATGGTTATATATAGCTGAAAGAGCTAAATGACTAAGTGTTTAGTTAAACAAATGTCTGAGATTAGTAGAATTAATGCATTGGCTATTAAATAATTGAGTGTTATTAATTAATATAGCCACTATATGTAAGGTGAGAGAGGTTAGTTATGCCTAGAGAAGTTAAAAGTAAGAAAAGTAAATCATCTGGCTTGGGGAAGGGCCTTGGAAACTTAATGAAGGTGGACACTGTAGAGTCTGTGTTATCTGAAAAGGAGATTCACGAATTACCAATTTCCGAATTAGTTCCAAATGTAGATCAACCTCGTAAAAGCTTTGATGAAGATAGTTTAGCCACATTAGCTGAGTCTATTAAAAATCTTGGTATTTTCCAACCAATTGTAGTACGTAAACAAAAGAATAAATACCAAATTGTAGCTGGTGAACGTCGTTACCGTGCTGCTATTATTGCAGGCTTAGAGACAGTACCAGTTGTTGTAAAGAAATATAATACAGAAGAAATGACAGAAGTAGCCCTCGTTGAAAATTTACAACGTGAAGGCTTAGATCCTATTGAAGAAGCTTTGGCATATCAAGGTTTAATGGATACTTACAAACAAACACAAGAAATGATTTCTGCTCGTCTAGGTCGCAGCCGTTCTTATATTGCAAACATGGTTCGTTTGTTGAAATTATGTGATTCTGTACAAAAAGATCTAATCGAAGGTGACTTAACAGTAGGTCAAGCTCGTCCATTGTTGGCATTGCGTAGTGCAGCTCAACAAATGGAAGCTGCTGAACGCATTAAAGAGGGGGAATTAAGTGCACGTCAAGCAGAGGCTCTTGTTAAGTCTATGCAAAATAAAACGCCTAAGGCAAAGACTGCTAAGCCGCAAAGTACTGCTGAGGTACGTGCTCTTATGGACCGTTTAAAATTAAGCTTAGGATCCCCTGTAAACATTAAGTTCCGCGCTGGTAAAAAGGTACAAGGTAAGATTGAAATTGCCTTCTCTTCTGAAGCAGAATTAGAACGACTCATTGCTTATATGGATGGTCAAGAGCGTACAGATGATACGGAAACTGTAGAATTTAGAGTATAATTGCTTAGCAATAGCAATAGCAATAGCAATAGCAATAGCAATAGCAATAGCAATAGCAATAGTAATGCATAACTATATACTCTTTATTACTATGTAATTACTATATATAGTGGATTTTTAATTAAATATCATAATAGGTATACTAAATTTGATATCGAATTATGTGAATTTAGTAATGACAAACCGATAACAATTCTGTATAATGTAAATACAATTTACAATCCACGGTGAAAGCGTAGTCTACGGGCTGCGCTTTTACTGTTATGTTAAGTAACAAGGATAGACTATGGAACAAACACCTAAAGCAAACCGCGTGCATATTGGCTTTTTTGGTCGTTGTAATGCTGGTAAGTCTACATTGATTAATATGTTAACAGATCAGCCTGTATCCCTCGTATCTGAGGTGGCAGGGACTACGACAGATCCTGTAAGTAAATCTATGGAGATTTTGCCACTAGGACCTGTGGTGATTACCGATACAGCTGGTATAGACGATACAACTGAATTAGGTACATTGCGGATGGAGAAAACAGAAGAGGTTGTGAAAAAGATTAACCTCGCTGTTTATGTACTTCGTACCGATGAAGAACCAACTGCTGATGATATGCACTGGTTAGGGCTTTTAAAACAAAATAATGTGCCTATTGCATTATTTATCAATGAAATTAATGCAGAAAATAAAGAAGTAAATCAAGAAGAATATAAAGTAGATGCATCTGCTTATGTTGAAACTCATAAGGGATTGTCTGAATTAGCTACCGTAATTGGTTCTGCTGATTTTACATCTAAAGCTAAACGTTTAGAATTACTCGATCTTCTGGGCGGATTAACACCGCTTGATGTAGAAGGTGAACAAACTTTATTACAAGGATTAGTAGAAGAGGGGGATACAATCATCCTCGTATGCCCTATTGATAGCGCAGCGCCAAAGGGCCGTCTTATCTTGCCACAGGTACAAACGATTCGAGAAATTCTTGATTACAAAGGCTTAGCGCTAGTGTGCCAAACAGAAGAGTTACCTGCTATGATCAACTCTCTTAAGAACCCACCTAAGATGGTTATCTGTGACTCTCAAGCCTTTGATCGAGTTGATGAGTTAACACCTAATACAATTCCGTTGACGTCGTTCTCTATCTTGATGGCCCGCTTTAAAGGAAAATTACAGGACTTAGTAGCTGGTGTAGAGGCAATTAAGAATTTGAAAGCAGGCTCTAAGGTGCTTATCAGCGAAGGCTGTACACATCGCCGTCAATGCGATGATATTGGAACCGTAAAAATTCCTAATCTTCTTAAGAAGCAAGGTCATACAGATTTACAGCTAGAATTCACGAGTGGGGGAGCCTTCCCAAAAGATGTATCTCAGTATGATTTGATCATTCACTGTGGTGCTTGTATGCTTACACGCCGTGAGGTATTACGACGCATTGAATGTGCCGTTGTACAAGGCACACCAATTGTAAATTACGGTGTACTCATAGCCGCTCTACATGGTATACTAGAACGAGCGATAAGCCCGTTTGTTGACGAATTAGAGGGCTAATAAAGTATTGTAATTTGTATCTAATACATATATGTAGATATAACCTTACATGCTTGTTATATGAATTGTTATATAGATATCGCTTATCTATATTAGATACATTAAATATATTAAATTAAATTGTATGCAGTCATTTAACTTTCACAATAAGAATGGTATAATTAAGTGTTGGAGTTTGAATGATTGTATAGGAAGGAATATACATGTTCGAATCGATTCAACCGTGGATTGGCATGGCAACCATCGTCCTTGTTATAGCGTTGTTAGTGTATTGTGTCATCTTACACATTCGCTTAGGGAGCCTTAAAAAGAAATACGATTTCTTTATGCAAGGGGACAATGGTGCGAGCCTAGAACGTAAATTATCTGTTGAGGTTAGCGAAATTCGCGATGCTGCTAAGGGTCTTGAGACTATGATGACCGAACAAGCGGCGATCCGCAATATTCAAAGCAATACGATACAAAAAATTGGCTTTATTAAATATAATGCCTTTGAAAATATCGGTAATGATTTGTCCTTTGCGCTTACATTGCTTGACGGCAACAATAACGGCATCTGTATCTCCAGTATTTACGGTCGTAATGAATCCCGTATTTTTAGTAAACCCATTGTGAAAGGTAAAAGTCTCGTAAGTCTTTCACAAGAAGAATTAGAGAGTTTGAACGAAGCGTTGGGCGAACGCACCAATGAGGAAGCGTTAACGAGCGCCATCGTTTCTAAATAAGGAAGGTTTGTATTGAAAGTACCGGCATTTATTTCAAACAAAGTTGAAAGAAATGGTGACAACTGCATATTGACATTAACAACGAAGCAGGCGAAAATAGCGACCATTGTTGGCTCTATCTTAATCATCGCGGCGTTGGTTCTCGGCATTTGGGGCATCGTGCGCCAAGCTGAGGTGATGCAATTACGTCAACAGACACAATTGCAATCGGAACAGCTGAAATTATTACAACAAAAGACAGATGTTCTAGATAAGAAAATTCAAAACTTAAATCAAATTAGCGAAGAAAACAAGCAAATGCTGAAGGGCGCTGAATCTGGCACACCATCTCAAGGTGGCGGGGACGGTAGCGACCCAAAGCAGCCAGCCGCTGATGAAAGCGAAGTAAAGACGCTGACGGCGGCACAATTATCAGCGCGTCTATCCAAAATGGACAAGGACGCACAAAAATTGCTAGTTAGCTTCTATACAATGCGTAATATCCTTCGAGATGGTGGTGCGCAAGACCTTATGGCTATGCAATCCATCAACTTCTCCGCTGGCTCTGGTGGTGTTACGAATAACACAACACCTAGTATCTGGCCGAGCAAGGGCGTTATTACCTCTCCATTTGGTAGCCGTGTGGATCCTGTAACGGGCGCTATCGGTGCATTCCATGAAGGGGTAGATATCGCAGATGACTATGGTACACCAATCGTGGCTACTGCTGCTGGTGTTGTAACCTTTGCAGGTTATACAGAGGGCGGTTACGGTAACCTCGTTGAAATCGACCATGGAAATGGCTTTGTAACACGTTATGGCCATAATAGTGCTGTATTGGTAACCGTAGGGATGAGCGTAAAACAAGGTCAAACAATTGCCTTGATGGGTAGTACTGGTAAAAGTACAGGCGCCCACGTTCACTATGAGGTACGCCTCAATGGATCTCCTACAGACCCTATGATTTTCTTGCCAATTAGCAACTAATAGGTAAAACCAATACTATATACGTAATATCCTTTACGATATATGTAACATAAAACATAATTCATAGGAAAAAGAACTTGTTATGCGTGCAAATGCACTAATAGCAAGTTCTTTTTCTTTTCTTTTGTATATATATATTGTAAAATAAAAGTATATGAACGGAGGTATATCTATGAAGGCCTATGTACAAGTTTATACCGGCGAAGGCAAGGGCAAAACGACCGCTGCTATCGGTCTAGCTATCCGCGCCATCGGTGCTGGCAAGAAAGTCCTCTTTTTGCAATTTATGAAATCTAAAGTATATAGTGAACATACTATTTTACCTACCTTAAAGAATTTAACCTTGGAAACCGTGGGCAAGCCATTCTTTATCATCAAAGAAGGGATGAAGAGCAAGGATGAACTCGCTAAATGGGGCGATGAAGTCGTTGTCTTTGAATCTGGCAATCCGCCAAAGGATTATGTAGCGCTCATCGAAAAAGGCTACGAACGTGCACTAGCTGCTATCAGCAGTGGTGAGTACGATCTCGTGGTTCTAGATGAATATAACATGGCACTCTTCTTTGAACTCATTACATGGAATAAAACAAAGGCTTTGCTCGATGCTCGTCATCCAGAAACGGAACTCGTATTTACGGGCCGTGGGGCTCCTCAAGAATTAATCGATGAGGCGGACCTTGTAACGGAAATGAAAGAGGTCAAACATTACTACCTTCAAGGCGTTATGGCTCGAAAAGGTATTGAAAACTAATCATAGGTACACCTAAGGAGGTGATGTGGTTGAGTACAGTGGCTATTGTGGCCCTCGTTATTGTGGCCATCATTGCAGCACTCATCTTGATTATCCTACTGACACCAATCACATATAGCATCGAAATTAACGGACGCTCGCCATATCGTGGCGAGGTGCGTGTCAAATGGCTGTGGCGTGTATTTTCACTGCATCTAGCGTATTTACAGGACAAACCATTTTTTAAGGAATTATACATTTTGGGCATGCTCAAGATTGGTCCTGTGAAAGATTATGAAGAATGGCTTGAAAATCGCGTAGAAGAAGAATACCAAAAGGTGATGGACGACGATGGCGACATGTCGCAATCGGAAGCCTTCGCCAAGGCGATGCAAGGGGGCGGACAAGGTCCTTCTGCAAGTTCTAGCGGTACTAGCTTTGATGATTTGAAGAGCGCTCAGCGCTCTGACGCTACCTTTAGTGATGAAGAAGCGCCAGGGGCTGGGACTTCTCAAAAGCCAAATGAGCGCATAGAACGTCCTGAACAAGCTTCTAAGGATATGGATGCACAAGCTCGTGCTGATCGGTATGACTCCATTCAGCAAGACCCAACATCCCATATTCAAAGCGATGATGAAACGGTAAGTCGCGTTACTTTCAACAGTGACGGTTCCATTAAGGAAAAGGTATTTACGAAGGTGAATGACCTCAAAACGACGGTGAAACAACGTTTTGAAAAGCCAGATCCAAACGATCCAGTGGCATCATTTAAGTCTAAATTCCTACATTCTGGTTCATGAAACATGTAACAAATACAGAATTGTGGCACCAGCTATTCCTTGTTTCAAAACGATGCTATGACCACTCTAAACCACGCGATGTGGCCATAGAAGGTCGATTTGGTATCGGTGACCCATATCGCATGGGGATTATCGCATCTATGCTATATAGCATTTGGCCAGAACAAGCTGAGAACATCGAACTCGATTATGTAAACTGGGCCGGTGAAGGTAGCGGCCACATTAAAGGTCGCATCATTTTAGCTGTTATGGCTTGGCATGGCACAAGATTTTTGCTATCTAAACCAATGCGTTCCCTATTGGGCGAAGGTGCTCGCGTCATCTGGGTTAAACGGAAGGAAGCTAAGCAGTTAGAAAAGCTGAAAGCCGAACAAGGTCAAACAGCGTAAGGATATATTAAGTCAACTAAGTACATGAGCTAACATAGCAATGATACTTTCACAAAAAGCGGAGGTACTGTGATGGAGAACAGTAATGTAAAAGAGAATTTGGAAGTCCTATTCGAGAAATTCAAAAATATGATTAAGGTGGAAACTGTAGTAGGCGAAGCGGTGCAAATCGGGGATACTACACTTGTTCCATTCGTAGACGTAACATTTGGTTTCGGTACTGGTACAAACCACAACACTGCTAACAAAAATCACGAATGTGGTGGCGGTGGCGGCGGTGCCAAAATGGAACCAAGCGCTATCCTCGTTATCAAAGGCGAACGCATCGAGTTGTTTAACATTAAAGGCAACCCTTACAGCAGCAGCTTCGATCGTCTTATCGGTTTGGTGCCTGACCTCGTGTCTAAATTGAAATCCGATAAATACATTTATTTGAACGATGAACAATAATTCGGTGACGAATTATAAATACTAGGTGAAAGCCGTAATACCCACATGTGTGCTCTGAATATGTCCGTAACGACTGCGATTATAGCTTCAGGGCATGCCTGTGGGTATTATTTTAACTTCTATAGACTTTCATAAGCAGTTCATAGGGCTTTATTATGCTATGTAACATAGTCTTGTGAAAGTTAGCGAGATTTGTTATAGTAAAAATAGTACACTATTGGATTGTATAGTGACACTTTTATTTCGAGGAGGATTTCAGATGAAATTATCTAAAAAATTAACTACCCTAGCTATCGTTGGTGCTATGTCTGCTACTGCTGCAGTAGCAAGTGCTGCTAACATTGGCTTAGTAAATATGAGCCAAGTAGTAAATAGCTACCCTGGCTATGGTGCATTAGATATGAAAATGCAACAAGTAGACGCTCAATATCGTCCACAAATTGAGAAAAAAGTACAAGAAATTGAAAAAATTCAAGATCAAACTCAAGCAGAAGCTGAATTCAACAAATCCGTAGCTCCATTGCTTCAAAAAGAAAACGAAGAAATCAACAAAATTGCACAACCTATGATGCAAGCAATTCACAATGCTGTTGAATCCATTCGCGTTGAGAAAAAAATGGATGTAGTATTGGATGATCCATACACAATCCGTGCGGCTGACGCTAACAGCAAAATCGAGAATATTACTAACGAAGTAATTAGCCGTCTTAAAAAATAATATATAACAATGGCCCCTTGTCTGGTTTCAGATGAGGGGCTTTTTGGTTTAGAGGACTTTTACATTAAGATAGAGAAATATATTGTAAGAGTTATATAGGAGTTTTCTTTAAAATAGATTAGCTTATTTCAATTAAGGAGTGAGATCTAATGAAGGATTTTAAAGCATTAGCTACAGAACGGTATTCGGTTCGAAAATTTGATACGAAACCTGTAGAGCAGGAGAAGGTAGATATAATCTTAGAGGCAGCGAGATTAGCGCCTACAGCTCATAATTATCAGCCACAACGACTACTTGTATTAAATACAGCAGATAGTCTTAATAAACTTAAAGACTGCACAAATGGTCATTTTAATGCTCCTTTGGCTATTATTGTTTGTTACGATAATCAAGTGAGCTGGAAACGAGAGTACGATGATGCGGATTTAGGCACTGTAGACGCCAGTATTGTAGGTTCTCATATTATGTTCCAAGTCGCAGATATGGGGCTAGTACAACATGGATTGCTCATTTTGATCCAGCTAAAGTGCGTACGGCTTATAACTTGCCAGATAACATCATTCCTGTAGCTATCTTCCCTATCGGATACCCTCATCCAGACTGCGTACCAGCACCGGGCCATACAAAACGGTCTGATGTAAGTGAGCTAACAATATATAATTCCTTTTAAGCTCAAAAAATGTTAGCTCTATAAAAAAGGCGGTTAATTTAAAATGATTGATATGTACCCATTTTCCTGACACATATTATTTACTGTTTAACATGGATGCTTCCCTGCATTTCACAGGCATCCATTTGTTTTTGCTTGAATCCTTTTGTTATTGTAATAGTTAATGTATTCTTCTATCGCTGCTGCAAAAGCATTAAAAGATGAATATTCTCTCTCAAAACCATAATATATTTCCGTTTTCAATCTACCAAAAAAGGTTTCCATCACAGAGTTATCATAACAATTTCCTTTTCGAGACATAGATTGAATAATACTATGTTCTTTTGAGTGTTCTCCCAGCACTTTATGTTGTATTGCCATCCTTGATCAGAATGGAGGATTAATCCTGAAAGATTAGTAAACTTTCAAATGCTTTATCTAACATACGAGAAATTTGTTCTAAGTTAGGTCTTAATGCTAAGTCATAAGCAACAACTTTATCTGTATTCATATCTAAAATAGGCGACAAATAGCATTTTCCACGAGAAACTAAATTGAGACACATCAGTAGTCCATTTGTAATGGTGCAGTTGTACTAAAATCTCATTGACGATATTTTCTGCTATTTTTACCGATCTTCCCTATAAGAGTGATACTTTTTCTTTCGGTCGCTTTCCCCTACGAGTCCCATACAATGCATAAGTCTTTACTGTTTAGATTGATCACAAACCTCGATTAAGAAGTTCGATATACACGGCGTACAATTATACCGCCCTTTATGTTCTGTAAAATTTTGAATTTCATCTTTAGTTTGTATTTTTATTCACAAGATTTGACTTTAGTAAGTTCAAAACAATAGGTAGATTTGATCAGCTTTCAAAAAGATGTTTTAGTTGGATATCCTTGTTGGCGGAGTTGCTCGGATAATCGCTGCTTTTCTGCCTTGAGTCAGCAGCTCTTTTCTTCTCTCAAGGCACCCTTTTTATGACTTTATTTTGCTTTTATACATTTCAGCCTGTAAGCGAACTAGTTCATATTCACTCTCTTTGCCTCTCGAGGTGAGATAGTCTTAGGTACTTTCATTTTGCAACTTTGGTAATCGTCCTTAGGCTTATTAATAAGACCATTGTATCCCAAAGTTTTGTATTTATGAACCCATTGATACAGTTGGCCAGTATTAATTCCAGCCCCACAGACAGAGTTAGATTCTCCAAATAATACTTGGCATACTAACTCATATTTCTTCTCTGGAGACCAACATCATTATCTGGATTATGTCATTATTGATTGGGCCATTAAACTGTTCCTGTTAGCCCATTTATTATTTGTTCGTGAAAAGTATGAGTCACCCAGTTGGCGTCTCTAACATTCACCTTGATTAAATAATTCAATTGTTTTCTTTAAATTCAATTGTTCATGAGGAATACCCTTTACTGGTTGTCCGTAAAGGGGTTACATATCAGATTAACCGCCTTTTCTAATAGGGTTTATGTACTAAATTATTTTTTATTCTGGTTTGTGAATAAGGTTTACAACGAATTCGCTGTCTTCTACAAGTGTAGCTTGGATATAGTTGTCGCCGTTGAATTCCAATACTTGGCCTGGAACGAGTACGTGTTCTTCAGTTTCGTTAAGGAATACTTGTACTTTACCTTTAACTACTGTAAAGATTACGTTAGCTTCTGGATGATTGTGTTTTTCAACCTTTTCACCAGCTTTGCCGCCTTTTTTTACGATTACATAGTTAGGACCTTGGAATAATAAACCTAATTCTTGATTAACTGTGCCTGCCATAATAGACCTCCTAATTCTAGCTTTTATTTTGAAAGCTTACGTTTATACGTTACGTTGTGTTAATACATAATAGGATGTATTTATCTTATGGTTACATTATAAATGATATTACTTATCAATGCTGTGCCTATAGCTACAGTTTTGGAAAAATAGGGAAGAAATATATAGAAAACTCAAATAGCCAAATATTGGGTAAGAAAAAACGAGCGCTGTAAATGCTCGTTTTTGGGTACATATATCTGAGAGTAGATACTCTATTATTTTCTACGAATGGAGTATAAACGTGTGCCGTTTTCTTCAGTCGTTACAAGTTCAAAGTTTGGATCTACCGCTTTTACAAAGGCTTCGAACCATGTTTGGTACGCCAAGGCCATGAACTTAGGGTCAACGCCCGCTGTACGCCAGTAGCCTGCTTGTAATCTGTGATCCCCAACCCATGTGAATTCATCAGGGCTTTCAGAAACAACTTGGTCACCACCGTCACAAGGCATGCCATTTACGTAGAAGTTTTGCAATGCATTGTAAATAGCAGGTGCAGTGTGTTCCTCAAGATTGTCTTGCGCCACAACACCACATGCTTGACCTTGTACTGCGAATGCATCAAGAATAGCTGTTACTACATGTACGGCTTCGTCGCCGGAGTTAGTGTCGAGCAAATCTTTGATGAAAGCTGCTTCGCGAACGGAAGCGATGTTGATTTGGTTGGACAACCAGCCATGGATATTGCCATGGTCGATGATGTTTTCTAGTGGAATGCTAGGGTTGATTGGCTCGCCGTATGTATCTACGGAGATGGAATGTAATTCCTCTGCCAAATCATCAACAACCTTAGTTGTTTTTTCTAAAATCAAGTTTTCACGCTCAACGAGCAATTGAATTTTACGATATAACCAGTAATGGATGTGACCTAAGAATGCGGACATATTAAGCTCCTTTTCGTGCAGTTTCTAATTTTTGAACTAAATCGTATACATTAACACCGTGGATTTCTGCAGCTTGCCACAATGGTTCAGCTGTAGAAGATGGGCAACCAAGGCAACCCATGCCGATGCTTTGTAATACAGGCACAACATTTGGATATGTATCCACGATGTCGCGAATGATTGTGTCTGGTGTAATAGGAGCACCTGCTTCGAGGCGTGGTGCTTCTGGTTCTGGATCGTTACCATGACCAGGCAAGAACACAGCTGGTTCATCGGATTTACTTTCAGCTGGAGCACCTTCAAGGTCGCCCAATACAGCCTCTTTGAAAGCCTCTAAACCAATGCGGTCAATGAATTCGCCCATACGTTCAATTTGTGCGTTTTCTTTATAGTATGCAATGATACGATCTACTAATGCAAGAGCTTCTTTTTCAGTTGTTACTTCTGCGATAAGGTCGCCGATGCGTGGGTGAGCACCGCCACTACCGCCAGCGTATACATTCCAGCCCTCTACAGTACCAATAATGCCCACATCTTTCATGCGGCTTTCAGTACAAGAATTAAGACAACCGGATACGCCGATTTTCATTTTGCTTGGCATTTCTTGAGACAAATATTTGCGTTCAATTTGCATGCCAAGATGTACGCTGTCTTGTTTAGCGCGTTTACAGAATGTAGTACCTGGGCAGATTTTTACGCTGCGCACGCGGTTAGAAACCGTGTACGCTGGCTCCATGCCGAGCATTTCCCAAGCTTTATCTACGTCTTCTGCTTTCAAATTCGTAATCATAATGCGTTGGCTGCCAGTCAATTTAAGAACAGCGCCGAACTCATTCGCTACGTCGATATATTTTTGTAATTGTTCTGGTTGAATGAAACCTGCTGGAACGCGAGGTGTAATTGCATAACGGCGTTGGCCGTTTTTAATGCGTTGTAAATTTGCTGCAATTTGTGCCATGATAAATCCTTTCTCGAGTCCTCTCTACAGAGAATAGTGGCTAAAACTACTTAGTTAATCTATGTGATTCTTAGTTTATAATTCATATACGCCATTGGGTTTTGTGAAAGCTTCGCACGTATACGAACAGCGTGATGAGATCAACTAGGCGATGCCTCATCAAAACCCGGCGTAACGATCAGTACGGGTATTAAATACTGACCCGATGTTCCTAGTATAAACTATTTTAACACGTAATAATGTAACCTAAGCTACAAAAATGAAAAATTTCAATATTAATTATTAATAGTATATATGATTTATGATACTAGATATTATAAAAATTTACCTAATTGGTAAATTATATATTTACATTTATATTTGAGAGAGTATAATAGAATTAACCTACTAGGTAAATTATTATAAATGGCCATTTATATTGTATCAACCATTCACTATGATTTGAGAGAGTCGGTGACATATTGATGGAACGTTTCATGTAGTAGAGATTCAAGAAATAGTAGATTATCATTAGAATAGGAGATATACATATGAAGATATATGAGAGTAAAACTTTTATTGCTATACCGCCTGGAATGACAATAAAAGAGGTTTTAGAAGATAGGCATATGACGCAAAAAGAATTAGCTACACGAATGGATATGAGTGAGAAGCACATCAGTAAGCTCATTAATGGAGAGGTGCCACTAACTCAGGATGTAGCAATGCGTCTTGAACGTGTATTTGGTGTAGAGACAAGTTTTTGGAATAGATTAGAAGCTAATTACAGAGAAAAGATATTAAAAGTGGAGTATGAAAACTCCATTGATGAAGAAATCAATTTTGCTAAGCCTTTTGGTTATGCTAAGCTCGCCCGTTTAGGTATCGTGCCAGAAACAAAAAAGGCAGCTGAGCAGGTCAATAATTTACAGAAGTTTTTTGAGGTAGCTTCTTTAAAAAATGTAGCTGATGAAATGATTATGCCCTTAGTGTATGAAAATATTAAGGATATGGAGCCAGCTAAAAAGAGTTCGATTTATACACTGGTACAAATCACGAAAGGTCAGGCGCGTTTGTAGAGGTAAATTCTTATGATGCAGAGATGCTAAGAAAATTTATACCTAAAATTGAGGACCTTAAGAGCGAACCATTAGCTGGTGTGAAAGAGCCTCTTAAGGATATGCTAGGAGCGTGTGGTGTCATTATCGTATATTTGCCAATTCTTGATAATATAACCTCCACATGTATTACATATTCCAAAGGAAACTCTATTGTTCTTGGTATACCAACGGAAGATACTGATGGTTTTTGGAAGTTATTAGGAGAAGCCCTACATAACTTGGTAGAACGAGATTATCAACGAAGTAATCGCAAATACCGTAACAATGATCCTGTAACTGTGGTGAATTATTGAGCCATATTTTGGTAAGTTTTTAAACACCACTTTTTTGTAAGTTTTTAAGGGCTTATAGCACTTGTTAGAGGTTCCCATTAACGTAAGGATTTTCATAGTACGAGGATTCTTATCCTGTAACAAAATAGCGTATAATAGACATATAGAATATTACTGATATAGGAGATACAATGAAGGTCCTTTACGATACAATTTTGAAAGCAACATATACTGGTCGCCCGAACCGTTTTGTGGTGACCTTAGATTTAAATGATGAAAGCGTACTCGCGCATTTACCAAATCCTGGTCGCATGTGGGAGCTCTTATTCCCTGGTGTAACGATGTACATCGTGCCTCATGATAAGCCTGATGCAAAGACAAAGTACCGCGTAGTAGGCATTGAGCGCGATGGGGTCGTAATTATGCTCGATACGAACTATAGTAACGATGTAGCCCAGTATTTGATTGAAATTAAGCTCATCCCTGGTTGGGAGGAATGGCGCGTTGTAAGACGAGAGTATACGGTTAAACTACATGGTACATCATCACGCTTTGATTTGCTCCTCACCAATGATAAGGGCGACGAGTTCTTGTTAGAGGTCAAGTCTTGTACGCTATTCTCTAAAACGGGTGCCATGTTCCCTGATGCCATAACAGAACGGGGTCGTAAACATTTATTACATCTGAAAGAATTACAAAACGAAGGGTACCACACAGGGGTTTTATTCCTCGTGCAATGGGATAGAGCGCAGTGGTTCTTACCGGACTACCACACAGATTTGGAATTCGCTCGTACCTTTAAAGAGGTAGCTCCTTACTTAGACTGGAAAGCCGTTGCTGTGACCTGGGATGAGACTTTCACCATGCCAAATGTAACACGAGAATGTTCCTATCCGAGCAGCATTCTCGATACAGAGGCTCACGATAGCGGCGTGTACGTGATGGTCATGCACCTCGACCACGATCTTGACCTTGAAATCGGCTCTAAAGGAATGATGCATTTCAAGGCGGGTTACTATATGTACGTAGGCTCTGCGAAGGCGAATTTAACGAAACGCATTGAGCGCCATAAACGAAACGCAAGAAAATGCACTGGCATCTAGACTACTTCCGCGGTCACTGCGAAATGATTGCAGGCCTGCCGATTCGAACTAGCCTAGATGATGCGGAATGCGCCCTCGCTGATGCGGTCCGTGGCGTTGCCGAATGGGACGTGCCTAAATTTGGATCCTCCGACTGTGACTGTAAAAGCCACCTATTTGGGATGACGGAAAATCCTATTCATAACAAAGCGTTCATGGATGTAATAGAGAACTATCGAATGAATAAATTGGATGCGCTAGTTAAGTGATTGTTGTTAATGGCGAATAACCGAAAATAGTATGGATGGGGCCCGAATACAAATATGCTAGATTGTTAAAAGAGGGATTCCCTTATCTCTTCGCTCCATAGTGACCTAAGTCGCTCATCAATAAGGGAAGCCCTTTTTTATTACGTTATATGTGAGTCCGTCCCATCCATACCTATGTTTTCTATTAACTAGTTGCTTCAACTATTAACAACAAAAGCACTTTTCCTTTCGCATGGGGCGAGGTCCCTGATGGGGAAAGGGTGTGAAGTAGAGTATCAACAATCAGCTGATGTTATCAATGATTGTGTCTGCATATTTGATATGAATACTTGATACAAATGGGGAAAAGAGAGAGGTGTGGTTGTGTATGCCTGTGTTTGTTAGGTTTGTGTTGTTGGTTTTTGTGTGTGTTTGTAGTGTTGTATTGGGTGGTTGTACTTCTTCGCGGTTAACGACGCTCGATGCTGAGCCGTATACGCCGGATGATGTAAAGGCAATGGTTGAGAAGCGTTTTGCGTCGTATCATCCGCGTCTAGTGTTGCAGGCTTCTGAGGTTGTTACTACAAAGCCTTATAAGCACTATGAATATACGTTTTTTGATGAGAATAATGGCATTGTCTTTACTGCGCGTGCTTCTGTTGAGGTTCCTCAGTTGCCTATTCCTGGTGGTCAACGGGTTACGAACGCAGAGTATAGGTATGCAGAGGCTTATTTAGATCGCTTGAATAGTGAGGTAGCACTGCTTGCTGCAAAGTATAGATTTCAGGTAGCTAATAATGAGGAGCGCAAAGCGCTAATGGATGCTAAGATTATGCGAAAAGAGGGTAATAGTACAGCGCCTTTGTTTGATGAAGGGGGATTTTGTATTTCTTGATCAAACATCTAATGGTGCTGGTGTAGTGGGCATGTTACGAGATATATATTCTCTATATAAACCTAATGGTGATGAGACCTTAGTAAGTAGCGTGTATGGCCGTAAGGTTAGCTTTTACTATTTACCAAATGGTGAAACAGACAAGAGCAAGGCTCTGTACCTAATAAGTTTTAAAATTAGAGGGCGGGAAGATTGGCGAGATACATTAATGAGTGGTGTTGGTTATCAAGATAAGAGTTCTGAGCAGATTGAACGAGACATAATTACCGTTGTTGATCGGGAAATACAACAGGCTGTGCGAAGAAAATAGGTCAGGGAGAGGTGTATCTATGAAGCAGTTGATTAGGTATATATTATTAGTTGTTGTGTGTATTTGTACATTTTTATTGAGCGGTTGTTCTTTTGTGTGGACCACGGAAAATGGTGATCCTGCCACGCCAGAGGATATCAAGGCTAGTGTGGAAAAGGAGTTCGCTGTTGTTCATCCTAATCTTGTTCTCCAGTCCTCTGTAGTGGAACAGGAAAAACCGTTCCAGCGGAATGTGTATGTTTTTTATGATGAAAGCAACGGTTTTTCTTTCACTACGAATTCTGTGGTGCAACGCCCAACCTTGCCGGTTCCAGGTGGTGAAAGATACACGAATGCTAATTTTGCCTATTCACAAGAGTATTTAATTCATCTGAACGCTGCTTTGGTGGAACGTGCTAAGCAACATGGCCTGCGGATGGCCACACATGAGGAAGTTTTAAAGCTAAAGAAATCTGAAGCAACACGTGTAGCAGGTACTAATAAGATACCTCTATTTAGATCTAACGAGATTATCTTTGTAGATAAGTCTGTAAAGGGTGAAGATATTCTAACCTTTATGAAATTCATATATAGCGAGTATAAACCGCAAGATAATCGAGCACTGTTACATCCTCGTGCTGATAGAAGCGTTGATATTTACTATTTACCAAAAGGGGAAGAGGATAAAACAAAAGCTGAGTATTTGATAGGTTTTCGATTTATGGCAAGGAATGATTGGAAAGAAACTATGTTAACCGGAATTGGTAGTACTGGTAAAGATACCTTTGCTGTGGAACGAGACTTTGTTAAAGTTTTAGATCATATGATAAAGCATGCGGGTTACTAAGTGAGTTAGTAGTTATTTACAAAATGGAAACTAGTTCCAAAATGGAACAAGTTCATATAGAAGGCACACGTACCATAAAAAGGATATGCAATTCAGTCTGATTTGCACGTCCTTTATTTGTGTTGAGATTTTTTTATATGGGTTCCAATAGACTTATATTGGTAATGGTATTTAAGGATTACAATCCTTAAACACATAAAAATATTATTGAATTGGGAATATAATCCTTAAACTTGTAAAAAACTTTTATTTAAGTTCTTTTGAGTGATTTATTGTCTGTAAACTTATCAAATATGGCGTTTAGTCCTTAAAAATGCTATAATATTATGATGTATTATAATCAGTGTTAGTAAAATGAGGTGAGATTGTGGCAGACCAACAATGGTCCCATGGGAATATTCATCCCGTTCAGATTGATAAAGAAATGAAGAACGCCTATATCGATTATGCGATGTCCGTAATCGTAATGCGTGCTCTTCCAGATGTGCGCGATGGCTTGAAACCAGTACATCGTCGTATTTTGTACGCGATGCACGAAACAGGCATGATGCCAAATAAACCGTACAAGAAATCCGCTCGTATCGTCGGTGACGTACTCGGTAAGTATCATCCACATGGTGATAGATCCGTTTACGACGCAACGGTTCGTTTAGCGCAAGATTTCAATACGCGCTACCTCTTGGTAGACGGCCACGGTAACTTTGGTTCCATCGACGGCGATAGTGCCGCTGCGATGCGTTATACCGAAGTACGTATGGCAAAAATTACTCAAGAAATGCTTGCTGATATCGACAAGGAAACTGTTGATTTCATGCCGAACTATGATGAAAGCTTGCAAGAACCTACCGTATTGCCAGCGAAGATTCCAAATCTTCTCATCAATGGTTCCAGCGGTATCGCCGTAGGGATGGCGACAAATATTCCACCGCACAACCTTAACGAGGTATGTAATGGCCTTACCATGCTCATCGATAATCCAGACGTAACTGTGGACGAATTGATGACGCAAATCAAAGGTCCAGACTTCCCGACTGGGGCGCTCATTTTGGGCCGGGAAGGCATTAAAAAAGCGTACTCCACAGGTCGTGGTAGCGTAAAAATGCGCGCTCGTGCAACCATTGAAGAAATGGCGAAGGGCAAGCATAAAATCGTAGTGACTGAGATTCCATACCAAGTTAACAAGGCTCGCGTTATTGAAACAATTGCGAACTTGAGCCGCGACAAGGTAATCGATGGTATCACAGCGCTTCGCGACGAATCTGACCGTCAAGGTATGCGTATCGTTATCGAATTGCGCGCTGACGTGCAACCAGATATCGTTCTTAACAAATTATATAAACACACTCAACTTCAAGAATCTTTCGGCGTGATTATGCTAGCCCTCGTGGATGGTCATCCTCGCGTATTGAATTTGAAAGAAGTATTGGGTTATTACTTAGATCATCGCCTCGATGTAATCGTACGCCGTACTCAATTCGAGCTTAATAAAGCAGAAGCACGTGCTCACATCTTGGAAGGCTTGTTGATCGCTCTCGACCATATCGATGAAGTTATCGCTACAATCCGCAGTTCCCAAACTGACGAAATCGCACGTAATGCATTGATGCAAAAATTCGGGCTTTCAGAAAAACAAGCAGTAGCCATCCTCGACATGCGTCTACGCCGTTTAACAGGCTTGGAACGCGAAAAAATCGAAGAGGAATACAAGGAATTGTTGGCATTGATCGAAGATTTGAAAGCTATCTTGGCTAGCGAAGCGCGTCAACGTCAAATCATCAAAGAAGAATTGGAAGATATGAAAAAGAAATACGGCGACCCTCGTCGTTCTGAAATCACTATCGATACGTCCGACCTTGATGTAGAAGACCTCATCGCTGACGAAGAGATGGTTATTACCTTGACTAAGCAAGGTTATATCAAACGCATGAACGCGAACGTATATCGCAACCAACATAAAGGTGGTGCTGGCGTTATCGGCATGAAGACGAAGGAAGACGATTATGTAACACAAATTATGCATGTTCGTACGCATAATACATTGTTGTTCTTCACGTCCACTGGCCGTACATACCGCCTCAAAGCATACGAAGTGCCAGAAGCAGGTTCCCGCAACTCTCGCGGTACCGCTATGGTTAATGTGTTGCCACTCGCTGTAGGCGAATCCGTTACAACTATGATCGACCTTGAACGTATCCATGAAGATGTAAACTTATTCATGGTTACTGAGTTCGGCGTTGTAAAACGTACAGCTATCGAAGAATACCGCAACATCCGTCGTTCTGGTCTTAATGCTATCAACCTCGACGAAGGAGATCACTTGATTTCCGTCAACGTAACGACTGGCAACCAAGATATCTTGATCGGTACTAAATTGGGTATCGCTATTCGTTTCAGTGAAAGTGACGTACGTCTCATGAAACGTGCGGCTCACGGTGTACGCGGCATTAAACTTAATACTGGCGACGTAGTTGTAGGCGCAGGTGTTCTTAATGCTGATGAAAGCGAAGCTCAAGTGTTTACAATCTCCGAAGAAGGTTTCGGTAAACGCAATGATGCGGAAGCTTACACATTGCAAAAACGCGGTGGTAAAGGCTCTAAGAACTTCAAGATTACGAACAAAACAGGCGACGTAGTTGCTGTAGAGGTTGTTCATAACGATGATGAAGTTATGCTTATCTCTGAACAAGGCAAAATCATCCGCTTTAACATGAACGATATTGCTGTGAAGAAAGGCAAAGCTATTTCTGGTGTGAAAACACAAAACCTCGACGAAGGTGATAAAGTAGCTAGTATTGCTGTTATTCCAGGTGCTGAAATCGAAGACGAAGAAGCAGAATAATTTGTATTAATAGTATATGTGAGAAACTATGGGCGGCCATCTTAGATGGTCGTCTCTAGCGTTAAGGAGTTTAGATATGAAAAAAATGGTTAGCTGCTATGTTTGCAGCAGGGGTTTTATTCTTAGGCGGCTTTGGTCAAGCTAGTGCTGCTGATTGGTACTATATCGATGCTGATGCTGACGATGCAGCATGGTTCATTGATAATGCATCTGTATACAAAACAGATGATGCGGCTACAGTACTTGTTAAAATTAACAATGTAGAAGGCTTCACATACATCTACACAGTACGCATTGACCGTAAAGAAAAAACATGGACAGAACTTGATACAACAGTATACAGCGCTGCAGGCGTAGCGTTATTGTCCAGCAAAGAAGCACAAAAACCTACAAAAATTGAAGATGATACCATGGGGGCGGAAGTTATGAAGGCCCTATGGGGTAAATAATCCAACAATTTAATAGAAGCTTATATTCGCTCTGTTTATTTAGATACTCAGAACGTATTTGGCCCCGAACTATCCTGAAAGCCTCCATAGTGACCGAAGTCGTTTTCAGAACAGTTCGGGGCTTTCTATGTTTTGTTGACCTTACAGCGCGAATATCAGTCATCAAATACGTTATATTATCAAAGCCCATAGGACTCAGCACATCGTCCTTAATAGATTTATATTAATTATGCAGTTTATAGAGTTTTTATTAGTAATATGCAATTATGGTGTTATAATGAAGGCGTAGGGAATTTATGGTATGCAGATTGTATAGTTATTTGAATTTTATAGTCAGGAGAGAATAGTTATGAAAAAATGGTTTGCTTGTTTAGCGGTAGCCGGTTTGTTATTCAGTGCTGGTGTGGGCGTGTCTCATGCTGAAAGTTGGTATGCTCTTGATACAGATCAATATGGTCGTACTGGTTATATCGACAATGACTCCGTTGATAAAAACGATGCTCGCGCTACATTGCGCTTAAAGATTGTAGATCCAAATGGGGATCACTCCATTTATACAATGACATTTAACCGTGCTGATAAAACAGTACAGCTCATTGATGTTGCTACATATAACCCACAAGGCTATATGATTGGTTCTGAAACATTGGCAAATACAAAAGTACAAATACAAGACGGAAGTAATCTAGATCACGTGTATCACTTGATTTGGTAAATTTCCTCTTCGGTTATGAACGGGTGGATATATCTCTTCGGTCTCCATAGTGACCTAAGTCGCCCTTAGAGATATATCCACCCGTTTTCTCATCGCCTAATGAGGAAATGTTCCAAAATACTTATTCCCTTATTTTATGGTATAATTTAAGGGAATAATTTTATTCGTAAGGGATTAGAGCAGAATGGAGGTGTGTGTATGCGTCGTTTTGAGTATGGTCGGCTTCAGTCCTTGTCGTGGGATATGGATATTTTAAGCCTTATCGCAGGGATTTATCGGGCGAATGGTAAGGAGGAGGTTTTGCTTTCGCAGAGTCCCTGCCATATTAGATTCTCTTGTAGAGTTGGCAAAGGTGCAGAGTACAGAGGCGTCGAATGCGATTGAAGGGATTGTGACGACGAGTACACGCCTTCGGCAGTTGGTAGCTGATAAGACTACGCCTCGAAATCGGGACGAGCAGGAGATTATGGGGTATCGTGATGCTTTTAAATGTTATCCATGAAAGTTATGATTCTATATCCTTGTCTCGCAATCATATTTTTACAGTTGCACAAGATTTTGTATAATTACCAGTTTAATGCTCGTGGAGGGCAGTTAAAGAGTGTGCAGAATTATATTAGTGCCACCTATCCCGATGGACGTATAGAGGTGTTGTTTACTCCTCTGGCACCCTATGAGACAGCAGAGGCCCTCGACCAGATTTGTGCTGAATATAATCGTGTTGTAGGTAATGGAGAGGTGGAGCCACTTCTAGCTATTCCTATTTTTTTATACATGATTTCTTATGTATTCACCCATTTAATGATGGGAATGGACGTATGAGCCGTTTGTTAACGACATTATTGCTGTATCGTAGCGGCTTTATGGTAGGTAAATATGTATCGTTAGAGGCCAAGATTGCAAGACATAAGGATATGTATTACGCTGCTTTACGCGAGTCTAGTGATACTTGGTATGATGAAAGTTCCTGCCCGATATCGTTTATTCGCTATTGGTTACAAATGCTGTTAGCCGCGTATCATGACTTTGAGGACCGCAGTTCTATACTGGCAAATAGTGGTTCAGCAATGGATCAGGTGAAAGCAGCTATCGATAGTCATCTAGGGGCTTTTACAAAGCAAGATATTAGAGAATGGTGTCCAAATCTCAGTGATAGTTCCATTGAAGGCGTCATACGTACCCTTGTGAAGGATGGTCATATTCAACGTAAAGGTGGGGGACGGTCTACTTATTATGTGAAGTCTTAATGTTTGGAATAGATATTCTAATAATTGAGCACGTTTGTCTTTCATAGAATATTTATTTTCATTGAATATACTAGATTTTATATTCTTGTATTTAATTCGAGAGGTAAAAATATGAAAAAAACATTGGCAGCTGTTTTGGCAGCAGGCGCTTTATTCATTGGTGGTATTGGTAGTGTTGATGCGGCAAATTGGTATACTGTTGGTACTGATAGTAATGGTATCACTTGGTCTATCGACAACGATTCTGTTAAAAAAGATGACAAAAAAGCTACTTTGGACATCAAAGCTATGGACTACGAAGGTTACCACTACATCGTAACTGAAGAGTTCAACCACAAAAAACGCGAAGTAAAAGACGTTAAGGTAACTCTTTATAACCCACAAGGTTATGTTGTGAAAGAAGAACAACCTAACAAATCTACTCGTAAGGTTGAACAAGGCACTCCTGCATACGCTGTGTACACACTTATCTGGGGTGACAAATAATCTGATCCTTCGAGGGTTATGATTCTTTGTGAAAGCTTCACACACGCACGTTCTCATTAGAGGGCGTGCGTTTTTTCTTTTATTTAAATTGATGTACGTTTTTATTTAAATTGACGTGCGGTTTTCTTTTGTTTTAATTCCCGAAAAGTTGGTGAATTATTTACTCATTCGTGGTACAATGGGAATATTATTACGCATTTATGTAATTTCTATCTTGTTGAAATATACTGACGTACAATGTCATATAGAATGTCACTCATAATGTCACTTATAATTTCATGCGCAATATTATGGTATCTAGAGAGGGTTGATTGACCATAATTTTGCACAAAAGTGTAACATTTCTGCATAGTATAAACTTTCACCATAGCGTATACTAGAGGTAAGATGTGGAAGTACGCCTTGAGCACAGTGCTCCGTAGTTTGGCCTAATTTCCCAAAAGGTTTGATAGTTTTAGTTTGTTAGAGGAGGTCCTCATGTCTCAATACGAATTTATCGATAAACGTGTGCCGATTGCGCTCGACAATCCATCCATTTATCACGACATTTCCAAGTGTAAAAACTGTACGTTATGCCGTCGTGCTTGTGCGGACGTAATGAGCGTACTCGACTACTACGATCTCGATGCAAACGGCGACGTGCCTGTATGTATCCACTGTGGTCAATGTGCGGCTGCATGTCCATTCGACTCCATGCATGCTAAATCCGAGCTTGAAAAGGTGAAAGCAGCTCTTGCAGATCCTGAAAAAATCGTAGTTATCCAAACAGCTCCAGCTGTGCGTGTAGCTATCGGTGAAGGCTTCGGCTACGAACCAGGTACATTCCTTGAAGGCAAAATGGTTGGTGCTTTGCGCGCATTAGGTGCAGACTATGTAGTAGACACTAACTTCGGTGCGGATTTAACAATCATGGAAGAAGCATCTGAGCTTGTGGAACGTCTTAAAACTGGCGGTCAAATTCCTCAGTTCACAAGCTGCTGCCCAGCGTGGGTACGCTTTGCGGAAATCTACTTCCCTGAATTGATTCCTAACTTGTCTTCCACACGTTCTTGTATCGCTATGGAAGCAGCTATGATTAAAACATACTTTGCTGAGAAAAAAGGCATTAATCCTAGCAACATCGTATCTGTATCTGTAAACCCTTGTACGGCTAAAAAAGCAGAAACAAAGCGTGAAGAAGAAAATGCAGCGGCTCGTTTCTATGATGACGAATCCCTTGGTATGGATACAGACATTTCCATTACCACACGTGAGTTCATCCGTTGGATCCAAGAGGAAAATCTCGACTTCAATGCTATTGAAGAATCCCAATTCGATGATTTAATCGGTATGGAAACTGGTGCATCTATCATCTTCGGTAACACTGGCGGTGTTATGGAAGCAGCTATGCGTACAGCGTACAAGCTCATCACAGATAAAGAACCACCTCCATATGCTTTGACTCACCTCGAAGACGTTCGTGGTATGGAAGGCGTAAAAGAGGCCACTGTTCAATTAGGTGATGACGTTACATTGTCCGTTGCTGTAGTACATGGCGGTAAAAATACACGTGACTTCCTTAATACGTTGAAAGACAGCGACAAACACTATGACTTCATCGAAGTTATGGCGTGCCCAGGTGGCTGTATTGGTGGCGGTGGTCAACCGCGCACTAAATTGCCACAAGCTGTGAAAACTAAGGAAGCTCGTATCGGCGGCCTTTATGAAGCTGATGCTAACTACAAATGGGTTGCTTCTTATGAAAACCCAGAAATCCAAGCATTGTACAAAGATTTCTTAGGCGAACCATTGGGCCACAAAGCACACGAATTATTGCATACACACTACACAGACCGCAGCGCGGTGCTTGGTGATCGCAAAGACGTAACACCTGAAACCTGCCCAACATCCCCTAAATATAAGGGCTAATCGTATTACAAATTAGCTAATTTACTCAGTACGAGTTGTTTCGAATGTATTTTGGCGATGAATACATCGATACATTAGCGTGGCTAGACTGGTATATGAGTAACTAACTGAACAGAAATAAATCCTACGGGTCATGAGTGACTTGATACTTATGTAGACATTGACTACTGAGTGTCACCTTACATGCGATTCGTAGGATTTTTATGTATAACCTTCTTATAGTTTTATATATGTTATATGTATGAATTGCCTTTTATATTAATTATTACTACTACTTTATAACTTTATTATGATAAATTGATATAGAAAACTAGCTTTCACATGAGGAAAAGATGAATTATATAGTGTATAATATATAGAAAGGTAACATGTAAGAGAGTATTACAAGGAGTTTTGTGGAGAGATGAACTTGTTTTTACGGCGTGCCCTATGTGGCATGGCCTTGATCGTCGCCGCCATCGGCACTGCGGGATGCCAGCATGAGAGTCAGGCAGAGCAGGAAGAGGTACGCACTGTGTCGTATCGGGCTGTCATGCAATCTGACAAGCCTGTCCCTGAAAAGGTAAATACCTGGCTCGGGGCTATGTCTCAAGAGGACAAGATAGGCCAGCTGATGATGATTAGCCTTCATGGCAGCACGGTAGGACAGTCCCAAAAGGACGTCATCCGGAAATACCGTGTGAGCGGCGTTATGCTAACCAATGAAAATCTAAATAATAAAAACCAAGTGAAAGCTTTCACAAACGACATCATGCAAACGGCCTCAACGGCAAGCATGGTGACGCCTTATATAGCGATCAATCGGGATAAGGTGTTGCGTTCTAATGAAAGTTTCTTGCGTTTGCCAGAGCCAAATCGTTGGGGCCAATTGCCGATGGAACGGATCATTAATCTAGCGACTCGATCGGCCATTGAAATGCGCGACATGGGCTTCAACCTCATCATGGGGCCAAATGCAAACCTTGGTGTACCGAATGTGTCCTATACATCGGACCCTACGTGGGCAGGCCATATGGACCTTGCCATGGCGGAGCGTTACCAAATCAACCAAATGTGGTTTGGCTATAACTACTTCCCAACGGTGAACCTTGGCGATGCATCCTTTGAGACCGCTAATGATGCGAAAGCATACCTCAATACTACGGATGTAGCTGTATTCAAACGCCTTATTACACAGACGACGGCGAATACATACATGCTCGTTATGAGTCATGTGCAAATTCCGGCTATCGACAATGCTCACTTGGCCAGCGCTTCTAAGGCGATTATCACGGATTGGCTACGACATGAGCTTGGCTATAATGGTGTAGTCATGACAGATCGTGTTGACGTTGGGGCCTTACAAGAGAACCTAAAGATAGGGGACTTTGCGGTAGAATCCATCGTGGCGGGCAGTGATCTCGTCCTCCTTGATGCGGATACCGTTCACATCGATGAAGTCCATCGCGCATTAACCCAAGCCGTGGCGAACGGAACGATTACAAATGATCGCCTCAATGATGCGGTTAAGCATATTCTACTCATGAAGATGCAAACACAAATGCAACAATAATGTTAGGAACGCCTTTGAAGGTACCGTACATAAACATAACTATTACATATACATATAGATATACATATACATATAAACATATACACATGACGTGCTTATCCTAGATAGGCACGTCTTTTTTTATACTTTCCTCTGTATAGTTGTATTGGGGATACAACTATATAGAATGTAGTAAATATGGGGACTTTCACCAACATATGGGTAAAAAGTAAACCATTAAATAAGTGTATTTTATGCGTAAAAAATTTAACATAATCAAAAGTCATGTTAATAATATGAAAATAAGTTTAAATTTGTTTTAAATTTATGATATAATAGTCTCCATAGAATGTTGGAGGTGAGAGTATATGAATTTTGTGGGACGTGCTGAGATTATTGAGAGTATCCAGTCCCGTATTGCGATGAATCAAATGAGTTTGTGTGTTGTGTATGGTCCGCATCGCAGTGGCAAATCCTATGTGGCTTCCCAGCTTGTGCGCCGTCATAAGGCGTTATACTTGGCGGGTCGCATGGCTAATGAAGCAATCCATGTAGCCGATATGAATCGAGCTCTTGAGGCACGTTTTGTTCCTACCGATGGGCAGGATAAATTCGAACCGATCACTAGCTTGCAAGAGGCCTTTGAGGGTCTATTTGAAAGCAGTGTAAAAATGCCTCAGACTGTGGTGATTGATGATTACCCTTCCTTGGTGGAGGCTGTACCTCAGTTCCCTATCCACTTGCGCGATTTGTTAGATGCTTATAAAGAAACGAGCCATTTGAACATCATCTTGATGGCGAATGGGTTAGAACAGCTTGATGGCCGCATCATTGGCGATCGCAGCTTGATCGGTCCTTATGTGTCAGAATATTTCGAGGTGAAACCGTTCTCCTTGGTGGACATGAAATCCTTAGGCCTTCACTATGCGAAGGATGACTTGCGTACCGTGTTCGCCGTAACAGGTGGTTTGCCTGCCTATGTGCAGTACTTTGATAATGGTGAAAGCATCGATACGAATATCATTAATTTGTTCTTCTCTGTATCGGGCGCACTCTTTGAAGAAACGCAGCATATCTTACATCGAGATATGAAAAATATAACAGGTGCTAATGCGATCCTATCTGGCCTTGCTACACTTGAGAGACCATACTATGTGGAGCTGTTGCAAGCTAGCCAAATTAAAAGCGGCACCTTTACATCTCGCTTAAACGACTTGATGGCCATGGGCCTAGTAGGTCGTATCCAAGCGAATAGCCGTGGACCAGCGAAATACGCTGACTACCACTTCACAAATAGCATGTTCCATTTCTGGTACCGCTATGTGTATAAATACTGGGGCGACATCGTCCGTGGCAATGGTGCAGACGTGTACCAAACCTACGTAAAGCCACAACTCAAAGACTTTGTGGAAGCCTCCTGTATTGCAATGTAATCAGACAATTTAAAATACGATTACCTGTACAGTTACTTGTAACATCGGAATACGTTACGCCTAACGTGTATATCAGTAATCGTAACTTACGTACTATTACCCAATGGTAGTACTAATTTCTCTAAAAAAGACACCATATTCCTCTGTGGTGTCTTTTTTGTATTATTTTCAGCAATTACCTATCTAGGTGTATAGTTATGTCTTTTAATGGATAGAAATTAATGTTAGCTTGTAACAGAATATGTGGGAATTCTAAGGAATTGCCAATTTGTCAAAATCCCCGTTCCGCGCTATTGTGTAGATAAGCGCTATGCCATGGCAGGAAAGGGGATTTATGTTATACACAAACGAAGAACCGTTAGTACAACGAACCTGTATTAAAACTGCAAGCTTACAATCTGAGGAACTATCTTCAAAGGGAACTTCTTCTAAAGAAGTACTATCTAAGAGACCTTCTTCTAAGGAGCTAGAATCTGAAACGATACCGTCTAAGGAACCAGAGTACAAGGTGCCAGAGGAGCTGAAATTACAGACTCTTATCTGCGGGCATCAGGTCTTAACCTCCTTATCGGATAAGAGTCTCGTGTCGATTTGTCAAAATCCGAATATGCGGATTCAGACGGTTGGGTACCAGCCTTGGTCCGTTGATGAGTTGCGCCATGATGCGGCTCAAATCGAGCTCTGTCGCAGGTATCGACCACTCATCTTACACTATACGAATAAGACGGGGAACCGCGAGTTCCGTGAAGACCTAGAGAGCTATCTGTGGGCCATCCTATTAGAATCGATTTATAGCTTTGATTTAAAAGGCTCTGTACCATTCCCTGGCTTTGTGAAAGCTGGTGTTAGGTATGGTTACATGCGGTATTGGAAGCGGGAACGGTTGCGTAATCATCGTGAGATTCATATACCAGACCGTATCACCGATGATGGCGAGGTTGCTGTTGGTATGGATATCTTCTCATCGGGAGAAAATATAGCAGACATGATTATGACGGCCGATGAGGAACAACGATTACGGGCTCGCCTCGTATGGGCTCTTGGCAGATTATCTACAGATCAACAAGACCTGTTGCGCCGCCTATACGGTGATTGTAAAAGCCTCGTATCCGTTAGCGAAGAACTGAACTGTAGCCGCCAAGCTATCCAACGGCGCCACGAACGAGCCCTGCGGAAACTACGTAGATATTTGACGACAGACTTTAAAAAAATACGAGTACACTAGATATGAATGCACTAGGGCTATACAGCCATAAGAGCTATACACTTATTAGATTCTTATGACTCTGAATCGATTAGAATATGTAGAGTAAACATATGACTGTTAGTCTGTTAGAGTCAAGTTTGTATCAGGATGATATGTGTTAATATAATTTAATTTCTTATTTATATTCTGATTATTGCATAATTACGTTAATCGCGATTAACAGATATACATAAAATATGCAATTCTCAATTTAAATGAGAAAATAATGACACATATAGGTATATATTACTTTTACAAGATCATAAAGTCTTTAATTTTACATAAATTTCTATAGTTTTGTGTATATATTTACAAATTATACAGTGTGATATACAATTAAACCAACAGCAGATTAAAGCATGCGAATCTGCTTTCACAGAACACGTGTTCATTGTATTGTTGAAAGGAATGTTCCTAAGTTGAGGGGAGAGAATTCCTATGATGACATGTAATGAAGTACCAGTAGCGGTGGCCACTTGGCTATCTAAGGGAGAGAATTTGGATTTGATCTATACGAATCCGAAGAATCATATTGTTTGTTTTATTCCTACCTATGAACCTGGCGGCGGTGATAGTACGATGTGCTATTTCGTCGATGGCCGTCAAGAATTGGTGCATCTGCCAGTTCGTACCATCTTGCGAGAGCTGGCCTTACAAGAAGGACTGAGACCAAATTATATCATGACCAGCGATGGGCGGCGCAGCAGCTATACGGCGCCTAAGACCTATGGGCCGCACCTGACCTTTGGGCATATTAAATGTCGGCGTCCTATAGGCAAGGATGTGGTATACGGACTCTTTAATGTGGCGATACCTTATCAATACATCGTCACCGATGGGCCTGATCCAGATACGAGCTATATTCACGTGGGTGACTTTAAACCTATCTTGGTGTACCAAGCTCCGCATCATGTGAAACACAAGCTGAACGAAGCCATGCTAGAACATTGCAACTACGTGCGCAAAATGCTAGCCCGCATCAAACTCAGTCAAAACCCACAAGTCGTGGCCGAACTATTTATTGCCTGGAGAGACCTAACAAGATAAGACTGTTAGGGGGGGAGAGAAGAATAAGTAAAGGAGATGAAGTAATAGGGGGAGAGACAGAGAGGAGGAATTATAGGGAGACAATAATATACGAGAGATATAAAAAGGTGATCAATAAAACAACATAAAACTTTTCACTCTTGATAAAAACCACCCCATATAGGGGTGGTTTTTATTTTGGGTATTTTCTATTTTATAGCTTATATCTATTTATAAAATGTTAATTTTTAAAGAAATATTATATAAATCTTATATTTATAGGCTATAATCGTGAAAGATGAAGAATTCATGATGCTTTAATGAATTTTAGTTCCGTATAAGTGTAATTAGATTACATTTTGAGTTATACCTTGTACATGTAAAGGGGAATTGATTATGTGTTTACAATGGCGCTTTCCAGATAATGGAAATGGTATGGAGTATGGTTTAGAGACAGGTGATATTGATATTTTTAAGAAGGATCCAATTGGATCGTTAGCGCGTGAGATATGTCAAAACTCTATTGATGCTAATAGAGGTATTCATCCTACGAGAATAGAGTTTAGAACATTTGATGTTGCTCGTAATGATATTCCGGGTATTGATGAATTATCTGAGCACATTGAAGCTTGTTACCAATATCGCAAAGACGATAAAAAAGAAGGTGCGGCTATTCAGGCAATACACTCTATGATTAATTTGCCGATTATTCCGTGTCTTCGTATTAGTGACTTTAATACTACAGGATTAATCGGTGTCTCTACATTTGAACGTGGTGTACCTTTTTATAACTTAACCAAAACATCAGGTACTAGTTTTAAAGGTGCTGGTAGTGGTGGTTCAAAGGGTATTGGTAAGGCTGCAGCCTTTGTTGCAAGTGGAACAAGAACTGTATTCTATTCTACTTATACAGAACGAGAAGAAAAGGGTTATATAGGTATTTCAAAGTTACGATCTGTACCAATTGATGCTGATGGCTATAAGATGTCTGTTGCAGAAGGATACTATGGCTGTAAAGATGATAGCTTCCCATGTGTAGATAGTGAATTGCGCCTTGATTCTACTTTTACTAGAGCCTCTGGTGACTATGGTACTGATTTATACTTAATTGGTTTTGGACATAGAGCAAATTGGAAGTCTGATTTGATGTTTAAACTATTAGACAGCTTTATGGTTGCTTTGTTAAAGGATTATTAGAAGTTACTGTTGATAACATTACATTAAGTAAAGATACAATTAAAAAAATTATTTATGACGTTACTTCTTTCCCAGGTAAAGATGCTAGTAGTTTAAAGTCTATAATGGCACAATATGAGCTTTTAACATCTGTAGATAATGTTACTAATATTGAAAAAATAGTAAAAGGTTATGGACCTATTGATGTTTTGGTAAAAAGTTACTCTCAAGGTGAAAGTCATAGAGCTACAGGGACTTGTGATATTATCCGCTATCCATATATGAAAATTACGAGCCATGGTGTAGGTCGTTTAATACCATATTCAGCTATGTGTATTATTGAAAATGGTGATTTAAATGAGGCTTTACGTCGTATGGAGAATGCTGAGCATACAGCCTGGTCATGGGAGCGTTTAGAAGGTGAGGAAGCCCAATCTAATGCAAAATCTACACTTAGTAGATTAAAAAATCTTATCTCTAGAGCGATTAATGAGGCGTTAAAAACAGAAGTGGGCGATAAAACAGATATAGCTGGGGCTGGTGCTTATTTACCTAGCGTAGAGGACTCTGAACCTTTAGATGGAGAGGAGTTAGGTGGTGCTTCGAAAGAATTTACTCATATTGGTAAGATTAGACAGAATCAAGCCGATAATAAACGTGTTGAACTAGAAAATGATAAAGACGATAAAATGGAGCGTAGTGTGACTACTCCTGTATCGGGAGATGATAGCAAAAATAATGCAGAGGTTTCCAATCCTGAAGGTGATCCAGGTTCAACTGGTGTTCATGTTGGGGGCGGTACATCTGTAGATGCAGGTCATCCTACTAGTACAAATAATACTGACATAGATGAATCATCTCCTAAAAAGGGATATACTCGAAAGCTCTTAGGCGGTATTCGCTCTAGAAATATGTATGATAAGTCTCGGGAGAAATTCTTACTTACATTTGTATCAAATTGTAATGAAGCGAACTGTGACATAGTTATTAAGGAGATTGGGGAGTCATCTGATACTTACGAAGTTAATATTATCTCCGCTGAAGTTAATGGTGAATCCTGTACTATAAAAGATGGCGTAATAAAAGGAATCAGCTTAGAATCCGGTAAGAAATATACTGTTTCTTATAATGTGAGTAAAGGGAGTAGATTTGCAACAGGGGTAGAGTTTTATGCAAATAGGTAATCGATTATTTCCATATCCAGTGGTAAATAGAAATCAGGCATTGTCTGACTTTAAAGATAATGCTTGTTATAAACTTGCTTTTGGTGATCCTGACTATCTGATTAAAGATGATAGACATGATTTAGTTTTACAAGATATCTATGTTGAATTAGTTGATGATACTTTGACTACTTATGTGGAAAATGGGTTATTACAGCCTATGCTTGTGGTTGAATCTCCAGAAAGTGTTTTCCGTCAGACTTATAAGCTTTCTTTAGCACCACAAACCATATATATACCTTTGAATAGCTTAAGTGGTAAGGTTACCGTTTCATCATATTTATATGCAACACAAAATATAGCGGATTATAGAAGTTTAAACTTCATTGAGGAGTTTGAGGGCATAGATTTTGATTTAAATCAATATGATATTGTCGGTGTTGATGATGGCTTCTCAATTAATATTGAGCATAATGATTTAGCTGATAACGTAGCAGAATCTATTTTTGAGGTTATACGAGGAAAAGCTACCCAAATATTTGCAATATGAAGCATCTAAAGGTGAGTCAAAAATATATATCTATTTGCCGTCAGATCGATTCGAAGAATATTCAAATGTTAAACATAGTCGATATTTTATGAACATATTTATGGGCTTAATTGTTATTCCTGTATTAGTAGATATCTTTAATAATATTAAAGAAGAATTTAGAGGATATACAGATATAACAGACGTAATTGAATCGTATCCATGGTTTAAGTCTGTTGTACGTGCCTATAATGCAGTTGAAAGAAATAAATTGACGATGGAAATATTTACTGGTTGTGGGGCGTTAGAGTTTGCACAAACTGTATTTAATAATATGAATATCAATGCTATTCAAGATGCAACAAATATGATTCTTAAGGGCGGTGAGATAGATGGGGAAGATTAATATTGGCTACATGACTGAAGCCGCATATAAAGAGCTAAAAGAAAATATTGAGACTTATAAAGATTGCTTTATTGAAAATCCTAGCGATTCCTCTTGGGTGGACTCACTTGCTGAGGGAAAAGCATTTCAAGCTAAAGCCTATCAAATTGATGACTTTGTTTTAGAGATGCCAGCATCAGCTACAGATATTGCTACAATCACACGAAATTCGATTCTATTATATGAAAAGCTTAAGCATTTACCACGTTATATATTGAGTAATAAATATTTTTGGTTATGGTTTATGTTTAAACGATGCTATAGTGTAGCACTTGTAATGATGGAGAAAAAAGAAGTTTCATCATTTAACAATCAATGGTTATTAGGTGGGCGAAGAGGATTATTTTTTGGAATTATATCTCGTTGCTATTATCGCGTAGCCCTAACAGTTGATGAAGATAATACGGTAGATAGATATTATCTAACAAAGTTCACATTTGAAAGCCCTTCTAGATTTAGAGAGCTTACATGGCGAACTTTTTCTAGTGAAAAACATATAGTAATGGGATTTATGAGAGCCGTATATGACACTGTAAAATCTGGAAAAGAAAGATCATCTTGTTATGATGATTTGGCTAAAGACGTTTCTCGACTAGGAAGTGTCAAAATTCTAGATGTGATGACAGAAGATGATATCTATTATTATGTATTTGATAAGTATCAAGAATACTTAAGAGTTGGATAATTAATTTTAATCACACTAAAGCAAAGCGAGGTGATTTTAGATGCTGATCAATATTGATACGGGAAAATTAATTACTAGGATTCCGCATAAAAAAAGTTTTGAAGCGTGGCGAAACAGATTAGTAATGAAGATTATCAAGCTGTGGTTGATGAGTTAAATAAGAGAATTGATGAAAATCCTGAAGTGCATACTGCAGGGTGGATACCAGGACATGACTGGACAGGGACTGTGTTTTATCCTATTTATTTAGCATGTAAAAAAGATACAACTTTGGCTGCGCTTTTCTTCGGGATTATCGTTTTTATAGTATTTATGGAGCGACCAGAACAATGGTCATTAGGTCGTTATCAGGTTAATGATAAAGATATTGCTAGTATGACCTATTTTAGAATTGGTCGATAATTAGCTATAGATGTTGCAAATTATTCTTACAAATTAATAGATTTCCCCTACTCATATGGGTTACAATAATATGAGTATTTAGAAAGGGGTTGCATGCATGAGTAAGATTGATTTAGCATCACCTGTGGTGAAATGGGTTGGTGGAAAGCGTCAACTTTTAGAACGTTTAATGCCGTTATTCCCAGAGACATACACTAGCTATTGTGAACCATTTATTGGTGGTGGTGCTGTATTATTTGCACTGCAGCCAAAGAACGCGATCATTAATGATATTAATAGCGAGTTAATAGGGGTTTATCGAGCTATTAAAGATGATGTAGAAGCGTTGCTCAAGCGATTAGCACAGTTTGAGAATACAAAAGAGTGTTTTTATGAAGTTCGTGGTTGGGATCGTAATGCAGAGTTTTATAACCAATTAACAGATATTGATAAAGCTGCGCGTGTTATCTTCTTGAATAAGACTTGCTATAACGGACTATACCGTGTAAATAGTGCTGGTGAGTTTAATACACCCTTTGGTCGTTATAAAAATCCTAATATTGTTAATGAAAGTACACTTCGTGCGGTACATGAATATTTTAATACATCAGATGTAACAATATTGAATACAAGCTATTCTGAAGCTGTTCAAGGTTTACCAGAAGATAGTTTTGTTTATTTGGATCCTCCATATGATCCCATATCGGTAACGGCAAGCTTTACTAACTATAATGCGGGAGGTTTTAGTAGAGAGGATCAAATTGCTTTACGAGACTGTTGCCGTCAACTTGATGCGGCGGGCATAAAATTTATGCTTTCAAACTCTGCTACGGAATTTATACAAGAGATTTATAGTGATTTCAATATTACTATTGTTCCTGCAAAACGTGCTATTAACTCTGTAGGCTCAAAACGTGGCTGTGTCGATGAGGTTGTAGTTAGAAACTATGAGTAAAAGTAAAAAGAAACGAAAAATAGATATAACATGGACTAAGCTGAACGATAAGCATCATATTCTAGATGCGATTAAGGATAAGGGATACTTTATAATTTCTGCTAAGCAAATCGGAGAGTTTCAAGAAGCACGATTAGCTGTTAAATTCGATTACTCTGATGCTCGGCCAGATCTATTTGTGAAAAATAACTTATCGATTTTACCGATTACCAGAGGCGATTATTATATCTCTCATATAAATGCTTATCATAATTTTGAATTGGCTACATCAGATATTACATACTTAAGACCTCCTGAACATATTAGAAGCCTAGATGTAATATCTATTAATAGTGAAAGCAAGGCTTTGAATATGGCTTATATATCGGGTATTTTGGCTGACTTTTTAGAAGATGAACGTTTATTACCAACCGTTTCAGGTCGTATGAGTTCCGAATCATTTGTTTTTTATGCAAATGTTGTTAGTGAAGCTGTAACTGATGAGGATTCAGCTGTAACAGTAGAAAATTCACAAATTGAAATTGATGCGGCTTATGAAGGTGTTAAAAGTCTTGCCTTAATGGAAGCGAAAAGAGATTTAACAGATAATTTCTTAATTCGTCAGTTGTATTATCCTTTCCGAACATGGCAGCAGAAAATGGCTGAAAAGCCAGTACGGCCAGTGTTTTTAATTTATAGTAATAGTATTTTTTATCTCTATGAATATAGATTTAATGATCTACAACACTATAACTCCTTAGAACTAGTGAAACATAAACGATATTGCTTAGAAGATACACATATTTCAGTAGAGGATGTGCAAAAAATCTTGAAAAAACTACGGTTTAATAAGGAGCCAAACATTCAATTTCCACAGGCTAATTCTTTTGAGCGAGTTATCAATATTTGTGAATTACTATATATTAATGATGTAGAAAAGAACTTTATTACAGAAGAGTATTCCTTTGATGTACGTCAATCTTCCTATTATCTGGATGCGGCAAGATATTTAGGTCTTGTAGAAAAATCACTAGATTCAGATGGACATGATTGTTATACGTTAACGAAATTAGGAAAATCTCTATTTTCTATGTCCTATAAACAACGTCAGCTAAAATTAATAGAAACGATTTTATCTTACAAGAGTTTATCTAACTTATGAGGCATATCGTAATAATAATGAGATGCCATCTAAAGCTGAAATCGTATCTTATATACATCAAGCAGGGGTTGTTGATCCAAAGACCGGATTACCATATAGTGATTCTACTAATAAAAGACGTGCAAGTACTGTAAGTGCTTGGGTTCGATGGATTTTTAGTATTCTTGATAATTAGATATAGGATGTTGTTGATAATAATGACAAATTTTTTTATATGATGTAGTGATTCTTTATATCTTTAATAGTTGATGCTTTGTTTTATAATATTATACTGTTTATAATAATTAATTCTTAAATTAGAGCTAATATGATTGTGTTAGTTACTAATTTAAGAAAATTAAAAAGGTTTTATCTTTGATATGTACCCATTTTCCTGGACACATATTATTTACTAGCCTAAACACATGGATGCTTCTCTGTATTTCACAGGGGGCATCCATTTTGTTTTTGCTTGAATCCTTTTGTTATTGTAATAGTTAATGTATTCTTCTATCGCTGCTGCAAAAGCATTAAAAGATGAATATTCTCTCTCAAAACCATAATATATTTCCGTTTTCAATCTACCAAAAAAGGTTTCCATCACAGAGTTATCATAACAATTTCCTTTTCGAGACATAGATTGAATAATACCATGTTCTTTGAGTGTTCTCCTAAAGTACTTATGTTGGTATTGCCATCCTTGATCAGAATGGAGGATTAATCCCGAAAGATTAGTAAACTTCTTGAATGCCTTCTCTAACATACGAGAAATTTGTTCTAAGTTAGGCCTTAATGCTAAGTCATAAGCAACAATCTCATTCGTATTCATATCTAAAATAGGCGACAAATAGCATTTTCCCCATGAGAAATTAAATTGAGACACATCAGTAGTCCATTTTTGTAATGGTGCAGTTGTACTAAAATCTCTATTGACGATATTTTCTGCTACCTTACCGACTTTCCCTTTGTAAGAGTGATACTTTTCTTTCGGTCGCTTTCCTGCAAGTCCCATAATATGCATAAGTCTTTGCACTCGTTTATGATTGACTGCAAAGCCTCGATTAAGAAGCTCTTGATATACACGGCGTACACCATACCGGCCTTTATGTTCTGTAAAAATCTTTTGAATTTCATCTTTTAGCTCTGTATTTCTTTTATCTACAAGATCTACTTTAGTAAGTTCAAAATAATAGGTAGATTTGGACATTGGCATAGCTTTCAAAAGATGTTTTAGTTGATAGCCTTGTTGGCGGAGCGTTTTGATAATCGCTGCTTTTTCGCCTTGAGTCGCGCAGCCTCTTTTTCTTCTCTCAAGGCAATCTCTTTTTTTATGACTTCATTTTCAGCTTTAATATAAGCATTTTCAGCTCGTAAGCGAACTAGTTCCTCATATTCACTCTCTTTGAGCTCTCGGGATGAGATAGTCTTAGGTACTTTCATTTTGCAATCCTTTGATGGTCGTCCTTTAGGTTTATTAATAAGACCATTGTATCCCAAAGTTTTGTATTTATGAACCCATTGATACAGTTGGCCAGTATTAATTCCAGCCCTAATAGATACAGAGCGGATAGATTCTCCAAATAATACTTGGCATACTAACTCATATTTCTCCTCTGGAGACCAACATCGCTTATCTGGATTATGCTTATTGATTTCTGGGCCATTGAACTCTTCCTGTTTAGCCCATTTTATTATTTGTTCGTGAAAAGTATGAGTCAATACTCCGGTTGGCGTCTCTGGCCATTCACCTTGATTAAATAATTCAATTGCTTTTCTTTTAAATTCATAACTATATCTCATGAAAATACCCCCTTTACTGGTTGTCCAGTAAAGGGGGTACATATCACTTTTTATAAGATAGAGCCTTTTTGTAAAGATCCTTTATAAAATGTAATGTTAAAAAAATATTGGATTAACTTAGGATTACTTACTTTATAAACACATAAATTATTAATAGAGGAAAGTTTAAAGTTGCGCTACTTTTTATTATATGAAGTAAATTTTATAGATGGTTAATATGTATATAGGATAAAAAGATTTATATAAATGAGGAGTTTGCTCATTTGAAGATGTTTTTTTATTGAATAATTCTTATAAGTATGTTATTGTAAAAATCAAGGAAAGGTGTGATCGTATGCTTTATAGAATTTAAATTTAAAAAAACTATAAATCATTTTGTGATGAAGCGCGATTAGATTTATCTGCTACAAAAATTAAAGAGTTTTCTGAACGTGTTGTTAATATAGGAAAAGAGAATATTTTACCAGTGGCGGCTATTTTTGGAGCTAATGCTAGTGGTAAGTCTAATATATATTATGCATTTGCAGATATGCGACGATATGTATTAAAGTCTTTTGATTATGATGATGATTATCTTTTAAGACATGGTGATGGAATCCGACCAACTCCATATTTATTTGATAATATATCTGAGCATCAAGATACTATGTTCGAGGTATTTTTTACACTTCCTTTTGATTCGAAATGTAAAGTTTATCATTATGGTTTTTGTATTGATGAGGATGGGGTATCTGAGGAGTGGTTGAATGTAAAAGCTAAAACACGTACTACTTATAGAACAATATTTTATCGTAATAGAGCGGATGATGAATTAGATCTGAGTGGTTTACCTAAAGATTTACAAAAAAATATTTATTTATCCTTAAATAAAGGTGCTCTAATTATATCATTAGGATCGAAACTTAAAATTGATATTTGTATTCAAGTTTATAATTGGTTCGTTAGGAATAAGACTGTAGATTTTGCAGATTTGATAGGGGCATTGAAAATGTATACGAGTATGCCTCTTGGCTTTGCAGAAGATATTCAATTACAATCAAATGTGGTTAATTTTTTATCGTCTTTTGATAAAGGTATACAAGGATTTAAGGTTGAAAAAGTAGATACTGGGGAGCATAAAGGCCTTAAAATTTGGACTAAACACAAGAAAATAGATAGTGATTCGTTCCAATTATTACCGTTACAAGAGGAGTCTGCAGGGACATTAAAAATGATTGCTTTATACTCCTTTTTACAAGAGGTATTAGATAAAGGGTCAGTATTATTTGTTGATGAGTTAAATGCTCGCCTTCATTCTTTACTGATGAGAAATATTTTGTTAATGTTTTTAAATCCAAATCTTAATCCTAATCATGCTCAGTTAATATTTACGAGTCATGATACCAATCATTTAACTAAAAATTTATTGAGACGTGATGAAATCTGGTTTACTAAGAAGAAAAATGGTAAATCAGAACTATACTCACTAGCTGAATTTGAATCAGATGGTGGTAAGAAAATTAGAAAAGATGTAAATTATGAAAAAAACTATTTATTAGGTATGTATGGAGCTATTCCAGAGCTGACATCTATAAATCTATTGGGAGAGAATAAGTATGGGAAAAAATGATCGCTGTAGAGGGCGTGAACCTCGTAGAACAGACTGTCGCTCTCTTGAATTGGGATATTATTTAATTGCTACTGATGCTTCAGAAACAGAAGCCTTATATCTCACTGGCTTCAAGATTCCCTGCCAGCAGAGGTTAAGGAGCGTCTTGAAATTAGGATTTTATCAGGAGTTAGAGTAAATCAGCTAGTTAAAAGAGTGTTAGAGCATGGAGCTTATGATCCTCAAATAAGAAAAAATTGGATTATTTTTGATAAAGATCAACTAGGAAATTTTAATTCGATTATTGAAAAAGCGAAACAATCAGGGGTAAATGTAGGGTGGTCAAATATTTGTATAGAAGTTTGGCTTATGTGCTATTTTGAAAATATGCGGTATTTTCATAACTCAACGAGCTGCTGTCAATATTTTGGAGATCTTTTCTATAGAAGAACAGGGATTGAATATAGAAAAAATGATCCGTGTATTTATCGTCATTTAGCTAGGTATGGGGATGAAAATATGGCAATTGAGAGAGCTGAAGGCCGATATAAACAACATTTACGAGATTCTGAAAATCCTGATGATGCTAATGGTATGAATCCTTGTAGTACAGTTTTTCAGTTAATCAAAGAAATTCGGCAAGCTTGTAGGCCTATATAAGTCACAAGAGCTAATGGATATATAATGGTTGTTTTGTAATACTAATATAATAGTTTCAAAAGATTAGGGAGGGATTAGTATGGGGAAGCTAATATGGATGACTCCACCTACACTAATTTTATTATTTTCATTAAATGATGCATTCAAACGTTTGCAGGCAGGCCATGTTGATCAGTTTATTATGAGAGTAATAATTCTGGGGGGATTATCCGCAATAGTATGGTTTGTTGCGTATAGATTTTTTACTATGAAATAGGAGAAATGATAAATTAGTTCTATTAATGTTAAAATTGAATACTAATAGATTAATATTTTTTTATATGATCTGATAGTATGAATATAGTAAATTAAAAGGGTATAGATATTTGATAAATATATCGATTTTTATCTGAAATGCACTATCTTATTTTTTTATAGGTAGTGCATTTTCTTTTTAGTGAGCTTTATTTTTTTCATCCTCTTTAATCATGCATCTTAGTTATTTTTTTAAAGTCTTCATGATTGGTTATATTGAGGAGCTTATTAGTGGTTTTGGATATAGATAAATATCTAGAGAATGGTAAGTTGGGAATTAATCTTGGTGTAAAGTGTGTCGAGCTAATTCTAATAGATAGAAGTGTAGGATAAGGATTAATAATAAAATCTCCGTTTAAATTTAGAACTTTAGGTTCCAATTTTTAGATGGAGTTTTTTTGTATTTTTAAATTATTAATATAATTATATAGTTATGCTCTAACTTTAATGTAGTGATATGATATTATTTTTGCAGTATGCTTTTGATTATGAAATAAGATGATAAAATAGTAATTATAGGAATACGTATAAAGAGAACTACTTAATCTGTGTTATATTGTTGAATTTGAGCAGTTGAGTTGTAAATAATATATTGAGTACAGGAGTGGGAGATTATGGAACTAATACTAGTTGTTTTGGCAATTGTAATATGGGCCAATTTAATGAAACAGGCAACTTCAGTAATACAGTTGGTGGTATATACTGTTGGGATGATAAGTTTATTGGGTTTTATAATAAATATACTAAATGGGATAAAGGAGTTACTAAAGTAATATCCATATTCAGGTTTAGGTATGTTAATATTCTGTAGTAGAGTAAAAAATATTAACGTTAAATTATTATGAATATTAAAGAGCTCAAAGGGTTTTCAAACCCAATTGGTGTACCTAAAAGTTCATATAACATTGATAGTGATGGAACTGTTATTACTCCTGGAACAATTAGTCTTAAAAGAGTTTCAACAGGATTTTTCGTATATTGGATAGAACGTAATGAAATATACGAACAACGTTATTTTAAAGATGAGGCTAAAGTAGTTTCGTACTTTCTATTTTGCTTGAAGGTAGCTCTAATACATACCGTAAATATGTATTGGAGCATTAGCTTTATCTATGCATCTTAGTTATTTTTAAATTTTTCATGAATGTGTTATTGTTATATTGATAATGAGTTAATTGCACTATATACTCTTCAGAGGTGTTATGTGTAATCAAACCCATTAGGTATATTGTTATTATTAGTTTTAATAGAATAGTGAAATGTATTAGTCCACATTGTGCTAGTGCGTTTATTTGGATATGAATATGGTTCAATCAATAGAGCGTGGTATTGAGATACTCAAGTTGTTAGAGGCTGGCCCGCTTGGTGTAACGGAGTTGGCGAATGCGACGGCGTTGCCGAAGACGACGGTTCATCGTTTGCTCAAGACCTTTGAGGCCCATCATTGGGTTGAGTTTAATGGGGCCAAGAAGTATCAGTTGTCTTGGGGTGTTTTGCCTATGGCAAAGTCTTTCCTTACTTCCTTGGATGTGCGGGCTATTGCGCAGCCGTACATGGTGGCTATTCGTGATCAGTTGCAGCAGTCGGTGAATTTGTTCTTGGCGCAGGGAGATTATCGTATTTGCATTGAGCGCGTTGCGGCGGACAAGCCGTTGCGGCATGATATCAAGATTGGAACAGTGTACCCTATCTTTAAAGGGGCGGCCGGCAAGATTTTTGGGGCCTATCTAGGGGATTTCAAGGATACTGTTATGAGTGCTGGTGAAAGCACCCAAATTCGTCATGATGGGTATGTGGTAACACGAGGCAATCGAGTGCCTGATGCGGCATCCATCGCAGTGCCTATTTTCTCTTTTGGTAATAAGCTAGAGGCGGTGATGACCATCTCTGGGCCGATAGGGGACTACACAGAAGAGCGCGTCAAAGAGTATCTATCAGTCATGGTGGCATTAGGTCAAACCATTTCCAAACAAATGGGGGCGACCTTATAAATTTATTTTTACCCATTATATGGAATAGCATTCCATTATACGGAACAAGTATATAATTTTAGGTTTTATAGTGTGTATATAGGAGGTAGAAATGAGTCAGCTTTTACAAGAAATCGAATCATTAAGACAGCCCATGAAGGAGTTGAACGATTTCATTTTCGATCATCCTGAGCTCGGGAATGAAGAGTTCCAAGCCCATGAGTTGTTGACGAATTTGTTGGAGAAGGAAGGTTTCACCGTAGACCGCGAGGTGAGTGGTCTTAAGACGGCCTTTAGAGCGGTGTACCACGTTAAAGGTGGCGGTCCTAAGATTGGCTTACTATGCGAGTACGATGCTCTTGAAGGTTTGGGCCATGCTTGTGGTCATAACTTACAAGGTCCATCCATCTGTACGGCGGCGATTGCTTTGAAACGTACGTTACAGGCATCTTGCACGTTGGTTGTGTACGGTACACCTGCAGAGGAAACGGCTAGCGGCAAGCTTGTTATGGCTCGCGAAGGTGTGTTTGATGATTTAGACCTTGCTTTCATGATGCACGGCAGCGATACGACGACGGTAGACGGTAAGTCCTTGGCACTAAATCTTGTGAATATCAAGTTCCACGGCAAGTCTGCTCACGCGGCGATTGCGCCAGAAAAGGGTATTAGCGCATTAGATGCAGTGTTATTGTTCTTTAACGGCATGGAGTACTTGCGTGAGCATGTGCCGACTGAGGTTCGCATGCACGGTATCATCACTGACGGCGGCAAGGCGGCAAACATCGTTCCAGATTATGCATGTACCCAATGGTATATTCGCTCCTCTAGTCGCATTCGTCTCGATGAGATTGTGGAGCGCGTGAAAAATGTAGCTCAAGGGGCAGCTTTACAGGTAGGCGCTACTATGGAATGGGAAGAGGTTAAGGCGTACGACAACAAAGTTAATGTACAAACCTTGAATGATATACTTTTAAAAAATGCAGAAAAAGTAGGGGCCCCAGAGATTTCTGAGCCTCGTAAGGTGACGGGATCTACCGATTTCTCTAGCGTTACGTTCCGAGTGCCAGGCGCTTGCTTGCGCGTGAAATTCGTAGGCAAGGGTGTGACTAGCCATTCCCAAGAATGGTTAGACAATGGTAAAAGCCAGCTCGCTGAGGACGCTATCATGTATGGTGCGAAGGGCATTGCTTTATCTGTGGAGGAAATCCTTGAAACGCCAGGCTTGTTAGAAAAAATCAAAGAAGATTTCAAGCAAGCAAAGGAAAACTTCTAAGTATTGTGTTGTAAATGGAGGGAACATGTATGAATTTGTTAGTTTGTTTATTGGTTATTACCATAACGGGAACGCTGGTTATTAAGAAGTTTAAAGCGCAAACCGTATTGTTATTGGGCGGTCTCATTATGATGTTCGCAGCTTATTTGTTAGGCTATACAACATCCTTCGTAGAGGCGAAAAAGGCCACAGGGGTTCTTTCTTTGATGCTTTTGAATTTATTAATATTACTACTGCCAAAGATGCGGCGAACCTTGGTCTTATGATTATGACTTGTACTGGTTTTGCGAAGTACATGGACCATATCGGTGCCAGCTCTCGCCTCGTTGTAACAGCTATTAAACCACTTGGTAAAATGAAATCTGCGTACCTAGTAATGGCGCTTACCTTTATCCTCAATATGTTCATGTCCCTTGTAATTCCAAGTGCTTCTGGTCTTGCAATGCTCATGATGGTAACTATCTTCCCAATCCTTGTTCGTTTGGGCGTTAGCCCTGTAGGTGCTGCAGCAGCTGTTGCTACAGGTCACTTGCTCGATATCGGTCCTGCATCTGCTACTACATTACTCGTCTCTAAAACAGTAAACATGCCTGTTCATGAATACTTTGTTGGGTATCAGTTGAAAGTATATATTATCTGTGGTTTGATGGCGGCTATTGCTCATTTCGTATGGCAAAAATACTTGGATAAAAAGTCTGGTCATGTTCCTGCGGAATACGTTGAGTCTCATAAATCTGATGACCTTGAAGTAGGCCCATTGCCATATATCTTCTTGCCATTATTACCATTAATCTTTATCCTTGGTTTCAGCGATTATGGTATTCAAGGTGTTAAAATGAACGTAAACCTTGCGATGTTCCTTAGCTTATTCATCGCTATGGGCTGCGAACTCATTCGTCATCGTGACTTCCGTAAAATGGCAGCTAGTATCCAAACCTTCTTTAAAGGTATGGGCGACCAATTTGCAAACACTGTAACATTGATCGTTGCGGGCGAAACATTCGCTTTCGGTTTAACTTCCTTGGGTATCGTAAAAGAATTTGTTGCAGCAATCCAAGGTCTTGCTATCTCTGCTGATGTAGTAGGCGTAATCGTATCTACAATCATTACAGGTTTAAGTATTGTAATGGGTTCTGGTGTTGCATCTATGTTTGCATTCGCTCCACTAGTTCCTAACTTTGCAGCTGATTTAGGTGGTAATGCGACAACAATCCTTCTTGGCATGCAAAATGCAGCCAGCGTTGGTCGTCTACTTAGCCCAATCAGTGCTGTTATGATCGCCGTAGCAGGTATCGCAAACATCTCCAGTTTCGACCTCGTAAAACGAACAAGCGTACCTGTAATCGTTACATTCATTACAAGTACAATTGCGATTTTGCTTATTCACTAATTCTAAATAGTGCTTTGTTGTTCATATTGGAATTAAACTGATATTAGAAGCAAATACAATACATCAATAATAGAATATGTGAACTATAAAAGGCTCAATAATAGGCACGTTCTCGAGGATATAGTATACTTATACTAATGAGAGAACGTGTCTATTATTGTTTGAGAGGTGTATATGAAACTAAAAAGTACTTTGTTGAGCTTAGCTGTAGCATTAGCTTTCACCATGCCTGTTGGTGCAGCGCAGTATACTGTTCCTGAAGGACAACCGCCTGTACCAGGGGCTGATGCTAGTATTCCAGATAATGCATATCAGAACTATCGTTACGATAAGACTCGCAATATTACTACTGCTGATTACATTAAGAAAATAGAAGAGTATAATAAGCGGATTGATGGAGAGGTTCTTGAGAAGAAAGGTACTGCAGAGCAGGCAGAGCAATTAAAAAAAGCCTATGCAAAGTATTTGGAGTTAATTACCCATGAGTCTACCGTAATTTTATTGCACGAAGGTGATTATAAGGCTAAAGTGACATTGCCTATTTCAGTGGTAGAAAGTTATTTTGAGGACTTGGATAAAAAGGGGAAGGCTCGTATGTTTTTGATCGTTATGCTATTGCGGGGTTAGTAGGTGCTAATGAACGAGTTGAAGATTCAGGATTTAATAAAAAGGCTCAACGGCAAGGGGAATTTATGTATCCGGGCCTTAGTAAAGGCTATTGGGGAATAAGAGAGCAATATGCGAATGGGAATCTACCTGTAATGTATGCTGCCGTTACTTTCGATAAATACCCAAATCAGACGTATATGGCATTTTTAGGCAATAAGAATCAGCCCGTTACAAAAAAGTTAGAATCTACAATGGCTAATTTTGTAATTCCTTCTATTCAACCATTAGAGAATTTAGATAATACTAGTGATACTATTACATGGGACAATCTGACCTATCGACTACCTAAGGGAATGACTTTAGATATTGTGGATAAAAGTGATGATTTTCAAGGTCGGGTATATGTTGGGGATGGTATGAAACTCGTCGTTGCGCGAAGTTCTTTAGTTAGTAAAGAAGAACCTATACGTTTGTATACCCAGACTGTTTTTGATCATTTTTTCTATAAAAAGAACCCAACATTAATGAAAGATGTACCTTTGCAAGGCGCCTTAGTATGGAATAATGGTGTTCCCTCTTTTCTTCTAGATCAATATAATCCAGGTAAGAAATCTCGTATTTACCAACTAATAAAAGATGATAAGTATGAATATTATATGTTCCTTACCTATGAAGATGGTAAAAATAAGTATAGTCATATTGAACTACGCAATATAATGGAATACTTAGACTTTGGAAATGCGAAGCAACTAAGACAAGCTAGGAATAAAAGACTGGAGAAATAAGTAAAAGACCGTACCTTTTGGTGCGGTCTTTGCTACATTTATCTATATATTTCTATTATTCGTTCCTTATTGTATCGTATATTAGTTCGTTCTATAATAGACTTAGGATAGTTGGACGAGGTTGGGCCTCTCTTCGTTTTTGAAGGGAGGGTTGCTTATGAGTGGTTATAAAATCATTATGATTATCCTTGGGATTTTATCAGTCATGATATCCTTTGGAGCACTTGTGGCGCTTATTTGTCTAGAAATAGCAAAATAGCCCTTCGTTTCTTCGGAAATTAGATAAAACGAAAAGGCCATTTCTACATATTATTAAGTTTGTGAGATGAGCCTGACGTCACTACTCGTCTGACTATCTATCTATATTATAGTAAGGTTATGATATATCGTCAAATTGTGATGAATGTGTGTATGGCACATAATTTAAGGATATCGTTATAAAATAAGAAAACGCCTATTGGTTTAACCGATAGGCATTTTTTCTTAGAGAACTATTTTAGAACGTTCTCTTACATTATTCTTTTAAGTTATTCTTTTAAATCATCGGGTATAGCTGGTGGAGCCGGTGGTTTACCCATGGCTCTTTCAATGCATACGACAGTTACAAAGATGATGAGGCTGACGATGGAACCAAAAATAATGGACATAATGCCATATGGATTACCTACGAATTCCCAGTACACGCCTGCGATAGAGCCGAGCACGATGGACCAAATGCCGGCGCCAGCTGTTGCATTTTTCCATGTGAGGCCTAGTAGGAATGCAGCGAATGGGCCCGCAGATCTCATGGTGAAAGCAAATACGAGCATCGGAATGATGGCTTTGCTTACGAGAGAGATAACGATGGCGATAATGCCGAGGAATAGCACGCATAGACGGCTATATCTTGTGAGCTGAGCATCTGTAAGGCTTTTACCAAAATGATGTTCCACAATATCCTTGGTAAATACAGTTGCGGCGCCTAAGAGATCGCCTGCGCCTGATGAAAGCGTCGCTGATACGACAGCGGCCATAACGAAGCCTGCCATAATCGGAGGCATGAGGTTAAGTGCTACTGTTGCCACTGCATTATTGGCTTCAATGTTCGGGAATTCAGCCAATGCTACGAGGCCCAATACGGCAGGAACAAAGGCGAATAGAGCCATAATAATACCACAGATGATAGAACCGAGAACAGCGGTTCTTTCATTCTTGGCTGCGAAGTACCGTTGCACCGATTCTTGCCCTGTGGAGAAGGTCATGAAGTACATGATAATAAGGCCGATGATGGTTTTCCAACCAACCTTTGTGAAGCCCAGCTGTTCAGGTGGTAATTTAGACACTACTGTTTCCCAGCCGCCCACATTGTGTAATACAAATGGCACAGCGAGGGTAAAGCCTCCAACGAGAACGAAGAAGTGGATAACGTCTGTCATTGTTACGCTCCACATGCCGCCGGACATGGTGTAAATTACGAGTACCGCGCCGCAGATGAGGATAGCTAGCTCTGTTGAAAGTCCAGTAAGAACGCTAATAATGGTTGCTGTTGCAGTAATCTGTACGCCTGCCAAGGTAATTGTTGCGAGCATAGAAAGAATCGACGTAATGAGATGGCTAGATCCACCAAAGCGACGACCGATGATCTCCGGTACGGTCGTTGCCATGGCACGTCGTAACAGTGGTGCGATGAAAGCAACGAGAATAACCCCAATCCCTGCAGAGATTACGTACCAACCTGCAGATAAACCCCAAGAACCATATGCTTTCGCGGCTACACCAACGGTACTCCCGCCACCGATCTCTGTAGCAGCTAACGTGCCTGCCGTCATAAGAATCCCAATACGACGACCTGCGAGTAGATAATCAGTACTATCTTTTACACGAATATGACAATACACGCCGACCAATAAATTCAGTAATAAATAGGCACAAACAATGACCCATATAATAGTTAAAGCGTCCATATGCCACCTCCTAAACTACAAACTAGTTAGAGACATATACTAAATCACCCTTACCTACTTGTGGTGCGTATGCAAGTATAACTCTATTATCCTTAAAAACTGGGGAAATTACAAAGAGGAGTTTCTTGGGGAGTTGGAGAATGTATATATATTAGGAACTAAAAAAAGCCCGTCATGACGGGCTTTTTTTATGCATTTATCTGTATATCTCTATTATTCGTTCCTTATTGTATCGTATATTAGTTCGTTCTATAATAGACTTAGGATAGTTAGACGAGGTTGGGCCTCTCTTCGTTTTTGAAGGGAGGGATAAGTCTATGAGTGATTATGAAATAATCATACTCCTCTTACAAGTACTGGCTATTGTCATTGCTTTTGGAGCCTTAGTAGCCCTTATTTGCCTTACAAAAAGCAAATAGCCCTCCGTTACCGCATGGTAGCTAAGTAAACAGAAAGGCCATTTCCTAAGTATTTTGATTTTCGAGATGCGCCTGACGTTTCGACTCGTCTGACTATCTACTTATATTATAGGGATAAAGATATATATCGTCAAATGGTGATAAACCTTATAAATATCAATTAAAAGTACATTCTATATATTAAATTATAAATTTATTAATCATAGGCACAGGCTTGTTTGCATAGTATACTTATGCTAATAAGATTGTGCTTATTTTATTAAGAGTTGCAGTTCCCTATAGTTTTAGAGAGAGGTTTTTATGATTCAACGTATTTTGATGCTAGCCCTTGTATTATTAGCTTTCACCATGCCTACAGAGGCAATTACCTATCAAGAGTTGAAAACATCACCACAGTTTAAGTTAGTTCATACTCGATCGATGAATGGTCCCATGGAGAGTGGTGGCCTGTATATCTATTTGAACACCTATTCTATTGAAGCCCTTCGCTATGCACCGCCACAGTATTCTTTGCGTGGGACCTACTATGTAGTGATGGATACATCTTATCAATCTACCATCGATGAGAGACAGCTCACCGTGGATTATGATACAAACTATTCGTTAGCGACCCTTATTCATTCGTCTCGTATAATGAATCCGAGCCCATCTATGATGGCTTTGATTGAGGCTAGTGAAAGTAAGTCTGGTTTGGCTATGACAGAGGTAGATGTGGCGAAGTATACCTTTGATGGGGCGACGAAGCCAATGCATTATGTGAAGGATACGCGTAAGTTCCCACTTAATCGTAATAACACTATTATGTATGATATAGCGGATGCTATGTTTATGTCCGTGTATCAACAGCATTTTGATGATATTGTGGTACAGTGAGGTGGACGATGAAACGCATATATTTACTTTCACTATGGTTATTAGGCTGTCTCATAGCACCGATGCAAGGACAAGCCGTATCACAGGCTGACTTATTAAACTCAGAGCGATTTGAACACATCGATTCGAGTGCTGACTCTGGACGAGGGGATGGAAAATATGTGGACCTTTCATCTGTTAAGTCTGTAACGGCACCGAATGGTCATCGTCGTATCGAAGCAGTCATCTATGTTTCTATGCCTGCTGCTAATATGATTCAAGGACTTTCAGTACAATACGATTACCAAATGGATCGTTCTTTGCGCCATTTGATTAATGTTCATGATAAAAGTTTAAAACAAGGTGATAAGACGCCATATATCTCTATTTGGCGTGCAAAACAGGGAAACTCGGGTATCACTGGAACCGTTAATGATGGCGGTACCTATTACAATAATGGACAGACTCGCCAACAACGAATCTATGCAGAAAATCTAAAAGCTATGATTCTACCTGCTGAATTTGGTGACGAAAAATATAAATTGCCTAATTTGATGTATAAAAAAGCATATGGTATAGCTTATGACGATGAGACATAATAAATTATGGATAGTATTAGAATGGTCAGAATCGAGGATAGACTTAGATTGATGATTAAACTTATTTTTTTGTTTCTGTTAAAGTTTGTGCTTTTACTTATTTGGGGAGCCTCTATTTGGGGGATTTATACACTATTGTACGATCGATATGTATTAGAAGCATATCCATTAAGAGAGTATATCCCAGTGTTGATATTTTGCTTTGGGAATATTTGGGTTTTACCATGGGTAATTTTGTGGTATGAGAAACTATATCCAGCGTTTGATAAACCTCAAATATATTATAGAGTAAACGCTTGGTTCTTTTCTTTAAAAGAACAATCTACTATGGGTATGTGTATATATAGTTGTATAGATTTTTTAATAAAGTTATGTCTAATAACGTATGGCACTATGGTTGTTTTAGCTTCCTTTATTTTGGCTGGTATTATATTGGTTCTGCCTCTGCTTATGATTATTAAATTGATACTTCATTAGCTTTTGAAAGCTTTTGAGTATGTATTTTGTATTTCTGACAAGGTCTTAACTTATTTACACAATGCAAAAGCCAAGCTATTCATATTTAGAAATAGCTTGGCTTTTATTAGTTTATTCATATATTTATATAATATAATGCTTATTGTACCGTATATTAGTTCGCTCTATAATAGACTTAGGATAGTTAGACGAGGTTGGGCCTCTCTTCGTCATCGAAGGGAGGGATAAGCCTATGAGTGATTATGAAATAATCATGCTCTTATTACAGGTAATAACTGTCGTTATTGCCTTTGGGGCTTTAATAGCGCTTATTTGTCTCACAAAAGACAAATAGCCCTCCGTTGCCTAGTGTAACTAGATAACTGAAAGGCCATTTCTCAAGATTTCATTATTTTCGAGATGCGCCTGACGGTACGACTCGTCTGACTATCTACTTATATTATAGGGATAAAGATATATATCGTCAAATGGAGATAAACCTTATAAATATCAATTAGAAGTAACTCCTATATACTAAATTATAAAATTATTAATAATAGGCACAGCCTTGTTTGCATAGTATACTTATGCTAATAAGGTTGTGCTTATTTTGTTGTAATGTGAGAGAAGAAAAAGAGAGGGTTTTATGTTACGTAAAAGTATAATTATGATGGCATTAGCAGCTGCTTTCACCATAAATGTAAGTGCTGTACAGATCGAAGTGCCAGCCGGACAGCCGCCTATGCCAGGGGCAGATGCGAGTATTCCTGCTAATGCGTATGAGAATTATCGGGCCGGTAACTTGAGTAATGTAGCGGCTAGTGATGTTATAAAGTTACATTCTGAATCTGAGAAGCGTATGGAAATGTATGTAACTGATTGGGGACTAACACGAGATGAAGTCAATCAGATAGCAAGCGATTCTAAAAAGCTGATGGACTTACTTGCTAATGAGACTGCAGTTGTGTTGTTGCATGATGATCGTAATAACATCCGAGCATCTGTCCCTGGACTACTATTAGCAAGTAAATATTACCCAAAACGCAGTGATGGTGAACGTTTATCTATTGTAAGAGAGAATTCCATATTTTTTGCGATCGGTACGAAACCAAATTATGATGATGCATTAGGTAAATTAAAATCGGAGCGAAAAGGGGAGTTCATATATCCTGGTATTTCACATGGTAAATGGGCTATTGATACAGAATCTTTTGGTGAGAATACGCCTGCTATGGTTGCTGTAGTTGGTTTAGATAATCAACCAAACCAAGAATATATGATAGGCCTTAGCTACAAAAATCAGCCCGTTACCGATAAGCTCGAGCGCGTTATGAGTAATTATGTAATTCCGTCGATTCGCTCTTTAGATGATATGGATCATTATAGTGAAAGTATTAACTGGGATAATCTCATATATCGCATTCCTAAAGGGCTTAAACTAACAGCACAGAAATCATTAAAGGATTCTGCCGAAATAAGGGACTATAGTGGCTTAGGGATGCGACTTGTTGTGGCCAAGAAACCTGTAAAAGTAGATGATAAATATATTTACTCTTTTATTAATGAAATGTCGGAGGTAAAGCCAGAAAGTCAAATTATAGGTGATGCACCTATTCAGTCAGCATCTGTTTGGAATAATGGTGTGCCTAGTTTTTTGGTAGATAACTATCAACCAGGTAAAAATCTTTAATGTATCGATTCTTACGGGATGATAAAAATGTATATATTATGAGTTTAGTTTATGTTGATGGGGCTGCGCCATATTCTCATATTCAGCTGCGTAACACAGTAGAATATTCTGACTTTGCAAATATTGAAACATTGAGAAATAAAGTAATCCGCATGCAAAGTCGAGAAAAAATGTAATACAGTTGTGTGCATTTAGTTTGTATATTTTGATAGGGGTGAACCAATGAGTAAACTCAAATATATCAAAACTATCTTAGTGCTTTTGCTTAAGGTTTATCTTATCTATCTATGGATTAACTTTGTAGAGACATTTGCTCAGCTACTCTATAATATCTTTGTATTGAAAGTATATTCATTGGAGCATTTTGGTCTATTTCTATTCTTTCTCTTTGGTAATATATGCTGTATTCTGTGGCTCGTTTTATGGTGTAAGCGATTACCGCTAGCTTTTAACAAGCCCAAAATATACTATGAAATTAAAGATTGGATACGATCTAAGAAACAAGAAGCACCTATCTATAAAGTTCTGTTTGTCAGTTTAGCGCTTATGTTAAAACTATGTTTTGTAGTGTATATCTTAATTACAGCTTCCATTATTTTAAGTATTCCATTGGTAAATCTTTAGTATTCTTTCAAACGTTAAATAAACTAAAAGCCGAGCTTTTAATTCATAGAATTAGCTCGGATTTTATTAGTTTATTCGTATATTTGTATAATATAATTCTTATTGTATCGTATATTAATGCATCATATAATGTGATTAGGAGAATTAGACGAGGTTGGGAAATAAGATAAACCGGAGGTCATTATGAAAGCATTTGAATCAAAAGACTATAAAGCGTTTACTATGTTTGAGGATCGTTGGGCTCTTGTTACAGCTGGTACGCCTGAGGATTTTAATACTTGTACGGTTAGTTGGGGCAGTATGGGCAATGTATGGGGACCTAATGGTGGTGACATGTCCACGGTGACGGTGTATATTCATCCGGCTCGTTACACTCAAGAGTTTATGGCTAAATACGATACCTTTACCGTTAGTTTCTTCCCTGAAAGTCAACGCAAAGCGCTTGGTTATTTAGGATCTCATTCTGGTCGCGATGAAGATAAGGTGGCTAATTCTGGTTTAACACCAGTTGCAGCAGGCGATGGAGTGACTTTCAAAGAAGCAGATTTAACATTTGTATGTAAAAAACTGTATGAACATCAATTTGACGAAGCTCACTTAGCGGATAACGTAAAGGAATATTATGCAGCAAATCCGTCTATGTATACCCAAGTTGGCAAAGATCGCTGGGAACCACATTATATGTACATCGGCAAAGTAGTTGAGGCTATAGAGGGCTAGTCTTATATACAACTTATTTATATTGAGGGAATTGTATGATTAAAAGAGCGATTTTAATAGGCCTTTATTCGTTTGGCCTTATAGTAACAGTACATGCTGCCAATATAAATCTTCCTGGTGGAGATGCCATGGTGCCTGATACTGCTTATGAAAGCTATTCGTATAATAGTGTTGATATGGATCTGGTAGAGGCTCAGTTTAGACGTCGCTCAGGCCCTGTGGTAGCGCAGACTGTGAAAAATGGGCGTAGAACGGTAGAGCAAGCTAAGGCATATATGGATGGTAATGCCAAGTTTTTAAAACGCCAAGCCAATCAAAGTACGGTGTTCATCTTTGACGATGATACACAGCATATTCGCTTTTCTATGCCTTATCCAAGTCTTGAAAGTAAGGCGATTAATGATAACACTAATTCCGTTGTTAATGTCGTAAATGGTATTCCTCAATATTATATTAAAAGTATGAATACAGATATCGTAGTCGATGTGGATGATAAGACTACCTATACGGATCGTGCTTTCACATATAAAACGGTAAAAATGGTCAATGGCAGCAGAAGTATGGAATTATAACACGCATCCCCGGAAAAGAAGAGAAAGCTGAGCCGCGTACGAGTACGGGTGTTGAGTTTTCCCTGCCTAGTGATACGAACCATGTATATCGTGTTAACATCATAAATCGTGGTAATGGCAATCCAGATCATATTAGGTATGCAGAAGGGGCTTTAGCGAATTATGTGATTCCATCGGTAGAGGATACAAAAGCGATAGATCGCTATTCTAATGTTGAGAAATGGGGAAACCTTGAATATCGTGTGCTCAAGAATAGTACGAGAAAAGCCGATTATGAGCCTACATCCTATGGTGAGGAAACGCGCGTTTATAAGGTGGGCGATATAGTGCAGCTGATTAAGCGCCGTCCGATTTTTCCAAATGATGAAAAACATTTTTATTCAGGTGCTTTTTCTACGATGGACACGATGAGCCGAAAATACCCGTATTCAGTTAATGATAATGCGACCATTTGGCGTAATGGTGTGCCTGCATTTAGTGGCAGTGTAAAATTTGATAATGGTATTAATTATACATATTTTACAATCCGTGATGATAAATATGTGTACAGCATTGAAGTTGCTTATAAAGCCAATGCGGTAAAGACGTCTTATCATGATATTCGTAATATGGTAGAAATGGCAAAATTGATCAATCGTCCGCATAAGCAAGAGTTTCCTGCGTTGAAGTACATTTGGGAGGCTGATGTCTTTAGATTGCCTTAAAGATTAACTAATATTTTGTCTATGTGTAGATACACTTATGCATAAAAAGAAATAGAGAAAGAAAAACAGCCAGTATTGCGATTTGCAGTACTGGCTGTTTTGGTTACACATCTTATTAGATTTTGAACGATGTTTTAATGGGCATGGCTCTTCTCTGTATCTGGGAATAAAACATGCTCTTTTAGTTTAAAGCTAGGATTATTGGTAGACTCAAAAAACTCAATCATATTCCGTAATTTTTGAACTTTCTCAGCATGTAAAAAACTTGGGTAAAAGATGATATAGGTAAAGCTATAGGTCCCATCATAGGATTGAAAGGTTAGGATGTGATCATCCTTATGAGGTGTATAGATGTGTGTGGATAATCCAGGAATATTATTATTCCATATAACGGAATAATTAATATAATCTGATGTTGGCTGGGAATAGTATATATTCCAGAACGTATCTAAATTAATGTTAAAATTGTAATGCCCGTTTACAACAAGATCGCGCGCATATGGGTTTTTAGGAATATTATTAGTAGAAACAAAGAATGTTATGTTCCCCTTTTTGTAGTATCTAATATCTTGGTACTCGGTGCCTTTTTCCTCACCTATGTATATAGCGTCTTTTGGTACGCGGTATTGTACACCGTTTAAGTTTTCTATGCGTGAATATTGATTTAATTCATTTAGATTTTGCACAGAAGGAAGCACATAATTAGCCAATAATTTATCTGTAGGAACTTTGTTCAGAACGGGGTTGTTATCATAATAGACAAACCCTGCATGATATAAGGGTTGACGCATGTTATAGTTCTTAAACTTAAAATTGATCGTGTCGATGGTAAGAGTTGTTTTTTTACCGTTTTCAAAGTGTGGCATCTTCATGCTATCCCAAGTGCTGTAGGTCAGAGTTGGGTATGAAAATACAGTGCCCTTTATATCAGAAATCTGTTTTGCTGGATTACGTTTTGCCATGTCCTGAAAGAAATCACGAACATTCTTGTCGGTTAGTTTTTCATAAGCTATTTTTGTGTTACGCCAGTCATAGTCTTTGTAATCAGCATAGTCAATTTCTAAATTGAGACTCCCATTATTGGTTAACACTCGATAGTCCTCAATAGTTCGACTCGGATTATTGTAACGTCCTATATCATAATCACTTTTTATGCCCGCTACAGGGAATGAAAGCCGAATTTGGTTGTATTGGTCATGAATGGAGATAATTGTATTATGGTAATGTTGACTGCGATATATAGAGGCCGCTTTAGCATACTCAATTTCGTTTTTACTAATACCATTAGCCTTGTCTGTTAACTTTAGTGTTTCCACATAGTTTGCTACATCCTTTTCAATATCAGGATTCGTGGTTTGATAATTTATGTAGGCATCCTTTGAAATCTTCGAGTCTGCACCAGGAATATTAACATCAATGGCTCCTATTGGTGATAATATAGTGCTCATTATGAAAGCACCCGCTAATAGTGGTAGTTTTGTCATGGTAGTATCTCCCGTTTATACTCTCATATCTATTGATACTGTCATAATCCATTGGTTATGGTACTAAGTATAATTATATAACATAATACTTATTGTATTGTATATTAGTGCATTATATAATTGGGTTACGATAGTTATACGAGGTTGGGAAATAAGATAAACCGGAGGTTATTATGAAACCATTTGAATCAAAAGATTATAAAGCATTTACTATGTTTGAAAAGCGTTGGGCTCTTGTTACAGCTGGTACACCTGAGGATTTTAATACTTGTACTGTTAGCTGGGGCAGCATGGGCAACATGTGGGGCCTAGTTGGTAACGATCTTTCCACGGTGACTGTGTATATTCATCCAGCTCGTTATACCCAAGAATTCATGGCGAAATATGATACGTTTACCGTTAGTTTCTTGCCTGAAAGCCAACGTAAGGCTCTTGGTTATTTAGGATCTCATTCTGGTCGTGACGAAGATAAGGTGGCTAATTCAGGTTTAACACCAGTTGCAGTAGATAATGGTGTCATGTTTGAAGAAGCAGAGTTAACTTTTGTATGCAAAAAGCTTTACGAACATCAATTCGATGAAGCACATTTAGCGGATAAAATAAAAGAGTATTATGCATCCAATCCTCCTGAATATACAAAAGCTGGCAGTGATCGCTGGGAACCACACTATATGTACATCGGCGAAATAGTTGAGGCTATAGAGAAATAGACAATCTATGTAATATACAAATAAGGCAGTCCGTCAGGACTGCCTTATTTGTAGTTATATTTTTTTCAAAAGGAGAAAGTGAGACGGTATTTACTACCTGTATTTATAATAACATAGGATATGAGTATAAAAATACCACATGATGTTGATTGTAAATTCTTAGTTGTTTGCGTGAGGTTTTATGCTGTAATTTACACTAGGTTTTTATAGTGTAATTTTCACTATATTTTTAGGTGGTTTAGCAAAATAAGTCATAAATCTGATGAAAAATTAGTATATATGAGCCGACAGTGAGGAATAGCTTATATAGTGGGTTCTTTCATTGAGAACTACTATAAATTGTATATTTTGATAAAATTTTACGAATTTTAACCCCACAAAAAGTGCAAAATCTGATATAATAATAATATAAAAACAACTACGCGAATGCGTAGTTTTCTTATTTTGTGTTTGGTGTAGGTAGTCCCATGAGTGTAGTGAAGCCCTTATTATGGCTATTAGAACCGTATATCGTATATAAAGCCTATTTGTGGGCGCTCCGCTTTATAGCTCATCCATTGACGTGGGAAGGCGAGATAGATTTATTCTCTTTGACCTTAACAGTGCTGCTTATTCTTGATGCGGTGGCGTTGCCCTTGGTGATTTTGTATTGCCCAGGACTTAATCCTAGAAAGCGTATGCCTGAGTGGATTGTCCGATTAGGTACACCTATTTATATCGTCCATAATTGGCTCGATGGTAAGGTGGGCGGCGGTACGTCTACACCGATTGTATGGCTTCGCAGAGCCTTACATTCACTATTGCTATTTATCTATTATCTTGTGCCGTTTTATGTGGGCGGTCATCTCGTAATGGGCCTCGTAGTAGCGCTCATGTATGATGTCCTTGTCTTGGGCTCATGGAGGTGTGTAGTGGCTACTTGTGAATGGCCGACGACGCCCTTGTATCAGGCGTATCACGATCATGAGTGGGGCCGTCCTATTCATGATGATCGATTGCAGTTTGAACATCTCTGTCTTGAAAGCCTCCAATGTGGTCTTAGTTGGCTCACGATTTTGAATAAACGAGACATCATCCGAGACTGCTTTGATCACTTTGATATTGATGCGGTTACTGCTTATGGTGAAAGCGACATAGAACGGATTATGGAGACTGAGGGCATGCTCAAGTCTCGCCCTAAAATTGAGGCTATCATCAATAATGCTTCTGCTTTTAAACGTATTCAAAATGAATTTGGTTCGTTTTGCAACTATATCTGGGCTTTCACAGATAATAAAACTATTATTTATGAAAGCCACCCCGATGGGCATGTGCCAGCAAAGAATGGCCTGTCCACGCGGATTAGTAAGGATCTAAAGAAGCGCGGGTTTAAGTTTGTAGGCCCCGTTACGATCTATTCCCATCTGCAAGCTAGTGGCCTTATCAACGATCACGGTAAGGACTGTCCTTGTTTTGATGAGATTAATAAGACCGCAGATATTGTTCAATTGCCTGTAGATGCTGAGGATTAATATAGTTTTCAAATAATCGTTAGTTAACAATAGTTTTTATACATGATTGGTTTTACAAAATTGAACTTGTGTTAAACCGCACTTTAAGGTGTACACTATAGTCGATGGAAAGATAGCGTTCCATCATATGTCGGCCCGCTTTATATACAAACACATATATTCTCTCTCTCCAAAGCGGGTCTCTCATATACTTCTCTCTCAAAGCTATAAACACAACATGAAGCCTCTATCCTTCACGGGATAGGGGCTTTTTGCTATATGTTTTTATATAGGGCCATATAACGGCATAGATTGGTTGTATACCACGATAAATTGATTTATTTCGATATAGTTGGTATACTGATGATGAAATAAGCTAGTACTTTCACAATTCAGAAAGGGAAATATATGATTGGTTTGGGTACGGCCATTAATATTGGCCTCATTATAGCCGGCAGCTTGTGTGGACTTGCATTTGGTCGGTTTATGAAAGAAAATTTAAAACAGACGCTCATGATGGTGAGCGGCATTATTGTTCTCCTCCTCGGGATGAGCGGTGCTATGCAGTATATGCTAGTCATCGTGAACGGCACGCTGCAAACAACAGGGCCTATGCTGATGATCATTAGCATGGTGGCAGGCGCTATCATTGGTGAGCTCATCGACCTTAACCGTTGGATTACGGTATTTGGTGACTGGGTGAAAGCAAAAACTGGTAACACTGGTGATCCGCAGTTTACGCACGCTTTTATTACGGCGTCCCTTACGTTTACAGTGGGAGCCATGGGCGTACTAGGTTCTATTCAAGACGGCTTAACTGGTAATTACCAAACGCTCTTGTTGAAAGGTATCCTCGACGGCATCATCGTTATGGTGATGGTATCCTCTATGGGGAAGGGCGCGTTGTTCTCCTTTATTCCAGTAGGAATTACACAATGGATTATTACAGCTATGGCACACATCGCAGCACCATTGATGACACCCAGCGCCATCGATAACCTATCCTACGTGGGATCTATTCTGATCTTCTGCGTCGGTATAGACCTTATCTGGCCTGGTAAAATCCGCATTGCCAACCTATTGCCAGCCATCTTCGTGGCTATGGGGCTTACATTCTTGCTCTAATGTAAATCGTATTATGAATACTAAGAAAAATAATATATAGATTTTATAAGAGACCTATATTCTCTAACCTTTCACTGCTGTACTTTGCACATGAGAGTCTAGAGAATATAGGTCTTTTTATATTTGTAGCCATTATAAAAGTTAGTACTAATATTTGCTGATCTTCAAGTGATGACTAGAAGTAGATACATTCCAAATAGGTGACCAATAGAGTCAGAAGAACAGTAGGATTTGAGTACTGTTTTAGAGAAATCTTTTACCGAAATCATTTATAGAATAAAGTTATTCCACAATATACCTGAAATACAGGTATATATTATTGAGTTATACCTGTAAAACAGGTATAATCAAAGGAGAGGTTCTATGATTATCGGATTTAAAGATAAGGAAACAGAAAAGGTTTACCATCAGAGTTTTTCTAAACGCTTTTCACCGTTTATACAAAGATTAGCTCTTCGTAAGCTAATATTATTAGATAATGCTGAATCGATACAGGATTTAAGGTGGCCACCTGGTAACCGATTAGAGTTATTGCAAGGCAATCGCTTTGGCCAGTATAGTTTACGGATTAATAGCCAGTATAGATTATGTTTTAAAGTGAAAGATATTAATAGTTTTTATGATGTAGAAATTATAGATTATCATTAATAGAGAGGGAATATATATGGACAAGTTTATTCCAACACCTACCATCAGTGAAATATTGAAAGAAGAGTTTATGGAGCCATTAGGACTATCTGCATATCGATTAGCTAAAGATATACATGTGCCTGTTTCGCGTATTCAGGAAATCTTGAATGGGACACGAGCTATTTCAGCAGACACCTCTCTACGTTTAGCTAAATACTTTAATGTTTCTGAAGGATATTTCTTGCGGTTGCAGATGGATGTTGATTTACGTACCGCAAAGCATAGTGCAGGGATGGAGGAAGTATTAAGCTCTATTGATCATTGTAATGCATTAGAACCTGTAGACTGTCAATGAGATATTGATAATTTTCGATATATTTGGTACACTTAACTTATAAATATATCGTTATAACATTATGTATTACTATAAGGAGACGCTATGTTATTTGTTGAATATCCTAAATGCACAACATGCAAAAAAGCAAAGAAATTCTTAGATGATCATAATATTAAATACACAGATCGTGACATTAAGTCTGAAAATCCTACAGCTGAAGAAATTGCTGCGTGGTATCCACAATCTGGTAAAGATTTAAAAGCATTCTTCAATACATCTGGTATGATTTATCGTGAACAACAATTAAAGGATAAATTACCAAACCTTAGCGAAGAAGAAACTCGCTTTATTGGCATCCAATGGTATGCTTGTAAAACGTCCTATCTTGGTTCTTGAAGACAAAGTGCTCGTTGGCTTTAAAGAAGCAGAATGGATTGAGGCGTTGAAGCTCTAATTTCATATTAGTTAACCGAAAGAACAGGTCCCTAAAAGCCTCCATAGTAAACTAAGTCGTTTTTAGGGACCTGTTCTTTCTACGTCTAATAAAGAAATAAGAGCTTTCAACTAAAGCTCTTAAGGGAATGTCATTTTTAGAGATAGGTGCTTTTCTTTTTATATGAAATTAGGATCTTCAACTTAGGCCTATTGGAAGGCCTCCATAGTGAGCTAAGTCGTTTTTAGGGGATCTGTTCTTTCTATGTCTAATAAAGAAATAAGAGTTTTCAACTAAAGCTCTTAAAGGAGAAGTCATTTTTTTATAAATTTATTCTTTTGGTACTACATAAAGAAATTGTAGTTCTTTATCATTTATCGAAAAAAATGATTTGTATATAATTCGTATATTTTTGTATAATGGTTACATTGTAGATATACCCCTATGGGTACATAGATTTATCAAATAATTTAGGTTCATAGGGTTTTGAATTAATTTAGGTATAGAGAGTTCTGAATTAATATTGTGTTGTTTTTGTTTTATTTCCGGAGTAAGTAAGGCCGGTTCTAGTGTATAGAGGTCTATATGAAATTTTTTTACAGTCTTTATCGGCGCAGGTGTCGTTGTTCACGCAAGGTACTATTTTTGGCGCTAGGTGTTTTATTTATTCTATTAGATGCCATCACAGAGTCATTCAATCCTGTTATTGACTTGGCTTGGGTGACGGTTCTCGTTTGTGGTTTGCCGCTGCTCATTAATAGCGTTCAAAGTATTTTGAAGCATTTAGAGATCCATGCTAATTTCCTTATTGTTGTGGCCATGGTAGCGCTCATTGCCATTGGAGATTATCATACGGCGGCTTATGTGGGCCTCATTGTACAGGCTGGTTTCTTCTTGGAGCAGCTTATCACAGGCGAGTCACATTATACTTTAGATGATGATATGCTTCCTGCCATGCCATCTCAACTCGTTGCTATGCGTCAGGGCATCAACAATTATTCATCTGTCATTGTTGTGGCCGTATTGCTATTATCTATGGGCTCCTTTGCATTGACACAGGATTTCATACATACTGTAACCTTGTTATTGGTACTATGCCCATGTTCCTTAGAGCTTATCTTAGTGGCGCTTATGATGGGATCTCTTGTGGATGACGCATCTCCCGTATCGGAGCTTTCAAAAGGAACCAAGCAGTCCCATTTAGGACTACTCATCGTGTCCATTGTATTCCACATTGCCATTATCGGTGCTGGTGTATTTGGTTTCATTGATCCTGTTACGGCTGTTGCGTTGCACGGGTTAGCGCGACTTGGTCTTGTGTATAATTTGAAAGTTCTCAATAGTTCTTTGTGCGTAGCATAGAATGTAGTGCAGTATATAGTTTTAGATATAATAAAATCCCCTAGTAACGATGTGTTACTAGGGGATTTTTGTGTTCAAACAACTGTTAGTTGTAGATTACTGTTCTTTTGCTTGGGATTTATCACCAAGTGTGAGAAGTAGGAATACGATAGCGAGGATACATGCACCAACGAGTGCTACGAAGCCGCCATCCCAACCATAAAGGTCAACCATGAGACCCATGAAGGCACCAGCACCAGCGGAACCGATGAGGTAACCAAGAAGGCCTGTAAGACCAGTAGCGCCACCTGTTGCTACACGTGGTACCATGTCTGCTGCTTGTAGGCCGATCATCATAACAGGACCGTAGATGAGGAAGCCGATAGCGATAAGTGCTAAGTTATCGATAAGGATATTGCCTGCTGGGTTGAACCAGTAAACGAGGATTGCCAAGATAACGAATAGCATGAAGCAGATCGTAGCTGGAGCACGGCGGCCGCGGAATACACGGTCACTCAAGTAGCCGCTTACGAGCATGCCTGGAATACCAGCCCATTCGTACAAGAAGTAAGCCCAACGGGAACCTTCTTTTGTAAAGCCTTTTACAGCAGTCAAATAGGTAGGAGCCCAGCTTACTACGCCATAACGGATGAAGTATACAAAGATATTCGCAATTGCAAGATACCATAAGTATTTGTTATGCAAAATATATTTGTAGAAGATTTCTTTGAAAGTAGTTTTGTTTTCATCACTTACTTCAGCTGCTACTGGTTCGTGCTTGTATTCTTCGATAGGTGGCAAGCCACAGGATTGAGGTGTATCTTTCAACAAGAAGAATGTAACCACAGCTAACACGATAGAAATAAGCGCAGGGAAGAAGAAAATACTATGCCATGTACCAAATAGATAGATACCTAACGTAGCAAGAGGTGCGATGATACCGCCACCAAGATTGTGGGATACGTTCCACCAGGACCACCAAGCACCGCGTTCAGAACGGGAGAACCAAGTTACCATATTTTTCGCATATGGAGGGTAACCCATACCTTGGAACCAACCATTTAAGAAGGCGAGTACGCACATGATAGGAATACTGCTTAACACACCAGGTAAGGTGCCGAATAATAACATAACTAAAGCACTGAGCAATAGACCTACTGTGGAGAAGTATTTTGGGTTAGAGCGGTCAGACGCATTACCCATGACAAATTTACTTTACGCCGTACGCTACGGATAAGAGGGTCATGACAATACCAAGATCCGCTTTAGTGTAGCCGTACTCAGCAATCATGTACGGAACAGCCAAACTAAAGTTTTGGCGGATCAAATAGAATGTAGCATAACCAATAAAAGTACCTGCAAAGACTTCTTTGCGAAGACGTTTGTAGGTGGAATCGATTTGCCCCTCTGGTAATCGTTCAATATGAGGAGCTGGAGAGAAAATCGACATCATCACACATCCTTTCTACAAAATGCCATTGTAATCATACCATGTATGACCAAAAGTCGACTATATTTTATTTTTAATTATGATAAATAGTTATTTTAGTGCACCATTATGGGGCTAGCGCATAGGTTGTAGAACATTAAAATATCTTCTATTTAAAAATCCATTTGATTATCAAGATATATGAACGATGCGCCAGCCCTTAAGAAATCTGATGTAGGCATCGCCATGGGCGGTGTAGGCAGTGATATTGCTGTAGAAGCAGCAGATATCGTTCTTGTAAAAGCCGCTCGTAAACGCGTATTTGAAGAGTAATTAAAATTCGTCCACTGATCTGATTGCTAAGATGTCATGAGCTAAAACGTAATATAATCAATAAAATAGCGCTATCAATTCTGATAACAACTCTGTATGAGTAGTGGAATTGATAGCGCTTTTATTTTGCTTTATTGTGTATATGCGAAGCTCTTGATGTTACATTAATCTACATATGTCACTTTGTAGCCTTTTGGCTCGATTTCACGGCGGTTAAGGCCGTTTGGTAAGTCTGGATAGCCAATAGCAAGGCTAGCATAGACTTTCTCACCTTCTTTAAGGCCTAGTTCACGCATTTTGGCTTGGATGCGTTCGTTGTCTTGGAGGTGACGGATTTGGTTTACCCAGCAGCTGCCAAGATCGAGTTCATTGCAAGCAAGCATCATGTTTTGCATTGCACAAGATACATCGGCAAAGTTGTTTGCATAGCTCGCTTGGCTTGCTAGTACGATGAGCGCCGGTGCACCATAGTTAAATATAAATTTACCTTCTGCGGACATTTTAATGATATTCACCATGTAAGGTAATGTATTTTCTGTAATCGGCATTTTGCCGTATTCCTCTTGAACGAGTGTTACTAACTCTTTGAGTACATCTTGGTTCGTAATGACCATGAAATGTGTCAATTGTGTATTACCGCCAGATGGAGCACGGCGGCCAGCATCGAGGACTTGATCGATAAGTTCTCGAGATAATTGACCCGCTTTTAAACTTACGCGTACTATGGCGAGTTTTAATACATTCTAAGGTATTCATGAGGACCTCCTAAGACAAATGGGATTTGGTATAGAATTTCTTTTATTATACTACAAGAAAAAAACTAGAAGAGGCCACATTTTACTAACTAGCTAATTAAACCAAGTATATTGACAAAAAAATAGATATAGAGTTTACAATATTAATTGTATAAAATTATATTTTTTTAGCTTTTTGGTTTTATTGAGTATTCATATGTGAGCAGCTACTTAAAGTTTTAAATCTATATAGCTTATTATAGAAGGAGAATATTATGAATTTACATGGTATTGCAAAGGGGAAATCCTTTGAAAAAACTATTGAGATGTTAAAGAACGCAGAAATTAACGGTGCTAATCAATATTTCACCATGTATTTTTTAGCTAAAGAGCTTGGTTATGATGCAATTGCTGATGCAATCTATAAAAATGCTGCAGAAGATGCAGCACATGGCGGAATTTATAGCCATTTATTAGGCGATGGTCCTGCTACAAAGGAAGACTTCATTAAGATGGTCATTAATTTCTACAAGGCTGAAGTGTCTGCAGATACGATCCTTACGAAATTAGCTGATGAAGTTCGCAATTCTAATGAAGAGGGTGCTCATAAAATTGCTGAATTAATTGAACATTCTATTCCAGAAGAATTAGATCATGCTAAACGTCTTGAAGAAGCCATGTCCGCATGTGGTATTGAATTCTAATATAAAAAAATCTTATTAATAGGTTCACAGCTTTATGGTGTGATTTCTGCCCATAAATTCTATAGAAGCGCTCATTTTTTAATAAAAAAGAAAAAATATATTAATTAATTGACAAATTTAAAAATATCTGAACAAAGTAGGTTTTTTACGTTGACTGCTTGCTGTAGAATTGTGTACAATTAATTTGTAGATTATTGTGTGCATATGGAGGTAGAATATGGCAGAAATTGGCGTACTCGAAGGTTACAAACATAAAGAAGACGTACCTGATGCAGAGTACATGAAATTAGAAAACCAATTGAGCTTCCCACTTTATGTAGTGGCGAAGGAAATTGTTAATGCATATCGCAGTCACTTAGATCCGTTGAATTTGACATATACTCAATACATCGTAATGATGGCATTGTGGCAATATGGTGATTTGTCCGTTAAAGAACTAGGCCAAGTATTGCGCCTTGATTCTGGTACATTAACACCACTTTTAAAGAAATTAGAAGCAAAAGCATTCTTAAAGCGTAAACGCAGCCGCCAAGATGAACGCGTAGTAATGGTAACCCTTACTGACACAGGTAAAGCATTACGTGATGAAGCAGTTCATATACCACGTCGCTTGTCTGAAGCTGCAGGCCCGATTTTTGACGTTGAAGAAACACGTCAAATGCGTATGTTGCTTAACAAATTGTTAGAAGCAATCGATAACGCTAATGCTAGAACAGCAGAGAAGCTTAAGCGCTAATGTAGCGTACTCTAGTAAGATCTCATATGCATACATTCTGTAATTTAATATATCTAATATTTTCATAAAATGTGATATACTATACATATAACGTATTGTGCTGAGGTCATGTGAGAGCATGACCTGTCGTGAGATGCCGTAAAGGCAAAAAGGAGAGCATTATGAATAAAAATTTATTAGGTGCATTTGTATTAGCCGGTACATTATTAGTTGGTGGTGTTGCTAATGCAGCAAACTGGAATGGTTTAGCTAACTATCCAGAGGTTCCAAATAGTGCAAATGGTTCTGAAACATACTTCTTTGATAAAGCATCCCAATTCAGTGGTATTGATAGTAGCCGTAACTACGTATTCGGTATCAATGTAGTGAACATGCATAACAACCAATATGGTGAAGCTACATTGTTCAAATACATTGTTCACCCAAGCTTGCATACTGTATATCGTTTCTCTCCAGATGGTCAAGCGTACCAAATCACTCCTGGTTCTAATGAATACAACATGTTCTTGGCTGCTTGGAAAGAAGTATACGGCACTGATTTCTCTTTCCCAGCTTTATAATTTGATGGCGCAAGCCGTAATAATTACATAACTATTGCTGGTGAAAGCTCCTTTGAGCTTTCACCAGTGTTGTTTATGGAGGTTTCCTATGTCTAAATCTGAATTTGCTCAAGCCTACACGGAGCGAATGTTCCCTGATATTGCAGCCCCTGCAGGTTATATCGACCCTGAGTTTGAAGTATTGTTTGATAATTTCGCCTTTGATGAAGTTATTACCGAAGAGGGTCGCAATGTGCCTGCCAAGGATCGTTTCTTGGCTATCCTTGCCACGCTTGTAGGTGTATCTGCTGTTGATGAATATGCGTTGATGTTACCGGCAGCACTTAACTTTGGCTTGATTCCCGATGAAGTAATAGAGCTCCTTTATCAAGCGGTACCTTATCTTGGCATCGGTCGTGTACGCCCATTCTTTAAGGTAACAAATAAGATTTTTGACTATCGTGGGGAAACTGTTGTGGATCCGTCTCGCAGTACAATCACTAGTGAATCTCGCCTTGAAAAGGGCGTTGAAAAGCAAGTTGAAATCTTTGGTGAGTCTATCCGTAATTCTTACCAAGAAGGTCCTGAAGAGACACGCCACATCAATAAGTGGCTTGCTAATATGTTTGGCGACTACTACACTCGTAAAGGTTTAAGTGTGGCTCATCGTGAAATGATTACCTTCTGTTTCTTAGCGGCTCAAGGTGGCTGTGAACTCAGCTGAAGGCTCACGTAGAAGGCAACTTGAATGTAGGCAACAGTAAACAATATTTGATTAACATCGCCTCCCAATGCGTACCGTACATCGGTTACCCTCGTACATTGAATGCCCTTCGTTGCATTCAAGACGGCTATACCGCATGGGAAGCTAAACAATAAGAAATCATGTAATACATCAACGTGTTATGTAATCTATATATGATATATAGTTCATAAACATGTTAGGTAAATATAAAGGAGTTCTATGTTTGATTTAAATCCGATACAGATATTAGCTAGTATTCCCGCTATTATCATCGTTTTTTCTGTCTTTGGATATGCAGAGGCCAAGGTAGCTACCTGGTTTGGCGATCCAACACCTCGGATGGCGGGGCGCCTCACATTATCTCCTTTGGCACACCTTGATTTAATAGGTACTATCTGTATTATTCTAGTTGGCTTTGGCTGGCCTAAAGGGATGGCTATTAATCCATCTTACTTTAAAGACCCACGCCGTGATATGAGCTTACTTGCTTTTGCAGGTCCTATAGCAGGCTTGATTACAGGCTTCGTATTTACTTTCATATACGTACTCTTAGGTAATTTGAATCTTATGCAGTCACCTGGTTTACCGATGGTTATGCAATACATTATTTTGTATAGCATTGGCCTTTCCATTTTCTGCTTAATTCCATTCCCACCATTACCTGGTTTTAATATCATTTTGCCGTGGCTACCAACAGAATGGCAAATTAAATATTACCAATTAGGGATGATTAACTTGATCTTCTTTATCATCCTTATTAATACACCGATTATTTCTATGGTAATCCGTCCATTGCAACAAACGATTTTCAAAATTTACTTTGCAATCATTGGGACGATTTTATAAATATATTTTGTGAAAGCCTCTACCGTATAGGTGATAAATCTATGGTAGAGGCTTTTTTGTGTTATAAGTATGAACAAAATTATAGTTATATTTATATTAAAAACTATCGATATAGTTCTTAGTATATGATATACTGTGTATAGAAATCGTAAATTTTCGATATATTAATATGACAGTGTATTTTAGATACTATCGATAGGGTCAATTGATTCATTACATCGATATGTAAATCATTACACTACATCGATACGTCAATCGATATATTAAGTCGGTACGTAAATCGATATATTAAATTGATACAGTATATAGATATTCAAGTGAATAGAAGAGGAACTACATATGGATTTTGAAGAAAACCAAGTGCCAGAGGCGATTCTGGACAAGCTTACAAAGGTGTGCACATGCCGTAGCATTACGCGCAAAACGATTAAAGAAGCCATTTTGAATGGTGCTCACACATTTCCTGAGGTAAAAGAAGCAACTCGTGCTGGCACAGGTGCTTGCGGCGGTAAAGGTTGTGGCCCTCGCATCGTAAAGCTCTTAGCAGAAATGAAAGAGCAAGGCAAAATTTAAGTTAACTATTTAGCTATTTAACTTAAATATTTAACTCAAACATATAACTTATATAAAGACTATTACTTCGAACCAATACGGTATATATTCGTAGGTTTTGGGTGGTGGTCTTTTTTTCTGCTCTCAATTCACTGGATGTTTTTACGCTTCCAATTTACTAGGTGTATTGGCGCTGTTGGGGCTGTCTTAATTTTTGATATACTATACATAATACTTTTTAGAGATTTTGGAGGTATATATGTTTCGACGTTTTGTAGCAGCTACGATGATTGGCGCCTTAGCGCTCACAACGGGTTGCGGTTTACATAATCCATTTTCTTCAAAGGCGGAGCCTGTAACCTATGAATCTGTAGTACAGAGCGAGCTTTCACCAGAGGAAAAGGTGGACAAATTAGTAGCTAATATGTCTGACGCGGACAAGGTAGGTCAATTGTTGATGATTGGCATCCACGGCAAGACCTTGAACGGTGATGCGAAGTTTATGCTCAATGAGTATCGTGTGGGCGGTATTATCTTGTTTGACCGCAATATGGAGTCCAAGGATCAAGTGAAATCGCTCATTACAGATATTAATAAAACTGGTAAAAGTGCCGGTTTAACACCATTGTTTATCGGTATCGACCAAGAGGGCGGTGCCGTAGCGCGCATGGAGGATCAGCTCATCAAGGTTCCTCCAGCAGAAGAGTTAGGCAAGGAGCCTATTGAGAAAGCGGTATCCTTGGCCAAACAGTCTGGTACGGAACTTAAAGACTTGGGATTCAATATTAACTTTGCGCCTGTAGCGGACTTGGGCTTAACCTATGGCCGTTCCTTTAGTACAAATCCTGATGAGGTCGTACGCTATACCAGTGCAGTAGGCAAGGCCTATGATGAAGCGGGCTTGTGGTATTCTTACAAACATTTCCCAGGTATTGGTAAAACAGACGTGGATTTACATGCTGATACCAGTGTTGTGCCAGTATCTAAGGAAACATTGCTGAATGAAGATACGAAGGTATTTGTAGACCTTATTAAGCAGTCTAAACCGAATACATATGCAATTATGGTGTCTCATGCGATGTACCCTCAAATCGATCCAGACCATCCATCTAGTTTATCTAAAGCCATCATTACAGACTGGTTGCGCAAGGATATGGGCTATAACGGCGTTGTCGTAACGGATGATATGGATATGGGCGCTCTTGCAAAACACTACACCTTCGGTGATATGGCGGTTCAATCTATTTTGGCTGGCAGTGATATCTTGCTTGTATGCCACGAGTACGAACACATGCAAGAGGCGTACAATGGCCTTATGAAAGCTGTAAAAGACGGCCAAATCTCCAAAGAACGACTCGATGAATCTGTGAAACGAATCTTGCTTATGAAGATAACTAAAATTTCTTAGACTATTTGTTTTTGTTGGCAGGAATTAATTAATCATATAACGAATATAGAAAGTGGAAGTACTATTCATTGAAATCGCATCTGAGTTGACACTCAAGGGAGAACTTTGTTATAGTTATTACACAGAGAAACTGTGCGAAGCTTACGGGCAACGTACAACGCTCGTCGACTCAAGGGTCGGCGAGCTTTTTTGTTTGTAGGAGGGACTTATGTCTAAGCCGTTTAAGTCTTTAGATTCCCTATTACGCTTGATGAGAAAACGAAATATTACAGTTGGAAAGGGGAGCGAAGGTAGTAGAGTTAAAGAATTTTAGCGAGAGATAACTATTATGCAGTAATTAATGGATATAAAGACATTTTTTTAGATAATAATGCAACATTAAATAGTGGTGATGACTATTATGTAACTGGGACAACATTCTTTCAAATATATGGATTATATTGTTTTGATCGTAATTTGCGAATTATTTTATTAAAAGCTCTATTGCAAGCTGAACAAAATATTTGTACTAAAGTATCTTATCGTTTTTCGGAGGTATATACATCTGAATTTAGTCATTTGAATGTAAATAATTTTTCTAAAACAAACTTACCAAAAGCGACGGAATTAGTCTCTAAATTATCTAATGCTACACAACGTAATGCGAGACATACGATGTTTTCTCATTATTTAACAACACATCAAGATTTACCATTATGGGTATTGGTAACAAAACTTACATTCGGTGAAATTACTAATTTTTTTATAAATTAATTACACCTAATATACAAGAGAGAATATTAAAAGATATACATAAGGAATATACTGGTGAGTATAAGGTATCTATTACTGATCCAACATCTACTTTGATACCTGTTTTTAGTGAAATACTAGATGTTCTTGTGGGTTATAGAAATGTATGTGCGCATGGAGACAGACTTTATAACCATAGAATTATAGGTCCAAAGAAAACTATTAAAAAAATTAACATATTATTTTGTACAAACTCCAAAAGGCAGTGAATCTTCAGTATATGGAGTGTTAATATCTTTAAGATTACTATTGCCTAGAATATCGTACAAGTGTATTATTGATGAGGTAATTAATGAATTAATACTTTTAAGTGAATCGTTACCTGTTATACAGTTTAATCAGGTCCTAGCCAGAATGGAGTTAACACTTCAATGGAAACAAACCTTAGAATTATTACAATGATTATATAGTGTATACATAACACAGCTTCAAGGATTTTTATAAACCGATAGAGAATTACTTAGTATAGTTATTCTCAATCGGTTTATTTTTGTATAGTTTGTTTTGTTAGGAGTGAATTATATGGCTCGCAGAATTATGTTGAACGGTACGTCCTATTTTGGACAAGGGGCGATTCAGGAGATTGTGAACGAAATTAAGAATCGCCATTTTAAAAAGGTCCTCGTTACGTCTACACCTGATTTATTTGAGTTTAAGGTGGCTACAAAGGTAACAGACCTACTTGATGCGGCAGGTATTGCTTACGATGTATATGACAATATTAAGCCAAATCCAACCATTGAAAACGTAACATCTGGTGTGGCTGCTTGTAAGGCGGCAGGTGCTGAAGCTATCGTTGCTGTAGGCGGTGGCAGTGCTATCGATACAAGTAAAGCCATTGCTACGATTATTACAAATCCTGAGTTCGGCGATGTACGTAGCCTTGAAGGATTGGCACCTACGAAACATCCATGCTTGCCGATTATCGCTGTGTCTACTACATCTGGTACGGCTGCAGAGGTTACTATTAACTATGTTATTACAGATGTTGAAAAGAACCGTAAATTCGTTTGCGTTGACCCGCATGACATCCCAATCGTAGCCATCGTGGATCCTGATATGTCTGCATCGATGCCAACTGGTCTTTGCGCATCTACCGGCATGGATGCCCTCGTTCATGCCGTGGAAGGATATATCACCAAAGGTGCATGGGAACTCACTGATATGCTTCATTTGAAAGCTATTGAAATTATCGGTCGTTCCTTGCGTAGCGCCGTAGCTGGTGACTTTGCAGGTCGTGAAGCTATGTCTCTTGGTCAATATATTGCAGGTATGGGCTTCTCCAACGTAGGCCTCGGCATTGTTCACTCTATGGCACATCCATTGAGTGCAGTGTATGATATCCCTCATGGTAAAGCGTGTGCCATGCTGTTAACAGCAGTTTTGAAATTCAATGCTCCTGCTACAGGCGAGAAATATCGTGAAATTGCTCGCGTTATGGGCGTTCCTGATGTAGACGGCATGGATCAAGAAACATATCGTCAAGCTGCTATTGATATGATCCAAAAACTCGCTGACGATGTAGGCATTCCTAAATCCCTTAGCGAAGCGGGCGTGAAACGTGAAGATATTCCATTCCTTGCTGAATCTGCTTTTTAACGATGCATGTACACCTGGTAACCCACGAGATGCATCTATGGAAGAAATCATTGGCATTTACGAATCCATATTCTAAGCAATTTAGGACTTGATAGCATATAGTGTTTCATGATGTATAGGATTTAATACTATAATATGGTATCAATATTTAGACTAGTCTAAATATTTTTGCTAGTCTAAATAATCTAATAGCCTAAATGATGCGGAGCTCTGGCCCTAAGAACTTTACATCTTTTAGTATCTTTACATATTTCAGATGCCTCGAATATGTAAAGAAAATACATTTACACACTTTGCTTAACAAAACTAGCCATCTCGTTTTCGAGGTGGCTAGCTTTGCGTTTGAAGCGCTAACTATTGATTTGTGATTCGGATTTTTATCCTCTCGTTAAGTGATATAGATGTTTTGTGCGTAATCCTTTCTTGAAAATGGTGGTTTACATAAGTATACTAAGGATATGAATACATAGTTCAATTATATGTATATTATTAGATAATACGTCAGATTCGGTCAGTGCTAAGGAGGATGTTATGAAGCTATGGAAATTTAATAAGCGTAGTTCTACCTTAGCAGATATGTCCATGAATCGTATGCTGTTGACGGAGCTCATTGCGAAGGGTGCTCTTGTGGGCGTGATTGCAGGCTTTTGTGGTGCTACGTACCGTTATTTAATCCTTGAGTCAGAGCATATTCGTTGGCAGTTGATGGACGGCATTACCATGGAATGGGCCATAGGCTGGCTTATAGTAATGGTTATCTTTGCCTTTATCGTCGACAGATTGCTTGCATGGGCCCCATTGTCTGGGGGCTCTGGTATTCCTCAAATCGAAGGGGAAATGCTGGGCCTCTTTGATATGAAACCGTATCGGACGTTGGCTTCTAAGATGATAGGTGGCGTTTTGACTGGTTTTGCAGGCTTTTCAGTAGGCCGTGAAGGGCCAGCTGTGCAAATCGGCGGCTCTGCTGGTAAAATTGTATCCTATTGGATGAATTCAGGGCTGCGTGAGCAGCGCATCTTGACTTCTGCTGGTGCAGGGGCGGGCTTAACGGCTGCCTTTAGTGCACCTGTATCGGGGGCGATGTTCGTCTTTGAAGAGATCCATAAAAGTTTTTATCCTTACCTCGTTGTGCCAACCTTTGTGGCCACATTGATTTCTAACTATATTACAGTTAGTATCTTTGGCCTCGACCCAGCTCTTGGATTTTCGGTAACCTCAGGGGTTCCTCTTGAGTACTTCCCTGTACTGCTTATGGTGGGCGTTATCATGGGGCTCTGTGGGGTGCTCTTTTGCCGCATGATCTTTGCGTTCAAGAAATTCTTTGAGTGGCTTAAATGCTCTCGGTTCTTGAAATTAGCCCTCACTTTTGTGACTGTGGCCGTCATCGGCTATGACTCGCAACTTCTTTTAGGTGGTGGCAATGATCTGGTAGGACAGCTAGCCTTTCAGTCGCATGGCGTATTGCTCTTGGGTGGTATCGTACTAGGTAAGATTTTACTTACCACCTTCTGCTATGGCAGTGGTGCACAAGGCGGCATATTCTTGCCAATGCTCGTTATAGGTGCCTCTGCAGGTGCTTTTTGTGAAAGCGTGCTTTCATCAATCGGTATTATCTCACCTGATTTTGTACCGCAATTCGTTATTTGTGCCATGGGTGGCATGTTAGCAGCTGCGATGAGAACTCCGATTTTGGCGATATTGCTCGTCCTTGAAATGACGAATAGCTTCTCCAATATTTATGCTATCGGTATCGTTACACTTGTGGCATACCTTGTGGCAGAGTTGTTAAAAGAGCCGCCAATTTACGATTCCTTATTGCAAGCCATGACCGGTCAAAGCCATTTAGAATCAGTGCAAACCTTCTTCCAAACCAAGGTGCCTGTAGTGGCAAATTATACAGAGGTGCAGTTACAAGACTTGGCATTGCCAGATGGCACATTAATCGTAAGTATTCGCCGAAATGGTACCTACATTGTACCTCTTGGGGATGTGAAACTTGAACCAGGTGACGAGCTACAAGTCTCTTGTGAACGAGGACGATTAAAAGCAGCGAAAGACTTTTTCCAATCGAATTAGTCATAGCAAAGAGATATCTCCAATCTAAGTAAAGGGAGGCCTTATTATGCTGGATAACATTATAGTATTTTATATATTCTTTACCATAGTCGGTTTTTTAGCGGCTATGCTAGGCACCATCATCGGTGCCGGAGGGGGCCTAGTGTTCGTTCCTCTCTTCATGTACTGGTTCCCGGAGTGGTCCCCATCTATGATTGTAGGGACATCGCTCTTTTCCGTTATGTGTAACGCCGTTTCTGGATCTATTGCGTATATTAAGCAGAAAAAGGTTCTTATCAGTGCGGCCATAGTATTTAGTTTAGCGACTTTACCAGGTGCTATCTTAGGGGCTCAAATGTCTGGTTGGTTTTCTGGACAGGGATTTATGTTTGCCTTTGGGTGCTTTTATGCTATGCGCTTCTGGTTTGATTGGATTTAAGAACTTCAAAAAAGGGGAGCGGAAGGAAGAAAGCCTTACTCTTGATCAGCTAACGTATAGCAAGCCTATTGGCATTAGCATTAGCTTTTTTGTAGGTTTTATCTCCAGTATCTTTGGTATTGGTGGTGGCCTTATCCATGTGCCGGCCTTAATTTATCTCATGGGGTTTCCTACCCATATGGCTACAGCTACAAGCCAATCCATCCTTGCTGTATCTACAATGATAGGCGTTATAACGCATTTATTGGAAAATCATATCGTATTTAGTATTGCTATTCCTACTAGTATTGGCGCTATCTTTGGGGCTCAAGTAGGGGCGCGAATTGCTAAACGGTTGAAAGCAAAATCTATCCTTGCTCTTATGAGCGTTGCAGTCTTTGCACTAGCTGTACGTCTTATTCTTAAGTCTGGTATTTTGGGATAATATGGCTCTCTAATCATCAATAGAAATTTGAATACTATACTTCTTATGTTCTAGCTAGTATGAACCGATAGATTTGATATATTTACTATAGGCCCTCTAGTGGTTGCTCGAAAGAGTTATATCCCTAGAGGGCTTTTTATGTGAAAGTGAACGATTATTAGTAGGGGAATCTAAAAGTTATGATTAAAAGTCATACTTAAATATAAATGAGAACGATAAAATTGAAATAAATGGAAATATACAGTTTTATGTATAATTTATGTAAACTATTTCCTATAGAATTATATACACGATATATCAAGTTTTATGGGCAATTTGGTATTCATTTATTATAGAGTTCTTTAATTACTAAGTAAACAAAATAGTTTTATTTTAATATGTGAAAAAATGAGTACATGATAATGCCACTGAGATGCACTTTCAAGTAAAAGAAATAAAAAAAGCAATGCATATCGAGAATTATTAGGAGACATATAATTTATGCATAATTATAGTAGTGAGAATGAGAACGGCGTATACTAAATATAAGACAAATTCCTTAAGAGAGGATAGGAGGATATACAAGTGAGTACGCTTATAAAAGATTATGAACGTTTTGCCAAGGAGGCAAAAGAGATTTGCAAAGATCGTGTCTATACTGATCATTTACGTCGTTATGCATATGGTGTTGACGCGTCCTGTTATAGCTATTTACCAAAGGTTGTTGTAAAGGCTGAGGATGAACGTGAAGTAAGACGCCTTATTCGTTTGTGCCAACAATGCGGCACACCATTTACATTCCGTGCAGCTGGCTCTTCGTTATCTGGTCAATGTTCCAGTGAAGACGTGCTTATCGTATGTAATGATGGCTTCAAAAAAATGGAAGTTATCGACGATGGCAAAGCTTTAAAATGCGAATGTGGTGTTATCGGTTCTGATGCAAACGATTTGTTGAAACCATACAACCGCAAAATCGGTCCAGATCCTGCTACGCTTGCAACAGCATTAGTAGGTGGTATTTTGAACAATAACTCCTCTGGTATGTGCTGTGGTACGGCTCAAAACTCCTATAAAACTATCCGTTCCATCCGCGTTGTATTACTAGATGGTACTGTTCTTGATACATCCGATAAAAAATCCATTGAACAATTCCTTCGTGAAAAACCTCAAATGGTAGAAGAAATCTTGCAATTGCGCAAAGAAATCTTAGCCGACGAAGAATTGACTCATTTGATTCATCACAAATACAAAATTAAAAATACTACAGGCTATGGCTTGAACTCTCTTGTTGATTTTGAAGACATCATCGACATCATCAATCACTTGTTCATCGGTTCTGAAGGTACATTGGGCTTCGTATCTGAAATCGTGTACAACACTGTTGAAGACGTACCTCATAAAGGTTGCGGTCTCATGTTCTTCAAAACATTGAACGATGCATCCCTTGCCGTTGTTGCCTTGGCTAATATGGGCCGCGACAAGGTTGTTGCTGCTGAAATGATGGATTATCAATCCTTAAAAGCCGTTCAAACTCTTGAAAATGTACCAGACTTCGTTCGTGAAGTGCCAGAAGGTACAAGTGCTATCTTGTTCCAAACTGAAAGCTACTCCAAAGAAACTGTAGATCAAAACTTAGCTTTCATTAAAGACCAATTGAAAGACATCCCAACAGCTATCCCAAGTCTCTACTCTCAAGATCCTAAGGAATACGATTCTTGGTGGGCTATCCGTAAAGGTATCTTGCCAATCGTTGGTGGTCAACGTAGAAAAGGTACTACTGTTATTACAGAAGACGTTTGCTTCCAAATCGAAGACTTCACTAAAGGCATCGAAATGCTTACTGAATTATTCCACAAATACGATTTTGTAGACGGTGGCGTAATCTTCGGTCATGCTTTGTCTGGTAACGTTCACTTTAACATTACACCTGACTTCAGCGACCCTAAAGATACTAAGAACTTCGGCGACTTGGTAAAAGAAATGTCCGAACGCGTATCTGGTTTCGGTGGTTCTTTGAAAGCAGAACATGGTACAGGCCGCATGGTAGCACCATTTGTTGAAATGGAATGGGGCAAAAAAAGCGTACGAAATCAACCGTCGCATCAAAGCCATCTTTGACCCTGAACGCATCTTGAACCCTGATGTTATGATTACTGATGATCCAGATGTGTACAAGAAAAACCTTAAAGCTCAATGTGTTATCGATGATGCTTTCACAATCTGTATGGAATGTGGTTTCTGTGAAAAACATTGTCCAAGCCGTAATTTAACATTGACTCCACGTCAACGTATCGCATTGTTGCGTGAAACTAAACGCCTTGAAAACGAAGGCAACTTCACATTGGCATCTGAACTTAGAAAAGGCTACGAATACTTCGGCGTAGATACTTGTGCTGCTTGCTCCATGTGTAAAGGTCTTTGCCCACTCAGCATCGATACTGCTCAAATTGCATTGTCCATGCGTCGTATTGATCCACCTGCACCAGAATTGGCTAAGAAGATTTACGACAACTTCTCCACAACACTTCAAATGTGTCGTGCTGGCGTAAGCCTCGAAGGCATTGCTGGTTCCATCATTACACAAAAAGCAATTTCTAAGATTACTGAAGGTTTACATGGCGTAACAGGTGTTACACCATATGTTCCTAAAACAACTCCTAAGGCTAATCGCTACAAATTGAAAAACCGCATCAAACCAACTAACTTTGAAAGGTTGTATACTTCAGTACATGTGCTAACCGCGCATTCAAACCTAACCAAGGTTATGACGATGATCGCAGCTTGCAACAAGTTGTAGAAAGCCTCTGCAACAAAGCTCATATTGATATTATTTACCCACAACATATCGAAAACCTCTGCTGTGGCTTGAGCTTTGAAAACTACGACGACGTTCATGAACGGGCTGTAAAAGATTTGCACGATGCATTGATGAAAGCATCTCAAAATGGTAAATATCCAATCGTGATCGACCATAGCGCATGCTTCAACCATGCTTTCAAACATATGCCAGACTTAGAAATCAACGATATTTCTGAATTCTTGTGCAAATACGTAGTACCTCATCTCGACATTGAAAAATGCGATGAACGCGTTATCGTACATAAACAATGTAAGATTAAATCTTTGAACAAATCTCAATACATTGAAGACTTGGCTCGTCTCTGCACAGACCATGTATTCAATATCAAATCCTTCGCATGCGATGGCTTTGCTGGTCAAAAAGGTTTCTTCACACCAGAACTTAATAAATCTGCTACAAAAGACCTTGCTGGTGAAATTGCTGAATACGGTGCAACACTAGGCGTAAGCTCCAGTTCTACATGTGAAATTGGTCTTGGTGAAAACGGTGGCATCCCATTCGTAGGCGTTGCATTCCTATTAGACCGTTGCTCTAAAGCTAAAAAATAAGATTTATAACATTACCTACCATATAACGAAAAAGGACGAGTTGCGGCTCGTCCTTTTTTGTATATAGTTTTGGTATAATTGTAATGGTATTAAATAAATTATAAGTTACTACTACATATTGTAATCATATTAAATAATGAATATATACGACATAATGTGGTTGTATTATATAGATAATATAGAGGTATAGTATGAAATATATTCTGTTATGTATTTGTTTGCTTAGCCTATTAGGTTGTGGCACGGACACTAAAAACTCAGCAAGACTCTAAACCCTACAACAACGGCTAACGAACAAGCTAAGACAGATCAAGGTCAAGATGCGCATGTAATGGCAGCTAAGCAGGCTCTATCCTCTGGTGATTATGCTAAAACCATCGAGGAAGCATCAGCTTCTATTAAGGATAATCCTAATAATGCAGAGGCGTACTCCATCCGTGGCTTCGCTACGGCGTTAAATGGTGATACCGCTAAAGGTTTAGTAGATACTAAAAAATCATATGATCTAGATCCTAATAACGTAGCTAATTACTACAACATGGCCATGGTGTACAAATTACAAGGCCAATTAAATGAGTCTAAAACAATGGTTTGAAAAAGGTATAGAAAAGGACCCTAGTAACACCTGGTCTGTGTACGGTATTGCTACCATTTATGCAGACCAAGGGAATGATACTAAGGCCCTTGATTGGCTTGAAAAAGCGATTAACATTGATCCATCTGTGAAAGCTGTGGCCGCTGAACAAGACCATTTTGAACGCTTTCACAATAATGCGCGATTTAAAACATTAGTAGGATTATAGGCATGGATGTGAAACATATGATTCGCCTTATTATAAAGGCGATAGGATTTATATATTGGTTTGTTTTTCTATACCTTGGTGGTCTAATGGTCGTAGACTGGTCAGGGTTTATGTCCCAACATAATATAGAAACACCTCTATTCCTTACATACTTAGTTTTTGTAGGATGTTTTGTAATACCGTATATTATGCTGTACTGGAAGAAGCTAAATCCTAATGTGAAGGTTCCATTTTTGGTGCGCCATCTCTCCGAATTTATGGCGCGATTAGAAGATCGCCATAGCATATGGTTTGATGTGCTATATGTACTAAAATTATTGCTCTATTTCGTAATAATTCTGTGGATGCTTTGTATCATAATACTCACCTTTGCAGTTATTGCGTGGACAATAGTCCTAATTTTGCTGAGCAATTGATGATGTAAATTTACATTCACATTGTTTTCTCTACTAATGCTTCTTGTAAAAGCTGAGAAAAATTAATTCCTTTAGCTAATGCTCGATCATTTAGCCAGGCAGGAATTGTTAAGGTTTTCTTTACGGATTTACTATTTTTAGCTAAATCAATATCTGTTTGTACTAATGTAGGATACGTTGTATCGGTACAAGGTAAGTTGCGAATAGATGTAGGTGTAGGTAAACTTTCCCCATCTTCTAAAGCTCCTAAAATATACAATTCCATAGCCTCTTGCGCATTAGTTACGAGCTCTGTTAGCGTTGAGCCAGTGCTGCTAGTATATTCTAAGTCCGGAAACTCAGCCCAGAAACCATCAGCATCATCATGGATTATAGCAGGGTATATAAATTTCATAAATCCTCCTTATTTTAGTCCCGTACGTTTTAAAATTGCATTTAATAAGCCGACAGGTACATCTTTTCCGTGTACGGCAATCACTTCAACTTGATTATCCTTTTTCAAACGATGATGACTGCCGCGTTGCCGTACATCCTTCCAGCCGTTTTTGAGTAGCAGTTTTAGTAGATCTTTATCTTTCATATGCTCTCCTTTTATAGTAACACGTGTATACGTATAAAACAATTGACAGGAGTTATATTTCTTATATTTCTAGTTTAACCGTATATAAAGGAAAACAGGGGTGACCATTGGTCACCCCTGACTCTATTAGTCACTTGACAAAATAGATATATGATTTATATGCATTAATTCTATTTATATAAATCATATTGGTATATAATTAAGGTATATAAATCGGGTTGTATATTGATGAAAGGAGAGAATTCATCATGAAACCATTGGGTAAACGGATTGCAATGGCTGTGTTGTGTGCGGCCACATTGACATCCCCCTTATTGTTGAGCGGTTGTAGTATGTCGGAGCTATGGCAGGGCACTGAACAGAGTCGCAAGGAAATTGCACAGCGGTCTGAGCAGGATCAGGTACAGTTATTTAATCAATATGTGAAAGCCATAAGCCGATTTAACCGCATGGCGGTAATGTTTGATTATGCGAATAGGCCAACTCTTAATGAGTTAAAAGCGGGGCAGCATTTAACTGTATTTAATGCACCGAACTTTAAACAGCTACAAAAAGAATTAGAAGAGGCTAAGCAAGCAGGTATTCCGTATGATGAAATGAAGGAGCCTTTAGATAAGCTACTTTCAAAATTGAACGAAATTACACCGGTTGCGGAAGAACTTGACGCATACTATAAATCTAAAGGGTATACTACAGATAACTATGCTAAGGAGCAACAATTAGGACCTAAATATGTTCAGTTGTATGAACAATTTATTCCTATTTATGCTGACTTTGATAATTTAATGCATAAGATTAACACGGACCGATTGCAACAACGGTTGCAACAATTGCGTGATGCAGGTAAGAAAAATGCAGCCGCTGCACAAGAGGTTTCTTTGCGACTTACTGCAGTCCTAGAAAAGCTAGATAGTGAAAAAGAACCAGATGTAAATGCGATCAATCAAGAGCTACAAGCCATTGGCGATTTAGCGAATGGTATTTCTAGTCCTAATTATGACACTGTTAAGACCTCTGTAAACTCTACGATTGGTGCCATTCGTACCTATATGGGATCCAACAAGATAACGATTATAAACATATGGTTGAGGCCTATAACCGTTACATTTCCAATATGAATACAACCAATATGAATGAATTGGATCAATAGAGTTAATACGGTTTAAGACGGATACGTTATATATGAGTTAATATAAGTATGAGCATCATATAAGCGTAACTTAGTGTAAGTATTATATATAAAAAGCTGTATCGAATGAGGATATCATTTGATACAGCTTTTATGTATTTATAGGCTAGATATAGTTGCTAAAATCTCTTGTGAGATTGCATGCAGATAGCAAACGCTCTCTTGTACTTAACTACATTTTTCTAATGGTTGTAATTTGATTTGATAATGAGAACAACACTAAGGCTATCCAGATACAACCAAAGGCAATCATCTGTGGTGTGCCAAAGCTTTCACCAAAGTAGAAAATAGCTAGCAACAAGGCAATGGTAGGGGAGACATATTGCAGGAAGCCTAGTAGGTTGAGCGGCAACAGTTGAGCGCCATAGGAGAATAGCACTAATGGAACCGATGTAGTTAGACCGCATGCTATGAGCAGCATGGACGTATACCAATCTGTGCCGAAATAGGACCACACTGTATTATCGACCATGGTTGTATAGAGTAAGGCTAGTGGTGCTAATAGCCAAGCCTCAAAGGCGATGCTCGTAAAGGGAGAGATGAGCAGTTTCTTTTTTACGACCCCATAGAGGCCAAAGGAAACGGCGAGAATCATCGACACTAACGGCAAGGATCCCACTTGATAGGTGAGCAAGGCGATGCCGATGGTAGCGATGAGAACACTTAGCTTTTTCGGTATAGATAGAACCTCTTTAAATAGGATGACACCTAACACTACATTGAAGAGTGGGTTGATGTAATAGCCAAGGCTCGTGTCCATAACTTGGTTGTTGGCGATAGCCCAAATGTAGGTAAACCAATTTACGCTGATGATGACTGATGCTACCAACAGTAGTAATAGTTGTGAACGCTGTTCTTTTAGTAGTTGAAAGTCCTTTTTGAACTGTTTGAAATGTAGGCCAAATACGACGATGGCCATGCAAATGCCTGACCAGATAATGCGCTGAGCCAATATATTATATGGTGAAACATGGTTTAATAATGCCCAATAGAGAGGGAGTAACCCCCAGATGATATAGCAACTAAGGGCTGTCATTAGACCTTTTTTACTTGTGTGCTCCATAATGCCTCCTTGTGATTGTATTCATTATATCACGCATTGTGGGTGCGTTTGTGCGTGGGCTTAGATTTTATGATGATTTGTACTCGATTTATAACTCGATTTGCAGACAATGAATACGTATATTTGATAGCGATGAATACGTATATTTGAAAGTGATGAGTTTTTATCATTTTAAATATGCATTAGTTATAACCCAAAATTTGATACTTATGATTAACTGTTATGTTCATTGACTTTGTGCATAATCTTACACTATATTGGACTTAGAACAACGAATATAGAGAATAGGTGTCGCAAGACTTAATAGAGAAATCGGTACAAGCCGATGCGGTCCCGCCACTGTAAGGACGAGCCTGCTTTCATATATGTCACTGGAGCAATCTGGGAAGGCGAAAGCAAGGCGATGAGCCCGAGCCAGGAGAACTGCCTATTTGATAATCACCGTTATGTACCTACGAGCGATAGGAAGGGGATTGAGGTATGCTGGTTTCAGTGTTTTTTTGGCATACTTTTCAACAAGGAACCTTACGTGTCACTTTTGGGTGGCACGTTTTTTGTTGCCCTTGAAAGTGACTGTTGAGCATATACATCAGGCTTTATTGTTAGTAAACTGATGGACACAGATTTGAGGTTGATGTGATCCATAGATAGGAAAGCTTTGGTGGTGTATAAGCATAACAATTGTAGGTACGGTGCGCTGTTTCTCGGTATGGTTTCGAGTTGAAAAGGAGGCACATATATGTCTGACAAAAAGACTTCAAAGGATGCTGAACGCGATCTATTAGCTCCTGTATCCTTTGATGAATTTGAGAAACCTACGTATGAACAATGGCAGGCAGAGGTTGAAAAGGCGTTAAAGGGTGGCGACTTCCACAAGAAGATGTTCACGAAAACCTATGAAGGTATTACGTTGCAGCCGATTTACACACCTGCATTGCATGCAGAAGCAATTCCAAAGGGCGTATACCCTGGGGCAGGTGAGTTCTTACGTGGCACTAAGGCAAGTGGTTATATTAAAGACTCTTGGGGTGTATCCCAATATGTAGATGACTCTTTGCCTAAAGATGCTAATCATGCAAGTTTATACGAGATTGTAAAAGGTGGCACTATTCACAATATCCGCCTCGATGAAGCAACACGTCATGATCAAGACGTGCAAGTAGGCGCATCTGTTGGCGTTGGTGGTACATCTGTATCCACCATGGATGACTGCAAACAATTAATCGACCGCTTCAATTTGAAGGAAAACCCTTTGTACATTGAAACTGGTGCTTCTGCAGCCATCTTGCTTGGCATGTTAGCGGCTACAGTGAAAGGCGCTAAAAAACAAACGTCTGACTTGAAAGGTCTCGTTGGTGCTGACCCTATCGGCGTTATGGCGAAAGACGGTGCTTTGCACATTTCCTTAGATACAGCCTTTGATGAAATGGCACATACTGTTGTATGGGCTAAAGAACAGGCACCAGAGCTTAAAACAGTGCTTGTATCCGGCGATGTATACGCTAATGGCGGCGCTAACGATGTGCAAGAGGTTGCCTATGCATTGGCAACGGCTGTGTGCTACGTGCGTCAATTAGCACAACGTAACATCGACATTCACACCATCGCGAAGAGCTTGATGTTCACATTCTCCTTAGGTGCTAACTTCTTTATGGAAATTGCTAAATTACGTGCCTTACGCGTACTTTGGGCTCGTATTATGGAAGCTTTCGGTGCTGAAGAAGCGGACCGCGCCGTTCATGTACACGGCAGAACATCTGCTTTCACAAAAACTGTATACGACCCATATGTAAATTTGTTGCGCAATACGACACAAGCATTCTCTGGCGTTGTAGGCGGTTTGAACAGCCTTGAAGTATCTCCGTTTGACCAACCAATTCGCAAAGCTGACGATTTCTCTCGCCGTATTGCTCGTAACATTCAAGTTATGTTGCAAACTGAATTCGAGTTGCGCCAACCTGTGGACCCTGTAGGCGGTTCCTGGTATGTGGAAACATTGGCTGCTGAACTGTGTGAAAAAATCTGGGCTGAGTTCCAAACTATTGAGTCTAAAGGCGGCATTATTGCAGCCTTGAAAGAAGGCTATCCTCAAGCTCAAGTAAAAGCCATCCTCGATGAACGCTTTAAGAACCTTGCATTCCGTAAGGATGTTGCAGTTGGTAATAATATGTATGCGAACATGACGGAAGAATTGCTTGATCCTAAACCAGAAAATCAAGAAACATTGCGTCAAAAACGAGCTGCACAAATCGATGAGTACTTGGCAGGTGCAGAGGCTGATGCGGTTGTGAAAGCACAGGCTACTCTAGAAGCAAGTACAACAGAACCAGGCGCGTTGATTGGACTTATTGAGCTTGGTGCATTACAAAAATTGACAATCCGTCAAATCCGTAAGGCTTTAGATGCCGGTGATATTGCTTCTGAAACAATCGAACCAATTACAGCACATCGCTGGACTGAACAATTCGAAGCCCTTCGCATGCGCACGGAAGCGTATAAACAACGTACGAAAGACAATGTGAAGGTATTCTTGGCTAATATGGGCCCAATCCCTCAACATAAACCTCGTGCGGACTTCTCCACAGGCTTCTTCGAAGTAGGTGCTTTTGAAGTTATTAAAAATGATGGACATGAAACAACGGCTGATGCGGCGAAGGCTGCTCGTGAAAGTGGTGCCGATGTTGTCGTTATCTGTTCCACAGATGATACATATCCAGAATTAGTACCACCACTCGCTAAAGAGTTGAAAGAAACTATGCCGAATGTAACGGTTATCTTGGCAGGGGCACCGTCTAAGGACCTCGAGCCTGTATACCGTGAAGCTGGCGTAGACGACTTCATTTCCGTTCGTGCAAATTGCTACGAAATCTTACATACGTTACAAGATAAGAAAGGGATGTGAGCTCATGTTTAAAAATCCAGACTTCTCCTCTCTTGGCTTGGGATCTCAGTCGCCGACATCTCGCGATGCATGGCTTGCTGAACTTCAAAAAGAAACAGGAAAAAGCTTTGAAGATTTATATAATACGACAATGGAGCAAATCCAACTAAAACCTCTCTATACAGAGATGGATTATGAAGGAATGACACACCTTGACTACATGGCTGGTGTACCTCCATTCTTGCGTGGACCTTATTCCACAATGTACGTAACTCGTCCTTGGACAGTACGTCAGTACGCTGGTTTCTCCACAGCAGAAGAATCTAATGCGTTCTACCGTCGTAACTTGGCAGCGGGCCAAAAAGGTTTGTCTATTGCCTTTGACCTTGCCACACACCGTGGTTACGACTCCGACCATCCTCGCGTAGTAGGTGACGTTGGTAAAGCCGGCGTTGCGGTAGACTCCATCCTCGATATGGAAATTCTATTCTCCGGTATTCCTCTCGACCAAATGTCCGTATCCATGACAATGAACGGCGCCGTATTGCCTGTCATGGCGTTCTACATCCTAGCTGGTGAAGAACAAGGCGTTGATAAAAAGGTTATGGCTGGTACGATCCAAATGATATCTTGAAAGAATTTATGGTACGTAATACCTATATTTACCCGCCAGCTACGTCCATGCGCATCATCGGTGATATCTTTGCGTACACATCTCAGTACATGCCTAAATTCAATAGTATCTCCATTTCTGGCTACCATATGCAAGAAGCAGGCGCTACTGCAGATATCGAATTAGGTTACACATTGGCCGATGGTCTTGAATACATCCGTACCGGTGTAAATGCAGGCCTTCACGTAGATAAATTCGCTCCACGGTTGTCCTTCTTCTGGGCAATCGGTAAAAACTACTTCATGGAAGTAGCGAAAATGCGTGCAGCTCGTATGTTGTGGGCTAAGATTATTAAGAGCTTCGGTTCTGAAAATCCAAAATCCATGGCTCTTCGTACACATAGCCAAACATCTGGGTGGTCCTTAACCGAACAAGATCCATTCAATAACGTAGCTCGTACATGTATGGAAGCGATGGGTGCTGCATTAGGTCATACTCAATCCCTACATACTAATGCACTTGATGAAGCTATCGCATTGCCTACGGACTTCTCTGCTCGTATTGCCCGTAATACTCAGCTTTATATCCAAGATGAAACTAAAGTATGTAAGGTTATCGACCCATGGGGCGGCTCCTACTATGTAGAAGCATTAACTGATGAATTGATTCGTCGCGCTTGGGGTCATATCCAAGAAATCGAATCCCTTGGTGGTATGGCGAAAGCAATTGACACTGGTCTTCCTAAGATGCGTATCGAAGAAGCGGCAGCTCGTCGTCAAGCTCGTATCGACTCTGGCCGTGAAGCTATCATCGGTATTAATAAGTATCGTCTAGACAAAGAAGATCCATTGGATATCCTCGACGTAGATAACACAGCTGTACGAGAAGCGCAAATTCGTCGTCTTGAACAATTGCGCGCTAACCGCGATGAAGATAAGGTTCAATCCTGTCTCGAAGCGATTACCAATGCTACAGAATCTGGGGAAGGCAACTTGCTTGCCCTTGCACTTGAAGCTGCTCGTGCTCGTGCATCTTTGGGCGAAATTTCCTTTGCTGTTGAAAAAGTTTGTGGTCGTCATAAAGCAGTTATCCGCTCTATTTCTGGCGTATATTCCAGTGAATATGAAGATGACGATGTAATCAAAGAAGTACGTCAAATGGCAGATGATTTCGAAGAACTCGAAGGTCGTCGCCCTCGTATCATGATTGCGAAGATGGGTCAAGACGGTCATGACCGCGGTGCTAAAGTTATTGCTACATCCTTCGCAGATATGGGCTTTGACGTAGATATCGGACCTTTGTTCCAAACTCCAGAAGAAACAGCACAAGACGCTGTGGATAATGACGTTCACATCGTCGGCTTCAGTTCTCTTGCAGCAGGTCACAAAACATTGTTACCTCAACTTGTGGAAGAGCTCAAAAAACGCGGTCGTGGAGATATTTTGGTTGCCATTGGTGGCGTAATCCCTGCTCAGGACTATGAGTTCCTACGCGAACATGGCGCAGTGGCTATCTTTGGCCCTGGTACAGTCTTGCCTGTAGCGGCTAAGAAATTACTAGAAACATTGACTAGCCACGTTCAAGAAGAAGAGTCTGATGACTGATAACAAACGGCCTACTCCGGACGCATTGCATACGACTCAGGATGCCACCTTCACCACTGGTGAAGGTAAGGCTCCTGAATTAGGTGTAAAAAATGCAAATGCCGAAGGTAGTACCTACCGTCCCGATTGGGTGCCAGAAGATGCGAAGAAAGATGAGACCTTTGCGAGTCACGTGATGAAGGGCGTCAAGGAAATGCACGACGGCCTCTTGTCTAGTTCGGCTCATCTGGCTCCGTCGGTACGTCCCGTACAGCGGCGAAAGAAGTTAACTGTCGCTGATTATGTACGCGGTATCGAGCAGGGGGACCGCGTTATACTTTCACGGGCTATCACATTAGTAGAAAGTAATAATAAGGACCATTTCAAGCTAGCTCAACAAGTATTGCAAGCCGTATTGCCTCGTACGGGCAAGGCGTTGCGCATCGGTATTACTGGTGTGCCTGGGGCCGGTAAAAGTACATTTATTGAAGCCTTTGGTAACATGCTCATTGAAGCTGGTTACAAGGTTGCCGTACTCGCTGTAGACCCTACAAGCCAAGTCACAAAAGGCAGTATTTTAGGCGATAAAACGCGGATGGAAACGTTGACGAAACATCCTGAAGCCTATATCCGTCCATCGCCGGCTGGTGGTACACTAGGCGGTGTGGCGCGTAAAAGTAGAGAAACGATGCTACTTTGCGAGGCTGCTGGGTACGATATCATTCTCGTCGAAACCGTTGGTGTTGGGCAAAGCGAAGTTACTGTGCGCTCCATGGTAGACTTCTTTATGCTCATCGTCTTAACTGGTGCAGGCGATGAATTGCAAGGCATCAAAAAAGGTGTTATGGAACTTGCTGATGCTATTGTGGTCAATAAGGCTGATGGGGACAACCTCAAGCGTGCTCTCATCGCTCGTAGCGATTACGATCGGATGTTACATTACATTCGTCCAGCTACGGAAAAATGGAAGACCCAGGCTTACACATGTTCAGCCGTTACGAAGGATGGTCTCGACGAATTGTGGGATGTGATCCAAGAATTTGCTGAACAAGGTAAAGAAAATGGGGTATTCTTAAAACGACGTCAAGAACAATCCCTCCGTTGGGTACGTGATATGATTGACGAACATTTGCACAACCTATTCTTTAACAATGTAGTCATTCAAGGTCGTATGGGCGAAGTGGAAGCAGCCGTCTTAGATGGTGAAATGAGCGAATCTCAAGCCGTTGAAGAATTAATTGGCGTTTTCGATAAGTCCATTAAATAAGTAGATAGCTACATACCTATTTGATAAGCTGGCATAACTTATCTATTAAGACACTCCGATTAGCTATCATGCTTATCTAGATCTATAAAATGTATCCATAAAAGGCATAGTATAAACATTACTATTGGGTTTACCCCAATGGAGATGTATACTATGCCTTTTTATGTGCTTGTGAAAGCATATTCATGAAACAAATTTCATAAAAAATACGGTTGATACTTTCATAAATAACATATATGATATATAATTTAATCATAAACTGTTACTTGTGTGTGTGATTAAAAAGAGAGGTTCATTATGAAACCACTAGTAAAGAAAATGTTAACAGCCGTATTGTGTGCATCTACTCTAACAGCTCCATTATTTTTGAGTGGTTGTAGTTTTTCTAAGATTGCCAATGGGGTGCAGCAAGGCGCTCAAAAGGCATCGCAAAAAGACATTCAAGTATTTAATCAGTATATAGAAGCAGTTGGTAATTTTAATAGTGGTACCGTACGCTTTGGATATGCTATTAATCCTTCCATTCAAAAAAACTAAGAGAGGGTCAACATTTATCAAGCTTTATGGCACCAAAGTTTGATAGCTTACAACAAAAAAATTACAAGCCGCTAAAGATGCGGGCATACCATATGATGATATGAAGGAACCTCTTGATAACGTATTAGCCGTATTAAAGGACATTGTACCAGTAGCAAATGAATTGGATACGTACTACCAAACTAATTCATATCAAGCAGATAATTATGCTAAGGAACAACAATTAGGACCTAAATACGTTCAACTATATGATCAATTCTATGCAGCATATAATCAGTTAGACGCTGTAATTCACAAACATAATACGGAAAAATCAACAAGAACAGTTGAAAGAACTTAAAGATTCCGGTAAGAAAAATGCAGCTGCTGCTCAAGAAGTTCATTTACGTTTAACTGCATTATTGGATAGCTTTGAAGAAGGTAAGCAAATCGATGTAAATGCGGCGAACCAAGAGTTGCAAGGTATCATGGATGTGTCCAGCAGCATTACTAGTCCGGACTATAACTCTGCTAAAAATCATTTGAATACAACTATTGGTAGAATTCGTACATTCTTAGGTGACCAAACAGCTGATCATTACAATGATATGATTGAATCCTATAATAGCTTTTATTGGCAGTGTAAATCGCTTGGATATGAATAAACTTGATAAATAATATCTAATCGTATATACCATGTTATGTAATGTTAGGAGAGGAACATTTAAATGAGCAAGAAAAATGTTATTACCCGTTGGTGTAGTTGTTCTAATTATAGGTATTGTTATCCTATTATTAAATCCAGATCCAGCTACAACAAATTTGGAAATTGCAAGAAACGCTACTAATGCACGAGACGCAGCGAAAGCGATTTCTTCTAATAATCAAACCTATGCATGGATGTATTCCCTAGGTATGTTCTTTACTGGTTTTGGCGTGTCCTTAACAATCGGTGGCATACTTGTGAAGTTTCTTAAAAAAGATTAATAGGATGTAAGAGATTATAAGCCTCCTAGGTTAAATTACATCAGGATTATAGCTAAATTAAGATTAGATTAAAGGCTATACTAATAGGTATATCACTATTAGTATAGCCTTTTTTTGACTCATAATTATTTTTTTAGATGCCTTAAAACATGATATAATTAAATTTAATGGGGCCTAGAGGGTAACGGCTTTTGGAGGTTAGTATGAGTAGCATAGCGCATTTATTTGTGGCTGGTGGATTTGTAATGTATCCGCTAGTAATTTTTTTGCTCTTTGCGTTGATGATTGGCATTGAGCGTATCGTTTTATATCGCAAGTTTACAAAGGACTTGCGTCGCTTTAATAAGGTATTAGAAAAGAACCAAAGCTGGGTTATGTTGCCGAGCGTGTTGGAACGTGACACATTGGAGCTAGGCTCTTTATTTGCTCGTGCCATTCGCAGTGCGAAGAACTACAATAGCTTGGAAAATCGTTTGCAAGATATCGTATCCTATGCAGATGAACGCTTGAAACGCGGTTTAAGCTGGCTTAGCATGATCGTAACAATGGCTCCACTATTGGGCTTGTTGGGGACCGTGCTTGGCATGATTCGCGCCTTTGCTGTCGTAGGTGGCGATATTGGGGCTCCTACCATCATTACGGGCGGGGTATCTGAAGCCTTGGTAGCAACGGCGACAGGCTTGACCGTAGCCATCATTGCACTTGGCTTTCACAGTTACTGTGCGGCAAAGGTCAACGATTTTATTACTACATTAGAGCATGAGTGTGGTAATATCCTCGATGCGTACAACGAGGAACATGATATATGAGACGACGCACATTAGGGGTTAAAAAAGAACCGACAATCATGATTATCCCTATGATCGATATCGTATTCTTCTTATTGGTATTTTTCATGGTGGGTACGCTGTACATGAATACAGAGCAGCAAATTCCGCTTAATTTGCCATCTGCATCTACATCTACGGCAAAATCTATCGAGCCTATTACGATTACCTTAACTACAACGCATACGTTATATATCGATAATCAGGAAATTTCTTCGGAACGCTTGGCGGAAGAGGTGCGATCTATCGTTAAACAAGCACCGCGACAAGCCTTTGTTATCCGCGCATCTAAGGATGTGTATTACAGCGAGGTCATCGCTCTGTTAGATATGCTCAAGGTTAATGGCGCTAAATATATTAGTGTCGCAACGGAACGGAAGTGATTCTATGTTTGAATCGCATTATTTGAAACCGTTCATCGTGTCCTTAGGCATTACGACGATACTCGTATCTGGGATGGGGCTTTCCTTGCGAGGTATGGCGGGCACTGGGGCAGCTCATGATGCGGCTGAAATTAGCTTTGACTTGCCTGATGATAGTGAAAGTAGCGCAGAGGTGACTGAACCGACTCCACAACCGGAGGAGAAGGTAGCGCCTGCAGAGGCTGTGCCAGAACGTACAGAACCAAAGCCTAAATCTCAGTCACAACCTGTGATAGAGGAAGTGACACCTGGTGAAAATGAACGAACTAAAACATTAGATACAAATGCTAGTACACAAGAACCGCGACGAGAATGGGCTATCCCTAAGGCTATCGAAACTGAAGCGGCTGGCGTAGAGCAAGCGGTTGTAACGCATGATAAACAATCAAAACCGAAAGAGGCTCCTATGGGTAAGGATATTACATCTGACCCTAATGCCAATGGTGATGGTCGTACGGAATCAGCTGACTTGTCATTCCTATCAGATCTTGCGTGGAGTTTGTTGACCCCAGGTCAGCAAGAGCTATTACGACAACCAGCTATCAATCCAAGTGCATATCTTCGTCGCGTGCAAGAACAAGGGGGCGAGATCTTCCGTGGCAGGAACTGTTACGGTGAAGGTAAACTTTGGTGAAGATGGACATGTCATTGTTGCTCAGAACACACCGCGCATCGTGGTGGACGGCGTGCCGCCTGATGTGATGGAAGAAGCACTACGCATTGTTAAAACCAGTGGTAGCATCGTCAACAACTCTGGACGTATACAAACCTTAACAATCCCTGTCGTTATGGGACAATAAAGAGGCATATCACATACTATGTATGTAAGATATGCCTCTTTTACTTTTGTATATCCTATTAATCTTGGTTTGTAAGCATTGTTTTGGTAGAGTTGAATACCGCAAGGTATACGATAGCACCGCCGATAAATAATGTAACTTGCATAGGTGCACTAAATTGATCGACACGCCATAACGCAAAGGCGTAGAAGAACATTGTTACTAGCATGATGAGGAATGCGATGATAACGCGTACATTGGTGTTAACCGCCAAGGATGTAGTAATGCGAGATTTATTGAGTATTACGTAAATTAAGGACACGATGATATCTGCTGTAAAGATGGAGAATACATAGTTGAGATCAAGCTCTCCAAATAAACTACAGCTAATCCGATAAAGCTGAGCCCAAAGAATAGGCGTAATAGCATGCCTATAGTATTCGATTCATTGCGCTGTGCACGACGCTCTTTGCGATTTAAATTTGCCATGAAAGCCTCCCCATAATGATATACAAGTTTATGTATATTTCAGATAATTCTAGTATATCATTTTATTAGCACGAATACATAGAGACGGAGTTAATATAACTCAATTCTATTAATTGTTTACTTAGAAAAAGACATCATAAGTAAGGTCATTATAAGTAAAGTCATTATAAGTCGAAACGTATCATAAGACTTTAATGAATGGCTGTCACTTTCAATAAATACGAACGATTAGTAAATTTAATATAATTATCATTCGAAAAATTTAGGTCCATTCATTGAATGGAGCTTTCACATATGGTACAATTATTGTATAAGAAATCTAGCTTTTATCATGCAAAGGAGACATCATGATACCACGTTATACACGAGAAGAAATGGGCCATATTTGGAGCGAACGCAACGAGTTCGACACAATGTTATTGGTAGAAACATTGGCATCCGAGGCACAAGCTGAGTTGGGCGTTATCCCTAAAGAAGCGGCTAAAGCCATTCGTGAAAAGGGCAATTTCGACGTTGAACGCATTCATGAAATCGAAAAAGGAAACAAACCACGATATCATTTCCTTCGTAACAGCAGTGGGCGAATACGTAGGTCCTGAAGCGGCTAAATATATCCACCTTGGCCTTACATCTACTGACGTTAAAGATACAGCGCTTGGTTACATGATGAAACAAGCATGCGACATCTTGATTGAAGATTTGAAACGCTTGCACGACGTATTGCGTCGTCGCGCAGCTGAGTTCAAATACACACCTATGATCGGCCGTACACATGGTATTCACGGCGAACCAACTACATTTGGCTTGAAATTAGCATTGTGGATGGCTGAAGTAGAACGCGATATCGAACGCATGGAACATGCTCGTAAAAGCGTTGCTGTAGGTAAATTGTCCGGTGCTGTTGGTACATACTCCAACATCGATCCATTCGTAGAGCAATACGTATGCGAAAAATTAGGTCTTGAACCTGTTAAAATCGCTACTCAAGTCGTACAACGTGACCGTCATGCTGAATTGTTGTCCACTATTGCTGTTGTAGGCGGCACATTGGATAAAATCGCTTTGGAAATCCGTCACTTGCAACGTACTGAAGTGCGCGAAGCAGAAGAATACTTCAGCCCTAAACAAAAGGGTTCCTCCGCGATGCCTCATAAACGCAATCCTATTACATGTGAAAGAATTTGCGGTATGGCTCGCTTGCTTCGTGGCTACGCTCAATCTGCTTACGAAGACCAAGCTTTGTGGCATGAACGCGATATTTCCCACAGCTCTGTAGAACGTGTTATCTTGCCAGATGCAACCATTGCATTGAACTACATGCTTCACCTTACAATCCGCACTATCGATAAATTGTTGGTATATCCTGAAACAATGCTTAAAAACCTCAACCTTACAGGCGGCCTTGTATTCAGCCAAACAATTTTGACTCACCTTGTAGATAAAGGTGCAGTACGTGATGAAGCATACCGTTGGGTTCAAAAATACGCTATGGAACGCTGGCTTGAAGGCAAAGATTTCGCTACAGGTCTTAAATCTGATGAAAACATCAAGAAATACATGACTGCTGAAGAAATCGATGCATGCTTTGATCCACATAAATTGTTAAAACATGTTGATACAATCATGGCTCGCTTTGGCCTATAATTGTAGGGTACTTCCCATATAACATATGAAAGACTAGGGTAGGTATAGACCAATCAGCCTATGGCACGTGCATTAGGGTGTTGGCTATATCTACTCTTTTTATTTTGAAAGTAATTAGGAGGTTATATGAAACGTATTATACGAAAGTACGGACCACCTATTTTTTTCATTGTATTAATGACTTTTCGGACAAGGTTCGCTGGCCGCGCTGATTCCGTTCTTTATCGCTAACTTTTGGCCTTAATTACTATCAATCGGCGATCGATTATTTTTCTGTAACACCATTGTGGCCTCTGTGGCGCAGCCTGCATTGGGCTATGTGGCTGATCGGTGGCGCGTACCGTGGTTCATTCCTGTAGGGCTTTACGGTGACATCTAGTCTCTATCAGTGCTATGGCACTGGCGACGAGCTATGAAATGATTCTAGCCTTGTCACTCTTGGCCGGCGATTGGAGCGGCACTATTCCATCCTGAGGCGGCTCTTCTCGTGAACCGCACGCAATCCAATGAACTTGGTAATGCCATGGGGCGCTTTGCGGTAGGTGGCAGTGCTGGTTTTGCACTGGGCCCGCTCCTTGCTGGTGGTGTGTACGTCTTTGGCGGTCAATTCCTTTGGTTGTTCACGGTGATTGCATTGATTGGCGTGTTGCTGTATGTGTATGCATTTACAGGCTCTACAGATACCGATGCTATTGGTGAAAGTAAAAGCTCTGCTAAATCTACTAATAGTGGCACTAACGATTGGGTTAGCTTTGGCAAATTATTCTTTGTCATTGCTTCTCGATCTATACTATTCTCTGTATTATCCATCTTTATCCCTATTTTATACATTACTGTTATTAACGGAGAAGCCAGTGCATCGAGTTTAGCTTTAACGATGTACTTTGCAATGGGTGCTGTCCTTACCTATATGGGTGGGGCGTTATCAGATAAATTAGGTTTCCTTAAAACAGTTCGCTTAGGTAATCTTATCTTCTTACCATCTGTTTTAGTCTTTATCTTTGTGCCTAACATCTGGGGCTTCTTCGGAGCTATGATCCCAATGGCCTTTGGTGTATTCTCTCAATACGGACCGATTACGGTGCTAGGTCAAAAATACCTGGCTAAAAATGCAGGCTTTGCATCAGGTATTACACTAGGCCTTGGTATTATCTTAGGTGGCCTTGTAGCGCCATATGTGGGTCATATAGCCGACATCTATGACGTACAAACCGCATTGATGACACTGATCCCTGTAGGGGCTGTAGGACTACTTATGAGCTTTTGGCTGAAAGAACCAAAATAGTACTTGAGTGACAGGAAGAACTTGATAATATAGTTGTATTGAAATTACTAAAAATAGAATATTTTGACTAGTTAAAATGTCAATATATGGGAGGTGACCATTGGTCACCTCCCATTTGTTTACTTTTAAGGGTCTAGATATTTATATTGGATATAGTAAGACTTTTAAATTTCTATATCTCTGTATCTTTACTGAATATATGTTTTAACATATAATTTATGTAAAGATTTCTTCTAGTACTAGGAGGAATATGATGGATACGTTTTCTGTTGTTTTTTTATGAAACTGTAAGTGGAGAAAAAGCCAGCAAAAAGTATTCTTAAATGAACTTTCAGATAAGCAGCGAGCTAAAAACAATTGAGATCTAAAGATACTTGAATTATATGGCAATCGTTTGAGAGAGCCTCAGTCTAAATATTTAGAAGATGGGGTTTATGAGTTACGAACAAAGCAAGGTTCAAATACTTCTAGAATATTGTATTTCTTTTTGTAGGAAAGCGAATTGTTTTTAACTAATGGTTTTATAAAAAAATCTATAAAAACACCGAAGAATGCTATTGAGTTAGCTGTTAGATATAAGAATGATTATATTGAGAGGTATACATAATATGGAAACGTTAGATCAATACTTAGAGAAACAATTAAAAAAATCCGAAGTTTAAAAAAAGAGTGGGATGAGTTAGAGGCTGAATATCAAATCATTCAAAATATTGTAGAGGCTCGTCTGCAGCTCATTTGACTCAGATGCAGTTATCCGAATTAACAGGCATTACTCAGTCTGATATTAGTAAGATTGAAAATGGCAATGGTAAATCCATCTTTGAAAACTTTTGCAGAAAAATAGCTCGTGCTTTTTGGGAAAGAAACTAAAGATTGAATTTGTATAAATACTTTCACAGAGTCCGAACATTGTTGTATAATGTTAGTGGATTATTTAGACTTTCACATGGAGGATATAGATATGGCAACAAGTATGGTTATCGGCACTCAATGGGGTGACGAGGGTAAAAGGTAAAATCGTTGACTGGATTGCGGAACGTGCAGATGTTGTAGTGCGCAGTCAAGGTGGTAATAACGCAGGTCATACTGTTGTGGTAGATGACAAAAGCATTTGCGCTTCGCCTTTTACCAAGCGGCATCTTTGTACGATGACAAACAAAAATATCGTTGGGTACTGGTGTTGTAATCGACCCTAAAGTATTTGTTACAAGAAATTGAAGGCCTTGAAAAAAACAAGGTAAATCTGCAAAAATCCCTTCATATTTCTGACCGTGCGCATGTTATTATGCCATATCATATCGCTTTAGATAATGCAGAGGAAGCATCCAAAGGTGATGCTAAAATCGGTACTACTAAAAAAACGGTATCGGTCCCTTGCTATGCAGATAAAAATCAACCGTATCGGCATCCGTATCTGCGACTTGTATGACCTTGAAACATTCAAACAAAAAAATTAGCATACAATGTAGAATTCAAAAACAAAAATGCTTACTAAAGTGTATGATGCTGAACCTGTTAACTATGATGAAATCTTAGCAGATTACATCAAATATGCTGAAGCATTGAAACCATATGTAACAGATACTAACATCGCTGTTTTTGAAAAGCAGTTCAAAGAGGACAAAAAAGGTATTGTTCGAAGGTGCTCAAGCTACTATGCTTGACCTTGACCATGGTACATATCCCATTCGTAACATCCTCTCATCCAATCGCTGGTGGTGCGTCCACAGGCGCTGGGTATTGGTCCAAACTACTTGAAAAAAATATCTTCGGCGTTGTAAAAGCGTACGCAACACGCGTTGGTGCAGGTCCATTCCCTACAGAACTTCTTGATGAAACTGGCGATAACCTTCGTGAACTTGGTCATGAGTTCGGTACTGTAACTGGTCGTCCTCGTCGTTGTGGTTGGTTAGACCTTATGGTTGTAAAATATGCTGCAGGTCTTAACAGCTTAGATTATCTTAGCTATCACTCGTTTAGATATTCTTGATACCTTTCAAAGAATTGAAAAATCTGCGTAGGTTATAAATTGAATGGTAAAGACGTTGAAGGCTTCCCAGCTAACTTTGAAAGACCTTGAAGCATGCGAAGCAGTTTACGAAACATTGCCAGGTTGGGAAACAGATATCTCTGGTATCCGCAAATACGAAGATCTTCCTGAAAATGCTCGCAAATACGTAGAACGTATTGCAGAAGTTACAGGTGTACCTTTGGGTATCGTATCTGTAGGTCCCTAATCGTAATCAAACAATCGATTTAGTAAATGTATTCTAAGCTATACTAATTTGATATAATACAAATGATTGCATTCGATGGGTAGACTAGATTTAGTCAGTATAAATTTCTAAAGATTTTACTACTATGCAATCGGTTTATAGAATTATACAGATAAGGCTCCCTCTATGAGGAGCCTTTTGTATATGAAATGATTTAGACCACCAAAAAAATCGGTAGACTATATATCTAATCCTTTTCGGTTGCTAATATGGTGCGGTATATCGAAGTATGCTATAAGGTTATCAGAAAAATCGCTATATCGAAAAATCCTAAAGAAGAAATAATTGCATGAAATCATTTATATATACAATTTTTGATGTATAACTAAATAAATCTATGAGATGAAAAATTTATTTAAAAATATTCATAATATACGACATATAACGTACTTAAATTAGTTTATAATGTGGTAAAAATTTCACTCATCTATAATTATTTGGTATTCATAATAAATTATTAAGATACAAATATAAAGAAAAAAATAGATTTACATTAAGAAATAGTATATAATAGTATCCATAAGTAGATTGACATTTTTTGATACGGATTTGAGGAGTTAAAGATATGGTTGAAGTTTCTTATGAACGTTTAGCGACGATTTTTAAGGCATTAAGCGATGAAACAAGATTACACATCATCGACATGTTGTCTTGCAATGAATTATGTGCAGCTGATATTTTAGCTAGCTTCAATTTATCCCAATCTACGTTGAGCTACCATATGAAAATCTTAATTGATGCAGGTGTAGTTAACTCTCAACGTAATGGCTTATGGACACGTTACTCCATTAACGAAGCTACATTTGGTGACATTCTAGAAATCATCCCTCAATTATATAAATCTAAGGATGAGTGCATTTGTGCACAAATTAAATACTGCCGTATTTCTGAGCACGAAAAAGAAGCGTAACAATGAGACGATGGATTATGCATGTTGATATGGATGCATTCTTCGCGTCCATCGAACAACTGGATCATCCAGAATATAAAGGCCACCCCGTTATCGTGGGTGGTCTTTCTTCACGTGGCGTCGTTGCTACCTGCTCTTATGAGGCGCGTAAATTCGGTGTTCACTCTGCTATGCCCATCTCAAGGGCAAAGAAATTATGTCCTGATGGTATCTATGTATACCCACGCATGAATTGCTACAAAGAGGTATCTCATCAGATTTTTTCTATTATGAAAGAATTCACTCCCTATATTGAGCCATTGTCTATCGATGAAGCCTTTCTTGAGGTGAGCGGTATGTCTACCATGTATAGTGGGCCTAAAGCGTTAGGTCGTGCCATTAAGGATCGTGTGTATGAGAAGACCGGGCTCATCATCTCGGCGGGATTAGCACCTAATAAATTTTTAGCTAAACTAGCCTCTGATTTAGACAAACCAGATGGTCTTGTAGTGATTCCTTATGGTCGTGAGAAAGAAATCCTAGCACCGTTGCCGATAAAACGTATTTGGGGTGTTGGTCCTCATACGGAAAAACGGTTGAAAGCAGGAGGTTTTCACTTAATGCGTCATATTCAAGCATTGCCTGATGAACGTAGTCTTATTCCTATTGTAGGCAATCAGGCGCGACGCATATGGGAGCTAGCGAATGGTATTGATGAAAGACCTGTAGAAACAGATCGTAAAATACAATCCATCGGAGCCGAAGAAACCTACGAAGAGGATCTTGTCGATGGCAGTGCTATTGAACTCGAGTTCAGATATTTCGCCAATCGTTTGTCAAAGCGGTTACGGAAACGCAATTTGTTAGGGCATACCGTGTCGATTAAGGTGCGCTATGATGATTTTACCACCGTATCGCGACAGAAACGATTAGATACACCATCAGACAATGAGTATGTGTTTTTTGAAACAGCACTGCTCTTGTGGAACAAGCTTATGCAAGATAAGACGAGCAAGAAGCCTAAAGGTAGTCGTTCTAGCTATGCTGGGGCTAACTATGTTAGTTCTAATGGTGTTACCTTCATGGAGCCACCAGGCCCTATACGCTTGTTAGGTCTTACTGTTAGTGGTCTCGATGAAGAGGTACCGATGCAGGATAGCCTCTTTGAGTCTTCTCAAAATGAAAACGAAAATAAGCTGGCTGGTGTGTTAGACTCCTTAGAATCTAAGTTCGGTGAGACTGCAGTTATGAGCGGCGCTCTATGGCAGCGCTTTCACGGAGAAAATGGGGCGCGTAGAAAGAGATCAGAACTTAAGGCCGCAGTAGATGCACAATCTACTAAAGAGGATGTGGATTCTAGTAAAGCGAATGAGACATCTGATAACATGAAAGTAGGTCTTGAAGACGATGAGGTAGGGGATACTAACGAGGATATATAATTCTTTACAATAGAGTTATAAAGTTTATATTGAATACTTTCGCTAATATAAATGTTCATGTTACAATATGGTTATAGTGTTTAAAAATTACCGCAAGAGAGGTATAGATATGAGTTTATTTCGTGTAGCCATCCATTATGGCATCAACAGCAACGGCTTCTTGTCCTATGATACAGAAGCAAAAACAGTATCCGTAGAGTTACCTGAACAAGAATGGGCAGATAAGGTTATCGCTTACTTGAACGATGAACATGCTATCGAACATGCTACAGGTCTTGATACCTATGAACGGTTAACTGTAAAACCATTAGAGTCTTGGACAATTTCAAATTAGCTTTAACACGCATGTGGGAAGCCATCGACGTACAAGTCGACTGGAGTCGCCCAGCGTAAATAAAATGATACCCCTTTATAGGCCTAATGGTACTATGAAGGGGTTCTCTTATTGTTGCCATGAGGCGGATGAGGACATAGCATACTATGGTGTAGTAGAAATTAAGGAACTAGATGTATGAAAAAGATAATGATATCCCTTGGGCTATTCATTACATTAATTGCTGTTGTAATGATAACCTCTTTTCGTGGCTCGGCTGAGAGCCCTACCTTTATGCGTGAAGCATTACCTAAACAGGACGGATTTGCTTCTGTAGGCAATGGGACTACTGGTGGTGCTAATGCTACAGAACAGAATGTGTTTAAAGTAACAAATAAAAAAGAATTTGTATCAGCTCTTAAGAATAGGAAAAATACTACACCTAAGATTGTATTAGTCTATGGAACTATAGATTTTGATACCGATGATAATGGTAAACCATTGACTATGAAAGACTACATGGTCGATGGCTATGACTTTCAACAATATTTAGAAACTCATAAGCCGCAAAGCACAGCGCCTAAGAGTTTAAAAGATGAGCAAGAAGCAAAGCGTAAGGCATCACAAAAGAATCAAAGTCAGTCTATTACTGTTCATGTACCGTCTAATACAAGCATCATTGGCATGGACAATGCGAAATTAAAGGGTGTAGATTTGGTTCTAGATTCGGATAATATAATCATACGAAATATACGCTTTGAATCGCCTTATGATTATTTTCCTGCTTGGGATCCTAAGGATGGACCAGAGGGCAATTGGAATTCTCAGTATGACAGTCTTTCCATAAAAGGTGGTACGCATATTTGGATTGATCATTGCTCGTTCCAAGATGGCCCTGAAACGGTAGAAACATACTTTGGTCGTAAATACGAACATAGGGATGGATTACTTGATATTACCAATCAAGCGGACTATATAAGCATATCCTATTCAACATTTGAAAATCACAATAAAACCATGTTGATAGGCAACAGTGATTCAAACTTAGCAGATGAAGGAAAATTACATGTAACCTTGCATCATAATTATTTCCATAATGTAGTGCAACGCATGCCTAGAGTACGGTATGGACAGGTGCATATGTATAACAATTACTTTGCGTCAGATACTACTAATGGTGAATATGCATATGCTTACTCCCTAGGAGTTGGGAAAAACTCCCAAATCTATGCTGAAAACAATGTGGCGGATATAGCAGGTAAAGACTATACATCATTTGTGAAAGTCTTTGGAGGAAAACAACTTACTACAGTTAATAATATGTTTAACGGACAAATCATTGATACATTTAACGATACGTTAACACCTGTAGATTGGAAACCTGAACTGTTTACTACAATAGATCCTGTAAATGAAGTAAAAGAAAATGTTTTGCATAATGCGGGGGCAGATAAAATTCATAGATGATATATTCTAGTTATATGTATAGATAGCGTATGTAAGTGTTTACGCCTAATAATGATGAAGAAAGCCTATAGGATTGATTTCCTATAGGCTTTTCTCATGTACTGTTTCTATATGAGAGCATGTATACAAGATTTTGTGTTGTACAATCTCCATTTATATGTTACTATTTAATTGTAATAATAAATAATGATTATTAATTGATAATAATTATTGTTTTTTATGTAATAATATGTTTCATACAATTTTTAAGGTCGTATATTATTACTTATTTTTTTATTCTAAGTAGGAGTTTGTAACATGAGTGATGAAAAGAAATTAACGACAGCCTTTGGTGCTCCTGTACCGGATAATCGCAACTCTGCAACAGCAGGTAAACGTGGTCCTGTGTTGATGCAAGATGTATGGTTTATGGAAAAATTAGGTCATTTTGCGCGTGAAGTAATTCCTGAACGTCGCATGCATGCTAAAGGTTCCGGTGCATTTCGGTACTTTCACAGTAACGAATGATATTACAAAATATACGAAAGCAAAACTTTTCTCTGAAGTAGGCAAGCAAACGCCGTTATTCGTGCGTTTCTCCACTGTTGCCGGTGAGCGTGGTGCCGCTGATGCAGAGCGCGATATTCGTGGATTTTGCTGTAAAAATTCTATACAGAAGAAGGTAACTGGGACCTCGTAGGTAACAACACACCTGTATTCTTTCATCCGCGATCCATTGCAATTCCCTGATTTGAAACCGCGCTGTAAAAACGTAATCCTACAGACAAACCTTCGCGATGCGACAGCAAACTGGGACTTCTGGACTAGCTTGCCAGAAGCAATTCACCAAGTAACAATCGTTATGAGTGACCGTGGTATTCCTAAATCCTACCGCACAATGCATGGTTTCGGTAGCCATACATATAGTCTAATTAATGAAAACGATGAACGCGTATGGGTTAAATTCCACTGGGTTTGCCAACAACCAATTGAAAACCTCTCCAATGCTGAGGCTGCTGAAATTGTGGCTAATGACCGTGAAAGCCATCAACGTGATCTCTTCGATGCTATTGAACGCGGTGATTTCCCTAAATGGAAATTATGCATCCAAGTGATGACCGAAGAACAAGCTAACAACATGCCATACAATCCATTCGACTTAACAAAAGTATGGTACCATGATGAATTCCCATTGATCGAAGTAGGCGTAATGGAGCTTAACCGCAACCCTGAAAACTACTTCCAAGATGTAGAACAAGCTGCATTTGCACCATCTACTATCATTCCTGGCGTATCCTTCTCCCCTGATAGAATGCTTCAAGGTCGTTTGTTCTCCTATGCGGATGCACAACGCTATCGTTTAGGTGCAAACTACCATCAAATCCCTGTTAATGCGCCTAAATGCCCTGTAAACAGCTACCATCGTGATGGTCAAGGCCGTGTAGATGGTAACCATGGTTCCACAATTGGCTATGCACCAAATAGCTTTGGCGAATGGGCTGAACAACCACAATTCAAAAACCCTGGTCTAGACGTATCTGGTGCAGCATACCAATACGACTTCTACGAAGATGACTCTGACTTCTACACACAACCAGGTAAATTGTTCCGTCTCATGAGCCCTGAAAAACAACAAATTTTGTTTGAAAATACAGCTGCAGCTATGGATGGCGTGCCTGATTTCATTAAAGAACGCCATGCAAAACATTGCTACCAATGCGATCCAGCTTATGGTGAAGGCGTAGCTAAAGCCTTGGGCATGAACATCGATTTCAGCGATGTAAAATAAATTAATAGATCTCTAAAACTAATAAATCCCTTACAAAACTCTCTTAAACTAAGACGAAGCCCCTCCTTGCTATGTAGTTCATAGTAAGGTGGGGCTTTTGTCGTGGTGAGTGTATTTAAATATTGTTAATCAAATTTTTTATTAGTTAGGTCCTGATACATAAGCTTAGCGATTTCATACTGTGGATCGCCGGCTTGTAGTTGGTGTGATGGTAGTTTAAATACAGCTTCAGCTCTTTCCTCTTTCTTGATATCGATACCCTTTACATCTTCGGACCGACTTATGGAAATGGTATGTGTTGTTGGATTTATGAAGTACGCATTTACATCGATGCTGAAAGCTTTGTTTTCGTCTTTTCTCATGATTACACGTAGAATCATAACTGAAATAGCAGTGGTACCATCTTTTTCACCTAATAGCTGCTTAGATGTATAGTCCACATAATCTGCATAGACATAAATATCGCCAGGTTTAGCCTTGTCATAATCTTGTGTATAGGCCTCTACTAAACGCAAATCGAGTTGTCTACCAAATGGTCTAGAGAACATCTCGCTTTGTAATACGCGTGTTTCGCTTACAGGTGGATAGGATGGTATTGGTATTAAACCTTTTAGCATATCTGTGCGTGTTTCGTCTTTTCTTTTAGCCTGACGTTCTGCAGTGACCTTGTCTAAGCGTTTACGCTCTTTTAACATGGCCTTTTCTTGTTCTTCTTTAGTTTTGTAAGTTTTTACGGATACAACACGGTTACCAGACATAGTCACTGTTGAATAGATGGGCTTATCTTTGGTCGGCTTTCCTTTAGACGCATTAAGCGTAGATTGCACTATGGCTGGAGTTGCGCTTTCAATAGATCTTTTTAGCTCTGGAATATTAGAATAATCCATGTCAACCACTGCAGTGTCTGTGCTTTCACTTGGCTGTACAGGTGTAGCCCCGTACGCAGATGATATAGCCAATACAGCTAATAGTGAACTGGTAATAATTGATCGTTTACATACTTTCATTACATATACCTCTTTTTTATAAGAACTCTCTAATACTATCAACAGCTGTATTATAGCATAGTTATAGTGTAGATAGATTTAAAATATACAGATAGAATATAAATTTATAGAGGACTTTCGTATAACTATGTAGAATTACATTGTGTATTGTATGTATACAGAGAGCACATGTGGATAGGAGGCAATTATGAAACGTAGTAGTTTGGCATGGTATGTAGGGGTGGCTTGTCTTGGCGGTAGCCTTTGCGTAGGTTCTGTAGTGCAGGCGGATTCTCCGACGACGGTGAAAGCAAATCCTGTAGTTCCTACAGCGATGGTAACGCAGGTTCAATCAACTCAACCGACTAATAGTATAGTGGCTACGAATACGGTAGCTAATACGGTAGCTGCTAACAGTGAGCCAGCAAAAGCTGCAGTAGTACTAGATGAGCAGGCAGCACTGAAGCAAAAACAGCAGTACCAAGCCGAAACAGAAACAATGGGGCTCTTATGGATGCGCACCTCTGCAGAGTACAGAGCACTAGTGTATCAAGGGTACAATGTGGCGCTAAATCTTGTTAAGATGGCCGTTACTGATCCATCTCATCAAAGAAAACCTCTTGCTATCGTTCTTGATGCTGATGAAACAGTAGTGGATAATACTAAACTGATGGGTGAAAGCGTTGCTAATGGCAATGGTCGCTTCGATGCTCCTTGGTGGCGTCAAGCGGTGCATCAAGGTAAATCGCAAGCCATGCCTGGTGCTGTTGAGTTCCTAAATGAAGTACATAAACAAGGTGTTGAAATATTCTACGTTTCAAACCGCTATGCACCTGTTAACTATGATGCAACAGTACAAAACTTCAAAGAACTGGGATTCCCATCCGTCGATAAAGAACATGTACTACTATTTGAAAAAGACTCAGACAAACAACCTCGTTTTGATGCCATTACTAAGAAGTACGCCGTAATTTTGTATATGGGTGATAATGCCGGTGACTTCCCAATCGGCACAAAAGGGAAGACCTTAGCTGAAAGAAATGCTATCATCGATGAACATAAAGAAGACTTTGGTACTACCTTTGTTGTATTCCCAAACCCTGCCTACGGATCCTGGGTTAGTGCATTAGCAAAAGGCTACCAAAACCTAAGCCCAGAAGAACAAAAACAAGTGAATAACCAATACCTACAACAATAAGGACGCCTTGCGTATACTTTATTAAAAACGATATAATAAAGTATACATGCGTCTATAGCTCAGTAGGATAGAGCAGCAGTTTCCTAAACTGCGTGTCACTGGTTCGATTCCGGTTAGGCGCACCAGTATAGAAAAGAAGGTATACGGCTTATGAAAGCCGTATACCTTCTTTTTTTGCATTTTCTTGCAATTCTTATGAGCTAGAATTATAATATTAGAGTAATATTCATACTTTTATTCATGTTAAATCATGAATGGTGCATAGAGAGGTGCTATACGATTCAGGTTTCATTAGGTAACTTTGAATCTTTTTTTGAGTATATTGTTTGTGTTGTCTTAAAAAGGGGTAGAACACATGAAAAAAAGAATTGCTTTTTAACGGCTATGATTACCGCCAGTATTACTACAACAGCCTTTGCAGCATCTAATTTAGATATTAGTGCTACAACTGCTGCGCCACTAAGCATGCAAAAATTCTATTGCCTATGGTGGGGATAATAAAGTTGAGCAGGGTATGTTCTCCCCTGTAAAAAATATATTGCTTGGTGGCGACAAGAATACCGTTCGACCTTCCGCTAATGATACTATCACCTCTGGTACTAATAATACTGTATCTGGCCCAGGGAGTATCGTAGCAGGTTGGTATAATACAAACTCTGCTACTCACAGCTTGGTAGTAGGTACTAGCAATACTATTGGTGGTACTAATAACATCGCAGGTGGCTTTAACCATGCTAATAATGACAATGCAATTAACTCTTTATTAATTGGTAATCGTAATAGCATTGATGGTCAGAATTCGGTGGCTTTGGGCATGAATAACACCATTAAGGGCAATAATGCTTTGGTAGGTGGTACTGGTGCCAAGGTTCAAGGTAATAATGCAATCGCCTTTGGTGATAGTGCGAAAGCAACATACAACGATGCGTATGCAATCGGTCGTAAAGCGGAAGCAACTGCTCAAAATACTGTTGCTATCGGTAACAATGCAAAGGCCAATAACGATATGGGTACAGCGATTGGTTATAATGCAAAAGCAAAAAATGATTATGCTACAGCAGTAGGTTATAGTGCAAGTGGTACAGGTAATCAATCTTCTGCGTTTGGCTTTAATGCAGAAGCAACAGCTATGAATACGACTGCAGTTGGTTCCTATGCAAATGCTAGCGGTGCGTACTCTACAGCGTTAGGCTTTAAAACAGTGGCTTCTAATGAAGACTCTGTGGCATTGGGTAATTATTCTACTAGTGCTGGTAAAAGTGCCTTTGCTGCCGGCACATTAGCTAAGGCAGCAGAAAAGGACTCCTTAGCAATTGGACATAGCGCAACTACAACAAAGGAAAATGGTATTGCTATTGGTACGAATGCGATGGCTGCCACTGATAATAGTATCGCGTTAGGTGCTAAATCTGTTACTGCTACAGCTGTATCTACTAACTCTGGTGTTATCGGCGGCAGAAATTATAACTTTGCTGGTGGAAATGCGGTTGGTACATTGAGCATTGGTGATAGTGGTGCAGAACGTACGATTACAAATGTAGCGGCAGGCCGCGTATCTGCTACATCTACTGATGCAGTCAATGGCTCCCAATTACATGCCATTAAAGACGTGGTAGATAATCATGAAAATCGTATCACTACTATAGAAGGCGATATTAATACATTAAATAATCGTATTATTAATGGCGGTGCTAATAGCTTAAATGAAGCTAAATCCTACACTGATCAACAAGTATCTAGCGTAGCAGCGGCTTCTGCAGCACTCGCTGGCTTGCATCCATTAGATTTCGATAAACATGACAAATGGTCCTACTCTGTTGGCTTTGGTAACTATAAAAATGCTAATGCAGCGGCGTTAGGTGCGTTCTATCGTCCTAATAAAAACACCATGTTTAATGCTGCTACTACCGTTGGTAACGGCCGTAATTCTATTAGCTTAGGTGCTAATTTCAAATTTGGTAAAAGCTCTGAAGAGGTAACTACTGAAGACGCTGCACAACTCAAAAAAGATATGAAAGACCTATCTGAAAAATATAATGAGTTAGAACGAAAATATGCTGAATTAGCAGCTAAATTAGAATCCAAATAAAACGCTAAATTAGAACCTAAATATGAAATCAAATAAGAATCTAAATAGTATATCAATACCCCTACAAGATGCATCTTGTAGGGGTATTTTTTTATCCTATGCTTTTATTATAAGTATGCCTTAATAATGATATAATTAAGATATATATTCAGTTACATATTTGGTTACATATTCGGTTACATATTAGTTACATAGTCAGCTAAACATTATATGTAAGCAACAGTATATGGGGGAGAGTGTATATGAGCTTTTACAATTGGATTCAAGAAAAATTGTTTGATAATTTCGAAGAATGGCGCTTGAAGAGCCCTGGTTCTAATGGAAACGGTTTTAATATAGTCGGAATAGATAATACCTTAAAGGCTATGCATGATGGATTTTATATGTACATGGAGTTATACCCACCTCATGCCATCGATGGATGTACAGCCATGAAAGCACGTGTAGGTAAAACGCAGGATGCAGTAGATTTATTCTTAGATATAGATGGCAAGACCTATCGTATGGCTGATGTAAGTTATCCTGACGCAGTGAAGATGATGCGGGCTTTTATGAAAAAACGCAGAGTACCTGATTATGGTTTGTGTGTAGAAGCAGTGTATCTAGATATTGATCAGATGCGATCTACATTTACAGAGTTAGCAACGTTGTTGCTAGGCGATGCAAAACAAGCTAAATCGTTTATGACCAAGGTAAAGTTGAGCTCCCTGGAAGAATTGGAAGATAGCTGGTGGAACTTCTATGAGGAACTACTCTCTAAAGGATATGCCGTAGAGTTAGACTGTAAATGTGAACTAGAGGATTTTATTTATCATGTACAGAAGTTAATACGTAATAAGTCTTTAGATACTAGAGAAAATCTAACTATTGATACAGCAGCATTAGATGAAGATCAAGTTATTATGGACTGGTGTGCTAGTTTTAATTCTACGTGGGAAAACTATACGTTAGCAGGCATGGACACAGGAACCGATAGCTTTGTACTTATGGTGCTTTCAAATGAGGAATTCAAAACAGCCAAAGAACTAGCGAAAGAATTATTACATAGAATCGATGTAGCTGAGCGATTATGATGATGTTAGGCTATAGACTAGTTATATATTTGTTTGTATGTGATAAATAGGAGAGAGTCATATGAGTATTGTACGTCTACCAGAATATGAAGCAGAGTTTGAATCGGAAGAGTTTGAAATTTATGCATTACCACGCAGTGATGCGAATGGGGCTAGTCCTTATTTAGAGAAGTACCATAGACCACTGGTGGACACCGATGCTATCCTAGATACTCGAACTGGTATGCTTGACCGTAGCGAAGGCATTTTGACGTGGATTATTGAGGGCCTTGACGATAGATGGGGTTATTCTTTTGAGCCCCATGGCGTTTACAAATTGTTGGTTAAGAAAGCAAAGCCTTTAGAGGACTTGGGCTATATGCGTCCTTCTTGGAATAATCGCTATTATGTGCTTGAGGTGTTAGAGGAACATGCTAAACATAGTGAGTTAGAGGCGTTGTCGGCTTATTTGAAAACCCCTAAATACCTTCATACTGATAGGGGTGATTTCCTGTTAAATCGAGAGTATCAATATTACACAGCCAGAATTGATGATTATGTATTCACCCTTGATGTGGATGAGGGTTCTGATGAAAGCTGTACCGTAGCATTGGCTACTTTCAATACAATCGATAATTTCAAAGCATTTGAACAACGAATTAGTACCTATATTAGTGAGACCTTGTTAGAACTCGCTAATTATTGGCTCGACAATGACGACCAAGATCCGATTACGTCAGACGTATTTGCTAAGCGTATTACGATGGGCGAATTGGCGTTTCGCAATGATGGCACCATAGAGGTCTATTATGACGATGATGATATCTTCTGGGGGCACTGCATCATAGCTCATATTGATGCAGATGGAAATCCTACTGATGCGGATATTGCAGGATAATCAATTAACGGAGCGTCCTGATGAGAAAATCGGAATTAATGACATTATGGAATGTTGAAAGCTGGTCTGAAGAACCGTATGGCGTTTACTTTGTATCTCGCAGATTGGGCACTAATCGCTTAGAGAATGTAGGACAAGCCTTTCAAAAACTTAATATTAGTTGCACCAATTATACTGAGGCTGAGGTGCTTTCACTACCAATGTGGAAACAATTATATGTTCAATTAGATGAATTAGACCAACTGGCGAAGGGGCTCATACAAAAGGGAATACCGCAAGAAGAGTCTGCTGTCCTAACGCTAACGGATATAATGCTAGATAAATCAGGTTGTTACGATGCATTTGCACTAGGCTATGATGTGGGCGAATCCCCAGCCGGACATCTATATGTTTTGGTTCCTTTTGATGAAAACTTTACGGCTCAACAAGATGTGATATACGAAACCTTATAGAGTTGTATTAAAGTGGGGATACTGGTGTTGTAGACTACCTAAATATAAGTGATATATAGGAGAGAGACCATGGAAGATATGTATAATCTAGTCAGAGATTTCTTCAGTCATGATATGGATTTAGATGATTTATTTGATTCTGAGGCTATTATTTGGATTGACTGGCGCGAGGATGACGAGGATGTGGTGAACTATTTCAATGATATGATGGATGAGCCTATCGATATTCAAACTGTTAGTAATGGCAAGCTCTATGGTGACGATATTGTGTTACAAAAGGGCGATAAAGAACTGCAAATTCCTTACGGTGATGAGAAAGATCGAGATGTAACGATCAAATACTTCAACGAATTTGTTAAACCTGATTATGAGGTACGTTGGTTTACTGAAAGCCTTGGAAACGATACGCTCGGATTTACCGTGCTTTCAGGGGCAGAATGGGCCAATTTAGAAGATGAATTTGGTGCAGATACAGTTCGTTATTATTTCGAACCTATTAATCTTGAAAGTAACATGTTTAATCTCGATATGAGCGAGGTTTCTACGTTGTTAGAATTACGGGAAAATAAGAGATGAAATAGAGTAAATATGCAGATTTATAAGAGGTAAGAATATGGACTATTTAAAAATATTACATGAAGATTCCAACTTGGCAGCAGATTTTGATGCTCTGTTTGATTTCTTTTTGCTCAATGAGCCAACGGAACGGGATGAGGTAGAGGGGCGATGCACCTTTTCTATGGATGGAAAGGCTTTTGCTCGTGATGGTGCCGGTGGTGAATATCATCAATTAGAGGATGGCTCTATTGGTTATGTCAGCAGTGAAGGTCAATGTGGTCGTATAGCTGAAAGTATAGATGATTTAATCCATTTGTTGGTGTATAGCATTTGCTGGCATGATTATTGTGACTCTAGCCAATATACGGATATGGGTACTCTTGAAGCGTATGCTAATGAGCGACATACTCAAATTACATCTTATACAGAAATGAATGAATGGGAAACTGTTGTTCAGGCGCTAGGCATGAACTCTAAAGGGAATGTGGCTGCTGAATTACAAAAGTTTTATGATTCAGCACATCGAAAACCTCTGTACCAAGGCTTTTACCATGAAGAAGATGGTAGTATTACGCCTTATGAAAGTCTATTCTTTTAATATGTAAAATGGGAAAATAATCAGTAATAAAAGAGTATTTCAAGCGGTTTTGTGTTGTTATAGGAGAATCGTATGGCTATTGACGGAGTAAAGATCATAGATAGTGATGACGGCCATGATATTTATAATGCCATTGTTGAGCGGTACAAGGATGGTATCAGTGTCGATACTATAATTTCTGAAATCTTAGGTGAGGAACAAAATTTTTGTACTGATGAGTTTTACACAGAAATTTATTGGACTGCTGTGGCCTATTCGCTGTGGAAGATAGGGCATCTACCAGATGATGTCAAAGAGAAAGCCTTAGACATAATCGCTCAGGGTCCTCATGAGTTTTGGCTAGAAATCGATGGTAAGGCTCTTAAACAGCGACAAAAGGTATTGGATAAGTTAGCAGTACAGCTACAAAGCGAAAATCCAAAGCCTGTTAAGGTTCGTAAATCTAAAACAAAGAGAGAACCTTATTTTAAGGTGGGCGATGTATTAGCTGTTAAGTTTGAAAACGAGTATGGTGCTATTTTTGTTTCTGATGTGGATCAATCGCCACGGAAAATCGAATATCATTTAGCCTGTACGCGGCTTTTACAAGAAGAAAAACCTACAATGGAGCAGTTTTTAAATAGTAAAATCGCCTGCCGGAAAGACAATACAAATTTCGGCATCGATACAGATTGTTGGTTTAACCATAAAGACCTAGGTCTATTGCTAGACCATTTAGAAATTATTGGGAACGTCGAACTATATCCGTGTAAATTATGGACACTAGCACCAAGAAGAACGCTTGAGGATATCTATGAGGAGATAACAGATGAGCCAAGAATAGGAAAACTACGTCTCATAGACACCTATGAACTGGTGAAAGAGGTTGTTCAGGAATAATCAGTGACCAAAGGCGTTACTATATGGGCATACATATAAAGAGATGCATATAAAAATGTACATATAAAAGGTTACTATAAGGGTGTAAATACAATGGATACTATGACTAAAAAATACATAGAAAATGTAAAAGTCAGTGATATACCGTGGCATCGGTTAACCACAACCTACGGTCGTGCTACAGATTTTCCTACAGAGCTTGATGTGTTGTGGAACATGAAAAGTATTGATGCTGTTGATTCGGCTGGTGAGGCGTTAGCACAGAATATTGAGCATCAATCCACATTGTGGCATGCTACACCATTTGCCATGATTTTCTTGCATCGTATTTTCAAGAAAGCCCAAGAAGAGAGCGTTCATAATGAGGTAGCTCAGTATTTAGCAGAACAATTGGTTGAGTTGTTTACTGTGATTGCTGAGTGCATTCGAGATGGTCTTCTACTGGAACATGCTGATCCTCTACCGTGTTTTGAGGATATGCTCAACGAAGAATACCTCTGGTCGGAAGAATATGATGAAGACGAAGATGTTCTTAGATATGAGGAAGAAGATGTATTTCCTGATGATTTATTCTTTAGTTTCTATTACTACTCCCTTCAAGTGCTTTATTAGCTATTCCGTTATTAGATAAATCTCATGAAGGAGAAGCTAATTTACTAGACTTACTGACAGAGATAGAGCACTAAATGAGAGATAGGGTACTAAATATCTAAGGGAATTGCAGATTATTACATATCTGCTGAGATTACAGGATTAGGAGGTTATGGGTTATGGGACTAATTGCAAATTATAGCTGTTTAAGCGATGCGAATTTAAAAGAGCTTAAAGCTATGGGCTCAGAAGAAGAGGAAATTCTTGAAAGTGTTGAAGAGTGGAATGACGACGATGAGTTATTGCTCGATATCGATAAGATGTGGGATGTACTTCACTTTGTGCTAACTGGCGTAGGAACTGACCATAAGGATGATAATAACCCTCTTAGCCAAGCTGTACTTGGCATAACAGCTGTTGAAGAAATATCGGATTACTAGCGTATACCGAACACGATAAGTTAGCAGATATCGTGGCGGCTCTAGAGCAGTTTGATATGGAAGAAGCTCTTGAATCTTTTGATATGGCAGCCTGCAAAGAGGCAGAATTATATCCAAATATTTGGGATTATGATGAGGAAGAGGAAGAAATCAAAGACGAACTTCTTCATGATTTCGAACGAATGAAACGCTTCTATAAACAAGTGCTAGACGCTAATGGGAATGTACTTGTATCGATTTGCTAAGGTCGTTAAAATTTGTTGGCTATGGATCTAGTTGTAGCCAAACCAATTATGCGACTGGCGAAGATGAGGAATTGTAACATGGCAGTGTTAACAGAAAAGCAAGTTAAATATGGTTTTGACTACTACCATAAGGATGACGCACGGCCTAAATCTGTGATAGAGGTCTCTGAATATGATGGTGAAGACAAGTTAATAATCAACTGCACACAGCTAGATGAAAACTATTCTGCTAAAGATAAGAAGCGAATTTGGATGGAGTGGTGTGATTTTCTAGTAAATAATCCAGATACTTTTACAGAGCTTATGTTTTGTACAAGAATGTCACAGGACTTATTTGATGCGGTGTGTGCTCAACGTAGACTTAAAAAATTACATATAAAATGGGGCGTCTATCCAGATATTTCAAAATTAGAGAACTTACAAGAACTAGAATATTTACACATTGGGTCCGGTAGAAGCGTATCGAGTTTAGAGCCTATATCAAAATTAGAAAATTTAGTGGCTCTGTCGATTGAGAACTTTCAAAAAATTGATGATTATACGCCATTAGCGCATCTGAAGCACCTTGAAAGTCTTGCTCTAGAAGGTGATTTTGGAGCTCCTAAAATTCTTAAGGTTCAATCCTTGGGATTCCTACGTTATATGAAACAGCTACGATTCTTTAGCTTCTTGACCGCTAAAGTGATGGATATAGACTATTCTCCAATTTTAGAACTCCATAATCTAGAACATCTTACATTAAGATCTTGTAAAGAGGTTAAACAGCTGTATCCTCAGTTAGTTAAGTTGCCAAAACTAAAATACGGCACAGTTTTAGAACGACCAGAATTATATGAGAAATAGGGCTTGAGATATAAGTCATGAGCTATAACTTATAAGAAATAAAAGGGAATAATCATAATGGATAAAGCGCGTAAAAAGGAATTATTAAAAGCTTATGCAGATAAGCAAAAGCAATCATTTAAAGATAGTTTGCCTATGGACGAAGAGTTGTTTTGGAATCTCTTTGACTATGTAGACGAGAAGTTAGAGGCAAATGACGGTTGCGACCATAGTCTGACTTTCACCAGAGAATTCTTGGAAACAAGAGGTAGATGTGGAAAGCGTACTAGATTGGATCGTCAACGAAGGTGGCGGCTGTGACTGCGAGGTTCTCTACAATGTGGAAGAACGTTTTGAGGAGTACGATTAATAGTATTTTCTATAGTTAACTCCTTCTATTTGCAGGTGTTATCATAAAGGTATATAGTAAAGGCATGTGATGTAATTATTCACATGCCTATTTTCTTTATAAGGAGGACGCTATGCAACACGTTCAAACCCGCAGTACTACGTCCGCGTTAGTACTCACAGCCGTATTGATTGCCCTCGCAACACTGTTTACCATGTACACAAAAATTCCAGTACCTGGCATTCGCGGCTATTTCAATGTTGGAGATGTCGTTATCATGACATCAGCTCTATTATTAGGCCGAAATACGGCGCCTATATTGGTGCTATCGGCCCGGCGCTAGCTGATTTATTCCTCGGCTACGCAGTCTTTGTACCAATCACCTTTGTGGTGAAAGGCATTGAAGGCTATCTTGTCGGTACTGTCTATAACAATAAGACAACTACCTCTGCCTTGGTGGCAACTATTGTAGGTGGTTTTGTTATCGTAGCAGGCTACTTCATCGCTGAATACTTTGTATTCGATCCAGGCGTAGCCATTGCTAGTATTGTGGCCAATACCATTCAAGCCGTTATGAGCGTTATTATTAGCATGATTCTCTATGCGATTTTGCGTAAACGATTGGGGTAGGATTACTGATTCACAATTCATATACAAATTATGATATAATTTGTATATGAGGAGGTGCTTTTATGGGGTTATTACGTGAAAGTATCCGACCATCGTCGGATTTAAGAAATAAATATAATGAAATCTCTACCGTTTTAAAAACAGGGGATGAAGCTTGTATTATGACGGTAAATGGTCGTGGTGATACGGTATGTATGGGATATGAAACCTATAATAAATTGAAAGCACAGATAGAATTATTAGAGGCTATTGCCTTGGCAGAGGAAGATGAACGAAAAGGTAGAATGGGTCCTATTGAGGATACTTTTATCAGCATAGAACAGTTGTTAGCTGAGGCGGAATAGTTATGGAAGACACTGCTTATCGTATCATTATTATGGCACAGGCTGATCAGGCATTGCATCATATTGTTCTGCATGTAAAGCAATCTTTTTCCAATGAAATTGCCAAGTCTGTTTATCAAGAGATTAAGGATAGAATTCTTTTATTAGCGGATAATCCTTATATGGGCATGATTCCAAGACATACTGTTTTACGTAATAAAAACTATCGTATGTTGATTATTAATAAAAAAATATTATTCTATATCGTGTCTTTGATGATGAAAAAGAAGTGCGCATATATAATATATTTAGTCAACGGCAAGATTATTTACAACTTCTACAAGGACTGTAGATGTTTAGTTGATTTGGTATAGATGAATAAAGGGAGACTCCGTTGTGAGTCTCCCTTTTGTAGTTATTTATATACTGATATGAATTATTAGATTTTTTATTGCGGCTCATTCTTTAATTCAGGATATTCCGTTCTTCAAAGACCGCTTTCACTGTAAACAGTGCGTTCAGCACGCGTGGAAATCCCGCATAGGGGATGCAGTGGGTGCAGACCTCTACGATTTGCTCGGGCGCGATACCGACGGTGAGTGCCGCGTTGGTATGTACTTTCAGCTGAGCCTCGCAACCGCCCAGCGTTAATAGGGACGCGAGCGTAATCAGTTCCCGTTCCTTGAAATTCAGGTTGGGGCGCGTGTAGATGTCGCCGAACAGTTCGACCAATAAATCAGCGATGGCTGGTGAAATCTCTTGAATTGTGTTATACACCTCCTCCCCGTGCAGTCCGTCAATTTGTTTCAATGTGTTCATACCGATGTTAAAACGTGTTTCTTTCATAATTATTACCTCCGTCTAGACGTATGATATATGCTCGAGTATACTTGAGGTCAAGGTGGTGAAAGTATGAAAATCGGTGAATTTTCAAAATTGGTAGGATTGTCCATTTCTACATTGCGATATTACGAGGATCAAGGGTTCCTTCACATCGAGCGAAAGAACGGCATTCGCAATTACCATGCAGAGGACGTGGGCTTTGTGCAGTTTATTAAACGCTTGAAAGACATGGGAATGCCGCTTGCTAATATCAAGCGATATGCGGACTTAAGGTACGCCGGAGCTCATACAGCCCGTGAAAGAATGAAACTGTTGCAAGAACACTATCGGTTTATTGACGCCGAAATCAAACGATTGGAAGGCTATAAGAATAATTTAGAAGATAAATTGAAGTTGTATGAAACTTTAGTAGAGAAAAATGAGACTAAGTAGTTTTGTATTGTAGATATTTATAGCTATTGTATCAATATGAAGCTAGCAGTCATCAAATCAATTGGAGCTCGACTTCTAAGGTATGGTATAATACTTTCATTATGTAGTGAAAAAAGGAGATCTAAATGGCAAATTTACCTAACTGCCCTAAGTGTGGCGACGAGTACACATATGAAGATGGTCATATGTTTATCTGTCCTATGTGCGGACATGAATGGACAGCAGCTGACGCACAAGCTGCAGCTGAAGCAGGTATCATTCGCGATGCTAACGGCAACGAGCTAGCTGATGGCGATACAGTTGTTGTTGTAAAAGACCTCAAAGTAAAAGGCGCTGGCGTATTGAAACAAGGTACGCGCGTTAAAAACATTCGCCTCATCACTGATGCGAGCGATGGCCACGATATCGATTGTAAAATCGATGGATTTGGTGCTATGGCATTGAAATCTGAAATGGTTAAGAAAATCTAATTTAAGAAATCCCTATCGATACGTTCGGTAGGGATTTTTTCGTGGTATAATCAACGTATACTGCGTGTAGTGGAAAGTACTTGGGGGAGAAAAACTATGTTTAAAAGGGTTGTATTATTAGCTGTATTGGCGTCTATGATGGGGAATATTAGCTCTTTAGCGGCAGATTTAAAGCCCACAGATAAGCGTACCTATGAATTACAGCAACAAATTTCTTATAATGTAGTCATTCCTAGTGAGGCTTTCAAGACGAGTGCCGATGGCACCTTGATTGTTCCTCTAGAAATTAAAACAGATGATAAAGGGAATATTGTAGCCGTTGAAGCGGGGCCTAATAATTGGAAATTAGACCGCGATGCATATCCAATCTTTGAAGAGGCTGCAAAAGAGGCCGCTTGGCATACAAAGCATGTGGATACTGATGAAGCATTAGTTGTGACAATTCCAGTTAGTATTGTAATCGTATCAGGTGAACACCCTCATAAAAAATAAAGGAGCGGTTATGGAATCTACAAAGGATTTAGAGAAATATACTTACGATCTTCTGGCGGAGCGTGGCGTTACGTTAGAGGATATTGCAGAGCTCGTTTTATATGTTCAAAAACCATATATGCCTAATCTAACAATTGAAGAATGCCGTGAACATGTGGCTTCTGTCCTTTCAAAACGAGAGGTACATAATGCAATTATTACGGGCATTGAGCTAGACAAGTTGACGGAACAAAATAAATTATCTCAGCCCTTGCAAGGTATTGTAGAAAATGATGAAAGCCTCTATGGTATCGACGAAATCTTAGCCTTTTCCATCGTTAATTTATACGGTTCCATAGGGTTTACGAACTATGGCTATCTAGATAAGGTTAAGCCTGGCATCATTAAAAAGTTAGATAGCAAGGCTGGTGGTCATTGTAATACATTCCTCGATGATTTAGTAGGTGCTGTGGCAGCTGCTGCAGCGGGGAAATTAGCTCATAATGAACCTCATCGCGTACGTCATGCGCTAGCTGAGGAAAAAGCATAAATTTTTGTCGTTGATGTTATTAAAAATTAAGAGTATAACTAGTAGTGAAATGAATAATTAATGTATTCTATGTAGACTATATACAGGAGGAACTATGCAAAAGGTTCTAGTTGTTATCGATATGCAAAAAGATTTCGTAGATGGCGCCCTTGGTTCAGCGCAAGCGCAGTTAATCGTAGATAATGTGCGCAACAAAATTGAGAACTTTGACGGGCCTATCATATTTACACGCGATACGCATGATACTAATTATCTTGAAAGCCAAGAGGGCAAGTTCTTACCTGTCACACATTGCGTGAAGAATACAGAAGGTTGGCATATTGTGCCGGGCTTAATTGAGGCTGCAGAAGGGCGTCCTATCATGAGCCCTGTATCCTTTATAGACAAGCCAAACTTTGGATCCTTTGAGCTATTATCTCGTTTGGAAGGCATGAATTCGGTAAATCCTATTGAGTCTATTACACTCGTTGGTTTATGTACAGACATTTGCGTCGTTTCTAATGCGATTATACTGAAAGCTGGCTTGCCAGAAATTCCTGTTTACGTAGACTCTAGCTGCTGTGCAGGTGTGACAGAAGAATCCCACCAAGCAGCATTAACAACAATGAAAATGTGCCAATGTATTGTTGAGTAGTTATTGTGTTATAGCTATATTAGAGTGCTTTACATTGATTAATAAACATAAAGGCTATAGGAAATCCTATAGCCTTTTTCTATGGGAAAATATATTGACGATTTTCTATATGCAATATACAATAAATAAAGAATGATAATTTATATCAATTAAAATAATACCGATGCAGGTGCATCGAAATGCTTTCACAAGAACGATATAGTATTTACTATCGTTCGTGCCCTAAATTTAAGGAGGACTATTATGAAACTTTTCGAACTCGCACCATTACCATATGCTTATGATTATCTTGAGCCTGTTATCGACGCAGAAACAATGAAATTGCACCATGACAAGCACCATCAAGCGTATGTTAATAATTTGAACGCTGCTATCGCAAAATACCCTGATCTTGCATATGGCTGTGTAGACTGCATTCTCGGCGATATTGCTAATGTACCAGAGGATATCTGTCAAGCTGTTATCAACAATGGCGGTGGTCACAAGAACCACACTATGTTCTGGGACATCATGACAAACCAGACACTTCCAAATTGCAAGGTCCTTTGAAAGCGGCTATCGACGCTGAACTTGGTGGTTATGATGCTTTTGTTGATAGATTCTCCGCTGCAGCAGCAACACGCTTCGGCTCTGGTTGGGCATGGCTTGTGGTAAACAAAGATGGCAAACTAGAAGTGACATCTACTGCGAACCAAGATAACCCTCTACTAGAAGGTAAAACAGCAATCCTTTGCTTAGACGTTTGGGAACATGCATATTACTTGCATTACCAAAACCGTCGCCCAGATTACATTAAGGAATTCTTCCGCGTTATTAATTGGGACAAAGTTTCTGAAAACTACGAAAAAGCATTGAAACATAACTAATAAATCTCTCAGAACTTTCATCTCTCTAAAAACTAGATATATATTTTTAATAGATAACGGATAGTTGGTTCAAAGCGTTCTAAATGATTAGATGACTTTGAATGCTCAGCTATCCGTTTTTTATATGAATTTCGATATTTTTGAAATATCTTTCAAAAGTATAGCCATGGATACAGATTTTCCAATCGATATCGTTTATCATAGTGTCATAGGTTATTTTAGATAAACCTTTCAGAATGTAAATTGCCTTGTATACGAAGACGTATAGAGGATTACTCACATATGTAATAAACAATATTTTTGACACGAGGGGATCAAAATGGAAAAGAAATTAGATTTGTCCAAATCCGTATATGATTTGGTAAAAGAATATCCTGAAGTAACAGAGATTATGAAAAGCTTAGGGTTCAGTGAAATCACTAATAAAGTGATGTTGAACTCTGTTGGTAAAATCATGACCATCCCAAAAGGGGCTAAAATGAAAGGCGTATCCATGATGGATATCGTGAGCGCATTTATGAAAGCCGGCTTTACCTTGGAAGGTGAAATGCCAAACCTACATGGTGATGATGTATCTGCTAAGGATGCTCCTATAGAGGCAGCTGCTACTCAAGTAGAGGTATCTAACGCTACCCAAAATACAGAATCTAATACTAACGAAAATACAGAAGTTAACGCAGAGGATACTGTTACAGATAGCGAACGTGTAGAGCAATTGAAAGGCTTCTTGAAACGTTTGGGCACAGGCGAAGAGCTTGGTTCTGTTCGTGAAGATTTTGCGAGCCAATTCAAACATGTTGAGGCTAGTGAAATCATGAAGCCGAACAAGGTCTTATGCGCGAAGGTACACCTTTAGAAGAGGTACAACAATTGTGCGACCTTCACTCTGCATTGTTCCATGGTTCTACAATTCATGAACAAATGGATGCTGAACATGCTAAGGTAGAGGCTGTTCTAGAGGCTCAAGAAAAGAGCAAGAGCGTAGTAACTTTGGTAGAAACTGTAGGTCACCCACTCAACCAATTAACAGAGGAAAATAAAGCTCTTGATGCATTGATTGAATCTATCCGCCCTAAAGTAGCTGATAAAACAGCAACTATTGATGATGTAAATACAGTACGCCAAGTATCTGTTCACTATGCTAAAAAAGGCGATTTATTATATCCAAAATTGAAGGTAGATTATGCAATCGGTGGTCCATCCATGGTTATGTGGACTGTTGATGGCGATATCCGCGACCAATTAGGGGACTTAGCAAAATCTAGTCAAAGTGTAGATGATTGGTATAGACGTTTTGATGAGCTTCTTACACGTGCCCAAGAAATGATCTACAAAGAACAAAATATTTTGTTCCCAATCTGTGCAGAAAACTTCAGCAAAGAAGAATGGTACCAAATCTACAAAGATACAGCACAGTATGAAGAAATCTTTGGTGTAAAACGCATTGCATGGCCAGAGGCTGATGCAGCATTAGCTACACAAACTACTAAACAAAGTGGTGATGACAATGCTATCGGTTTAATTGGTGGTACCTTAACTGTAGATCAACTAGATGCAATGCTCAACACAATGCCTATGGAAGTAACCTTTGTTGACCATGAAGATATCAATCGTTACTTCAACGATGGTGAAAGGTATTCAAACGTCCTACTACAGCTATCGGTCGTGATGTGTATTCCTGTCACCCACCAAAGGTAGAACCTATAGTACGTGGTATTATCGACTCCTTCCGTAAAGGTGACCGCGATAATGTGGCAGTATGGCTTGAAAAACAAGGTCGTCCATTCTATGTAAACTACATGGCTGTACGCGATCAAAACAACAACTATATTGGTACATTAGAACTCGTACAAGATATGCAATTTGCAAAGGAACATTTCGCTAGAATTAAATAAAAACTAGTGTAATACTAGTAGTATGATACAGTGAAACTTTAATACAAAGAGGCTGCTCTAACGTTGAATGATGCTAGAGCAGCCTCTTTTATTTGTATGAAATGAATTCCCTAATATGATTAATGTATTTCCTGATAAGAGGACCCATTAAGGGTGTATGTGCTTGATCATATTATGGGTAGCAGTCTTAATATTTTCAAGACTCGTTGCCAAGTTAAGTCGCACAAAGGTGGCGTAATCTTCGCCTCCAAACCATTCGCCAAAGCTTGGTGCGATGCGGCATTTATTTTCAAATACGTCATGCATATCTTCAGCCTTAACATAGGCGCCAAAATCGATCCATGCTAAATAGGTGCCGTCCATAGGCTGATGCGGATGTGTGGCAATGCCATACCAAGTTCTTGGCACAGATATTCATAGTTTTCCCGAATGACAGCTAGTACATCTGTGAGCCAAGCTTCCGCCTCTGGATGCGTGTAGGCTGCGGTGATAGCGGCCTCGGCAATGACGTCCGAGTCTGTGTGGTACACATGGGCTTTATAGGCGTTGAATTGGCTTCGTAGTTTTTCGTTAGGAATGATAACCTCTGCGTGGTGCAAGCTAGCCATATTGAATGATTTGGACAGGGAGGACATGGCAATCATGTTATCCGCATAGGCCCCTTTACTTACCGTCAAGGCTGATGTGAATTCCGTTGGGCCTGTGATAAGGTCTTGATGGATCTCGTCACTTATGATGAGTACATTGTGCCGTTGGCAAATGCTAAATAATCGGTCAATCTCCCTTTCAGTCCACACATGGCCGATAGGATTGTGTGGGTTGCAGTGAATGAACAGCTTCACATTATGTTCGGTGATAGCATTTTCAAATGCATCGTAATCTACGGTGTAGCGATTGTCTTCGGTGCGGTTCATAGGAACAGCGATAATTTGACGTTGGGCAGAGCTAGCACTCGTATCAAAAGCGCCATACACAGGACTTAGAAGGGTGATGGCGTCGTTTGGTTTTGTAAAAGCCCCAATGCACCACATAATCCCTGTAATGACATTGGGCGCACTCGTGAGCCACTCTGCTTGAAGATTACAATGGTGACGGCATTTATACCAACCTATGACGGCCTCTATATAATTGGGATTTGTCATGGTATAACCTAGAGGATTGGCTTTCACATAGCTACAAATGGCATCCTGAATGCACTGAGGCGCCATAAAGTCCATATCAGCCACCCATAGTGGTAATAGGTCAGTACGGCTAAACTTTAAGTGCTCGCCGTCCCATTTGCGAGAATGAGAACCGCGACGATCAATATAGTATTTTTCGGTAAAGTCTACTGTGTTCATAGTGAACCTCTTATATTCTGCTAGATTCATAATTGTGTAATTATATAATTATATATCTCAGTTTGGTGGGACCAACATCTATGAGTGTATGTTAATGCGGTACAAATCAATTGTTCTATCTATTATCAGTATACATGCATAGATATATATGTAAATATACACTTAAGAATTGCTGTTACCGTATCATTCGTTTCTATGCAATCCTTGCATGAATAAGGGCTATATTTGTATACAAATGGTGCTATATTTGCTTGACTGTTGGGACTTTCACAATTTAGAATATACTATAGAATAGTGTGTGTCTGACCAGTGACCACACGTCTATCGAATGGTTACAAAAGATAAATCTTAGCAGCATGTGGCGACATCCCTATGTGAGAGGGCTCATCGGATTGTTCAGGTACATGCAACGCTGTATAAGTATAGTACTGGATCCTTGTTAGGAGGCATGTGCCATGAGTAACGAATTAAAACCACTACATTTTGATGCGGATTATACAATGGAGGAAGCGCTCGCTGAGGCGAAACGTTGTCTAAATTGTCCAAAACCATTGTGCCGTATGGGTTGCCCTATTGAAAACGAAATTCCACGTTTTATCCAAGCTATCGCGCATGGTAATTTTGGTTTAGCCAATGATATCTTGGCAGAACGTACAAACTTGCCATCCATTTGTGGCCGCGTATGTCCACGCGAAAACCAATGTGAAGGTAACTGTATCATGAACAAGGCGAAAAACCGCCTATCAATATCGGTAAACTGGAACGCTTTGCTGCTGATTTTGAAAGCATCAATGAACTTCGCAAACCTAAGAAGATCAAACAAGATCTTGGTAAGGTTGCCGTTGTTGGTTCTGGCCCTGCAGGCTTGTCCGTAGCTGGTGATATCGCTAAACTTGGTTATGAAGTAACTGTATTTGAAGGTCAATCTGAACCAGGTGGCGTACTCTTATTCGGTATTCCAGAATTCCGTTTGTCTAAATCCGTTGTACGTCGTGAAATCGCTCGTCTTGAAGGTTTAGGCGTTAAATTCGTATGTAATACATTTATCGGTCAAGATAAAACATTGGATGAACTCTTCGCTGAAGGTTTTGACTCTATCTTTATCGGTACTGGTACACATATTCCTCAAGAAGTACGCATGGAAAACGATGAAGTGCATGGTGTATTCCAAGCGATGTACTTGTTGACGAATGTACAATTAGTGGAAAATGGCGAGCTTGATGCAGAGCAAATCCCTGTTAAAAAAGGTGACCGTGTTATCATCATCGGCGGTGGTAACGTAGCGATGGATGCGGCTCGTACATGCGTACGTTTAGGCTGTGAATCCGTTACTGTAGCGTACCGTCGTAGCCAAGAACAAATGCCAGCATTATTGTCTGAATACGAAGAGGCTCGTGCTGAAGGCGTCCAATTCCAATGGTTCGCTTCTCCAGTAGGCGTAGAAGGTAAAGACAAGGTAGAAGGCTTCAAATATGAAGTGATGGCTCTTAACGAAGATGGTGCAGGCATCCACGGTACTGGTAAGTTCCAAGTTATGCCTGTAGATAAAATTATCATCGCTGCTGGTCATAAACCAAATGCTCGTCTTATCGGCGAAGGTAATAACCTAAAAGTAGACGAAAAAGGCTACATCATTACATCTGAAGATCCATATGGTATGACTAACCGTGACGGCGTCTTCGCTGGCGGTGATGTTGTACATAAACCGGCTACTGTAGTATTGGCAATGCGCGAAGCTAAAAAAGCTGTGGATGGCATGGTTAAATACATGGAAATCAAAAAAGCGCAAGAAAGTGCTAACCAATAATCCTATAGTGGATAATGATATGGCAATATTACTATTCAAGTGTATTCATGATGAATAGATAATGTATAGAAATTATAAAAATCTAGGAATTATCTATACTAATTGACATAGATAGTACATTTTTAGTACTAATTCTTTCTATATATACGATAATTACACGAATTGTTGAAAACATACAGAACATAATATGCATAGAAAAAAGCCTTACTAGAACTAATTGATACATTAGTTTTTAGTAAGGCTTTTGTGTTATTACTTTTCAACTGCTACTAGGCAGTCAACCTACGATATGGGTATAGTAAAGGCATAACCATGTGTTGAGTGTGAAAGTAGATAGAGGTTGATATGAATCCTATTCTATGTTGTCGTGATATACAGGTTCGACAAGAGGTTCACAAACTAGGCGTATTAATTTTGCTTTGGCGTAGACAATTGGGCATGACGCAGTATCAGCTGGCTGATAAGTCTGGTCTAGCCCAATCTTATATTAGTGATCTTGAAAGTGGTGCTATTGATCCGCGATGGTCCACTATTTATAGAGTTGTATCTGGATTAGGGCAGATGAGCGTACAAGACTTTCTAAATGGGCCACAAACCATTAGAACCCTAAGGATTCATTGATGATAATAATCTCCATGGTTTGCATGTTGCGCATCTTTTTATAGTAGATTGTTAAGGCGTTGCAAATGCGATCCGGAGAGCCACAGTCATAACATTTTTCTTCTAATTTGGCACAAGGGTTGAGGGAACTTTTCTTATTCTTCTTGCTGTTTAGCGGTGCTGCTACATTTCGTGCTCGATAAATAGCAGACGCTAAGTCAGGAGTAATCTTGTTAGTGCCTAGCACAAAGAATACCTCTTGGGAACCAAATAAAGAAGCTGCCACACGATTGCCAGTACCATCGATGTTGACCATCTCACCTGTTTGCGACAATGCATTTACAGAGGTGAGAAATACATCGCGACCCATGGTACGTAATGCAGTGTCGCGGAAGCTTTCACCAGGAAGGGGACGTTGAATATCTGTTATATTATCGTTGACCTCGGATAAAGCATCATGTACATTGAGCTCTAATAAGGTGCGGGAATCGCCGATAGCCACTCTTTTATTCTGAATACGAGACTGTAAATAATCAACAGCCTCTGCACCTGTTTCAAAATAATGAACTACGAAATTATTGCGCTCTAAGGCCTTAATCGTTTTCTCTATATCGATGGGGGCATCATTGATTTGGGGATTGATAACTGCGTTGATTGTCGTTTCTGTATTGGCCATGAGTCCTCCGATATTATGTAAATAAGTGAGGTAAATCTTATTAATTATATTCTATTATTGTATCGTTTTATGTGAAGATGGTTCAACATATTGAATGATTAGCTTTGTTATATTAATTTGGTAAAAGTTGGAATGAAATCCAAATTCACTATAAAAATTTTACGAAAGTTGGAGTGAAATCCAAATTAATAATGAAAAAGAGAAAAAGTTGGAATAGATTCCAACTTTCACCATTATCAAAATGATAGTATAAAAAAATTAGAATAATAGGCTTAGAAAAATAAATTTTACTTTTTACCTATAGGTTGAATTTGCTATAATAATAGTATTGATATGGCATAAGCCAATGTTAAGGAGGCAAAAATCGTGGATTTAATTCAAAAATTAAAAGACCAAGTAAAACCATTAGGTAAAAAAATCGTGTTGCCAGAATACAAAGATGAACGTGTATTGAAAGCAACTGAAATCATTTTGAAAGAAGGTTTCGTAACACCTGTATTGGTAGGTAATCCTGCTGAAATCGCTGAAGCTGCTAAAGCTGTTGGCGTATCCATCGAAGGTGCTGAAATCATCGATCCAGCTAACTACGATCGTTACCAAGAAATGGTTGATACATTCGTAGAATTGCGCGCTAAAAAAGGTATGACTCCTGAAAAAGCTGACGCAACTATGAAAGGTGACTGCTTATTCTTCGGCGCTATGCTCGTTCGCCTTGGCGCAGTAGATGGTATGGTTGCTGGTTCCGGTTGCCCAACTGCAAACGTATTGCGCGCTGCATTACAAGTTGTAGGTACTAAACCAGGTCTTAAAACTGTATCTTCTTCCATGTTCATGTTCACAAGCAAAAAAGAATATGGTGACGACGGTATGCTCGTATTCTCCGACTGCGGCGTATTGCCTAACCCAACTAGCGAACAATTGGCTGATATCGCAGAATCCACTGTAGAAAAAGCTCGCAAAGTTGTTGGCATGGCTGATCCTCGCGTATCCATGTTGTCCTTCTCCACTAAAGGTTCCGCTTCCACTCCAGAAGTAGACAAAGTAGTAGAAGCTGTTAACATTTTGAAAGAACGCAATGTTGACTTCAAATTCGACGGCGAATTACAATTGGACGCTTCCATCGTTCCTTCCGTAGCAGAAAGAAAGCTCCTGGCTCCAACGTAGCTGGTAAAGCTAACATCTTGATCTTCCCTGATCTTCAAGCTGCTAACATCGGTTACAAATTGGTACAACGCTTCTCCGGCGCTGACGCTCTTGGCCCATTGATTCAAGGTTTGGCTAAACCAGTTCATGACCTTTCCCGTGGCTGCTCTGCTCAAGACGTTGTAGACGTTGCTGCTATCGCTGCTGTTGAAAGCATCTAATTTCAACTACAACTTCATTTGAAATATTTCAATGAAATAGAAAAAGCTGATTCTTCGGAATCAGCTTTTTTGTTTGTGTAAATATATATAGAAGGTGTATGATTAAGTTGAGATTATTTGATTAATATATTTAATCAATATATGTTTTTCAGTGGTATGTCCAGTATATGCTGGGGAACTGTGATTGAAGTTGTGAAAAGGAGAGGGCTATGATTTCTGTATTTGACACAAATCCTGTTGTTTTTGAAGGTTCTGATCGTACCTTAACGATAAGTTACAATGGGGTGCTCTGCAAAGATGCAAATGGTCAGGTGATAACTGACATTGATTTTGATGACGTAAATGAGCTATATCTTACAAGATATCTAAATTCAAATTCTAACTATACGATTATGTTTAGAGACCATAATTGGAAAAATATTGAAGGTCAAGATTTAGATACTGACCGTAAAGGGTCTAATGCTGGTCACAACATTCGTGAAACAAAGCAATCATTGCGGCCTTTGCTCGCCATAAATTGACAGCGGACTTCCCTGCAAACCTAGATACCCTTCAATTACCATTGGATTATTCTATTATGGGTAAACGAGAAATTACCATTAAAAATGGTGTTATCTCAAATGGTAAGGTAGATATTCCTATTAATGAAATCCGTCGCGTAGTATGTGCCTCTAATGGTACAATTAGCAAATTATTAGTCTATAAGGAAGAAAAACCTAGTTCATTCCTTAAAAAGATTTTTGATTCTCCAGATATGAAAATCACATTGAATGCCATTACGTTGCCTTTATTAGAAGCCATCGTAACGCGCAATACAGGCCATGGTATCGACTTCTCACGCGGCAACGGCTTTGACCAAAAAGATTCCAACTATATTATCATTCGTTACCTTGACTCTGGATTCTTCCTTGAAAAAGACGGTACAGCACCTACAGAATGGCAAAAAACTGCGGCTGAAAGAACGGCTAAATTTAATTACGATGTGAAAACATTATTGGGATAGTATTGGTTAATAATATCTATTGTATGAATATTTTTAGGTGGCATATCATGACTGTATATGATTACTCTTTACTCAATAAAGCTGGTGAAGAGCAAAGCTTAAAGACTTTGAAGGTAAAGTGCTTGTTATTGTTAATACTGCTAGTAAATGTGGTTTTACTCATCAATATGATGGGTTAGAGGCGCTTTATAAGAAATATAAAGACCAAGGTCTAGAAATTATTGCTGTTCCGTCTAACCAATTTGGGGAAGAAGAACCTGGTTCTAATAGCGAAATTCAAATGTTTTGTAAATTAAATTACGGTGTGACCTTCCCAGTTATGGGAAAGGCAGATGTGCGCGGTGAAAGTGCATTAGATCTTTTCAAATATATGATTAAAGAGCAACCATTTAAAGGGTTCCCGCCTAGTGATAAGACAGAAATGCTTACAGACTATCTCAATGGCATTGATCCTAACTATCTAAAGGACGATGAGGTGAAGTGGAACTTTACTAAGTTTGTTATAGATCGTAAAGGTAATGTGGTAGGGCGCTTTGAGCCTGTTGTAAAACCGATGGAAATGGAATCTTTTATTAAAACATTATTATAATTTCGGCAGACGGCTAAATTTTAGGGAATAAGTGACATTGATTTATAATATCTCTTGCTGCTTAAAAGAGTTCGTTTAGTAGTGTCCTTAGTATGGTAAAGAAAAGAACCGCTAGTTTTGTAACTAGCGGTTCTTTTGCGTATATAGTAATATTAGCGAACATAAATATTTGTACCCTAAAAAAAGATACCATAAAATACTTGAAATAGTAAAAATATGTGATAACATTTGAATTATATTAGAGCGAAAAGGAGAATCACCATGGCAGAGCAACTTGTAAATGTTCATGATTTAGTGGGCCGTTGTCCCTATGCAACGAGCCAAAAGTTATTAGCCGGCAAATGGTCGTTATTGATCATGCACGAATTATCTGAAGGTCCTGTGCGCTTCCGTGAGTTAGAGCGCCGCTTATATCCAATTACGCAAGCCACACTCACTAGAGCTCTTCGCCAAATGGAGGATGACGGTTTAGTTCATCGTGAAGTATATGGTACTATTCCACCTAAGGTAGAATATAGTCTTACCGAAGTGGGGGCAGAGTTTAAAGCGGTTCTCGCATCTCTTGAAAAATGGGGGAACCAATATATTGACTATATGAAAGCCGCTGGCCGTATTTAAGAAACGGCAGCGGCATTTCTGCCCTTATTATGTTATACATGTGGGGATTATATATTTGATATGGCTTAACAAAGCCTTTATATATGTTATAAATAGCCATTTGTTTATGCCATGTATTAAGAAAAATATGGTATAATAAACAATACGAATGATATAAATTCTCAATAAATGAGAGGTATTGATAATAATGTTAAATGTTACTTTTTTAGCGCATAGCGGCTTTCTTGTAGATGACGGTAAGCGTTGCTATGTGTTTGATTATTATAAAGATCCTAACAATATAGTTTGGCAATTAGCAAAGCGTGGACGTGAGCTTTGGTTCTTTGTAGCCATGTTCATGCAGATCATTTTAATCCATCCATTACAGAGTTTGATGGTCCTCAAACACGCTACATTTGCCATCAAGATGTGCCATTAGAAGGCAAGGTAAAGAAATGCATTACCATGCGCCCAGGTCATGATGCGATATTAGACGATGTAGGCATTCATATGTATGGTAGTACCGATGAAGGTGGTTCTTTCTACGTAAAGACAAATACTGCTAACATCGATTCTGATTCTATCTTCCACGCAGGTGACCTCAACTGGTGGCATTGGCTTGGTGACACGCCAGAGAATAATGCTGATGCAAAGCGCATGGCGTGGCGTGAGTTCAAAGAATTGGATGGTTTATCTGTCGATGTAGCGATGTTCCCTGTAGATAATCGTTTGGAAGACGCTATGGAGTGGGGCGCCATTGAGTTTTTGCGCCGTGTAGAGGTGAAAAAAGCTTTTATTCCGATGCATCTAAATGGACCACTATGGACACCATCTGTGTATTTTAAAGCTCTCTTTGGCGATGTCCCTGTATGGGAACCTCAAAAAGAAGGCGATGAATGCACATTTTAACTGAAGTGTTAATCGGATGCTCTAGCAGATGATTGATACACATATTAAATATACTTTCACAAGTTGTTGTAGTACGTGAAAGTTCGTGGCCTATATGGTCACTACGTTATATGGGGAGAGTCTGTATACGTAATTTAGTAAGTTAGGATCAAGTGATGATGAAAACTAAACCAGTGGCAACCACCCTATTGGTTGTCATGGCTATTATATTTTTAATTTCATATCCACAACGGCAAGATATGTTTTGGGCATTTATCATGCACGTATCTGGGGCCGCTATGATCGGTGGCTTGGCGGATTGGTATGCGGTGACGGCGCTCTTTACAAAACCTTTGGGGATACCTTTTAAGACTGCTATCTTACCACGCAGTAAGGAACGTCTTATACAAATGGGGCGCACCATGCTCAGTGAAGAACTATTGCGCGTGCCTCAAATGTACTATGCCATCAAAAAAGAACGGGTTATGGTCCGTATTATTGAATACGGCATGAGCGATGTAGGACAAGGCCAAATGCGGGATATTCTGTACGGTGTAGGCAATCAGGTCTTATCCCATATGGATATTGAGCCGATGCGTCAGGAGATTAATAAAGCCATATACAAAGGCGTGACAAACTGGAAGGCGACACCGCTCGTTATTTTGTTTGGCCGCTGTATGCTAGAACGCCATACGGCGAGCATTTTCTGGCTATATTTAACCGTACTTGTCAGCGTGTCATTGCATCGAATCAGGTATATCCGTACTTGTATCGCGTTATGCTAGACATTATGAAAACCTATACGAAGGACTCCTTCTTCCGTGAATTGGCCATTGCCTTTGGCGGTGATGGGCTTTCACCAGAACGATTGGTAGAAACGGTACAGAAAAAGGCGGTTCAATTCCTTAAGGATAATGAGTCCATCGACTCCGATTTAGGTCGTTACGTATGGGGCCAAGCCATTCGATTCTTCAATAATTTGGAAACTAATGCGGAGTGGCAAGCTTTCATCGAAGAGCATAAGGATCAATGGATCAAGATGGTTCTTGAAGAATGGGAAGGCAAGCTCATCGATGGTGATACTGTGGACTGGAAACGTCTCATGGACATCGTTATCGGCCGCTTTAATGTGCTCGGTACAGAGATTTTGCTGAACCCAGACAAGCAAGCACCGTTTGAACGGTTCTTCTTGTTACGCAGTATTCCGTGGTTACAAAAATTAAACCCTCTCATCGATAAGGTGGTAGGGCAGGAATTATCTCGTTATTCCCCTGATGAAATCACCCAAATTGTACGAGGCAAGATGTACTATGATCTTCAAATGGTTCGTATCAATGGTTCCCTCGTAGGGGCTGTTTTAGGCGGTATATTCTACGGTTTATATATTTTAGTAGAGGGGGTGCTCAAATGATTCAGTATTTGAAATCCCTTACCTTACGGCAGCGTGCTAATGGCATTCTTGGCTTGAACGCTGTATTGTACTGTTTTGTTTTCATAGGTCAATTTCTATGGCCATGAAAGCTGGTATCAGCCTCTTTATTGGGCGGTGCAGTCAGCACTTATCGGCAGTGTGGCGGACTGGTTTGCCGTAACTGCTTTATTCCGTAAGCCACTAGGATTCCCGTATCATACAGCGTTAATTCCTCGCAATAAGGATCGCCTCATCAACGGTGTTATTAAGCTCGTTGAGACAAAGATGCTTACGAAGGAACGGTGTAAAGTATTGTTGAGCAATGTTCAATTTGTACCATTGTTTGAAAAATTCTTGCTATCTCCAGAAGGGCAACGAGCAGCACGCCTTGTAATCCATCAAGGGTTACATCTCTTATGGAAGTCTCAAACGAACGAGGAATGGGCACAATGGGGGGCAAAACGCATCCGTGGATTGCTTCAAAAACATTCTCTTGTACCGGTTTTGAAACATGTGTTGCTCGACTTATGTGAACATAATCGCTATGAAGGTATGGTTGTACAGGTATTGAATGTAATTCAAGAACGTATTAACCATCCAGCTATGGTTACGTGGCTTACAGCGGTTGTAGCAGAAGAGGCGCATAAGAAAAAGCGAAAAGGCTTCTGGTCTGATTTCCTCATCTCTATGTCTGAAGCGACCGATGTGGTGAACTACCATGAACTGGCACAGGCTATCGTTCAAGAGGCCTATGCTATGCTTGAAAATTGGAAGCGCCCAAATAGTCCGGAACGGACTGCATGGCTGCGCCAATGGGTAGACCCAATTCGCCACATAGAAGAGAACCGCGAGGTTTGTGATGCTCTCGATGAAGCGTGGGAACGTTGGATTCGTGAACAAGATTGGGAATCCGTCATTGAAAACCATTTATGCCCTTATGTAGAGGAGTTATTACTTGTAGGGGATGAAAATGGGGAAACGCCTGCCCAAGTTCTTGTGAATATTGCTCTTGAATTGTGGACTGTATATGGCCAATCCGAAGATTTGAGAAATCGTATAGAAGATACATTACACAATATTGGTATATATGTGCTTGAACAGGGCTATGACCTTATTGAAACCATCATACGCCAAGTTTTGGGCGGCCTTAGCACAGAGAAGTTCATTTACTTCATCGAATCTAAGGTAGAGGATGACCTCAGCTGGATCCGTATCAATGGTGCCATTGTTGGTGCTATTGCAGGGCTCGTTGTATGGACCTTCCTCGAATATGTGTATATGCCACTATGGCAACAATTCATAGGCTAAAAATTAAATGCTTAATAATTAAGCGCTTCATAATAAAAGGGACTGACCGTTGGTCAGTCCCTTTAGTTTATTCTTCTGTTCTGTTGTACGGTAATCGTACTGTAAATGTAGTTTTTACTTGTGGCTCGCTTGTGGCTGTTACTGTGCCATGGTGCAAGTTAATTACCTTATTTACAAAGTATAAGCCAAGGCCAATACCGTGATTTGATTTCTTGTTTCGAGATTGTTCTGTTTGGTACATGCGATCCCAAATATGCTCAAGGTTTTCTGGCTCGATACCGATGCCGTTGTCTGTTACGGTGATAATGAGTTCACCACCTGCCAGCTTAGCTGAAATATCGATAGTGGAGTTCGTAAACTTGATAGCATTGTCTACCAAGTTTGTAATGGCACGACGTAAGGACACTTCATGAGCCACGATACGCATATGCGGTTGTATATTGGATGTAATGGAAATCCTTTTTCTGTATTCTCTGCAACAAGTCGTGTATAGTCATGAACCATATTCGTTAACATCAACGATACATCTACAGGTGCTAAGTTGAGTTCATGCGCATTCTCTAGGCGCGCTACATCGAGCAATTGACTTACGAGGTTAGTCATAAACTTGGCTTGTTCTAAGATATGTGTTAAGCCTTCTCGCAAATCGTCCTCTGTACGGCCGTATTTTAAAGCGAATTCACTTTCTGCTTTGATAACAGCAATTGGTGTACGCAACTCATGAGATACGTCAGAACTAAACTGTTTCTCCCGATTAGAGGAGTCTTCCAGACCTGAAATCATGCGGTTGAATGTGGTGGTAAGCTCATATATTTCATCGCGCGCAGTACGAGCAGGAATATCAATACGGCGGCTCAAGTCATTGTTCTTACCGATAACCTTAGCTGTTTTCGTTAAGGTTCGGACCGGCTTGAGGCCTTTTTTGATGAATAGATAACCACCTAGTGATGAAATCAACAAGAAGATAACATCACCTAATAATAAACTATATAATAGGTTTTCTGTCTTTTTAGAGGCTGTTTTTACCTTTGTAACAGCACGCAAAATACCACGATAGTTTGGTTCGTTAACCGGCGTATCGTAGTAATAGAATGTGTCGTCACCAACAGCAATTTCTCCAACCTGTCCTAGGGAAAGGACTGTTTGGTTTGGGAAGCCGTCTGGTAAGGCGCCTTTAATAATATAGCCGTCTTGGGTAGAAACAAAGAAGAATGTATTATCTTGGTACGGTTTAAATTTGCGAATATCCGTAGCCATAATCATTGCTTGCTGCTGCAAGCGCTCACGTACTTCTTTATTATCGGACTCGTGCGTATATGCATAAATCCATGCAGAGGCAACCATCAAAATGATGAGCAAAAAGATGGTATACCAAGACATAATTTTAAAAGTGAGGGGCAGCCGATTAAATAAATCGGTAGCTGCCCCAGACATGGTGTCTAGATCTCGGTGAGGATCATTAGTTTTCTGTTTTGAGGACATACCCTACTCCACGAACTGTTTGAATGAGTTTTACATTCTCATCAGTATCGATCTTTTTACGTAAATCTTTGATGTATACATCGATAAGATTAGAGTAGCTTTCATAGTCGTATTCCCAAACATGGTCAAGAATTTGTTGACGGGATAATACGATGTTTTCGTTACTTGCTAAATAGAATAAGAGGTCGAATTCTTTAGCAGTCAATGTGATTGTTTCACCGTCGCGTTTAACAGTACGCTGAGGCACATTAATTGTAAGTGGACCTACGTGGATATCGTTTTGTGCGTGGCGCGCATTACGACGAGCCAATGCATAAATACGAGCCGTTAATTCTTCAAGATCGAAAGGTTTTACAAGGTAATCGTCAGCGCCTGTGTTGAGGCCTGTAACTTTATCTTGTAAGGAATCTTTTGCAGTTAAAAGCAATACAGGTGTTGTATTGCCGTCGTTGCGCATTTGTGCAAGAGCGCTAATGCCGTCAAGGACTGGCATCATGATATCCATAACGATAACGTCATAGCTAGATGTATTTACATAATCGATGGCTTGTTGACCATTGAAGCATGTATCAACTGTCATATTCTCTGCACGCAAATATTTGGCCGTAATGCCATTCAGCATTTCTTCGTCTTCTACAAGTAAAATTTTCATTCTCTGTTCTCCTTATGTATGAGTTAAAAATATAGCTCTCCAACTACATTAATATAGTCATTATATATATATGCTTTCATTTTGGTGAAAGCCACAACACCATATAGAGTTGACTATATATATAATATTATATAACTTATTTATCTATTATCATACCTTATACAACAGGAATGAGCAAAAGATGAATGTATATGCGAGTTTATAAGCCTGTTCTTCATGTTTTGAGAGCTTGAAAACGAGGAAAACTTGAAACTTAATGAATTCTGCTAATGAATGAAGATGAACTATATCGAAGATTGCCGTATGCGCATAGATGGACAGGATTTTGCTAATTTTAGCGTATGTGAAAGAAATCACTAAAAAAACTTGTGATAATAATTATCAGAGAGTTAAATACCAATAATAGCCGTAGAAATTTGATGATTTTCGATGATTAAATTCTAGGTAGTTTTAGTAGGAATTTAACGGATATTAATTATTATGAATAGTTTGGTGATCTTATAAAGTCAGTATTAATAAGCCTTGTTAAGGGTCTAGCGGAAATAAAAATATACAAAAATTTCGGAACCGAACTACTTTCGTAATATCCTTAACTTCCTGTATGAAATATTCATAAATCTATTTTTAAATGGTCATATATAAACAAGAAAAAAATACTAAGTGAAATAAATTATCAATTAGATTAATCAAAAATTAATTATGCATAATAGGGTTTAGACATCACACTAAAATGCTCTCTATAATTATATGTAAAAGCTATAAGAAAAGTCGCATAAGTATGGGGTTTTTCTTGAAAGAAAAATGATTAGGTTATCAAAAATTTTTATAAGTTTTTGAAATGAGATAGTCTAACAAGTTTTCTTATTAATAGGTAGTTATGAGGAGGTCATTATGGAACAGTTTGATGTTCTAGTAGTAGGTAGCGGTGGTGCTGGTCAACGCGCGGCTCTTGAAGTTGGTCGTCGCAAAGGCTTAAAAGTAGCTCTTATTACTAAAATTTTCCCAACTCGCTCTGCAACAGCAATGGCGCAAGGCGGTGTAAATGCATGTTTGAATAACGTTGCAGCTGAAGATACAATCGAAACTCATACTTTCGATACAGTAAAAGGTTCTGACTATCTTGGCGACCAAGATGCGATCGAATTCTTCTGCTCTCGTTGTCCAGAAGGCGTACTTGAAATGGACCACATGGGTGCTCCATTCTCCCGTACTCAAGAAAACAAAATTGCGCAACGTAACTTCGGTGGTCAATCCTATCCACGTACTTGCTACTCTGCGGATAAAACTGGTCACGTTATTTTGCACACAACTTACGAACAATGCTTGAAAGAAGGCGTACACTTCTTACAAGAATGGTACCTTTTAGATCTTGTTAAATCTGCAGAAGGTCACGTTGGTGGTGCTGTAGTTTGGAACATGAAAGAAGGTCGTGTAGAACAAATTAAAGCAAAAGCTATTATCTTGTCTACTGGTGGTGCAGGCCGTATCTTCTGGACTCGTACTACTAACCCATTCCTTTCCACAGGCGATGGTATGGCAGCAGCGTTCCGCGCTGGTAATGCATTGAAAGATATGGAAATGATCCAATTCCATCCAACTGGTCTTGGTCGTACTGGTATCTTGATGTCCGAAGCGGTTCGTGGTGAAGGTGGTTACCTTCTTAACGCTGAAGGCGAACGTTTCATGAAAAAATATGCGCCTAACAAAATGGAATTAGCATCCCGTGACGTTGTAGCGAAAGCAATCGAAGATGAAATCGCTGCAGGTCGTGGTTTCGGTTCTGGTCTTAACGCATACGTAGTAGCTGACCTTCGTCACTTAGGACCTGAAGTTATCATCGAAAAACTTCATGGTATCCGTGACTTGGCTATGTGCTTCGAACATTGCGATCCATTGACTCAACCAGTACCTATTCGTCCTACATGTCACTATACAATGGGCGGTATCGACGTAGTAGATTACAAAACTTGTGCATGTGAATTGCCTGGTTTGTTCTCCTCCGGCGAAGCTTCTTGTATCTCCATCCACGGTGCTAACCGTTTAGGTGGTAACTCCTTGGCAGACGGCGTAGTATTCGGTAAAGTATCCGGTGCTGGTGCAGCTGACTATGCTGAAACACATGAACAAGTTAACGTAGATGCAGAATTAGCTGCAGCTGCTAAACACTGGGAAGAAAAATTCACTGAAGTAACGACTCGTGAAGGTGGCCGTCCAGTAGTTGAAATCCGCGATGCATTGGCTGATGCAATGTGGAACAAAGTAGGTATCTTCCGTAATGAAGAAGGTATTACTGAAGCATTAAAAGAAATCGACCAATTGATGGAAGATTACAAAACTTGTTATGTAGGTGACCCTGAACGTACTTACAACATGGCATTCGTAAACTATTGTGAAATCGGTTCCATGTTAACAGTAGCTAAAGCTATTGCTATGGGCGCTTTACACCGTCGTGAATCCCGTGGTGCTCATATCCGTGAAGACCATCCAAAACGTAATGATGAAAGATACTTAAAACACTCTTTGATCAAATTGGGTGCTAACGGCGAGTACGAATTGACTGAACGCGACGTAGTGTTCACTAAATACGAACCACAAGAAAGGAAGTACTAAGATGAGACAAATCACCTACCATATTCACCGTTACCAACAAGGTCGCGCGTTTGTACAGACTTTCAAATTCGACTATGAAGCTGACCGTACAATTCTTTGGGGCCTTCAAAAAATTAAAGATACTCAAGATCCAACTTTAACATTCTTGGCAGCTTGCCGTTCCGCAGTTTGCGGCGCTTGCTCCATTCGCGTAAATGGCGAAGCAATGCTTGGTTGCGAAGCTAAAATCGACGAATTAACAGAACGTTATGGTACTGATGAATTGACAATTGCACCTATCGGCAACTTCCGCGTTATCCGTGACTTAGTTGTTGACTGGGAAGCAAAAGTTGATCGTTTGAAAACAGTTGCTCCTTGGATTTTCCTTAAAGCAGAATTCAACGAAGGTGACAAAATCGTTCGCCAAACTCCAGCTGACTTCAAAAAATTCGTTGCTGGTACAGAATGTATCCTTTGTGGTTGCTGCGCATCTGAATGTAACAAATTGACTGCACGTCAAGATGACTTCTTAGAACCATATGTATTCACAAAAGCTAACCGTTTCGTATTGGATAGCCGTGATGATGCACCTATGGCTCACATTCAACCTGCATTCGACAACGGTCTTTGGAAATGCGTTCACTGCATGAACTGTATCTCCCGTTGCCCTAAACACTTAAAAACCTGCTCAAGATATTTCCAACTTGCGTAAAGAAGCTACAAAAGCTGGTCTTACTAACAGCAAAGGCGTTCGCCATGCAGTTGCTTTCAAAGACGATCTCTACAAAACTGGTCGCTTGAAAGAAGTTTCTATGAGCTTGAAATCTGATGGTGTTGTTGATTCCGCTAAACAAGCATTCTATGCTTTACGTTTGTGGAAACACAGCAAAATCAATCCATTCGAACTTGTAGTACCTCAAAAAAACCTGTAAATGGTATTGATGGTGTTCGCAGACTTATGAAAGCAGCTGAGGAGGTAAGCAAATAATGAAATACGCATTTTTTTCCCAGGTTGCGTTCTTGAAAAGCGCTGCCAAAGAAGACTACTTAGCAACAGTTGCTGTAGCTAAAAAATTAGGCATCGAGTTGGAAGAACTTGACGGTTGGACTTGCTGCGGCGCGTCCCACGTTCAAGACATCGCTCCAGAAATTACACTTGCTACAAATGCTCGTAACATTGCATTGGCGGAAGAAAAAGGTTTGAACCTTTTAACTGTATGTAACACTTGTACTTTGATGCTTCGTGAAGCTAAAAACGAGCTTGATAACAACGAAAAAGAAAAGAACGAAGTTAACAAAAAATTAGCTCAAATCGGTAAACAATACCGCGGTACAACTGATATTACTCATTTCTTATGGGTATTGATCCGCGATTACGGTTTGGATAAATTGAAAGCTAAAGTTGTTAAACCTTTAACTGGTTTACGTGTAGCTGAATACTATGGTTGCCATATTCTTCGCCCTCAAACTGAATTGGGCTTCGAAGATTATCAAATGCCTACATCCTTAGCAGATTTGATCTCTGCTATCGGTGCTACACCAATCGACTTCTCCCGTAAACTTGATTGCTGCGGTTTCCATGCTGTATACCCTGCACATGATTCCGTAATGCAAATGACTGGCTCCATCAACAAAGATGCAGCTACAGAAGGCGCAGATTGCGTAGTAACTCCTTGCCCACTTTGCCAAATGCAACTTGATATGTTCCAAAAAGAAGCAAAAGAAGTTGTTGGCGGTGGCAAAGATATGCCAATCTTGCACATGTCCCAATTAGTGGGTCTTGCTCTTGGCATCTCCCCTGAAGAAATGGGCATGCCTAAACGTCACTTAACTGATACTGCAGCAGTGACTAAATTCGTTGGTTAATTCGTTTGATTTAGACATGACCTCAGTTGGTCCTCGTACTGTCTTAAATCTAAACCTATTATCATAATTACCAGAAGAACCCCCTAGCTTAGGCTAGGGGGTTTTTCTTTTGATATCAGGTCATAATTGTAGTATAATAAAAACATTAATTGTATACACTTATATGAGTAACAACTAATGTGTTGTTACTTTTAATTAATTATAGAGATATATAATCTATTTGAATAAGAATGGATATGAACAAATATGAGGCTATGTGTAATGAGTGCACTTACTTAGCCTAGATGGAGAGTTTTGTATTCAATAATTTAGATTCTGTATAAATGGGAGTATTAGTGTTGTAGAGTGTTATACAAGTGGAGGCCATAATGAATGATATGTTATTAGAATATATCGATCGCATGATTGATCAAGAGAAAGACCATCGTGTTTTTCCTGTAGAGTTTAACGATAAAACCTATTATGTAAAGCAAGATATCAGTAATCGCCGCTCTAGTTGGATTAAACCATCTCCTAGAGCTGCCTTTGATTATGAGTTCTATAAAATATCCTTTATAAATACACAGCTACCTGTAGCGCCTGTCATAGCTGGATTTAGAGAGCATTATTTCGTTACAGAAGGATCTGGTAAAACATTAACCTATTATAGCGAATTGCCGGCTCAACATCCTGATGATGATAGCTTACAAGATATGGTGACTCATATCTTCTATATCTTTGGTAAAACATTGGGACAACTCCATGACTATGGTTTATCTCATGGGCGCCCTGCCATGAGAGATATTACCTATGATCCTGATACAGATAAGATTACTTTGTTAGATTGGGAAAATGGCCGTCGTTGGCCTGAATTAACAGCGCAAGGTTGGGATTTGCTGATCTTCGTTCACAGCTACTTGCGTGAAGATAATTTGCCGATTTCTTACCTATATGCCATGATGAATGGTTATAGCTCTGCTCGTACGGCTCGAGATACTGTATTACATGTGAAAGATGTTTTACGTAAACACGAATGTCTCTTTAAATTCTGTCGTATGTTAAATCCATTACACTTTGTGGATACAGAAGCAGCCGTTAAAGCCTATGACTTTATGTTGGCATTGAAAACTGAATAGTGTTGAACTTAAGCGGTTTAACATACCAGTACTATTTTTAATGGCGCTTTATAGTACTCATAGATCTTATAGACCTTTACGGTTCCTATATATAACTAGGAATTGGTAAAGGTCTTTTTGTATTTATAAGAACCTTATTGTTTTAATACTGCTAGAAGTTTAATGAAATCTATATAGTTACTTTTGAAGTTATATAGTTGGTATAAGAAGTATATAGTTACTGCCATAAGTACAGAGTTAGAGCCGTAGTTCCCAGACTTTCACAATGATTACCGTAATTATTCTAGAGGGGGTTGTCGAGAGGGAACCTCAGGAATATAAGAGGGTGAAAGGAGGTGATACGATGGCTAACATTAAACGCACAAAATTGGTATTGCGCTTTAACATCGGCACCGAAGATGCGCCGAAGTACAAAGACGTAACCTATACTCGTGTTGCAGAAGAAGCGTCCGACGATAATGTGAAAACCGTTGGTAATGCGCTGGCAGCCTTGTATGACCACAGCTTGTCCGACGTGGTCCGCGTCAATGAAGTATCCTTAGGACATTAATCAAGATGATTAAATTACTTTTTGTAGGTGATCCAAACACATCCTTATTGCTGATTTTATATACCTATAAATAGTCGTAACAAGGTATAGAAATCGCAAGTCCACACATTCCCATCCTTATTGATATGAATCGTAGATAGACATATTTGATCTTAGAGGAACTATATAATTCCAACGATTGCCTCGTTCTATCTAGATTTGAGAACTTGTTTATGAAACGTGAAAGGAGGCGCCCACATGGCGGAAAAACGCGTTGTATATCTTACATTTTCTACGGTCGGTGGTAAAAGCACATCAGTCACAATTAGTGCTCCTCGTGCTGGAATTACTTTACAAGATGCTAAAACAGCGGCTAACGCGCTAGTAGCTAACAAAGTAATTCTTGGTTCTGGTGATGCAGAACTAGCTGCATTTACTACGGCTCGTGAAGTAACAACTCAAACTACTGAATTGCAATAATCGCATACAGTTAAATAGTAAAAAGGCTTTCACCTGTGGTGAGGGCCTTTTTATTATGGTAAAATATAAGGTATACCGAATAGGTATGGTAACAATGAAAATGCTATGTGCAAAATTTTGTACATATGGAACCCATATGGGAATTTAAAAGGGGTAAAACAGTGGAATATATTATTTCGTTCATGGAAACGTATGGCTATGCAGCCATGTTTATTGCAATGGTTCTGGAAAATGCGAACATTCCTATTCCTAGTGAAATCGTCCTTGGCTTTGCAGGGTATCTAATTGCTCAAGGTATATTTGATCTACATACGACTATGGTTGTAGGTATTTTAGCAGGGATTGTGGGCTCTATTTTATCCTACTGGATGGGTGAGTACGGTGGACGTCCACTCCTTTTGAAATACGGTAAATACATATTCTTTAATGAACATAAATTTGAGCTAGCTGAAAAGATGTTTAATAAATATGGTGGGGCTGCGGTATTCTTTGGCCGTTTGTTGCCAGGTGTTCGTACATTTATTTCCTTCCCAGCTGGCATGGCTCGTTACCCTATGTGGCATTTTGTCATTTGGACAGTACTCGGTACGATTCCTTGGACTATCCTTCTCGTTTATTTAGGCAAAGTGCTCGGTGAAAATTGGAAGGATCTAATCCAATACAATCATGAGTTCTTGATTATTATGGTTGTTGTATTCGTTATTATAGCGGCTGTGTTGGGCTTTAAATACTATCGCAATCGCCGATAAGGAGGCCCTTTATGAAACTTTCACGATTAACACCAGTCGTATTCATTGTATGGCTCGTTTTTTATTTGTTTGGCAATAATATGTTGCCTGTTACCGATCCTGTTGAATCCAACTATGCGTTAACTGCTAAAGAAATGGTTCTCTCTGGGGATTGGTTGTCGCCGCAAATTTATGGTACCTATTGGTACGATAAACCAATTATGATTTATTGGCTCATCGCTCTTGGATTTAAAATCTTTGGTATCGCCGATTGGGTAGTTCGTTTACCAAGTGCTATCTTTGGTGCCTTGTCAGTGGCAACAATGTATCAATCGATGCGTACTATGAGCGGTAAGTGGGCCCTTGGCTTAATAGGGGCCTCTGTACTCGGCACCTCTCTCATGTTCTGGACCGTAGCTCATGGCGTTATTACGGACATGGTACTGTTGTATACGACGATCATGGTTATGATCTATTCCTATAAGGGGATGGTGGAACAGAAACCACATGCTATGATTGTGGCCTATATCTTTGCGGCCCTTGGGGTGCTCACAAAGGGGCCCGTTGCACTAGTTTTGCCGGGCATGATTTTGCTCGTCTTTGCCGGTATCAATCGTTCTTGGTCGATGGTGAAAGCCATCTTTGACTGGCGAGGCATCCTTGCCTTTTGTGTAGTCTGCTTGCCGTGGTATGTGTATATGTATAGCGTTCACGGTCAAGACTTCATCAATGGCTTCTTAGGGCTTCACAATGTAACACGGGCCACTCAATCTGAACATCCTGAAGATAATGTGTGGTGGTATTACATCGCTATTTTCCTAGGTGCATCTATGCCGTGGACCGGCGCCGTTATTTATGGTATTATTGATGGCTTTTAAACAACGACATACCGGTTTTATCTATAATATGACTTGGGGCGTAGGAATTCTTTTTATTCTATACCTTAATGGCTACAAAATATCCTTTATATACATTCGTCAGCTTAGTTCCATTTAGTGCTATTGGTGCTATGGGCGTTATGAAGATCATACGTAAAGGTAAATCGAGAGCTATAAAAATGGGTTATTATGGGGCCTACGTTACTCTTATGGATTGCTTATGTAGCGGGCTCATTCTTCGCACCGTGGGGCTTCTATTTCTTGCTCTATGTTGTGGTGGCTGTAGCCGTACTCCTTTTATTCCATGCATGGTATACGAAAAAAAGGGTATCGCCTTGTTAGTATTATTGTCCTAGGTACTATGGTTATTTCCTCCATCGTTGTTGTGGAAGGGTTAGAACCATTTGTAAAACAGCGTAGTAATATTGATGTAGTGCCTGTTGTAGACTCTTATGATGGTGATATCTATTACTACAATGGATATAGTACAGCTGCTGTCTACTATACAGGCCATAAGATTATTAAGATCAACGGTGATGAAAGCCGTTGGGATGATCGGGATAAATTGAAAAAACGCAGTGCTGAATGGTCCAAGAAATATCTTATGGAACAAGTTGACGAAGAGGAGTTCAACAAGATTATCGCATCTGGTAAACCTGTAATGTTAATCGTTCCAAAAGGGGAAATTAAGCACTTCCGTCAATCAGCTATTTATCCTAATGTATCTGAATCTAGCGAAGCAGGTACATCTGAGGTATATGTATTAAATAAAAAGACTTTGTTCAAGTAAATATATACATATGCGATACCAGTAAAACATATATAGAGTATAACTAAATATATATGAAATAACTTAATACGATACGTGAATAGCACGTATATAGAAACAGGTAGTATCTACTAGATACTACCTGTTTTCTATTTAGTGTATATCTTTTGTTTGTTTTGCCATTAGCTAGTAGTTCCTATACGTATTGTTATATGTGTAATAATTCGCCTATATTGATACTTTTCGCACCTAAATAATAATACCTACAATATTACTGTGTTTTATTGACATAATTAATACATATTGATATAGTAGGGTATAAATAAGTTTGAAAACGAGGTGTTCTAAAACCATATTTCATCTAGGCTTTAGAAAGTTGCGAAAAATGACATGTGTCAAAAACGCCCCTTGTTGTGAGGTAGAAAGAGGGGAAGTCATGAAGAAAATATGGTATCTAATCATTGCGGTGGTCCTCGTGGTTATCGGTGGAATAGTATATGGCTATCATGAACACAATAAACCAAAGACGGCCCAAGAGTTAAAGACGGTACGCGTAGCCTATTTGCCGATTACGCACGCATTGCCAGTATTTGCTACAAAAGAATTAGAAACAGCAGATGGTCCTGTTCATGTAGAGCTAGTTAAATATGGATCTTGGCCAGAGCTGATGGATGCGTTAAATACAGGTAAGGTAGACGCTGCATCGGTTCTTGTCGAGCTTGGTGTAAAGGCCCGTGAACAAGGTATCGATGTTCGTGCTGCTGCATTAGGTCATACAGAGGGTAACATTATCATCGTAAATAAGGATATTAACTCTGTCCAAGATTTAAAAGGCAAATCCTTTGCTATTCCGCATAAACAATCAACTCAAAAAATCCTCGTGGATTGCATGCTTGAGAATGCTGGTCTAAGTGAAAAAGATGTGCAAGTCGTTGAAATGAGTCCTCCTGAAATGCCATCAGCGTTAGCGGTAGGACAAATTGCTGGGTATAGTGTAGCTGAACCATTTGGGTCTCTTGCATTAGAAATGGGAAATGGTAAGGTCTTTGAAGATCCTGACCACCTCTGGCATGACAATATTTGCTGTGCCCTTGTGTTTAATGGTAAATTCGTCGATGAACACCACGATTTGGCGAAAGCTTTCACAAAGGCCTATCTCGATGCAGGTACATATTTAGATGAGCATCCAGAGGCACAAAAGGAGATTTCCTTAAAATACATGAAGTTTAAGGACCCTGTTATTGAACGTTCCTTGCAAGTTATCGGTTTTAAAGATTTAGCCCTTACAGAGGACCGTTATAATGCGCTCGTGCATCACATGACACATATTGATTTAATCAAACGTGCCGAGCTATTCAGAGTTTGTAGATCAAACATTGTTACCATAGGAGGGGGACCATGAAGAAATATACATATGTGCCGGGCGCATTTATTGCAGCGTGGCTGATTTGGGAATTAATCGTTCGCCTCGGCGGATTTAACGAAGCGTTATTACCAACGCCATATAAGGTATTGCTTGGCTTTGGAGAACTCATTGGAGATGGTGTTCTCTTTAAGGACATTGCAGATAGTTTAGTACGCTTCTTTATTGGCTATATCATTTCTGTTGTAGCTGGTGTCTTCCTCGGCCTAATCTTGGGCTGGTACAAAGGGATTTGGAACTACATCAATCCTATCGTTCAAGTCATTCGACCAATTTCTCCAGTGGCTTGGTTGCCATTTATCGTTCTATTCTTCGGTATCGGTCAAGCACCGGCTATCGTAATCATCTTTATTGCAGCGTTCTTCCCTGTGCTATTGTCCACAGTGTCTGCCATCCAAAATATCGACCCTGTATATATCAAGGTAGCGCGCAACTTTGGCATTAAACAACCTGAATTGTTATTTAAAATTGTGTTGCCTGCTGTATTCCCTGGCATTGCATCTGGTCTTCACATCGCCCTTGGTACGGCGTGGATCTTCCTTGTAACAGGTGAAATGGTAGGTTCTCAAACGGGCCTTGGCTTCCTTATTATCGATATGAGAAATAACTTGCGTAACGATCTTCTAATGGTAGCCATTTTAACCATCGGTTTCGTTGGGCTTTTACTCGATTGGGGCGTATCCCTCATCGAAAAATGGATTTACAAACGTTGGGGTATTGAGAAATAGGAGGTGGCCTCATGGGTACATTTCGGTGCGCAATGCACACAAGGAATTTATGAAAGATGGGGAACCACTCACCATTCTTGAAGATATTAATCTAGATATTGAAAAGGGCGAGTTTATTTGCCTCTTAGGCCCTTCTGGTTCCGGTAAAAGTACGCTATTAAATGCTATAGCGGGCTTTGAGCTCGTTACATCTGGTTCCATTACTATCGACGGTGAAGAGGTGAAAGCGCCTCAACTCAGATATGTAACGGTATTCCAAAACTATGGCTTGTTGCCGTGGCGTACGGTAGAAAGCAATATTGAGTTAGGTCTTGAAAGTAAAAAGGTTCCTAAAGAAGAGCGTCCCGCTATTATCGATAAATACGTTAAAATGGTAGGTCTCGATCATGCTCGCAATCGCTATCCTGCAGAACTATCTGGGGGCATGCAACAGCGTGTATCCATTGCTCGTGCACTAGCTGTTGACCCAGATATCATCTTCATGGACGAACCACTAGGCGCCCTTGATGCGTTGACACGCATCAATTTGCAAGACGAAATCTCTCGCATCTGCCGCGAAGAAGGCAAGACAGTTGTATTTGTTACCCACGATATAGAAGAAGCCGTAGTCCTAGCGGATCGCGTTGTAGTACTAGCGGCAAACCCAGGTCGAGTACAAACCATTATCCCTGTAAACATCATCGACAGAACAGACCGTACATCGCCGAACTTTGTTAATATACGGAACCACATCTTCGAACAATTCCAACTGGCAAAAGAAGACAAAATCGAGTTCTATATTTAGTTTTATATATCAGTTATATACATCTCAAAATAAACACCCAAGAACTTTTCTGCTTGGGTGTTTTATAATAGACAAAATCCTAAAATAATGTATACTATAAGTAGCTGAAGGATTGTAAGAATTCACTGTTAGCACAAAAAAACTCCCTCAAGAACCGCGAAATACTTGAGGGAGTTTTTTATTGCTTATGGTCGTCTAAGCTAACGGGGTTAATCACCATGAAATTTCCTATCTAACCACTTGCAAATGAGATAGCTGGTCACATTTACCACGATAGGAACTAGAAGGATTATAAGAATATCTTTCACTGGTGCACCTCCTTTCTGTACCTGTTTCCCCAGAACGGAGTGGTGACATCTTGATTGTAGTACATATAACTATATATTTCTTATGCAATTCGTGTAATTATCATGTATAGTAGATATATATCGGTAATAACATATGAAATTTAAACTGGAGGCTGTATGTCTTTATTTGAGTTAGAGAAGAGCATGTCTTTTGATGAATATATAGCGTCCTTTGATACAGAACGTGTAGAGAAGGTGCGCGGTTTTGTAGATTGGCTTGCCCAGTATCAAGGTAGTCTCGCTCATAATCCTTGGGGCGAGGTAAATCCCGATTTAGAGATCGTTACAGATGGTTTTGATGCGGCCCAAGTGCGTCGAGATAATTTGGTAGCCTATTTATTACCACGCTTAGGCCGCGCCAAGGTCTTTGTAGTGGCTGAGGCTGTAGGATATCAAGGGGGACGTTTCACAGGTATTGCAATTACTTGTGAGAGAATGCTATTAGATAAGCATAAAACCATTCGTGCGAAGGATGTCACGACTATTCGATTGGAACGCACTAGTTCTCCTACTAGCTCTTTATTAAAAGGAACACAGCAGAAGGATGGCTTTAATGAACCTACTGATACGGTGGTGTGGAGTGCTATCGTAGAAAAAGGTATCGACCCCTATGATACATTGTTGTGGAATATATTCCCTTTCCATCCATATAAGGATGGAAATCCATTGACGAACCGCACGCCTACGGAGAGAGAACAACAATTAGGTTGGGAGTACACAAAACGCTTGTTAGATTTACATCTAGAGCTAGGCGGTGTAGAACCTCTTGTTCTCGCAGTAGGGCAAAAGTCTGCTGATACAATGGGCAAATTTGGCCTGTCTGCTATTGGCTTACGCCACCCTGCAAACGGTGGAGCTAATTTATACCGGCAAGGGTTCGCTGAGGCTGTAGATACTTATTTAAGATAATATAGTTTGATAAGTTCTTAAGTATTCAAGAGTTTGAGCTTTTAAGAGAACATTTTGGAGAGAGCTTTTAAGAGCATGTTTAGAGAGTTTTGGAGAGAAGTTTATGAAACGTTATTGTGATGCATGCCGTCATTATTGTGATGAGGCAGCTATGTTTTGTCCTACTTGCGGACAGTATACGGTGGCAACAGAGGTGGAGCGCATCGCGCCAGAAGGCGATGTCATCTATCCGTTGTCTCATTATCAGCTAAGCTATAAGGATACATTCCTCTATGTGATGGGGAAAAAGTTCATGGATACTGATGGTCGCGCCTCTCGTAGGGAGTTTCTCCAGTTTCTATTATTGTGGCATATTGCTATTATTGGCTTGTTAGCGGTGTTTATGGTTTGACAGCCATATTCCATACGGGGCCGTATCTAATCGAGTTGGCAGGTCTTATCGTTGCCATACTTAGTTTAGTTTCTTTGATGCCTCTGATTGCGCTATCTGTACGACGTCTCCATGATACGGGTAAAAGTAGTGCTACATTGCTGTTATTTCTAATTCCCTTTGTAGGGCCACTGATCGTATTAGGCTTATTATGCTTAAAAGGTCAGCCTCAAGATAATCAATACGGTAGTGCGTTGCAGCATCTTGTTATAGACAAGCGATTGGCGTCTATTATGAAAGTATCTCCTACGAGCAGTGCTCTTACAACACGCGTTCTAGTAGGTATACTTGTGGTTGTCATTTGTGTATTTGGTGTATCTTTACGTTCGATGGGCCCAGCTAATGAAGTATTCCCTGACGGATGGCTTACAAACGCTATCGTTGGTGAAGGCGGTACGGAAGCGGCGCGATCTGCTGTACAAAATTATTTTGATGCCGTAAATAACAAGGATTATGATAAGGCTTTCAACTATATCATTAGCCAAGCTAGTACAAATCCAACAGAAAAACAAAAATGGCTAGCATCTATGAAACAAGCACCAAAGGTAGATGTAGTGTCCTTAGGTGCTACACGGGTGAGTCGCACAGGAGACTTGAAACGCATTGTTTTTGAGGCGAACCTACAAACGACAACAACTGGCGCCGGTCTTGTGGAAGCCACACCGATGAAGCGCTATATTTCTGTTATTGAAGAAAATGGTGCTTGGCGGATTGAAGGTTTTTACAAAACTATGCCAAATGATGATTAAAACTATGTTTTAGCGTTAACAAGGGGGTTCCCCTCTTTTGTTAACGCTATTTTTATGTTACAATAGACATAACGTATGAAAGCGAGGCTTTCATCAAAATCGATCGGATTATATTGCAAAACTCATTAGATTGGAACGAAGAGAACGTACCCGTCGCGGCTGACATGTCTAATGATGGCAATATACTCATTTGCTATGGCAAATGGTCACAACAACACTAGGAACGGCAAAAATTGATAGCGCATTTTTGCGCCCATTTGACGAGACGCTAGTATTTTAGCGCCTTTTTCTTTGTGTGGCCTCCATAGCATAGATCAATTCAAGTGATAGGTGAGAAAAGAAACTATGTTAAATAAAATAATGAACAAAATTTTAGGAGGAACTGTGAATACAACAGATAATCAGGTTACTGCACAAGTGAAAGCAGAACCAACAGTAGCAAAAACTGCTACTCGTACAGCTGCGGCTGAAGGCGAACATAAACAAACTCGCCGCCGTACAAATACACGTCGTCCTGCTGGCGAAGGTCGTACTCGTCAACACGCGACTGGTGAAGGTGAAGGCACAACACGTCAACGCCGTACAAATACTCGTACAAATGCAAATGGTGGTCGTACGAATACGACACGCCGTACAAATACACGTCGCAATGCTGAGCAAGGTGAAGGTCAAGAACGTACAGAACGTAAACCTCGTCAAACTCGTGCACCACGTGGTGAACGTAGTGAAAATACACGCAATACGAGAAATAATAATGGTCGCAATGGTCAAAACCGTAATAACAACCGTCCAAATAATCGTTCCACAAACCGCAACAATCAAGAGGCACCTGTGGAATTAGTAGGACGTACACCAAATGGCGCTAACAAGGGTAAATTCCAAATCATCCCATTAGGCGGCCTTGGTGAAATCGGTAAAAATATGACCATCTTCCAATATGAAGATGAAATCATCGTTCTTGATGCGGGTCTTGCGTTCCCTAGCGAAGATATGCTTGGCGTAGATATCGTTATTCCTGACATGAGCTATATCATCGAGAATAAGGACCGCGTAAAAGCAGTCGTTATCACGCATGGTCACGAGGACCATATCGGTTCCTTGGCGTACCTAATGAAGGAAATCAATTGCCCAGTATATGCAACAAACCTCGTTTGTGGTTTGATTGAAGGCAAATTCAAAGAACATAAAGTATCTCCAAAATGTCTTCGTACTATTGCAGCAGGCGATGAAGTGCAAATTGGTCAAGTGAAGGTTGGCTTTATCCAAACAAACCACTCCATTCCTGACTCCTGCGCTGTGTACTTCGATACACCAATCGGTACTGTACTTCACACAGGGGACTTTAAAATTGACCAAACCCCAGTTGATGGCCGTTTGATGGATATGCACAAATTTGCTGAGCTCGGCAACAAAGGCGTATTGGCGCTGATGTCCGACTCTACAAACGTAGAAAAACCAGGTACTACAGGTTCCGAAAGCTCTGTAGGTCCTGCTATTAAACAAGCTGTAGGTGAAGCGAAAGGCCGCGTTGTATTGGCTACATTCGCATCTAACGTATCCCGTATTCAACAAGCTATTGATGCGGCAGTTATGTATAACCGTAAGGTTGTCGTTATGGGCCGCAGTATGGTAAATGTTACAGAAATCGCTCAAGAACGCGGTTACTTGAACATTCCACCAAATACAATCATCGACGTAGATGTAATGCACAACTACACTGATGATCAAATCATGATCTTAACAACAGGTTCTCAAGGCGAACCGATGGCAGGCTTGTCCCGTATGGCTACTAGCAATCACCGTACTGTAGAATTGGCACCGAATGATACTGTTATCATCTCTGCTACACCAATTCCTGGTAACGAAGGTGCTGTAGTAGAACTATTGATAACTTGCTTCGTCTAGGTTGTCACGTAGTATACGGTAAGGATCGTGGTATCCACGTATCTGGTCATGCGAGCCAAGAAGAGCTTAAAACAATGCTTAACCTTGTTCGTCCAGAATACTTCATCCCAGTTCATGGTGAGTACCGCATGTTGCGCCGTCACGGTGAACTTGGTGTTGCTATGGGCGTAGACCCTAAAAAAGTCCTTATCGGCGACAATGGTCAAATCTTTGAATTCGATAAAGATGGTGGTCGTAAAGCCGGTCGTGTACAAGCTGGTGCTATCTTCGTAGATGGTCTTGGCGTTGGTGACGTAGGTAACATCGTTATCCGCGACCGTCAACAATTGGCTCAAGAAGGTATGGTTATCGTTGTTATGGCGATGGACAAAGCTTCTGGTACAATCGTAGCGGGTCCAGACCTCGTATCTCGTGGCTTCGTATACGTACGCGATGCAGAAGAACTTATGATTGCTGCAGAACATCGCGTAGACCAAGTCCTTGAAGAATGCGAAATGCAACGCATTAAAGATTGGACTACTATTAAGCAAAACGTACGAGACGCGTTGGGTAAATTCTTCTATGATAAAACTCGCCGTCGTCCGATGATTTTGCCGATTATTCAAGACGTATAATCAAATACAATATATGAAAGTACCGCACCTCATGGTGTGGTACTTTTAACATGTTAAAAGGAACTATTCGAATCTACCATAAATAGCGGTGCTATCGCATTTGTCTACTACATAGGGTATTTGAAGTTACCTTTTTAAACTGTTATAATTAAAAGATACCAATTAATCTATCTTCTTTTATTTAGAATGGAGATTTATGAAACAAACAAATACAAGAGCGATGGTAGAAACAGCATTTGTATCGGCCATCGTTGTTATGTTAACTATAGTAGGTTCTACGGTTCCGATCCTCAGTTTGTTAGCAACCTTGGTTGCGCCAGCTGGGATTGCAATCATTGGTATCCGTTGGGGCAGCCGATATAGTTGTGCTGCATCAGTGGTAGCATTCGTTCTTGTTTCCCTTTTAGTAGGCCCATTAATGGCAATGGCGACCATCTTGGCATATTCCTTGCCTAGTATTTTCCTCGGTGAAGCTTTCAGAGCCAATTGGTCCTTTGGTAAGCTCATCGTTATACCAGCCATTGCACTTACGTTGACGAGCCTCATCGGGATTCTCGTGTCTGCAGGACTTACATCCTTTGATTTATCTCAGATTAATCATATGATTGATGTAGATCTTAAAAATGCTATTATTGAGTCTGTGAAACAGCAACCTATGACACAAGAGCAAATGAATGAGTATATTAACCGCTTAGATTTTGCTTTTGATCAAGCAAAGCGTATGCTGTTAGCGTACTGGTTTGCTGCCAATGTAATCGTAACCTATATTTCAGCTAAGCTTGTATGCTATATTGGCCGTCGTACAAATAGTGTTATGCGTACATTGCCAACGATGGATACATGGCGCATGCCGATTTGGGGTGCTGGTGTATTAGCGGTAGGTATTATCCTTGCTTATGGCGGACAGTATCTAGGCTATGCTAATGGTATTCTTTCAGATGTAGGCCTCAATATTGCCTTATTTGGTGGCATGATATGTGGCCTAAACGGCATTACATGTTTGCTATCCATTATGAAGTCTTATAACTTAGCAGGCATCTTTAAGTTTGCCATTATAGGCTTCTTGTATGTGATGAGTCCTATGGCACTCGTTATATATGGTATTTTAGATATGTTTTTAGATATGCGAGTGCGTTTCCAAAAACGTAGCTTGTAACAGAAAGGAGGCCGTTATGAAATCCTTTCAACGAAAATGGGAAGGTTTAGAAGTTACCATTATCACCGTTATTGTATTGTTGTTATTATTGCTGGCCTATTTGAACTGGGCTATTGCAGTTTTAGCATTAATTATCGTAGTAGCGGCATATTTGGTTAACTACAATACCCTTCATAACCGGCGTCGTTTAGCAAGAGAACAGTTTGGGGCGATGATGAAAAACGTCACACAAGCTTCTAACTTTGCTTTACAAAATTTACCGATGGGCATTGTTCTTGTTAATAAACAAGGCACCTTGGTATGGAATAATAGCGTCTTTGCAGACTGGGTTACAGTAGACTGGAATAAACTCCAAAAAATGTCTGCTCTATTGCCTGGCTTCCGTATTGATAAAATCTGGGGTAAATCCGGATATATGACGGAAAAATATGATGAAAGATATTTCCAAATTATCTACAAATTCATCGACCCTCGCGATACGCGACCAGATATTCATAGTGAAGATGAATTGGCTGAACATGCTGTGATGGCTCTGTACTTTAAGGACATTACGGCCCTCGAAAAGGCCCGTATTAAAGCTGAAGAGGATCAGCCTGTATGGGGCATGATTCAAATCGATAATCTCGAAGAATTGACAAAAGGTCTTAGTGACCGCGAGTATACTAGCGTTTGGGCAGATATTAACAATATCATTATGGATGAAATTGATCGTTATGAAGGCTTTATCCGTAACTTCCAAGACGATATGTATACCTTTGCTATTTCTCGTGGCGCCCTTCATGAGATGGAGGAAAATGGCTTTAAAGTGCTTGAACGCATTCGTAAATTGCCTTCTCCTCGTCAAGTGCCTGCAACGATTTCTGTAGGGATTAGCGAGAATGTAGGCTCTGTAAAAGAGGTGTCTAGTCGTGCTCGTGCTGCCTTAGATATTGCATTAGGTCGCGGTGGTGACCAAGTGTGTATTATGGATGGTGAAAGCACCCGCTTCTTCGGTGGCAATACAGCTGGCGTTGAGAAGAATACGCGCGTTCGTGCTCGTGTGGTATCACAAGCTTTACATGAGCTTATGCTCGATTCTGATAAAATTCTTGTAATGGGTCACAAACGTGAAGACTACGATGCATTAGGTGGTATTATCGGTGTTGTAGCCATTGCACGTACCTTGGGTAAAGAATTGCGCATCGTGCTTTCAAAAGAAACGAGCGCCATCGATAAAATGGTGACTGTTCTTAAAGAAGATGAGTTCTGGACGGAACATATTATCACCCCTGATGCAGCAAAAGCGTGGGTAGATGCGAATACGCTCACTATCGTATGTGATACGCATCGTCAAGAAATGGTAGCAGCCCAAGAGGCGCTTGAAATTTCTGAACGACGCATCGTTATCGATCATCACCGTCGTGCAGCGGACTTTGTTGAAAATCCATTGCTTACGTATTTGGAACCAACTGCATCATCTACATCTGAGCTCGTAACAGAGCTTGTACAATATGCAGGTGGTGGCGTAAAACTTTCAAAAGCTGAAGCTACAGGTATTTATGCAGGTATCGTATTAGATACGAAGAACTTTATCCAACAAACTGGTGCTCGTACCTTTGAAGCGGCCGCGTTCTTGCGCCGTGCAGGGGCGGATATTGATAAGGTTAAACAATTATTTATTGAAACCTTCGATTCCATCCAATTGCGTGCTAAAATGGTATTTGAAGCCAGTCGAACTGAAGGGATTGCTATTTCCGTAGCACCTGAAGGTTTGAAGGATATGATGGCGTTAGCTGCGCAAAGTGCGGACATGCTCATCAGTAATGAAGATATTGAAGCAGCCTTTGTACTTTACTCCTTGAATGACGGCGGTATCGGCGTTAGCGCTCGATCCAAAGGCAAGGTAAACGTACAGGTTGTAATGGAAGCCTTGGGTGGCGGTGGTCACAGAACAGTGGCTGGTGCCCAATTACAAGGTATGACGATAGAGGAAGCGAAGAAGGCTATCTTAGAGCATGCTCTTGAAGCCCTTCATTCCGCTGAGAAAGAGGAGGAAGAACAATGAAAGTAGTATTGTTAGAAGACGTTAAAAAGGTTGGTAAAAAAGGCGAAATCGTTGAAGTTAGCGACGCATATGGCCGTAATGTATTGATCAAAAAAGGTCTTGGCCTTGAAGGTACAGCAACTAACGTAAATAATGCGAAACAAAAACAAGAATCCATTGCTCACCACAAAGTTGTAGCGAATGATGAAGCTAAAATCTTGGCAGCTCAATTGGCTAAGGTTGAAGTAACTGTAAAAGTTCGCATGGGTGAAGAAGGTCGTGTATTTGGTTCCGTTACTGCAAAAGACATTTCCGACGCAGCTAAAGCTCAATACAAAGTAGATATCGATAAAAAGAAAATCGAAATCAAAGAACCATTGAAAACATTAGGCGTACATGACGTACTCGTTCGTGTTCATCCTGAGATTACAAGTACTATCAAGGTTAACGTAGTAGCTGAATAATAGTGTTCACCATGCTCTTTGAGTATGGTGAATTCTTTTATCCATAGTGGTTTTGTAAAGGGGATTATCATGGATGTACGCATTCCACCGCATAATCTAGATGCGGAAAAGGCCGTTTTGGGGGCTTTATTAACGAATGGATCCAACTCGGGTGCTGTTGTGGATACAGTGACGAGTATTCTAAAATCTGAAGACTTTACCGCGATGCACATCGTATTATTTATGATGCCATCTTAGAAATTGTGCATGGCAATAAAACGGCTGATTTTATCACTGTCGGTGAAGAGTTAGACCGTCGGAAGCGACTCGATGCGGTAGGTGGTCTTGCTTATATTACATCTCTTGCTAATGAGGCTGTGTCCTACAATGTAGAGGAACATGCGAAGATCATTAGCGAGAAAGCTCAGTTGCGTCGCCTTATCGATGCAGGGAATAAAATCGTAGGCATGACCTATGCTGGTGAAGATGAGCCAACGGCTATCCTTAACAAGGCAGAGCAAATGGTACTGGACGTAAGTGGTCAAACGCAGTCTGAATCATCCTTTGCGCCTATTGGTGAGGTAGTATTATCTAACTTAGATAAATTAAATGCATTGCAACAGCATGATGGTGCTATTACAGGCGTTCCAACAGGCTTTAAAGATGTGGACCATGTCTTCAATGGTCTACAAAAATCTGACCTCATCCTCGTAGCAGCCCGTCCTGCGATGGGGAAAACAGCTTTCACCTTGAATATTGCCCAAAACGTAACGATGTTGTACGACAAGACGGTAGCATTCTTCTCCCTAGAAATGGGCAAGGAACAGCTCGTTGGTCGTATTCTATCCTCCGTGGCAGGTGTGAGTTCTGAAAAATTGCGCCGTGCGAACATGGATCCTACTGACTGGGAAAAGGTTATCGCTGCAGCGGATCGCATGAGCAAATCTAAGCTCTTTATTGATGATACGCCAGGTCTTACCGTACAAGATATGCGATCTAAATTGCGCCGTCTTAAGGTGGAACATGGTCTTGATCTCGTTATCGTCGACTATATTCAGTTGATGCAAGGCCGTAACGGTGGCAAGGGCAGCGAGAACCGTCAACAAGAGGTATCTGAAATCTCTCGTAACCTCAAATTGATTGCCCGTGAGTTCAATGTGCCTCTCATTGCCTTGTCTCAGTTGTCTCGTAGTGTTGAAAGCAGACCAGATAAACGGCCTGTACTGTCTGACCTTCGTGAATCTGGTTCTCTTGAACAAGATGCGGATATCGTTATCTTCTTGTACCGCGATAAATATTACGATGAAAACTCCGAAAAAGGGGACAATGCAGAAGTCCTCATTCGTAAACACCGTAATGGTTCCGTCGGTACCGTGGAACTCCAATTCATTGGGGAATTAACCCAATTTAGAGACGTGGAATTCCGAGACATGGGGCCGGAACAATAATGAAAACTATCGTGGGGTGCCTATATTGATGGGGCCCGACTTTATTTCGACAACTTAGTTACAAAAAAGCACCACCTATCTCGTGGCTCCAAACGACACGTAAGTCGCCCCTCGATAGGTGGTGCTCTTTTTGTATTACATTAGCAAAATAAGTCCCATCAATATATAATAGAACTAGATAGTTTTCAGTGTATTGCTGGGAAAGGAGCGCGTGATGGATAGCGGCTTAGAGTTTTTTGTATTTTACTTCTGGGGTGTGGCTCTTTGGTTAATACTTAGTGGGTTGTATTTAATTATCAAACGATTTGTATTACGTCGCAATGGAACTCCAGTAACGATTGTGTCTATACTTCCACGAGTTATAAAGGAAATACCATTAGCTCGTGGTATGGATAAATATATTTATGGTTATGATATTAAGTATATCTTGAATGGTGAGACTCATACTGCTGAAAGTGTAGAGTTTTATATTCCTTTTGGACCAATCGGTGGACCTGTAGTTCTATTTAGTCCGACAGGTGTGCTTGCAAAAATGGAGAAGTAAGTATAGATAATGTAAGGATAACTATTGTGTATGGCCTTGTTTCAATTGTATTAGGAATAGGGGTATTTTTGGGGATGTTGGATTTTGTTAGATAGAAATAAATAGCTATATTTAATAATGTGTTAAATACATAGGCATCTAACATTAGATTATATATCTAGTGTTAGGTGCTTTTATTTTTCTATAAATTTACCTTTATAATAACAAACATATGTTTGAAAATAATCTGTATTTTTGTTATACTAATCATAGAAATTCTTCTTTTCATATTTCTTATAGAGTCTAGTGGTTTAGCGGTTTGAGGAGGTGTTTGTATGGGTTCAGCTGATACGGATCGGATGTATATGTGCATTGATTTGAAGAGTTTTTACGCGTCTGTGGAGTGTGCCGATTTGGGGCTGGATCCGTTTACAACGCCTTTGGTGGTGGCCGATGGGTCTCGTGGCAAAGGGGCTATTACATTGGCCATTTCACCGGCCTTAAAAAAGCTAGGTGTTAAGAATCGCAGTCGTCTTTTTGAGATTCCTCCGCACATTGAGTATTTGACGGTGAAGCCTCATATGAAGCGGTATATGCAGGCGTCTGCTGAGATTTACGGGACTTTGCTCAAGTATGTGGCACCTGAGGATGTACATGTATACTCTATCGACGAGTATTTTATCGATATTACGCCTTACTTACCGCTCTACAAGAAAACGCCTCGAGAGCTAGCGCAGATGCTACTTGATGCGGTGTTAGAGGCGACCAAGATTTATGCCACCGTTGGGATTGGAACAAACTTGTTTCTTGCCAAGATTGCTCTCGATATCCTGGCAAAACATGCGCCTGATTTTATAGGATATCTTGATGAAAGCCTCTTTAAAGAGAAAATTTGGTATCATCAGCCCTTGACCGACATTTGGCAGATTGGTAAGGGCATAGCCAACCGCTTACATAAATATGGAGCTTATGATTTGCATGGTATTACCATGGTTCCAGAGGCCAAGTTGTACAAGGAATTTGGTGTTAATGCAGAGCTTATCATCGATCATGCTTGGGGTCGTGAGCCGTGTACGATTGCAGATATTCATGCGTATCGTCCCATCAAGCATTCTATTTCTCATAGTCAGATTTTATTGCGCAATTATTCCTATGAAGAGGCCTATGTACCTATGCGTGAAATGGTGGAGTCCTTGGTGCTAGAGCTTTTACAAATCAAAGGGGTTACGAACCATATTCACGTTCACATCGGCTATGCAGACGATATGGTGCGCTCCACAGGGGGCTCTAAAAAGCTTAAACAGTACACGGATTCATTGCAAACATTAACGACAGCGGTAATTAAATTGTATGAACAACATTGCCATAAAAATGAGCCTATACGGCGTCTAGGGGTGAGCTTTGAGGACTTGGTTAATCGGTCTGCTATTCCTCAGGAAGTAGATTTGTTTAGCGCCCTTGCAACGGATGAAGAAGAAAAGGAGCGGCAGGTCCATGAGGCGATGTTGTCCATTAAGGAGCAATTCGGTAAGAACTCTATTCTGCGTGCCTCCAGCTTGCAGGAGGAAGGGACTATGCGTTTTAGAAATACCTTGGTAGGTGGGCATAACGGGGAATAAATAGTGTAATGGATACAATGGCAATTGAACGAAGAATACAATTGAAAAATAGATTAGTCGCATAAGGGGAGGTATACATTAATGAAACATCGTATGTCTCGTTTACAGCGGGCAAAACAATTTATGCCCTTTGCGGCATTGAAGGGCTTTGAAGCATTACTAGCGACTGTAGCACGACCAAAGGAAGCTCGAGTAGAGCTATCGGAGGATCAAGTAGATGAGTTAAATAAGGTTTTACAGACTATACATTGCGGAGAATGGGTGCGAATTGTTTACTACAATAAACAAAGATATACAGAGCTTATAGGGGCTGTTGATATGATTAGTGCGCAAATGCAAATTATATCTGTTCAAGGCATAGATATTCCCTTTAGATCTATTAAGGAATTGAATCTGTATGATATGACAATATAAAGAGTTGTCTTTATATATGGTTTAAGGGCTAGAGTTAAGGTGTGATTCGGTATACAATGATGAAAAGGGTTGTAATTTAATTATATTCTCGTATAAAAATACCCTATATGATTAGCTGTTATATGACTATATATACTCTTTGTATTGTTTTATGAGAAAGGCGGTATCTGTAATGCATGAGGTCATATCATTACTTATCAATCGCTATGATTTTTTCCTCCAGTTGTTATGGGAACATATAGAAATTTCAGTATTAGCTTCTGTTATTGCGACCATCATCGGTGGATTATTGGGTGTGTTTATATACGAATATAAACGGCTAGCTGCGCCCGTTATGGTAGTGGTTAATTTCCTATATACGATTCCATCTATATCGATGTTAGGCCTTTTGTTGTATGTATCGGGTGTTGGTAATACGACCGCTATCATTGCATTGGTTATCTATGCCTTATTACCGATGGTACGAAATACATTTACTGGTCTTAACCAAATTGATCAAGCTATGTGTGAAGCGGGAATTGCGTTAGGACTTACGCGGATTCAACGTTTGTGGAATATAGAGATTCCCTTGGCCATGCCGACTATTATGGCTGGTATACGGACTATGCTCGTTATGACCATTGCCTTGACAGGTATTGCATCTTTTATTGGTGCTGGTGGCTTAGGTGTGGCGATTTATAGGGGGATTACAACAAATCAAAGTGCTTTGACAATTGCAGGCAGTCTACTGATTGCCCTATTAGCCATTACCGTTGATGCTCTCTTTTCTCTAGGTGAAAGAGTAACACGTATTAGCCCTCATATGAAGCGCTATACGATTATATTTGTTTCGATTATGACGATAATTGCGATGGGTATAGGTGGCTGGGCTATGTATTGCCATCATGTGAAGACTGATGTTATTCATATTGCAACGAAGCCTATGACTGAACAGCTTATTTTGGGGAATATCTTAAAAGAATTAATCGAGAAGAAGACTGATTTAACCGTAGAGGTTACAGAAGGTGTCGGTGGTGGTACATCAAATATTCAACCAGCTATGCTTTCTGGCCAATTTGATATATATCCTGAATATACTGGTACGGCTTGGTCTGCTGTGCTAAAACGTACAGATACGTATGATGAAAGTCTATTTAATGAGCTTTCACAGGCCTATAAAGAGAAATATAATTTTGAGTGGGTCGGCATGTACGGTTTTTAATAATACCTATGGCATAGGAGTGCGTAATGAAATTGCTCAGAGTTATGGCGTAAAAAAACGTATTCGGATCTTGCTCGTATAGCACCATCCCTAACATTAGGAGGGGAATATGATTTCTTTGGACGTGAAGATGGCTATGCTGGATTACAACGCGTGTATGGCATGAGTTTTAAAGCTACTAAAGATATGGATATAGGGGCTAAAATATACGGCTATTGGTCGTGATGAGGTGGATGCAATGCCGATATTCACGACTGATGGTCAATTAAGTATTACACCGATTACGGTGTTACAAGATGATAAACATTTATATCCATCTTATATGTCTGGTAATGTGGTGCGTAGCGAAGTATTGATTGCTCATCCTGAACTGCGCCCTGTATTAGAAAGTTTGAATCATACGATTACAGATCAAGAGATGGCGAAGATGAATTACGCCGTTGAAACGGAACACCAACTGCCAGCTGATGTAGCACATAAATTCCTGGTAGAACGAAATTTGATATAAGGTGAATATAGTTAGAACTAAAGTAAATAAAATTTAATATATGTTGAATATGATTTTATATTGACAATTAATCTCCTTTGATGTAATATAAACATATGAACAGGTATTCATATAAATGAAAATATCTGATGAAAAATGTTTAGGAACATATATAACAAGATATGAAACAAGATATGTCTAATAAGTATTAGAAAAATATTACCTATTAATTTACAATACAGGATAGAAGCTTTAACTATTATCAAAGGAGATATCATGGAAGAAACATTGTTGTTGAAGGATTTGAACTGTGCGAACTGCGCAGCAAAAATTGAAGATCGTATCCGTAAAATGGATGTGGTAGAGACTGCCAATTTTACACTTGCTACACATCAATTAAAATTAACCGGCTCTTGGGAAGACCGCGAAGCTCTTAAACGTGACATTCAAGACATTTGTGATGCCATCGAAGAGGGTGTTACAGTAGCTGATTATGAACGTAAATCTAAAGCGGCTATGGATGACCATGGTCATGATCACGACCACGGTAGCGAGGCTGTAACAATTGCTGTTATTGTAGCTGGTTTGCTATTCATGATTTATGAAGCATTGACTTCCTTTGTGCCATCTATCAGCTTGCCAGAGAGCATTGAAACTCCAATTTACTATGTTGCGTATATTCTTCTTGCGTTCCCAGTATTGCGCATCGCAGGTCGTAATATCCTAAAAGGTGAAGTATTTGATGAAAACTTCTTGATGTCTATCGCTACATTGGGTGCTATTGCAATCGACGCATTGCCTGAAGCAGTTGGCGTTATCTTGTTCTACCGTATCGGTGAGTTCTTCGAAGAAAAAGCAACTGATCGTAGCCGTACAGAAATCATGAATGCAGTCGATATGCGTCCTCAAGAGGTACGTGTTGTGGATACATGCTGCGGTGGTGAAATCGTAGTTATGGCTCCTGAAAAGGTTGAAGTAGGCTGGACTATCGAAGTTCGTCCTGGCGATTTAATTCCTCTAGACGGCACAGTGCTTGAAGGTGAAACCCGCGTTAACACCGCTCCTGTAACAGGTGAACCTGTACCTGTTCGCGCTGTACCTGGCACTCAACTTATGTCAGGTTGTATCAACGAATCTGGTCGCATTACAATGCGTGTAGATAAGGTTCTTGAAGAATCTATGGTTACAAAAATCCTTGATGCCGTTGAAAATGCCGCATCTTCCAAACCTAAAATCGATCGCTTCATTACGCGTTTTGCTCGTGTTTACACTCCAATCGTTGTAGCCCTTTCCTTAGCGGTTGCTATCATCCCATCCCTTATTACAGGTGAATGGCATAAATGGATCTATACAGCTTTAACATTCCTCGTTATTTCCTGTCCATGTGCATTGGTACTTAGCGTACCACTTGCATTCTTCTCTGGTATTGGTAACGCATCTAAACACGGTATCTTACTTAAGGTGGCCGAGTTATCGAGGCATTGGCTGGTGTGAAAGCAGTAGCGCTTGATAAAACTGGTACTATCACATCTGGTGAGTTTAAAGTTCACAGCGTAGAAACTGTAGGCTCTCATGTAAGTTCCAGTCAATTGTTATCCATGGCGGCAGCTATCGAAGCCGTTTCTACACATCCAATCGCAACAAGCATCGTGTCTGAAGCAAAAGATCAAGGCCTTACAGTGGAACCTTCTGATTTCGTTCAAGAGTTAGCTGGTGAAGGTATGGTGGGTATGACTGATGGTCAACAAGTACTTATTGGTAACCGTCGTCTTATGGAACGCTATAATGTTCAAGGCTATCCAACAGAGGCTGCTGAATATGGCACAGAAGTTCTTGTGGCAGAAGGTAATACATACTTAGGTCGTATCATCATCGCCGATGAAGCTCGCCCAGACTCTGCTGAAGCGATTGCTAATCTTAATGGTCAAGATATTAAAACTGTTATGCTTACAGGTGATGCTGAAGCAAGTGCAAATTACATCGCTAAAGAAACTGGCGTAAGTGCTGTACGTGCTCAGTTGTTGCCTCAAGATAAATTGTCCGTAGTACAAGATATTCGCTCTGAATATGGTCCAACTATGTTCGTAGGGGATGGCATCAACGATGCTCCAGTACTTGCTGGTGCTGATGTTGGTGGTGCGATGGGTAGCGGTGCTGATGCGGCTATCGAAGCGGCAGACGTTGTATTCATGCGTCCGTCCTTGACTGCTATTGCACATATCCTTGACTTGTCCAAAGCGACATTGCGCGTAGCATGGCAAAACGTTGTATTCGCTATTGCTGTTAAAATCCTTATCATGGCGCTTGGCCTCATGGGCTATGCATCCATGTGGTGGGCAGTATTTGGTGATACTGGCGTATCCATCCTTTGTATCTTGAACTCTGTTCGTATCTTGCGCCGTAATTAGGTGAAAGCAGAGTTTATAGCTCTGTAGAGGAACGAAATAAATTACATTCTCCTAATCTGAATGATTAGGGCGGATATAAATAACCTCTAGGTTAGTAACTGACTAACTTAGAGGTTATTTTATTGTGTGGATTAAACATTTACGATACTTTTACTATATACATTTGTACATCATAAATAGACATAAAACTGTATATGTATGTTCTAGATACACAAAACTTTCACAATTGAATTGAATAATAGCTATAAAATAGTATATAATTTATTAGATGATTACTATAAGTTCGTTGGAAGGAGGGATAGCATGATTACGGTGTATAAACATATAGAAGAAGAGTTAGTTTCCGATAGCACTGTATCAGATGCCACAAAAGGTTCTTGGGTAAATTTGGTGAACCCAGACCCCGATGAGTTATCCCTTATCAATATTTTGACGGAAATCCCAACGGACGTTCTCAAAACCGCTCTCGATATGGAAGAACGTTCTCACGTGGAGTTAGAGGATAATTACATCTTTATCGTTATTAACATTCCAGTTATTCGCGGTAACGATATGTATGATACAGTACCGCTTGGTATCTTCTTGACGCCAGACTTCTTTATTACGGTCTGCCTCGAAGAATCTGAAGTATTGTATCCGTTCATTTCTAATCAGATTTCTACGTTCTATACATACAAAAAGACGCGTTTCTTGTTCCAAATCTTGTATCGCACAGCAACTATGTTCTTGCGCTACTTGCAACAAATCAACCGTCGTACCGACGATATTGAAATCCAATTGCGTCATACTACAAAAAATAAAGACTTCTTCCAATTGTTGGAATTACAGAAATCCATGACATACTTTACCTCTGCATTGCGCACAAATGGTACTGTTATGGAACGTCTATTGCGCTTGCGTGGTCATAGTTCCTATAAACACCTTCTCAAGATGTACGAAGAGGATGAGGACTTACTAGAGGACGTTATCATCGAGAATAAACAGGCCATCGAGATGGTTGAAATGTACTCAATATCTTGATGAACATGATGAACGCCTTCACATCCATTATTTCTAACAACCTTAACTTGGTTATGAAAAATGTTGGCGACCCTTACTATTGCTATGGCGGTGCCAACAATCGTATTTAGCTTGTGGGGGACAAACGTGCCATTGCCATTCCAAGATGATCCAGAGGGATTCTATGAGGTTATAGGTGTTGCATTAGTATTCTCTATTATTGCCATTATCGGTATGTGGAAAAAAAGATTTATTCTAATTTATGATAATTAGTGAATACTTAATTCAATAGTAAGTAGTTGAAACATTACTTTAACAACAAATACACATGAAAAAAAGCTGGCTTTGAGCCAGCTTTTTTCTTGTACGATATTACGTTGTTGCTTATTATTGGGCCAATCTGATATAATAATACCGTTATGGAGAGGTGTCCGAGTGGTTTAAGGAGCTGGTCTTGAAAACCAGTGACTCCTGCAAGGGCCGTGGGTTCGAATCCCACCCTCTCCGCCACATTAGAAAGCCCTTTAGGTTATGATATGTACCCCTTTACTGGATAACCAGTAAAGGGGGTATTTTTATGAGATATAGTTATGAATTTAAAAGAAAAATATGAGTTAGTATGCCAAGTTCTTTCTGGTCAAGGTTTAAGGGCAGTAGCTATTGTAGCGAGTATTAACTCTGGATAACTGTATCAATGGGTTCATAAATACAAAAACTTTTGGGGATACAATGGTCTTATTAATAAACCTTGAGGTAATTAAAATGAAAAAAAGCTTTTTTTAATCTAGAAGTAATTGATGGTTATCCTCCAGTATCTATGGAAAGCATTTGGGCAGAAGTGACTGAAGAAGGATATTTTAAAGTTAATAATATTCCTTTTTATAGCAAAGAAATCTCTTTAGGTGATATTGTTAGTGGAATACAAACGGAAGAAAAATTACTTATTATATGATAAAACTATAATTCAAAGTAAAAAAATAGTACATTAAGGATTGTTTTCTTTAATGAAAACCAGAAATTTAAAGATAAAAATATTAACTAAACTAATAGATCTTGGATGTGAGTCTGAAGCATTTAATGTAAATTTCTATGCAATAAACATACCAATTCAAGTAGATATAGAAGAAATATATAATTTCTTAGATGAGTTTGTGGAAACTGACGATTTAGATTATGACACAGGGTATTTGGCACAATAATTTGTGCAAGCTATAACTTGCGTAATATCGTAATATGTAGAAAATTCTAGCATTGTTTACGTAGTAGAAGTTTTAAGACTATGTGATACCAGCCACCTCTTGCAAGAAATCCACCCAGACGGCAGATATACCTAACATGGAGAAGTTGAAAAAATATGATAAACGAGGAAAATAACCTTTCCCAATGGAAAAATTGTAGAAGCTGTTGATGATTTTGTACAAAATCCAAAAAACAAAGCCAAATTAAAAAATGTTGCTGAAGCAGCTGTCCAAAATTTTCCAAATAACACGAGAGATTTCTTTACTACTTTAAAAAGTATTAGGAGGATCAGATGGTAGCTAAGATTTTTTTAAAATAAGAGATTTTTTTAAAAAAACGGTACTTTTTTTAAAGGATTTCTCAACCGAAAAATATATCATGCTTCCTAAAAAGAGAACAGCAATGAGTCATTCGGAAAGGATATTGTAATGTATTACTTTTTATTTTAAGGGATATGATATATCTTTTATATACGATGAAAGTAAAGGTATACTTAAGGGAGAGCAAATAGAAATCTCTAATCATAAAAAAATTAAGAGTAAAAAGAATATCTTCTATATTGACATTTGAAAAATTTGAAATTAAGCAAATTAAATGGGGATATACATTCTATATATCAAAGATGATGATGAGCTTGTCGTTTTTTTCTACAAAAATGGATTAAATCTTTACTACAACAAATTTAATAAGAAAAAAATTTCTACTTACAAAAAAATAATTAGCCCAGACGAAAAATTCTAGAAAGTTAGTAAAAATCTACTATGAATCTATGTTCTAAAAAAATTAAACGTTATAAGGTTAGCGTAGCAACCCAACCTCACATATGTATGCAGCTTATGTTCGGCATGCACACACTTTCTACTTTTCAGGCGACTCAATCATTTTTTCTAGGTCGTCTGAAAAATGATGAACGCGTCTATCAGAACGCGCACCAGCCGTTCAGACTGCAAAACCAATACTTGGATGAAGAAGCGAGTCTGCATAACAACCTGCTACGTTATTACGATTCTGAGGCCGGTCGGTTTGTGATTCAGGATCCGATTGGGTTGATGGGTGGGGAGAATTTTTATCAGTTTGCACCTAATGTTCAAGGATGGGTTGACCCAAATTCTTAAATATTTAGAAAGGTTAAACATGATGAATAAATATGAAAAATGGTATGAGAATACTGATGAATATAGTAAATTAGAACAGTATATTGAAAAATATATTTGTAAAATTACTTAATATAAATTCAATCAATAGAGAAAAATGGGTTTTTCCATACTTTAAAAACTACGTATTCTGATGGCACGTCATTTATGGATGGGAATCCCATTTTTTTCAGCACGAGCTCCCAATAAAAAAAGAAAAATTATAAAAAAATCATTGTAGATGATAATTATGATACTATATATGATTTTAATAGTTCATTTGATGAAAAATTTACTGTATACAGTGATAGTTCCTATTAAATTAATTGATAATATAGATGTTTTAATAACAAGTTTTCTACTATCAGAATAGCAAGCCGTAGCCCTTATGAAACCATCGATCACAACAGAGTATACGTTTAGAGCGCACGTAAGTAGTTTCCAATTTTCAGACGGTCTCGAAGAAGAAACTGGATTCTGTTTAGGACGGCAGCCAACTTCCACTGCGACCAAATCGGCATCCCAGAGAGATGACCGATAAAGACGGCATCCTCTTGTGGTTCGGCGAATACACCGCATGGAAAAAAATCACTATAAATGTAAAAGTTATCTAATATAATGGAGATAAATATGCCCTTCCTGAAGATTCCCTACAGAGATTACCCTAAAGAAGGATTGTTCAATAAACTTTATCGAGAAAACATCTATAAAATAGAGGAATTTAAAGATGAATTTAAGTATTACGAATATACCCCAATAGAGAAAAATTATTATTGATGAACATAATTTAGTACCATTCATCTTTTTTTTCACCAGAAGGAATAAATTATTTAATGCCTAAAAATTATTGATAGCATCAGCAATGGCATTAGAAATGATGATATTCCAGTAAATATAGAAGAATTTATTATAAATATACCTACCGCAGAAAAACATCACTCATGCTTTTAAATCTCTTAAATAAAGATGAGCTTATAATTCTAAAAAAACGTATTTAGAAAAAAATATTATTTAGGGACTCATCAAATTTGATACAGCAAATAGGTGAACATTATTTATTTAGAAGTATTGAATATCTCGAAAAGTTAATAAATAATTCCTAAATCTACTTATTATATTGTTAATCGAATACATAAGCCAAGGTTTCTAGAAAAAGTAGCCGTAGGTTGGTTAAAGATCTAACAATCTTGCAAGGTCGTCTGAAATACATTTTTCAGGCAACCTGAAAGCAGAAGGAGCAAACCCGCTTGGACAACAACTTGTTAATGAATTAAATACTACAGTTAAAGCACCAAATGAATATCTCTGGTTTTCAAGTGATGGGAAATTAACACCTTTAATATCATGTAAACAACATCCAGAAAGAAATGAAAAAAATGACTAACTTCATATCAACAGGTAGTACTTATTGGATTTCAGATGAAGAAATTCATATTCTCGAAGAGAACGCCACTAATGGAGATAAAAAAATTCAGCATTCAAATTATATCAATATCATATGTTTGTATCTTTAGATCAAGATTTGGAATTTAAATGGCTAGAGATCGCAGCCGAAAAATGGACATCCAATTGCCCAATCCAATTTAGCTGATTTATTTTTTTCACACAAGACAATAAAGAAAAAAAGCCATATTTTTGGGCTAAAAAGGCACATAGAAATGGTGCCAAACTACCAGAAGTAGCCTCGCAGTCAAACCAAAAATGGAACCACATGACTAATATTGCTCAATTTAAAGTGAAACCAGGAACAACTATTATTGAAGGTAAAGTTGCACCTCAAGATTTGGGGTTGCCTGGTGGACAAATACAAAAATATATTAATGACTTAGAAAGATCAATAAGACAATGAATCAGGAGCAATTTATAAAAAAAGATCAATATAGTTTTAGTCGAAATTGATAAAAATGATTAATAATTGTGATGAATATAGTTATACAAATAAACAGCAGTTGATTTCTATAAAAAAATGAACTATATGACATGATTAATTATCTAAATTCAGAAAGTATTTTTTTCAACAAAATAAAGGAAAAAGAATTTTTTTATTGTCTCGGATAGTAATTGATTCTTGGCCATTTAATAATGAAGTTGGTAAACTCCTTGTAGAATTAGAAGAAGATTTCAATTCTTTGACAAGAAAAAAATATAAAAAAATGTCTAAGTTAAAAAAATTTTTGAATGAAACTCCTTTAGGCTTTCAAGAAAAAATTTTTTTGACGAATGGAAGTCAGTTACCTTGATTTGATGGAAGTAAATCAAGGTTCTCCCTTAGTTGGAAGTCTATCCATTAACGGTCAAGTTATTATTAAAGAACAGGGGTTTGGAGGGCCTTTGTTGTATTTCAATAGAAAAAAATATATTCCAGTTTTCATTAGACGATTTTTGCGTTGTTGGATTTAGGCTTGCAATATTAAATTTAGATGATTTATCAATTGAGTATATTGGGGGTATAGAAGACTTGGTTTATCTGAAAGAGATAAGAGATAGTAGAATTTATTTCTATACAGACATATATAAAAAGCACAGAAAAAGAATTTAACTTTATATGAACAAATATAACTCAAGAATATGCTGTAAACATCATAGCCAAAAGGACTTCTATGTTAATTTATTTCATTTAGAATTAGAAAGAAAAAAATTAGTAGACATAATACAAAAAGCAGTGAAAAAAATATTAACGATATGGTATTGAAGGTAATATCTTTCTATCAAGCAAAAAAATTTATGGAGTATACTTTTTATGTTCAAATTAAAAATTATTTCCCCAGGATTTTTTTTAATATATGTATTAAGCGTAAAGTAGAAATTAAAAAGTTAGATAAACTTCCCAAGCTAGATAATAACTATTTGTTATTTATTACTAAGTATCAGGAGGTAGAGATAATACCTGATATTTCTCTTTTTAATTATGAAGAAGCTTTTAAATGAAAAATAGATACTTAGAGTGTAATTATCCAGAAATATCAAAGTGTTTTTGGAGTATTGGACAAGCAGGACAGGGAGATGGATGGTTTTTAAATAAAATAGATAATACCATTTTTTTCATTATAATCATGATACTGGAGAATATAACAAATCTGGATTTACTAATTTAGGGATAGATTTCTCACAATTTTATCCAGTTGGCTTTGTTACACCGAGATTTAGAACACCTATTAGATGAAGGAGAGACACTTACGGATAATGTAAAAACTGAGTTTATAAATTCAGTAAATAGTATAAGTAATAATTTGTTTAATGTTTATCCATTTAAGTATTTTTTTAATTGGAATATTCAATAAATTTATTAAGCAAGTCGTAGCCCGCACAAAGCCTTTTAATCCTGATGTAGAGTGTATGTAGTTCACACACAGTTTCTATTTTTTTCAGACGATCTCAATCCTTTTTAGAAGTCGTCTGAAATATTGGTTCTTTAACAATCTCATTACCAGTCAATTACAAAATGTAGTTTCTCGAGGAGCATTATGGAAATTAAAAAAAGAGTCTAACGACTATATTATTAAATTTAACAACCATGAAGTCTTAGTTTTTGAATGGCTTGTTAAGTTCGTTGAAAATAATGAAATTATTGATGAAGCTGAGCAAAAATACTATATGACTTAGAATGCTTATTAGAATCCACATTAGAAGAACCTTTTATGGAGAATTATAAAGATTTAATACATATAGCTAAAAAATCTATTATCAATAATTAGCAAGCTGTAGAGTGAGAAAAGCCTCAACAATTTGGTTAAAGCCCAAATTTTTAAAAAGACGGCACGAAAGAAACTTGAGCGTGCAGCTACGACGCCTTGGGCAGAAGGATAGGCAATGGTCGTCTGAAAAAATGGAGAAGTTTCAGATAGCCTCGAAGAGGAAACCGGATTCGTTTGGGACGGCAGCCATTTACTGCAAGAAATTCAACCGGATAGCAGATATACCTATATCTACGCCAATCCCGACAGTTACGAACCCTTGGCACAGGTACACAACTCTTTATTACAGAAAGATTTCATAGAGATAAAGCTCAAGCTGAGGCGCACGATAAATTTCGTGAGGCCTATTGGCAAAAACCGTGCACAGGATCATATTGGAAGTTGTAAAAATCCCTCGTATTGAAAGGACTAATCATGAAAGAATTATCAAGCATAGAAAAAAATTAAACATCTTATTTCCTCAGTCATATAAAAATACCCTTGATAAATTCAAGTCGTTTATGGAAATAGAATTTAAAGATTATGAAATTGATTTATTTAATAATAATTTATTGTTTGACGAGTTGAATTCTTTTCCAAGATGGAATTATATGGAATATTTAGTTGAAATAAACAAGAAAAAAACAAAAAGGCAGAAAAATATTGTACAAAGGCATGACTCCACAGAATTTGTAGACGCTGAACGCGTAAAAGAAAGGTTTTATGTTTGGCTCTTCTTCAGATGGGGGACGCTTATATTTCGATTTAAATGATAATCTATCAATATGGGAATATTGGCTAGATGATGGAAGTATTGGAAAAAGTAGCAGATACTTTTGATGAAATTCTTGAATATGGAGAAATTATAGATTATGAGTAAACGTAGTTGTATCAAGGTTTAATCAAACCCATAAGGTCGTCTGAAATACAACTTTCAGACGACCTACAGATTCCTGAGGCTGCAGTTTTCGAAGTTGTAGATGGTAACAACTATTCTTTAAGGCATGCTCATATGGGATATAACCCTGAGGATGCTGTTTTATATTGGAACCGTTACGGACGTTATCACGGTGCTAAATCTCAGGCAGTGCGGAAATGGATGCTTGATTCTAATAATTATCGAATGGAATATGGGCTAGGCAACTGTTCCCATGGGGCAAAAGAGCAAAGAACGCTATAAGAAACCCCGTAAAAACTAAAAACGGTAAGCTACCTAAAGGTTATTAATTGCTAAATATTTTAAGAAATAAAAAGGAATAGTTATGTATTTAGAAGAGCAAAAATTCAGATTTAAATGATGAGATTAATGATCTAATTTGTTTATCAAATGATTTGACAAGTATCGAAGATAGATTAGCTGTCAAACTAAAAGCATGGAGTTTAATTCCTGAACCTAAGATAAATTGGGTCGAACCAACTTCTTCAGTCGCTAATGGTATTTCTGGAGTTTATGAGGAAAAAGGGGATTACAAAGTAGCATTAGAATGGGTACTACTTGCCTTAAAAGCTAGAGAAATAGAGCCGGATGCAAGTATATTTTTGTGATGCAGGTGCAATATATTTTGAACTTGGTGATATGGAAAAATGCCTATAAATACTTTCAACTTGCGTATAATGAACTTCGTTATCAGCCATTTTCATATCGAGATAGGAAATATTGGCAATTTTATAAGCAACGTAAAGAAGAATTAAATCCTAAGAAAAAACCAAAAAAAGTAAGATTCGATATTTTTCAGACGCCCTTTTTTGTACCTTACTTAACCGCCGTTACGCCTACGACCCGTTCGGCAGCTCAAGAGAGATGACCGACATCCATGGCAATCTGTTGTGGTACGGCGAATGCACCGCCTAGGGTCGTCTGAAAGAGGAAACTCGAGTAACGGATAGTGCATACCAACCCTTCTGCCTGCAAAACCAATATGCCGACCGTGAGACGGGACTGCACTACAACTTCTTCAGGTATTACGAACCTGATATGGGTCGGTTTATGAATCAGGATCCGATTCGGTTGTTGGGCGGGGACAATCTTTATTGGTTTGCTCCGAATGCGCAGGAGTGGGTTGATGTTTGGGGGCTTAAAAATAATTCTTCACTGTTACAACGCCTAGAAAAAAATAAGGATTATTTAAACTTAACGGAAAAAGGTAACGGAATTATGTTACCGGAATCTCTATCTAAAAGGGACTACCCGTTTTAAATATAAGGGCTATCATAGAGGATATAACCAAGCAATTATGGAAATAGTAGATAATATTGATAAAAAAATTCTAAATGTGATAGAGAAAAGGCTAGAAAAATTCAATCATTACAATTCAAAATTCATAAGGCACTTAAGTCAGGAAGTATGTCTTTATATAAACCAACAACAAAACAAGATTGGATTAATTACTTAACATAATAAGGAATAACATTATGAATATAATATTAGGATTTATAAAAAAATAATTTATTAGAAGTATCAGGTAATTATCAAAACAGCCAATGGAAAATTATTCAAGATATTTCAGTAGCACAAAAGATATGCATATCAGCAGTATGATTTAGAGACTGTTTGGGCGGATTTGCGTGAATCAAACTCGCTAATTTTAAAGCTATCTACAGATGAAGATGACAATTTTTTTGGGATGAATATGCTGTTCATGCAATTGAAAACAAATTGAATTCCTTGCACTTAGAGGAGGGATTAAAAAGATAGTTTATTTAGTGATATAGATGCCGATTTATTTAATTGTTATTTAAACAACAAATATAGGAAAAAAATCATCCTATTTGGAATATGATAGAAGATGCTTATTTTTAAAGGGTTTTTGGCCTTGTGGATGGGAAGGTAAATATCCTGAGGGGAAGCTTGTCGTTTTTTTAAATTAAACTATGCTTAAATAAAAAAATATGATACACCCAAAAGCTCTTAAACTTAGCGAAAGGAAAGGTTGGTTAACAGGAAGAAAACCGTCCAAAAAAAAAAAACTGGCGTAGCGTCGTGTATATATAGTAAGCGTAGCTTCTATAAAGAGATACTAGACCCGAAATACCATTTTGGAAGAGGATAGCATTATGTTGGATAGATTATATTTAATCAAATTGATTGATCAGTTAAGAAATTTTGAAGGATCAGAAGAGGATGAAGAGGTACTCCTTGAAAAAAATTAGTAAATTTGGTCACAGATCCAAATATATCAGATTATATATATTGGACAGACATGAGCTCCGAGGAAATAGCTGATAAAGTACTTAGTTACAAACCTATTATCCTCCCTGATTTAAGCAATTCTTAGTCTACATGAAATTTTTTTAGTTTTAATATAACATATGTGTGGAATACATACATGTACTATGCGTAATAAACACCCTAAGAAGAAATGTTGATTATTTGACAAAATTATAACTGGAAGGATTAATGAAAATGAAAAATTAGGAGTTTAGTTGAGGAAATGGGCGGAGTTCAAAGGTTTACATTTGAACCACTGATTCCTACATCTAGAAAAATCAATGTCCAAATTTTTTTAGATATTACAAAAGAAGAGTTTTCAGATTATTTGGATTACCTTGAATTATTTGGTGGAGAGACGGGGTTTATAAAAAGAATTTAAGTTAACCCCATATAGTGATTTGCCTGAATATTGTTATCCTGATGACGATATTCCTGTAGGTGGTAATATCGAATGGAGTGGTGGTGATTTAGGTTTTTTTATGGTGAAAAATATAAACTACCAAAAAAACTCCCAAATTAGTGAAAAGGCTTGAAAAAAATACAAAAAAATAGAATACCAGATAATTTTTTTACCAATATCAAGTAATGAATTTGGTGATTTGATTTGTCTATGTACTCAAGGAGAAAGAATTGGGCAAATTTTTCTATTGGGATCATGAAAATGAATGGGATGAAGAAGATTATTTTGATGAATTTGGGGTACAAATGCCTGAAGAAGTAAAAATTCCAAAAATATCTATTTAATTGGTAAAAAATCTATATGATTGCTTTAGCAGAATGATTCCAGTTTAATAATTAAAGCAAGCCGTAGCTCGTATAAAACCTCCAATCTCGAAGTAGGTTGTGTGCTGTGTGAACGCACGCGTTTTTTTGCTTTTTCAGACAGTCTCAATCCGTTCTTTGAGACTGTCTGAAATATTGGTTCTTTAATAATCCGATTATTGATCAGCATCAAGGCCGTCTGAAACATTCGTTCTTTAAAAAATTTCTCATTTAATCAATATATAGATAATGCATTACCTACACAAGCACAATCGATTTTTTTAAATTTTGGTATTAAGGAAAGAATGATGAACAAAATCTGTCTCTTTATTATATTAGTATTTCTTTGTTTTACTTCAGCTTTTGCAAAAAGATTTTTTTAGACAAAAAGGAGAGCAACATGTTAGTCAGTTCAGAAAAATATGGCGCTTGAGCTTGCTGAAATATACATAAAAAAACGTATATGGAAATACCGTTTCAATAAATCAAAAACCATACCGTATTATTGAAGAGAAAGATGTCTGGATCATTAATGGAGCCCCTCCACAAGCACTAGGTGGTAATTTCCATATAGTTATTTCTAAAAAAGATGGGAGAGTAGAAAAAATAACTCATTCAAAATAGCAAGCTGTAGCCCGTACGAAACCTCCAATCCCGACGTAGAGCATTGTGGTACGCACGAAGGCGGTTTCGCCTGTCTAAACTACATCAGCGAAGATAGCGAAAGCCACCAACAAACCCACTACTTCCACTGCTACCAAGTCGGCATCCAAAGAGAGATGACCGATAAAGACGGCAACCTCTTGTGGTTCGGGGATTATTATGGTTGGGGTAAACTGAAGAGTAAAACCAACATATCTGGAATTGCTCACCAACCCTTCCGATTGCAAAACCAATACGCTGACCGTGAAATGGGGCTGCATTACAACTTCTTCAGGTATTACGAGTCTGTGATGCGGGGCGGTTTGTGAATGAGGGCCCGATTGAATTAGAAGGTGGAGATAATATTTATTCTCCCATAACATACAAAGCTGGATAGATCCATTAGGACTACATCACACTTACTTACCACAAAGATTAGGTTCAAATAAAGCTCATGAAGCTTGGAACTTATCTATTGCAACACCATGGGCTTATACTACAATGAACCCATTCCGACACACAGGTAGTGTATTATTAAAAAAATTTTTGAAAGGAACTAGCACATGGTAACAGGATTAGAAATCAAAAATTTAATTCAATCTCATGAATACAAAAAGGTTATTAGATAAGGCTGAACATGAATATAGAATTAAAAATTTATGACAATGACGACAGTATTTCACAAGAATGTAATTCTGTTGCTAATGAAATTAATAAATCAGGATTAACACCTGAGTTAATATTAGATTTTATTATTGAAAAACGATAAATTAGTTTTTTTAATTTCTCAAAAATTAAAAAAATATCAAAATTGTCAGAAGATTACTGTGACTTTGAGGAAGATGAAGAAGATAGTGATGATATTATATTAATTGGTCAGGCTAAGACTTTCCTCATTGTAAACTCTATAGAAATTTTACTATTGAGAAAAATCAGAAACAGATTTAACAAATTTTTTTGAAAGCAATTAAGATTCCTTCTTATAAAAAAATATGCAAAAGAGTTATTTGAATTTTACCAAGAGAGCCTAAAGATATATTAAAAACTTTTACTACTCTATCTGTATTTTGATATCTTTATTATATCTCCTGACAAGCATAGAATGTGTTAAACCCCAACAGTCTAGTTAAGGTCGTTTGAAAGAAGAAGCCAAGGTAACGGATGCCGTATACTAGCTCTTCCGCCTGCAAAACCAATATGCTGACCGTGAGACGGGGCTGCATTACAACTTCCTCAGGTATTATGAGCCAGATGCGGGTCGGTTTATGAATCAGGATCCGATTGGATTGTTGGGTGGGGCGAAAATCTATATTAGTCTGCACTGAACGTACAAATATGGAACGATCCTAAAGGCTTGGCATTCGAAAGATAGGTGTAACAGGAAAAAATAATATGGTAAATGATAGAATTTCAAGTTTTGACGCTTTTTTAGAATGTAAAGATCTATCAATCAATGACTTATTAGAAAAACTACTACATTCTAATTCTATTATTCAATATGAAGCAGCAAAAAAGACTACAATTTTTTTCAGTATAAAGAGATTATTGATATCATCAGAAATATCCTCTTAACAAGTCGATATAGTAAACATAGAGAAATTGCAAATTTTATCTTGGGACAAATACAAGAAGAACTTAGTACTACAGAATTGAAAGAAATTTTCTCTATATTAATTTACTCTATTCAAAATGACAAAAGTATTAAAGTGAAATCATCTGCAATATCTTCTTTAGGACATCTATTCAAAAAAATATAATCTAGGAGAAGAAGAGTTTCGCACTATAGAAAAATAATATTAGTTCTATTTGGAATATAAATAGATATTCTATAATTATTTCTATTGCATTTAGTTCTGCATATTTCCCAAAAAAAGAAATTATATAAAAGAATATCTTATAAAAAAATTTAAACAGCAAGCATCACAAAAATTATTTCATGGGTATTGTATGGATTAAAAAGGAAAAACATTATAAATCAGAATCAATTGAAAATTTACTAATAGATAAACTAAGCCAATTTAATGAAAAAAATCTTATATTTACAATGAAATTATTGCATTTTTTTAATTTCAATTAGTTCTAAAAAAAGTTATCCCTTATATTGAAAAAGACACTATTCACTCAAAAGTAAAAATCGATGATGAAATTTATACTGAACTTAAAAAAATAATTTATCGGATGAATTTGCAGAATTAAGAAAAAAATTATTGGGAGAATTTAAATAGTTTTTTTGACGTATGCCTCAACCGCAAACCTGCTTTCGTCTTCAAAGCCAGTAAAACCAACCGCCTTCCGCCTGCAAAACCAGTACGCTGACCGTGAGACGGGGCTGCATTACAACTTCTTCAGGTATTATGAGGCTGATGTGGGTTGGTTTGTGAATCAGGACCCGATTAGGTTGTGAGGTGGGGAGAATCTTTATTCGTTTGTGCCTAATGCAAATGTCTGGGTTGATCCATTAGGATTATCCGTACAATCAGAGAGTGCTCAACGTGGAATTGATAAAAGCAACTAAGTATATAAAAAGTAGAGGTTTTAAAATTTTATCAGATGAAGTGACAATTAAAGTTTTCGATAGAACATGGAAAAAAATAATACAGGACGATTAACGAAAGGTCAAAAGAGATCAGGGTTATTCAATTTGAAAAATCGCAAAATGCTGGAGGAAAATGTCCGAAGGCTGCATATATGGTTTCATCAAAAAATAAGGATAAGCAAACGGATTTGGGTTCCTCCAAAGGCGTTGCTCGCTTTATGACTTTAGTATTGAAAGATTGATTTTAAGGACGATAATTATGAAAAGTAAAGAATTTATTCAAGGTCTTATTGAATATTTGAAAAGTAATTTGAATATTCCTGATGCTAATTTTCTAAAAGATAGAATTAAATTTAAAAAAAGAAAATATGTTTATGGTGAAATATCCTTTAGCAATTCTCGTACTTTCGAGGGGGTCATACTTCACCTATATGCATACAATTCTGAAATGGGAAAATTTTTTTCTCCCAAAATGTTCCTCCTTATTATAAATCGTCAAATCCATATGATTTAGTATTTGTACAACCATCTATCTCGCAAGCGCATTTTTTTAAAAGCTCCCCTATTACCTCATTTCCTTATGGAGATACCATTAAATTACCTGAATCTGAGAATGATGCAAAAAAACATCTATCCAGATGTATTAAAGCATTTGCAGCAAGATCATATTCCAATCATTATGGCCTTCCATTCCGGTAGCAAAGAAGTTTTAAAAATATTTAGCACTTTATCCAGAGGCTTTTTCGTTTTAAAGCATTAACCGCTATTTTTATTATAAATAAGAATGAATTACCACTAAATGATCCTTTAATACAGAATATTTTATTGTTTGATAAAAAAAGTATTAGAAAATGATAATGGATTGTTTAGCAAGCATGATTTGATCTTCCTGGAAAAATTCTTTTGACCAAAAAAATTAAAAACAACAAATTATGCAATAATTAGTCCTTGTAACAAGCCGTAGCCCGCACAAAAATCGAAGTAGATACGATATGACTGATCCAATCGGACCAAGACAGAAATCTAATTATGGTCATGATTGACATATAAAAATCTACATTTGACATTGTTTCATTTTTATTGAGGAGTTGTATGCTATGAATTTAGATGCAGTTAATCCAGAATTAGAATCAAAGATTAATGATTTAGTCTGTGAGACTTATAATAAACCTTTTTTTAGAACAAGAAAAAGTTATTAAAAGAAGCATTTGAGCTAATACCCAAGCCAGTAACCCAATGGGCGCATCCAACGACAATGGTTACGATTGCTTTGTTTGAGTTGTATTATAAAAAAATCAAAAAAATATGAACAGGCTAAGGAATGGCTGAGTATTGCTTTAAGTGTTGCTGACTTAGGAACTACTAATGCAGGGACGTATCTGTTAGCTGGTATTTTTTATTATGACCTTGAAAAATATGATGAAGCTTATAAATATTTTGATATTGCTTATAATGATGCTGGATATTATCCATTTAGTATTGAGGACAAAAAATATTGGCAGTTTTATAAGCAGCGTAAAGACGAATTAAATCCTAAGAAAAAAACCAAAAAGTAAGATTCGATATTTTCAGACGACCTCTACCAAATCGCCAACAACCCTACTACTTTCACTGCAACCAAATCGGTATCCCGAGAGAGATGACCGATAAGGACGGCAACCGCTTATGGTTTGGCAACTACATCGACTGGGGGCATCTGAAAAAGGATGAGCGGGTTTACAAGAACGTGCGCCAGCCGTTCAGACTATAAAACCAATATGTCGACCGTGAGACGGGGCTGCATCACAACTTCTTCAGGTATTATAAGCCTGATGCGGACCCGATTGGTTTGTGTGGAAGAAGCAATTTTTATAACTATTCTCAAAATGTACAAGCTTGGGTAGATTTATATGGCTTGTCGTCTAGTTGTAATGACGGAGATACAAAAGATAGTAAACTAATTAACCCAAAAGAATTGAAATGGATTTTAGTTTAAATAGGCACAGATCCACATGCGTTTAAAGCTGATTATGTTGGTAAATGAGCCGTATCTCATTATGATGTTTATAAACAAAATAAAAACTGGAGAACTTTTATTAAGAAGAAAAAATTCTTCTGAATTTATTAGAACGGGAATTGGTTGCGATGATGATCTACCTTCTCCTACCGCACCAGCAAAAAAATGTTCATCAACACAAGGGAAAAACGATCTGATAACAAAAAAATTATTGGTTTATTGCTGGTCTTTCAGTTGTAGTTGTCGTAGCTATAGTCAGCCCCTTAGATGGGCCTTTGGGTGATGTGGCTACTATTGGTGCTTTGAGTGGTGCTTTATCGCAATAAAATAACATAGGGGTTTAATGATGCTGAATAATTCAATTGAAGTAACATTTTATATGGAATCAAATGATTATATTAACATGAAAGAAATAGACAAAAATACTTAATATTAAAAAAATGCTGAGTTTTATAGTAAGGGAGATTTATTTACCTCACTAAACAAAAAAAGGTTCAATTTATAATTGAACACTCTTACTATTCTTTTGGTATAGATAAAGAGGAAAAATTTAAATGAAAAAAATTAATAAAAATTATACAAAGCTTAGTTGTAAATTGAAACTGAACACATAAAAAAATCCATATTAGTACAAGTGATAAGATTAGAGTATCAAATTCGCAATCAATCACGAGGTACTAATATGGACTGCTCTAATCTTATCACATCATTGCGTACAAACAAACACTTAAATTTAGAGGAGCGCTTTTATCTTGAAAAAAACGCCTTCTTGCTGGTGATCCTATCAATACTATTGCCAAGGCATTAGGGACGCTCTAGAACTACGATTTATGCTGAGAAAAAAAGCGTGGAACAGTGGTTCAAATTAGACAAAAACAAGGCTGTTCTTATGTATATAGCAGATTGCGGTCAGCTTGCCTATGAAAAGAACCCGCCAAGGTTCTTTTCAACACTTTGAAAGCAGGTTCTATTGAGCCCTTTTTATCTTGGGTTGAAAACAAGGTAAGAGTCGATAAATGGTCCTTAGATGCTGCTGTTGGCTACGCCTTACGTAAGGGTTTGTTTGTACGCAATGAAATGGTGTGTACTAAAACTTTATATAACTACCTTTACCAAGGCATTTTAGGTCTTAAACCAATGGATTTGCCTTGTGTTATTCGCCATTCTCATAAGAAGCGACATAACAGGCAACACAAACGCAAGTTAGGTAAATCCATTGATCTGCGTGATGAATCTGTTGCTACCCGCGAAGAATTTGGTCATTGGGAGCTGGATACGGTCCGAGGAATAAAGAATAAAAGCGATGAAGTAATTGTTTCATTGTTAGAACGCAAGTCTCGCCTATATGTAGCCTTACGTTGTCTATCCGCTAAAGCCGTGGACGTAAAAATGACATTAGAAAATTGGTTGCAGTCTCTTAAGGCCGTTTCCGATGTATCCATGTTATGTAAAACTATTACGGCTGATAATGGCCGTGAATTTGCAGACATAAGTACATTAGAAACAGAGGATTTATCTATTTTCTTTGCTCACCCGTACTCGCCTGGGGAACGCGGTTCAAATGAACGACATAACGGACTATTACGCCGCTTTATCCCAAAAGGAACGCCCATAAAGGCTGTGTCAGAAGAAACGATTCAGCGGGCGTTACATTGGTGCAATAATTTACCCCGAAAGCTGTTGAATTACAAAAACGCCTCAAGAAGTCTTCATTGAAGAAGTTAATAAAGTTATGGATTTACAGAGTGTTCAATTTCATATTGCAATTTAAGAAAAATTATACAAAAAAATAGAAGACATAAAGAAAAAAATTTAGACTATATATTTAAAAAAATATAAGCTAAATAAAGAGCTTATAATTTACAGCTGGGCCAACGATGAGGCTACTCGTGAATATAAAATCTCCTTAAAAACAAATTCAATTATTATCTGAGTTAGGAATAGAGTTAAAAATCATTCATTATAATATTTAGTATAAGTGTGGATTAATTTCAAGATCTAACAAACCCCAAAAGCAGTCTGAAATTCTAAACCCTCACTTATCCATCCTTCAGTAAGCCTTCTGCCTGCAAAACCAATATGTCGACCGTGAGACGGGGCTGCATTACAACTTCTTCAGGTATTATAAGCCTGATGCGGGTCGGTTTGTTAATCAGGATCCGATTGGGCTTTCAGGCGGAGACAATCTGTGTCTCCAATAGGAACACCATACCCTATGAGATCCTTACCTCCTGGTTCTAATCGAAAGCCTTATACCATATATAGGGTACTGAAATCAATTGATAATGTAGCTGCAAGTAAAATTATGTCGTTGTTCGGAGAGATTGGATTAGGGACACAGTATGAATTACAAAAATCTGTTAAATCATATAGAATCTGGGCATCTGGAAGAGGTGAAAAATAGGAAAAATGTTAAAAAAATTAATGAATTGGATTCATATCTTAAAAAAATAAAGGAGTACCAGAAGATAGTTACTCAATCAATGAAGTAAATGATGAATCATTATGTATTGTTGAAGAAAAATAAAAAAATGGCATATATTCTATTCTGAAAGAGGATTGAGAACCGAAGAATATTGTTGCCAAGATGAACATTTGGCAATTCTATATTTTATCAATCGCTTATCAAAAATGTTAAAATTTTCTTTCGAATGAAAAAAAGCAAACTGTAGCTTGTATGAAACCTTCAGTCCCGACGCAGAGTGTGTGCGGTGCGCACGAGATTTCTATTTTTCAGACGACCTCTACTAAATCGCCTCTCTCGACGGCGGCGCACCGCCTCACTTCCGTCACCTTTAATGGTAAGGAACTGGTGCGCTACGACTACGACGGCTACGGCAATTTGACCGCCGTTTACGGACGGGACGGTAAAAAACTGCACGGTTTCGCCTACCGCAACCACGTCATGGTCGATTACAGGCACAAGCGCGACAGCGTGTACAAGATTTACAAGAAAGTTTGAAAAAACGGTTGAGTAAGTTCATATCTGTTGGAGGATGTTCATCTACCAACTCACCCAAACGATTAGATTAGGAGGAAATTATGAAGAAATTAATGGTGTGGGGATATAGCGCACAAAGTTTAGATGAGTTAGCGAAAAGAAAAGTGCCTAAGGTTTCCTTAGGGGAAGTAGGGATATCAGAGGAATTCAACCCTAAAAAAACGCATCCTGATTTTGACTTTCCATGGAGTTGGTTCGTAAAGGGACAAGAAATTCCTCCAATGCCTGAAAAAGGTTTATGTCTGCTTAAAGAAAGCAAGAGGTGTTACTTTTTGATTTTCTACCTTATGGCTACAACTTCTTTATCATGTCAGCGCGTTTTTTTGGAATTTATTAAAAAAATATGGATTTAATTATAATTTTGGTATGAGCGAAGCGATTATTGTCAATACAAAAGGTGAGCTATTGACAAATGAAGTCTATTATTTGGTAAGAATAGTTAGCTGGGAAATTGAGGATGAAATTGTTTACCCTGGATTTAGGAAGAAATGAAAAAGGTTTTTTTGTTGGAGGCATATACTAATTCGGATAAGGATATTTTTGCTGTCTTCCAAATATAAGTATATGGAAGCATTTATGGTGTCAGAAAAATTTAAAAAGAAAAAAATATTAGAAATGTTCTCATTACCTTTTCTTTATACTTTGAAGGAATGGAAGGAGCAAAAATGATTATGAAATTATTGGATTTGATAAATTATAGTAAAAAGGAAAACTTAAATGTCAAAAATTACTTTTTTTACCTCTTCTAAAAACGCCACATAGTATTGGTTATATTGGAGGAGGAGCCGAACATATTCCGTTAGAATTATGGCCTAAAGTTCCAAATTCTGATACCTATCAAACGCATCTGTTTACTCTTTATTCTGACTTTTTACCTGAAAATGTATTCCCTCGCAGAAATTATTATATTTCTGTTTTTATTTCCATAGAGGAGCATGCACTAGGAGGGGTGAAAGACTCTATTTCATCTAAATATACTGTTAATTGTCAGGATGATTTAATTTTACTAAATGATGGTTTTAGTTGTGCTGTTCTTTATGAAAGGGAACAAGATATCGGCAAGCAAGATTTAGGAAGTATTTCTTTGGAAAGAAAATTTTTTGAAAGACTTGATGAAGTTGATAAAGAAGCTGATGCAAAATACAATGAAGATGAACATTTATTCTTTGAAGATAATGGAATGGGATTGGATGTATCCAAAATTTTTGGCAATCCTTATTTTTGAACAAGATATAATATATCCTTCTCCTAAGTTTAGTTTTTGCTTGCAATTATTAGAAGAAGATATAGATAAAAAGTTACATATTTTTCAGAATGGTATTGGTTATTTTTATTATGACCAAAATGTTAAGAAAAAACTTCTATCTGGAAGTCAAGCAGGTATTTTCTTTATTCAAAACACTTAATATCATGGAGCTAAATCTCAGACAGTACGGAAATGGATGCTTGATTCTAATAATTATCGATTAGAATATGGACCAGGAAATTGTTCCCGTGGGGCAAAGAGCAAAGAACGTTATAAGAAACTCCGTAAACCTAAAAAAACGGTAAGCTACCTAAAGGTTGTTAATCTAAGAAGGATAAATTATGTATTTAGATCTAGTAAATTATGAATTAAACAAAAAAATCAATGATTTTGTATGTAACTCAAATGATGCTACTACGCCGGAGGAAAGCATTGATATTCTCAATCAAGCATGGGAACTTTTACCCAAACCAGCCACTCAATTCGTTGAGCCTACTTCGGCAATCGCCTGTGGTATTTCAGAAAATTATAAAAAATTAGGTGATTATCAAAAAGCCCTTGAGTGGATGTTAATTGCACTTGAGGCACGAAAAGATGAACCTGCAGCAGGTGTGTTTATATGGACAGGAATCGTTTATTACGAATTGGGTGATATGGAAAATGCCTATAAATATTTTGACCTAACTTATAATGAGCTACGTTACACACCTTTCTCTATGGAAGACAAAAAATATTGGCAATTTTATAAGCAACGTAAAGAAGAATTAAATTCTAAGAAAAACACCAAAAAGTAAGATTCGATATTTTCAGACGATCTTTTTTGTACCGTACTTAACCGCCGCTACGCCTACTTGGACAAGAGCAAAAATATTGAAAGATTAAATCCAAAGAGGACAATATATACTGATGGTACAAACTTTTATTCTTTAGATACACAACATGGAAGGTTTGAAAAACTAAATAAGAAGGGTAAACACATGGGTGAAGTTGATATGTGTTTAAATGAAAAAGGTAAACAAGATTCTAGTAGTGAACACGATATAAGGATTAAATGATGCAGAAATTAGTAAATTATCATAGTAATTTGACGCATGGTACCGTTTTTAGATTTCCAGGTTCATATCCACATGAAAAATATGTTGATCTGATATTAGTTGAATTTCCAGATAGTGATAGAAAATTTGGTCTTGTTGTATCTACTGGTCATAAAGCGGGATTGATTTTAATTAAACTTCCAAAGGAAGCTGAATCAAATAACTTTGCTGGAATAGATAGACAATGGGTAATAGATAACTGGAATAAATGGATATATGAGACTTGTAATGTTGATGATGTCTATGTAATTCAAAACTACCCAATTCCTGTTATTGATTACAGCAAGCCGTAGCCCGGAGAAAACCTTCAGTCCTGACGTAGGATATGTGCGGTACGCACGCACGGGGTTTTCTATTTTTTTCAGACGACCTCACTATTTTCTTTGAGGTCGTCTGAAACATTTGTTCTTTAACAATCTCATTAGCAATGGCATTCTATCTAGAGGTCGTTTTTCCTGATGGCTGAGAAGCTAATTGACATAGACAAATACAGGAAAGGATATATATTATGTTGAAAATATTAAATAATTCTTTGGATGGAATTGTATTGGGTCAAAAAAAGGCTGACTTTGATGATGTTATTTTAAATAATCCTAATTATTCATTAGAGTTTGATAAAAAAACACAAGATACAATCTGATTCAGAATTGATTACTGTATCTTCCTTGAGGAATTGTGATGAATTTTGCTTAAATGGAAAAAGTTATTAACTTTTCAAATCTTGAAAAATTTTTTTAGAAGAGGAGGATCCTCTAATAGAAGTTTCGGATGAAGAAAATTATTTTTATATTTTTTTCCAAAAATATAATTTAGTTTTATATGTTGACTATAAGGATAATTTGTTTCTGCAGATATTAATTTACGATGAGAGTATAAGAGATTTATATGATAATAAAAGGTAAAAAGTACTCAGACTTTCAAAAAAAGTAAACTTAAAAAAACTCAACTTTAAATCATGATAAATTAATATTTATTCCTTATAAGAGCATAGGCGATTTTGATTTAAATTGTTCTCTATCAGATGTTATAAGAAAAATATGACATATCAAACAATGTTATCCCGAAGGTAAAAAAATATTATAGAGATAAACAATTTTTGTACTAAGGTTTGATAATGAAAAAGTTAACTGAGGTTACAATTTTCAATGATAAGAAAGTAGAGTTTGCAATATACTATAATGAAATGGACATATCATCAAAAAAAGGGCTTACTGAGTTATTAAGTCAATATGATGTTATTGAGAGAACGAAATCTAAATATCTTTTTCAAAGAATTAGGTCTAGTTGTAGAAAAAGATCTGTCCGAATTTCGGTTTTTTTGAACAATCATTATTAAAATTTTTGGGTAAATTTGCATAGACCTATTACTAGCTGGTAATCACAAGTAAGCCATAGTAAACTTAACAAAATTAGATCCCAAAACAGGTAAACCTATACAAATTAGAAGCTATGATGCAAAAGGGAACCCCGTAAAAGACACCGACTTTGATCATAACCATGGTTTTGGAGACCTTCATGCACGTGACTGGAAATATCCATCAGATAAAGCACCAAATAAAGTCCGAGGAGAAGGACGAGTATTAACAAAAAAATGGAAAAAAATTCAACTTAAAATTTGGCAAATGCGCACAAGTATTCCCTGGATTAAGTAGCTTAACAACCAGATTTATAAGTGGAGTAAGTCTTTTGTTATTGCCTAATTCAATTAGCCAATGTCAAGATTTAGATTTTCCATGAAAAAAATCTAGATAAATGTGGGGCAAAAAAAGAAATGAATATACATGACAAGGAAATTGTTGGTTTTTTTATAAGAAAAAAATGATCAATTACTCGTATTACTTTCATCCGATGAAAATAATATCTTTTTTTAATTCAGTAATTTTTCATTTTAACAACGTTTCGGACCAAAAATATTATTTTTTTGATATACATGAATGGGGAAAAAGAAGATATTCCAAATGAAATTATTAAACTTTTTCCTTGTATAAATCCCTTTATAGAAGATAAAAGAAATATATAATTTTCATTATATAAATTCATCTGTTGGACTAGAGGGTATTGTTATCACTAAAAAAATAACATTTCTGCGCAAAAATATCGTTATGCTGAGATACTACTGACGTCTAAAGAAAACTTGACCTAAGATAACCGGCTATCAGAAAAACGACTTAGAAGCTTCCAATGACAGCAGCTATTACTACGGCTACTTCGATGACCTGACCCACTGGGAACTAGCCAACGGAAAAAGTGCAGAACTACTTCTACGACCTGCATGACCAACTGGTTAAAGCGGAATTCTTTAAAAAAGATGGTTCGAAAGAAACTTGGGTGTACAGCTACAATGCTTTGGGCCGAAGGATAGGCAAAGGCCATCTGAAAAACGAAGAAGTTTCAGACGGCCTCGAAGAAGAAACCAGATTTGTTTGGGACGGCAGGTATACCTATTTCTACACCAATCCCGACAGTTACGAACCTTTGGCGCAGGTACGCAACTGGACAACCGAAGAAGGCGAAAGTAGCCAACAAACCCACTACTTCCACTGCGACCAAATCGACATCCCACGCGAGATTGCCGATAAGGACGGCAATCTGGTTTGGTTTGGGGATTATTATAATTGGGGCAAACTGAAGAGCGAAACCAACGTAACGGGTGTCCAAGAATACCTTTGAAAGATATACAACCAGACCCTATAGATTGGTGGTAATAATAATGATATCAAATGACATTCAAGAATTACTTAAAAAAATATTACAAAGTCTCTAATTAAAAATCGAAACAAAAAGAGTTAGATGCTTTTAATTTCTAGACAGTTAACCCATATAGATAATATTGATTTTTCACAGATACGAAATATCCCATAGGAAAAATTGAAAGTCTCAAATTTTTCTTTCTGTTCATTTCGTGGTGCTTTCATAAGCTATAGTTCCTTTACTAATTGTAATTTTATTAATTGTTCTTTTATTACGGCAATAGTTTGTAATACAAAATTTACTAATTGTACATTTATTAATTGTGTATTCAGATCAACGCATATACAAGATAATTTAATATCTAACTGCTCTTTTCAAAATTGTCATATAGAAGATAATATATTTTCTACAAATAAAACATAATTTATGACAATGTTGAATAAGGCATTCGGGACCGCCTTTTTAGGTGGAAAAAAATTCCCATGTCTTATTGAATTACAGAAAGAAACTTTAAAAAAATGGCAAGAAAAACAGAAATGGCAGGTAGGCGATTATTTTGGCATTCCCATAGAAGATGATTTTTTTAGCTGTTGGACAGATTCTTGGAAGATATGATTGGATAGGTGTAGCCTGCTTAATTACCAAAATGAAAAATTTCCTCAAAAAAACCTTCCTTTATATGAAGATATAAAAAAATAGATAAAAAAACGATGTTATTGCTGCTATGTTTATTACTGAAGAATCGTTAGATAAAGGATTCTGGCCAATTATTCAACAAGGTATAGTAAATAAAAATATACTGAAACAATATTTTCCTAATATTGATTTAATTGAACAAGGAAATATTATTGGTATTAATACCGAAGGTTCAGCTATTATTGATGATTTTATTAAAGCTTATTTTAGTCTAGCACCTTGGGATGACTGGCATGACCCCGAATACCTTGATAAACTTCTTATTTCTCCCGACAAAAAAACCTGAAAAATCTCATCTATAAGAACAAATGATCTATTCCAACTCAAAAGCTTATCCTGAAAGTAAAATGCTTCGTACTTTTTGAAAAGCCTTTTGAATGCCTCACGAATATATGAATAGCAATAGATGTTTGGTCTAGATATGATGTGCTAAATGGTATAGATAAATATATACAACGCATAACGGTTTGTTTTTTGTATCCTGATATAACTAATTTAAATAATAATGAAATAGATGATTTTCAAGAGCTATTTTTTTGAATTTATTACTTGATATTAAAGATGGTTTATGTAACCAAAAATAGAACCTCATGACTAATATTGCTCAATTTAAAAGTGAAACCAGGAACAACTATTATTGAAGGTAAAGCTGCACCTCAAGGTTTGGGGTTGCCTGGTGGACAAACACAAAAAAATATTAATGACTTAGAAAGGTTAATAAGACAATGAATCGGGAGGAATTTATAAAAAAAGATTAATATAGTTTTAGTCGAAATTGATAAAATGATTAATAATTGTGATGAATATAGTTATACAAATAAACAGCAGTTGATTTCTATAAAAAAATGAACTATATGACATGATTAATTATCTAAATTCAGAAAGTATTATTCAACAAAAAAAGGAAAAGAATCTTTATTGTCTCGGATAGTAATTGATTCTTGGCCATTTAATAATGAGGTTGGTAAACTCCTTGTAGAAATAGAAGAAGATTTCAATTCTTTGACAAGAAAAAAATGTAAAAAAATGTCTAAGTTAAAAAAATTTTGAATGAAACTCCTTTAGACTTTCAAGAAAAAAATTTTTTTTGACAAATGGGACGTCAGTTACCTTGATTTGATGGAAGTTAATCAAGGCTCTCCATTAGTTGGAAGTCTGTCCATTAATGGTCAAGTTATTACTCGAGAACAGGGATTTGGAGGGCCTTTGTTGTATTACAATAGAAAAAAATATATTCCTGTTTTTCATTAGACGATTTTGCGTTGTTGGATTTAGGCTTGCAACACTAAATTTAGATGATTTATCTATTGAGTATATTGGTGGTATCGAAGACTTGGTTTTATCTGAAAGAGATAAAAAGATAATAGAATTTATTTCTATACAGATCTATATAAAAAGCACAGAAAAAGAATTTAACTTTATATGAACAAATATAACTTAAGGATATGCTATAAACATCATAACCAAAGGACTTCCATATTAATTAAATTTGAAGAATTTATTCAAAAAGTATTGGATAAGTATAACAAAGCTCAAACAGATAGATACATGAGTAAGTAATTGACTAGAATTGGTGGTAAGGTTTTTGGAAAATACGGATCACCTAGTAAATGTGCATAGAAACTGATTGATAATAAAAAAACTTATAAAAAGGAAAAACTAAAATGAGTATTTTAAGTAATTATATAATTCAAGATTTAATCCAGAATGTATCTAAAGGAGTTACAGAGTCATTTAAATTTGTATTAGAAAGATATAATTCTAATGAAGTTTTTGCCTATACATTATTTATTGATGACTATTGTTCATATCTGGGGTGGGACTGCTAACACTATTTCTCACTACGAAATAGAAAAAAAGTAAACTACCCAAAAAGAAGACCAGCCTTTTTATTAAATGGTATTACCCTCAATTTGCAATAGGACTTGGAGAGGTTCCTGAGAAAAATAGATAGTATATTCAATAATGAGATTCAAAATATTCTTAATGATGGAAATACATTAATATCTGAAGATAATTTTGAGCAATATCAGGCGGAAGTATATGATTCAATTATAGAAGGATTTAAAAAAAGCGATAGCAAGCGTAGATAAGGAAAAAAACAAAAAAATGTCATATTTTTTTGTTTCTATTACAGATAGTGATAATGCTGAAATTATGGAAAAATTATTCTGCTGAACAACTAAATTCATATGATAGATTTCTTACGTTCAAAAAAATAGATTTCAAAAGCAAGCCGTAGCCCGTATGAAACCTCCAATCCCGACGTAAGTGTGCGCGGTACGCACGCGGCTTCTGCTTCTCAGACAGCCTCGAAGAGAAAGCCGTCAGCAAACCCACTACTTTCACTGCGACCAAATCGGTATCCCTCGAGAGATGACCGATAAAGATGGATCGACCCTAAAAGGCTTGGCAGTTTTTGCAATACCCTTATTGCCTCTGAATTGATTGCGTTAAGTAAAGCTGCGCTTGTAACTTTAGGTATAGGTATTATTTATGAATAAGGGAAAAAAAGCTCTTGATACAGTAATGATGGCAGCAAATGGTAATCAAGTAGATACTGGGGTTGCTAATCAAGTTTATGAAAAAAATAAATAAGTATTTTTTCAAAGCACGGAAAAAAATAATATGGTAAATGATAGAATTTCAAGTTTTGACGCTTTTTTTAGAATGTAAAGATCTATCAATCAATGACTTATTAGAAAAACTACTACATTCTAATACTATTATTCAATATGAAGCAGCAAAAAGACTACAATTTTTCAGTATAAAGAGATTATTGATATAATCAGAAATATCCTCTTAACTAGTCGATATAGTAAACATAGAGAAATTGCAAATTTTATCTTGGGACAAATGCAAGAAGAACTTAGCACTACGGAATTGAAAGAAATTTTCTCTATATTAATTTACTCTATTCAAAATGATAAAAAGCATTAAAGTGAAATCATCTGCAATATCTTCTTTAGGACATCTATTCAAAAAAATATAATCTAGGAGAAGAAGAGTTTCGCACGATAGAAAATAATATTAGTTCTATTTGGAATATAAATAGATATTCTATAATTATTTCTATTGCATTTAGTTCTGCATATTTCCCAAAAAAAGAAATTATATAAAAAGAATATCTTATAAAAAAACTTAAATAGCAAGCATCACAAAAATTATCTCATGGGTATTGTATGGATTAAAAAGGAAAACATTATAAATCAGAATCAATTGAAAAATTTACTAATACATAAAAGTAAGCCAATTTAATGAAAAAAATCTTATATTTACAATGAAATTATTGCATTTTTAATTTCGATTAGTTCTAAAAAAAGTTATCCCTTATATTGAAAAGACATTATTCACTGAAAGTAAAATCGATGATGAAATTTATACTGAACTTAAAAAATAATTTATCGGATGAATTTGCGGAATTAAGAAAAAAATTATTGGAAGAATTTAAATAGTTTCATGACGTATGCCTCAATCGCAAACCTGCTTTCGTATTCAAAAACCAGTACGCTGACCGTGAGACGGGGCTGCATATATGGTTTCAACAAAAAAATAAGGATAAGCAAACGGATGTGGGTCCATCCAAAGGCGTTGCTCGCTTTATGACTTTAGTATTCAAAGATTGATTTTAAGGACGATAATTATGAAAAGTAAAGAATTTATTCAAGGTCTTATTGAATATTTAAAAAAATAATTTGAATATTCCTGATGCTAATTTTTCTAAAAAGATAGGATTAAATTTAAAAAAAGGAAAAATATGTTTATGGTGAAATATCCTTTAGCAATTCTCGTACTTTCGAGGGAGTCATACTTCACCTATATGCATACAATTCTGAAATGGGAAATTTTTTCTCCCAAAATGTTCCTCCTTATGATAAATCGTCAAATCCATATGATTTAGTATTTGTACAACCATCTATCTCACAGGCGCATTTTTTTAAAAGCTCCCCCTATTACCTCATTTCCTTATGGAGATACCATTAAATTACCTGAATCTGAGAATGATGCAAAAAACATCTATCCAGATGTATTAAAGCATTTGCAGCAAAATCATATTCCAATCATTATGGCCTTCCATTCCGGTAACAAAGAAGTTTTAAAATATTTATCACTTTATCCAGAGGCTTTTCGTTTTAAAGCGTTAACCGCTATTTATATTATAAATAAGAATGAATTACCACTAAATGATCCTTTAATACAGAATATTTTATTGTTTGATAAAAACAGTATTAGAAAATGATAATGGATTGTTTAGCAAGGATGATTTGATCTTCCTGGAAAAATTCTTTTTGACCAAAAAAATTAAAAACAACAAATTATGCAATAATTAGTCCTGGTAACAAGTCGTAGCCCGCACAAAATCTTCAATCCTGACATAGGGTGTATGTGGCACGCACACGGTTTTTGTTTTTCATACGGCCTCAAAGAAGTAACCGGATTCGTTCGGAACAGCAGCCACCTCTTGCAGGAAGTCCAACCGGACGGCAGATATACCTATATCTACACCGATTCCGACAACTATGAACCTTTAGCACAAATCCGCGATTGAACCAACGAAGACGGTGAAAGCCGCCAACAAACCCACTACTTCCAATGCGATCAAATCGGCATCCCGAGAGAGATGACCGATAGCGAAGGCAAACTGGTTTGGTTCGGCGATTATAACGGTTGGGGCAAACTAAAAAACGAAACCAAGGTAACGGATAACGCATACCAGCTCTTCCGACTGTAAAACCAGTATTATGATGAAGAGACCGGGCTGCATTACAACTTCTTCAGGTATTACGAGCCTGATGCGGGGCGGTTTGTGAATCAGGATAGGATTGGGTTGCTGGGTGGAGAGAATCTTTATCGGTTTGCAAAAAATACACAAGTTTGGGTTGATTTACTAGGTTTATCTCCCACTCCTGGTGCATGCAATACCCCATGTTCTAGAGAAGACATTATTGAGTACACTAAACTTGAGGTAGGAAAACGTGAAAATGATATTAAAAGTATTGCCTCTGATGCGAGAGTTGGAATAAGAGGTAGTACCGCTTAAGGGAAAAGTAGTTATAAGGGTACGAACTGGAGTCCATCTTCAGATATTGATGCTTTTATTGCTACTGATATGCTAACAAAAGGAGCAATGGGAAAAGATTTGCCTAGTGAATTGAAGAATATAGAATCAGACATAAACAAGGCATTAAAAGAAAAATGCCCTAATAATGGAAAAGGAAATGACTTATTTTCATTTAAGGTTCAAAAATCACGATTCCCTGAAAATGCTCAGCGGTTTGCTGAGAAAAATCATACTTATATTTTAAGGAGGAAATATAATGAAGTTACCTTATAAACCGCAAGATATTAGAAATTTTTTTGCTTATTCATATGAGTTTATTGATTGTCTTGATTTTATGAGAAATCCTGATGAGATAATTGAAAATTATATAGAGTATGAAAAAAATTTATTATTGAAAGAATAAAAAAATATTGGAATATCAGAAAATTTTTTTATTTTGAATTATCTGATACTGACTCCTACGCTATACAAGCAATGTGGATACCACCTTTTGCTATTGTTGGTATTCTAGTAAATGGATTAATTCAGTTTGAAAATAAACAGGGAATTCATTTTTCAATTAATGAACAGGAACAGTGTGATTTAGATATTCAAACTGATAAACGCTGGACAATGGGTCTTGTACTGTTTCATGTAAAAAATATTAAAAGCGGAGAGTCTTTAATATTGTCTCCATTTCAATTATCTATTCCTGATTATGGACTTGAATGAAGTAGCATAGAAGCCATCGCAAGGTTCTCTGAAAAGGCAAATCGCCACCCTCAACGACCTGACGGAAGGCGGCAAAGGCAAAACCAAAGTAGCGGCGGGTTATGGCCAAACCGCCGTCAAACGCAGCTACGGCTACGACCGCACCAGCAACCTGACCCACAGCACCGACCAGCGGACTGGGACGACCTCGGCAACCTGATCCTCCGCGAACTGGCAGACGGCGAAGTACAGAACTATTTCTACGACCTGCACGACCAACTAGTTAAGGCGGAAATCTTCAAAAAAGACGGCAGCAAAGAGACTTGGGCCTACACCTATGATGCCTTGGGCAGAAGGATAGGCAAAGGCCGTCTAAAAAACGAAAAAGTTTCAGACGGCCTCGAAGAGGAAACCGGATTTGTTTGGGACGGCAGCCACCTCTTGCAAGAAGTCCAACCGGACGGCAGATATACCTATCTCTACACCGATCCCGACAGCTACGAACCTTTAGCACAAGTACACAACCACACCAATGCCGAAGGCGAAAGCAAACAGGAAATCTACTACTTCCACTGCGACCAAATCGGCATCCCTAGAGAGATGACCGATAAAGACGGCAACCTCTTGTGGTTTGGCAACTACACCGGTTGGGGCCGTCTGAAAGAGGAAACCCGAGTAACGAATAGCGTTTACCAACCCTTCCGATTGCAAAACACCCTTTTCCACACTGGCATGTAGCTACTGCCAAAATGGATAGAAATCTTATTCAAAAAAGAAATAATGGGAATCGTACATTTTCTTGGGAGTACTGCAAAGATAATGTAACCGTACAACATAGGAAATAATATCATGACAACTTTAGAAGATAAGATCTTTACTTTAAAACAGAATAATATAATGAAAAAAATGAAAGAAATTCATTTTTTTAAATAATTTAATTTCAGATTCTGAAAAAAATTATTCCATATCCACTATCATGTGAAATAATAAATCGTACTTTTTACCCCCTATAGAAATATAGAATTATCAAAAGAAAAAAATTTGCTTAGTTGTAAATTGAAACTGAACACATAAAAAAATCCATATTAGTACAAGTGATAAGATTAGAGTATCAAATTCGCAATCAATCACGAGGTACTAATATGGACTGCTCTAATCTTATCACATCATTGCGTACAAACAAACACTTAAATTTAGAGGAGCGCTTTTTATCTTGAAAAAAACGCCTTCTTGCTGGTGATCCTATCAATACTATTGCCAAGGCATTAGGGACGCTCTAGAACTACGATTTATGCTGAGAAAAAGCGTGGAACAGTGGTTCAAATTAGACAAAAACAAGGCTGTTCTTATGTATATAGCAGATTGCGGTCAGCTTGCCTATGAAAAGAACCCGCCAAGGTTCTTTCAACACTTTGAAAGCAGGTTCTATTGAGCCCTTTTTTATCTTGGGTTGAAAAACAAGGTAAGAGTCGATAAATGGTCCTTAGATGCTGCTGTTGGCTACGCCTTACGTAAGGGTTTGTTTGTACGCAATGAAATGGTGTGTACTAAAAACTTTATATAACTACCTTTACCAAGGCATTTTAGGGTCTTAAACCAATGGATTTGCCTTGTGTTATTCGCCATTCTCATAAGAAGCGGCATAACAGGCAACACAAACGCAAGTTAGGTAAATCCATTGATCTGCGTGATGAATCTGTTGCTACCCGCGAAGAATTTGGTCATTGGGAGCTGGATACGGTCCGAGGAATAAAGAATAAAAAGCGATGAAGTAATTGTTTCATTGTTAGAACGCAAGTCTCGCCTATATGTAGCCTTACGTTGTCTATCCGCTAAAGCCGTGGACGTAAAAAAATGACATTAGAAAAATTGGTTGCAGTCTCTTAAGGCCGTTTCCGATGTATCCATGTTATGTAAAAACTATTACGGCTGATAATGGCCGTGAATTTGCAGACATAAGTACATTAGAAACAGAGGATTTATCTATTTTTCTTTGCTCACCCGTACTCGCCTGGGGAACGCGGTTCAAATGAACGACATAACGGACTATTACGCCGCTTTATCCCAAAAAGGAACGCCCATAAAGGCTGTGTCAGAAGAAACGATTCAGCGGGCGTTACATTGGTGCAATAATTTACCCCGAAAGCTGTTGAATTACAAAACGCCTCAAGAAGTCTTCATTGAAGAAGTTAATAAAGTTATGGATTTACAGAGTGTTCAATTTCATATTGCAATTTAAGAAAAAGAAAAAAATTTAGTTTATCGATAAAAAAATGAAATATTAAAAATTTCTTACACCAGAGGAAAAATGATATTGCTTATGTATACTTTTTATGGAGGAATAAATGATTCGGCTAAAATGCCAATAGAATTATTCCCCTTGTTTATTATCAAAATAAAAAAATATTAGCAATTGGCTAGAATTAATAAACAAACCAAATTTTTTTATTGTTTAAAAATTCTTTAGTCATAAAAATAGATAAAGTTATCGATATATCTCTACTCGACAATGAGGACGATGTGTTATCTATTTCTATTGGAGTGAACGCTTAACTTTAAAAAAATAAATAAACTATTCTAGCAGAAGCAATCCTTTGCTTTGTATAACTTAAAAGGGGTTTACCATGCTCAATTTTTTTATGATTGCGATAAAAATTTATCTGAAAACGATTTTAATGAAGTTGAAAAAAATTAGGAGTATCTTTTTCCAGCTTCATTCAAGTCACATTACTTCAAATGGAATGGAGGTACTCCCAATCTTTCTTGTTTTGTCAATGATAATATTGATTATGACTATATTGAAATTCGCGACTTCATTCCAATGAAATATTCTAAGCAGTTTGAGGATGATCCAGATTTTTACATTAGAAGGAAGATCAATAAATGAATGGGAACTTAATGAGTTACCTAGGAATTTAATTCCTTTTGCTTTTTGATTGGGGTGGTAATTACCTCTGTTTAGAAAAACAGTTGGCAAATTATTTATTATGTAAGGGACGTATGGAGTGAAAATATATCAAGAGAAGCTAATTTTGAAAAAAATTCAATTATTATTGCGAAATCATTTGATGAGTTTCTAAATTGTTTAGAAGAAAATCCTGATGATTAATAAACTGGCGTAGCGTCGTGTATATATAGTAAGCGTAGCAAGCCATAGCACGCATGAAGCCTTCAATCTCGAAGGAGTAAGCCGTAGCTCTGACAAACCCTTCCGCCTTCAGAACCAGTTTGCTCCGAATACTCAAGAATGGATTTTCTTCTTGGCAGACACACCATTTAATTCCACAGGCAGTTTGGAAAGAAAACAAAACAATTATCTTAGGAGGGTATTATGAAAAAGTTATTAGTATGGGGATATGCTCTGCAGAGTATGGATAAAGTAGAAAAAATGGGGTTGCCACGAGTAAGTAGTGGAGTCCTAGGTATATCAGAGGTATTCAACCCTAAAAAAACGCATCCTGATTTTGACTTTCCCTGGAGTTGGTTCGTAAAGGGGCAAGAAATTCCTCCAATGCCTGAAAAAGGTTTATGTCTGCTTAAAGAAAGCAAGCGGTGTTACTTTTTGATTTTCTTCCATATAATGATTTCTTTATCATGTCAGCGCGTTTTTTTGGAATTTATAAAAAAATATGGGTTTGACTATGATTTTGGTATGAGCAAGGTAATTATTGTCAATACAAAAGGCGAGCTATTGACGAACGAAGTTTATTATTTGGTAAGAATAGTTGCTTGGGAAATTGAGGATGAAATTGTTTACCCAGATTTAGCATTAGATGAAGATGATTTTTTTCACTGGAGGCATATACTAATTCAGATAAGGATATTTTATTGTCTTCCAATCACAATTATTCAGGAGCATTCATGGTATCAGAAAATTTAAAGGGTAAAAATATTGGAAAAAAATTTTTCTTTGCCTTTTTCTTTATTCTTTGGAAGAGTGGAAGGAATTAAATAATTTAGACTTTTATTGGGATTAATATAAATCAAAGAAGTGTTGGATGAACTTTTTTTCATCCCAACATCTACTCCCTCTCGTGGGAGAGGGCTGGGGAGATGACCGATAAAGATGGATCGACCCTAAAAGGCTTGGCAGTTTTTGCAATACCCCTTATTGCCCTGAATTGATTGCATTAAGTAAAAGCTGCGCTTGTAACTTTAGGTATAGGTATTATTTATGAAAAAAAGGGAAAAAAAGCTCTTGATACAGTAATGATGGCAGCAAATGGTAATCAAGTAGATACTGGGGTTGCTAATCAAGTTTATGAAAAATAAATGAGTATTTTTCAAAGCACGGAAAAAAATAATATGGTAAATGATAGAGTTTCAAGTTTTGACGCTTTTTTTAGAATGTAAAGATCTATCAATCAATGACTTATTAGAAAAAAACTACTACATTCTAATTCTATTATTCAATATGAAGCAGCAAAAAGACTACAATTTTTTTCAGTATAAAGAGATTATTAATATAATCAGAAATATCCTCTTAACAAGTCGATATAGTAAACATAGAGAAATTGCAAATTTTATTTTTGGGACAAATACAAGAAGAACTTAGCACTACGGAATTGAAAGAAATTTTCTCTATATTAATTTACTCTATTCAAAAATGACAAAAAAGCATTAAAGTGAAATCATCTGCAATATCTTCTTTAGGACATCTATTCAAAAAAATATAATCTAGGAGAAGAAGAGTTTCGCACTATAGAAAAATAATATTAGTTCTATTTGGAATATAAATAGATATTCTATAATTATTTCTATTGCATTTAGTTCTGCATATTTCCCAAAAAAGAAATTATATAAAAAGAATATCTTATAAAAAAACTTAAACAGCAAGCATCACAAAAATTATCTCATGGGTATTGTATGGATTAAAAGGAAAAACATTATAAATCAGAATCAATTGAAAATTTACTAATACATAAACTAAGCCAACTTAATGAAAAAAATCTTATATTTACAATGAAATTATTGCATTTTTTTAATTTCAATTAGTTCTAAAAAAAGTTATCCCTTATATTGAAAAGACACTATTTACTCAAAGTAAAAATTGATGATGAAATTTATACTGAACTTAAACATAATTTATCGGATGAATTTGCGGAATTAAGAAAAACAATTATTAGAAGAATTTAAATAGTTTCTTGACGTACGCCTCAAACGCAAACCTGCTTTCGCCTGCAAAACCAGTACGCTGACCGTGAGACGGGGCTGCATTACAACTTCTTCAGGTATTACAGAATCTGATGCGGGTCAGTTTGTGAATCAGGATCCGATTGGGTTGGAAGGTGGAGAGAATTGATAAAAGCAACAGGACGTCCTAAAGGATATGCTGATCCACAAGGAACAGGACATGGAAAAGTACCCGCATATAAATATTAGACGTCCGGATGGGAAACAAATACGTATTGATATTATAGGAAAAATAGATATGTTAAATTTAACTAATTTACAAACAAAAAGGATATGATGAACTTATTGAAATTGATGGAGAGATTGTTTATCAAGTATTTGCTATTAAGAAAAAAATAATGGAATTTATACCACATATTACTATACAGTACCAAAAAAATAAATTGGATCAGGCTGAAGATTATGAGATAGAAGAATTTAATGAATTTAATGAACTTGAATTAGCTATAAAAACATATTCAATCAAAAAGGAGCTAATCTATCAAGATTTAATATATTTAAAGGTAACAAGCCTCTTTAAGACCTTTTTAGACCATAGGTTGGGTCGAGCCCCAACAATACATCAAGGTCGTCTAAAATCAATTCTCAGACGACCTTCCCTATGATTTTTTTATCCAAAAAAATACTGACAAAGGTATGCCTGGGAAAAATAGTTGGTCAGCCATCACCAATGAAAAACGGTGCGCGCTACCGCTTTGCCTACGAAGGTCTCGACTGATTGATTGCCGAAAATGGAGATAAATATGCCCTTCCTGAAAAATTCCCTATAGAGATTATCCTAAAGAAGGATTGTTCAAAAAAACTTTATCAAGAAAAATATCTATAAAAATAGAGGAATTTAAAGATGAATTTAAGTATTACGAATATACCCCAATAGAGAAAATTATTATTGATGAACATAATTTAGTACCATTCATCTTTTTCACCAGAAGGAATAAATTATTTAATGCCTAAAAATTATTGATAGCATCAGCAATGGCATTAGAAATGATGATATTCCAGTAAATATAGAAGAATTTATTATAAATATACCTGCCGCAGAAAAACATCACTCACGCTTTAAATCTCTTAAAAAAAGATGAGCTTATAATTCTAAAAAAAGTATTTAGAAAAAAATATTATTTGGGAACTCATCAAATTTGATACAGCAAATAGGGTGAACATTCTTTATTCAGAAGTATTGAATATCTCGAAAAGTTAATAAATAATTCCTAAATCTACTTATTATTTTTGTTAATCGAATACATAAGCTAAGGTTTCTAGAAAACAAGGCTTATTTAAACTTAATGGAAAAAGGTAACGGAATTATGTTACGTCAGGAAGTATGTCTTTATATAAACCAACAAGAAAAACAAGATTGGATTAGTTACTTAACATAATAAGGAATAATATAATGAATATAATATTAGAATTTATAAAAAAATAATTTATTAGAAGTATTAGGTAATTATCAAAAACAGCCAGTGGAAAAATTATTCAAGATATTTCAGTAGCACAAAGATATGCATATCAGCAGTGTGATTTAGAGACTGTTTGGGCGGATTTGTGTGAATCAAACTCACTAATTTTTAAAAGCTATCTACAGATGAAGATGACAATTTTTGGGATGAATATGCTGTTCCTGCAATTGAGAAAAAAATTGAATTCCTTTCACTTAGAGGAGGGATTAAAAGATAGTTTATTTAGTGATATAGATGCCGATTTATTTAATTGTTATTTAAACAACAAATATAAGAAAAAAATCATCCTTTTTGGAATATGATAGAAGATGCTTATTTTAAAGGGGGTTGGCCTTGTGGATGGGAAGGTAAATATCCTGAGGGGAAGCTTGTCGTTTTTAAATTAAACTAGCTTAAATAAAAAAACATGATAATCGCCATCTAGATAAAGCATTGAATCCAACGCAAGATTTTCAGACAGTTTCAGTCGACCTCGAAAACCATACTCGCTTCGTTTGGGGCGACAGCCATATACTGCAAGAAGCCAGATCGGACGGCAGATATACCTATATCTACACCAATCCCGACAGCTACGAGCCTTTGGCACAGGTACACAACCGGATCAACGAAGAAGGTGAAAGACGCCAACAAACCCACTACTTCCACTGCAACCAAATCGGCATCCCAAGAGAAATGACCGATAAGGACAGCAATCTGTTGTGGTACGGCGAATACACCGCCTGAGGGCGTCTGAAAGAGGAAACCAAGGTAACAGATAGCGCATACCAGCCCTTCCGTCTGCAAATCCTCAGGATTTATTGGAAGTTATGTTGATAAGGATACAGGAGATGAGACTCCGACAGAATGGGGAATAATTCATTCATCCAAAAAAAGAGCCCATATTATTCCTGCATTGCCTGATATAACATAAATTCTATATTTTATCTGAGGAATTAATTATGAAAAAAGAAATTATATTAAGTATGCAAACGGCTTTTTCTTGGAGCAATTTGTAAAAAAAGTCAGACTTATTGCATTTGATATGACTGAAGAATTATTTACTCTTTATGTATATATTGATTCGCCACTGACAGATGATGAGTATGAAGCAATAGATAGTGCTGTTACAGATGTATTGGCTGATTTTCCAAATTTTCTATATGAAAAAAATATTTATTATTGAGAATAATGATAATATTCTTTTTATTGAATAGGTATAAAGGATGTTTTTTTATGCGATTTGAAAATAAATTTGATTAAATAACTCGTTATCCCTACCGTTCAAGATAACCGCCTGAAAACCTACAACGGCACAAGTTACTACTACGATGACCTCGACAACCTCTTATGGTTCGGCAACTACACTGGCTGGGGGTGTCTGAAAGAGGAAACCAAGGTAACGGATAGCGCATACCAGCCCTTCCGCTTGCAAAACCAGTATTGCGATCGTGAAACAGGAAATAAATGCGGCATTGACAATAGAGATGAATTTAATCAATGGAAGCGCGAGTTCTGGTACGACCAAGCTTTAAAAGAATTATCTAGAAGAGGTATTAAATGATTAGCTACGAAACAATGAATTTACTTATTAAATATTTTCAAGATTACCCTGAGCTTAAAGGGATACCCGCTAGTAGTGAGGAAATTAAATATGCTGAAAAATATTTTAAGAATAAAATTTCACGATGATTACATTGAATTTATTAAAAATTCGGCGGCGCAAGCGCTGGTTTGGATATCCATGCTTTCCATAATTCAACATTAATTGGAAAAGAAACGGTTATCGAATTAACTCAGGGATTTCAAAAAAACTTTTTAGAATTACATGAACAACCAATGAATAAAAAAATAAACTTTATGCAATATCAGATGATGGTTCAGGCAATCCCATTTTAATGGATCAACAGGGACATATTTTTTTATTTATTACCATGATTCATCAGAAATGGAAATGTTATATGAATCACTTGATAGCTTATTTAAAGAAACATTGTTGGGGGAATAGCAAGTTGTAGCCCGTATGAAACCTCCAATCCCGACGTAAGTATGCGCGGTACGCACGCAGCTTCTATTTTTCAGACGACCTCACTATCCTCTTTAAGATCGTCTGAAATATTGGTTCTTTAAGAATCTCATTACCAGTCATTTTGCAAAATGTAGTTTCTCGAGGAGCATTATAATATTATGGAAATTAAAAAAAGAGTCTAACGACTATATTATTAAATTTAACAACCATGAAGTCTTAGTTTTTGAATGGCTTGTTAAGTTCGTTGAAAAATAATGAAATTATTGATGAAGCTGAGCAAAAAAATATTATATGACTTAGAATGCTTATTAGAATCCACATTAGAAGAACCTTTTTATGGAGAATTATAAAGATCTAATACATATAGCTAAAAAAATCTATTATAAATAATTAGCAAGCTGTAGCCTGAACAAAAAAACTCTCAGTCCTAAGGAGTATTTTATGAAAAATCAAAAGAATTAATTGAAAAAAATTAGAACAAAAAAAGTAGCCATCAATTTTTTTGAAAGCAGTATCAAAACCAGAATTTGCTTTTTCCTTTGCCAAAAGATTTAGAATTCTTTTTATGAAAAATTATGAATATGCTATTCTCAATATTGATACTTATTGTGAGATAAGAATCAGTTCACTTTCAGAATTGCAACCAACAAACCAAATTTTATATCCAGCTGATGATGTTATTTGGGAGGAGTTGGCAGATGATATTAGTAATGATTGGTTCATGATTGCATCTTCACAAGAGCTAAGTCAATATATCAGTATAGACTTAAACAAAAAAAGATTTGGTTTTTGTTATGATAGTTTTATAGAAACTCATGCTACACCTGATGAGTCTCCCATTATTGCTAAGTCATTTACAGAACTACTGGAGAAATTGGTTTCCAATGAAAAAGAATGGTTTTGGTTAGATTCCTCTTTTCAAAGCTATGGTGATGCTTATGAAGATGAATGAGTAAGTTGTAGCCCGCATGAAACCTCCAATCCTGACGTAGGGCATGTGCGGTACGCACAGGTACACCCCTTTAATATCATGTAAACAACATCCGGAAAGAAATTTAAAATGACTAACTTTATATCAACAGGTAGTATTTATTGGCTTTCAGATGAAGAAATTCAAATTCTCGAAAAGAACGCCACTAATGGAGATAAAAACTCAGCATTCAAATTATATCAATACCATATGTTTGTATCTTTAGATCAAGATTCGGAATTTAAATGGCTAGAGATAGCGGCAAAAAATGGACATCCAATTGCCCAATCCAATTTAGCCGATTTATTTTTCACACAAGGCAATAAAGAAAAAGCCATATTTTGGGCTAAAAAGGCATATAGAAATGGTGCCAAACTACCAGACGAATTAAAAATATTGATAAATATCAATTAATTAATAAGATTTAGCGGATTATCGTTACAAACCCAAAAACTTCTGGAGGAGGATTAAGAAAAAGAAGCCAAGAAATTTCTTAGAAAAATTGAAAAAAAGTAGGTGAGAAATGCCCTTAAATTTTTTTAGGAGAATTTAAATGGAAAAAAATGGATACGTTAATTTTAACTTTTTAGATAGCAAATCCAATATAAATAATATATTAGTTGGGCTAGATTTAGACTATTCAAATAAAGTGATAGCGCCAGATGGTCATGAGTTAGCATTGGTTGCTTTTTATACCAATTGAAAAATCTATTAACTATTGCACCTCAATTTAAAAACAGATTTTTCAGGATATGGAATATAAAGATAAAGCAATTTACGTTTTTTTCTTATTATGATAAAGAAGATTATTTTCTTGACTACATTACTGAAATTGACGATGCTATTCAAGGATACACGAAAGTTATCATCGGAGATAAAAAAATCAGTTCAAGTTTAATCTAGATAAATTTTTATCCGATTAATCCTATTGAGAATTTAGATGAAATGAGTTTTCTAGGAGGACAACCTGAATATTTACAACAAGATAGTTATGATTTTCTAGAAAAATATATTTTCATAGGTCAAATCTTAGGAATGGATCTACCTGAAGAAGTAAATGAAATTTTTTTTATCTAACTGAGAACATCGGATATATTTTTTTATAAATCGAGATCTATCTGGTGGATTATTCTTCGTACAAACGACTTAAACAAAACTAAAAAGGATTTAACCGGACCAAAGAAGGCGGAGAAAGCAACTAATGCGAAATAGCTACTATCTCCGCCACGACTTAGAAAGCCCTTTAGGTTATGCCTAGAGGGTTTATATATAGCTTTAATCTCGTACTTGTGCTATATTATTCGTATAATATAAATCTTTAAAGACCAGTTGGGCCATTTGTTGCCTGTTGCTCGTTTCTTTTGATTTATTAATATACTTGGTAAGGCAATTGGAGCCCGTGCCTTGTATAATACTAGAGAGAACCCTTTATCTAATCGGTAGAGGGTTCTTTTTTATGTTATCCGTCATGCTTTGTATTTGAAAAATTCTTTCTATTTATAGTATGATTACTTTATATGTTTTTATTCTGTAGAAAGGAGCTCGTATGAATCGACTTAGTTTCTCACGAACTCAGATTTTAATTCTTGTCAGCGTGTGGCTAACATTTTTGATTAGCTTTGTTATGCGTTTATCTTGGGCATCCTTGATGCCTATCGTTAATGAGGCCTTGAGTTTCACGCCTCAAATGGGTACGGCCTATTTATCCGCCTTTTATATGGGCTATGCCATTATGGTTTTACCAGGTGGTATCTTAGCGGATCGCATTGGTTATCGTTACACCATTTTGGTAAGCTTACTTGCCATGGCAGTTATTACGGCATTGATGAGTACTATAGATAATTACACCTATGGCTGGGTATTACGTTTCTTATTAGGTATTGTATCTGGTCCAGTACAAGCATCTTGTTTAAGTGCTATTGGGGATTACTTTGGGCCTAATCAACGTGGTGCAGCCGTGGGTATCTTCATGTCCTGCACATCCCTTGGATTGACTACTGTAAACCTTTATGCACCATATGTGGCAACTAATTATGGTTGGCAAAATGCATTTCTTTTAACAGCGGTATTACCAATCCTTGTTTTCATTCTTAGCTACTTTACGGTTCGTAAGCCAAGTGCTGAGATTTTAGCTCAACGAGAAGCAGAGGTGAGTGCTGCGTCTGCTCATATAGGGGAAAAGACTTCTTTAAAGGAAAACTTGTTACATGTTTTGAAGAATCGCAACATTTGTTGTCTTGCCTTTGCAGGCTTCTTTGCTACCGGTGCTACCTGGGCGGTGGCACAATGGTCAAACTTGTACATGGTTAAACAGCTCGGCGTTAATGCCATCTATGCAGGTCATGTAATGTCTGCCTTTGGTTTAGCCGCACTTATTGCGAAACCGACTATCGGTATTTTGTCCGATATATTACCGATTAAGAAGAACCATTTGGTGGCGCTTGTTATGTTCTTATTTGCACCAGCATTGATCCTCTTTGCGAGCACCACAAATCCAGATATGCTCTTTATAACAGGTCCAATTCTTGGTATTGGTGCTTTCATGCATAGTGCTTTAACAAATGCTCTCGTAATTCAATCCGCAGCACCTCATTTACGCGGTACAACTGCAGGCTTCGTAAACTTGTTTAATCAGATCGGCGTTATGTTGGCACCTATGATTTTAGGTAGCATGTTAACAGCTACAGGCAGTTATCAATCTGCATTGATGACCCTTGCCATTGCACCAGTTATCGGTGCTATTGCATTGTTCTTTGTACGTCTTAAATAATGTGAAAGCATCTAATTAGGATATATAGGTACATAAAAATATAAATACTATAACAAAAGAGGACCCGTATGGGTCCTTTTTTTGTAGTCTTGTATTCTATTGGATAAACTTCAAGGTAATGAAAAACCTAGCTAATGTAGCCGTAGTATAAACTTATATCCTAAGGGATATAGTTAGAATAGGGATACGTCCCTATGGTCTGGGTGGCGCATTATAATCTGGTTGTGGGCCCCATTGACTCATAGGTGTGTTCGGATCTGGTAAATCTTGATTTTGTATATCAAGAGCCCAATCAGGACGTGGTCCTGTTGGAGGTGGTGGAGGAACTGGTCCATATACACCTAGTTTAGATGGCGCTAAGCGCGGTTGATGATATGCATAAGGCGATTCTAGTTGGTTCAGTGGTTTATATACACCTTCAGGTGGTTGAACCCCAAATAATGGTTTCTCTGCCGTAGGGGCAGGGGTATTCATCGGTTTATATGGACGCGGTGGCACATAGGGGTTTGTAAAGGTATATGTGATTCGCTCCATTTCTAACGCATTGTGCAAGATAAACTGACCTATTTCAGCGACGACCGAGCCTTTCGGAGCTACGCGAGCACCTGTAGATAAAACGGAGCGGTGATTGTCTGCCATTCCAATAGGGGCACCATTTACTTGGTAAAACTTAGCAGGAGCCACATGCCAGTCCATGAGGTAAATGTCTTTAGATGTTTTACCACGATGGTATGTATAATTAGTCATATAGTCTGCAATAATGTTTTGTTGCTTATATAGACTAATAGTACGAGCGTGTAATGTATTATACGTCGGTCCCGCTTGTGCTAAATTGATGGTGCTCAAGTCGATATACACAGTCTCAGTAGGGCTATTATAAGCAACTTGGAATTGGGTAGGTTTATTTTCTAATTCGTATTGTGAAATAGCACTAGCTGTTTGAAGACTAGCCAGAGCAATCACTAAAAAGGGATATAGTTTTCTCATCATTGACCTCTCTTATGTGGAAATAGTATACCATAGTCGTAGGTGTAATTCCATGAAGAGTGCATATAAAATTCCATATTATGTATATTGTGTATAACATGCTTTTATTATATGATTAATGCATAGTTACAGGAGGGATGAATATGGAAATCATCTGTTTTGGCGACAGCATTACGCGTGGCTACGATGTGCCTTATGGACGTGGGTGGGTTGAAATCTGCGATGCATCCATTGAGAGGGTAAACTTTACGAATTATGGGGTGGATGGCTGCTCTGTACAAGCCATGATTTATAATATTGAAAACTGGGCGGTTACGGCTATATCTGATCCAACGCGCCACATCTTCTTAATGTGTGGTACTAACGATATCTTACAAGGTCGAGATAGTGCATATGTGTTCAAGACTTTGGTGAAAGCCATTGAATTAGCTAGCACAAAGGGACAGGTTATTATTGGTTTAGAAACGCAAATCGACAGCGATATGGATGGTTTAGACCTCGTCGTACGAGAGGTTAATGAACAGCTAAAAGCATATGCAGCAGCTCATGATATTAAGGTCATAGATTTCTATACGACCTTGTTTGAAGCAGATCAAATCGGACAAATCGTCTTTGCTGGAGAAGTACATCCTAACGAGCTAGGCTATCGCTTGATGGCTTACAAAGCACTAGAAATTTTTACAAGATTACAGATTTTTACAAGGCCTAAAAATCTTTAGACGATTTTGAAGTCTTCATAAGATTATAAAAAAGTCCCCTAATGAGCTACCTCATTAGGGGATTTAGTGATTTATAGTCTTATAATTAAATTCGTAACGAATTAGTAGTTAGAATTAGCGACGTGCGTTGCCAACCTTAGCGGATTGAGCGATTGCGTATGCAGTGCCTTTTACTAAGTCGTAAGCATCAGCACTGTTGCCAGATACTGTTACAGCAGCTACAGTGTCTTCAGTTACTGCGAACAATGCAGTTGCATAAGGGTGTTGTGCACCATTTGGTACAGTTACAGCGCCGGATTTAACGATGATGTAACGGCTGCCATTGTTGAATACGTCATATTGAGCAGCTTGTTTTACACCGTCATAGCTTTCATTGTAAGCGAACAATGCAGCTACTTCACCGCCTGCTACTTGACCAGTTTGTTGCATGGAACGCAATTTAGCAGCTGCTACAGCTGTTGGTTGAGTCATGTTAACAGTGATACGCAAAGAGTTGTTGTTTACAACTGCTTCAGTGATTACGTTTGTAGAGAATACATTCGCAACACCGTCACCAGCACGGTTATAAGTGCTAGCAGTTTTCACTTGGTAGCCATTAGTGTATGCAGGCAAATCATATGTGTAAGTTTTGCCGTTCAACAATAAGTCGAAAGCGTTTAATTGGTTAGTTTTGTAACGAGAAACGTATGCACTGCCGTTGCCATTAGCTGTTACGGAGTTTACAGTTTCTTGGTATACAGGTTGGTAGCTAGGTGCGATAGGGTCCATGATTTGAAGACCTACAGCAGTTGTTTGAGGTGCTACGAAGATTGGATCACCCAATTCTTTAGATACAGGCATTTGTTGAGCCATGTCACCTGCTGTGTAAGGAACCGCTGGCAATGGTTTGTAACCAGGGCGTGGTGCACTTGTTACGTAGCCAGATTGGTAAGCTGGTGTAGCCGCTTGAGGTGCTGCGTAAGTATATTGCTCTGCTGCAGCGCGTTCGTAAGCGCGTGCATTAGCATCGATGGATGCAGCGAAAGCGGAGAAGGACATAGTTGTAGCCGCGAATACTGCGAAAAGCAGCTGCTAAATGTTTTTTTGTTCATAATAATTCACTCCTAAATACATGATTTTTACAAATAACACAAATACTAACATGTATTATATATGAAATTCTGTTAATTGTAAATAAAATATAAATTTTTTTCTTAATTATAAACAAATATAATCAGATGAGTCAAATATTGTACAATTAGCTTAAATTTACCCCAGAATTAAGCACAGAATGTCATATTTACTATATAATAATACTTAGTACAGTAACATATTATATCGAAAAAAATAGTTTTAGGCTAGACCTAAGAATAAGAAATATATAAATAAGATGAAATTTGCGGATTATATAAATTATATAAACTGAGATGGTGAAAGTTTCACTAGGGAGGTCTCATGAATATTAGCGTCTATTATGGACGAGCAGGATCAGGCAAGACGCGTGCCGTATATGAACGGATACGTCAAGTCATGACCGATTGTCCAGGAGAACCTATAATCTTACTCGTTCCTGAACCAGCCACGTATCGAGTAGAGCGAGAGCTAGCTGAATTTATGCCTGAAAAAGGCTTTACCACGGTTCGTGTCGTAGGCTTTGGTCGTTTGGGGTACCAAGTATATCAATCAATAGGCTCCAAAGGGGCCGGTCAATCGAGCTTATCAAGCTTTGGCCGGTCTATGTTGTTGCGCCTTGTTATGAAGCGGAAACAAAAGGAACTAGGCCTATTAGAACAGGCTACTAAACGTCCTGAGTTTTCTTCTGTATTGAAACAGCTCTTTTCTGAGTTTCGCGCATTCCGCGTCGGTCCTAATGACCTTGAACGTGGGGCACAGTCCGTTAAAAATAAAGTATTACAAAAGAAATTGCAGGAACTTGCCATCTGTATGGCCGCCTATGAAGAGGAAATCAGTCGTCATGGGGAGCGCGATATCGATCCAATTATGGAAATTGTTGAGGCTTTGCCTCAATCTCCTCTGATGGAAAATAGCCATGTCTTTATCGATGGCTTTCATTGGTTTACGCCTACTCACTACGAGTTGATCTATACCTTGTTTGATTTGGCTAAGGAAGCAGTTATTACCATCGACTTGCCAATGGCTCCGAAGGCATTAAATCTAGCACGTCGAGGGGAACATCTCTTTAGCCGTCCTTTAGAGATTTATGACACCTTAGTGGCTCGTTATGGATCTAGAATTAACTGGGTTGGATTTGACGGGAAACGGGGCCCTCAAATCGTACAAGAATTAGAAGCGAATTACTTTACTAGCCCTAGTAAGCAAAATTCTACTGATACTACTGTTCCACTCATTCGTGGTTACAACCGCGAACGGGAAGCTGATGCGGTGGCTCGCCGTATTTTAGCCTACGTAGAGTCCTCTCCAGAGGCACGTTACCGCGATGTATGCATCATGCTTCGCGAGTCGGAAACGTACGGAGATACCTTAGAAAAGGTCTTCAGTCGGTATGGCATTCCGCATTTTATCGACCGTCAGCGGCCTATGAAAAACCATCCATTAGGCGAGTTGTTGACAGCCCTCTTTGATATCGTGCGCCATAGCTACAGTCGAGACAGCATGTTCCTCTTGCTTAAAACAGACTTGATGCCCCTTACCCGTGAGGCCGTAGATGAACTAGAAAACTATGTGCTCGAGTTTGGTATTGACCATTACAAATGGGAACGTGAAAGCTGGCCGTATTTACGAGGCTTCCATGAAGGGCAAGATGAAGAAGGGCACGCTGATGCACCTCGTAGAGCACGTGTCAACCAAGCAAGGCAAACCATTATGGACATCCTATCCCCATGGTTTGACTTTGCCGCTCATAGCGAAGGTCATACGGGCGCTGAGTGGGGTGCGCAGCTGTATGGTCTCTTAGAAACCTTACAAGTGCCCGAGCATCTCTATGAATGGGCACAAGACGCAGAAACGGTGGGGGATCAAGAGTCTAAAGCCAGCCATGAACAGATGTACAATGCGGTTATTTCTTTCATAGACGAAATCTCTATGGTCATGAAGGATGAAGTATTGACCCTAGATGAGATGATGTTGCTCCTGGAAGAAGGCTTGAGCGATGTAAATTATTCTATGATTCCTCCGTCCTTAGATCATGTGGTGATTACCACCATCGAACGTGGTTATAGCCAATGGTGGCCTAAGGTATTCGTCATGGGACTCAATCAAGGCGTATTCCCACAAAGTATGGGTGATGAAGGGCTTATTAAGGATAAGGAACGTCAGGAATTAGCCGATGCAGGTATTACCCTTGCTGAAGGTGCTTTGCCGAAGGCTTTCAACGAGAATTTCCTACTATACCTAGCTATGACGCGGGCATCTGATTCCTTGACGCTATCTTATGCGAGCTCTGGTGAAGATGGAACAGGCCTTGAGCCCTCCCTCGTGGTGAAACGATTAGAATCCCTTGGTTATGTAGATAAGCCTATAGATATTCCACTCTCCATTGCACCTGATACTGAGTCGGACTATGTATGGAGACCTTTACAGAGTTTGTCCCTGTTGTCTGAGCGCTGGGGCGCCCTCTTTAGTGGGCATGAGGTCAATCCATTGTGGTGGGGCCTCTATAACTGGGCTCGTGAAAGCGACACTTACCGTCCTCGTTTAGGGAGGTTCTCGTGGTATTCGAGATAATAATGATGTACCTGTCATTACAAAGGATTTAGTGAATGGATTATTCCTATCTAAAGGCTATATGTCTGGTTCTGTGACGCGTCTAGAGAGATATCAGCAATGTCCGTTCAAGTTCTATGCTCAATATGGTTTAAAATTGGAACCGCGTCGTGTACGCTCCTTTGGTGCTCCTGAAATTGGTACATTCCTCCATGCTAACTTAGAGCGTTTAGGTAATTATTTATTAGATAACAATAAACAATGGCGTGACCTTAACGAAGAGGATCAACAAAATTTATGTCGTTCTGTAGCCGATGAGATTTTACAAGAAAATCAGGGTGGCGAGGAAACGAGTGATGCCTACCAAAAGGCTATCGAGCAGCGTGTACAACGAACATTACATGTGACGGTAGATCGCCTTGTAGAGTGGTCCAAACGCAGTGATTTTGATACAAAATACTTGGAGCAAGATTTTGGCCGTCAAGGAGGCTGGGATCCGATTCGCGTACCCCTTGGGGAAGACCGTTATTTACGCCTCATTGGTCAAATTGACCGTATCGATGAATATACCCGAGATGGTCAAACCTATGGTATGGTTATTGACTACAAATCGGGCGGCGCACATGTGACGGCCCAAGATGTATACTATGGCCTTAAATTGCAGCTTATGACCTATCTATTGGCGTTAGAATCTGCTTACGGCAAAACGCAAGGTGAATCTATCGCTCCTGCGGCTGTGGTGTATTCCTATGTGAAGAATCCTAAAATTCCTGCCGATGCGCCTATATCTTATGAAGATGCAGTATCTTTGGCTAAGGAAAGCGATGCATGGCAAAACAGTGGATACTTCTCTGATGATATCGAGTTGTTGACGCATATCGATAATAAATTTTTGTCCTATGGGTCTAAACGAGGACCATATGTACCAATCGCTACGAAAAAGGATCAAACTATTTCTAGTAGAGACTTGCGTAAGGTTAAGAATTCTGGCGAATTTGATGTAATGTGTCGTTACACCAATCACGTAATGGCTGACATCGGTCGCCACATCGGGGATGGTCAATTCCCAATTCAGCCTTACCAGTTAAATAAGAATAGACCTTGTACATACTGTGATTACAATACTATATGCCGTTTTGACTCTAGTCGTAATAAGTATAACTATCTGTCCGGCTTATCTGAAGATGATGCATTAGAACGGATGAAAGAGGTTCTAAACGACGGAAACAACAGTAACGACAGCAATAAAAGTAACGTAGCAAGTATTAGTAATAAAGGAGGTGAAAACCATGGGTGTTAAATGGACGCCAGAGCAGGAGTCTGCCATCATAGCGCCGAAGGACTCGTCCTTAGCTAATCAAACCTTGCTAGTCGCTGCAGCGGCCGGCTCTGGTAAAACGGCAGTTCTCGTAGAGCGTATTATTACCCGTTTAAAAGACATAGATAACCCTTTATCTGTTCAAGAGCTCATGGTTGTAACCTTTACAAAGGCGGCTGCTCAAGAGATGAGCGCTCGTATTGGTCTTGCTTTGGCTAAAGCCATGGAATCCACCGAGGATGCAGCCATGCAAGAGCGCCTTGAGCGACAGCTCAACCTGTTGCCGTCTGCTCATATTTCTACGTTGCACTCCTTCTGCCAATGGGTGATTCGCTCTTACTTTTACAAGCTCGATATTAATCCTACTGCTCGCATCGGTAACGAAGCAGAAATGGCATTGTTACAACAAGAGGTGCTAGCCGATTTATTAACTAAATCCTATGAAGAGGGCCTTTATAATATCTATGAATTGGCGGATTTCTTTAGCGATGATAAATCGGATGCGGGATTAACAGCAAAGATTATGTTGCTATATAACTACGCCATGTCCCTTGCCAATCCTGATGGGTGGTTACGAAAAGCCTTAGAGCCTTATAAAGAGGCTATGATTATAAACCCTAGTGATACACTATGGGGCCAATATATGTGGGATAACCATGTAGCTGTTATCGACCGCATTCGCGAGCGCTTAGAGCGGATGGAACAAATCTTATTGGATTCAGTGGGACCTCACAAATGGCAAATATTTATGATAACCAACTAGCCGCACTAGGCATGCTTTCATCAGCCCAAACTTGGGATGATATGGGTGAAGCTTGTAAGCATACGGATACCTTTATTAAGGACCAGTTCCGCATGGGGTCAAAAGAGGCACAAGCCTTTGATCCTATATTGGTAGCAGAGTTTAAATCCTTAGGTTCTCAAAATAAAGATGACCTTAAAGCGATGCAAGGGGCTGTGTTTACCGTGTCAGAAGCTACCTTGCAAGACCAGTTCAAGGCTCAATATCCAATCATTGAAGGTTTAGTAGAGCTTACGATTGCGTTCCATAAGGCTTATCGCGATATGAAACAAGAACAAGGTATCATGGACTTTAGTGATCTTGAGCATCTATGCTTGGCCCTTCTCGTTGAGCCTGGCACAGAGGATGACCCTCAGCCGTCCGATGTAGCGAAGGAGCTGCAAGATACTTTCAAAGAAATCATGGTCGACGAATACCAAGATACGAACGGCGTGCAAGAGACGATTATCAACTTTGATTTCTCGCGTCGACAATCGGTTCTACGTAGGGGACGTGAAGCAGGCTATTTACAGTTTCCGTATGGCCGACAGTTCTCTATTTATGGAGAAATACAATACCTACGGCGATACTGATGCGGTAGAGCGCCGTATCGACCTAGCAAAGAACTTCCGATCTCACGAAAATATCTTGGCCGCTACGAACTTCTTGTTCTATCAAATCATGACGGAAGAGGCGGCGGAGCTCAATTATACAGAGGCTGAATCCCTCATTCCTGGCCGTATTGTAGAGGATGCGCCTGAGGATTGGGTTGGAGGCGACGTGGAATTACAGCTTTTAGATGTGAGCAAGGATACCCTCGGTGCTAGTGAAAGCGACGAAGACGAAGGGGATGACCCTGAGAATAACGAGCGCGAACTAGATTTCATTATTCAAAAGATTAAGGAAATTCACGCTGCTAAGAAGCAGGTGCAAAATCCAGATGGCACATTCCGTCAAATCGAGTGGCGAGACTTTGCTATTTTGCGTAGATCCTTGGCTGGTTGGGGCACTCGTGCCGTAGAAGCCATGCGCCAAGCGGGCATCCCTGCGGTAGTAAATGAGCGGGATGGCTACTTTGAAGCCCAAGAAATTCAGCTTTTACTAGCGTTGTTATCCATCATAGATAATCCTGAACAAGACTTGCCGATGGCTGCGGTGTTGCACTCCGGTCTCGTTGGGCTTGATGCAAACGAGCTAGGTGCGTTGCGCCTGTCTGGTGAGGGCTCTTTGTGGTCTCTCATGCCAGCTTATGCAGAAGAATCACAAGATGAGCGTTTATTAGCTTTTATTGGACATATGGAGCGTTGGCGTACCTTGTCACGTCGTCACGGTGTGACCGATTTATTGTGGGATATTTACGAATCCCAAGATTATGTAAACTATGTGGGTGCCATGCCAAATGGTCTTGTACGCCGTGCGAATGTTCTCGCCTTATACGACCGCGCTAAGGGCTATGAGGCCTCTGGCTTCCGTGGACTCTTTAGATTCTTACGCTTTGTGGAAAGCTTGCGCGATAGCAATCAAGATATGCCGCTAGCTAATGTGGTGAGCGAAGCGGACAATGTTGTGCGCCTCATGACCATCCATAAGAGTAAGGGCCTTGAATTCCCTGTGGTATTCTTATCTGGCGTTCAAAAACGGTTCAATATGATGGATCTTCGTTCAGAACTCCTCATCGATAAACGCAGGACTTGGTCTTAAGGGGTACTTCCCAGATATTCGGGTGTCTTTCCCGACTATGCCGTGGTTCTACGTGAAAGACGTTAAAGAAGCGGCCCTCAAGGCCGAGGAACAGCGTATTCTCTATGTAGCCTTAACACGGGCTCGAGATAAATTGTTCCTAACGGGCTTTGTGAAGGGGTTCAAGAATTCTGCAGGTAAACTATCTAGTTTAGGTGAGCTCATTAACAATGTTGCCGCTGTAGAAGGACAACAGTTGCCGACGGATGTTATCACCCAAGCTAATACGTATCTAGAATGGTTAATTATGGGCTTTACCCGTCATTTGGACGGCGGTAATCCATTGCGCGTAGCCATTGAGTACGAAGGACCGACCTATTTTGACTTACCAGATAAAAAATGTCGCATCAAGGTCGAAGTCCACGATGGTTCTCTCTACGGTGATCTCGATTATAAAGCAGATATTGATGAAACTACCATCAATAAAGTGCGTGAATTACAAGCTGTTAATTCCGTGGAATTGCCACCGGAAATAATAGATCGCTTTAACTATAGCTATCCGTACAGCGACGCTACGCGGCGCACGGCTAAGATTTCCGTCAGTGAATTGAAACGACGATTCCAAGAACGGGAAATTGAAGCAGGCACTATTGATACCCTAAACGAACCGATTGTAACGGTAGATACAGGCGCTAAACGAGCCGTTTCAGATGCAATCTTAGGTCAAGCTATTAAGTTAGATGTTTGTAATCTTGATAGTGATGCTACAAGTAATGCTGATAGCAATGATACAAGTAAAGCTAATAGTGATGTTACAAGTAATACTGCTGTACCAACTATTACAGTTTCAGCTGATGATTTAGCGAATTCCGTATTCGGTCGCAAGCCGCAAGCACTGCAGTCCGAAGAGGATGTGTTGACGGGGGCTCAATGGGGTACCTTGATGCATGAGGCCATGCAATGGCTTCCTCTTGCACAGTATACTCAGGCTTCTTTAACGAAAAGAGCTTGATGCACTCTGTAACGAAAGGGACTTTCACAGAGGAAGAACGAAATAAATTGAGTGATACAAGTCTATATAAATTCTTTAGTTCTGACCTTGGGAAGCGTCTTATCAATGCGAAGCGTATTGAGCGTGAATTGCCGTTCAGTATGCTTTTTGAAGGAAAACGCGTATATGATACTTTAGAGGACGGCGAAAATCTATTCCTTCAAGGTATTATCGATACTGCCTTTGAAGAGGACGGTGAATGGGTTCTCGTAGATTATAAGACGGACCGCGTCAAATCTGGGGAAGACCTCATCAAGCGCTATAAAATACAAATGGACCTCTACAAAGAGGCCTTACAGCGATTGACGGGGATGCCTGTGAAAGCATGTTATATCTATAGCTTCCGTTTGCATGATGCAATCATTATAGATTAGCCTATAAAAATCCTATGATTGGCATAAGACTGTACTTATGCGTAGTGTATAAATCTATACAGATGTAGCCTATAGTCTAGCAAATATAAAAAGCTCTTTATCCTTGGATAGAGAGCTTTTGTGTTATAGATTACTATATAGTTTCGTGTTATAGATTACTATATAGTTCCGTGTTATAGGTTGCTATATAGTTTCGTCTTATAGATTTCTCTACAAGTACTTAAATGTGCGGTAGTTTAGGCAAATTCAAAGCCTTTTTCTTTTTGTGTTTTGATGGGGCAAATACTTTTAATACCCGTGGCAATACTTCGATATCTACAGGCATAGATGGGCCTGGATCGCCATCCATATTGGTTGCTAAATCATCAACATTAGATAAGAGCTCGATGGATGCTTTATTCACAGTTAATGTAGTTGTATAACGAGAGTTATAAATGGCACCACTAATGATGAGCGGTATTACGCTGAGAATATCGAGAATAAAGTATTCTTTAAAGATGATGATACGCATGTAGCCATCATCGACGGAGGCTTCAGGCATAAATCGTTCAAAACTAGATACTACATTGGTAAGCAATGCTAAAACGAGAGGGGATTTACAGATAAAGTCGTCGTTCTCTGTTTTGATGCGGTATGTATAGTCTTTAGTTGTAAATAACGCTTGACCTGCGCGCAAGAAGTAGGCGAGAGGGCCGAGTATGCTTTTTTCCTTTGGCGTAACCTCTTCTACTACCTTAGGGATAACGCCTGCTGCGATGTTGTTGCAGAAATATTTGTCGTTGCAGCGTCCAATATCAATTGTTCTTGTTTCATTGATGTCGATGCGTTTGATCGCTTGAGCTGGATTTTGGTGAATCCCAAGTGCGCGAGACATATCGTTAACAGTTCCAACAGGGATAAAGCCAAAGGTAGATTTGAATCCCCCTTGAGCAATGCCATTAACAGTTTCGTTAACAGTACCATCACCACCCATGCAAAATACTGCATCGAACCCACGTTCGCAAGCGTCTTTAGCAAAACGTGTTGCATCGCCTTCTCCAGTGGTGAATTTGACCTCAAGTGTTTCGAATAAGGTACTCAATTTCCATTGTAAGTCGAGGGCATACCGGCGTGCCGCCCCGCCCCCTGATACAGGATTGATGATAACTAAACAACGGCTCATAGTGTACTTCCTTACTTTCAAAAAAATGAGATATAGCTAGTATCTATTGTTAGATCGCTAGATTGACAGTTTTAGATATGAGTTTTATAATTATATTGTATACACTGTATTAGATATTGTGTGCAACATATTTTATAAAAAAATGTTTTTGTATAATATATTATACTCATTTTAACCGTTCTTTGAAAGTGTGAAAGATAGGATGAGTATTAAGGTTTAGGGGATTTAAATGGGAAGACAAGATTCTAAAGATAGATATAATTTGTCCGCGGTGGACTCTATTGAACGATTGCCACTTAGCGAACAAGTATATTTAACATTAAAAACAGCGATTTTAACAGGCGAATTGATGCCTCAAGAAAAAGCTAAACGAAGTAAAGATTGCAGAACAGTTACAAGTGAGTGCTACACCTGTACGTGAAGCATTCCGTAAATTGGCTAAAGATAACCTCGTGGTTATCGTTCCTTGGAAAGGTGTTACTGTAAAAGCAGACACTCCAGAGGAAATCGTTGCATTATATCAAGTGCGCGAAGTAATGGAAGGTCTTGGTGCAAGACTGTGTGCACGTCATGCTACAGAAGAACAAATTAAAGAATTGCGAGATATTTGTAAAAGAAAATGCATAAAATCGAAGATGCTTCAGCACGCGTTGAGGTTAACAGTCGTTTCACACAATGATCGCTCATTACTCTGGTAATGAACGTATTGTAGACTACTTAGCAAGCTTCCGTGAACGCGTTAATCGAGACATGTACATCAGCTCCTTCAATGCAGTGCGTACACATGATTGCGATGATGAACATGATCAAATCGTAGACGCTATCGAACGTCATGATGAAGTAGCTGCAGAAACAGCTATGCGTCAGCACATCAACAATGCATTTATCTTCAAAAAAAGCAAATGCTGAAGTGCAACACAAAAAACTTAATGAAGTATAATGTCTAACGTGCCCATAGGCATAACGACACAAAAGGCTCCGCCCATGGCGGAGCTTTTTTAGCTGATAAACTAGTTTATCTAGTTAATCTAGTTTATTTAGCTAATCTGCTAATCTAGTTAATTTAAGATAACTAATTAACATGAGTTTTTTTATGTAAGTTGTTAACGGTTTGGTTTTTGGTATGGTTTAGAAACTCTAGCCGTTTATAATGTGATGTTAGGTGCGCATTGCAGTTTTTATAGTCGACGATGCGCAACCGCACTAGTTGACCTACGTCGATTTGAAAGGCTTGAGCGATTTTAAACAAAATCTCTAAGGACATGCCAGAAATGCCCGTGCCACACTCTAGTTTACTTAAATAACTGCGGCTGATGCCGACGTGGCGAGCTAACTCATGTTGGGACATATTTAGAGATACGCGGATATTGGCAATTTTATGGCCTAAACATACGTATTGATGTTGTAAAATGGGATCTTCGTACGTATTAATCCGCAGTTCGGTCAATGGTGCCGTTGAGGGGTTCATAGGGACTCCTTCCTTTTCCCGACTCTCTAAATATAGTATACTGAGACTGTTAGCGATTGACTAATATAGAAAACTAGATAATTATCGGTTATTACAGATAATTACACGAATTGTGAAAGTCTTACTACCTATATACTTTGGTACTGTGACCAAAGCAGTTAATATGTTGTTGTAAATAGAGGAGGCCTTATGGAAAAATATATAGCCGTTGCCCTCGGTGGAGCTGTAGGTGCATTATGCCGCATGGCTCTTGGTGAATGGGTGATGACAAAGGTGAGCTCCTTTCCTTATGGTACGGTCGTAGTTAACCTTATCGGTTGCCTCATCATCGGCCTCGTGTTAGGCCTCTACATGCAAAAGCCAGATTTACCACAATGGGCTAGATTCTTCCTTGTTGTAGGCGGTCTTGGCGCTTTTACCACCTTTTCTACCTTTGCCTTTGAAATGCTACAACTCATGATGGCTGAGTCCTATGTACAAGCCTTATTCTATGGCCTTGTACAAGTTGTAGGCGGGTTAATCCTTTGTTGGATTGGCGTATTATTGGCGCGTATACTCTGCGCTATCTAATCTGAGCGAATAAGGTGACTTGAGTTACAGCGTAAATACATCGATTTATATGATTATTTAGTAAGAGATTTAGATAGAATACCAGATTATAGAAATTATAGAGGAAGATATTATGAAATCTATTAGAACACAAGATGCCGTAGGGCATGCATTATTACACGATTTAGTTCGCATCGTTATCGGCGAGGTGAAAGATACGCCGTTCCGCCGTGGTCATGTTATTACAGAAGAGGATATTCCTAAATTATTAGACCTCGGCAAAGAACATATTTTCGTTATGGAACCTGAAGATGAAGGCTTCTTGCACGAAGAGGACGTAGCTCGCGCTTTGTATCGTATGGCCGGCGGCAAAAATATGCACGAAGGCCCAATGGCACAAGGTAAAATTGAAGCCATTGCAGACGTAGATGGCTTATTCAAGGTCGATGTAGAACGATTACATGCTATCAACAGCATTGGTGAGCTTACTATTGTAACGAGATTTAATAATACACCTGTGAAAGTAGGCGAAAAATTAGCAGGCATGCGTTGTATTCCTTTATTATTAGAGGAACAACAAGTAGAGGATGCTAAGAAAATTGCTAATGGGGAGCCTTTGCTGCATGTAAAACCATTCGTGCGCAAACAATGGGCATCGTTACTACTGGCTCCGAAGTATTTGAAGGTCGTATTAAAGATGCTTTCACCCCTATTATTGAAGAACGATGTGCAGAATTTGGCGTCACAAAGGTGGCTCATGAAATCGTAACGGATAATACGGATGATATCGTTGCGGCTATCGACAAGGTAAAAGCAGCTGGCGCCGACATTATTTTCTGTACCGGCGGCATGAGCGTTGATCCTGATGATTTAACACCGGGCGCCATTAAACGCTATGCAGATCGGGTAGTGACATACGGTTTACCTGTATTGCCAGGTTCCATGGTTTGTATTGCGTACTGTGCTGATGGTACACCGATTCTTGGCGTTCCAGGTGGTGTATTATTTAGCAAACCAACGGCCTTTGACGAAATCTTGCCACGCCTTGTAGCGGATGATGAAATTACTAAAGAAGACTGCATTCGCATGGGTCATGGTGGCTTCTTAGGATAATCCTTTTGTCTATAAAATGAGTCAAAGTTTTACTATACAATGAGCCAAAGTTTTACTATACAATAGGTCAAAGTTTTACTATACAATGGGTACGCCAGTTGTAAAATCTTACAATTATATAAGCCTATGTAAAAAAGCGGGTAGATTGAATCTACCCGCTTTGTGATATTCAAAAAGTTGTATCTATTAAAATGATTTTTTTCCCAGTGTAGGATGGCTACAGCGTTTTAGCGTTAACGTATCATTAAAATGATTTTTTTCCCAGTGTAGGATGGCTACAGCGTTTTAGTGTTAGGGTATCAATCATGTGGACCGCTTCGTCCAAGGTGATATCTTCACGCTTTGTTGGTGTTTCGAGGACCGCCAAGGGATGGTCTGTGCCTACTTCACCAGAGGGCAAGTAAATATATTCTTGGTTAATAGTATCGCCAAAGATATAGCCCGCTTGTAAATGCTCTTTATGAATGCGACTCATAGTCTCTCCTTAGATGATTTGTTTTAGTGTAAAGTCTAGATAGTCTGCAGATACTAACTCTAGTTTGGTTGTGCCAAACTCCTTTGGAATGCGCTTAAAGGAAATTTGATCGTGTAAATGACCAAAGATACAAGTATCTACTTTGTATTGCTCCATAAGGTCCGTAAAGCCAGAAGGGTCGTTGGACTCGTTAAATGGAGGGTAGTGCAATAATAACAGTTTTGTTACTGGTATATTATATGTATTTATTGTTAAGGGCTCTGATGTTTCAGACCCTGTTGTTTCCATCTTTGTTTCAGTTGTGAGCTGTTGTATAAGTGTTTCCACAGCTGTATCCATTTCTTGTAATGCTGCTTCGGTGCGCATCAATTCTCTTTCGTAAATAGACTGGTCTGTTTCTGGTGAGAAATGGGAGTCACCAGGGCAGAGATAGGCACGCGTTCCACCAAAAGCGATGATGCGAGGGCCTTCTTCTGTTTGAATGAGCTCTGCTGTACCATGACCTTGTAAAAAGGTAATAGCATCGCCCATGAGGTTTCTCATCTTGTTTGCTGATGACCACCAGTAGTCGTGGTTACCGCGAATCATATATTTTTTACCGGCCATGGACGCGATTTCTTGTAAATCGCAAGCCGCTTCGTCGAGGCGTAGTGCCCAGCTCATATCGCCTACGAGAAAGACAATATCATCATCTGTTACAGTATTAGTCCAATGCTCTTTGATGCGGGCCCAGTGATTATCCCAGTGGGGACCAAAAATATCCATCGGCTTTGTAGGAGGATTGCCAGATAGATGGAGGTCGCCGATGGCAAATACTTTCATAAAAATCCTTTCAATTATCTATAAAAAAAATCATAGATGTTCAAAATTTATGTAATTTATATTACGTATGTTCAAAAATATATTTATATGAGGCTAGTTAGTAGTTTATAACTATTTAGTAGGCTGTAAATAAGACGCAATATCGCGCATAATTTTAGCGGCCCGTTCTTCGTCGCAGGTTTGTGGAATTTTATAGCCCACGTAGAGAGGCGTCGTTACATAACGAGCCACTACCTTGATATAGTCGTAGCCGTCTTCGAGATTATAGAAGAAATAATTGTAGGACTGGCTAAGGTTAGAAAGGGTGTGCAACACATAGCGCAAAACTTGTTGTAATCGAATGGCTACAGGACGAACTGACGTATCCGGTTTGAAGCGAATGTTGTACTCAAAGAATCCAATTATAGGATGTGTAGACAAGGTAATGCGTACGTGCTGATCCTCGTGTAAGAGCCAGCCTTCCATGTTTTGCGCCGTAATATCCTTGTGGTAATCGTAATTTTCTAGGCCGATGATTTGGCTGTGCGGATGGCGAATGGAGCCGCCAGACATATAGCCATGATTTTTAAAGAATAGTACGGATTTAAACTCCTTGCGCTGACGAGTTTCACGCCACTTATCGAGGCCGAATTGAAGAATATGTGCTGCTTCATCAGTAGGTAAGGTAGAAAACTCGCCTTCATCGGTTTCCGTTTCAATGATAACAGTAGGCCAAGTTCTTTCTAGCACAGGGTATTTGTTCATAAGCCAAATAATATGGCCCGATGTATCTAGGATATCCGTTAACTTTGAACGGTCACAGAAGGGGCAACGCACTTGTTCATCGCGAATATTGACGGGTTTTGTGCGCCCTAATTCAATATTAAATCTAAGTGGTTTGTTCATCATGTGCCTCCTTCCATGCACGAAAATCTATCCTCTTAATGATACCACAACTAGCGCATTCGTACACGAAATAATGGTATAATATTATAGTGTTATGTTAACGATTAAGGAGGTCCTATGAAACCGACGACGCTCGTATTTCCTATTGATGAACAAAATCGCATATTACTAGGTCGTAAGAAACGTGGTTTTTGGGGCCGATAAATATAATGGATTTGGTGGTAAATTAGACGATGGTGAAAGCTTCCGCGATTGTGCTATTCGCGAATTGTTTGAGGAATCTGGCCTACGAGGGCGCCCCGAAGATTTAGAATGTGTGGCTGCTTTTGATTTTCAATTTCCTTTTGATGAAAGCTTAACGCACGTGGGTTACGTCTATTTCTTGCGAACTTTCACAGGCAATGCAGAGGAAACAGATGAAATGGAGCCTCATTGGTTAGAACCAGATCAAATTCCCTACGACCGCATGTGGGATGGTGACCGTCAATGGTTGCCGATGCTACTAGAAGGCAAGAAGCTAAAAGGACCTATCGTATTTGCCCGAGACAATAGTACGGTAGATAAAATGGATCTAACCTCTGTGGATAGTGTTCTTGAAAGCGAACACTTGGCGCGCATTGATCTGTATATTAACGGATAGGTTAAACCTTATTAGCTTACATCAAGATAAGGCTAGTGGTTATTAAAGTACAAAAAAGGGGCTATGTAGTTGCGAAAGTGGTATTAGCGTCCTAAATTTATAATATTTTGAGGTAATATGACTGATAAAAAGAACCCTAAGTGGGTGCCACAGCTATTGGCGTGGTATGATGTGCATAAACGGGAATTGCCATGGCGCGATTGTGGAGACCCTTATAAGATTTGGGTGTCTGAGGTGATGAGCCAGCAGACGCGCATTGAGGCGATGAAGCCCTATTATGACAACTGGATGCGTTTATTCCCAACCTTGGAGGACCTAGCAAAGGCCTCTGAGGATGAGGTAGTTCACGCTTGGCAGGGGCTTGGTTACTATAGCCGTGCTCGCAACTTGCGCCTTGGCGTGAAGGACGTCGTGGAAAACTACGGTGGTATTGTGCCCCGTGACCGCAAGACTATGGAGTCCTTGAAGGGCGTCGGATCTTATACGGCTGGGGCCGTGCTATCCATGGCGTACAACGAACCAGAGGTAGCTGTAGACGGCAATGTGCTGCGCATTTACGCTCGTTTATATCGCATCTTTGATGATATTTTGAGCACTAAAGGTAAGAAGGCCATAACTGCTATTGTAGAGGAAACATTACCTCACGATCGACCTGGTGATTTTAATCAAGCCTTGATGGACTTTGGCTCTGCTGTATGTATTCCCAAAAACTCCGCGTTGTGAGGCGTGTCCCTATTGTAAACATGTGCGAAGCATATCAACATAAGGATATGGACAAATTACCTGTGCGCATTAAGAAAACAAAGGTTGTAGAGGTGCCTCTATTTGTAGGTATCTTGCAATACGAAGGTCACTACCTATTGCATAAACGTCCCAATCGTGGGTTGTTACGGTCCATGTGGGAATTCCCATCAGTGGAAATGATATCTGCCTTTGACGAGGGTGAACGAGGTCTTGAAGCATTAGTTAAAGACCTAGGTTTTGAACTATCTTTACAACCTGTATTAGTAAAAGAAATAACACATATTTTCTCTCACCGAAAATGGTTTATGAAAGCATTCTGCGGCGATTTGACGTACGTAGGAGATGCTGAAAATATAACGATTGGAGCTATCCAAGAACAATTACCAAAGGACTGGATGCTTATCAAGCGCGACGAGTTCGCCGACTATGCTTGGGCAGGTCCTCATGGTAAATTGACGGAGATGGCAAAATAATTTGTAGGAGCAATAAATGAGAATGCTATTTAATATAATTTTTGGCACCATCCTAGTATTAGGTTTGGTAGGCTTTTGGGCTCTATTCCTCAACTTGTGGAAGCCTAAAAAGAAATGGCCTGCTTGGATAGGTTATATAATTATTATCGGTGCGTGGTTTGCCGCCATCCGATACTATATACTCAATCAAGTGGATTTATATGGAACGATGTATTATCCGTTGATGAATATATTCCGTACTGAAAGTTATGGTTTTCTCTTTGGTTTATTCTTGGCTATTCCCGTCTTTATCGTCCTCAGCTTGTTATACTGGGCGGTTAATAAGATTTGGAGCAAAACGCCAGAGGAAAATAGAACGGGCCGCCGCGCCTTCTTCAGAACTGCCGCAACCGTAGTGCCCTTGGCGACTATTGGTGGTTCTAGCTATGCTGCCTATGTAGGTCAGCATGAGATTGAGGTCACTCATGAAAGCTTTGGGTATACGAACTTACCTCGAGGTCTAAAAGACTATAAAATTGTTCAACTTAGTGATATTCACGTGGGCCCTAGTATAGATTTAGATGACCTAGATGAAATTTTAAAGCTGGCCCTTGTAGAAAAGCCTAATCGCGTTGTCATTACTGGTGACCTCATCGATAAAATTGCCTGGTTGCCTGAGGTCTGTGAAAGACTGACAATCTTTGCAAAACAAATTCCAGACGGTGTAGATTTTATATTAGGTAACCATGAGTATCATCACGATGTGAATAAGGTACTAGACGAACTGAAACACAATACACCGATGAACATTCTTGTGAATAGCAATATTCAAATTATGGGTGGAAAGCAACCTGTATATATTGCAGGTGTTGCCTATGACAATGATAGGGAAAAAGAAAAGCGTGAAGCTATGATTGATAAGGCTTTATCTGGTATTCCGGACTATGCCTTTGTTATCCTATTGGCGCATCATCCTGAATTCTTTGAAGAGGCTATTGAACGTAAAATTCCATTGACCCTTTCTGGTCATACCCATGGCGGTCAAATTGTATTTATGGGCATTCCTGTAGTGCCAACGGGTACTCCATATACAAAAGGGCGCTACGTTGAAGAACAAAGCGTGTGCTACGTCAATAACGGTACAGGCCACTGGTTCCCAATTCGTATCAACTGCCCACGAGAAATTACAGTCATTACATTCTTTGATGGAGTGGCTTAGGTCATAAGTTATACTCCTTATAGGGATACAATCATGTATAGTAAATCCTTTATCTATAAATTTCTTATATGTACCATTCTACTTGTGCTATTTGATATCTCTCTAATCTACGATATGACAGCAGATATATATAAAGGATATCTCAAAATAGCAGTACTAGTGGCAGTTGGATGCCATTTAGATCTATACCTGGAACTCAGTAAACAAGAAGAACTGATAATACAGGCATTTAAGAATGATACATTTAACGAGACCTATGAACTGTTAACTACGAAAGATATGATTTTCATCCTATCTTTGATCCTGTTAATGACTATAAACCTTATGAAATATTAGAAAATCATAGGATACAAATAAAAAGAGGGACTGTAAGTAAATGCTTTACATAGCATTTGACTTACAGTCCCTTTTACACGTTCATTTGAGGTATGAGAGGATGTTACATATATGTCATAGAGATGAGAGAGATTTTATTTCATGCGAACTGCTTCGCCGAATTCGTCTTCGGTCATGAGTTTTTCTTCCAAGATGATTTCTTTAATAGAGCAACCGCGTTTGTACGCTTCTTTTACCACCTTAGCACTCTTATCGTAGCCGATGTATGGTGTTAAGGATGTGGCGATCATGAGGGATTGTTCTACGAAGAGGTTGAGTTTCTGGTACGAATTCTACACCGTCGATACAGTGTGTTGTGAAAGAATTCATCGCGTCTGCGAGGAGGCGACAGCTTTCAACAAAGTCATAAATCATAATAGGCATGTACACGTTTAATTGGAACGCACCGCTGCCTGCACAGATAGTCATAGTCGTATTGTGACCGAATACTTGGGCGCATACCATGGTCAATGCTTCGCATTGTGTAGGATTTACCTTGCCTGGCATGATGGAGGAGCCCGGTTCATTTTCAGGTAGATGCCATTCGCCGTAACCGCAGCGAGGACCAGAGCCTAAGAAACGCACGTCGTTAGCGATTTTGAATAGGGTGGTGGCCAATGTGTTAAGTGCACCGTGAGCCATCATGAACGCATCTTTTAGGGCCAGCCCTTGGAATTTGTTGTTCTTCACGCGGAATGGAGCGCCTGTAACCTCTGGCAATACAGTTTCCATAACGTCTAGGTAGCCTTTAGGTGTGTTTACACCTGTGCCGACCGCAGTGCCACCGAGAGCTACATCGAGTAGGTAGTCAGCGTTTTGAACGAGCATAGTTTTAGCAGTTTTTAAGCCGTCCACAAAGGCGCTGATTTCTTGGTCCACCATGATGAAAGTCGCATCTTGTAGGTGAGTACGACCAACTTTTTGCAAGCCTTTCCCTTTTTCTTGCAATTTTTCGAAGGATGCGATAAGGCCGTCCAATGCAGGGATTACCCGTTTTGTAATTTCAAAGTATCCGCAGATATGCATTGCCGTAGGGAATGTATCGTTTGTACTTTGACCGCGGTTTACATCGTCGTTAGGATGGAGTGGGTTGCTTTCATCTAACTGTTTTGCCCGGTGAGCGATTACCTCGTTCACATTCATATTAGTCTGTGTGCCAGAACCTGTTTGGAATACGGTTAACGGGAACTCATCATCCCATTTGCCGTCTACGATTTCATCTACTACTTGAGCGATGAGTTTCGCTTTTTTTCCTCCGTTACTGCACCACACTTTGCATTGGTTAAAGCACATGCTTTTTTGACAAGCGCAAGCGCTTTGATTTGTTCAATAGGGATGCGGTGGTCACCGATCTTAAAGTTATTGAACGAGCGTTGCGTTTGAGGTCCGTAAATTCGTCTAGCGTCGACTTCGACTGGTCCCATTGAATCGTATTCAATTCTTGTTTCCATAATGCTTACAACCTCCTTAAAAGACATGCCGACCTTACTGTCGGTAATTTAATTATATAAAATCCTGTATATTTGTACAGGATAAAAGAGAATGATTTCTGTTTTCATATAGAGGAGAGTTATATATGCGATTTATGCATATAAGGGGCATAATTTATATCTATTTACATGTATACATTATTAATATCGCATATATATTGAAATCATCGCTTTAACACGATAAAATGGAAGTAGCTTATTATATTGTTTTAAGCTCTAGTTTCACAGAGGAGGTAAGTACTTATGAAACATGACTTTATGAGCCATGACCTTCATCTGCCGGAACTGACACTACGTGGGATGCTACTTGGTGCATTGATTACTGTAATTTTTACAGCATCTAACGTATACCTCGGTTTGAAGGTTGGTTTGACATTCTCGTCATCCATTCCGGCAGCCATTATTTCAATGGCAATTTTACGTTTCTTCAAGGATTCTAACGTTCTTGAAAACAACATGGTACAAACACAGGCTTCCGCAGCCGGTACTTTGTCCGCAATTATCTTTATCTTGCCAGGTCTACTCATGCTTGGGTATTGGAACGGCTTCCCATTCTGGCAAACATTCTTACTCTGCGCATGCGGTGGTTCTCTAGGTGTATTATTCACTATTCCATTGCGTCGTGCTATGGTAGTAAATAGTGATCTACCATATCCAGAAGGCCGTGCAGCAGCAGAAATTTTGAAAGTTGGCTCTCACAATGCTGGCCAAGGCCCTCAATCTAACTCCGGTATGGGCGATATCGTATCCGGTGGTTTGGTAGCTGGTCTTATCAGCCTTTGTGCAAATGGTTTTAAAGTACTTGGCGACAGCATGAGCTTCTGGCTTCCTGTAGGTAGCAAAGGTATTACTCAAATTCCATTGGGCTTCTCTACAGCTTTGTTAGGTGCTGGTTACCTTATCGGTATCGCTTCTGGTATCGCTATCCTAGTTGGTGTACTCATCGCATGGGCTGGTTTCGTACCTTACTTTACTAACATGTTTGCTCCAGATGGTGGCGCTACTGCTAAGTTCGCAATGGGCATCTGGAAATCTAAAGTTCGTTTCATCGGTGCTGGTGCTATCGGTATCGCAGCGATTTGGACTTTGATTACTTTGATCAAACCTATCATCGAAGGTATGAAAATTTCTGTACAATCCATGAACAGCAGTTCCAGTGAACGCGAATTGCATCGTATGGATACAGATATGAGCACAAAATCTGTTATGGGCGTGTTCGCAGTTATTCTTGTTGGTTTAGTATTCACATTCTGGGAATTCGTTTCTGCAGTACCTATTAGTGCTGGCTTAATGTGGACTCTTGTTGTAGTAGGCATCATAGTAGCTTTATTAATTGGCTTCTTCGTAGCTGCAGCTTGTGGTTACATGGCAGGTCTTATCGGTACATCCGCTTCTCCAATTTCCGGTATCGGTATCTTGGCGACTATTATTTCTTCCTTAGTGGTTTACTTCATCGCTGCTGAAAATAATCTGTTCGCTACACAAGCAGGTGTTCAATTTGCTACAGCTATGGCTATCTTCATGACATCCGTAGTTATCGCAATTGCATCTATTTCTAACGATAACTTGCAAGACTTGAAAACTGGTCAACTCGTTGGTGCCACACCTTGGCGTCAACAAATTGCGTTGTTACTTGGTTCCGTAGCCGGTGCAGTTGCAATTGCTCCAGTTCTTAACTTGCTTTACCAAGCATATGGCTTCACAGGTGCGTTACCACGTGCTGAAATGGATCCTAATGCTGCATTATCCGCTCCTCAAGCAACTTTGATGACTACAATCGCTCAAGGTATCTTCAACTCTAGTATGGAATGGGATTACATCTTGATCGGCGTTGGTGTTGGCGTAGTAGCAATCATTGTTAACTTGATTCTTAAAGGCACAACAGCTTCCTTAACATTGCCTCCATTGGCAGTTGGTATGGGTATCTACCTACCACCAACATTGGAAGTACCTCTCATCGTAGGTTCCTTCATTAGCTACTTCGTAGGCCGTTACCTAGTAGCTCGTGCTAAAATGCGTGCTGGCGAACTTGCTGAGTACGATATTGAACAATCTAACCGCCGTGGCGTTCTCTTCGCTTCTGGTTTGATTGTTGGTGAAAGCTTGATTGGTGTAATCATAGCTGTTATTATTGTATTGTCTGTTACAACTGGTGGCGGTGAATCTCCACTTGAATTAGTAGGTCCTGATTTTGAAAGCACAGCACAATGGTTAGGATTGCTTGCATTTGCATTCTCTGGTCTCTACCTTGTTCGTCGTGTTGTAACACACAAATTCAATAAAGAAGAAGCTTTAGCTATGAAAGCTGAGCAAGAACAACAATAAGAGGTTAAACAATGAAATTAAAACAGTCTGTACTCATCATGATGGCTGCTGCGTTGCCAGTAGTATCCTTCGCGGCAAGCGAAGCAATTTCTGTCACAAAAGACACTGCAACAGTGCAAGCAGTTCAAGCTGATACGAATAAAGTTAATCGCAATGATTTGACATACCGTATCTCTAGTACTGCTACACCAGAGCAAAATCGTGCGTTACGCTCTGAAGCATCTAAAGTTGACCGCAATGCCGTTGAGGTAGTAGCACCTAATGCGGACCGTTATATGGATCGTAAAGAGGTTGCAGTATCTCCTGTGGAATCAACTACAGATCACTTGGACTTAGTATTCCCAGTTGTTAAATCTGTTAGCCCAACTGTAGAGAAAGCAATCAATACAACTATCAAAAAGTACGTTGTTAAAGTACAAAACGACGTAGAAAAAATGAATACTAAAGAAGCTGATAAAACAAACGTAGTTATGTACTACGATGTGAAAACAGATAAAAATGGTATTCTCAGTGTATTGATTCATACGTACACAATGCGTGACCGCGATGCGAATGGCGTCAACTATGTAAAAGGCTTCACATTCAATACTACTACAGGTCGTCAGTTATCCTTGTATGACCTCGGTGGTCTCAACAAAAAAGAGTTCGTGAATGCTATTAATAATAATCAAGAAGTGAAAGATAAACTAGGCGGCAATGTAAACATCGACAAAATGCCTACAGAGTTCTACACAACTGATGATTATTCCGTTGTAATGATTTTGCAACAAGACGTGGATACAATCCACAGTGCAGGCACTGTATATGTACCGGTTGGTAACTTACGGGACCGCCAAAATGATGTGACAAAATAATAATCGAACCGTGTGAATTCGATTGTGTGTATAGTAACAGCTGTTTAATGTCAAAAGAACCGCTCCCATTGGGGCGGTTCTTTTTAGGTTTCCCTTATTTAGTGTTTGTCGTTGTAATAATTTACCCGTGGAGGCAATGGGAATTGAATTGCTCCATTTGTGTTTGTAAGTGGTTCTGGTGGTAGTTGTAGGAACACTTTCTCACCAAATTTCTTTTTGAATGCTTTTAGGGTTGGTTTTTGAATGGAATCAACTGTAATAAGAAGGGCACTTGTATCAGTGTTTGGTGTGATGGAAAGAATTTTTTTCCTTTGCGGTTCCTTCTCTTGGTACAGGGCAATCGCATCGGATTGATAATCCTCTAGTTGCTCTTGTGTCAATTTGCCTTTTGATACAACTACAGCTCTATCTAACTGTGGATCGTGAGCTTGTGCGATAGCGTTAGTAACGAGGTCAGCTTTCTTTTGATCTGTTAAGGATGCATGTAATTGACCTGCTTCCCAGAAGAGGGCACCATCTTGACGGAATTTTGTGAAGTCATTGTCATAGTTTAAAGCTTTGCTGATGATCTTAGCTGTCTTATTTTCCACTTGTTGTTTGAACAAGGTATTGTGGAACGCAAGGGATTGTTCCGTTTGTGTCATGCGATATGCAATCTCAGCAGCCTCTGCACGTGTTATATATTTTTCAGGGTTGAATAATGTGCCTGGCGTGTAGAGTGTGAAGCCAAGGGATGCAAGTTCACGAACTGCATCTTGAGCCCAAGGGGCTACGAATTTTTGGTCTGCATAGGCAATATGATCGAGGGCTGTTGGATCCTCTGTAGTATAGCCTAAGTAGTGAAGGTAGTTATCTGCTACTACAGCAAATTCTTGACGAGACATATATTTTTCAGGTTTATATGTTTCGTCACCGTAGCCACTAATGATATTTTTGCGAGCTACGGACTCGATGGCAAGAGCAGACCAACGGTCAGATGTAATATCTTTAAATTTGCTAGATAAGAATGCTGCCGTCCCATCATCAGTAATGTTGTTAAAGAGTGCTGCTACTTCTTCACGTGTCATAGGTTGATTAGGTCGGAATGTGCCGTCAGAGTAACCTTTCATTAGATTTGCTTTTGTTACAGTACTAATGGAGTTTGCAGCCCAAAAATCGCTAGGTACATCTGTGAAGATATGGGCGCGAATTTTTTGGATGTCTTGCGGAGTACCAATAGATTTGTTTACAACTACAGGTGTTGCCTTTGTAGAGGATTCTGCTTTAGCAACGTTCACATTAGATGTATCTGCTTTAGCGGAGCCAACTGTAGGGGCTTGTAAAGTAGATTCAGCTTTAGTAGATTTAATTGTAGTTGTAGGAGCATTAGTCGTAGTTGTTGTATTGGCAGAGGCAAAACCAAGGCCTGTGGCAGCTAATAATGTGCCTAAAACAAGGGCACGTAATGCGTAAGAGGTATTCTTGTACATAAAATCCTTCCTAATCTTGGTAAAGGCTAACGCTCGATAGCCGTAGAATATAAACTTTCACCAGCATAAAAATCTATATTCGTCGTAATATAGTCGATAGGGACATGCATAGTGATATACAACAAAGCAGCGTAATACTATCGAGTATACGCTGCCTTGGCTGGTTAAGTGTAACGCCGATTAGCGTTTTACTGTCATTTTTACTTTGGAACCGAATAATTTAGAGATTCCTTGTTGAGTGTCTTTAGATGCAGTGGATACTACAGCGTAAAGTTGGTTGTTTTCTACATCAGGGAATGTAGCTAAAATTGTGCCAGCTTTTTCGTTTTTGCTGTAGTAGTTGCGGAAGTTCGCATCGATTGCATCGTATTCAGTTTGGCTGTATTGGGATGGTTCAACTACAACGTAGTTATTAACAGTGGAATCGCCACGGGAAGCAAGGTTAGCTTTTACTGTGGAAATATCGCTATCTGATTTTCAACGCTACGTGTAATTGGTTGTCACGCCAGTACATTACACCATAATCTTGGAAAGCTTCTGGTGTTTTGTAAGTTTTATTTAACTCTACGAATACTTTATCTTCCAAGGAGGATTGTTGTTTTTGATCAAGTGCTTTTAAAGTGCTGCGACGAACAGGGCGAACTGTGCGAGTAGGTTCAGTTTTTTGAGCTACTGCTTCGTTTTTATTGTGTTTTACGTCTTTTTCTACTTTTTTAGCATCAGCTTTAGCAGCTTTTTTTCTGCTTTCTTAGCATCTTCTTTTACCGCTTTATCAGCTTTTTGCAGCATCTTTTTTTAGCGTCTTTATCTAGTTTAGCTACGTCTTTTTTTGCATCTTTACTTACTTTGGATGCATCTTTTTCAACTGCTTTTTCTACTTTTTTAGCATCTTCTTTTACAGCTGTTTCAGCTTTAGCTTCAGGTGCAGCGTGTTTTGGTGTAGCAAGGCCAGCACCGTTAAGCATGCGGTTCAAAATTGTAGCCGCTTGTGCTCTTGTTACAGGTTGTTTAGGGTTGAAAGTTTTCTGTTGTGCCAGATGCTACAATGCCACGTTCTGCCATGTAGTTAATATCTGCCACATAATCTAAAGAAATGCTATCTTCATCTTTAAATCTTACTTTTTCTGTTTTTACAGGAGTTGTAATGTTTAATTTTTTAGCTAAGCTAGCTGCGGAGGCAACAAACTCTTCACGGTTCATAGTTTTGCTAGGTGTGAAAGCTGTTTTAGATGTGCCTTGCATAACGCCTGCAGCGCTTACCAATTTGATAGCAGAGTTAGACCAACGATCTGCTTCTACGTCAGAGTAGGAAGTAGCGGATTCTTTAGTTACGATATCAGCTAATTCTTGTTCGTTTAAGTTGTGTTGCAACACTTTACCATAAATAGCAGCTGCTTGTTCACGTGTGATTTGAGCGCTAGGTTTGAACGTATTGTCAGAGTAACCGGAAAGGTAACCAGCTTGAGACATCGCTTGGATCGCATCGCGTGCCCAGTTGTCTTTAGTGTCTGTGTACACGCCTGCTGGCAATGCTTCTTTAGCTTTAGTTGTTGTTTTAGCTTCTGTTGCTTTTGCAGTAGGTTTAGCTTCCGCTTTTGCTTCACTAGCTTTTTCAGCTGTAGCTGGTTTAGCTTCTGTAGCTTTAGTTTCTGTTTTTGCAGTTGTTTTAGCAGTTGTAGCTTTCGCAGGTGTTGCTTTAGCTTGTGTATTTGTTACTGTTGTTGTTTTTGCTTTTGTATGTGCCGCGGTTGTTTCAGCGTGAGCCATGCCGAATGTGGAACCAAGGGCCAATGTGATTGCCAAGGACAAAGATAATTTATTTAGTTTCATTGAAAAAAAGGCTCCTTTCAAACTATACTTATATAAAAATAAATTATAACACTTTTTAAATTTATACACTACTATAAGAAAAATGTAATATATGAGGATAAAATTTACATGAATTTGAAATTCTACTGCTATTTATGTAAAAAAATACGATGAATTACGGTAGAAAATAAGGTTTTTTTGACCTTTTGAAAATGCGAAAATGATAAACATTCGCAAAATCTAGGTTTTATATAGCTTTTTACAAGAAAAAAATTGATAAATAAAATAATGAATGTGATAAAAAGCAATGTTTATTATTACAAAAAAAGTCATAACGATATAAGAAATTAAAAAGGGTACATACGAATATAGCAATCCTTTGGACATTTTCTATAGGATTAATTTATAATTATATCGATAAAGCTTTTTGAATATTTATTTGAAAGCATAAGTAATGTTTCGGGCAGAAAATTATTGAAAAAAACTTTTCACTAGAATTCTTGCCATAACGCATACATATCAAAATTTTTTATTAGGTTAAGTACTAGAAAAGACGAGGACGATAATATGAAAATTCATCTTTTCCAACAGTGTTTGATTGACATGTTCTACCCACATGTGGGCATGGCTGGTGTAGAAGTACTTGAAAGATTAGGTTGCGAGCTCGTAGTTCCTAAGAAACAAGTATGTTGTGGCCAAATGTTCACTAACTCTGGTTACAATGAAGCGGCTATGGACGCTATTAAGAACACAATCGAATGCTTCGAGAACGCTGAATATGTAGTCAGCATGTCCGGCTCTTGCGCATTTGCAATCCGTGATGAATATCATCATTTCTTGAAAGATCAACCTGAGTGGTTGGCGCGTGCAGAACGATTGAGCGGCAAAATTTACGAGTTCACTCAATTCATTACTGACGTATTAGGTGTAGAAGATGTAGGTGCTCGTTTCAACGACTCCGTTACATACCACACATCTTGCCACGTAACTCGTTTGATGGGCATTAAAGAGCCTCCTTTCAAACTCCTTAAAAACGTTAAAGATATCAACTTGATCGAATTACCACGTGCAGACCGTTGCTGCGGTTTCGGCGGTACTTTCTCCGTTAAAAACCCTGAAATTAGTGAAGTTATGACACGCGAAAAAGCATTGGAAATTGCTAGCACAGGTGCTAACGTTATTTCCGGTTCTGACCAAGCGTGCTTGATGAACATCGCTGGTATGCTTGATCGTCTTCATAAAGAAGGCGAAATCGATCGCCGTATCAAAGTAATGCATATTGCTGAAATCTTAAACTGCCGTTAAGGAGGAGACGACATGGCACTTATATATGACAATCGCCCCTATAAAACACGTATACAAGAATGTTTGGCTGACGATTTCAAAGTAGCAGCCATCAAAAAAGCACAAGACGTGTTTTATGATAAACGTAATACAGTAGTTGCGGATGTTCCTGAATGGTTAGATTTCCGCGCTGAAGCAGCTGAAATTCGCGATCATGTACTTAATCATTTGGATTACTATGTAAACCAATTTGCTGAAAACGCTGAAAAAGCTGGTTCTAAAGTTCACTTTGCATTCGACGATAAAGAAGCGACTCAAATCGCTTTAGATATCCTTCGTCAACGCGAAGCAAAAATGATCGTAAAATCCAAAACTATCTTAACTGAAGAAATTGGTTTGAACGAAGTATTAGAAGAAGCTGGTATCGAAGTAAACGAAACTGACTTGGCTGAATTTATTTTGCAAACTGCAGTAAGCCCACCATCTCACATCGTAGTACCAGGTCTTCACTTTGAACGTAACAAAATCCGCGAAATCTTCGCTGAAAAATTAGGTTACACAGGTACTGAAAACCCTACAGAAATGACTCACTTCGTACGTGGTTATGTACGTGAGCGCTTCTTGAAAGCTGACGTAGGCGTTAACGGTTGTAACTTTGCGGTAGCTGAGTCCGGTACTTGTACTATCGTTTCCAACGAAGGTAACGGTCGTATGGCTAGCTCCATTCCTAAGACTCAATTAATCTTCTTAGGTACTGAGCGTATCGTTCCTAACTTCAAAGCTCTTGACGTTATGATGGAAATGTTGAACCGCTCTGCAGTAGGTGCTAAAATTTCCAACTACTTCTCCATGATGACTGGTCCTGCTCGCGCTGGTGAAGCTGATGGCCCTGAAGAAACTCATATCATTATCATCGACAACGGTCGTTCCGGTATCTTGGGTGGTACATTCCAAGAAATGCTTCGTTGTATCCGTTGTGGTGCATGTATGAATATCTGCCCTGTATACCGCCACATTTCTGGTCACGGTTATGGCTCTGTATATCCAGGCCCAATGGGTGCTGTATTGACTCCATTGTTCAAAGGTTACGATGTAGCAGGCGACCTTCCATACGCTTCCACATTGTGCGGCGCATGTACAGAAAACTGTCCAGTAGCTATTCCATTGCATGAGTTGTTGATGGAACACCGTCACATTATGGCTGACATCGAAAAAACTCGTCCAAAAGCTGAGGAAGCTATCTTCACAGCAGCTGCTAAGATGTTCGGCAACTCCACATTGTTCGATCTTGGTACAAAAGCTGGCGCTATCGGTATGAACTTAATTAGTAACAAAGAAGGCAATATGCCTACATGGACTCAAGCTGTTCCAGTAATGAATGGCTGGACTAAATCCAAAGAAATGGGTACATTGAAGTTCAAGAAATTCCGTGATTTATATGCTGAACATGAAAAGAACAAGAAAAAGGAGAAAAAATAATGGATGAAGTTAAACGTAATCAATTTGTTGCACGTTTATCTCGTGCATTAGGCCGTGATCAAGTGCCTACATCTGTACCGGCTTTTGATTATAGCCATGGTCCTCAAGAAAATATGTTCAAAGAATTATCTCGCGAACAAGTTATCACTATGTTCAAAGAACAATGTGAACGCGTAGGTACAAAATTCGTAGATACTACACCTGATAAATTAGGTGAAACTATTATGGCTGTTATCGAAGAACGTGGTAATGGTAAGGTAATCTTCCCAAGCACTTCTGAGGTTGAAGAATATAAATTAAAAGAATTATTCGAAAAAGACGCAGCTTCTAATGGTGGTGTTCGTACGTACTTCCAATGGGACCCAGCTAAAGGTCGTGAAGAAAATATTTCTAACACAGCTAATGCTGATATCGGTATTACATTCCCATTCTGTGGTATTGCTGAAACAGCTACTGTAGTACAAGCATCTTGTGAAGAGTCTGGTCGTGCAATCAGCTTGTTGCCAGAAACTCATGTTGCTGTATTATATACTGATACAATCAACCCACGTATGACACAAACTATGGAACATTTAGCTGAACGTTACCACAACGATCCGTCCAAATTCCCTACAAATATTTGCTTGATTTCCGGTCCGTCTCGTACGGCTGATATCGAGCTCGTAACTGTAGATGGTGCGCATGGTCCTATCCGCGTTACATATATCTTAGTTAATAGATAATATAATAACTAGATACAATAAAGGCGATCTTCCTTGGAAGGTCGCCTTTTATCTGTCTGTATATTATATTGCAAAAATAAAAAAATATTTTATTATAAAAATCACGAATATTGTACTTGTATTTTTTTCGATATATGCTATACTAAATTCATAACCTATTATTGTGATATGAATTAAAGAGGTGTATTATGAATATTCCATTCTTTACAGATTACCTCATGTTAAGCAATCCACTAAGTATTGGTATTATCGCAGTGTTTGTACTTGCGTTAATTGGTATTTTTGTATTGCAACGCAAGGGCACATCCTTCGGTAATCTCGTTATTATTGGTACTATTGTCGGTGCCGTACTTGGTGTAGCAATTCAAGTTATTGCAGGCTTCCCTGATGATCCAACTAAAGTTGTTTACATCAAGGAAAGTACGAAGTGGTTCTCCCTAGTAGGTGGCGGCTTCATCGACTTAATCCGCATGCTTGTTATTCCTATCGTTTTTATCTCCATTGTACACGTTATTTTGCACATGGAAGCAGGTGCTAATCTTAAAAAGTTAGTAGTGGCAATGGTTTCTACAAACCTCGGCATGGTAGCAGTTGCTGCTGTGGTCGGCCTTATCTTAGGTAATGCCTTTGGTTTAGGTCAAGGCTTTGATATCGTTGAGTCTGGTAAAAAGATTCGCGAAATTAAACCGATGGTTGATACATTCCGTGCTTTGATTCCTAGCAACCCAATCCAAGCGGCTGCTGAAACAAATGTTATCGGTATCGTAGTATTTGCGATTATCTTAGGCAGCGTAGCGCGTCTATTAAAACAAACTGGTACAAACTCCATGGAGATGTTCACTAAATTGTTTGATGAGCTTCACCAATTGATTTCTTGGGTGGCAGACTTCATCATTGGCCTTATGCCATATGGCGTAGTTGCATTGTTAGCTTCCACATTGGCAACTCGTGGCCTACAAGCTATCCTTGATATGGGCTTATTCGTAGTATTACTTTACGTTGGTATCTTGATTATGTTCGTTGTTCAAGCTATCTTGATTGCTAGCTTTGGTTACAACCCGATTACATACTTCAAGAAAGCGAAAGCTCCATTATTGTTGGCTTTCACATCCCGTTCCTCTATGGGCGTATTGCCGTTAACTGTTGAAACATTGACAAAACGTCTTGGCGTAAATGCAACAACTGCTAATACAGTAGCATCCTTCGGTACTACTGCAGGCATGCAAGGTTGTGCCGGCGTATTCCCAGCACTTGTTGTAGTGTACATTTCTAACGTAGCGAATATTCCATTCGATATGACTATGTACATCATGAGTGTTATCGTTATCGCAATCGGTTCCGTTGGTATCGCAGGTGTTCCTGGTACTGCTACAATGGCTGCATCCGTATCTCTTAGTGGTACAGGCCTTGGTGCGTACTTCACATCTATCAGCCCAATCCTTGCTATCGATCCATTGATCGACATGGGCCGTACATGCTTGAACGTATCTGGTTCCTTAACAAATGCTCTCGTAGTAGATAAAATCATGGGCACTATCGATAAAGAGGCTTATGATAACCCTAACGAAGGTCGCGTATAATCCTCAAGTGTAGGATATGACCTGAACTAGTTAATCTAGTACCGTTACTATAATTTCAGAACTTAATATAAAAGAACAGCTTTCGGGCTGTTCTTTTTTTGCCTTTAATGCACAAGGTATAGTTATTTGCTGTAGGTGATTATAGTAAAAAGTACGCCATATGAGATATAGTTTATTTTTGTCGGAAATACTTGATCTTTCTTTTACCGAGATTTTTTTATTTAAAAAGTAATAATTATTACAGATTGTAAATTATAGTATTAATATTCGGTATTTATATTTGTGAGCTTAGCTACAAACATAGTTATGCGTATATGGTATACTAACCCTTACAAAGTTATGAATTATGCTTAATAAATATAAGCCAAGAGGGTAATAGTATGATTACACAAGAGTTGAAAGATCGATTAATTGCAGATTATCCAAAGTTTGAAGATATGACGCATAAGTTTTATAAAAAAGAAATGTCTATCGCAGATTATAAAGGTGAATCTGGTGCGTTTGGTAGCTACGCGGAACGGGGTGCTAACTCTAGTATGAGCCGTTGGCGTTTTAATGGAGGCCGCATGACGCGTGAGCATATGCAGTTTTTGGCGGAATCTATTCGTAAATACAATTTACAGCATGTGCACTTTACAACTGGTCAATGTTTACAAATGCATGGTCTTGATGGTGATACAATACTAAATCTTTTTAAAGAGTGTCATGAACATGGTATTTATAATCGTGGTGCTGGTGGTGATAACCCTAATGTGGTGGCTAGTATTCTAAGGGGCATTGATCCTCGAGAAACCCTAGATATCACACCTTATGCGGCGGCTATTAGCGAGTTCCTTATGGAGCAAATGTTTTATATCAAGCTTCCACGTAAATTTAAAATGGCTATCGACAATGGTTTTGACAGTACGCCACACACTACGTTTAAAGATCTTGGATTTAATTTAACAAAATATAATACCTTTGATGTCTATGCTTGTGGTGGACTAGGACCAAATCCTCGTATGGGTATTCCTGTGGCTCACGATGTGCAACCTGAGGATGTATTGTATTATGTGAAAGCTATGCTTATGGTATTTGCTAATCACGGTAATTTTAAGAACCGTGGTAAAGCTCGTACACGTTACATGCCGGCTGAAATGGGGGGAGCCGAAGCTTTCATTAAAATCTATGAAGAAACCTTGGCTATGGTAAAAGAGGTAGAACAGCTAACGATAAATCCTGCTGATTACGCCTATGAAATTACAAAAAGGGGTAAACGCGACGACTCTGTGGTGAACCATCGTATTTACCGGCAAAAACAAGAAGGCCTTTACTATGTGGAATACCATCCAGTCGGTGGCGATGCAAACGTTGAACATCTCTTATCTGCTCTTGATTATGCAGTGACATTAGACCAAGTTGAAGCTCGTATTGCACCTGATCAATCACTGTATTTCATCAATCTCACTGCTGATGAAGCACGTAAGATTGCAGACTTGACAGACGATAGTGCTATCAATGAATTCCGTCGTTCCGTATCCTGTGTAGGTTCTACGGTATGCCAAATCGGGATTCAAGACTCGAATGGTCTATTAAAAGCAATCTTTACACACCTTGAAGCGAAGGGTGTAGATACCAGAAAATCCTCGTTTACACATCTCTGGCTGTCCGCATTCTTGTGGCACACACCAAATTGGTGAAATTGGATTCCACGGCTCTGTTAAACTAGTAGATAAAAAACCTACCGTTTCTTTTATGCTAGTTGATGGTGGCTCTGAACACATGGGCTCTGAAAACTTCGGTAAAATGGCCGGGCATATCGTGGCTACAAAAATCCCTGAATTTATGGAAGCACTTGCAAATAAACTTAACGAAGCCCCAGAACCTGACTTTGGGACCTGGAGACTAACACACAAAGGGGAATACATGGAACTTATAAAAGCATTTGAGTAAATTCCTTTTCCGCTTGTGATGGGGCCCCGTTAGATAGCGACAACTTAATAAATAATAAAAAGAGGTCCCTCTTTGCTCCGTTCTTCGCAAAGTCGCTGCATAGGGACCTCTTTTTATTATTTGAGCGCTTGCTATTAACTAGTCCCATCACAAGCTACATTTAATCTTTACTCAACATGCTTTTATATAATGGGGAAGGGGTTAGAAAACTAGGTATCTCCTTGCTCCGTCCTTCGTAAAGTCGCTGCAGAAATACCTAGTTTTATTTTTATAACACCTGCTGTGAAACAGTCCCATAGCAAGCGACTAATCTCCTTTTATATATTGATGACGCCCCATCATAAGCTACATCTGACATTTACTCAATCTGCTTTTGTATGATGGGGGAAGGGAAAGACTAGCCGTAGGCTAGTCCTTCCCAGACGGAGGGCGTGGCGCCACTACTATAAAGCTTTTTTATATGAATTAATCAGGTTATCTAGGGTTACGTATTTAATGGTCGGTATACCTATTTTGATGGGACGTCTTTATAAATATAGTAATAAAAAAGTACCAATATACTTGTGCAGCGACTTTGCGAAGAACGGAGCAAGCAAGTATATTGGTACTTTTTTTACTAGGTTGTCGAAATGTAACGGGGCCCCATCAAAATAGGTTGGCTGATTTTCAAAAGAGTACGTCGCCTAGATAACCCTTGATTAATTGTGTTATAATAACCTTTATAGTAGTTTTTGGAGGATTTATCAGATGTTATTTACCGTCAATACAGAAGTCTGTACACGATGCGGCCTTTGCGTAGCTGACTGTCCGACAGGATTGCTGGTGATGTCCGATGATGGGCCTATAACTGGCAAGGGAGGTTGTATCTCCTGTGGGCATTGTATTTCCGTATGTCCCACACTTGCTCTCGACAGCGACTTGACACCGCGTAAGGAGCAAATCGATATTACACAGGAGCCTAAGTTAACGCCAGAGCAAGCTGAGTTGTTTTTACGCAGTCGTCGCTCTATTCGTAACTATCAAAATAAACCAGTTCCTGCTGAGCTCATTCGCAAAGTGTTAAACGTTGCAAGAATGGCGCCAACAGCAACTAATACACAAGGTATTTCGTATATCGTAGTACGTGACAAACAAAAATTGCGTCGCATTGCTGATCTCGTTCTTGAGTGGATGCACTTAGCTGCAAAAACAGCACCTATCATGCGTCTGTATGCTCGTGCTGCTCAAGCGGAAGTAGATAAAGGCAAGGAATATATCTTGCGCGATGCGCCAGCTCTCGTAGTGGCAATCGGTTCTAAAAAAGATATTCATCGTACTCATGATAGCGGGCACTCTTGCTTGTCTTATGCAGAGCTTTACGCACCGACTTTAGGTCTTGGTACTTGTTGGGCAGGCTTCTTTGAACATGCAGGTGAAGCAGAATACGCACCATTGTTGGAGCTTTTAGGTGTACCAGAGGATAAGATTATTGCTGGTGCCATCTTGATGGGCTATCCGCGCGTTCGTTATCGCAACATCGTGGAACGTCAACCCCTAGATGTTACCTTCGATACGGAAGAATAAAATAAAAGCGATACTCTAAATTGATTAGGGTATCGCTTTTTTTGGCATTATAAATAAAAAGAACCGGCCTCTAGTTTGATAGAGGTCGGTTCTTATTTTAGTTTGCAGATGTAATGGTACCTTTGAAAGTATCATTGATGAATTGTTTGATGGCATCAGATTTGTAGATGTCTGCAATTTTTTTGTATGTTTCGTTGTCTTTGTCTTGTTCACGAACAGCAAGGATCATAACCGCTAAAGGCTCATCTTTAGGTTCTAAGAAGAAACCTTGTTTCTCTACGTTAAGACCAGCGCTTTGAACGTAGTTCATAGGAATCGCTGCTACTACAACGTCATCTAGGCTACGAGGCAATTGAGCTGCTTCTAATTCTTGGATTTGAAGATTTTTAGGGTTAGATGTAATATCTGCTACAGTTGCTTTGAAGCCAACGCCGTCTTTCAAAGTAATAAGGCCTGCTTTAGCCAGTAGTGCAAGACCACGACCACCATTAGTTGGGTCATTAGGAATCGCTACGATGGAGCCTTCTGGAACGTCAGCTGCACTGCGAACAGAGTTACTGTATAAACCCATTGGCATTAAAATAGTTTTACCAATAGCTACTAATTTGGAACCGTTTTGTTTGTTAAAGTTTTCCATGAATGGTACGTGTTGATACGCATTTAATTGAATGTCACCATCAGCGAGGGCTTTATCTGGTGTTACATAATCGGAGAACTCTACTACTTTAAGGTCGATACCTTGTTTTTTAGCCTCTTTGGCAACTGCTTCAGCTACTTGAGCATGAGGACCTGCAGTAGCACCGATTTTTACTTCTTTAGGCGTTTGGCCTGCTTGATTAGTATTGTTGCCGCAACCAGCGATGGCGAATGCAAGTACACCAACGAGGAGAGGGGCAATAAATTTTTTGAATTTCATAATAACATCCCTTTCTACAACATATGTAATGTAAATATCCTATCATGTGAGTTGGATTTTGTATATAGAGAAATACATATGAGTTAGCTATAGATTAAAAGTTATATACCTTTAGCATATCTAAAAATCTCGAAAAAAATGGTATAATATAATTAATAAATTTTATGCAACTTAATTTAAACGTTACAGTTTAATATACGCATTACAATTTAATATAAGTATTACAATTTAATATAAGTATTACAATTAATTTAACTGTAGATTTAGGTCTATAAAGGAGGCTACCATGCTTAACTTCGATTTTTATAATCCAACCCATATCGTATTCGGTAAAGACCGTTTAGATGAATTAGATGCATTGGTACCAAAGGATGCAAAGGTGCTTATTACCTATGGTGGTGGATCTGCAGTGCGTAGTGGCCTCATTGATCGTATTGTGAAGGCACTTGGCAACCGCAAGGTAGAACAATTCGGAGGTATTGAGCCAAACCCATCTCTTGAAACGTGTGAACGTGCGGTAGCTTTCATCAAAGAACATGGAGTAGATTTCGTTCTCGCTGTAGGCGGCGGCTCTGTAGTAGATGCTACAAAACTTATCGTTATGGGCGCTACTTATGATGGTCCTGTCATTGAAGTTATGAAAGCTGGTGTTCCAGAGGTTCCAGTGGAAATGGTACCAAATCCATTACCATTTGGTACAGTTATGACGCTTCCTGCCACAGGTTCCGAAATGAACAATGGTGCAGTTATTACTTATGGTGACGGTAAATTCCCTGTGTTCAGTAGCTTAGTATTCCCTAAGTTCTCCATGCTTGATCCAACATTGACTTTCACATTGCCTGAAAAACAAGTTAAGAATGGCGTTATTGATACCTTTGTGCATACCACAGAGCAATATTTAACATATCCTGTAGAGGGCCGTATTCAAGACCGTTTCAGTGAAGGTATTTTAAAAACTATGATTGAAATCGGTAAAGAAACGGTAGAAAATCCAGAAAACTACGATATTCGTGCTAATCACGTGTGGGCTTCTACCTTGGCATTAAACGGCTTGATTGGTGCAGGTGTGCCACAAGACTGGGCAACACATCTTATCGGTCATGAGTTAACTGCGGCGTACCATCTTGATCATGGGATTACATTAGCTATTGTATTGCCTGCATTATTAGAAGTGAAAAAAGCAGACAAGCTTGAAAAATTGGCACAATATGCTACACGTGTATGGCATATTACAGAAGGCACAACAGAAGAAAAAGCAGATAAGGCTATCGCTAAAACGCGTGAATTCTTCGAGTCCCTTGGCGTATCTACACATTTGAAAGATTATGGTCTAGGCGAAGAAGCAGTTGATAAAATTGTGAAACAATTGGAAGACCATGGTATGACTCGACTTGGTGAAAAAGGTGATGTAACACCAGAAGTAGCTCGTGAAATTTTAACGCGCGCTTTATAATACCTTTGGTTAAAGCTATCAAAATTTGACACTAATTATATACAATGTATAATATAATAGTTTTATATAAAAAGACACCATATGGTGTCTTTTTATTATTGTTCAAATTAGTTTTATCGTCTAGAAGAGGACTAAGATTAGTTTTGACTATCGTTTACATAATATATAATGTATGATTTCGAAAGGAGAAAATCCTTGAATGAAATAAAACATCGAAGTGCCTTTTCTTTTGCGCTTCCTATAATGATTCCTATGGGGCTCAGCTTCTTCTTCCTTGGATTAGGTTTTGGCTTGTATGCTACCAGTCAGGGATTGCCTTGGTGGACAGCCCCTGTTTTGGCTAGTACAATTTTTGCAGGCTCTATGGAGTTCGTAACTATTGGGCTGCTGATGGCAGGCTTTGATCCTGTAAATGCTTTTATGCTGACCTTGTTTGTTAATGGGCGCCATTTTTTCTATGGTTTATCTGCATTACAGAGATATGTGAATATGGGGTGGAAATGGTTTCCTACCGTTGCCTGGATGTGTGACGAAAGCTTTGCAATTAATGTATCTACGAAGTTGCCCGATGATGTGGATGAAAAATGGTTTTACTTCCATGTATCGTGGCTTAATTATACCTTTTGGGTGGTGAGTACATTTGTAGGGGGATTGTTTGGTGATTTATTAGCATCTGTAGATTTGCGTGGTATTGGTTTTGTATTACCTGGCTTATTTATTGTTATATTCCTTGAAATGTTATTTAATGCTAAAAGTAATAATATTCGAGGCTTTGGTGCTGTTGGAGCCGTTGTAGCCCTAGCCATGCTTCTGTTGACGGGAAAATCCTTGTTTATGCTTGCCGCTATGGGGTGTATGCTCATAGTATGTTATATTGCGTATAAGTGGGGAGGTGTACATCTTGACTAGTTTTGAAATGGTCATTACCGTTGCTATTGTCGTAGCAGCTACATTACTTACACGTTTTTCCGCTTTTCTTATTTTTCCACCTGGTAAAAAGGCACCAGATTTTGTACAGTATTTAGGTAAGGCATTGCCTGCAGCTGTTATGGGTATGCTTGTTGTATATACCTTTAAAGATACAATTGTGCTTTCCTATCCTTATGGCATTCCAGAACTTATTGCTTTATTAGTAACCGTTGTCATGCACCTATGGAAGCGAAATATGTTCATGTCTATTGGGGCAGGCACTGTAGTGTATATGATACTTATACAAGCCGTATTTAATGTACCTAAATAGAATAAAGTACAATAAAATAAATAAACCACTTATATCTATTCCTAAAAGAAGGGAGAAGATATAAGTGGTTTTCTTTTTTATCTTAGTTGTAATAATCTTTCTAGACCTGGTGCCGTGTGGTGGTCTTCCAAGAAGTCTTGTTGATCTAATAATTCCATAACGTCCATGTCGATGTTAGTGAGCTTGAAGTCGAATACATCAAAATTAGCTTCCATATGGCTTACATTATTTGCCTTTGGCAATGGAATGATGCCTCGTTGGATATGCCAACGTAAGATGATTTGGTGTTTTGTGACACCGTATTTTTCGGCCAAGCTTTTAATGATCGGGTGGTCGAAAATCGGTTGGCGATCACGAGTAAATGGAGACCACGCCATGCCTACTACTTGATGTTTACGCATTAATTGTAATAAGGACTGACGTTGGTTAAACGGGTGGCACTCGATTTGGTTCACCACAGGTTTTACATTACAGTGGTATAGCAAGTCGATGAGGCGATCTTCGTAAAAGTTAGAGAGACCTAGACCACGCAATACGTTTTGGTCGTATAACTCCTCCATAGCGCGCCATGAGCCGTAGTAATCGCCCAAAGGTTGGTGTACGAGCATGATGTCGATATAATTAGTGTCTAATTTTTTTAGAGAGCTTTCAACAGCGCGCATCGTATTATCATAGCCTGCATCGGTGTGCCAAATTTTTGTAGTAATAATGATATCTGTACGATTAATGCCAGATGCTTTGATACCTCGACCAACTGCTTCTTCATTGCCGTAGTAAGCGGCTGTATCGAGCAAGCGGTAACCTACGTCAAGTGCATTAGCAACGGCTTGCTCCGTTTCTCCTTCGGTGCCTGTTTTATAAGTGCCATAACCGATAGAAGGAATGAAGCTACCGTTATTTAATATTCTAAAGTCCATCCGTTCTTCCATGAGAACCTCCGTTATATCCATAAATTAAAGAAATTAGCTTTCATACAATTCTAATTGATTTTATGATATACTAAGGTATTGATAAAAATCAATATGATAGGAAGTGACAGAATGAAAATCAATCGTTTATGTTCTGTAATTGCTATGCTTAGTGTTATGATAATGGTGCTGGCCATTGCCGGTTGCGGTACAAAGACGGTATCCGTTACTGACGTAACATACAAGGATATGCCGTTGCAGATACATAATGACGCCAATGTAACGGCCCTTAACAAGGCGACAGTAACGCCGACCTTAACAGGGCAGGTCGTATATGCTGTGAAAGTAGGCGACCAAGTACAGCAAGGCCAAACCTTGGCAACTGTAGATACAGCGGCTTTACAACAACAGCTGGCATCCTTACAAGGTCAGTTAGCGCAAGCTCAGTCGCAATCATATGCGACATCTGTGACGACTACGACGGCGGCGTCTGTAGATAGTGCTCAATTAGCACAGGCACAGAAAATGCGTGAAGCGGGCATGATTACACAAAAAGAATATGATCGCATTGTGGAACGATCTCAACCACATACTACGACAGTAACAACTGGCGGTGGTGGTGGCGCTAATGTAGCAGCTATCGAAGCACAAATCGCTCAAGTATCGGCACAAATGGCTGCATCCACAATTGTAGCTCCTATAGCAGGTACGGTGACGGCTATTTATAACGAAGACCGTCAAATGGCGATTGCAGATCGTCCGTTTATGATGATACAACAAACCACACCGATGGTAGCATCTCTCAGCATCCCTCGTGATGCGGCGATGAAACTCGGCACACCGGAGGCAAAAAATGGCATGAAAGTGCTCCTCAAGGTGGCTGAACAAGAATTACCAGGTGAATTAACTTATGTAGATATTACGCAACCTGAAACTGTGCCTAGCGTATTGGTGAAAGCAACTTTCAACAATGACAAAGGCCTCATTAAGGCTGGCGAATTCTATACACTCGTTATAGAATCTAATGTGAAAGCAAAAATGTTGACCGTACCGTCTAAGGCGGTTCATGAAAACTCTGACGGCAAATATGTTTATGTATTGACTGAAAATAATACAGTGGACGTACGCGTTGTAGAGGTAGGCATCACAGAAGGTGATGATGTAGCTATTATTTCTGGTCTAAACGCAGGTGACAAGGTTATCACAACTGATGGAACCTTTGTGTTAGGCGAATCTGTAAAATTGTAATTACGAACCGTAAGGTTCTATACTAAGGTTTAATATATGTTGAATGCATGATGGCAAGAAAACTTTCACACACTGTGAAAGCAACCTCGTAAGAGGAATCTGATAGGAGGGATTATTATTTTAGAATTTAAACGTTTTGAATTAAGAGACAAACCATTAATCGATAAGTATTTTGAACAACATCATTATGAAGCATCTGATAACTGTTTCACTACATTGTTCATGTGGCAAGATCCGTACGGCATCCGTTGGGCTGAAGAAAATGGCGTGTTGTACATTCAAGGTGGCGGTAAGCGTGAACCATTCCTATTGCCTCCGTTTGCTGGTAAAGATGCAAAAGTTCCTTGATGGTTTATTGCGCGCTAAAGAATGGTTCGTAGAAAATAAATTGCCATTCCGTTTTAAAGGTGTTAGCAAAGCTGTTAAAGAGCGTATGGAAGACCTTTGTCCTGGTCGCTATGAGTTCACCCCTGACCGCGATAACTACGAATACATTTACAAGTCTGAAGATCTTATCAATTTGTCCGGTAAGAAATTCCGTCAAAAGAAAAACCATTTGAATCAATTCCGCATGCAATATTCCAATTATGAGTACTTGCCAATTACGGAAGATATCATTCCATTATGTCGCGAAACAGCAGCATCTTGGGTGGAAACTCACCACGAAGAAGGTATCGAAGACGAATTAGTAGCAATCAATTTGTTGTTCGATAACTGGGATGCACTAGGCCTTAAAGGCGGCGCTATTAAATTGTTTGGCCGTGTGGAAGCTTTCAGTATTGGTGAAATTTTAAATGATAGAATTGCTTTGATTCATATTGAAAAAGCAAATCCAGATATTCGCGGTTTGTACCAAGCGATTAATAATGAATTCATTCATCATGAATTTAGCGAAGTCGAATTCATCAACCGTGAAGAAGATATGGGATTGCCTGGCCTTCGCCAAGCAAAGGAATCTTACAACCCAGATCACTTTGCTGAAAAATATGACGCAGTATATGCTAACGAAGCAGATAATGCGACAGGCGGTAAATAAAAATCTGAGCTATGAAGCCGATGTGCTTCATAGCTCATTTTGTTATAATAGAAGTGTTAGCCTATCTATTTGTATGTAAATTGCGTATCATCATGGCGATGCGATGCGATGCGATGCGATGCGATGCGATGCGATGCGATGCGATGCGATGCGACAGATAGAGGCCTTTATGATATAACGAGGACATAATTATGGAATTTAGAATTGCAACGGCTCAAGATACGCCACACGTGGAAAATCTATGGGCGTACTGCTTTGAACCTAAGGAAGATCCATTCTTCCAATATTATTTTACAAATTGCTATGAACCAGAACATACAATGGTTGGTCTAGAACAAGATCAGTTGTTAAGTACCGTTCATTTGCGTCAATATAATCTTAATGTACGCGGTGCCGTACTACCTACAAGTTATATGGTAGGTGTTGCTACACATCCGGCGGCACGCCGTGGTGGTGTAGGTGGTGCGTTGTTGACTGCTGCATTAGAGGAAATTCGTAAGCGCGGTCAAGCCATGACGATTTTGATGCCCTCTAAAGCGGCTTTTTACCAACAATATGGTTGGGAACTCTATGCTCATCAATGGGTGAACACCATGTCTCTTGAAGACTTGCGCCCTATGACGGATAAATCTTTGAGCTTTGGCTTGCTTAATAGCGTAGACCAATGGACATTGCTAGATCCAGTTTATAAAGCGTATACAGCGCGTTTATCTGGTTATGCAGAGCGCGGTGAAAAGGAATGGAAACGTCTGCTTGGCAGCTTCTTTGCAGAAGGTGTAAACATCGCTGTTGTGCGCAATGATGAAAGTATTATCGAAGGGTATGCTGTATATCGTTTAGGCCAACCTGAAATCCCTGTTTCTGAATTGGTGTATACTACACGCCGTGCACAACGGGCATTGCTCAATTACTTCTACAATCATCGCTCCCAAGGCACTTCTATCCGTTGGAATGAAGGCCTTCACGATACATACTATCGCTTCTATCCAGATGGTAAAAGCGGACATTCCACAATGCCATATATGATGAGCCGTATTGTGGATGTGAAAGCGGCTCTTGAAGCGATTCCTGTAAATCCAGAGGCATTGATGATGCCTATTACTTTGACCTTTGGCGTTAAAGATAGCCTTTGTGCATGGAATGAAGGTCGCTACGAAGTACAATATGGCGGTGCATTGACGCCAACTGTTAAGAAAGTATCTGATACGCTTGAAGGTGAAGTAGATCTTACTGTTGAAGTGGGCGCTTTGAGCCAACTCTTGATGGGCACATTAACAGTACGGGATCTTGCCTTTGAAGGTAAACTTTCAGTCGGGGAAGAATGGTTAGATTATTTCGATATCCTCTATCCTGAACAAAAAACATATATTAACGAGTGGTGGTAATATGAGCTGGAAAACGTATACGGTAAAAGAACCGACAGAATTAACGGTCTCTAAATATGTAAAGGAACGGTTTTCTCTATCCTCTCGGGATATTCAAATGATGTTTCGCAAGAAACGGGTAAAAGTAAATAGCCGTGTAGCCCATTCTCAGCGTTCCCTCAAAAAAGGTGATGTCTTAACATTGGAACTGCCACAAGATAAGGATTATGGCGTAGATGTAGAAAAGGGGCCTATTACCGTTCTCTACGAAGATGCTCATACCTTGGTGGTTAATAAGAATCCTTTTATGCTCGTTCATCCAGCAGGTCAAACAAAGTCTTGTACATTGAGCAACTATGTGGCAGGTTATTATGCGAAAAAGGGCGTAGTTCATAAGGTGCGCCCTGTGCATCGCCTTGACCGCGACACATCGGGTTGCATTCTCTTTGGCAAAAACAAAAGAAGCGCAGCAGTACTACACAGATGAACTACAAGCTGGTCGTATCGATCGCATCTATACTGGCCTTGTAGAAGGTCGCATTGACTCAGATGGTGTTGTCGACGCGCCTATCGGTGTAGATCCCGTATTTGATAACCGCCGTGTCATCGATGAATTTGGTCAACCGGCACAAACGGAATATACCGTCCTTAGTCATGATGGGGATCATACTTTACTGCGATTTAAATTGCTCACAGGTCGAACTCATCAAATTCGTGTACACATGGAGCACATCGGACATCCTATCGTTGGTGACGCTATGTATGGCACACGTAACAAACCCTATACACGTCAATGCTTACATGCGTCAGAACTCACTTTTGTACCCTATGGTAAGGACGAGCCTATAACGGTAACCTGTGAAGTAGGGGACGACTTTGGTCGTGAAAAAAATAGTAATTGCTTTTATAAGTATCATCAACTATAATCTAAATGATGATGTGGTCATAGAGCATGCCACGTAAAAATAAAGAAAGCTCAATCGTTAGATGTGGACATAGAGCGTGCCACGTAAAAACAAAAAAAGCTCAATTGATGATTGTGTATTCGTGTATACAAAAAAACAATAGTGATAAAAAAACGCATAGTCTATGCATCAAAAGTATAGACTATGTTTTTTTATATTTTCAATTCACAGAGGACAGGTGTATACTATGCGTAGACATAAAATTCTATAGACTATAAAGTTTATGATTTTATCATGAAATAGTTTGTTAGTTATACTTTCACCAAGCCCGAACGGAACGATGCCGCAGCGCTTGGGATGATCAAGTGATATGAAGGAGTGCACGTTATGGATATGAATCAGAGCACAATTGAGCAACAACGTCTAGATCAAGCTAGACTCGAAGCCAATGGTATGTACAGCAGTCAATTTGAAAAAGATGCGTGCGGCATGGGCTTTGTCGTTAATATTAAGGGTAAAAAATCCCATGATATTATCGATGACGGTTTGCGTATTTTAGAGCGTCTTGAGCACCGTGGTGGTGCAGGCGCCGACAAGGACACAGGGGATGGTGCCGGTATTTTGGTACAAATTCCACATGAGTTCTTTAAGCGCGAATGCGAAGTGCTTGGCATCAACTTGCCTTCCGCTGGTGATTACGGCGTAGGTATGGTCTTTGCCCATAAATATGAAAGTCTTCGTAACGAGCAAAAACGTATTTTTGAAGAGGTTGTTCGCGAAGAAGGGCCAAGTTGTTCTCGGCTGGCGTGAAGTACCAGTTGATGGTACAAAGGTTGGTCAAGAGGCGGCTGCCATTCGCCCTTGGATGATTCAAATCCTCATCGGTAAAGGTCCAGATGTAACGAATAATAAAGAATTTGAACGTAAATTGTACATCATCCGTAAATTGGCTGAAAAACGCATTATTCCGTTGAGCAAGGAATTATCTAGCGACTTTTATATCGCATCTTTGTCTTCTAAGACAATCGTATATAAAGGTATGTTAACACCTGGTCAATTGCGTGACTTCTACCTTGATTTGAGCGATCTTGACTTCACATCTGCATTGGCTATGGTTCACTCCCGTTTCAGTACGAATACATTCCCAAGCTGGGCTCGGGCGCATCCTAACCGTTTCTTAGTGCATAATGGTGAAATCAACACTATCCGCGGTAACGTAAACTGGATCAATGCTCGTGAAGGTAAAGCAGAATCTCCATTATTCCCAGATATTAAAAAGGTATTCCCTGTAGTAGATGACAGCGGTTCTGACTCCGCTATGTTCGACAACACTTTGGAATTCTTGCACATGACAGGTCGTTCCTTGCCTCATGCAATCATGATGATGATTCCTGAACCTTGGGAACGCAATAATCTCATGAGCCAAGAAAAACATGACTTCTACGAGTTCAATAGCTTCATGATGGAACCATGGGATGGTCCTGCGGCTATGGGCTTCACTGATGGTACTGTTATCGGTGGCGTACTTGACCGTAATGGTTTGCGTCCTGCTCGTTACTATGTAACAACTGATGACCGCGTTATCATGGCGTCCGAAGTGGGTGTAGTAAACGAAAACGCTGAAAATATTCGCGCTAAAGGTCGTTTGGAACCGGGCAAAATGCTTCTCATCGATACAGAGGAACAACGCATTATTTCTGACGAAGAAATCAAACAACGCGTTGCTACTGATTTGCCATATGATGAATGGGTAAAAGAGCACGTTATCCACTTGTCTGAAATTACGCAAGCTGATGAAAGTGACATTCCAAAAGTAGAAAACTTATTCAAACATCAACAAGCCTTTGGTTATACTCAAGAGGACCTTGTACGTATGATCGTACCTATGGCAAAGGATGGTAAAGACCCTGTAGGCGCTATGGGTGCCGATGCGCCACTTGCTATCTTGTCCGATAAACCACAACTGTTATACAGCTACTTTAAGCAAATGTTCGCGCAAGTAACAAATCCTCCAATCGATTCCATTCGGGAGGAAATGGTTACATCTACGCGCGTTATGCTTGGTAACTCTGGTAACTTAACAGATCCAAACAAAGCTGGTACCTATGCATTGTCCATGCGTACACCGATCCTTACTAACCAAGAATTGGCATCCATTAAGGCTCTTGACTGCCGTCGTATGAAATCCGTTACATTGCCAATCCTCTTCGATCCAACTAAGGGTGCTGAAGGCTTGCGTGATGCATTAAATGAATTATGTGAAAAAGCAGAAGAGGCAGCACGTACAGAACAAAATGTATTGATTTTATCAGACCGTGGCGTCGATGAAAATCATGCACCAATTCCAGCATTGTTGGCTGTAGCGGCTGTTCATAATCACTTGATCAATAAAGTGTTGCGCACAGAAATCGGTCTTATTCTCGAATCTGGTGAGCCACGCGAAGTTCATCACTTCTGTACATTAATTGGTTATGGTGTAACAGCTATTAACCCATACTTAGCACTTGAAACAGTACGCGATTTACAAGCTCGTAAACGCCTTGGCGATATTACGGTTGAAGAAGCTGAAAAGAACTACATCAAAGCAGCTGTAGGCGGTATCATGAAGGTTATGTCCAAAATGGGTATTTCCACAGTTCGCTCCTACCATGGCGCACAAATCTTTGAAGCTTTAGGCTTGAATACTAACTTCATCAACAAGTTCTTCGTAAATACGCCAACACGTATCGGTGGTATCGGTCTTGGCGGTGTAGCACACGAAACATTAGCTCGTTACGAACGTGCTTTCAAATCCGACGAAACTGTTCTTGAACCAGGCGGTTGGTATGGTCCTGTAAAAGATGGGGAAGAGCATTTGTTTAACCCTAAGACAATTGATTTGTTACAAGAATCCCTTATCAATGGCGACTATGCTAAATATAAAGAGTATTCTAAAGCAATTCGCAATGATTACCACGTTACATTGCGTTCCTTGATGGAATTGAACTACCCAGTAGGTGGCGGCATTCCTATTGAAGAGGTTGAATCTGAAGAATCTATCGTAAAACGCTTTAAAGCAGGCGCTATGAGTTATGGTGCCATCAGTAAAGAGGCGCATGAAGCGATTGCTATCGCTATGAACCGCCTTGGCTCTACATCTAACTCTGGTGAGGGCGGCGAAGATGTAGCTCGTTTCAAACCATTGCCAAACGGCGATAGCCTAAACTCCGAAGTAAAACAGATCGCCTCTGGTCGTTTCGGTGTAACTGCGAACTACCTCATCCACGCAAAAGAATTGCAAATTAAATGTGCTCAAGGTGCTAAACCAGGTGAAGGTGGTCAATTGCCAGGTAAAAAGGTGTACCCTGAAATCGCCAAAGCTCGTCACTCTACTCCAGGGGTTGAGCTCGTATCACCACCACCTCATCACGATATTTACTCCATCGAAGATTTGGCTGAGTTGATTTACGATTTGAAATGCGTCAATAAAGATGCACGTATTTCCGTTAAATTAACATCTGAAGCTGGCGTTGGTACTATCGCTGCTGGCGTTGCGAAAGCAAAAGCAGACAATATCTTGATCTCTGGTTACGACGGTGGTACAGGTGCGGCAGGCCGTACGTCTGTAAAACACGCTGGGGTGCCTTGGGAATTAGGTTTGTCCGAAACGCATCAAACATTGATGCTTAACAGATTGCGTGACCGCGTTCAATTAGAAGTAGACTCCAAGTTGATGACTGGTTTCGACGTAGCAGTAGCAGCTATGCTAGGTGCTGAGCTGTTCGGCTTCGGTACATTGCCACTCGTTGCAGTAGGCTGTAAAATGGCTCGTGTATGTAACCTTAACACATGTCCTTATGGCGTAGCTACACAAGATGAAATTGCGTGCCCGCTTTACAGGTAAACCTGAGTATGTAGAAAACTTGATGATCTTCATCGCTCGTGAGTTACGCGAAATCATGGCTCGCTTAGGTATTCGCTCTGTAGCTGAACTCGTTGGCCGTATCGACCTTGTTCGTCAAAAATCTCAAGACGATAATTTCAAATTGTCTCGCGTTGACCTTAAACGCGTTTTGTTCCGTCCATACATCGATTCCTCTGTAGGTCACATGCACACTGTTGACCAAGATCACGAATTGGAACGCACATTGGATATGTCCAAGCTCTTGCGTATGTGTCGTCCTGCTATTGAGGATCAAAAACCTATTCGCGCTAAATTGGCTATTACAAACATTAACCGTGTTGTAGGTACTTTGGTTGGCTCTGAGGTGACTCGTCGTTACGGTGAAAGCGGCTTGCCAGATAACACAATCAAGTTGAACTTTGAAGGCTCTGCAGGCCAATCCTTCGGTGCTTTCATTCCTAAAGGCATGACTTTAGAACTCGAAGGCGATGCGAACGATTATCTCGGTAAAGGCTTTGTCCGGTGGTACTATCACTGTATATCCTCCAAAAGATTCTATCTTTGAAGCTGACGAAAACATCCTTATCGGTAACGTTGCCTTTTATGGCGCTACTTCTGGTACATCCTACATCAACGGTGTAGCTGGTGAACGTTTCGCCGTTCGTAATAGTGGTATTACTGCTGTTGTTGAAGGTGTAGGCGATCATGGTTGTGAATACATGACAGGTGGCGAAGTTCTTGTTCTTGGTAAAATCGGCCGTAACTTTGCAGCAGGTATGTCCGGTGGCTATGCGTACATCCTCGATTGCGATGAACGCTATGTCAATACAGGTCTTGTAGAATTACGTCCTGCTAACACTGAAGCTGATCTAAAACGCATTAAAGAATTAGTAGAACAACACGTATTGCACACTAACTCTGCTAAAGGTCGTCACATCCTAGAAAACTGGAATAACTTTGTAAAACAGATTTACAAAAAGTTGTACCTGTAGCATACGAAGAAATGCATGAAGCTATTGAACGCTTCAAAGCAGAAGGATTATCCTTGGAAGAAGCTCAATTGGCTGCATTTAAAGAAAAATATGCATAATCTATTTATTTCCTAGTTAACTTCCGTTATATAAGAATAATACTGTAAAAATACCCTCTATAGCTTTGACTATAGAGGTATTTTCATGTATAATATTTGTATTGCAATATTGGATCATGGCAGTTCTCGGGCCCGTGCAATGGGGGCCTGTGAATCGTGTCAGGACTGAGAGGTAGCAGCACTAAGCGGTAACCTTCATGTGCCACGGGGAACCCGGGGGCTGTCGTGATCGAATATTGCAAGGCGGCCTGAGGGGCCGCTTTTTTTATGTCTAATTTAGGATGTATGGCACTTTATTAAGGAAGTCAGAATTCCCTTAATATGGTATAATAAAGTATTGTAATTTTCGGAAAAAGGGGGTGTTCCAATGGCATATATTGCGTTATATCGTAAGTACCGTCCGCAGACGTTTACCGATGTGGTTGGTCAGCATCAGGTGTCTGATACGTTGATGCGCGCTATTCGCGAGGATAAGGTGGCTCATGCGTATTTGTTTGCTGGTCCGCGAGGGACTGGTAAGACGAGTATGGCCAAGATTTTCGCGCGCGCTATCAACTGCGAGCATGGGCCAACGGATCATCCTTGTAATGAGTGTAGTGCTTGTAAATCGATTTTGAGCGGTCAGTCCATGGATGTTCTTGAAATCGACGCTGCATCTAATCGTGGTATCGATGAGGTGCGTGCCCTTCGTGAAAGCGTCAAATTCATGCCGGTTGAAGGCCGTAAAAAGGTGTTCATCATCGACGAAGCCCACATGCTCACAACTGAGGCGTGGAATGCGCTTTTAAAAACTATCGAAGAGCCACCGGCTCACGTTATGTTTATCTTTGCTACCACAGAAATTGAAAAGTTGCCTGTTACTATCGTGTCTCGTTGTCAGCGCTATACCTTTAGACGCATTACGTCTGATGATATCGCACAGCGTTTATCCTATGTAGCGGAAAAGGAAGGTTTTGGCTTAGACCCTGCAGCAGCACAGCTCATCGCTGTCCATGCAGACGGCGGTTTGCGCGATGCGTTGAGTATCTTAGACCAATGTGCCGGTATGGCAACAGGTACTATTACGCCACAAGTAGTAGAAGAACTCATCGGTCTTGTTAGCAAAGAATGGATTATTCACTTCCTAGATGCGTTGCGCAACGGGGATGGTCCCAAAATTGCTGTCCTATATCCACGATGCCTTAGCAGAAGGTCGTGATGCGACGCAGATTATGGAAGCCCTCATTCAGCACGTGCGGGCCTTACTAGTTGGTAAGGTCGCACCTGATGCGGACGAGCTCAAGGTATACGATGCCTTTAAGACCGAGTTTTTAGCTCAAGCTGAAAGCATCGAGTTTAATGAGCTTAATCAATATGTGCGCAGTGCTCAATCCATCATGAATGATGCAAAACAGGTGGATAATCCACGAACTATCATCGAAATGGGCTTACTCGTTTTATGTGCTAAATTAGGTTCTGTTGATGAAAGCTTAGAAGACCGTGTGTATGCATTAGAGTCTTCAGAACGATCTGAACGCAACGATTTATTGAACCGCATGGCTCAATTAGAGCAACGAGGCCCAGCTGTCGCAACTGCACCTGCTTACGGTGCTAACTCCTTTGGCCCGCCTGGTGGTTATGCTAATAGCTTTGTTCCTGTAGATAATGCTGCTGTACAGAATGCTTCCATGAGTAGTACTCAAAATAGTACTGTTGGTACTGTGCCGCCCCCAAGTGGAGTGGGGATGACACCACCGCCTGCGAGTGTAGGCATGACACCACCACCTGCGAGTGTAGGTATGGCACCTCCACCTATGGGTGCACCAGGTAGTACACCGCCTCCTATGAATGGAGTGGGCATGGCTCCGCCTCCAATGGGCGGTGTTGGGATGGCACCACCAAGTACAAGCAGTGCACCAGAACGACCTGCTAGAAATCAAGGCAAAGGTCGGGGTAAAAAAGGTATTAGTACACAAGCTATCATTAGTGATCAAATCTTATCGGCTCAAGAGTATCGCAATGTACAGTCCAATGTCATTAAATACTTGAAGGACAGCAATCGCAATATGACCTCTACTGTTATCGGCCAAGGTCAACTTGTATATGTAGATCAAAGCAAGGCTGTTATGGCCTTTAAAAATACATTGCACCTCAATGTAATGACCAACGAAATAAACTTGGCAGAAGCGGCAGATGCTTTCACCTATACACTGGGCTATCCTGTACATGTAGAAATCGTTGATGCCCTCACACAAGTTTACAAAGACTATAAAAAGGCCTCTGGCAGTACGACGCAGCGCCAAGTAAAAGCGCCGCAACGACCGCAAGAGCCAATGGTGGATGTACATACAACATCTGGAGTACAGCCGACACAAATGGACTTAACTAATGATGAGCAACCAAGTAAGCCTGATTCCGCAGCAGTAGATGCAGCTAAGGCCGCAGCGTTAGCCTTCTTGGCAAAGAAAACGGGCGGTGCTGCTGTAAGTGCCACAACTGGTGATGATATTCCAGTTCATTCCTTTGATGATGTGCCTGTAGAGGATATGGAGGAATCTTACGTATCATCTTTAGATGATATACCACCACACCCATTAGATAGCGTCACTGTTATCAGCGATGATGGGGAAGTCTTAGAACGCCCTATGGATAGCGGTGCCCATATTGAGGTGGAAGCTGTCCCAAAGTCTGATGGGGGCGAACAGCAACAGGGAACCCCGCAAAGTGATAGTAATACTATGCTTTCACAAGCACCTATTGAAGTAGCGCCTATCGATAGTGTGACGGTAGCTCGTGAATATGCATGGGACCCAGCAAACATGACGGAAGAGGAGCGAAATAATCCTCTCTTGACAGAAACATTAGAAACTATCTGAAGATCACGACATCATTGTCGAGGTCATCGAAGAATAAATTAATTAACATATGAGTATAGGACGTAGATCCTAAAAGGAGGAATTATAATGTTTGGTAAAGGTATGGGCAATATGGCTGGCATGATGAAAAAAGTTCAAAAAATGCAAGCAGATATGAAGAAAATGCAAGAAGAATTAAAAACTCGTACAGTAGAGGCTTCCGTTGGTGGCGGTGCTGTAACAGTTGTGATGAACGGTGAAAAAATCATCGAGTCTTTGAAATTGAACCCAACTGCAGTTGATCCTGAAGACGTAGAAATGTTAGAAGATTTAGTGATGGCGGCTGTAAACGAAGCTAGCAAAAAAGTAGACGACCTCTTGGCTCAAGAAATGGGCAAAGTAACTGGTGGTCTTAACTTGCCAACAGGTTTATTCTAAATGACAAATGCTTTAGAACGGCTCGTAGAGCAGTTGCGCCGCTTGCCAGGTATCGGCTCCAAGTCGGCTAGACGCTTGGCCTATCATTTGGTAGAAATGCCGAAGGAAGAGGTAGACCGTCTCGTGGAAACCATCGTAGAAGCGAAGGGGGCTACGCGTCACTGTTCTATTTGCTTTAACTTATCAGCTCAAGACCCTTGCGAATTCTGTAGCAATCCGAACCGCGATCAAACGACGATTATGGTCGTTGAAACATCTCGCGATGTCATTGCTATCGAGCGCAGTGGTGACTATAAGGGCTTATATCACGTATTGGAAGGCGCTTTATCCCCTATGGAGGGCATCGGTGCTGACGATATTCGCGTAAAAGAATTGATTGCCCGCCTTCGGGATGGTGTCGTACAAGAGGTTATCCTCGCTACTGACCCAGATGTAGAAGGGGAGGCGACAGCTCTCTATTTGGCGCGTTTATTAAGTCCAAGTGGCATTAAGGTAACGCGCATTGCCCGCGGTGTTCCTGTAGGTGGCGATATCGAATATGCCGATGAATTAACGTTAGGCGGTGCTGTAGTGAACCGCCAAGAAATGAAAGGATAATATGGGAGCTTTATTAGCATCACCGATTATTTCGGCGGTTGTATCCGTTGCTGTAGCCTACATTGCTTTCAAAGTAGCCTTTTTTACTCTTAAACGAGTATTTATGAATGCAGTAACTGGTATTTTGACGTATTTAGTATGCGTTCATATCCTTAATATTCCTATGGATATTGGTTTGGGCGTATGGGCTTTAACAGCAATTCTAGGCCCTATTCCAATGCTCATTGCTGCCGGATGGTACGGCTTTTTAAAATAGGAGGACCTCATGCTTATCAATCGTGAACAACAACGCGTTATTGATGAAGTTGAACAGAATATCCTCTTGTTAGCGTCCGCTGGGACGGGAAAAACGAATACACTTGCTTATCGAGTGGCTCACCTCATCGAGGGCGGCTATGCGAAGGCGGAGAATATCTTGTGTATGACCTTTACGAACAAGGCGGCAAACGAGATGAAAGACCGCATTCAATCGCTCGTAGGCAGTCCTGCAAAGGCTGTGGAGGTTAGTACGTTCCACAGCTTTTGCTTTTTCGTGCTCCAACAAGAGGGCAAGCGCAATGAAACCTTATATACAGACGTAACCATCTTTGACGAAGAGGATTGCAAGGAATTGTTTGAACCGTATCGTCCAGGTAAATTGCGAGAAATGTCCTTTGCCAACATCATCAGTATAGTAAAAGAATATCGCTCCTTATATGGGTTCTATTCTGATGATCTCGTAGCGATTATAAACAAACTATTGAGCGTTTACAAAAGGAACAACGTCCTGCTATTGAGCAACAGTTCTCTAGCTTTGGCAATGTTCTCTACAGTGAACTCCATGACTTCTTGAACCATGGTCACGAATGGATTGCTGCTTATGATGAAAGCTTAGCTTCTGTGCACGGTCTAGATTTTACGGACCTTATCTGTGGTGTTCATCGTCTATTCCAAGACCCTGTAGTTCGGGAGCGTTGGCGTAGTCGTTATAGTTATATCTCTGTAGATGAAATGCAAGACACGGGGGTACTAGAGTACAAGGTACTTGAAATGCTGTGGGAAGGTAATCACGTCCTATTATGTGGGGACTATTTCCAAACTATATACGAATGGCGTGGGTCCGATCCATTCCGTTTGCTCAAGCAGTTTGATGCGGACTTTAAGCCTTTAAAAATTATTTTCTACGAAAACTACCGCTCTAATTGGACTCTCTTTACGATGGCTTTCAAAACATTGCAGAATATGTTCCCTGATCTGGTAGGTTCTATCTATACTGAATTGCCTCGCGCCAATAGTGAAAGAAAGGGCAAGCCTGTTCTCATAAAAGGCTGTAAAAATAGCTATCTTGAGGGACGATATATCTATGAAGCTATCTGCGCCTTGTCGAAGGATGCCAATATTGGCGTTTTAGTGCGAGATAATAAAAAGGCGCAACGGCTGAGCGACTCCTTTGAACGCCTCAACAATGAAAAGCCTGAAGACGAACGTCGTCACTTTATGATTATTGATGAGTTCAAATTCTTTAGACGTCAAGAAATTAAAGACGTTATGGCTTATTTCAAACTGCTTATGAACCCAAATGACTCCGTTAGCGCTAAGCGCATTATAAACGCTATGTTGCTGGTATCGGTGACGCTCGTATCGCAGCTATTGAAAGCCCTGAGACGCGACAAGTGGGCTTAAAATTGACGGACTTTATGGATATGCCTATCTTTGAAGCAGAGCCTTATGCGAAGCTCGTCAGTGGTTTAGAACATCATGAGGTCGTGGTGTATGACGTAGAAAGTACTGGTACCGATACGTCTCAGGATCGTATTATTCAAATTGCGGCTATCCGTATCGATGAAAATGGACAGGTCCTAGAGACCTTTGAACGCTTTATCAACCCAGGCGTACCTGTGGGTCAATCCGAAGAGGTTCACGGCTTCTCCGATGCGTATTTACAAGAACACGGCGAAGAGCTAGCTATAGTGCTACAAGCCTTAAGGAATTCTCCAAGAATGCAATTATTGTAGGCCACAATGTAAACTACGATGTGACTATCTTTACTAATGAATTGGCACGCCATAATTTAGGTAATCCAGAGTTCAAGGCTATTTATGATACACTCGACATCTATCGTCGCTTTTACCCTAATTTGCCAAACCATAAATTGGGCTTCCTTAGCATCAGAGTTTCCTATCAATCATGAGCCTACGCACAATGCGATGGACGATATCTTGGCCACTGCACAGCTTTTAATTTATGCAGTAAAAGAAAATATCGTGCCTACAACAACTGGTCGTATGGTGGCAATCAATAAGTATAAGGCTGCTTTCACCAATATTGCATCCCAAATGGCAACGTTACGTAGAAAGGCCTATACAGAATTGCCAACAAAGTTATTGGCGTACATTATGAATCAAATGGGGGTTCTAGAATATTATAAATCCCATGGGGAAGCAGCAAAGGTAGAGCATATACGGGATCTATATCGCATTATGGAAAAACTAGATGCAGCCTATGAAGGGCCGGCTGGTTTAGCTCGATTAAATCAAATTTTACAGATGGCGGCCCTTACCGCAGGTGAGCCAGCTCAACAGGTACGAAACGAAGATCGCATTCCTATCATTACCATTCACCAAGCAAAGGGGAGCGAGTTTGACCATGTATTCCTAGCAGGCCTCAACGAAGGTACCTTCCCAAGCCCGTTTGCCATTGCAGAAGGGCGTGAAGACGAAGAAAAGCGCTTGTTCTATGTGGCCATTACACGCCCTAAACAAGAGCTGACTATTACCTTTGAACAAACGAATATACGTGGCCGAGCGGTTCAACCAAGCTCGCTACTGAACTATATGCCACGAGACAATGAACTCGTAGAAAGGAGATACTAATGGCGAGAAAAACACATCGTCCCGACGATATTTTGTGGACCGTAACTGCCGCAGATATAGATGCTGCACGTAGTGAAAAACAGGATATTACATTAGGTGAAGTATTAGATACAAAATATCCTCGTAAATCCTTAGTAAAGTTATTTGAGGAAAAACTAATCCACATCAACGGACATAAAGCGACGCCAAAGGATGTTATCTCCGAAGGTGACGAGATTTGGATTGCCATGGCGAAGGAAAAATAGATTATGAACCAATTGAAATGAATCTACATATCTTATATGAAGATGATGATCTCCTCATTGTGGATAAGCTGGCTGGTGTGACAGTAAACTCCAAAGACCAAGTATCCCTTGCCAATGGTGTGGCTTACTACTTTAAAGAACATGGCATTAAGCGAAAGGTACGTTTCTTGAATCGCTTAGATAGAGATACAACGGGCTGTATTGTGATTGCTAAAAGTGGCTTAGCTCAAAGTCTTTATCAACAGCAAATGGATGATAATACCTTTGAAAAGTGGTATATGGCTACTGTGGAAGGCATCGTAGAAGGTGATGAAGATTCCTTGGTATTATCTATGGAACGCAGTGCTGATGGGATTCATTACGAAGTAAATCCTAAGGGAAAAGAGACTCGTACCGATTATTCCGTCCTATGTAGACATCAATCACAGCCTGTGGATAACTCTGTGAATAAGTCCAAAAATTCTGTGGATATAGCATCAAAAAATGTGGATATAGAACTATCAGATGTGGATAAAAGTGGTCGAAATGTGGACAAATCTGTGTATAACTCCCAAGAATTTGGATATACAGAGGTTTTAGTCCGTTTGTACACAGGAAAAACACATCAAATTCGTGTGGCTTTCAGCCATATAGGTCACCCTCTCGTAGGGGATACCTTATATGGCGCACAGCCAACGGAGCAGCCGTTCCAATTGCGTGCCCAAAAGGTTGTATTTACACACATGCGCACAGGCGAGCGTATTACGGTTACTGCATAATTACCTCTAATTACTTTGATACTTATCACTAGGTAAGTATTAAGAAGTGCGTAATATGTATTACGTATTAATAATTAGACAGTAACTTATTAACAATAGATCTACACTATAGATTGTGAAGTCACAATACATTAAATATTCTAATTGAGAAATGAGAATCATTGATAACTCAGTGAAAATCAACGATTTTATAAAAAAATTTTTTTCAAAAAAATATAATGACAAATGATAATCGATAAGCTATAATAGGAATGTAAATAAATCGATAGGCTTCGATTTATAGCTTAGTGAATTGAATGTAAGAGGTGTAGTATAATATGATTTTGCAAGAAAATAGTGCAGCACGTAATCGGGGGATTACGCTTGCTAGTATAAAAGGTATTATAGGTAACGTCGTTCTCGTTATTTTTAAAATGATTGTAGGCCTTGCGTCTAACTCTATCGCCATCATCCTTGATGCGGTAAACAACTTAACAGACGTTTTGTCCTCTGTATTGACCATCGTTGGTACAAAATTAGCAGCTAAGGGTGCCGATAAGGAGCATCCATTTGGTCATGGACGTATCGAATATATGACTACCATGGCCATTGCTTTCATCATTCTTGGTGCAGGCATTGGATCCCTCAAGGAATCTATTGAAAAAATTCTTCACCCTGAGGTATCTACCTTTGATGTTCCAAGCTTGGCGATTATCGCCGTTGCTATTGTTGTGAAAGTAGTGATGGGCCGTTATATTAAGGCTCAAGGCGAGAAATACAAATCCGATGCACTTATAGCGTCTGGTATAGATGCGCTCTTTGATGCGGTGATTACCTTTGCTACATTAGTATCTGCAGCTTTAGTATTCTTCTTTGACTTTGATATTCAAGGTTATGTAGGGGCCGCTATCTCAGTATTGATTTTGAAAGCTGCTTATGACATTTTAAAAGAAATGTATAATCACTTGCTTGGCGTTCGTGCAGATGATAACTTAGTTCGTGAAATTAAAGAAACTATCGCTCAACATCCAAATGTGGGCGGTGTATATGATTTAGTATTAAATAGCTATGGTCCTGGTGAGACAATTGGATCTGTTCATATTACAGTGCCAGATACGATGACTATGGCAGATATTCATCCACTAACAAAAAGTATTGCCGTTCATCTTTATAAAAAATTTGGTATTGCTATGACCGTTGGCGTATATGCTGAAAACCAACCAAGTTTAGAAGTGCTTGAAATAAGACAAGCTCTCGATCAAGTTGTAAGTCTATATACACATGTAGTACAAGTACATGCGTTCTACGTACAAGAAGAAAAGAAAGTTATCTATTACGATATTATCTTTGACTTTGACGAAGAAGATCCACATGGCACATTAGAAAAAATTAAAGCAGAAATGCAAAAACGCTGCCCAGAATATACACAATTTGCTATTGTGGATACAGACTTTAGTAACTAATAGTATAAAATAAAGGCTTCAATCCATCATCGACAGAATACGTTTTGTTGAGCATTGGTTGAAGCCTTTTCTTTTATTAGATTAGAGATTTAGTTATACTATACATAAGCGAGGTGACTCTATATTGCGATGGAATCAAATAATCAAGAGTACTAGTTTTGAAAAGAAGAATGACTTGATATAAAGTGATATAATACATATAATATAATTTGTTGTATAAAATATAATTTGTTTTAGTGTAACCTGACTAAGGAGAGATAGTATGAAAAAAATTGCTCTTACAACGTTAGCTGTAATGGCAGCTGTTGGTGTATTGGCAGTTCAGCCTGCAGATGCAAAAAAGGTACAACAAGACTCAGTGGTATCACCTATCGAAATGCCGATGAATGATGAAATTCAACAGGTAAATGGTGTATCCAAAGCCACTAATAAAGAAACACAACGTTTGTCTAATAAATTAGCAGACGCTACTAAAGCTATGGTTAAAAAAAGAACTGGAAAACTATTTATGTTAAAGCAGTGCCTACGGGAGATAAGGCAGCTGTACGTTTCTATTATGTAGATATTAGAGGCCAAGTACATAATGGTCAAGTGATTAGAAACACAGGTTTATCTAAAGGTAAATACATGACTGGTTCTTTGCGTCAAGCTGAAGCTTTACAAGAACTAGTTAACCATTTAGAGCGTACTGGTCAAGAGGTGCCATCCTCTATCGATATCATCATTACGCAAGGTGGATATCGCAGCAAAACGATCTTTAACTACGATGAAGATACAAGCAATCTTCCGGCGTATCAACAACAATATGAACAACAAAACTTCCCTACTATGAAGTAAAAGAAGAGCCCGTGCTATGCACGGGCTCTTTGTTATGTTATGTAGACATCTTTTATTAACTTATGTAATCGCCTTTTATTAGATTACGTAGTCATCGGAGTCGTCTTTTTTAGGTTTTTTGTAAATTTCTTTTACGCCAGCCATCTCGATAAGCTCTTCTCCAAGAGCATCTTCATCGTCTGTGTTAAGCATGGAGTAGAAGGCCCAAAGGATAACGAACCAAATTGGTGTGAACAAGAGGGCGATTCGCGTGTCTTCGTTTAGCGCTAGAATAGCTAGAACGAAAACGAAGAAGGCGAGAATCACGTAATTCATTACTGGATATAGTGGCATTTTGAATTTAGATTGTGCCGCTAATTCAGGGTTTTTCTTGCGATATTTGAGGTGACAAATAACCATCATGGCCCAAATAAAGATGAAGCAGAAGGTAGAGATAGATGTAATCATAACGAATACTGCTTCAGGCATTACGTAGTTAAGTACAACTGTAATCAATAATACGGCTGCAGAGAAAATCGTTGCTTGGTACGGTACGCTGCTATGCGTTAAGCGACGCATTGAGCTAGGTGCATGACCGCGTTTAGCAAGGGCATAAATCATACGGCCTGTACTAAAGATACCCGAGTTTGTAGCAGATGCAGCAGAGGTGAGTACCACGAAGTTTACAATGCCTGCAGCGGCTGCGATACCAACAGCGGTAAATACGGCTACAAATGGGCTAGCAGATGGGTTAACGGCCGTCCAAGGATAAATACTCATGATGATAGCCAAAGAGCCCACATAGAATAAAATAATACGCAATGGAATGTTGTTGATGGCCATAGGAATAACCTTTTCAGGATCCTCCGTTTCGCCTGCTGTTAGACCTACGAGCTCGATGCCTGTAAAAGCAAATACAACCATTTGGAATGATAAGATAAAGCCCATCGTTCCGTTCGGGAACCATCCTCCATAATTCCACATATTACTAAAGGCGGCGACACCCGCATCAGTAGTGAAGCCCGTGAAAATCATGATGATGCCGATAATAATGAGGGAGATAATGGCAATTACCTTAATCAAGGCAAACCAGAACTCCATTTCGCCGAAATATTTTACAGCTGTTAAATTCATTAATAGTAAGGCGACAAGGACAATCAAGGCCGGAATCCATTGGGGTAGCCACGGTATCCAGTACTGCATATAGAGGCCTACGGCCGTCAAGTCTGCCATGGCTAGTGAAAGCCAACAGAACCAGTATGTCCATCCTGTGATAAAGGCAGCTCGATCACCTAAATAATCCTCCACGAAATCGATAAAGGAGTGGTGATTCAAGTTGGATAATAACAATTCGCCTAATGCTCTCATGATGAAGAAGCAGATAATACCTGTAATAAGGTAGGCGAAAATAATGGATGGACCGGCCAAGTGAATGGCTCGACCGGAGCCTAAGAATAAGCCTGTACCAATGGCACCGCCAATGGCGAGCAATTGTACGTGCCGGTTCTTAAGACCTCGTTTTAACTGATGCGTATCAGACATAGTAAAGACCTCTTTTCTACAAACTATCTACAAATATAAAAAGCCATGGATGACCATAGCCTCTATAATCTATAGAATCTATAAAACTATTTTCTTATAATACAGTATCTATTGTAAAAAGTCAAATGTATTTATACAGTGGACATATAGAGAAAATAGTATTATTAATATACGAATAAAAGATAAATTATTCATTTTAAGAGAATACTTAGCCTTAAAAGGTTTCTAAAATTTGCTATAATGATACATAGAGTATATTTTACGTAAAACGGTGGAGGCTATTATGAGACGACAAGATCGCATGGTTACCAATATAGATGAAATTAAAGGTATTTTAAGTAGCACTCGTATCATTCATCTAGGTTTGATGGATGGTGATTACCCTTACGTGGTGCCCTTACATTTTGGATATGAATTTATAGATGAGGTACTTTATATCTATGTACATGGCCATTATGAGGGGAAGAAGTTTAGTTTGATTCAAGCGAATCCACATGTATTTATTGAAATTGATGGTAGCGATGAAGCCCTCGTTTCAGGTGGAGATATACCATGTAAATATAGCTCGGTATACTCTAGTGTGATGGGTCGTGGAGAGGCTACCTATTTAGAGGCTATTGATGAAAAGTCTCATGGCTTACAAGTATTGATGAAACATCAGACAGGTCGTGAGTTTACTTTTACAGAAGCCATGGTAAACTCTGTAGGCGTAGTTCAAATTAAAGTTGTTGACTATTCGGCCAAAAGACGAAGACAACTTGAACAAGATGCTATTATGCCGCCATTAACTAAATAATGATACAACAATCCTATTGAACTCTATTATGACATAGCGTTCAGTAGGATTTTTTTGCAAAAATTATAATATAGTTTTCTTATTAGGAGAACTTACTTACAGGATAGATTGTATAAAGGTTTTATGAAGTAGCACGAGCAACAGAATAATAATGGGATTTCTGATATATATAAAGAAATATATCATTATATAAAGCGTATAATCGCTTAATGAGGAGAGAATATGAAAAAATTAATATGTAAATCCATTTTAGCTGCTATATCTGTTGGGTTAGTATCTATAAGCTATGTATCCGCAGATACTGTTGATCAGTCTGTATCGATTAATCATTCTGAGGCCGCAGCTAAGTCTAAAAATGTTACGCCAAACATGAATAATGCTTCTCTAATTATACAAATACCAAGAATGCAATTAGTAGGCTGGCCTATAATGACTCAAGACAGTGCTCGTAACTTTAAAGGGATAGCAGAGGTTACTCAGAAATTACCGTATGAGGCTGAGGCACCTAGTTATATACCTTTTGGATATCAGCTTTATACAGCACGTCTTGATCGAAATGATGTGCTAGAGGTTGTATATTACAAAAGAAATGCACCTATCTATCAGGCTGGGGAAAAATTTATTACTAATGTTATGGCCTATCGAATGGGCTATTCCGTGGATACCGTAAGAGATACAGCGTATATTCCTGCAGAGTATAAGGACTATGAGTGGTCTGAGCAAGGTGAATCTGGCAAGGTGTATTATACAGGTAAGCCAGGAGTACAATTGATCCGTAGCATTACGTGGACGGAAGGTGGCATGGCGTACTCCTTATTCTTCTTAGAACCTGTGAAAGCAGTTGATGCTGAATTCTATAAGGAACATGTGGTACCTGTAAAAAATATAGATAGCTCACGTCATGAATTATTAGGAAACTATCCGGTTACGAAGATTTCAGACAAAACAATTGATGAATATAATAAAGAACGAATGATTCCTTAGCGGATAAACTGATGTTATACAAACCGTATCTAGAACAATATATTGTGTAATAGCGGTAGAATTTGTAATCGCTTATAAAGAGGAAAAAATATGAGAAAAACAATGTATAAGTCGGTTTTAGCTGTTATTGCTGCTGGGTTATTATCTGTAGGAATGGCCACAGCAGAAACGGTAGATACTCCTGATACTACAGATCAGGCTGGATCCACTAAAACGCTTAAGCTCGGACATAACTTTAAAAATGTTGAGCCTAGAATGGATACCCTACAGTGGCACTTTCATGATTGGCCTATAGAGAATACACAAAAGGCTCATACTTTTAAGGGACAACTAAAAGAGGCAGTTCAGAAGCTTCCATATGAGGTTGAGGCACCTAGCTATATCCCTTATGGTTATGAAATCTATACAGTGCGGCAAGACAAAAATGATGTATTAGAGGTTGTATATTTTATAAAAAATTCCCAAACATATCGAGTTGGGAAGAGAAACTCTGGTAGTATTTTCGTTTATAGAATGGGCTATTCAGTGAACGATGTAAAAGATGTACCGTATGTTCCTGCTGAGTATAAGGACTTTGAATGGTCTGAACAAGGTGAATCTGGCGAAGTCTTTTACACCGGGGATCCAGCAGCACAACTAATTCGCAGCATTACGTGGACAAAAGACGGTATGGCATATTCCTTATTGTTCTTAGAATCTGTGAAATCAGTTGATGCTGAATTCTATAAGGAGCATGTGGAGCCTGTAAAATATAGATATATCACATAGTGACTGATATTGGAAAAGCGGAAACCTGTGTAACCGCTCGAAGAGGAGAGAATATGAAGAAAAAATAATAACATCTGCTGTTTTATGTGCCGCGATGGCTACTGCAGTAAGCACCTTTGGCGTACAGCCAGTTAGTGCTACATACCCGTTAATAGATAAAAATGGTAATACCGTTCCTGTTGAACGAGATGTAGATAATCAGAAAATTATCGATGATAATCAAAAACTTATGGATCGTTATCTCTGGTATGATCAAGTTGATGATTATGATTTAGTTAAAACTAATATTGAGAGTACCGTGCAGGAGTTTGGCTATCCTATACAAGTTCCGTCTTATATGCCTAAAGACTATGCAGTACGTGATGTAAAGGCCAAGGACCATGACGTATTAGAAATCGTATATACAGAAACGGGCCGTGATGGAGAATATGGTCCGAAATTAACCTTCTCTAATACAGATATTGTATATCGTATGGGGTGGGCTATTGATACAGTGGTAACACCTATATTAGAAAAGACAAAATACAATGCTAAGGATGCAGTTAGCTTTACTACCCCTAATGGAATTTCTGTATATACGTTAGGTTCTAGAAAAGACGCTATTCAAATTGCTTACTGGGAAAAAGATAATAAAGTTTATATGCTCTACTTTGCTTCTTTCAAGAAACCAAAAGCTTTGTAAGCAAAATTGTAGACTCTGTAGGTCCTTTGAGTAACGTAGCCGTTGATGATACTCGACTACGTGGTGACCGCAATGATGAGCAACATATTGAAGAACCTGTTAAACAAAAGGTTGAAATAGATTGGCCTCCTTATGAAACGATTGGGTTGCCATTGCGTACACATACGAATTCTGTGTGGCCTATACTTACCAGCAAAACCATCGGTCTACCTAGCGGTGTAATCAATGCATCTCATAAGGTGTCCTATGACGTATCTGTACCAAGTTATTTACCGCTTGGTTATACATACTATGCTACACATTTTTATGACAATGATGTATTAGAAACTGTATATTGGAAGCAAGGTAAAGAGTATCAAGAACGCAGTGGCCGTTGGGTAACTCATACGATGGTCTTCCGCATGAGCTACTCTATGGATACTGTATGGCCTGAAGAATATATCCCAATGGAGTATCATGACGTACAGTGGAGCGACTCTACTCCAATAGGGGAGGTTCAATATACAGGGGATGTAGATAAGGGCTTAGTACGCAGTGTTACGTGGTACAAGGATAATATGGCATATTTCTTGTTCTTCCAAGTGCCTGTGAAAAGCATCTGAAGCAGACTTTTATAGAGATCATGTAGTGCCATTAAAAGATATCGATCCAAGTCGTATAGACTTAATTGGTGTAAAAACGACTCGTTAATGGTAAACCGTAATAAGAATGTATAGTACGATTTTTGCTATCATAGAGCATTAGCATTTACCGAAAATAGTACATAATAAGAAGAACCTATCTCCTAGATATTTACTAATATCTTCGGAGATAGGTTCTTTTAGTATATGTAATTTACATATATTTAGTTCTTAGCGTATTAGTGATTATAGCAATCAAATGTTACTATTCATTAATAGCTTGATTATGAGCATACGTTAATTAGAAGAATACGTAACGGATGATAACGAGTACCGCCAATACGTACATAATCCAGTTAACCTCTTTGGCACGACCAGAAATGATCTTGAGTAGAGGGTATGCAACGAGACCTGCAGAGATACCGTTAGCGATGCTATATGTGAAAGGCATCAAAACGATAACAAGGTATGCCGGGAAGCCTTCTGTCCAATCATCGAAGTCGATATTTCTGATAGCACCTAACATGAGGGCACCAACGATGATAAGAACAGGTGATGTTGCTGCGTTTGGCACCAAGGATACGATAGGAGCCAAGAACAAGCAAATTAAGAATAATACGCCTGTTGTGACAGCCGTTAAGCCTGTACGGCCACCAGCACCTACACCTGCTGCACTTTCAACAAAGGCAGTAATCGTAGAAGTACCGAGCAACGCGCCAGCACTAACGCCGATAGCATCGACAGTCATCGCTTTACCAAGACCTGGGAATTTACCAGATTTAGGATCTGCAATTTTCGCCTCTGTAGCAGTACCAATCAAAGTACCCATGGAGTCGAACAATTCTACGAAGGTGAAGGAGAAGATAATCGTGATTAAGCCCATGTGGAGCGCACTAGGAATATCTAATTGAAGGAATGCTGCTTTAGAGAAATCAGGAACTGCTAATACAGTGAAGTTCTCAGGCATTGTGGAAAGGCCAGTAGCGTAGGAAAGAATTGTTGTTACTGCCACACCAATCAAGAGAGAACCTTGAATTTTACGAGCCATCAATAGAGCTGTAAAGATGAGGCTGAATAGTGCTAACAATGTTTCGCCACTGTGCAAATTACCAAGCGTTAAGAGCGATTCGGACGCAGGGGGCACTAAATTACCGTGAGTTTGCACAACTTGACCTAAGGAGTTTGGAGACAAACTAATGGAGATAGCCATCAAGCCGGACAATTTTAAGCCGATGATAGCGATGAAGAGGCCGATACCAACAGTAATGGCAACCTTCATAGAGGCGGGGATGCCTTCAACGATCATTTGACGTATCGATGTAAGTGTTAATACGAGGAATACGAGACCTGAAATGAATACCGCACCTAATGCCGTTTGCCAAGTTACGCCCATGCCGAGAACTACGGTAAAGGAATAAAAGGCTAAGAGGCCAACCCCTGGAGCGAGAGCAATCGGATAGTTTAACGAATAAACCCCATGGAAATCGTTACGAGCCCAGCACCTAAAGCTGGTAGCGATGAGGACTGCATCTTTATCCATGCCTGCAAGACTAAGAATGTTTGGCGCCAAGAATAGGATGTACGCCATCGTGATAAACGTAGTAATACCAGCTAAAATTTCGGTTTTAACAGTTGTACCGCGTTCACTGAGTTGAAATAGTTTATCTAACATTAGATAACATCCTCCCATATGAAATTAAAAAAATACCCAAATAAAATATTTCGATATATGTATAGTGTATCATATTTCCCACCATTTTTTGTATGAATTTATGATATACTATAAATATATTATGAATGACTTAGAGGTTAACTTATGAAAATATCTACAAAAGGGCGTTATGCCTTACGGATATTGGCGGATATTGCAGAACATGGTGTAGAAAAAAATGTACCAATTCGTGAGATTGCAGAACGCCAAGGATTTTCCGATAAATACTTAGAGGGGATTGTATCTCGCTTATCTTCCGCTGGCCTCGTTAAAAGTGGACGTGGTAAATACGGTGGATATCGCTTGGTAAAAGCTCCATCTGAATACAATGTATATGAAATTTTATATGCTCGCAGAGGACTCTATTGCTCTCGTATCTTGCTTAGAAGATGATGTAGAACCATGTCCGATGTTTAACGATTGCTTGACTGCTCCATTGTGGCAGTACTTGCAAGATGAATTCCGTCATGTAATGGAACGCGTTTCCTTGCAAGACGTAATGGATCACAAATTCCCAACGGAATAAAATGATAGCCTAATCTAGAGGTTTCAGTATAAGCACTAGTATTACTAGTATTAGTACTAGTTTGTACCTATTAATATGGCTATCTGTTAGGTAATGTATGGAAAGAGTCGCGTTTCGTATGCGGCTCTTCTTTATATCTGTATTAATTTTTGAGTAAATAAGCTCAGTTGCTTGATTGGCTTGATACCTTTGATGCGCTAAACAAGCTATATAAGCTATACGATTATATGGGGAGGAGGTCAATATGAGTACAACTGCATATGATGCTCGAGGTGGCATGCGCAATGTATGGATTATTACGGCTAGTATGACTGTGCTTGCCATATGCTACACCATGATTATACCGTTCTTACCGATCTATCTATTGGAATTAGGCGTACCAAAGGATGATGTAGCCCTTTGGTCTGGCCTCGTTTTTGGTATTACCTTCCTTATCGCCGGCATTATGGCGCCCATATGGGGAAAAATTGCAGATAACAAAGGCAAGAAACGGATGGCCTTGCGAGCTGGTTTTGCTATTGCCGTATCCTATGTTCTCATTGGGATGGTTAGCAACGAGTATGAACTATTGTTGGGCCGTGCCTTTGTGGGCTTTGCAAACGGATTTTATCCTGCAGCTATGACGATGGTGTCCCTCAGTGTCGATGAGAAACAGGTAGGCCGCGCTCTCGGTATTTTCCAAACAGGCCTGATTTTAGGTAATGTAGTTGGTCCCTTTTTAGGTGGTGCCATTGAAAGTATCGTAGGGTATGCGTCCTGTATTTTATGTATCTGGTGTTGCTGTACTTATCGCTACCTTAGCGGTATTATTCTTTGTAAAAGAACCGAAACTTCATACAGATGAATCAAATGAGGAGGGTAAATCTAAACAGCCTACAAAGTCTACATCTTTGCGTGAAGACTTTAAAGCAGTTCAACAACAGCCTGTATTAGTACGGCTATTGTGGATTTTCTTCTTCATGCAATGTGCTATTATGATGCTGCAGCCTATTTTGGCGCTCTATGTAGGAGATATGCAAGGAACTATGGAAGGGGCCGCTATTATTTCGGGTACCATCCTCAGTATCGGGGGATTAGCTGGTTCTTTAACGACCAATATTTGGGTACGTATTGGAGAACGAAGAGGTTACTTTAAAACGATTTCCTACTGTATGCTAGGCAGTGGCGTTGTTCTCTTATTGCAAAGCTTACCTGTGGGGATTTGGTGGTTTGGTGTCTTACAAGTGCTAATCGGCTCTTGTATTGTAGGCATTAATCCATCCTTGAGTGCAGCTGTAACTCTTAATACAGATCCAAGCTTTAGAGGGCGCATGTTTGGTATGACAACGACGGCGCAACTATTTGGGTCTATGGTAGGCCCTGTATTTGCAAGTATAGTATCCACCTACATTGGCATATCCTATGTATTTAGCATTACGGGCTTGCTATTACTATATATGGGCTTCCAAGCTCGAAAAATATCCGTACAACATGATTAAATTTAAAAAGATACCTTGCTTAACTATTACAACAGTTGAGCAAGGTATCTTTTTTAGTATAACTAGTTTTGTAAGATTCACACAATATAACCATATTTTATTAGTCCTAACGTCTTGGGTATAACAAAAAGTGATGTTAATCGTTAATCTAAGAATACTGTTTTAGTGCATAATAACAGGCTTTCATACATTTTTAGTGAATAGCAATCCAATATAGGCGGATTGATTGCTTTTAACCAAAAATATTGGTATATAGTTAAGTTTAAGGTAAGTCATTTGTCTCACCGTGTGGGACGGAAAGGAGTTATTATGGTCCGTATCGGTCATACTGTACTCGGTGATAAGGGTACAAAAATATGCGTGCCTATTGTAGGCACAACCATGAAAGAAATTCTAGATGCTACTGCGGTTGCATGTAATACGCCGTGTCACGTTGTGGAGCTACGCATTGACTATTACGAGCGGGCCCACTCCATTGACGCTATTATTGAACTGTTGATGCTCATCAAACCTCAGTTGAAAGGTCGTGCCTTGCTATTTACGTGGCGCACAAAAGGTGAGGGTGGTGAGAAGTCTATTTCTACTAAAGATTACTTCACAATGCTAGAGCGACTCATACCAACTGGATTGGTAGATGCTATCGATATCGAGTTATTCTTTGAGCAAGATAGAATGCTTAAAACGATAGAATTTGCTAAGGTACATGGTGTAACAATAGTTATGAGTAATCATGATTTCCATGGTACACCAAGCCACGAGGTTATTGTAAACCGTCTCATTCAAATGAAAAAATTCTTGGCCGATGTGCCAAAGATGGCGGTTATGCCTCATACAACAGGGGACGTATTAACCCTCCTTGAAGCAACGGCTGAAGTTAAAGCCTTGTTTCCATCCGATCCAATCATTACGATGGCAATGGGTCCATTGGGGGCTGTTACACGCGTAGCAGGAGCATTATTTGGTAATGCTATGACCTTTGCCTCTGCTGGCAAAACATCGGCACCAGGTCAAATCGATGTGCATGAACTAAAACGCATCCTCGATACCATTGACGTAGATGGCGTCTTCGATAAACAACAACATAAACGCGTAAAAGTACATTAAAAAAGTCGGCGAAAGCCGACTTTTTATATGTTTTGTATTTCCTGTAATGTATTCATTTTTTTGAAGGTCGAATATAGAACACGTATATATAATTATCTATAACTTTATATAGGATGAGATATTTTTCTATGTGATAATTTTTCTGTACTTTGTATTACTATTTATAATGGGATATCGTTCAGGAAAAAAATAGTTAATGACGATATTTTTTTTCATAGATTAACTCTAATTCTTTTTTTGATAACGTTTTTGATCTATAAGCTGTTGTGCTAATGAAATTTTTGAGATTTACTATGTCAGATTTAGCTGTAGGGGTCAAAAAATTATTGTATATCTCATTTTAACCTCCATACTTATAAATCTTTAAGGAGCTCATTAAAGACTTTTTCTGCAGGTTCACCAATTCCATTTTTAGCTTGATTAAGGCCCGTTTGGACTCTAGCGTTTAAATCTTCTTCAGTCCATAAGTTATTATTTATGGCATCAATCCATTCGGGACGATGTATAGTCGGAGGAATATCTTTAGCGAATTGTATTTGCTTAGACACAAGTGTTATAGTTTGAGATATAGTTAATCCCATTTCATTTAGGATTGCCGTAGTAAGTATTTTTTTACTTTAGGGTTAATGCGGATGTTAAGAACACCTGTTTTATCGATTGTGTCGAAAGGCTATGTCTATCTCATTTGAGGGACTGGCTCCATATGTACTTGTAGTGTCCGAGGCTTTTAATGTAGTTTGTGGTTGTTCGTAGGTGCCGTTGTTGAGCGTGCTTGGTGTAGGTGTTTCATCTATCGGTGCCGTTGGTAATGCAATGGCAAACGGAATGCGACGTTCTTTAATGATTTGACGAAATAGTGCGTCAAGCATGGAGGTATAGGATAGACCTTGTGCTTTTAATATGCTAGATACTTCTTGTTTTAGATCTTCGTTGATGCGGACTTGTAGGTTTACGGTTTTCATAATATCTCTCCTAACATTCTTTTCGGTCGTGACTGCTATGATATGAATACTGTATCGATTTTACATTAATAGGCATGTAAATTTTTGAATTTCAATTTGTAATTACATTGTAATTGCAAATAGTAGTTTTTACAAATATATATAATACATAGGACACATAAAAAGCAGTAGTTATCTTTCGGGATAGCTACTGCTTTTTCAGTACTATATCATTGTTTCATGATATGAGTTTTTAGTTTTATCTAGAAATACAGATGTAAATACATTTACTTATAAAAGCTGTTGAGGCTCTTACTAATTCAGATATAGATGCTCTTACCGATTTATCTGTAAAGTATTTTTACAAATGAGATATACAAACTCTTTATAGTAAGTTTGCTTCAAAGTCTTCTAGGATAGCCGCTACTGTTTCTGGTGCATTGCGATTATGTTCTACGATGCATTGCGCAAAGCTTTCATACATTGGTGTACGAGTTTCTTCCAGTTCGCGTAAGCGCTCGATGCCACCACCAGAGAGCACGCGACCGGAGGTAGATAGGTTTTCTACAGGTTGTGTTAATTGGTAAATGCGACCATTTTGGCGTAGGTGCGCGTAGTTTTTAGGCACCGTTACACAGCCGCCGCCAGTGGAGATAACGAGGCCTGTCTGAGTACCGAGTTTTTGCAATCATTTCCGCTTCTTTTTTTCACGGAAGGCTGGTTCTCCTTGTTCTGTAATATATGTAGAAATATCACCGATTTCTTTTTCTAGTTCTTGATCTACATCAACGCAAGTGCGGCCCATTTCTTCCCCAAGGGCTTTACCAACAGTTGTTTTTCCTACACCAGGCATGCCGATGAGAATGATATTTTCCTTTTCACGGCGCATATCGCGTAGGATTTGTTCGATTTCCGTTGTGCCAAAGCTTTCACCTTGGAAATGATTAGCCGCCTCAACGCCTTGTGCCACAAGGAATGGTAGGCCATCGCAGTGAGGAACATCCATCATTTCAGCTTGGAGTAGCAGAATTGTGCGGCGTGGATTGTAGATGAGATCTACAACGCCTTCTAATTTAGAAAACTGAGTAATATCGATAAGGCTAGCTGGATTGTGAGGATACATACCGATAGGTGTACAATTAATAATAATCTGTGCTGTTTCGTAGTAATTAGGTGCATCATCGTAGAACGGAGCTGTTTTACGTGATAAATGTATGATACTCTTAGCACCTAAGTCCTCAAGTGCTACGTGAACAGTAGCAGAGGACGCACCATCGCCAAGGATAATACATTCCTTACCAGATACATCGATGCCAGCATGTTGCAGAGTAAATACAAAGCCATCATAATCTGTATTGTAACCGTGCCATTTACCATCTTTGCGAACCATCGTATTTACACAGCCAATGCGTTCTGCACGAGGGTCAACTACATCACACGCCTCAAGGGCATTTACCTTGTAAGGGAAGGTAATGTTGATGCCTTGTAGTTCAGGATCATCAAAGAACTCTTGCAATTGGCTTGGTTCTCGTTCAAATAATTCGTAATTAGTATTTCCTAACACACTATGAATGTGAGGGGAAAAGCTATGGCCCAACGTACGGCCAAGTAAACCAAATTTCATAGGACCTCCTAGGTCAATATACATAGAATGGCTAATAGGCTGGTACCTATTAGCCATTGGAGTTTTATAACTATATTCATTGTACTATATATGCCCTTATAGGGACTAGTAGGAATGAATATATTAGTTTTCAGGGTAATTGCCGAGTAAGCGGAACTTATCTTGTGATGTATGAAGCTCTGCAAGAACAGACAATACCTTAGGATCTGCTAGGGATGCTTCTAAGTCGAGGTAGAACAAGAACTCAAAGTTATGGCCTACAATCGGGCGAGACTCGAGTTTGGTAAGATTTACGCCGATGTTTGCAAACTTGGTAAGTAATGTACCAAGGCCACCTGGAGCATGGCTTGCTGTAGTTACCACGGAGATTTTATTAGCCCCTGGGTATACATGGAAGTCCTTGCTGATGCAGATAAAGCGCGTATAGTTGTTGTCGCTATTTTGGATATTGCGCATCAATGGAGATAAATTATATAAGTCGGCACATTGAGGAGCTGCAATAGCTGCCACACCTGGATCGTCACTAGCCGCTACGAGCTGTGCTGCACGAGCTGTGTTATCGAAGGAGCGCAATTCTACGCCTTCTAATGTATCTAGAAAGTGACTGCATTGGCCCAACGCCTGAGGGTGGGAGATGATAGTGTGAATATCTTCTAGTTTTGTGCCCTTTTTTTCACGAGTAAATCGTGAGAAATCCATAGGCGAGTACCGCGTACGATATAGCATTTACGATCTTCTAGAAGGTCATACACTTCTTTCACAGAACCATTGGAGCTGTTTTCGATAGGTAATACGCCGAATTGACATTCTCCAGACTCAACAGCGTCGAATACGGCGCGGAAGCCTGTTACGTAGTGAATTTGGCTGAGGGGCAATAATTTATCACACGCCATTTGAGCATTGCTGCCGAATACACCAGCACAGGCTACACTGCCCCGTTGCGGTGGCAAGGTAGGGGACTGCTCAATGGCTTTTTTCATTTTTACGGTGAACTCATTATCTTGGAATAATTGTTCAGACTGATAGGTACGGCTCAAGCTAAATAATGCTTCGAAAAAACGGCGCGCATATAGATCGAGGTCCGGGCCTGCATCTCTCGTTACTTTGTCGAGAATATCACGTTCTCTTTTGGCATCGTAAATGGCCTTGTTCATTTCTTTCTTTGCCGCCGCAACGTCCTTGGAGAGTTCCATGCGCTCTTTGAAGAGGGCGAGCATTTGGTCGTTTATGTCGTTAATCTTAACGCGTACTTCATCTAAGTTCATGGTCAATATCTCCTAAGAAATCAAGAATGACGAGGGCTGTAACGGCTTCGATAACAGGTACTGCACGAAGCGCCACGCATGGGTCGTGACGACCTTTAATGGTGAGCAATGTGTCCTCTTTTTGGGAAAGTGATACAGAATGTTGTTCTTTATAAATCGATGGTGTTGGCTTGATGCCCACTTGCATCACGAGGGGCAAGCCGTTAGTTATACCCCCTTGAATACCACCGCTATTGTTAGTTGTGGTTGTAATCTTGTCACCGTCCATGGTGAAAGCATCGTTTACTTCGGAGCCTAGACGAGAGCATATATCAAAGCCACCGCCAAAGGATATGCCTTTAATGGCTGGTACACCAAAGATAACGCGAGCTAAACGGTTTTCGATGCCGTCAAAATTTGGATTGCCAAGGCCAATTGGTAGACCTGTAGCAACGACTTCAACGATACCACCGGTGGAGTCGCCATCCTTTTTCAGCTGCATTACGAGTTTTTCTACTTCACTGCGTTTATCTGTATCGAGCATAGCAATTGGCTCTGTGGCGATGTTAGCAAGTGCTTTCATATCTGGATGAACCATATCGATAGGAGCATCTTGGATTGTACCAACTTGCTTTAAATGGCCGTGAATCTCGATGCCTTTTTCGCGTAATAGTTGGATAGCAATGCCGCCAGCTACGCACAGTGGAGCTGTAAGGCGTGCTGAGAAGTGGCCGCCGCCTCGCATATCTACCTTGTCACCGTAGCGCATACGAGCTGTAAAGTCCGCATGAGATGGGCGAGGAATGTCGCGAAGGTTATTGTAATCGCTAGAGTGCTGCGATGTATTGCGAATCATAAACGCCAGTGGAGAGCCACTGAGCATGCCGTCCACCATACCTGCTAAAAATTCAGGCACATCGGCTTCCTTACGTTGCGTTTGTAATTGATTTTGACCTGGCGCACGGCGCTTCAAGAAGGCTCTTAGTTCATCGATATCGATGGTATGTCCACAAGGTAGGCCTTCTACGATACCGCCAATGGCATAGCCGTGAGAGGCGCCAAAGGTAGATACTTGTATGGTTTTACCGAAATTAGATGCCATGAGCATTACCTCCTAGTAAGTTCCAGTCCTCAAAAAAGTCTGGATAGGATTTTGTGATAGCTTCGCTATCTTTTAATGTTACAGGGCTTTCACTGATGAGAGCCATCAATGTACCTGCCATAACGAGGCGATGGTCATTGACGCAATCACCTTGTCCACCTTTAAGTATACCACTACCGATGATATATAGGTCATCACCATCTTCGCGCACCGTACCACCCAAGTCTCTTACGAGATTTGCAACGGCTACGAGACGATCAGATTCTTTCAAACGTAGGCGAGCGCCCTTAACAAAGGCGCTTTCACCTTGGATAGAGCAGGCGAGGGCTGCCATAACTGGCAACATGTCAGGCATTTGCTCGAGGTCGGCGTGAATTGGTTTAGAGGCGCGACCTGTGACTGTCACATTCATACCATCCCATACAACATCACAACCTGCATCAATCATAACTTGCATGATGCGGCGGTCAGCCTGTACAGAATTCTTGTTCATGCCCGTAATGATAATCGGCTGCCCGTCATGCCAGCGGACACCATCCAAATGGCGGTATTGGACCAATCGCCTTCGATTTGGTAATTATGTTGACCTTTGAAAGTAGCATTAGCCGCTACCGTAAAGGATTCTTGTACTGTGTCAGACGCAGGTGTATGGTCAACGGTAACGCCAAAGTCCGCCATAGTTGTAGTCGTCAGCGTTACGTAGTCGCTAGATTGAAGTGGTGTGGTAGACGTAATAGTAGCGCCTTCACATTGTGGAGCCGCTAGTAAGAGTCCAGAGAAGAATTGACTACTTACATCGCCAACCATACCGAAAGCTCCGCCTTGGAGCCGACCAGTCATTGTAAAAGGTGGTTTATCTTGAGAGAATGTTACGCCGTGAGCTTTCATTTCGCCTAGCATAGGTTCTAGAGGACGATCTGGTAAACGACCTTTAGCATCTACATCTACATTATTACAGATGGACGCTGCTACAGGTAATAAAAGGCGCAATGTAGTACCCGATTCGTGAGGAACTACTTTGCCTTTTGCTGGTGCAGGACCTGGTGTAACAGTGACAACTTTATTTTCATACACAACGTGTGCGCCCAAGCCTCGCAAGGAGTCCATAGTAGCATCGATGTCTTTAGAGGTACGGCTCAGTAATATGGTAGACGGTGAGCTACCGAGGGCGGCGCAAATTAACGCGCGATGTGCATGGGCCTTTGCGGGTATGGACGCGATAGTCCCAGTAGGGATGGCGTTCGTTACAGTATGCATATCAATCTCCTTAATCTAAATAGGTTGCAAGCTCTTCGTGTGTTACCACCTTGAGTTCGCTGTGGCCATAGCTAGTAGGAACTACAATTTTAATGGTAGAGCCATCGCTTTTTTTATCGTGTTTAGCAGCTGCTAAAACCTCTTCTTTTGTTATAGTCGTTGTGGTTGGCAAATCGTGTGCTTCGGTGAGAGCCTTTAATTTTTCTAATGCCTCTGCATCTAATTCTCCATGTTTTACAGCACCTTGGGCCATGAGGACCATGCCAATCGCTACGGCATAACCATGGTGTACTTCAAAGTGGCTCGCCTTTTCGATGCCATGACCAAAGGTATGACCTAAGTTAAGAGGGCACGCACACCAGATTCGCGTTCATCTTGTTCTACGATATCTGCTTTGGCTTGTACGCAACGGGCAATGACGCCACTAACGCTACCGCGATGTTTAATTAATGGTTTATTCTCTGAGTTGCGTAAGCAAACCAAGTACATCGAGAAACCCGTATTTAATAATTTCCCCACAACCATTTTTCCATTCCATGTCTGGCAGTGTGTTGAGTGTCGTTGGATCGCAGAGTACGAGAATAGGTTGTTTGAAAGCGCCCCATAAGTTCTTACCTGCCTCGAGATTAACCGCTGTTTTACCGCCTACAGAGGAATCTACGGCGGCTAAAAGAGAGGTAGGAACCTGTACATAGTCGATACCACGTAAGTAGGTAGCTGCTGCAAAGCCTGCCATATCACCGACTACACCGCCTCCAAGGGCAATGAGAAGGTCTTTACGTGTTAATGATTGGGCCGCCATGAATTCCACTAAATCGATGAGTTGATGAGCGTTTTTGGAGCTTTCACCAGCAGGAAATACATAATCACAAACAGTATAACCCGTATGTTCCATATTAGCTTTCACAGAGTCCAAATAGTGCGATGCCACATTGCTATCACTAACGATAATAACACGGCAATTTGGTTTTAACGGTTTAATATAATCGGTGATGCGTTGTAAAGCGCCTTCCTCGATGATGACGTCATACGGTGTGGATGCATTAATGTGGATGCGAGTCATAACGGTTCCTTTCTTAAAAGAATAAGCTAGTATCTATTATAACGGATACTAGCTTATTTGTGTGATATTTGAGATTATTTAGTGCATTCTACCAATGCTTGGCGCAATGCGATAACTTCTTTCATAAGGCTAGTGAATTGGTCTGGACGTAATGCTTGAGGGCCATCGCATAATGCTTTGGATGGATCGTTGTGAACTTCGATCATAAGGCCGTCTGCACCGCCACCTACAGATGCAAGAGAAAGGGGACGAACCATGCGGCTCATGCCTGCTGCGTGGCTAGGGTCCATGATGATTGGCAAGTGAGATAATTCGTGCATCATAGGGATTGCTGTTACATCTAAGGTATTGCGCGTTTTAGTTTCGAATGTGCGGATGCCACGTTCGCATAATACAACTTGTTCATTGCCTTCGGACATGATGTATTCAGCAGCCATTAACCATTCTTCGTATGTAGCAGACAAACCACGTTTTAAAAGAACCGGTTTATTTAATTTACCGACTTCTTTTAAAAGTGTGAAGTTTTGCATGTTACGAGCGCCGATTTGAAGCATATCTACGTTATCGAAGTATTGTAATTGGGATATATCCATAACTTCAGAAACGATAGGAAGACCTGTTTCTTTTTTAGCAAGCTCTAATAATTCCAAACCTTCTGGGCCCATGCCTTGGAAGGAGTATGGGGAGGTACGAGGTTTGAAAGCACCGCCGCGAAGAATTGTAGCGCCAGCTTCTTTACAAGCTTTTGCTGTTTCAATTACTTGTTCCGGTGTTTCTACGGAGCAAGGGCCAGCCATTACTGCGAAGTGACCACCACCGATCAAGACACCACCTACGTTGATTACAGAATCATTTGGATGGAATTTGCGGTTTGCTTTTTTGTATGGCTCTTGAATACGAGTTACTTTATCTACGAAATCCAGAGACTCGATTTGACGAGCATCGAGGGATGCCGTATCACCGATAAGACCTAAAATATTGTAGCGTGTGCCTTCTACAGGATGAATAACGAATCCTTGAGCCTCTAATTCACTGCGTAAACGAGATACTTCTGTTTCTGCTGCGTTTTGTTTCAATGTAATAATCATGATAATTCCTCCTTGTAACTACAGTGAATAGTAGGGCTTACCATACGGGATAGCAAACAAAAAAGGGCCACCCGTAATCTAATACGGGTAGCCCTTTTACTATTCTAAGCAACTAATAATAACTAAATCTTAATTAGCGCACCACAAATAGTTCCTTACCCGTACGTTGGATAAAGAACCAATAAAAGTATTGTTTTGTAGCGAGGCTAATTTGGTTAGTCATCTTTGGTTGCTCCTTTCTAAAATGTTGGGTATAGTATAAACCCAAATGATAAAGATTATGCAATACTTAAAAATAAAATTTCATAGAAGTTTTAAAAATATATTTTTTTGAAGGAATTAATCGTATAGGATATATCATATGAAAGCTAGAATGCTTTTTGATATAATAGTTATAAGTAATTTTTAATGTGTTAATAGAGAGCTTTTTATAATGTATTTGTAGATATCTTTATGAATGTATTTACAATCAGAAAAGGTTACTATATGGTTATTCAAATCTTAGATCATATTACTGATGAAATAAAACAAATACGTATAGATGTATTCATGAAAGAACAAGGTTTTCGCAGACGAGTTTGATGAAATCGATGATATAGCAAAATTTGTTCTCTTATCTATCGATGGCAAGCGACGGGTACTTGTCGTTACTTTCCAAGTTCTGATGAAGGTGATGCCCATATTGGACGTATGGCAGTACGTAAGTTGTATCGTGGACAACATTTAGGGACTAAGATTATGATGGTAGCGGAAAACGGCATTCGTCGCGATGGATTTAAGACTTGCTCCTTATCGGCTCAAGTACAGGCAAAACCATTCTATGAATCCCTCGGATATAAAGCGGAAGGGGAGGAATACCTTGATGAAGATTGTCTACATATTTTTTTATGCGAAAAGTGTTATAAGTCGTTATATAATAAATATAAGTGGATACTTATATGAAATAGATTCCTATATGATACGTAATGGTTAATAGGTAAGTTAATTTATTTTTTTGGTTATGAGGTGAAAAATTCATGAAACTAGCAGAAGCATTACAAGAGCGGTCTGATTTAAATAAAAAGATAGCGGATTTAAATAATCGCTTATCTCTAAACTGTTTAGTACAAGAAGGGGAAGTACCAAATGAAAACCCCGTCGATCTATTGAAAACAATTGAACAGTGTTTAACTAGACTTCAAAAATTAATTATAGATATTAATTTAACAAACTGTAAAAACTATTATAGAAGGCCGAACCATCACTGAAATCATTGCTGAAAAAGATTGTGCGGCTTTGCGATTAAACTCCTATCGGACACTGGCTTCTGGTGCGGGTATTATTAATTTCCGTGCGAGAGGGTCCGAGATTAAACTCTTTCGCCGACTGTCAATGTTGGAGAAGTCCAAAAAAACAAGCAGATGACATTGCTAAACAAGTCCGCTTATTAGACAATCTATTGCAGTCTGCTAACTGGTCTACAGAGTTGATTGAAAGCTAATATAGTTGGTAGTTTGAAACAGGGTGGACGCAAACCTCTAGCTCTAAAACAACGAGCCTTTATAACGACATTTATGGGGCAAATGAAAATCTACAGTGTAGGCCCTTTTTGCGCACAAATGTATTGTAATAATTTATCAAGTATTACCACGTGTCAACTGTACAAACGAGGGTGGCGTTGGGGACTATTTTTTTAAATTTCATATATATTTTTTTATATTTTATATGATATTATTTTTTTACTTTGAGAGAAATGAGAGAGATGTTTAAATTTGTAAAAGTAGTCGCTTCTAAGGCAAATGAAGTTGTATATGGTGAAGTGTATTAGATATTACATACATACTCGATAAGTGATTGCATAGTCTTATTTTTGCTCTGCTTTATTTGCATCATGATTCGGAATTCAGACTCTAACTCTGTAAAGGAGATAGAGTCTTTTTTTGTTATTATTCTAAGTTATCAAAATCAAATGTCATCGCTGTAGATTATAGCTACATTAGATAACGATATATTTAATTTATAAATAAGTATATAAAATTTATTTTTAAATCGAAGAATTATGATATAATATATGTAAATAATAATTATTATTTGATTATATAGAATTTCTTAAGTAAGGAGATTTCATAATGACAGCAGAACAAAAAGCAGCTATGGCAGCAACAAGTTCTACCGCAGCTAAACCAACACCTGAACAAGGTACAGAATGGATAATTTGCCGTGTATGTGGGTATATTGAGGAAGCTAAGTACAGGGACCAACCTTGTCCAACATGTGGTTTCCCTCCAACAGTTTGGATGGATTACAAGCCACGTCGCATTAATCCAACACGAGAAAAATTGCTAGATCTTCATTTACATCCAATTGCGGTACATTTCCCAATCGCAGCAACAGCAGCTACTTTCTTAGTACCTGTAATTGCATTGTTGATTCCATCTATTGCTAATGTATTATTCTCTGCAATTACATTAGTAGCAATGATTTTACCACTCCTCGTTATCATTGGTGGTATCTCTGGTTATATTGGTAGTAAATTACGTTACAAAACGGGCACATCTAAAATCCCTAAAGCAAAGATTTACTTAACAGTCATTTACTTTATTCTTTCCTGTGCACAGGCTTACATCGCTATTACTAACGGTGTAAATGCTGATAACGCATGGATTATGATTATTTTAGGTGTCGTAGCTTCTGTCTTTGCTGCCAAACTTGGTAAAATGGGTTCTTACCTATTTGCAGGTCGATTCGGCCCATATACAGCTGGCTAACCGTTAATAAACGAATAACTTTTAAAAAGAAAAAAGTGATTCTCCCACCGGGAGAATCACTTTTTCTTTTATCTTTTCGGTTATTATTCTAAATCATCGAAATCAAATGCCGCTGCTTTTGTATAGTTTGTAACTTTTGCTTCGAAGAAGTCAGTTTTTGTGCTATTCAAGTTGGAGAAGCTTTCGATCCATTCCATTGGATTATCTTTAATTTCAGGATATAGATGAGGCAAGCCGATTGCTTCTAAGCGGATATTGGCAAGGTATTTGATATAGCGTTCGATGAGTACGTTGTTGAGGCCGAGGATTTTATCATCAGTGATGTATTGGCCCCAAGCGATTTCGTTCTCTGCACCTTGGCGAATCATGTCCGTGATTTTTTCCTCTAGTTCTGGTGTGAATAAATCAGGGCGTTCACGGCGTAACTCGCGGATGATGTTTTGGAACAATACAAGGTGAGTTACTTCGTCACGGTTGATATATTTGAAAATAGTGGATGTAGCTGTCATTTTACCTTGGCGTGCCAAAGTGTAGAAGAAGCTAAAACCAGAGTAGAAGTAGATACCTTCTAAGATATAGTTAGCAATGATTGTATGAATAAGGTTTGCTTCGCTAGGATCGTCGCTGAAACGTTGGTATGCATCAGCGATGAAGCGGTTACGAGCAAGTAATGTTTTATCTGTACGCCATTCGTCATAGATTTTGTCACGTGTAATAGGGTTCGTTACAGTGTCCAAAATGTAAGAATAACTTTGAGCGTGAATTTCTTCTTGGAATGCTTGAATATTTAATAAAGATGCCACTTCAGAGGCTGTAATATAGCGGCTCAAGTTAGGCAAGTTTTCAGATTGAATAGAATCAAGGAAGTTCAAGAACGCAATGATTTTATCAAATGCACGGCGTTCGTAATCTGTTAAATATGGGAATTGCTTAACGTCTTCGTTCAAGGAAATCTCTTCAGGAATCCAGAAGTTGTTGAGCATTGTGCGGTACATTTGATTAGCCCAGTCGTACTTGATACGGTTCCATTCGCGAAGGTTTGTGGTATTGCCACCAATCATAGATTGCGTGCCACGGTCACCATGTTCGTTGAAAATCAGTTTTTTATCCATAGTAGGACTCCTTTATACAACGATGCGACCTATACTGCTATAGGTCGTCATCAGATTTATAGTGTTGGTGAAAGTATCTTTCCCGAGTTTAGTGCTCTCTACTTATAGTGTATAGTTTTTGCAAAATATAGCAATGATATTTTTAACTATTAAGAGGAGCAGCTTGTGCACTCGTCCATTTCAAGAGATTGGTTACGGATGTAGTAAATCGTTTTAATCCCTTGTTTGTAAGCCTCAACGTAAAGGTCGAGAATTTCTTTCGCTTTCATTTGAGGTGTGATATACAAGTTGAAAGATTGTGCTTGGTCAATATGACGTTGACGTACGCCACACGCCTTGATAGACCATTGTTGGTCGATTGTATGCGCCTCTTTATAGAGCCAGAATGTTTTGTTGTTCAAATCTGGAGCTGTTTTTGGTGTGAAAAGAACCTTTCTTTTCTTCGATGAAGAATTTTTTTGAAGATAGGGTCGATACCAGCTGTAGTATTTGCAATGTTGGAAGTAGAACCAGTAGGAGCTACGGCCATCAAGTAACCATTGCGGATACCGTATTTAGCAACGTCTGCAGCCAATTGTTTCCAACGATCAGAGGTGTAGCCACGACGTGTGAAGTAAGCACCAGTTTCCCATTCGGAACCTTTGAATGCAGGGTATGCACCTTTTTCTTTAGCTAATTCCATGGAAGCTTTGATGGCATAGTAAGCGATGTTTTCGAACAATTTATCCGCTACTTCAATGTGCTCATCAGATTCCCATTGGATATCGTGGTTTACAAGGTAGTGGTGGTAACCAGAAGTACCAAGACCAATAGCACGGTATTTATCAGACGTCATGCGAGACTCTGGTACTGGCGCTTGGTTGATAGAAATAACATTGTCTAGCATGCGAATTTGAAGGGCAATGTTTTCTTCTAATTCTTCGTCAGTAATACGGCCAAGGCTGATGGAGTTCAAGTTACATGTAACCATGTCGCCTGTATTTGTTTTTGTAGTGATAGTACCGTCTTCGTTGATAATTTCTTCAGCAAGGTTTGTGAAACCAACGTTTTGTGCGATTTCGTGGCACAAGTTGGATGCGTAAATCATACCTGCATGTTTGTTAGGGTTTGCAGCGTTTACAGTATCGCGGAAGAAGATGAATGGTGTACCAGTTTCAACAGCAGAGCGCATGATTTTTTTCATCATGTCTAGTGCTGGTACTTCGATACCATGTAAGTTAGGATCTTGTTCACATTCAATATAGCGTTTTGTAAACTCTTTTTCATCTTCTGTATCGAAGTAATCCTCTAAAGCATAGCCTTTTACAGCCAAGATTTCATGAGGGTCGAAAGAGAGTAAAGTTTTCACGACTGATCATACGTTCCATGAAGATGTTTGGAACGGAGATAGCAGGGAAGATATCATGTGCTTTACGACGGTCGTCACCATTGTTAGTACGAAGCTCTACGAAATCGTAGAAGTCTTTGTGCCAAATATCAAGTGTTACTGTAGCGCCGCCTTTACGTTTACCCAATTGGTCTACTGCAACTGCTGTGTCGTTGTACAAACGAATCCAAGGAATAACACCACCAGAGGAGTTTTTGAAACCGCGGATATCGGAGTTCAATGCGCGAACTTTACCAAGGTAGATACCAAGAGCGCCACCGTGTTTAGATACGCGGGAGAACTTGCTGTTTACGTCGTAAATGGACCATAAGTTGTCATCTACACCAGAGATGAAGCAAGAGGACAATTGATGGAATGGTGTACCAGCATTTGCCAATGTAGGTGTAGCTGTTGTCATTTTTAATTGGCTCATCAAGTCGTAGAATTTTTTAGCGTATTCTACTTTGTTTTTGCCTTCTACTAATGCCAAGTGCATAGCGATAGCCATGAAACGTTCTTGTGGTAATTCGTAGATTTCTTTGTTGAAGCCTTTTACCAAGTAACGGTCAGCTAATAATTTAAGACCTTCATAGTTGAAGAGATAGTCTCGTTTAGGTTTGATGTAATCGCCTAACTCTTGCAATTCGTCAGCTGTATATTCAGTAACGAAGAAGTCAGCGTATTTTTTCTCTTCTACAAGCATGTGTACAAGATTTGGGAAGTTGCCATAGCCGAACGCTTTATAGCGACGAGTGATAGCAGCTTCTTTATAGAGGTCGAACAAGAAGAGGCGGGCCGCTACGAATTGCCAATCTTGGTTCATTTTATTAACTTGGTTGCCGAAGCCATCGTCTTTTTTAGAGATAACCTTTTCGATAGCAGTTTGTACTAAAGTTTTTTGAATCTCTTTAGTAGTCATACCATCAACGAATTGTAACTTCGCATCCAATTCCAATTCTAGTGGATCACAAGAATCTAACCCCAAACATGCGAAGGCAATCATACGTTTCGTTTTTTCAACGGATAAAGGCTCGAAATGGCCATCCCGTTTCTTGATCATAATCTCCATTACTGTTCCCCTTGAGTCTTAAAAGTAATAAAACTGTTAATCTAAGCATATATAAGATTAGACTGAAAAAGTATAAAAATATTTTTTTAAAGTTAAGTCTAATCAGAAAAAAATAAGAAAACTACTATATATTGTAGTTTTTCCTATTGAGCTTATACATTATGTTACGATTATAGCTAAAAAAATTATATACATTCAATATTGACATTTAGAAATTTATGAAATATACTATGCTTAAATTTATCGATATAGTTATAAATGCTAGAAAATACTATATGGGACGTATATATGATGATTTTTGAATGATATATCTCTTTTCAGAATAATAAAATAGTACGTAAAAAAATAGTACGTATCAATAAATAACATTTCCTTCTATATCATATTGTGATTTATTTTATTAAAACCCCTGTTATATATGTCCTATAATAGATATATACTAATTAGGAGGTAAGACATGAAGTCTATTGTCATATATTCATCCCTTACGGGAAATACTAAACAAGTGGCAGAGGCTATTACTAGCGTATTGCCAGCAGGTACACCATGTGTATCTATGAAAGAATTGCCCCCCGATTTATCATCTTACGATCTTGTATTTGCAGGATTCTGGGTGGATAAAGGAACGGCCAACAAAGAAGCTCGTGATGTACTCGGTACATTACATAATCCACATGTTGCCTTGTTTGCAACGGCAGGCGTACCACCACAAATGGCACATGCTAAGGAGAGTTTAATCAATGCAGCAAATTGTTTACCAGATGGCGTAGAGCCTGTAGGGACTTTCATCTGCCAAGGTAAGGTAGACCCGAAGGTTATCGAAATGATGTACAAAATGTTCCCGAAAGGGCATAGCCACGGTCAATCTGCTGATCGGGATGCACGTCATAAACAAGCCGCAGTACATCCAAATGAAGAAGATTTTAAAGCAGCACAAGATTTGCTAACGATATTATTATAAAGCTTAGCTAATAAATAAATATAAAAGCTTAGTTAACGCATAAAAGCAGTACCCCTGTGAGTACTGCTTTTGTCATATTATACGTATAGTGTTGTAGGTATTATATGGTGCATTATAGGCTTAATTATAAAGTACATTAAATTTAAGTTTGCGTGTATCGAATTGGTTTATGAAGTACGACGTAATCAATAGCTTGTATCCATTGCCTTCTATAATGACAGGATCAATAGCTGTTTTATCGACTGTAAGAAACTTATCATAAATATGATGGACCTCTGTTACTCCATTTGGTAGGGATACCTCTAAATCAAGGCCTTTGTTGAGGAACTTAAAGGAGATGGAGTCGAAGTTGGCAGATTCGACTTCATATTCCTTAAGGTCTTTTTCATAGACTATTAATTCGATGTTTTCAATGTATTTATCGTAGCCTGCAATAGAAATAACCTTTGGTGCAGACAAAGCATCAAAATTAATATATTCAACGCGTCTGCCGTTTACTGGATTTGTATCTGGCAGTTTTAGATCGTCCACAGGTACATACGGTGTGCCGTAGTCTGTGAAGTTAGGATCAAAGGTGGCTGCTATTGGTAGGCTTGCATGCCACTCTCCATCAACTTTAGTATATGTAACAAATTCACGATACGATGTATAGCCTATGAATGGCGTCAAAAGGACAGCACCTAAGGCTAGAGCCATAACGGTTGTGTGTACAGAAGGTTTTAAACCTTTCACAAGAGAATATACATTGTGTACTAAGAAGATGAGATTGAATGCACTCACATAAATTGTATTGAGCCAGAGAATTGGTTCATTAATAACACGCTTACCGATTAGGGCTAAGCACAATGTTGTGAGCGTAATGAACAAGAAGCACAAGATTTGCTGAGTCCTGCTACTTTCACTAGATCTAAAGCTAGCCAAGTAGAATAGGTAGAAAATGGCTACATACGGATAGTAGGTGTAGAAGAAACGCGTATCCTCTCGAAGTCCTAACAGGATCAAGACTAAATAGATGTTAGCTAGAATGCCTGTAATAATGGACGCCTTTGGCAAGATAATGCCGAACACAACGGTAAAGAATTTACTTGGTTCTGCGGGGCCCTCTGGGATCTTCTTTGTAAGAACATACCATAGATAGACAAATGAATATATTAATGGATGCGAGCACCTTAAAAATGGTTTCTTCAACGTCGAAAGGTTGGTCTATGATGATGAAGAAGAACCATAAACTCATGATGATAACAATGTTGTATAGCGTAGACGTAACAAGGGTGATGCCAATCCGTTTGATGCGGTTAATGATTTCACCGATGTAGTGTTCACCAGACGAGGTGAAATACAAGGCAATCATGGAGTATAGCCATAGGTACGATATATTTTCCGTAGCCAACTCAATGCCCCGCACATACCCGTACGTTTCGTGAATCATATAAAGACCAACGCTGATTCCGATACTTACTAAAGTATATACTATGGAAAACTTTCGGGCTCTCGTTATATAGCTTTGTAATATAACGATAAAGAAATACAGTGAGTATAGCTTAATGTCGATTTCGGCAAACCAATCTTGTTCAATATACAACGGTGTACATGAAAATATGGCAATTAATGCCAGTAATATAGGCGACTGCGTTGCTAGGTCCCGCAGCGATGACCATAAATGTTTAATGGCAAATTTCATAGATGTCTCTCCCTCTATAAATATAAATATCCCCTCTTATTATTAGTATACCTGTTTTCTAGTGAAAGTCCTATGAGGTTTTACATGCCCTTAAATATACATTACAATAGCACTAAGAAGTAGTTTTCAGAGAAACGAGGTTGTCATATGGAATTCTCTTATTTTTTACCTGTAAACATCCAATTTGGTTGGAATAAAGTAGATAGTGTTGCTGATTATGTTGCATCTTATGGCAAGAAAGCCCTCATCGTAACAGGTCGCACTAGTGCGAAGAAATCTGGTTTATATGACCGTGTAGTAGCAAAATTAGAGACTGCTCATATTGACTATGTCTTGTTTGATCAAGTTGATGCTAATCCATTAACAACGACTGCTTTAGCGGGCGCTGCTTTAGCTAAATCTGAAAGCTGTGATGTGGTTATTGCTATCGGCGGCGGTTCTATCATGGACTGTGCAAAGGGCATTGCCTTTATGGCCGTAAACGATGGTGATATTAACGATTATATCTTTAATCGTAAAAGTAGTGATAATGCATTACCACTCATTGTCATTCCTACAACATGTGGTACCGGCTCTGAAGGCAATGGCTTTGGTGTGCTTACTAATCCTGAAACGGGGGATAAGAAATCTTTGCGTTGTAATGCAATCGTGCCGAAGGTATCTATTGTAGATCCTGCTGTGATGGGAACCATGCCGCCTCATGTGTTAGCGTCGGTTGGCTTTGATGCACTATGCCATAATATCGAAGCCTATACCTCTAAAACGGCACAACCTTTTACTGATGCATTATCTTATTATGCAGTAATATTATTAGCACAATATCTCGTACCTCTATATAAACATGTGAAAGCCGTTGCTAATGGTAAACCTGAAGTACTGAACGAAAAACAACTCACAAAAGCTTGGGAATCAGTATCCCTTGCTAGCACCATTGGCGGTATGGTAATCAATACAGCGGGTGTCACACTAGCTCACGGTATGGAACACCCTGCTAGTGGCCTTAAAGATATTACACATGGTGTGGGTCTTGCGGTTATTGAACCTGTGGTAGTGGAATACACTTGGAGTGCTAACCCAGATAAATTTGGTGCATTAGCTCGTATCTTTAACCACGGCGATGGATCAGAACTAGGTGAAGCACTACGCTTTATCGTGCATGACCTAGACCTTACTACAAACCTTACAGAACTAGGCTTTACGAAAAAAGACATTCCTTGGCTTGTAGAAAACGTATACGTTGTAGCTACAGGGAATATTGCTAATACAGTGGCTGAAATAAGCCGTGAAGATATTGAAGAGTTGTATAAGAAAATGTTCTAAGTGTTGTCATTATAGGAGAGAGTTTGTTCCAAGGATTCTATGGCCTATTAACGGTTATGCTATGCGGATGGTGTATTACGTGAGTTAGATTCTGGGGAGAAAAAGCGTTTTATATCTCACCCTAATAGCTATAATATTGTAGAGAGTATAGAAGAAGAATCCCTCAATTTGCCAGAACGGACTTTTTATTGAGTGGCTACGCTTTGCTCCTCGAAAAAGAAACAAAAACAGTGGTAAAGGACACATATAATTCTACTCGAAATCATAGATTATATGTGTTTGTAGATGATGGGAATACTAAAAGACCTCATTTTGTGGAATTGTTAATTAGTAATGACGGGACACGGGCTGTGTTTTATCAATCTAAGTAATTTGAGTAGGTATTGTTGTGGAGATCGTAAATGCAACAGTGTTTAATTTACTTAAAGAAATTGTTTTTCTAATCCTTATAAAAAGAGTATATGGTTTTTATAATTCTTTGGGTATTAACATTTTTTTCTTCTCAGATTATATCTCGTATTCTGGGGTGTACTATCTGATTTTATTAATCGCCACGATTGTATTATTGCTTGAAAAAAATGTAGAGTTATTGATAGTGAGAAAACTGTACGTAAAAGATTTTTATCATATTTTTTTATGTTATCTTTTTTTCTGTGTATGCTTCCTACATTAGCTGTTACCTTAGTGTTTTCTGCTGTAGGATTATCCCATTATGATATACAACGGTGGCACTCTACATGGCCATCATCTAAAGCAGGTTATATTCCATCTCAATTGCAAGCGCCTAAGTCTTTACCAGAGAGTTTGAAAGTGGTTTCTTCTGCTGAGGTAATTGGATTGGGTGGGAGTTATAGTTGCTTGGTATTAGATGGTGATGAATCTACGATTTCAAGGTATGAGGAAACTGTTAAATCTAATGCTTGGTATTCGTTTATAAATGGCAGGGACAAGGATACTACAGTTGAAGTACTTAATTCGTTTACATATCCAAAAGATAAAAAAATGAATTGGTTAGTGACATAGACAATTATTATGAGATTATCACTATTCAACGACAAAACTGGAAATTATTTCCCTGGTTAATTGATGGCAGCCAGAGTGTCGGTGATGATCCTAATGAAGATTTTTATTATAGTACTCGAGTATCAGCTGAGAAATATGTAGTATATGTTGTTTACAATAACTTTGATCATGACCAGCCAAGAGTGATTTACTTTATGTTTAATCCAGAGCGAACGCGAATGATTACTGTAGATATAGATATATATCATTAGAGTTGGGCAGAGCTTGTATATAAAATTGGAACAATACTTGAATATATAACTCAAATAAAAGGTTATCCTGTAAGGGATAACCTTTTTTTGTTACAATAAATTTATTTCTACAGTGAAAGCTAACAAACCTCATATTACTAGATATGAGTTTTTGTGTTATACTTCTATATAGAATAATATCGAATTAATAGAAGGCTAGTTGGCATATTCTGTGCAGACTAGAGATTAGAATGAAAGATAAGTCAGTATTACCAATTGAGGAACAATTAAATAGATTTCTTCAACCGAAATGCCTTATCCCTGGTGGCCTAGGCTTGTGGGAGGAGTATTTCCGCAAGATTTGTACAGCTTGGGGCAAGATTAGTGGTGAAATTCGACCTCAGCATATCATATTTTCTGCCGATAATGGTTGTAATATGGAAGGCTATGTAGGTTATAACTATGAGGTAACGCAAAAGCAGTCGAGTAATATGCTCTTGGGTCGTTCGTCGGCTACACAGTTTTGTAACTTTAACAACATTCCTTATGAAGTTGTGGATGTAGGAATTGCCTCAGATGATGGCATCGGAGTGGATCGCAAGGTCGCAAAGGGGACAAAGAATATATTAAACTATCCTGCTATGACTGAGGATGAATTTAATAGTGCCTTTCAATCTGGCTATGAACGAGTTGAACATTATGTAAAGCAAGGGATAAATCTTTTTTCCTTTGGTGAAATGGGACTTGGTAATACGACGACTTCTGCCTGTGTGTTGTCTGCCTTAACTGGAGCTGATCCCACTGAAACAGTAGGCCCCGGTTCTTGGCCGAATAAACCAGATTTGATGAAGCGTAAAATTGATTTTGTCTGCGCTGTATTAGATAAGCATAAGGCTAATATTGTTTCTGAAAGTGAGCCTGATCGAATTCGTAAAATTGTGGCCCATGTAGGGGGCTTTGATATTGCTGCTATTCTTGGAGCTATGCTGGCTTGTGTAGATTTTGAAAAGCCTTTTGTCATTGATGGTTTTATTACATCTGTAGCGGCAGCTTGTGCGGTACATATGAATGATCGTGTTAAGGATTATGCATTGCCATCTCATAACTCTCGAGAAAAAGGCACAGAGCTAGCTTTATCAGAGGTAGATATTACACAAGACATGGTTCCTATTCAAGCCCACATGTCGATGGGGGAAGGGACAGGAGCTATCTTAATGGTTCAAATGTTGAAAACGACACAGCATATGTTTGTACATGTGGGCACCTTTGCGGATTTGATGAAATTATAAGGAGAAAGAATGGAAAATAAATAAATACTTTGATATACATTTTGAGCGGGCCGATGATGCAACTATTGCTAAAAGATTGATAGGTGGGGCTAAGATTAAGGGACCTGCGTTGGTTACCCTGATTCTCTCCATATTTATCGCCTCTATTGGGTTGAATATGAATAGTACGGCAGTTGTTATTGGTGCTATGCTTATATCGCCGTTGATGGGACCTATTCTAGCAACTGGCTTTGGCTTCGCTACGCTTAATTTTACAGTTGCGAAGAGTGGTATTTTAAGATTGTCCTTACAGGTGACGATTGCTGTTTTGGCATCTGCTTTATATTTTTATATTTCTCCCGTTCAGACGGCTACATCTGAACTATTAGCGCGTACAGAACCGAATATTTTTGATGTATTCATTGCTATATTTGGTGGGTTAGCTGGGATTATTGGGCAAACGCGTAAGAGCTTAGATAATGTTATACCAGGGGTGGCGATTGCGACTGCACTTATGCCACCACTGTGTACGGCAGGATATGGACTTGCTAATGGAAATTGGCAATATTTCTTTGGGGCTAGTTATTTATTCTTTATAAATGCATTCTTCATCTTCTTTGCAGCTTTTATTGTTTTAAAGGGCGTATATAGTTTGCCATTCCATGAACAAGCTGAAGAGCGTATTCGTCGTAATCAGCTAATATTTCTTGTGATTGGCCTTATTATGGCTATACCAAGTATTTATGCAGGCTATGATATGACCATCAAGTATTCTGAGTCAAATCATTTAGAGCAGTTTATTAAGAATGATATTAATCAAGATGGACGTCGACAAGTGATTGATTATTCATTGGATCGAACGAATAAGCTAGTAGACATAGTAGCTATAGGCGCTCCTGTGACTTCAGAGGAGCAAGCCCAGTTGGATGACAAGTTACAGAAGGATGATTACTTGCAGCCTTATACATTACGATTTGTTACTAGCGTAGATGAGAAAAAATCTACTACGGATAAGGTGAACTCGAATAAATCTTCAGAGAATCTTGAAACATATAAAAACTTGAGTAATCTGTACCAACCGACTTATGAATTAGTAAGTGAAACTATAAATACTATGAAAACGACAGATGCTGAAGCAAAGGTGTTATTCCCGTTTGTAAGCAAAGTGGAAGGTATGCCTTTAATAGATAATCTAGAACAGCCTAAAGCGAGTCGCTATATGGTGATCATCCATACCACATCCGCTGTATCTGATGCAGATTCAGGACGAATAAAAAGCTTGGTTAGAGGCTAAATTATCAGCACCTGTAACTATTTCTGTGGAGCAAACAAAGTCAACTTTATAATTTGATTTTTGATTAGGTTATTTATTATATAAAGCAATATTTATAACGGTACTAAGTTTGATTTTTAGCTATTAGGTATATTATCTAGTAGTACGGGGAATCATCTTAGTACCGTTTTTATGTACTTGGCATAGCTAAATGTAATTACTCTTATCTTGCTATAGATTAAAGTTATATTATTATATATATAAAATCTATTATACGAGTAGGAATTAAATTGCTATACTTACTACATCGAAAATTATTAAATAATTAAATGTAGATACAAGATAAGAAGAATAGATTTATTACAATGTCTACGAATGTTGTATACGTATGAGTCCTCGTCAGAGATGTAGGTTTTCATCGTAGATAGGAGGATTACATGAAAAAATGGTTAGCATTAGCAGCGACGGCCGTACTGGGTGCGTCCTTATTGATTAGTGGTTGTGGTTCTTCCACAAATAACGCAAGCTCCAGTGGTGCTAGCAGCTCTAAAGCAGAGGTATTGAAAGTAGCAGCAAACCCTGTACCTCATGCGGAAATTTTTGAATCAAATTAAAGCCTTTATTGGCTAAAGAAGGTGTAGATCTTCAAGTTGTTGAGTTTACAGATTACATCCAACCAAATATGGCATTGTCTAGTAAAGAAGTAGATGCAAACTTCTTTGCTAACGTACTTACCAAAATAACTTCAATAAAGATCATGGTACAAACTTCGTAAGCTTTGCACCAGTTCACATTGAACCATTGGCTATTTACTCTCAAAAAATTAAAGATTTGAAAGACTTGCCAAATGGCGCAAAAGTAGCAATTCCATCTGATCCAACAAACAGTGCTCGTGCACTTCTCTTGTTGCAAAGTGCGGGTCTTGTAACTTTGAAAGATCCAACTGGTTTGACTAACACACCATTTGATGTGACTATTAACCCTAAAAACATCCAAATTACTGAGTTAGAAGCAGCTCAAATTCCTCGTTCCATCCAAGATTTAGACGCAGCTGTAATCAATGCCAACTATGCATTGCCAGCTGGCCTTAATCCTACAAAAGATGGCTTATTCGTAGAAAAAGCTGACTCTCCATATGCAAATCTTCTTTCCGTTAACCCTGGTGATGAAAACAAACCAGCTATCCAAAAATTAGCTAAAAGCACTACAATCCCCAGAAGTTAAGAAATTCATTGAAGAACACTACAAAGGTGCAATCATCCCAGCGTTCTAATCAAATGAATGGTTAATAACATAAATTAAATCGTTAATAACATAGTATATTTCACAAAAGATCTCCTCAGATTAACTCTCTAATACAAAAAAGGCGTAACACCATTTGGTGTTACGTCTTTTTGTTCTTTTCACTGTTGTGTAGAAATTGATTTATATATTGCTAAAGGGCTCTATTTTTCAATATAGAGCCCTTTAGCTTTGCTAGTTATTGTTTGCTTTTTGACTATGCATCAATAGGTTTAGCATATTTTTTTCTGTACGAATGAGGTGTTTCCGTAGTGGCCATTTTAAAAATCTTGCAGAAGTAACTCGTTCTGTTATATCCCAAGGTTTTACTGATTTGATTGACTGTTAATTGGGAATAGACCAACAATTTTTTTGCTTCCTGTATACGGAGTAGTGTTATATATTGCACTACTGAAAGTCCTGTATCATCTTTAAAAATCTTGGAGAAATAGGACTCACTTAAATGAATATGTTCCGAAATCCGGCTAAGCGACACTCGTTTGCTCAGGTTTTTTTCTATGTACAAGATAGCTTTTCTGATTTCAGGACGATTAATAGGCTGCTCAGACTCGATAAAGTCTGGTAATTGCTCATATGGTAGTTCTTCTGCTACTGAATCATTGAATGGGAAGTAATGCTCTACCAAGATCCGTAACACCTTTGTAGCACTGTAAATTTGTTCTGCTGTAAGAACTGGTAATGCCTGATATAGTGCACGAAGCTTAGTATCTTCGTGCCAATCTGTCTGGGTAGGTAAAATCGGCTTGATTGTAGTATCCTCTGTTTTAGTTTGCCCTGCCATGATAAAGCCTAAAATAGCTCCCTCTTTCATAACGGGAACAGAGAAATCTATGAGTCCCATGTGACAACGATAAGGACACGATGATAGTTCTTTTGTAGCATCGAGTCCGCCATATAAATCACATTGATTACATCGCTTGGCATAAGCTGGATTACGCCTTACTACCTTACAGAAGGGAGAAAAGTTATATTCTTGAGATAACACTTTTCCGCGATTATTGACGAAGATAGCCGCAATTTTTGTTATGTTTGTGAAATCTCGCATGATTTCGTTGATAAGTTTAGTATCTTCCCGAGTACAAATCATAGTGGAACCTCCAATCACAAATGTGCTAAGAGGTCTAGTAAGCTCACCGCTATAATCGCCTTAATTGCTCTCTATTTTTGTGGGCTTGCTCATAAACCTAAGATAAGAAAAAAAGTGACATGCCACTTGAAATTCATATACTTATAACTTTGCGTTATTACTAATACATATTCTCCTATATATGTATAAGTATAACAGGATTGTGGCATTTTTGTAATAGAAAAAAATCGCATTTTACGAATACACATAAAAAAAGTTGTATGACAGAATTTTTTTATAATAAAGGTAGAAAAAAACCCTTATATTACATATATTTAGAAAGGATTGAGCCCAATGGACAGTGACTGAATAGCAAGGCATGCTCTATAAAAATTATATGGTGTACAGGGAATATCGTTGCATATATATGAAAAATAAATGAAACGATAAAAAGCGATATAAGGTGACTTAAAACAATATCAAGAGATATAGCATAACATACTGCAACATACATTCCTGTACAAAGATACTTTCATTACACGTATGGAGGGTATTATGGCGACAACATGTGGATTAACTGAATTTGTAGGGACTAGCAAAACTGGTGATACTATAGGTCTCGTAATTGCTAATGTAGATCAACAAGTATTAGATGCAATGCAATTGAAGAAAAAATATCGTTCTATCGGTATTTTAGGTGCACGTACTGGTGCAGGTCCTCATATTATGGCAGCTGACGAAGCAGTAAAAGCGACAAATACTGAAATCGTTAGCATTGAATTACCTCGTGATACTAAAGGTGGCGCAGGTCACGGTTCTCTTATCATCTTTGGTGGTGATGATGTATCCGATGTAAAACGCGCTATTGAAGTGGCATTGGCTGAAGTGGAACGTACCTTTGGCGATGTATACGCAAACGATGCTGGTCATCTTGAATTGCAATATACAGCACGCGCTAGTCATGCAGTAAATGCAGCATTTGGTGCTCCCGAAGGTAAAGCCTTTGGCCTTATTGTAGGTGCTCCTGCAGCTATTGGCGTAGTGATGGCCGATGTAGCTGTTAAATCTGCTAACGTTGATGTAATTGGTTATGCATCTCCTTCTGCAGGTACAAGCAATTCTAACGAAGTTATTTTACAGATTTCTGGCGATTCTGGGGCTGTACGACAAGCGGTTATTTCTGCTCGTGAAGTAGGCAAAAAAATTGCTAGCTACGATGGGTGACGAACCAGTGAACGGAGCCCCTTCCTATATCTAATCTGAAAGGATGGTATGCCCTATGAAATCAAAACGTTTCGAAGTCTTAAGCCAACGTCCTGTCAATCAGGATGGTTATGTAAAGGAATGGGTAGAGGAAGGTTTTATAGCTATGGAATCTCCTCAAGATCCAAAGCCTAGTCTCAAAATCGAAGGCGGCCGCATCGTTGAACTCGATGGTAAACGCCGTGAAGACTTTTGATCTTATCGATACATTTATTGCAAATTACGGTATTGTTCTCGACGGTGCTCAACAAGCGATGGCAATGGATTCAAAAAGACATTGCTAATATGATGCTTACACCTTCAGTACCTCGTGAAGAAATCGTTAAGATTTGTAAATCTATTACTCCCGCAAAAATGCTAGAAGTTGTTTCTTCTATGAACGTTGTTGAGATGATGCAATGTATGCAAAAAATGCGTGCTCGTCGCACAATGGCTAACCAAGCCCATGTAACAAATGTAAACGATAACCCAGTACAAATTGCGACCCGATGTCATGGGAAGGTGCACTTCGTGGGTTTGCGGAAGAAGAAACAACAGTAGCCGTTGCTCGTTATGCACCACTTAATGCGATTAGCTTACTCGTAGGCTCTCAATGTGGTCGACCAGGCGTATTGACTCAATGCTCCTTGGAAGAAGCAACAGAATTAGAACTTGGTATGCGCGGTTTCACAGCTTATGCAGAAACCATTTCCGTATATGGTACAGAAGATGTATTTACCGATGGTGATGACACACCTTGGTCTAAAGGCTTCTTAGCATCTGCTTATGCATCTCGTGGTCTTAAAATGCGCTTTACTTCTGGTACAGGCTCTGAAGTACAAATGGGCCAAGCAGAAGGTAAATCCATGTTGTACCTTGAAATCCGCTGCCTATACATTACAAAAGGCGCCGGCGTACAAGGTATTCAAAATGGTTCTGTAAGCTGTATCGGCATTCCCGCAGCCGTACCTTCTGGTATTCGCGCTGTATTGGCAGAAAACCTTGTAGCAGCTATGCTCGACCTAGAATGTGCATCTAGTAATGACCAAACATTCAGTCATTCTGATTTGCGTAGAACAGCTCGTACATTGATGCAATTTGCACCAGGTACTGACTTTATCTGCTCTGGTTATAGCTCTACACCAAACTATGACAACATGTTTGCTGGTTCCAACTGGGATGCAGAGGACTATGATGACTGGACAGTTATCCAACGTGACCTCAAGGTAAATGGCGGTCTTATCCCTGCTCGTGAAGAAGAAGTAGTGGCGGTTCGTAATAAAGCAGCTCGTGCACTTCAAGCCTTGTTTAAAGCATTGGGCTTGCCTCCAATTACAGATCAAGAGGTAGAGGCTGCTACCTATGCAAATGGCTCTAAAGACATGCCTCCTCGCGATAAGGTCGCAGATATTAAAGCGGCTCAGGATTTGTTAAACCGTGGTGTTACAGGCGTCGACTTCGTAAAAGGCTTAGCTAAAGAAGGTCACCCTGATGTAGCACAAAGTGTTTTGAATTTATTAAAACAAAAAAATCTCCGGTGATTACTTACAAACATCGGCCATCTTTGACCGTGATTTCAACGTTATCTCCGCGATTAACAATAGAAATGACTATCAAGGTGTTGGCACAGGGTATCGTGTGGAAGGTGAAGATTGGGAACGTATTAAAGATATTCCAAACGCCATTGATCCACGGGATATATAAGGAGGTGTCATGATGGCTGAAATTAACAGAGATGTATTACGCTCTATTATCCTAGACGTTTTACAAGAAATGGGTGGTGTTCATGAAGCGCCACAATTCAAGACTAATATTGGTGAAAGTACAGCACCAAGTGCAGCACCTAGACATGAAGACCCAACTGGCGATGATAGCTGGCTTCAAACAGGTGGTCCTGCACAACCTGGTACAAGCGCAGATGAAGTAGTTATTGCTGTTGGCCCTGCCTTTGGCCGTAGTCAACGACAAACTATCGTTGGTGTACCGCATCAAGAAGTAATTCGCCAATTAGTAGCTGGTATCGAAGAAGAAGGTTTAAAAGCTCGTGTAATTCGCGTATACCGTTCCTCTGACGTAGCGGCCGTAGCCGTTGAAGGCGATTCTATTTCTGGATCTGGTGTATGTATCGGCATTCAATCTAAAGGTACAACCTTGATTCATCAACGCGATTTACAACCACTTTCAAATTTGGAATTATTCCCTCAAGCACCGCTATTAACAGCTGAAACATACCGTGCTATCGGTAAAAATGCTGCTAAATATGCTAAGGGCGAATCCCCAACACCAGTACCAACATTGAACGATCAAATGGCTCGTCCAAAATACCAAGCATTATCTGCATTGCTTCATATCAAGGAAACTAAGCATGTAGTAAAAGGTAAGCCAGCTGATGAAGTTCGTGTCACTGTATAAGGAGGTTTACTATGGCTAACGAATTAGAAGCCTTAATTCGGCAGATCGTATCTGAAATAGAAGGGGCAAAGGGAAATACCACACAATACTCTGCGCCTCATACATCATCTACACCTAATACAACAGTTGTAGATAGGGTGGTTACCATCGAGGATTATCCGATTGCTAAAAAACATCCAGAATGGATTGATCTTGGTCAAGGTCGAGACTTAAGCCATATTACGATGGATAACGTAATGGCCGGACATATTACAATGGACGATTTAAAAATTTCTCCATCTATTTTGAAAGCTCAAGGTCAAATTGCTAAGGCTGGGGGCCGAGATCAAATTGAACTGAACTTCTCTCGCGCTGCAGAAATGACGAAGGTAAGTGATAAACGTTTACTTGAAATGTACAATGCACTTCGTCCATATCGTTCTTCCAAACAAGAACTGTTAGATATTGCTAGCGAACTTGATGGTTTAGGGGCTCCGATTTGTGCAAACTTTGTACGAGAAGCTGCAGAAAATTACGAACGTCGTAAAAAACTGAAAGGTGATAATTAACCTATAGGAGATGTCATTATGAAACGAATTGTTGGCATCGATATTGGAAACTCGACAACAGAAGCGGCCTTGGCTGAAGTGCATAGCAATGGTGAGGTAAAGTTCCTATCCTCTGCTATCGCTAGTACTACAGGCATTAAAGGGACTCGCGAAAATATCGTAGGCCTCATGGATGCCCTCAAGTCGCTAATCAGTCTGCTAATCTTACACTACGAGATATTGACTTAGTTCGTATTAATGAGGCTACACCAGTTATCGGTGATGTAGCTATGGAGACCATTACGGAAACCATCATTACGGAATCTACCATGATAGGGCACAACCCTAAAACACCGGGCGGTTTAGGCCTTGGTGTAGGGTATACCGTTCCTATTGAGCAATTAATCGATAAGCCGCAAGGTCAACCATACATCGTGGTGGCTCCTAAGATTATTGACTTTGAATTGGTAGCACAGCTTATCAATGCGTACTGTCAACGCGGTTATGATATTCGAGCTGCTATCCTTCAAGCTGATGATGGTGTACTCGTCAATAATCGATTAGATAACAAAATTCCTATCGTAGACGAGGTTGCGTATATCGATAAAATCCCAATGGGTATGCTTTCTGCCGTAGAGGTTGTAGAGCCTGGGCAAGTAGTATCACAATTATCCAATCCTTATGGTATTGCCACTGTATTTGAGCTTTCACCAGAGGAAACAAAGAATATTGTGCCTATTGCTCGTGCCCTCATTGGTAACCGATCTGCGGTCGTTATTAAAACACCTGCAGGGGATGTTAAAGAGCAGGGTAATACCAGCGGGTTCCATTATAGTTATGGGCAACGGTAGAACTGTATCTGTTGACGTATCAGCAGGTGCAGAGAGAATCATGGAAACCCTCGGATCTGTACATCCTATCGATGATGTAAGCGGTGAAGCAGGTACTAACGTAGGGGGCATGCTTGAAAAGGTGCGCCTCACAATGGCACAATTGACGAATAAATCACCTCAAGATGTATTCATTCAAGATTTGCTAGCTGTAGATGTATCGGTTCCTATTAATGTAAAAGGTGGTCTTGCAGGCGAATTCTCTATGGAACAAGCTGTAGGTATCGCGTCCATGGTTAAATCGGACCATCTACAAATGGAAATCATCGCTAAACAGGTGGAAAAAGAATTAGGTATACCTGTTGAAATCGGTGGTGAAGAGGCTGAATCGGCAATCTTAGGTGCGTTGACAACGCCAGGGACTGCAAAACCAATGGCTATACTCGACTTAGGTGCGGGCTCTACTGATGCATCTATCATCAACCAAGAAGGCAAAATTAAGGCTATTCATCTAGCTGGGGCGGGAAACATGGTAACAATGCTCATCAACTCCGAACTTGGGTTAGAGGATATGCATATTGCAGAGGCCATTAAGCGAGATCCATTAGCTCAAGTACTCAGCGTATATCATATTCGTCATGAAGATGGAACGGTGCAGTTCTTTAATGAACCGCTATCGGTCGCATTGTTTGGTCGCGTTGTTATCGTTACTCCTGATGGACTCGTTCCTGTAGAGCGAGATATTCCTCTTGAAACGATTAAGCGTGTGCGCCAAACTGCAAAGAAACGAGTATTTGTTACTAATTCACTCCGTGCCTTGGCATCTGTCAGTCCTACTCATAATGTACGAGATATACCATTCGTCGTTATTGTAGGTGGCTCTGCATTAGATTTTGAAATTCCTCAGCTAGTAACAGATGAGTTATCTCAATACGCCTTAGTAGCAGGGCGAGGCAATATTCGAGGTGTTGAAGGGGCGCGTAATGCTGTAGCAACAGGACTTGTCCTCTCCTATGTAGGGAAGGGAGGCCTATGATGGATCAAAGTATCATCAGCAAGCCAACCATCTTGCTCTATATGACATCGCATATCGGTGAGGATGTATTAAAACCTGTTCTATATGGCATTGAAGAGGAAGGGCTACCCGTAGTAATTGAGGCTCATAGTGGTACTCACATGGATTTGGCTGATTTAGCATCTCGAAACTCAGCTTTGTCAGTAGGCATTGGTGTTGATGAGCAGGCTATTGTGTTGACCTATAAAAATATACCAGCTCATCAATTTATCTATCGACTTACGGGCTATGCTCAATATCCAGATAGCTTGCGCACCTTAGGTGTCAATGCAGCTCGCCTTGTAAAAGGCAATCCATTCGCTTTTGACGAACGATTGGAAGTGGCCTTTTAAATACAACTAACTTGAGAGGTGGTGCATATGGCTATTTATACGAAAACCGGTGATGCAGGTACAACGGCTCTCTTTGATGGCACTAGAGTACCTAAGAATTCACTTCGTGTGGACACATATGGAACCTTTGATGAATTAAATGCACAGGTTAGTGTATGTGAGAAATTAGTCGTCTCACAGGACAATAAACATGTGCTTCACACATTACAACATCAGCTATTCCGCTTATGTGCGGAGGTAGCAACGCCTCATGTAGAACATCTTAGTGAAAGTAGCAACTTGATTTCACAACAAGATATTAGCGACTTGGAACGTTTAATCGACGACTATACGAAGCGTTTGCCACAGCAACATAGCTTTATATTAAGCGGTAATTATTTATCTGCTGCAGAGCTTCATGTGGCGCGCACTATATGTCGTCGAGGGGAACGATTACTTATTAGCTTAGGTGAGGTAGAACCAATTCGCAATGAGGTTCGAAAATTTATAAATCGATTATCTGATGCTCTTTATATCATGGCTCGCATGGAAGACTATGTGCAATTTGTAGAAACAATTGTAGAGCGCGTAGCAGAACGTGTTAAGAACAGTCATGCTGAAGTACTGGCAGAAACGAATCGGAGTTTATGGCATATGGGGCATACTACTGAAAATGGGGTTAGTTATATGGCAACTAGAACAAAGCTAGAAGAAATTATGACGAAACTTTCACAAGCAGCCATGGACTATGCTCAGTCCATAGGCGTACCTATCGTTGTATCCATTGTGGATGCAAAAGGTGTATTAATGTATTTCCATCGTATGTCAGATGCATTGCTCATCAGCAACGATATCGCACAGGCAAAGGCGTATACAGCAGTGGCTCTCAAAGCGGCAACTCACGAAGTACATCAAAGTGCACAGCCTGATGGCGATCTATTCAACATTGAATCCATGGTAAATCGTAAAATCTGTACCTTTGGTGGAGGTTATCCGATTATCATCGACGGCGAAATTGTCGGTGGTTTCGGCATTAGTGGTGGCACTGTGGCAGAAGATATGGACATTGCATCTCATGCATTACAATCTTTGTTAACTCGATGAGGTGAAAACAATGGACGTAACACAAATGTATATCAGTGAGTTTGTTGGTACTGCCGTTTTACTCGCATTTGGTAACAGTACAAATGCATCGATTTTATTAAAGAAAACCATCGTTGGTATCTTTGGTACTAATTGGTTACACATTATTTTTGGATGGGCCTTTGCAGTAACCTTCGGTGTGTATATAGGAATTACACTAGGTGGACCTGGTCATTTGAACCCTGCCGTTACTTTTTGCTCTTGCTGTAGCAGGTATCTTCCCATGGGAACAAGTGATTCCAATGGCTATCGCTCAAACTGCCGGCGCTTTTGTAGGCGCTACCATTGCAGCAGTATTCTATTATCCGCACTTCAAGGAAACCGGCCCTGATGAAGGTAACTGCGTAGGTATCTTCGCGACTGGTCCAGCTATTGACCATAAACCTTGCAATTTGATGTCTGAAATCATTGCTACCTTTTATGCTCATTCTAGCAATCCTTTGCTTGGGTAAGATGGTAGATGGCTTAGCTCCAGTGGTTATCGGTATCCTCATTGCATCTATCGGTATGTCCTTTGGTGCAACTACAGGATATGCGTTAAATCCAGCTCGTGACTTCGGTCCTCGCCTAGCATATACTATTTTGCCTATTCCTAATAAAGGAACAGCGAATTGGCAATATGCATGGGTTCCATTCATTGGTCCATTGATTGGGGCTGGTTTAGCAGTAGTATTTTTTAAATTAGTGGCACCTTAAGCGAAATCTATATTGAGCGACTAGCATGTATAGTCCGTGTCACTATATGAATTATACATTTTGTATTAGGAGGAGATTATATGGCCTTTCAAGAGGTAATTGATGCTAAACAACGCATCATCCAAGAATTTGTACCCGGAAAGCAGGTTACTATAGCCCATGTTATTGCTAATCCTAAGCCCGATTTGTTTAGAAAAAAATGGGGCTTGAGGAAAAAGGTCGCAATGCCATTGGAATTCTTACAATCACACCTGGCGAAGGGACCATTATTGCAGCCGATATAGCAAGTAAGTCTGGTGATATTGAAATTGGTTTCATCGACAGATTTTCGGGAGCACTTCTCATAACAGGAGATGTATCTGCTGTTGAATCAGCATTGCAGAGCGTTATTGAAGGCTTGCAACGCATATTAGGATTCTTCCCAACGGATTTAACAAGATCCTAATGAAAGGGTAATTATGAGTACCGAAAAGAAAGAAAAAAACGCATCCTTCTCGTAGGGGCGCGCGGATGTGGTAAGACCACATTGGCAGATACGATTACTCATGGCTCTGCAACGTATCACAAAACACAAGCCATAACTCGAGTGGGTAATTTTATTGATACCCTGGGGAATACATGGAAAAATCCTAATTACTATCGAGGAATTATCTTGCATGCCTATGATGCGGATATAGTGATTTTTTTATGATTCCTGCAGGTGATGAAACAACAATTTTCCCACCTAGTTTTGGGAACTCTTTAAATCGAGAAGTTATCGGTGTTGTGTCAAAAAGTTGATATGGGAAAAAGATGTGGAGGCGCCTCGTCGCAATCTCAAGCTAGCGGGAGCTACTAAGATTTTTTTGAAATATCCGTTCACGATCAAGAATCGCTAGATCGTTTATGTGACTACATATACAGTTAGTTGAAAGAAGGTTTTTCCATGGACAGAGGTTTTGAAGAACAACTTAATCAATTTATTTTAAATAAGGCGATCATTCCAAAAAGCTTAGGTCTATGGGAACGATATTTCAAAAAGATGTGTCTTGCTTGGCAAGAAATTCGGCCTGAGATTCATGCACAACATATTATCTTTTCTGCAGATAACGGAATCTCCGTAGACGGACTAATCGGTTATAACTACGAAATTACTCGTAAACAATCTCAGAATATGATTGACGGTAAAAGCGCAGTTGCCAATTACTGTATCTTTAACCATATTCCTTACGAAGTAGTAGACGTTGGTATTGCGTGCCCTAAAGGTATCGGGATAGATCGAAAAAGTTAGTCAAGGTACAAAAATATTTTACATGGTGCCGCTTATGAGCGGTGAAGAATTTGATTTAGCATACCAAGCTGGTTACAACCGCGTTATATATTATGCGGAATCGGGAATTAATCTATTTTCCTTTGGTGAAATGGGTGTTGGTAATACTACCACATCGGCAGACCGTGTTAAGCGGGCTCACAAAATTAGACCCACGGATAACTGTAGGACCTGGCTCTGGTCCCGATGACGAAGCGTATATGAATCAAAAACGTGAGTTTGTACGGACTGCCTTAGCGCATCATAAAGGGCATCTCAATACGCCAAAGGATGTTATTAGTCGCGTTGGTGGTTTTGATCTAGCCGCAATTACAGGGGCGATGGTAGCTTGTACAGATTTACATATCCCATTCGTTATCGATGGGTATATTACAGCGGTAGCAATGGCTTGTGCCACTCAAATGAATGGTGAAGCGCCATTGTATGGCATTCCATCTCACTACTCTCGTGAAGTAGGAATGGTACGCAGACATTAGCGTATGCAAATATACGTCTTGATGAAGTTCCCATCCATGGTCAAATGGCATTGGGTGAAGGTACAGGAGCTGTACTGATGGTACAACTACTTAAAACTGCGCATTTTTGCCTTTATGAACATAGGCACTATGGTGGAACTATTAGAAAAAAATAAATTAGTATTCTTTGTATTATGTTTTTGTAAAAAGGAGAGAAAACAGATGACACAAGAAGCATTAGGTATGGTGGAAACTAAGGGCTTAGTAGGCGCTATTGAAGCAGCCTGATGCAATGCTTAAAGCAGACTAATGTGGAACTAGTAGGCAATGAAAAATTGGCTCTGGTCTCGTTACTGTAATGGTTCGCGGTGATGTAGGTGCTGTAAAAGTCGCCGTAGATGCAGGTGCATGATCGCGGAACGCGTAGGTGTTGTTATCTCTACTCATGTAATTCCAAGACCACATAGAGATGTGGAAGGTATTTTACCAACAAAGGGTGAATAACTATGGCCGATACTAAAAGTATGGTAGATGAGATTTTAAAACGCGTATTAATGCGTATTGACAGCGCTAATTTAGGAAATACAACTGTTGGTGCAACAAGTAAAGTATCTTCTACTAGTAGCTCGTCAGCTGTAAGTACCTCTAGTGTAGCTCAACTACAAACATCTATGATTACTGAACACGTAGGTAGTACGACAACAGGTGATACAGTAGGTCTAGTTATTGCTAATGTAGACAGTCAAGTATTAGAAGCTATGAAGCTCACTAAGTCATATCGATCTATCGGTATCTTAGGCTCACGTACTGGTGCAGGGCCGCAAATTATGGTCAGCTGATGAAGCTGTAAAAAGCAACAAATACAGAGATTGTAAGCATTGAACTTGCTAGAGACATGAAAGGTGGCGCTGGCTCTGGTTCCCTCATTATATTCGGAGGCGATGACGTTTCCGATGTAAGACGTTCTGTAGAGGTAGCATTACGTGAATTAGAACGGACCTTTGGCGAAGTATATATGAATGAAGCAGGTCATGTGGAAATTCAATATACAGCTCGTGCAGGCGATGCCTTAGTAACGGCCTTCGGAACTCCAGAAGGTAAAGCCTTTGGCTTAATTGTCGGTGCACCAGCCGCTATCGGTGTAGTTATGGCTGATGCAGCTGTTAAATCAGCTAATGTAGATGTGGTAGGCTATCAATCACCATCGAGCTCATCTATGTCTAACGAAGTAATTTTACAAATCTGTGGTGATTCGGGGGCTGTTAAGCAAGCCGTTAAGGTAGCTAGAGAAGTAGGGATTACATTACTAGGCACTATGGGTAGTGAACCTAAGAATACAGGTGAGTCTTATATAATCTAAGGTGTTGATCATTGGATCGTATACTTTTAATACCTGTAATCGTTATGATGTAATAGATGATACTTTCACAATGTGAATAGGAGGATTCATAATGGCAGAACTAAATGAACAAATGTTACGGGCTATCATTATGGACATAATAGATGAAGTAGGGATGCTCAAAGAGGAACCTGCTCAAGTTCAACCAAAAGAAGAACTAAAAGCAGAGCCTCAAAAGCCAGAGTTAAAAGATTTGATTCGTCAAATGTTAGTAGATATGCAACGTAGCTAGCATTATAGTAATGCATGAATCCAAAGAGCGAATCATCCAAGTATTAGACGGGAGGTGGCATGGTGAAAGAGTCACTAGGATTGCTTGAGGTGGCTGGGTTGTTGGGAGCTATTACCGCATCAGATGCAATGGTTAAAGCTGCCAATGTAAGGCTAGTAGGCATTGAAAAGGCTAAAGGCTCTGGATGGATGACTGTTAAAGTTGCTGGCGATGTAGTCACTGTAGACGCAGCCGTTCAAACAGGTGTTGCTATAACAACGGGAATGAATCTATATGTAGCTCATAAGGTGATTCCTCGTCCAGCAGAAGGTCTTGTAGAAGCTTTCAATGAAGACTTTAAGGAACGGTCGGCTAAGGTGTCTGTTGAAATAGAACCAGTAAAAAGCAGTAGTTAAAGAAGAATCTACAAAAAGTAGTTAAAGATGATGCTAAAGATGGTTCAAAAGAAAAACAGTAAAGCTGAAGGTGCTGAAGAGAAAAAGTCTTCCCTAGATGAAAAAGCTGTAAAGGTGTTGAATGAAATCGTTTCCACCATTGTTGATCCAAAGGATTCCAAGAAGGTAGTAACGAAAAAAAGCACCACCAAAAAGCGCTATAAGTTAAAAAGTGTTTTAAAGTAAGAAGAAATAAAGGAGATTATCATGAATAACGCATTAGGCATGGTAGAAACAAAAGGTTTAGTAGGCGCAATTGAAGCGGCTGACGCAATGGTAAAAGCAGCTAACGTTACATTAGAAGGCACTGAAAAAATTGGTTCCGGTCTTGTAACTGTAATGGTTCGCGGTGATGTAGGTGCTGTAAAAGCGAGAGTTGATGCAGGCTATGCAGCAGACTCAAAAAGTTGGTGAAGTAGTATCTACTCACGTTATTCCACGTCCTCATAGCGACGTAGAATTAATCCTACCTAAGAAAGGATAATAGCTTATGGATCGGGAACAGATTCGTGCTATCGTACGAGAAGTAATCGAAGCTATGTTTGAATCGTCCATTCCCGTAGGTGTTAGCAATAAACATGTCCATCTATGTCAGGAGGACTGGAATATATTATTCCTCAATCAGTCTATCACTAAGAAAAAGTGACTTAAAGCAAACGGGAGAGTTTGCTTCGAACAAACTGTTACCTTAGTGGGACCGAAAGGGGTAATCCAAAAATGCGCGTTTTGGGGCCTCTTAGAAAAACAGTCACAAGTGGAGGTATCTTTGACTGATGCTCGTGCATTAGGTATAAAAACCTCCTATTGTGCTATCTGGTCATTTGGAATCGGCCGTAGATATTACTCTATGCACCGAAAAATGGTGAAGTTTCTAAACCTATTTGCATCAGTTGCGAAGCGCCATATTCATATGTCGCCAGAAGATGCAAAACGGCTTCATGTAAATGATGGCGATAGTGTAAGCGTAGAATTGCAAACACCTGAGCGCACTACTGTATTTAGTGATGTCATCGTTCGAGCCGTACCTGGTTTTGTTCTAGAACTTCACATTGATACAGATGAGGCAAATGCTGCCAATGTACAAGGTACAGTGATGGCGAGAATTGTACAGTAAAGTAGGTGATATGATGAAAGGTTTGAAAAACGCAAATAATACCTTGCAAGAGTTCTCCGATCTTGTAGAGTCTAAACAAGTGAGCTCTCATAATCGAAAAAGAATTTGCGCGTAGGTATTGACCTTGGCACATCATCTATTGTCCTATCCGTAGTAAACGACAAAGGTAAACCTATATATGGTGCCTTTGAATATAATGAATCCATTCGAGATGGACTAGTTGTTGACTATGTGGGTGCTGTTACAATAACGCGTGCTTTAAAAGCCAAGGCGGAAGCGACTTTTGGGCACAGAACTTTGTATATGTCATGCTCAGACTGTACCACCTGGGACGATAGGCAGAATAAAGATGTAGTCGGTCATGTACTAGAAAGTGCAGGTTTTGAAGTAACTTGTATCTTAGATGAACCTACAGCACCTGCTAACGTGCTAGGAATCACTGATGGCGCTGTTATTGACGTCGGTGGTGGTACTACAGGCATAAGTATTTTAAAGGATGGCCGAGTTGTATATACCGTGGATGAGCCAACAGGCGACACCCATATGAACCTCGTTATTAGCGGAGCCTATGGCATCTCTATTCCTGAAGCGGAAGCTTATAAACGGAATGAAGCGAATAAACGTGATGTATATGCAACAATACGGCCTGTAGTTGAAAAAAATGGCGACTATTTCTAAGCGTGCGTTACATGAGGGCTGCTATGAAAAAGGAACGCCTATAGTAGTTGTGGGCGGTGCCTCTAATTTTGAGGAGTTCACAAAGACTTTCAGTCAATATATAGGATTACCTGTTCATAAGCCACTGTATCCTGAATTTGTAACGCCCTTAGGGATTGCCATGGGAAGTGAGCTTTTAATATGGATGCATTAGTTAAACTGGTGCTAGAACGCCTAGAAAAGCGTATGACATCCACTGCAACCTTTATGGTCACGGAAAAATACTAGCTTTGATGAGCATATATTGTTGCAGAACCAACTCATTTCTTTTCGCTGGTATAGATTATGGTCATATACGAGAGTTAATGAGCGATACATTGGTGCCTTGGGTAGCCTGTGTGCACCGTGCATTGGCCTATGACTGCGAGGTGACAATACGCCTAGCAGTTCCTGTAACCTCGTTGATGAATCCATCAGTCATTCTTGACTGGCCCATCAAATTTCTAGATAAATTTGGACATCCTGTATATGCTTTTTCACAAGGCTGGATAACAGCGTCTTTTGTTAGATCTTGTGAAAAGTCAGTCTGTTATCGTCATATATAGGGGTCAACGGTTTACCATGGCTGCTCGTGAAGAGATTGAACGCCTAGGTATCACAATAATTGAAGGGAACGAGAAATATGCAAGTCGGTAAAGTAGTGGGTAGTATCGTATCTACTCAAAAGCATGAATCTCTAAAGGGAATGAAGCTGATGATGGTGGATATTCTCGATGGAGAACAAGGGTTGACGGGGCACATAGAAATCGCCGTCGATACAGTATGTGCCGGTGTTAGTGAATATGTGCTTTTAACTCGAGGCTCATCGGCACGGCATATTTTCGAAAAATGATAAAGGCACCGCAGTAGATTGTGCTATTGTGGGAATTGTAGATAGTTTTGAAAAATAATTGTATAGGAAATTAGCTGGTGCCAGAGTTAAACCTAGTTATTGTGTCACATCATGAATGTATCACTGATTGTGTACACTCTTTAAGTCGACATGGACATTGCATCAGCAATGCAACCTATATGGAGGTTCATGATGGAAAAACAATACACAGTTGAAAGAAATGATCCGCTCCATGGTTATAGATATATTACAGGGGCAAAAGAAGAAACAGCCTCATCGCAACCGGTTAAACAAGTATCTCGCGGTCAAGAACCCGGTGTGTTTGATACGGTAGATGAGGCTATTCGAGCAAAGAAAAGAAGCGCAATTGCGTTTTGAAGATTGCACCTTGGCAACTCGTGAGAAGGTAATCGCAGATATTCGTGCTGCTATGCGCCCACGAGTACAAGAATTGGCTCAAAAAAACTGTTGAAGAAAACAGGGAATGGGTCGCGTTGCGGATAAAGTACTGAAATTAAACCTTACACTAGATAAAAACACCAGGCGTGGAAGACCTTATTACAGAGTGTGAAACTGGTGATAATGGTATGACATTATATGAATTATCAGCCTATGGTGTCATCGGTGCTATAACGCCAAGTACGAATCCAGCAGAAACATTAATATGTAATTCCATCGGTATGCTGGCGACTGGAAATGCTATATTCTTTAGCGTTCATCCAGGCGCCAAGAATTTGAGTCGAGAGCTTGTTAGTGAGCTCAATCAAGTTATTGCTAAATCGATTGGCATTGAAAACCTTATTGTTACACTCCGAGAGCCATCTATTGAGTCTGCTCAAGAGATGATGTTACATCCAGATGTAAGCTTATTAGTTGTTACTGGTGGCCCTGGAGTAGTAAAACAAGCGCCTCAAAGTGGTAAAAAGGTTATCGGTGCTGGTGCTGGTAATCCGCCAGCTTTTTGTAGATGAAACGGCCGATATTAAAAAGGCGACTCAAGATATCGTTCTCGGTGCTAGCCTTGATAATAACATCCTTTGTATCGCTGAAAAGAGCGTCGTGGCCATGCGTCAAATTGAGCCACAACTCGTTCAAGAAATGGTGAAAAGTAGGATGTGTCCTCGTTGATAATCAACAAGATATTCAACGAGTTGGTGGACTTAACAGTCTTGCCAAATGGGACGCCAAACAAACAGTTTGTAGGTAAAAATGCCAGTGTTATCCTTGATGCTACTCACATTCCGTATAACGGTGATCCACGTTTAATTATCTTGCGAACTCCAAAAGACCATCCATTTGCAGTAATTGAAATGTTAATGCCTCATTCTACCTGTTATTACAGTAGATAGCTTTTGAGGAAGGTCTAAATGTATGCTTGCTGTTAGAAGCTGGTTTACATCATACGGCAACGATGCATTCCTTAAATATGGAACGCCCTCAATCAGATGGCATGTAAAAATGAAAACGTCTATTTTTTTGTTAAGAATGGTCCATCTTATGCTGGCCTTGGTTTTAGTGGAGAAGGAACAACGACCTTTACTATTGCTACACCAACAGGAGAATCTACTACATCTGCTCGATGCTTTGCTCGTCGCCGTAGATGTTGCTTAACAACGGGTTTTAATATTCGATAGGTGGTGAGCATATGAATCAATGGACATTCCCAACCAAAAATTTATGCAGGGGAAGATTCATTACAACGTCTTACAGAATTTAATAACGAATCTATCCTCATCATATGCGATCCATTTTTTTGAAGGACTCACCAAACCTTACGTATGTGATGAGCCTAATGGACAGTAGAAATAAGGTAACTATCTATACAGACGTAGTACCTGATCCGCCCATAACTCACGTAGTAAAAGGCATTGAGTTTATGGAAGGTATTAAAACCAACTGTTATTATCGCCATAGGTGGAGGGTCCCTGTATCGATATGAGTAAAGGGATAGCCTATTTTTTGGTCGTAAGCTAAAGCATATGGATATCAAATCCTTCATCGCCGTTCCTACCACAAGTGGAACAGGCTCTGAAGTAACAGCCTTTGCTGTTCTTACAGATAGCGAAACACAGATTAAATATCCGCTTGTAGATGATGCGGTATTACCAGATGAAGCTTTATTAACGCTATTATTTGTAAAAACATCGCCTCCCAATGTTACTGCTTTTAGCGGTATGGATGTTCTTGTTCATGCGCTTGAAGCCTATGTAGCAACGGCTGCAAATAATTTTACTGATGCGTTGGCACAGCAAGCGATAGAGCTTGTCTTTGAATACCTACCAAAATGTCATAAGCCAACAGCCACAGACCAAGATCGCATGTCAATGCACGAAGCATCATGCCTTGCAGGACTTTCCTTTAACAAGGCTGGCGTGGGTCTCGTTCATGCCATGGCTCATCAGTTGGGAGGACAATTTCATGTGCCCTCATGGTCTAGCTAACAGTATGCTTTTTGCCATATGTAATTGGCTTTAACTGCTCTCATAATCCAGCGGTAGCAGAGAAGTATGCCCTGTTTATCTGCTAAACTTGGCTTTGACTCTCATAATTCATCAGAGGCTGATAAATTAGCTGCTCTTATAGAGGCTATAGTTACATTGCAACATACATTAGACTGTCCAATGAACCTTACCGCCTTTGGTGTAGATAGATCTACATCAGAATCAAAGCTTGACCTTATGGCAGATAGAGCGTTAGAAGATATGTGCTATAGATTTAATCCATATCCTGCTAACCATGATGATATAGTTAGCTTGTATAAAAAAAGTGCTGTAAATCCATATAAGACCGATATTAATATATCAGCTTTTGAAAAAGAGACTTCGATGATTTCATTGAAGTCTCTTTTCTGATTTTTATATGACTGTTATCAGTTTATTTAAGTACTGGTAGATACATCTTTTTATGTTAAAGTGTTATAATATTCTTTATATCCTATAGGAAATATGACGTTGCAATTCAAAAACTAGGTAAGTTCTTTATAACTCTTTGGAATATTAGGAAACTTAGCTTTTAACTGCTTTTGTTGTATAATATAGGTAGGATATTTAAAAATTTAGATATTTTCGTGAAAGTATAATATCCTCATCTAATTTTTAGTTTTACAAGTTAGATGTTTAGTACATCGTATTTGGTATTTTATGATGTGCTACTTTCAAAAAAACGAGTATGATCGCTTAGGGCGGTCATACGGTTGTTAAAAAGAGAGGTATTTGATGAAAGACATGCTACGCATGGGTATTGACGTGGGGTCTACAACGGTTAAAGTTGTACTATTGGACGAACACGATAATTATTTGTATAAGAAGTACGTACGCCATTATGCGAATATTTTGGACACAGTATATACACTTTTGCTTCAAGAGGCTCAAGTAGGCCATGAAGATGATCTAGTTCACGTATGTATTACTGGTTCTGGTGGTATGGCGATGGCCGAAAAGGTGCGCATTCCATTCGTACAAGAGGTTATTGCTGAAACGCGAGCTGTGAAAAGCGCTCTATCCAGAAACAGATGTTATCATCGAACTTGGTGGTGAGGATGCGAAGGTTACTTACTTAGGTCAAACTGCAGAACACCGTATGAATGGTTCCTGTGCTGGTGGTACAGGTGCTTTCATAGACCAAATGGCGACCTTATTGCAAACTGATGCATCTGGTCTCAACCAATTGGCTATGAATTCTGATACAATTTACCCAATTGCGGCACGTTGTGGCGTGTTTGCAAAAACTGACGTTCAAGCCTTGTTAAATCAAGGGGCATCCCATGAAAACATTGCTAAATCTGTATTCCAAGCTATTGTAAACCAAACGATTGCAGGCCTCGCATGCGGCCATAAAAATCGAAGGTAATGTGGCATTCCTTGGCGGTCCGTTGACATTCCTGTCCGAATTGCGCCAATGTTTCTGTGACACATTAGAGCTGGAAGAATCTCAACGCATCATCCCTCGAGAATGGTGAATTGTTCATCGCTTTTAGGGGCAGCATTGATGAAAGATGAATGCCGTGAGATTACGGTTGGTCAATTGACAAAGGAAATCGGTGCTCTTATCGGTATTCCTATGGAAGCTACAGACCGTGTAGATCCACTATTTAAAAATGAACAAGAATTAGAAGAATTCCGAGCTCGTCATGCTAAGGCGGTAACGCCAAAGGCGAATATTGAGGATGCTCAAGGTCCTTGTTACCTTGGTATCGATGCTGGTTCCACTACTTTAAAAGTAGTGCTCATCAACAGCAATAAGGAAATTATCTTCTCTCACTATGGTCCCTAACCATGGTAAAACCATTAGAAAAAAATCTCGTGAAATTATCGAGCAAATTTTACATTATTGCCTAAAGGTGCATATATTGCACACTCTGGTGTAACTGGCTACGGCGAAGCCTTTCTTAAACGCGCCCTTGGCATCGATATCGGTGAAGTAGAAACGATGGCTCACTATCGTGCGGCCCGCTTCTTCTGTCCTGATGTATCCTTTATCTTGGATATCGGTGGTCAAGATATGAAATGTTGTAAGGTTCGCGATGGCTACATCGAAGATATTGTATTGAACGAAGCTTGCTCCTCTGGTTGCGGTTCTTTCATCGATACCTTCGCATCTGGCTTGCGTATTCCTATCGACCAATTCGCGAAGGAAGGTTTGTTGGCAACCTTGCCAATCGACTTAGGCCTCGTTGTACCGTATTCATGAACTCTAAGGTTAAGCAAGCTCAAAAAAAGAAGGTGCTACGGTACAAGATATTGCGAAAGAGGCCTTGCTTATTCTGTAATTAAAAATGCCCTTTACAAGGTTCTTAAGGTAAAAGATCCTAAAGAATTGGGTGATCATATCGTTGTACAAGGCGGTACATTCTACAATGAATCCGTTTTGCGCGCCTTCGAAAAATTGATGGGCGTAGAAGTAATTCGTCCTGACGTATCTGGCTTGATGGGCGCATACGGTATGGCTCTTCTTGCTGCTGAAACAGCTGAAGAGTTGCAAAAGGGTAATAGTACATTGTTAGATAGCGAAGGGCTTAATTCCTTACAAGTTGCTACGACAATGCGCAATTGCGGACTTTGCTCCAATAACTGTATGCTTACCATCAATGCTTTCTCTGATGGTCGTACTTACGTAACGGGCAATCGTTGTGACCGCGGTGCGGGCGGTATGATTCAAGAGGAACGCAAAGCAGTTCCTAACTTGGTGGATGTAAAATTACGCCGATACTTTGATTATTACTTGAAGAAAAATATTCCAGAGTTCGAAGGTAAAATGCGCGTAGGTATTCCGTGCGTCCTCAACATGTATGAGGATTTCCCATTCTGGTTTACATTCTTTAATACACTTGGCTATGAAGTAATCCTTTCCGATTACACTACAAAGGAACAATACAATAAGGCTATTGATACGATTCCATCTGATACAGCTTGCTACCCAGCAAAAGCCGTACATGGTCATATTCGTGACCTTGCGAATGCACAGGTAGACTTTGTTTGGTACCCTTGTGTGCAACATGGTCCTAAGGAATTTAGCCGCGACAATAACTACCATTGTCCAATGGTTATTTCCTATCCAGAACTTATCAAAAACAACATGCAGGAGGTTCTGGGGGATACTCCATTCCACGCGCCATTCTTGCCGTTGGCTGATAAAAAATCTCTTGTTCCTGCCCTTGTGAAAGCATTGGACTTCTTGGATCTTAAGAAGAAAGATATTGCTAAGGCAGTAGACCTCGCTTGGGAAGAGCAAGAAAATTGTAAAGCCTCTTACCGTGAAACGACGAAGAAAACTGTTTCTCGCCTCGTAGCAGAACAAATTCCAACCATCGTTTTAGCTGGTCGTCCATATCATTTAGACTCCGGTATTAATCACGGTATTCCTGAGCTCATTACATCTCTAGGGATGGCTGTTCTTACTGAAGATGGTGTAGCACCTCTCGGTAATGATATCAAGCATCTACGTGTTGTAGACCAATGGTCCTACCATAGTCGTTTATACCGTGCTGCTGAATTCGTAAGCAGAACAGAAGGCTTCCAAATTGTAGAGCTTAATTCCTTTGGTTGCGGTCTCGATTCTATCGTAGCGGATCAAGTAAAAGATATACTTTCAGCAAACCATAAGATCCATACCTTACTCAAAATTGACGAAGGTACAAACCTTGGGGCCGTTACGATTCGTCTGCGTTCCTTGCAATCTGTAATGGAACGTAGCTTGCGTCGTCATAATAACCCAGAGGCACCAGAAGAAGTGGTGGTAGAAGAATTACCAACTTACGATTACAATCGTGTGGTGTTCACTGAGGAAATGCGTAAGACCTATAAAATTCTTGGTGCCACAAATGTCACCATTACATTTTTAGCCTCTTAGAGCCAGTCCTCAAAAACGAAGGTTATGACTTTGAAATGTTGCCAGCACCTACGCGCGATGATATTGAAGTGGGTCTAAAATACATCAATAATGATGCATGTTATCCAGCAATCATCGTTGTAGGTCAGCTCATGGCTGACCTTTACTGTCCGGTAAATATGACGTAGAAAAAAACAGCAGTTATTATCTCTCAAACAGGTGGTGGCTGTCGTGCGACGAACTATATCGGTTACTTGCGTAAAGCATTGATTGACGCAGGTATGAAACAAGTGCCAATCTTATCCCTCAACGCGAGCGATATGGAACGTCAACCAGGCTTTAAATTGACAAAAGGTTTCTTGCATCGTATGATTCAAGCCGTTGTTTACGGTGATGCTCTCATGCAATGCGTATTGGCTACACGTCCTTACGAAACTAACCCGGGCTCTACAGATGCATTATGTGATTACTGGATTAAAAAATTACGTGAAAACATTACATCTGCCAGCCTTCGTCAGTACAATAAGTACATCAAAGAAATCATTCATGACTTTGATAACTTGCCGGTCAATAAAGATGTACAAAAAACCTCGCGTTGGCGTCGTAGGGGAAATTTACGTTAAATTCCATCCTAGTGCGAACAACCATATCAATGAACTCATTGAAAAAGAAGGTGGCGAAGTCGTTACATCTGGTTTATTAGACTTCTTCTTGTACTGCGCAATGGACAGCACATACCGTGCAAAACACCTTGATGGTACATGGTTATCTGGTTTCTTCGGTACACTAGCACGTGAAGCCCTTGAACTCTACCGCTTGCCATATGCTAAAGCCGTAGCGGCGTCTAAAAACTTTGATCCTCTACAACGTATGACAGAAGTAGCAAAAAGAAGCGACTCAATTTATCGGCCTTGGTAACCAATGTGGTGAAGGCTGGTTCCTCACAGGCGATATGATCGACCTTATTGAAAAAGGAGCCAAACAAATCGTATGCTTGCAACCATTCGGCTGCTTGCCAAACCACGTAACGGGTAAAGGCATGGTGAAAACACTATCTGCAGCCTATCCAGAAGTGCGCATCGCAGCAATCGACTACGATCCTGGCTCCAGTGCAGTAAACCAAGCGAATCGGTTGAAACTACTACTATCGACAATGTTTGAATAAGAGTGCTCTGTTATATTTTCAATGGGGCCCCGTGACAACTACATAACACTAGTATAGAAAAAACAAAGTCCTCTCTTGGCTCAGTACGTCACTACGTTCCGTAAAATCGCTGCAGAGAGGACTTTGTTCTTTTCTATATACACCTGTTATGAAGACGTCCTATTGAAAATATAACCAGTGCAGATGGGGAAGGGAAAAGTGTTATTACTTAATCCGTCATAAGGATGCTTACATTTTATAATGAAGCCCTGAATACAACTACATAATACTAGTATAGAAAAAATACAGCCCTCTCTTGGCTCAGTACGTCACTACGTTCCGTAAAATCGCTGCAGAGAGGGCTGTATTCTTTTCTATGTGCGCTCATTATGAAGACGTCCCATTATAAAATGTAAATGATCCATCTACTATATATCTAATAAGCTCCATCGTTTTTATCTCATTATTCACAAAAAAATTCGCAATACATCTAACGGAAAAGAGGAGAGGGCTGTGTTCTTTTTCCTACAATTAGTTGGACAGCGGATTTCCTTTATTGTGCCTTATATTTTCAGAAGAGAAAAGAATAGTGCCAAGTTGATATTATATAATCTGTAATACATATAGTTTATTACTTTGACTGATGCTCTTATGTCGTAATGGGACGCCTCCATAGCGAAGTTTAATAAAAATAGCACCACCTTTTTTTCGAAGCGATTTTTACGGAACGTAGTGACGTACTGAGCAAGAAGAAGGTGGTGCTATTTTATACTTAAATTTATTCAATTGTAATTGGGGCCCCATTACGACTTAGTTTATTCCCTACAATCAGTTGGACAGGTGCTTTCCTTTATTGTGCATAGTGTATTTGTAAAAAAGAATTAGCAGATTTTAATTTAAGCTGTATAGCCCCACAATGGGACGCCTCTACAGGTAGTGTTAATATAAATAAGATACCTCTTTCCGAAGCGATTTTACGAAGCGTAGCGCCGTACTGAGCAAGGAAAGGGGTATCTTATTTATATACTAATATTACTGTTGTAGTTGGGCCCCATTGTAGGGCTCACACAAATGTTTAAAAGAGATTATTCTTCCTCTACTAAACCATATAGGCATAATAAGGAAAGCACTGCACATACTAGCATTGTAATCCCCATTGGTATACCCGTATGATCCCCACCAATACCAACGATTGGTGATACAATACCTGCAGCAAACATGCTTGCAAAGCCTAGTATGGCAGAGGCACTGCCTGCCATTTTGCCGTATTTAGTCATCGCCATAGAGAAGGAGGCGGAACCGAATAGGGATACTGTACATGCAGTAAAAGAATAGAATTGTTGTTACAGGAATGAGAGACCATTCAAAAAATCATGGCTACTAAGAATAGTAAAGAGCCGATTGTAAGTTGCCATAGACTGAATGTAAGTATTTGACGAGATGTTATAACATTACTTACTCGTCCGCTAATGGCACTGGCCAAGATAATGCCGCAGCTATTGATACCAAAGAGGTAACTAAATTCCTGAGCTGAAAGTTGGAAAATATTTTGGTATACAAAGGATGAACCTGAGATATAGGCAAAGAAAGCGCCAAAAGCAAAGAATTGAATTAAAGATTGTCCTAGGAAACGTTTATCTTTAATCAGTGTAAGATAGTTCTTTGTGGCCGTAGCAAGGCCGCCAGTAACGCGTTTTTCCTTTGGTAAGCTTTCACGGAAAAGAAGAGAACCTAGCAATAGAATAGCAGAGAATACGGCTAAGATGATAAAAATAACGCGCCATGTGGTGAAGAGAAGTAGTTGGCCGCCTACTAAAGGTGCAATTACAGGTGCGAGGCCATTGACCATCATGAGCAAAGCAAATAGTTTAGTCAGTTCTTGACCAGATGCAAAGTCTCGAGCGATAGCTTTAGATATAACTACGCCTACAGATCCGGTTAAGCCTTGTAGAAATCGACCTAGTAATAGTATTTCGATGCTAGGTGCATAGGCACAAATAATACTAGAAATAACGCATAGTAAGTTACCTACAACAAGTGGCATTTTACGGCCCATTGTGTCACTTATAGGGCCACCAAATAATTGGCCTAAAGGCAACGCCAAAGGTCATAACACCAATGGTCATTTGAATATTAGATGCTGTTGTGTTGAGTTCACCAGGCATAATCGGTAATGCTGGCAAATAAAGGTCTGTTGCGAGCGGTGTAATCGCCGTCAATAGACCGAGAAAAAACTACCATGATAAAGGAAACCTTGGCAGAACTTTCTTGTGTCATAGAAACCTCCTGTACTTAAAATAGAGAATAAAAAAAGTCTGCGAATCGCACTTCGCAGACTGCATTTAATTTTTCTATTTAACAAGAAGTATTGTAACACGATTGCTATATAAATTCTATAGATTTTTGTAAAAGTTTTTTTCTAATAATTAGAGTATAACCTAATAAAAGTGATTTACAAGAATAATAAAATTATATATTAAACTTTTTTTGTGTATGAAAAAGTAGTTGCATAGAATCAGGCAAATCTCTATAGAATGTAATATCAAAACTTTGGGTTTTGATACATCTTATTTTATAGATTACAATAAAGACATAGATTAAATCTAAAAATATCAATGTAATTTATCGTTTATCTTTTATCGTATATAGGAGTTTAGTATGAACAAATTTGTAAAAACTTTAGTATTGGCAGCAGTAGCTGTTGTTGGTACAGCAACATTCACATCTGTAGAGGCTATTAGCTCTGATGAGGCTGTACAAAGCGCATTGGCTCGTGTTCCAGGCGCAACAATTGCAAAATGTAACTGAGTTTAATCGTGACTATGATCATGGTCGGTTAGAGTATGAAGGCGAAATTCATTACAATGGTTATGAATATGACTTTGAAATCGATGCAGATACTGGTACTTTCACTAAATGGGAAGTAGAACGTAAACATTACTAAGATTTTAAAAAGTAAATCATAAAAAGGGGCTGTAACAGAATGCGGTTTTACCGCATTCTAGTTGCAGTCCCTTTAAAAATATAAGAACCATCAAGAAAGGGTTATAGGACAAAAAGTGTTGCTATTTCAGTCCCAAAGATTGGTAAATAGGCGATCATAATTATGTAAATCACTCCAAACAATAGCATCACCCCAAGTCGGAATAGAGGCCTCTAATCTAGATTGTTCATGTATGGTATGATATATATCAGAAATACTCTTGTTGGTCGGCATAACCTTAAGTATTTCTGCATTAGAAAGCGGGTTCGGTGAGTGCATATAGCACCACCAGAACACCGCTTTTATTCGTCTTTCAATAGACATTCCTCTATGATTACGTAACATAGCGCGTAACTGAGCATTTACGCCACCTTCTATACGATTATTAGTAGCTGGACAGGGTACATGTTAACGATGTATCTAAGTAAGTAAACAAACATCTTTTATTGATTAATTTAACTAAGGAATTTTCTGCTTTTATAAGTCGTTCGTGTTTTGGTCGTATCGTACCATTTTCATCAACGGTCATTTCAGATAGAAATACTCTATGTCGTACTTTCCATGACATAACGTTTTTGTACCCACTTAACGGCATGATCTTGCGTGTGTATCGTTAATAAATCCCTTGCAATTCCATATAATTCACAGCCAGCAATCGTTTTTAGGACGTATTGTTGTATAGCGTTTTACTTGTTGAAATGCGTGAAATAAGCATCTTTGTAGTTTGGCTTTCGGCCAAACTTTTTAATGCCTTTTGAAAGCCAGTACCACCATCGGATACAACTACTGTAGGTGATGAAATACGTCGTAATAAAAGCCTCCCAAGCCTTAGAATGTTCATATCTACAAACATACCATCCTAAGACATGCGTCTCATTACAACAGATTAAAAATGCAAGCATTTCTAGCTAAATAAATACCATCAACAAATGCTACGCTACTTGATGATTCAACTTTTGGTGGTAACAGCCAAAAGCTCCCAAAAACTGTGATGTTTTTCTCCGAAATGAACGTCCATTACCAGCCATATCTAACTGTGTGTTTTACAAATAACCAATCCAAAAACATCTGTAAATTATTGTTAGTTTTATTCACTTTATTTGTGAATGAGCAAGAACATTGATTACAATACCAACGTTGAGAACCCGCATTTGTTTTACCATTTTTCTTACAAACGAAACCACAACTAGGGCATCTGACTAGTTTCATAATTATACTCCTTCTAAAAAAATATCTTTCTAGAAAGATAAAACCTTATTTGAGTCAGTAAAATCAAGGGGTTCAGATTTTTTTAGCAACACTTTTTGTCCTATATTTAAAAAGTTACTCAAAAAGATAAAAATGCCGATAGAGCTAGTATTTAACTAGTTCCATCGGCATTAACAGCAACACGTTTTTGTCCTATAACCCTCAAGAAAAATTAGATTTGTAAAACCTTATGTTTTCTTGGTGGTTCTTGTTTTTAGACGCACTTAAATAGACCTCTAGGCCTATTTAAATTTTTGTTATTTAACCAGCTTCTTTTTACAGTAAATAATGTTGTATTAACTCGTCCTGCTTGTATTCTGTTATGTAATTTTGTTAGATTGAATCCCATGGCCAACAAATATAGCATCTTATGTACGTTTCCACTACCACGATGTAAAAATCGTCTAAACCCAAGGTCTTGCTTTAATACACCAAATGCACCTTCAACTTGGATGGAACGGTTAATTCGTAATTGAACGCCTGTATCACTAATCAGTCTGTCTTGGTTTTCTGCCAATACAGTATCATAGGCAGGTGTAATTTCAACTCGTTTTACTGGATTAACTGAGGTTGGTTTCATATACCGTTGGCATTCTTTCTTGTATCCACATCGGTTGCAAGACTCACAAATATATACCTTTCGCTCAGATACAAATCCTGTTTTGTGTTTCGTCTTACGCGTGAAGGCATATATTAATTTACGTCCTTTTGCACATATAAATGCATCTTCTTCAGGTATATACTCCATATTACGAGCTTTGCTAATATCCTTGTCCCAAGTCCTAGTTTTCGCTTTTTCGTAATATTGAGGCTTTATACAAGATAGGTAATGGTTGTTCTTTAACCAAGTTAAGTTTTCATGGCTATCATAACCAGCATCAGCTACCACATATGTGAATCGACGGCTATGGATCTGCTCTAATTGCTGTACAAATGGAATTAAGGTATTAGTATCATTGGGCTTAGGGAATACACCAACTCCCATAATATATTCAGAATGAACAGCTAATTGTACATTGTAGGCAGGCTTAAGCTGTCCGTTACGCATATGATCTTCCTTCATACGCATAAACGTTGCATCATGATCTGTTTTAGAATAACTGTTGCGTTCACCCATAATATACAACTGCTGTTCGTATTCTTTGCGTTTCTCATATAAATCTTCTGCTCGCTCATACAATCGTTGCAATGGTGTTTTATGCTTACCTTTTCCTTGTACTAATTCCATATGCTGTACTTCAATTTCTTTAGCGAGGAAAGTATAGATACATTCATCATTCATACAATGGGTATCTAGGCCTAATTCATTCCAGATGTTTTGCTTTAATATGGCTAATTTAGATGGTAATGTATCTAGTCTTTTTTGTACTGCTTTTCGCCAGACAAAGGTATACTTGTTGGCATTAGCCTCTAGTTTAGTTCCATCAACAAAAACTTCATTGAATGTTAAGGTATCATGTCTGTTAATAGCTTCCATCAACTGTGAAAACAGATTCATTAAGATATCGAGTGTACAACGGGCAAAAAATCGTTGGAAAGTCATATGACTTGAGGGCTGAATAGCCTTGAAGAAGCCACATATAATTAATATTTTCTTCGCATTGTTGTTGTATCATATGTGTAGAATACACGCCGTTGGACATAGCATAGACAAAAATTTTGAACAGAATGTGCGGTGGAACTTTAGATTTTCTTCCTTTAGGAGAATACAAATGCTGTAACTCTTTATAGTCTAACTCCTCCAATACAGCATCGAGTAACCGCACAGGCGCTGTTTCTTTTATCAAAATGCCATAATCCAATGGTAAAACTAGTTGGCGAGGCATGACTAGTTTGGTATAATGAGGTTCATTGGTATGGTTTTTCTTCATAATCTAATTATACCAATGAAGAGGGCCCTTCGGGGTCCTTTTTTTCTTAGAAATATAAAAACAAGCTATTAGTTGATCATATAAAAATCAACTAATAGCTTGTTTAAAATTAAGGGCTGTTTTGTTACAGCCCCTTTTTGTTTACCTTATTAGCAATATCTTAGAAGAAGATACTGTGAATTTGGTGGATGAAATGTTGACCGAAGAAGGAGATGCAACCATGCATTACGATAAATACGATAAAAGTATTTGAATGCAGTGTTCATAATAACGCTTGCTTCGATTTCATGCTCTAATTTATGAGCTTCATCAGCGCTAATTTCTTTGTGGTTTTCAAGGTATGCTTTCAAAGCAGGCCCTACGGCACCAATGGAAATCGCGATGGATTGTGGAGACAACATTTTACCGATACCAGTCGCACCGGAGTTAACAGTCGCTAACCAGAAAGCCAAGGTCTTCCCAGTTTGTAGGATCTAAGCCTTGAGTCATCGCGATTTGAAGTGGGCCAAACAATACGTTGGAGTTTGTACCGGAACCAGTCAAGAAGGCACCCAACGCACCTACGATAGGAGCGAATAGTGGGTACAAGGAACCTGTACCAGCAACCATTGCTTTCGCAATGTCTGCAGTCATGCCAGAGTATGTCATCAATTTAGCTGTCATAACAACTGTGATGATTGTAAGGTATGTGAACTTCAAGTTTTTAACTGTGCTACCCAATGTACCGAAGATTTCGCCAGCTTTTGCTTTTTGGATGAAACCACCAACAATACCAGCAATGAAAATCATGATACCAGGAGTTGCAATCCATACGAATGTGTAAGGTTTTGCACCAGGACCTTGGTAAATAGGTACAGATGTTTTAATGGACGCAAGTGGACCATTGATTGCAGGGAATAATTTAGAAGTTAATAACAATAATACGAAGATCAAGATGAATGGCATAGCCGCTACAAGACCTTCACCACCGGAAACTTTAGGAGCCTCACCAGTTTGTTTAACTGCGTATTCAGGATCATTAGGAGGCATGATTTTTGCACAACCAATGATAACTGCCATGATTACGATGGATGCAGAAATTACGGATAATTCAGGACCCATTGCAGCATTGATTACGATTTCAGGAACAGCTAATGCTAAACCGGAAAGTAATGTTACAAGGAATACACCTTTTAACGCTTTTACGCCGCCGCCGATGATCATAACAACGAAGAACGGAGCGATAAGGTTAAGCAAGAATAATTGTACGGAAATGAATGTACCTAAATGGCTTGGATCAAGGCTTATCAAGGATGCCAATGTAGTAGTTGGGATACCAATGGAGCCGAATGTAGTTGGTACGGAGTTTGCAACGAGACATGCAATGATAGATTTAAGTGGGTCGAAACCTACGGCAACCATCATAGCGACTGGAATTGCAACGGCAGTACCAAAGCTAGCCATACCTTCCATGAAGGCACCAAAGCCCCATGCAAGTAACAATGCAAGTACACGAGTATCAGATGTTACAGAAGAAAGCATTGTTTTAATAGTTTCCATTGCTTTTCGTGTATACTACCAAGTTATAAACAAAGATAGCAGCTGTAATAACTAATAGGATTGGCCAGATTGCCAAAGCGAGCACCTTCAAGGGCACCAGTGACCATAATAAATGGGTCAGATTGGAATGCTGTAATAGCGATGATGAAAGAACCGATTGCAAAGCAACACTTGTTGCTTGCCATGCTGGTAATTTCAAGATGGATAACGCTACGATCAACCAAATGATTGGAGATAGCGCTAATAGAACGGTGATAGCACTCATTTCTAAGATCATCCTTTCAAGAAAAAAACAAAAAAATATGCTCAACAGGACGATGTAGTTTAATCAAATAAATTGATGAGTAAATCGCTATTATATTAAGTTGTAAAAGTTCAGTTAAAAATGTAAAGTTACAATAAAAATAACAGATATACTTATCGCAAAAATTGATATAGTACTTAAAAAATTTTTAACCTCATAAGTTATGAGGTTAGAAATATAAGAGAGGGACATAAACAGTGTTTATGTCCCTTCTGTACTAACTACAAGTCCTTGTTAGGGCCATTACTAAGTTCAGGTATTAGTAGTTACCTTTGAACATTGTAGCAGGAGCTTCTGGTACATAATCGCCGAAGTAGGATTTGAAGTCAAGGCCCTAATTCGTTGCAAAGATCTTGAACTTCAAGCATTGTACCGTTAAGTACAGGGATGCCTTCAGCTTTAACTTTTTCAACGGATTCATGTTCTTTTTCACCATGAGTGTAGATGCGGTCTTGACCAGCGACTTTTAGGAGCTTCACGTAATTCTTGTAAGAATTGGGAGAAGTGTTTTTTTGATTTCAGCTGGGTCGCCGAAGAATTCAGGGTTGATAGCCATGAAGCCGTGGCAGATGTTGGATTACCGCCAACCATACATTTGTTGGAAGTACCGCCTTGAGACAAGATGGAGGAGAATAATTCAGCAATCATGCCGTTACCATAACCTTTGTAGTCGCCAAGAACTTCTGTAGCACCACCTAAAGGAAGGATACCGCCGCCTTCATGACGGGAGATGTTGCCCAATACTTCAGTCGCATCAGTGGAAGGAACGCCGTCTTTATTAACAGCCCAGCCATCTGGAGTAGCTTTTTGCCCATTTTGTTGTACATTTCAAGTTTACCACGAGTTACTACTGTAGTGGAGCAATCGAAGAAGAAGTCAACAGGATCAGCAGGTACAGTCCAAGCGATAGGGTTGGAACCAAGCATAGCTTGACGAGCGTATGTAGGAACCATGATTGCTTCGGAGTTTGTACAAGAGAAACCGATTAAGCCTTGGTCGGATGCCATTTTAGCATAGTAACCAGCGATACCGTAGTGGTTGGAGTTACGTACGGATACGATACCAACACCGGATTTTTTAGCTTTTTCGATAGCCATTTCCATAGCCATGTGGCCCAAGATTTGGCCCATGCCATCATGACCGTCGATAACTGCGGAGATTGGAGTTTCTTTTACGATTTCAGGGTTTTGCGTCGATTTTGATCAAGCCATTAGTGATACCTTTGTGGTAACGAACCATACGTTGCATACCATGGCTTTGAATACCGAACAAGTCGGAAGTCAAAAGTACGTCTTGGATGATGTCAGCTTCTTTTTCGGAGAAACCGAATTTTTGGAAAGCGTCCATGCTCAATTTTTTTAGTGTTTCATAAGGGAATAACACAGTGTTTTTTTGCGTCTGCCATCGTTAAAAACCTCTTTTCAGAAAAATATGTACCTGATATAGCAACTACATTCTAAAAAAATCATGAAATTAATATGATTCTAAGGGTAGTTCTATATCCTCTCAAATGACAATGTCAGTATAGCACAGAAATTTGTGAGATTGAATAGTCTTGCACTCTGAATGACATTACTAAATACGCATACGTATGGGTGATTTAAATCACATATTCTATAGTGTATAAGTGAAAAAGCTGATTATACCTTAAACTACATGGTTATTACTTTTAGTCATTGTTGAATGATTTTTTTATAGATTTAGAGTATTTTTATAGACCTTATTAGTATAACTGTTCAGCTTTTTAGAAAGAATGATAATGGATAGATATCGATAAAACTTGAAATATTAAAGGCTTATATATCAAAATAATTGATGAGGTCATAAATTGAATGTGATAACTGAATGTATTGATATACAGAAAATCCTTCGCTTTCATGTTTTTAAAATTAAAAAGGTGTGCAAAAAGGTTACACATATACAAGTCATACTGTAATATAATATAAATATACATCCTATAGTTTATCCTATAGTTTATATAATTTATAAGCGAGGTGCTTATCTTGAAAGAATATAAGTCTGTTTGTCCTTATGATTGTCCTGACGCATGTGGGGTTAATTGTAAGTGTTGAAAAATAATAAGGTAGTGTCCGTGCGCGGTAATAAGGATCATGCTTTTACCCGTGGCACATTATGTCCTAAAAATGGTGCACTACGAAAAAGGTTATCCATTCTCCATTGCGTTTAGAATACCCTATGAAGCGCATTGGTAAAAAAGGTGTTGGTGAAGACCAATATGTACGTATTAGCTGGGATGAGGCGCTAGATACAATAGTAAATAATTTCAAGCACACTATAGATACTTATGGTAGTGAAAGTATTTTACGTTATTCCTACGCCGGAACAATGGGTGTGATTCAAAGCCCCGCAGCAGATTATTTCTTTCGTCGTATAGGTGCTACCGATCAAGATAGAGGCATTTGCTCGCCTGCAAAACAAGCGGGGTTTCGCTCTGTTTACGGTGATACGTTGGCTGTTAAAACCGCAAGAGGCACAGCATAGTGATTTAATTGTGTTATGGGGCATTAATGCAACAGCTACAGACGTTCATATCTTACATGATGTAAATATTGCTAAAAAGAATGGGGCTCAAGTTTGGATTATTGATACCCATAAAACATATACCTTTAGTCAGGCTCATGAACAGCTTATTGTGAAACCCGGTAGCGATGGGGCACTAGCATTAGGTATGCTTCATATCATTCATCGTGATGGCTTGGCAGATTTAGAATTTATTAATCAACATGTACAAGGGTATGATCAGCTGGTAGAGCAAACGTTAATTGACTTCACACCAGAGAAAGCGTCTGAAATATGTGGTGTTTCTGTAAAGCGCATGACTGAGTTTGCTCATGCTTATGCTAAATCTAAGGCTCCATTTATTCGTCTTGGCAGCGGGTTGTCTCGCTACGGCAATGGCGCTATGACTTGTCGTGCTATTAATGCTTTGCCGGCTGTTGTGGGAGCGTGGCAGCACCTTGGTGGTGGTCTCTTATCAAGTGCTAGTGGTAGTAAATTCGTCGGTAAAGATGTAATGCAACAGGCTCATGTCCGTGCGCCAGCTACACGATTGATGCCGATGATTAAACTTGGTGAAATGCTTACAAATCCTGAAGGAACTAAAGTTCATAGTTTATATATCTTCTCTTCAAATCCTGCTATCACAGCGCCTGACCAGAATGTTGTACGTAGAGGCTTAATGCGAGATGACTTATTCACTGTGGTACATGAGCGTTTCTTTACGGATACTTGTAAGTATGCTGATATTATTTTGCCTGCCACAACATCTGTAGAGCATGACGATATTTACAATTCTTATGGTCACTATACGATTGGCACGGGCTATAAATTGATTGATCCCATCGGTGAATCTCGCTCCAATTGGCAAGTCATTGCAGAATTAGCGAAGCGAATGGGATTGGTAGATGAGTTCTTTAATCTTAGCGAGCGAGAACTGATAGACCAAATTGTGCGCACCTCTAATCGTATATCTAAAGAAGACCAAGATACGATTCTTAGTGGTGAACCTGTAGAGATGGTTGTGCCTGAAAATTATAAGATGGACTTTAAAACACCATCTGGCAAAATTGAGCTTTATAATCCTCACGATGTAGAGCCCCTCATTCGATATATGTCGCCATATGGTGATAATGCGCCGTTCTGGCTTATCAATGGTAACGATATTCGCATTTTAGATTCTAGCTTTTGCGAGTTAGACTTTGATGACTCAGAATTGATGAAGCTTCGTATCCATCCTGAAGATGCAAAATTATATAACATTGCTAATGGTGATGAAGTAGAAATTTATAATAACCGTGGCAGCGTAAAAAAATAAAAAGCGTATTATGATGATGAGGTGCAACAGGGCACATTAGTCACTCTTGGTGTATGGTGGCAATCACAATCTAGTGACACTAAAGTCGCTATCAATGCACTTATGGCAGATCGCCCTACAGATCAAGGTTGGGGCAGTACTTTTTATGATGTACAAGTTGATATAAGAAAACTTTCCTAGTTAAGTCTCTTTACTTATGGGAATAACACTATGCCGATATGGAATAGTGAGGATATTTTTCTTGCATACCTAAACCCCTTTGGATTATAATAGTAACATTATTTTTATATAACCTAAAAGGGGGTTACATTTATGAATGGTAACGACAATTTGTCGACCCGTGCCTATTTGGCCATAGGCATGATGTTATTCGCCCTATTCTTTGGGGCAGGGAATTTGATCTTCCCAGCTACCTTTAGGTCAACAAGCTGGTAGTAATGTAGGTTGGGCTTTGCTCGGCTTCGTATTAACAGGTGTAGGCCTTCCACTTTTAGGTGTTGCAGCGATGGGTTATTCCTCCTGTAAAGACGTTGAAGAACTTGCAAGCCGTGTTCATCCGATTTATGGCTTGTTGTACACAATTTCTCTTTACTTGAGTATTGGTCCAATGTTTGCGACGCCACGTACTGGTACTGTAGCTTATGAAATTGCAATTAAACCTTTCACTGAAGGTTTAAGCCTGAATATGGAACCAATTTTCTTGGCATTATTCTTTGGTGTTTCTTTGTGGTTATCCATTAGCCCTCAAAAGCTTGTTAATCGTATCGGTAATATTTTGACACCAGCATTACTACTTGTAATTCTGTTGTTGATTATTAAATCCTTTACGACTCCACTAGGCGGCTATGCAGTGCCACAACCTGCTTATGGTGATGCACCAACAGCTGTGTTGCAAGGTTTCTTGGATGGCTATAATACGATGGATGCGTTGGCCTCCGTAGTATTTGCTATTCTTGTAATCGACTTTGTTCGTCTTAGCTGACGCTACATCTCGTGCGGTTATTACAAAAACAGTAATGGAAGTAGGCGCTATTGCAGTAGCTCTTCTTGGTATTGTTTATGTATTTATCGCTAACATTGGTGCTACTAGTGTAGAACGCTTTGGTTTGTTCGATACAGGTGCTCCTGTGTTGTCCGTAAGTGCGAACTACTTGTTCGGTGGATTTGGTCAAATTATCTTGGCTATCATCGTTCTCTTGGCTTGCTTGTCTCACGAGTATCGGTCTTATCACTTCTTGTGGTACGTACTTCACAAGTTGACACCGAAGATTAGCTATAAATTATATGTAGTAATCTTCTCCGTAGCGACATTTGGTCTTAGCATGTTCGGTTTGAAAAACAATCATCAGTGCAGCTGATTCCAGTGTTGATGCTCTTGTATCCGTTAACGATTGTAATCATCTTGTTGGCACTTCTTCACAATGTGTTCGGTGGTCGTCGTTGCGTATACGCATGGACAATGGCTTTCACAATGATCTCTGCTCTTATGACTGGTCTTGAAACGGCAGGTATTGCACCCTCTGCATTGGAACAACTCTTTACTCAATACATTCCATTCCAGGTCGCTGGCATGGGCTGGGTAAGCTTTTGCGGTATTAGGCTTCGTTGTAGGTCTTATCCATAAAGGTCTTGTGTCCGAAAAATAAATAAATATATTAAAGGTTCTATGCTTTCATCTTTTTGAAAGTATAGAACCTTTTTGTAGCATAAAAGTTGCCATATGAAAATTGCTTTTATAGGTAGGAGTTTCTATAATACATATATAGAATATAAAGGAGATTTTTATGCGTAACACTCATTGTTTACCAAGTTATAGTTTTGGCGGTCACGATGTATTTGACGCCATTCCACAATTTACAAAATTATACGGTCATACAGTAGCCATCATAGGTGGTGAAACAGCACTATCTAAGGCTATGCCTCATATTCAGCCCGTACTAGATAAGGCGGGGATTAACGTATTAGATGTTATTCCATTTGGTGGTGAATGTACCTTCGCGCGAGGCAAGGAAATTGCTGCTATGGATTCTGTGAAAGCTGCAGATTTTCTCTTTGCTGTCGGTGGTGGCAAGGCTATTGATACGGTGAAAGTAGTTGCTGTAGAGCTAGACGATAAACCATTCTTTACCATTCCTACCATTGCATCTACTTGTGCGGCTACATCTGAAGCAGCCGCCGTTTATACGGCAGATCATAATTTTGATGGCATTGCCTTTGTAAATCATCCGCCCGTACATTGCTTTATTGATGCAGATATTTTAGTAGAGGCACCGAGCCGTTACTTATGGGCTGGCATGGGGGACACTATCGCCAAGCATTATGAAACATTGATGTCTGCACGTAATCGTGAGCAAGTGTACAATACACAATTAGGTCTTGTTTTATCCTCCATGTGTAGTGAACCGATTTTTGGAACATGGTTTACAGGCCTATAAGGATAATGAGCACAAACATCGTAGTGAAGCCTTTGATTTGATGGTTATGACCGTAATCTTTACGACTGGTATTGTGTCTGGCTGTATGCCTGGCGATTATAACAGTATCATTGCACATGCTGTTTGCTATGGCTGTGCTACGAATGAAGAAACAGAAAAGCATCATTTGCACGGTGAAATGGTGGCTTATGGTTTGTTAATTCTCTTTATTGTAGATAAACAATTAGACGAGTTAAACCGTTGGTTGCCTATATATCGTGAAATCGGTTGGCCTACGAAGCTTTCACAAATGGGACTCGATGAATCCTATATACCACAAATCGTGGAGAAAGCCGTATCTGTTCGCGATGTTGTGGTATCACCGTACGAGATTACTACTGACATGTTGGCAGAGGCCATTCGTTATATGGAAACTATAGAATGTTAATTACTAGATTATCGTGAATTTACCCTTTTAATAGTTATATAATAATAGTTAGAGTATTTTACGTTTTTAATATCCTTTTTAAGTTTGTAACTCATTGTTTTATGATTGATTCGGGGATAGATTTTATCTATATTGTTAGGTAATGATGTGTTGATAATGGATATGTAGATACATTAAGTCTGGTAAAATTAACTATTATTTTAGATTGATATAAAGAGGTTGTTCATGAGTGATATTGTAAAAGGTGGTTTATATCGCCATTTTAAGGGTATGTATTATTACGTATTAGACGTAGCAACTCATTCGGAAACGGGTGAGAAATTTGTAGTATATCAAAAGCTCTATGATGAACGCGATATGTACATACGTCCATTAGAGATGTTTATTAGCGATGTGGATCGGGAAAAATATCCTGACGTAGAGCAAAAAGAGCGGTTTAAGTTGATGAGTGGACGTGACTAGGAGGGCCTGTGGAGCAGAAGTTTTTCTTTTTCGATATTGATAACACCCTAGCTGTATGGCCTGAAGGTAAAATTCCTGACAGTGCTCAATACTGCTTGGATGAATTAAAAGCGACGTGGTCATCGCGTAGCCTTAGCGACGGGACGTATCCAAGTAGATGCTAAACGCTTTGCGGAGCAAGCAGGGCTTACCGATTTTGTAGCGGATGGTGGTCATAGTATTACTGTCAATAATGAATTGGTGTCCATGATTGGTATGGATCGCGATGCGTGTATTAAATATTTAGAGTACTTAGAGTCTCATAATATTCCTTGGGCTGTTACGGACCGCAATAAATTAGGTCGCATTACACCGTACAAGGAAATCTTGGAGTGGAATCCAAATTGGGATGTATTTAAAACGACCGTAGATCCTGATTTTGACTTTCATAGTGTTGAAGAGTTTTATAAGATTTATGTATTCTTTAAAGAAGGGGAAGAAGAGGAGAAAGATATTGAACATATGACGCACAAGCTGATTCGCTATGGCGACGGCTGTGTTTTGTATGAACCAATGGAAAAGGCCTTAGGTATTCGCAATATGCTTGAGCACTTTGGCATGAAACCAAATCAAGCTGTTGTGTTTGGCGATGGCTATAATGATTTGTCCATGTTTAGACCTGAATGGCTTAATATTGCCATGGGGAATGCGCGCCCTGAATTAAAAGCAAAAGCGGACTATATTACTACAGACTGTGATAAGGACGGCATTTATAATGCGTGTAAACATTTTAAGTGGATCGACTGATGTATAGTTAATTCCCTTAATTAAAGTGAGATTTACATAAATGTTTAATTAAAGTAGCTGTAGCTACGAAATTAGTGTAGCATAATTAGTATAATGCCTTTAGTTCTATACTTGTGTGTAAATAGAGAGAGAAGTCATGAACAACAAACGTAGATTATTTTCCACTGTACTTTGTGTAGTAGCTTTGACTGCAGGGCTTATTTGTATCTGGTTGTGGTAGCGATAAAGCGGGCGGCATTGGTTCCGTAGTATCCTCCGTAGTTGATGGTGGCGATGAAAAAAAGTCTGCGCAAAGCTTAATACACTTATCGATGCAACTAATCGCTTCAACAGTGACAATGCATCATTTGCTCAATTCCAAGCAGAAGGTTTGGCTAAATTAAAAGGTGGTTTCGCAGAAGGTGCTATTACTAACCAACCTCACTTTGACAGACTACAAGCAGATTTAGAAAAAGCTAAAAAAGAAGGTTCTACATTTAAAGAAGTTGATGCAGAGCGCGACAATGTATTGAACATTCTTAATGAATTAGTGCCGGTATATAAAGATTTGACTGCTTATGATGACTCTAAAGCTTACATGAACGATGGCGGCGCTAAAGGTAAAGAACTTGCTGCTAAATACGTAGCAGCAGTAGAAAAATTCGATGCTGCTTATGCGAAGTTCAACAAAACTCTAAATAAAGTTAATGCGGAACAAAGCAAAAACAAATCGAAAAAAATTGAAAAAAAGACGGTAAAAAAGGTTATGCGGCAGCAATGGAATCTACGCTTCGCTTAACTGAGCTTGTGGATAAATTGGAAAAAGCTCCTCAAAAAGCTGATAAAGCAGCTGTAGAAAAAGAACTTTCCGAAATCGAAGCATTGCTTAAGAGCATAAACAACGACCGTGGTCAAGTGCTTGCTGATCGTTACAATTCCGTAGTCGGTGATGTACGTCAAGTTCTAGCTGATCCAAGCGACAACAACCTTAACAACATGATTGAAGGTTTCAATGGTTATATTGATACGTATAACAGCACAACTCCAGACCAATTCGACGCTAAATAATCAAATAGCTAACGAGTGCGTAAGGGTAAAAAACAGAGCTCCTTTGGGAGCTCTGTTTTTGTTAATTCTATTTTAAATCGCTTACATCGTAACCGCGTTGGATCATGTTTTTGGCGAACTTCTTCCATCATAGGCGTACGGAATTTCAACCAGTACATAATAGCACCAGGAATGCCACTAAAAAGTAGGAAAATAACAAAATACATTGTTTTTACTGCATTAAATGTATTACGTAGTACCTTTTCTGTAGTTTGTTCACGACGTAGAGAACGACGCATAATGGCACGAACCATTAAGATTAAGAAGAACGTAAAAATACAACTAAAAAATGGTGTAGAAAAAATAAAGGTCAAGAGTGATAAAAATATCGTCCATAGTTTCTCTCCTTTAACAATAACTATAGCAAAGCATAATGATTACAATAATAAAGCATTCTCTCTCATATGTGGTCGCATAAAAATAAGTACATAACGAATTATATACATTGTTTTGAGAGTTGCAGTCAAGTATATTGGATATAATTTGCAAAATTGGAATATTATCATATTAAAAAAATATGTTTATTTGCATTTTTGCATGGAGGTGTAATGAAATTCACCCTTAATTCATGGGAAAAACGTTTTTATAAGTTGGTATAATAAAAGATGATTATACTGTTATGTTTGTATAGGAGAATGATTATGAGCTCTAAACGTAAGTTAATTTCCACCTTAATGTGTGTAGGTGCTTTAACAGCAGGTTTATTCGTTTCTGGTTGCGGCAGTGATAAGGCAGCTGATAAAGTGTCCTCTGCAGTATCTTCTGTTACAGACTCTAAGTCTGATGAAAAAAACTAAATAAGGCATTTAATGAACTGATTAAAGCAACAAATGAATTTAATGGAAACAACGTAACTTGGGGGCCAACAACATGCTGAAAAACCTTGCTAAGTTGAAAGCTGGTTATGATGAGCATGCTATTAGTGCTCAGCCTAGATTTGAAAGCTTACAAAAAGGTTTACTGAAAAGTAAAGAAGAAGGCAATACATACAAAGAAGTTGATGCTGAGCGCGATAATGTATTAGCTATATTGGATGAATTAGTACCTGTTTATAAAGAACTTCAATCCTATACTGATTCTAAAAGCATATCTTAATGATGGCAAGGCTAAAGGTAATGAACTAGCAGCTAAATACGTAGCAGCTGTAGAAAAATTCAAGCCTGCTTATGATAAGCTAGGTGAAGTTATCAATACAGCAAACAAAGAGAAAAATAAAAAGAAAATGGAACAAATGAAGAAAGATGGTTACAAAAACTATGCTGCCGTTATGGAAGCAACTCTTCGTTTGACAGAATTAGTTGAAAAAGTACAAGCTACGTACACTAACCCTGATAAAGCTGCTATCGAAAAAGAAATTGGCGAAATTCAAGGGTTGCTTAATGGTATAGACACAAAAGACTCCCATAAAGACTCTTTAGTTCGTAACTTCAATGATACTGTTGGTGCTATTCGTCAAGTAATGGTTGATCCTAACGATAAATACCAAGATCGTAACCTTAATCGTATGATTCAACAATATAATAGTTACATTGATTCTTATAACCGTATTAAACCAGATGATTTGGACGGTAAGAAAAAATAATATCGTTTTTATAAGAGAGCCTCTCGTTTTACGAGAGACTCTCTTTATAGTATGAAGTATGCCGTCTTAGTGGCGATACATGTTTCTCGATAATTATGATTTGTAAAGTCAAAACTGATTTGCATATAAGGAGCGCCAATGAAACGGTTCGTAAAATTGTTTGGTATTTTTACGTTATTAATGTCTTTGTTGCTCATTACAGGTTGCGGTAGATATCAAGCTTTTTAAATCCGTGTTAGATGAAATTATTTATAAAGGCACTACCTATGTAGATAATCCTACAGATGCTAATATTACTTTCACATTGGATGGCACAAGTTATACTGTGGATGCCCATAGCGTGAAGGAAATCGACTTGAAAGAGGGCTCTCATACACTAGTTACGCCGAAAGGTGAAACAAAAAAACCTTTACGGTTTCTCAATATGATATGAAATCCATTTTGAATCCCACGGAAACGACATATGCTATTTGGTATGTTCAATATGGAGAAGGCAAGGTTGGCAATGTTCAACATGGTGAAGTAACCACATCTATTGGGAATGATGTGTATGTAGGTCCTATGACGACTCGTTCTGATATCTATATCGCTCGTCGTGGGAAATATCCATTCCGTTATGGTCTTGATGAGCCTTTTGAAGAAGTGGTCTATGTGAATGAACGGGACCCTAATGAGAAGGGGAATCCTGATGCATTGGTATTCGGAAAAATTTATCGACCAAAGGAATTTAAGGAAGCGTATCCTAAGTTATATAAAAGAGTATTTAGGGGAATAAACTGATTAAATAAGTAGTTTATTTATTATCTTTTTGTATGTTATGAGTACAATCTTTTTGTGTGTTAAGGAGATAATTATGAATAAGAAATTATGGTCTCGTTGCTTGATGGCCGGTGTATTGTCTATGAGTTTGTTCGTTGTAGCTGGCTGCGGTGACTCTAAAGAGGATAAACAGGCTAAATTTGAAAAGGCGCAACAAGAAGCGTTGGCACAGGACCGTTCCAATAATGTGGCTCTTACAGATAAAAATATCTAAAAGCAGACACTTGGAAAAACTGCTATTAATAAGTTGAAAGAACGAGGCGAATTAAAAAAACTGCCCCAATTCAAGTTTCTGGGGACATGACTTTTGATCAAAAAGACCTTCAAGATTGACGTAGTAAAAACCAGGGACTACTGAGTTGTTACGTTACCAATATGATTTTTGAAAAAGCAAACTTGGTCTGATGGGGCGCCTGTTGAAGTAGTCGGTCCAGGCAAAAAATGATATTGCTCAAACATTCTACTCCATAGACAAGCTAAATCCAGATATGATGGCAACAGTTATTGAAACCTTCAAAAAGAAGGTCAATCCAATCCTGAGTTAAAAGATACTTATACAGGGTTCATTACAAAAAGCCGGTATGGGTTGGGGTCCGAAAAAGCCAAAAATTCCTCTACTTTTGTAAATCAAATTGACTCTGAGGGCGGTGACTTGGAAAAGCGACAAAATAATTGAAGCTACTTATGATGAAACTGGTAAGGCTATCAAGTTAAAGGTAAAACCTAAAGGTAGTAAAGAACGCAAAAATCTTATTAAATAAATATTGAATGTATTTTTGCTACACTATATATTGGAATACTCTATTAATTAAGTTTGTTATTAATTTATAGAGTAGAGACATTTATTGGTCACAATATTCTAGTAAAATTTAATGATTTTTAGAATATTTTTGGCTTTCAATACGGGTGTAATATGATATACTAAAAAAAGAGTCGCTCACGGGTTGAGCGGCTTTTCTATGTGAATTTTAAATACATGTTAGTATAGATGATACATCTTTTGGGGGATATATGAACTGGAAACGCTTGGCTTTATGTGCAATGTTAGGGATTACAATGCTTGGTACAGCGGCATGTGGTACAAAAAGTGGGGAACAACCACAAGGGAATACTGTGAAAGCAGAAACGGTAGCTATGCCTAACTTCTCTAACGCGCCAATTGCTGATGAATACGCTATTTTTGATACAAATTATGGTCAATTCAAAGTTCGTTTATTAGGTTCTAAATCACCGATTACGGTTAAGAATTTTTGACTATCTAGTAAAAAGGTTTCTATAACGGCGTTACATTCCACCGCGTTATCGAAGGTTTTATGATTCAAGGCGGGGATCCAGACGGCACAGGTGCTGGTGGTCCAGGCTATACAATTCCTGATGAATTCTCTAATGACTTACATTTCAACAAAATGGGCGTTCTTGCCATGGCTAACCGTGGGCCAAACACTGGGGGCTCCCAATTCTTCATTACCTTAGGCCCTACAGATTGGCTAGATAATAAACACACAATCTTTGGCACTGTAGTACAAGGTATGGACGTAGTTGAAAAAATCGGCAAAGTAAAAACTGGCCGCAACGATAAGCCTGTAGAACCGGTAATCATTAATACCATTACATTAGAACCGATTACTGATGATGCGAAAAATGGCAAATAAGAAGAGTACTACTCAAGCGTCTAGCTCTTGTGAAAGTTCATCTCCACAAGCCTTTCAAGGTTCTGTCTTGGATTGTGAATCAATCTTGCAGGACGGGACTGGTGAAATGAAGGAATCTGATGAGTTGCACTATATATATTTAGTGCGTTGTGCTGATGACTCTTTGTATTGTGGATGGACTACAGATCTTAAGCGCCGTATAGATGCGCACAATGGTCATATTCCAGGGGGTGCCAAGTATACGCGGGGCCGTCGCCCTGTGACCTTGGTGTATGCTGAAAGCTTTCAATATAAACATGAGGCCCAACGTAGGGAATATGCCATTAAACAGATGACAAAGACTAAGAAGTTGAGGCTCATTAAGGGTGCAAAATAGTCCTTAATTATGGTATAATATGATGATTAATTACTACCATGGAGGTTGAAAAATGAAGCGGGTTCTAGTGTCCGTAAAAAGTGTACAACGAGATATGGACGGCAAGGATACCGTAGTGGAACTGATTTCCCAGGTACATCACATGAAAAGGGCAATGCCCAGTATGTACGTTACGAAGAATCCAGTGTGACTGGCTTAGATGGGGTAAAGACGACCATTAAAATCCATGATGACTCTATTGTACTGCTTCGCACAGGGGCTGTGAATATGCGTCATCAATACGTCCGTGGTGAAGAGCGTGAATCCGTGTATGAAACACCGTATGGTGATTTACATATGGCCGTGAACACTCATGAATTAACAGTAGACTTTCACGAAGGCGTAGGTCATGTTCATTTAGGATATGACATTTCCGTCGAAGGTGAATGGCAATTTTATAATCAGTTAGATATAGACGTGCGGGAGGATACAGAGCATGGAAATGAAGGAAATCCTGAAATCGGGGATTGAACAGGCATTACAAGATACGATTAACAGCGGTGGTTTACCAGCTGGGGAATATCCAGAAATCGTTCTCGAAGTGCCACCTCAAAAAGAATTCGGTGATTTTTCTACAAATATCGCTATGCAATCCGCTCGTGTAGCTCGTCAAAACCCTCGTGCTATTGCAGAGGCTTTGATTAGCCATATGAAATTTGATTGGCTTGAGCGTGCTGAGGTTGCTGGTGCAGGTTTCATTAACTTCTTCTTGAAGTCTGATATGGTATACGATACGTTAAAAGCCATTTTAAAATGCTGGCGAACAGTATGGTGTTCAACCATTGCGTGCACGGGATACGATTCAAGTAGAGTACGTAAGTGCGAACCCAACAGGTCCGCTACATGTAGGTCATGGTCGTGGTGTCGCGTATGGTAGTGCACTTGTAAACTTGTTGCGTGCAGCAGGTTACAATGTACAATCTGAATACTACATCAATGATGCGGGTAACCAAATCGATAATATGGCTATCTCTATTGAGTACCGTTTCCAAGAGTTGCAAGGTGCTACATTAGTGTTCCCACCTAAGCGCAACGAAGACGGTTCCATGCCTGAATTCGATGTTCCAGAAGGGGCTCTCGTGTTCCCTGAAAATGGCTACCGTGGTCCTGATATTATCGAGACTGCAAAAGCTATTGCAGAACGCGAAGGCTTCGATAAATTGAATGCTATGAACGAAGCAGATCGTATTGCCTTTTTCAAAGAGGAAGGTCTTAAAGAAAAACTAGCTCGCCTAGAGGAGACATTGAGAAACTTCCGCGTTACTTTTTGATAATTGGTTCTCTGAGCGTACGGTTCATGAAACTGAGGAAATTCACCACTCTGTAGAGGCGTTGAAGGCTCTTGGCAAAAGTATACGAAAAGGACGGCGCTTTGTGGTTGAAATCCACTGATTATGGTGACGATAAAGACCGCGTTGTTATTCGTGATAATGGCGTTCCTACATACTTAGCGGCAGATATTGCATACCACCGCAGCAAATATGATCGTGGATTTAAAGAAATGATTGATATTTGGGGCGCTGACCATCATGGTTATGTATGCCGTGTAAAAGCTGCTATGGCTGCTTTCGGTTATGATCCAGACCAATTAACTGTATTGTTATTACAAATGGTAGCATTGTTCCGGGATGGGAAACTCGTTAAATTATCTAAACGTAGCGGCGATAGCGTTACATTAGATGAGTTGATTGATGAAGTAGGCGTAGATGCATCTCGTTACTTCTTCTTGATGCGTTCCTTAGATAGCCAACTTGATTTTGATATTAACTTGGCGAAATCTCGTAGCAATGATAACCCAGTGTATTATATCCAATATGCTCATGCTCGTATTCACAGCATTTACAACCAAGTGCGTGAAGCTAGCATCGCATTTGGCGATTATAGTGAAACTGATTTCACAACGCTTACAAGCGAAATGGAATTAGAATTAATTAAGAAATTAGCTGAATATCCAGAAGAGGTAGTTCAATCTGCTGAACATCGTGCACCTCATCGTATTGCTCGTTACTTATACGATTTAGCAAGCATGTTCCACTCCTTCTATCGTCAAGGTCGTATCATTGGCGTAGATCCAGCGTTGCAACAAGCTCGTCTAGGATTAATCACAGCGATTGCCCTCGTACTTCGTCAAGGCTTGGGTGTTTTAGGTATTTCCGCTCCGGAAAAAATGTAATAGGTGGGAGGCATCATGGCAACTAAGTATATTTTCGTAACTGGCGGCGTTGTTTCTTCTCTTGGTAAAGGGATTACTGCAGCATCTTTGGGTCGCTTGCTTAAAAACCGCGGTTTCAATGTAACGATTCAAAAATTTGATCCATATATTAATATTGACCCTGGTACGATGAGCCCTTACCAACATGGTGAAGTATTCGTAACAGATGACGGCGCTGAAACTGACCTTGATTTAGGCCATTATGAACGCTTCATTGATATTAACCTTAGTAAACGTTCCAACATTACAGCTGGTAAAGTGTACTGGTCTGTAATTAATAAAGAACGTAAAGGTGACTACTTGGGCAGCACTGTACAAGTAATTCCACATATTACAAATGAAATTAAACAAAATGTATACCGCGTAGGTAAAGAGGATAACGCTGATGTAGTTATCACTGAAATCGGCGGTACAGTAGGTGATATTGAAAGCTTGCCGTTCGCGGAAGCTATCCGACAAGTGAAAAAAAGAAGTAGGTCGTAATGACGTGCTGTACATTCACGTTACATTGGTACCATACATCAGTGCAGCAGGCGAGTTAAAAACAAAACCTACACAACATAGTGTAAAAGAATTGCGCAGCATCGGTATTCAACCAGATATCTTGGTATGCCGTAGTGAAAAACATATTTCTGATGAAATGAAAGAAAAACTTGCTTTGTTCTGCGACGTAGAACCAGAAGCAGTTATTGAAAATCAAACTTGCAGTTCCATCTATGAAGTACTATTGATGATGCAAGACCAAGGTCTTGATGACATCGTTATCAAAAAAATTAGGTCTTGAAGAACGTCCTTGTGATATGACCGCATGGAAAGAAATGGTTCACAAAAATCTTGAACCCAAGCAAAGATATTACAGTGGCTATCGTTGGTAAATATGTAGCTTTACATGATGCCTACCTTTCTGTAGCAGAAGCATTGAGCCATGCTGGTATTGAAACAGATACTAAGGTACATATTCGTTGGATTGACTCCGAAGAACTTGATGATACATCTGTAGATCCTAAAGATATTTATGAAGATATCGATGGCATCGTAGTACCTGGTGGCTTTGGCTCTCGTGGTGTGGAAGGTAAAATCCGCACAATTCAATATGCTCGTGAAAACAATATTCCATTCTTGGGCCTATGCCTTGGTATGCAATCTGCAGTAATGGAATTTGCTCGTAACGTATGCGGTATGGAAGGTGCTACTTCTAGCGAATTCGATGAAAATGCTAAATATAAAGTAATCGACTTGATGAGTGACCAAATTGACGTAGATAAAAAAGGCGGCACAATGCGCCTTGGCATTTACCCATGTAAAGTGGAAGCGGGTACAAAAACTCGCGAAGTGTATGGGGAAGACCTTATCTATGAACGTCATCGTCACCGTTATGAGTTCAATAACGAATACCGTCAACAATTGACTGATGCTGGTCTTGTTATCTCTGGTACATCTCCAGATGGTCGTCTTGTGGAAAGTGTGGAAGTGAAAAATCATCCATTCTTCATCGGTACACAAGCGCATCCAGAACTTAAAATCCCGTCCAAATAATGCACATCCATTATTCCGCGGTCTAGTAGACGCAATCTTAGAACTCAAAAAGTAGAGTAGAGCGATGGGTTCTATTTTATCTATTATCGGTATATTTATATTAGTCGCACTCAAGCTAGAGCAGTTTGTATATGGTAAATCGGGAAAAAGAACAATCTACAACAGGTCACATAGCACGGAGAGGGCTTGCCAATATAGCGGGTTTAATCGCTTTTGATCACTCGACTGTGAACAGTAAGTCTGTTGTAGTACGTAAAGAAGGAAGATGCTCAGAAATGAGCATCTTCCTTCTTTTTATTCATATCGAAAAATGTTAGAAAAAAATATATCGATAAATTTAAAAATAACACTTGCAATATTGAATGATATTTGTTATTATATAGACAAAGATAGATATAGATGCGGTGTTAAGTGCACCAATACAAATATAATCATTACAACTTGAAACTCAAACAAGGAGGACATGACATGTCTATTATTGGTAAACAACTTCCTGAATTTACACTTGATGCTTTTAAAAAACCTGAATTGGTAAAAGTAAGCACTGCAGACGTGTTGGGGAAATGGTCTGTATTCGTATTCTATCCAGCAGATTTCACATTCGTGTGCCCTACTGAATTGGAAGACGTACAAAAACTCCTATGCAGAGTTGAAAGAATTGGGTTGCGAAGTTTACTCCGTATCTGTTGACTCCGAATTCGTTCACAAAGCATGGTCTGATGCTTCTCCAACTATTAATAAAATCGAGTACTACATGTTAGCTGACAAAAAACATGAATTAGCTGACTTCTTCGATGTATTCCAAGAAGAATCCGCTATGGCTTACCGTGGTACTTTCGTAGTAGACCCAGAAGGCTTCGTACGTACAGCTGAGATCCATGACATGGGTATCGGTCGTTCCGCTGAAGAATTGGTTCGTAAAGTACAAGCTGCTCAATTCGTAGCTAAACATGGCGACCAAGTGTGCCCTGCACGTTGGAAAACCAGGTAAAGACACTTTGAAACCAGGTCTTGATCTTGTAGGTAAAAATCTAATTTAGAAACCTATACTTAAGTGCTAGAGTAATCTAGACAACTCCTCAAATGACAAGAACACGGGCGCGCATCGTTTTCCTGACGATACGGTAAGTCCCAATACCAGATGAACCCTCTCCAATTCATCATGGTAAACCCTCATATAACAAACTACAAACTATACGCAAAAGGACTGGCCTTCGGGCTGGTCCTTTTTGTAGTTATTTATATCCCTTTACAAAAAGTAGGAAATAAGTTCTTGCTTTTTGAATTGACTAGTCTATAATGAAATTAATTCCTAGTGATATACAAGGTTTTATAAATATAGTATAACAAGTGCTTTATAACATGGGGTGTGTTAGCGCACTAACTTTTACAAAGAGAGGCAAGATATATGAGGATTTCCACAAAGGGTCGTTATGCATTGATGGTTCTCATCGATTTAGCAGAGCAAGGTCAAGATAAACCGGTATCTTTGCGATCTGTGGCAGAGCGACAAAGGCATTTCTGAAAAATACCTAGAAGGTATCGTAGCTCGTTTGGGTCGTGCAAAACCTAGTGGATAGCATTCGTGGTAAATACGGAGGCTATCGATTATCTAAAAGCCCTAAAGAGTACACAATTATTGAAATTTTTGCTCGCCACGGAAGAGTCCATGGCTATCATTTCCACCCTTGATGAAGGGGTGAGTACTGATACGGTAATCAACGAACGTACTGTTGGTTTCTGGGCAGGTTTACAAAAACTATATTCATGATTATCTAGAAAACGTAACCCTTCAAGATGTAATTGACGGAACTTACGCTAAACTTGATACAAAATATGACAATTGGGATGGTTCTATTTAATAAGGAGTGACTATTATGTCTAATATTGCAAAATCTTTCGTTGAATTAATTGGTAAAACACCTTTATTGGCCGCGACACGTTTTGGTAAAAAATATGGCGCAGATGCTAATATCTTTGCTAAATTGGAATACTTCAATCCAGGTGGCTCTGTAAAAGACCGTATCGCTGCAGCAATCATTCAAGCAGCTGTTGAGTCTGGTGAATTACAACCAGGCGGTACAATCGTAGAAGCTACATCTGGTAACACAGGTATTGGCTTATCTGCGGTTGGTGCAGCTCTTGGCTATAAAGTAGTTATTGTAATGCCTGAAACAATGTCCATTGAACGCCGCAAATTGATGCTTGGCTATGGTGCTCAACTTGTATTGACTGATGGCTCTCTTGGCATGAAAGGCGCTATTGCAAAGGCTAAAGAAATCGTAACAGCTACTGCTGGTGCTATCGAAGCAGGTCAATTTGTAAACCAAGCAAATCCAGCAATTCACTACAAAACAACTGGTCCTGAAATTTGGCAAGATACAGATGGCGCAGTAGATATCTATGTAGCAGGTGTTGGTACAGGAGGTACTTTAACAGGTGCAGGTCGTTATTTAAAAGAACAAAATCCTGATGTTAAAGTTGTGGCTGTGGAACCAACTGATTCCCCAGTATTGTCTAACGGCAAACCAGGCCCTCATAAAATCCAAGGCTTAGGCGCTGGCTTCATTCCAGATACTTTGGATACTAACATTTACGATGAAGTAATCCAAGTAACTAACGAAGATGCATTCGCTACATCTCAAGCATTTGGTCATACAGAAGGCGTATTGGTAGGTATTTCCTCTGGTGCAGCTCTTTGGGTCAAGGCAAGAATTGGCAAAACGCCCTGAAAATAAAGGTAAAAACATTGTAGTAATTCTTCCTGATACAGGCGAACGCTACTTGTCTACAGCTTTATTCCCTGAAGTGTAATAGAATATGATTGGTGAAAGTAGTGAACATACTTTCCTAATATAGCAAAGCCCCTCGTTAGAGGGGCTTTTTCTTATTGTCTTTAGACTGGTTCGCGACGTAGTCATGAATCATCAAAACCACCCGCTATGCGGGTGCAGAACGAAAGTTATACAAAAAAATCACCTTGCTTAAGTATAATATAGGTGTTCAAGTCGCATTATATACAAAAGAAAGGTGATTTTATATGGCAACAAAGACACAGAGCCTTGCGCACACAAAAATGGTTATGCAAATACCACATAGTATTTACACCTAAGTATAGACGTAAAGTTATATATAATCAATACAGAAATAGTTTACGTGAAATACTGAGACGTTTATGTGAATATAAGGGCGTCAAGATTATAGAGGGGGAGCTTATGGCAGATCATGTGCATATGCTAGTGTTAATTCCACCTAAAAATATCAGTTTCATCTTTTATGGGATATCTAAAGGGTAAAAAGTGCGCTAATGATGTTCGATAAACACGCAAACTTAAAGTATAAATTTGGAAATAGACACTTTTGGTCCGAGGGATATTATGTAAGTACGGTAGGATTAAATGAAGCTACCGTAAAAAATATATACGTGAGCAAGAATTACATGACCAAATGAAAGATAAACTTAGTGTAAAAGAATATGAGGACCCTTTTAAGGGTAGCAAGTAATACATATCCCCTTTAAGGGGACCGTTACGAGTCAATGGCTATGCGCATTGAACGTAGTGAAAGCCAGCGCCTTTAGATCGCTGGCCTAGTACTACGGGCTTATAGCCCGTGAGCAAACCACCCGTTTTACGGGTGGTTCTGATTGGTTAACATAACAGGACTTTATTTTCGGGATACTTAGTTTGACATAAAGAAAAATTGGCATAATGTAAAAAGGAGCTACTAGGTAGCTCCTTTTTATGTTATGGTATGTATTTAATTGTAATTATCTACCGTTTTTAACGATATTGTCCATCCAGTTGAATAATTCATCTAGATCGTAGTCACCAGAATGGTCTACATCAAATGGTGTAGCCATATCTACTTTATACCCAAGGTTTTGAGCACGGGTACCAACGATTAATGGAATTGCTACAGATGTATTGCTATCAGCTGTACCGTAGCGGATACGATAGAACTGTGCATTTGTCGCTGCTGGAGAACCGAGATAGTTCATAGGATTCATCATAGTAACGACCTTAGCATTTTGTACATATGTCTCTGGATTAGATGTTGTATCGTGTAAAGCTGCAGTAATTGTAAAGTGATTGTTATCTGTTGTACTTGTACCGAATAAGTTGTTCTCGCCAGAGTCATTAGAACGGGAGTCGAATGCACCTGGTGCTTTAGAACGGCTTACAAATTGGTTATAAGCTTCCCAGTTAATATCTTTGATAGTACCGGTTTTATTATCTCTTACAAGGTATGTATGTTTAGATAAATCAGTACCTTTAGCTTGTGCCTTGTTAGCTGCTGCAACGATAAATTCTTTCACATAGTTTTTGAAAGTACCATTACCATTCTTATCTAATTTTAAGACCCGCCCCATGGAGTCATGTAATTGTAAATTATTTACGTATTCATGGAAGTGTTCACTTAGTAAGTTGGAGTATGCTACATCATCAGCATTCAAGTTTACACGTTGTATTGTGCGTTGCGGTGGAGCAGCGTTACCACCTACATTAGCTTGAGGCAATTCGCCTTGACCCATCGTTACTTTGTTGAAGGAGGTAATACCTTTATAGCTCCATTCATAGCCATATCTGCCGCATCAAGGTTAGTGATAGGACAGTACGCAGAAACTGCATATACATTCGTTGCCGCTGTAGCCGCGCCTAATGCTTGTAAATACGGTTGGAAGTCGGAACTGTTACCCGCAGCGCCTTGTAACAAGGATACCGCACCGCCAGCGCTTGTACCGTTTGTGATAATGCGGTTTGCATTACCCTGGCATAGTAGAGTCGTTAGCATGTAGGGTAAGCTGTTGCAGCTTGTAAGTCAACGATTACGGCTGGAGCCTTGCCGATGAAGTTGCCATCAGATGCCTTGTTTGTACGACCGCGTGTAGCAGGAGAAGCAACTACGTAGCCTCGAGATAATGCATAAAGAACACTGTTAGGTTTGCCATTCTCAACTTTTGGTGTCAAAGCTTGGCTTGGCATATATCCACCTACCGCATTTGGCATGAAAATAGGGGCTGTTTGCGTATTGTAACCATTTACAGTACCATTGTTAAAGTATTCTTCTGGTACATAAATGTTCATGTACTGTTGATCGATGTCGATAGGATTAGCCACGTAAGGGATATATTCGAAGGCGCGATATTTGATTTCCTTATTATCTATTGTTGTAGACATGGATTCATAATTTTTCACGTCGAAGGCAAGGCTAATCTTTGCAGATGCATCGGCTTGTAATGGTGGTTCCATTGGTTGGGAAAAGAATTTCTTTCTCTTCTGATACAGCAGATCCTTTAGTGGATGCTTCATTACGAGCATCTATATAGGATTGAGGCAATTTGCTTTCTTGAGCTTGTTTAGCCTCTGCTTCAGCTTTAGCTTTTGCCTCAGCTTCAGCTTGTGCTTTAGCCTTAGCTTCAGCCTCAGCTTGTGCCTTAGCAGCTGCTTCCGCTTCTTCTTTTGCTAATTGCTCAGCAGCTAAACGTTCCTGCTCCTCTTTGATCGCATTTTTTCTTGCAATTTCTGCTTGTTGAGTCGCGATACGCTCTTGTTCTGCTCTTAGTGCGACTTTTGACGTTCAGCCTCAGCTTTAGCGTACCGCTTCTGCACGTTGACGCGCGACTTCTTCAGTCCCGCTAAACGTTCTTCTTCAGCTTGTTGAGCAAGGATGCGTTCACGTTCAGCTTTTAAAGCCGCTTGGCGTTGTGCTTCAGCTTGCTCAGCTGCGATACGTTGTTGTTCAGCTTGTTGAGCCGCAATACGCTCTTGTTCTGCTCTTAGTGCGACTTGGCGTTCAGCCTCAGCTTTAGCGGCGAGCTTCTGCACGTTGACGCGCGACTTCTTCAGCGACTAAACGTTCTTCTTCAGCTTGTTGAGCAAGGATACGTTCACGTTCCGCTTTTTAAAAGTCGCTGGCGTTGAGCTTCAGCTTGTTCGGCAGCAATACGTTGTTGTTCAGCTTTTAAGGCCGCTTGGCGTTGAGCTTCAGCTTGCTCTGCAGCAATACGTTGTTGTTCCGCTTGTATAGCTGCTTGGCGTTGAGCCTCGGCCTGTTGTTGTGCAATGCGGCGTTGTTCTTCTTGGATACGAAGACGTTCTTGCTCTGCCGCTTGACGTTGAGCTTCAGCGATACGAGCTTGTTCAGCTTGTTGAGCTGCAATACGTTCTTGCTCTGCTTTTAAAGCTGCTTGACGTTGCGCCTCAGCTTGTTGTTGAGCAATACGTTGCTGTTCTGCTTGCATTGCCGCTTGGCGTTGTACTTCAGCTTGCTCAGCCGCAATACGTTGTTGCTCCGCTTGCAACGCCATTTGACGTTGTTGTTCAGCAAGAATTATTGCTTGACGTTGAGCCTCGGCTTGTTTTTGGGCGACCATTTGTTGATCAACTTGCACCACGCCACTTTGTTTAGCAGCTTCTTCTGCTTCTAATTGAGCGATTCTTTCACGTTCGGCCCGTTGAATATCGCGGATAGTCAATTTTTGTTTAGCTACTACGGATTTAGTCGTTGTTGTATTAGCAACTGTTAAAGGAATAGTAGATTGCTCTTGCACAACTACAGGCGTACGTTGTACTTGTGTGGTTTGAATTTGTTGCTTGCCATCCACTTGTTTTTGTACAGTAACAGGTTCTGTTTTCCGTTGTACATTCATCAAGCTATGCATAGCCAATGTTGGTTCCATAACCGTATTAGTTTGTTTGTTAACAACGTATTGTGGTTGAGAAACCGCCATATGTCTGCTGAGATAAAGCTTTTGCAGTATCTGTTACTGGTACTGGACGTACGCGAGGAATCAAAGGTGTTACCTCTGGAGGCGCTTGCGTTGTTACAGGTTGTTGTCTAACTGTTTGTACTTGCATCACCGGTTGTGTTTGCATTGGCACCGTTTGTTGTACCTGTACAGGTCTTACGGGTGCTTGCTGTTGAGTAACAACTGTTATTTGCGTAATTGGTGGGGTAGGTTGGGTTACTACAGGTCGTACGACTGGTACCGCTACATTCGTAGTAGCTTGAGTCGTTGATTCAGCGGTAGTGTTCGAACCTACTAAATCATTCATGTTGAGGGTAGGGGCTGCGTGGGCAACACCACCCAACGCTGCTCGCTGCAAAAAAATGCGCAGTAACCTTACGTTTCCTAGATGACTTCATGAATTACTCTCCGAACTAGAATTGAAATAATGATTGAAATAATAGTTTATAATTTTAAAATTTATTTATATTTCTATAGTTTAACATAAATCGATATATTTGTACAATTTGTGAAAGTTTAGCTACATATTGCATGAGTTAACAATGAAAAAATGTTACAAAACTATAAAAATAAATTACCCTAAGTGTAATATTGGAAATTGAATTTAAATAATCGAGAAGTACTAGAAAACCTTTGTTTATGCATATTCATAACGCATTGGAAGATGTCGAAATGGAATTATTCCTAATGAAAAATAAGATGATATAATTGCTTACAATGAATAATTTAATAGTTTGAGAAATAACATACGAGAGGGGGATTATCATCAATATAGGAATTACTTTTTCTGGGGAAAATCATATAACCATATTTGGTCTAATGGTGCCGGTCAGAATATGTACTTCTTGAAACATCGTTTAGAACAGATTGACGGCGTCGAATCTGTTTATTTTGTTTTCTGGGGTAATGATAAAGCGAATATCTCTGATAATTTGCAATTAGATTTGATGGGCGTAGACGTCTTTCACACAGACGAAGTCGTAGATAAGACAGATATTCTTATCGAAGGTACATTGACCTTAGAACCGCACATAGAAAAAGAGTATCGGAAACGAGGCGCTAAGATCGTTTCTTACCGAATGGGTAATGACTTTATCTCAGATATGGAAAAAATGGTCCACGATAAAACCGGGGGCCCGTGCTTTCAACGGCACAAAAATATGATGCTATATGGATGATTCCACAGCATATCAAAACGAATCGTTGTTATTTGGAAATTATGACGAAAGCCCCTGTTTATGAGGCACCTCACTTATGGCACCCCATTTTCTTAGACGATAAGATTGAGGCCCTGAAAGAGAAACATTCCTTTGGATATGAACGAGAGCGTATCACAAAGAATGGTGCCCGTGTATCGGTGTTAGAGCCTAATATATCGGTTCTTAAGAACTGCATGATTCCCATCTTAATCGGTGAAGAAGCGTATCGTCATCATCCTGAACTGGTGAAACATATCTATCTATGTAATACATATGACAAAAAGGATGAAGATGCTATCTTTAACTACATTGGCTATACAAGTGCTGTAAAAGATACTGTTATGACTGTGGAGACGCGTCATATTACACCAAACTTTTTGGCTGAGTATACAGATGTGGTTCTGTCCTTTCAGTGGGAAAATGCATTGAATTACGTGTACTATGAGGCGCTATATGGCAACTATCCATTGGTGCATAACTCTCCGATGCTGAAAAGCTAAGCATATCGGTTATTACTACGAAGAATTCGATGCTTATGATGGGGCGCGTCAGTTGATCAATGCAATTAAAAAGCTATGATACTGATTTTGAAACACATGTAAAAACGGAATAAAGAACTAATATATTCTTTATCACCGTTACATAATGACAATATTGGAACATATCAAATGTTAATAGAAAAAAATTAGAGTAGAACGTTAGTATGAATAAGATTTTTAAAGTTATTTGGAGCAAATCTAAACAATGTTACGTAGTTGTATCTGAAATGGCTAAAAAAATACTACAGGGAAAAAAGAAAATTGTGGTGGCTAGTATTTTGGCATCTTTAATGATGCAATCTGTAGCTGTTATGGATGTTGAGGCTACTGCGAAAAAAATACTGCGGGTCATGGTGGAACTGATACTGTTGCTTGGGGTGGCGGTAGTAATGCCGGTGGTGCTAATGGTGTTGCTCTTGGTAAAAATACCAAAGCAAATGGTAATAATTCAGTAGCCATTGGTACTAATGCTTCTGCATCAGAAGAAATGGGCATTTCAATTGGTGATGACTCATCAGCGGGGAATCATGGTGTCATTAGGTTCCTATGCTAAAACTACAGATTATGGCTCTTTTGCAGGCGGTGTAAATGCACAAGCCTTAGGTAAGGGAGCGATTGCTATTGGTGGTGCTACAAGTAACAACTTTAATGATAATGCTCAAGCTAAAGCCGCTAATACAATTGCCATTGGGAATAAGTCATTAGCTACGACTCAGTATGGAGTTGCTATGGGTTATAAAGTAGAGTCGAACTCTGGGGCGACTACAGCAGTTGGTTATCTTTCTAATGCTAATGGAAATCAATCAGTTGCTCTTGGCTCTACTGTTACCACTGATGGTGCCGCACAATATGGTACAGGTATTGGCTACCAGTTGATGTAACGGGTAAAAATGCTGTAGCAATCGGCTCTAGTGGTGATTTAGGAACACATACAGCAGCCTAGAGCAACTGATGCGGTTGCTGTGGGTACAGCTACCGTTGCTTCTGGGGAAGTCGCTACAGCAATTGGTAAAAAAGCTGCAGCAAGTAATGATAATTCTATTGCAATTGGTACAAATGCAACTTCCTCTGATTCTGCTGCTGTAGCCATTGGTTATGACTCTAAAGCTGGTAACACAGGGACTGTAGCTATTGGTTATGGTGCTAATGTTACTGGCTATACATCTGTAGCAATTGGTAATTCTGCTACCGCAACAGGTGGTACTAGTGTTGTTATTGGCGATGGTGCCTCCTCTACTGTAGGTTTAGGTACTGCATTAGGTAGGGGTGCAAAAGCAAATCATGAAGGTAGTGTTGCTTTAGGTGCACAATCTGAAACTAGTGCAGCTAATAGTACAAGTACAATGACTGTTGCTGGTAAAAGCTATACCTTAGCAGGCGGTACTGCAAATGGTACTGTTTCTATTGGCTCAGCTAGTAAAAACGTACAATTACAAATGTAGCAGAGAGGTACTGTATCTGCTACATCTACAGACGCAGTTAACGGATCTCAACTACATGCAGTAGTTCAAGCTGTTGAAAGTACGGCTACTGTAGCATCTAGTGCTTTAACAAAGGCTACTGATGCAGAAACTAAAGCGACTGCGCCTGTTGCTACAGCTAACTCTACTGTCGCTGGATATAATGCAGAAAAGCTGAAATCTCTTCTTCTTTATCTTCTGCAAAAGTACAGCCTTCTTCCGCTACTAGTTCTGCTACAAAGGCTGACTCTAGCGCTACGAAAGCAGAGTCTTCTGCTACAGTAGCATCTACAAGTGCTACATCTGCATCTAATAGTGCTAAGGCAAGAGATTCTTCTGCTACAAAAAGCAGAAATTCTGCAACAGCAAAGATTCTACAAGTGCTAAAGCGAAAGAGATAGCTCCGCCACAAAAAGCAGATCCTCTGCGACTGCAGCTGATTCCTCTGCAACTAAAAGTCGCATCCAGTGCAACAGCGCAGATAGCTCCGCTACAAAGGCAAAGATCTTCTGCAACAAAAGCAGATTCTTCCGCAACTAAGGCCGAATCCTCCGCTACGAAAGCTGATCAGCAAACCACTAAAGCCAATTCCTCTGCGACTAGGGCAGAATCCTCTGCAACAGTAGCAAGTACATCTGCATCTAATGCAAAAGTAAGTGAGGACAATGCAGCTGCAAGTGCAACAAAAGCAGCTTCCTCTGCTACTAAATCTGAAAGCTCTGCAGCAAAAGCTGATTCTAGTGCCACAAAAGCCGACTCTTCTGCGACTAAGGCAGAATCCTCTGCGACGGCAGCAAGCACGTCTGCGTCTACTGCAAAAGTAAGTGAAGATAAAGCAGCTTCTAGTGCAACTAAAGCTGAAAGCTCTGCAACAAAGGCCGATTCTTCTGCAACAAAAGCAGAGTCCTCTGCAACGGTAGCTAGCACGTCTGCGTCTAATGCAAAAGTAAGTGAAGACAATGCACTTCTAGTGCAACAGTCGCAGATAGTTCTGCTACCAAAGCTGATAGCTCTGCAACAAAGGCAGATTCCTCTGCTACAAAAATCTGAGTCCAGTGCAACAGCAAAGAAGCACATCTGCATCTAATGCAAAAAGTAAGTGAAGATAATGCAGCTGTCTAGTGCAACGGCAGCAGATAGCTCTGCTACTAAAGCTGATAGCTCCTCAACAAAGGCAGATTCCTCTGCTACAAAAAGCGCTGTCCAGCGCAACGGCGCCTGACAGCTCTGCTACAGCAGCAAGTACATCTGCATCTAATGCAAAAAGTAAGCGAAGACAACGCAGTATCTAGTGCTACAAAAGCTGATCAAGTCGCAACTAAAAGCCGATTCTTCTGCTACGAAAGCTGAATCTTCTGCAACAGCCGCAGATAGCTCCGCAACCAAAGCGGATTCCTCTGCTACAAAAGCTGAGTCTAGTGCAACCGCGAAAGAGACAGCTCTGCAACTAAAGCAGATTCTTCCGCGATAAAAGCAGAATCCTCTGCTACAGCAAAGAAGCACATCTGCATCCAATGCTAAAGTAAGTGAAGATAATGCAGCATCCAGTGCTACAGCGGCTGATAGTTCTGCAACAAAAGCAGATTCTTCCGCAACTAAGGCTGATTCTTCGGCCACAAAAGCAGAATCTTCTGCAACCGCAGCAGACAGCTCTGCAACTAAAGCGGATTCCTCTGCTACAAAAGCTGAGTCTAGTGCAACAGCAGCTGACAGCTCTGCAACTAAAGCAGATTCTTCCGCGACAAAAAGCAGAATCCTCTGCTACAGCGGCAAGCACATCTGCATCCAATGCAAAAGTAAGTGAAGATAAAGCAGCTTCTAGCGCAACAGATGCAGATAGCTCTGCCACAAAAGCAGATCAAGCAGCAACTAAAGCAGATTCTTCTGCTACGAAAGCTGAATCTAGTGCAACAGCAGCAGACAGCTCCGCAACAAAGGCTGATTCCTCCGCTACGAAAGCTGAATCCTCTGCAACAGCAGCGGATAGCTCTGCTACTAAAGCTAACTCCTCCGCAACTAAAGCAGAGTCCAGTGCAACGGCAGCAGATAGCTCTGCAACTAAAGCAGATCAAGCAGCGACTAAAGCCGATTCTTCTGCAACAGCAGCAAGCACATCTGCATCTAACGCAAAAGTAAGTGAAGATAATGCAGCGTCTAGCGCAACAGCCGCTGATAGTTCCGCAACAAAAAGCAGATTCTTCTGCTACAAAAGCTGAATCCTCTGCAACAGCGACTGACAGCTCCGCAACTAAAGCGGATTCCTCTGCTACGAAAGCTGAGTCCAGCGCAACAGCAGCAGATAGTTCTGCCACAAAAGCAGATTCCTCCGCTACAAAAGCAGAGTCTAGTGCAACAGCGGCTGACAGCTCTGCCACTAAAGCAGATTCCTCCGCTACAAAAGCAGAATCCTCTGCAACAGCAGAGAGATAGTTCTGCAAGTAAGGCTGATTCTTCCGCTACAAAAGCAGAATCTAGTGCAACAGCAGAGACAGCTCTGCAACTAAAGCAGATTCTTCCGCTACAAAAGCTGAGTCTTCTGCTACAGCAGCAAGTACGTCTGCATCCAATGCAAAAGTAAGCGAAGATAACGCAGCATCTAGTGCTACAAAAGCAGATCAAGCAGCAACTAAAGCAGACTCTTCTGCTACAAAAAGCTGAATCTTCTGCAATAGCAAAGAGATAGTTCTGCAACTAAAGCAGACTCTTCTGCTACGAAAGCGGAGTCCAGTGCAACAGTAGCTGATAGCTCTGCAACAAAAAGCTGAGTCCTCTGCAACTGCGCAGAGATAGCTCTGCAACTAAAGCTGATTCCTCTGCTACAAAAGCAGAATCCAGTGCAACAGTCGCAGATAGCTCCGCAACTAAAGCGGATTCCTCTGCTACAAAAGCAGAATCCAGCGCAACGGCGCCTGATAGCTCTGCAACAAAGGCTGATTCTTCCGCTACAAAAGCAGAGGCCTCTGCAACAGCAGCGGATAGCTCTGCAACTAAGGCTGATTCTTCTGCCACAAAAAGCAGAATCTAGTGCAACAGCGCAGATAGTTCTGCAACTAAGGCCGACTCTTCTGCTACAGCAAAGCAAGTACATCTGCATCCAATGCAAAAAGTAAGTGAAGACAATGCAAAGATCTAGTGCAACAGCAAGAGATAGCTCTGCAACAAAAGCAGATTCTTCCGCTACGAAAGCAGAATCTTCTGCAACAGTAGCTGATAGCTCCGCAACTAAAGCGGATTCCTCTGCTACGAAAGCTGAGTCTAGTGCGACAGCACTGATAGCTCCGCAACTAAAGCTGATTCCTCCGCTACGAAAGCTGAATCTAGTGCAACAGCAGACTGACAGCTCTGCAACTAAAGCGGATTCCTCTGCTACAAAAGCAGAGTCCAGTGCAACGGCAGCAGATAGTTCTGCAACAAAAGCAGAGTCTTCTGCTACAAAAGCTGAATCCAGTGCAACGGCAATTGATAGTTCTGCTACAGCAACAAGTACATCTGCATCCAATGCAAAAGTAAGTGAAGACAATGCAGCATCTAGTGCGACAGCAGCTGATAGCTCCGCAACTAAAGCAGAATCTTCTGCAACAGTAGCTGATAGCTCCGCAACTAAAGCGGATTCCTCTGCTACGAAAGCTGAGTCTAGTGCGACAGCACCTGATAGCTCCGCAACTAAAGCTGATTCCTCCGCTACGAAAGCTGAATCTAGTGCAACAGCAGCTGACAGCTCTGCAACTAAAGCGGATTCCTCTGCTACAAAAGCAGAGTCCAGTGCAACGGCAGCAGATAGTTCTGCAACAAAAGCAGAGTCTTCTGCTACAAAAGCCGAATCCTCTGCTACAGCAGCAAGCACATCTGCATCTAATGCAAAAGTAAGTGAAGACAATGCAGTATCTAGCGCAACAGCTGCAGATAGCTCTGCAACTAAAGCAGACTCTTCCGCTACGAAAGCAGAATCTAGTGCAACAGCAGCTGATAGTTCCGCAACTAAAGCAGATTCTTCTGCGACAAAGGCAGAGTCTAGTGCAACAGCGGCTGACAGCTCTGCCACAAAAGCTGATTCTTCCGCTACAAAAGCAGAGTCTAGTGCAACAGCGGCTGACAGCTCTGCCACAAAAGCTGATTCTTCCGCTACAAAAGCAGAGTCCAGTGCAACAGCAGCAGATAGCTCCGCAACTAAAGCGGATTCCTCTGCAACTAAAGCTGAATCTAGTGCAACAGCAGCTGATAGCTCCGCTACAAAAGCTGATTCTTCTGCGACAAAAGCAGAGTCCTCTGCAACGGCAGCAGATAGCTCTGCAACTAAAGCCGACTCTTCCGCTACAAAAGCAGAGTCCAGTGCAACAGCCGCAGACAGCTCTGCAACTAAAGCTGAGTCTTCTGCGACTGCAGCGAATACTGCAGCTTTCTACAGCAGCAGCGAATCCAACAAAAACATGGCTAATTCTGGTATCACACCAGGTAGTGCAAATGGTACAGGTGCGATGGCAACTGGTAAGGATTCTGTAGCAAATGGCACAAATGCAACTGCAATCGGTACAAATGCTAAGGCAACGGCAGATAATGCTACAGCTCTTGGCGCTAATACATCTGTAACGGCTAATAATGCTGTAGCTCTTGGTCAAGGCTCTGTAGCTGATCGTGCGAATACAGTGAGCTGTTGGTTCTAAAGGTAACGAACGTGTAATTACTAACGTTGCTCCTGGTGAAGTTTCTGCAACTTCTACTGATGCTGTAAACGGCAGCCAACTTTATAATGCAACACAAGGCACTATGAACGAATTAGCATCCACTAAGACTCGTGTAGATCGTGTTGGTGCTATGGGTGCTACTATGGCTTCCTTTGAAACCTTACTATGTAGATGGTACTGAAAAAAAGGTCAAATCATGGCCGGTGTTGGCTTGTATCACGGTGAAAAAGCATTGGCTCTTGGCTATGGTTATGCACCAAATGATAAATTGTTCTTAAATGCTTCCGTAGGTATTGCGAAGGAAGAGCAAATGTATGGTATGGGTGCTACATGGCGTGTAGGTGCTGGTGAAAGCCTCGTTAAGAAAAAAACAACCAAGCAATGGAAGAACTTAAAGAGGAAAACCAAGAACTTCAAAATCGCGTAGATAGATTAGAAGCTCTCGTACAACAACTTTTAGAGCAAAAATCTAAATAAGATACATAGTTTTATCAGTAAAATCTATAAATATGTAAATTTTATAGGTCCGTAAAAAGGTATAAGTTATGATTACCCCTATGTCACTATTGGCATAGGGAGGAGAGAAGAAAAGGACTAGAACTCTAGTGTTCTAGTCCTGTCATATG